>Ga0207891_1000010_pt1 | contig 475001 bp, 455 predicted proteins | sample LinPmetageLP50_FD_184061 | JGI IMG/M metagenome (GOLD analysis project Ga0207891, IMG submission 184061) | Marine viral communities from the Pacific Ocean - LP-50 (SPAdes) | ecosystem: Environmental > Aquatic > Marine > Oceanic | place: Pacific Ocean | collected 2011-08-27
TGACCGCGCTGGCGCCAATCCGGTTCAGTCTGTGAAAATCCTTCTCGCTGAGCACCGCCACTTTGGCGACCAGTCCGCCATGTTCCGCCGGAAATACATTGGGTGGCAACCGCTTGTTCGCCCCCGCCAGCCAGCTCTTTCCGTAAGCCGCTTCATAGTCCGAAACGATCAGATAGAAATCGAGCATCTGCCCGTCGAGCTGCGTTGTTCGCAAGCAGGAGCCGTAGAATAATACCGCCCGCGATGCGTCGCCATATTGCGCGGCAATCGAGGCCGCGAAAGCCGTAACCCGCTTGTCAACGGGCTCGGCCAGTTCCTGTGCAATTAATGATTTGAGATCGCTCACGCGAAACGTCCTAGCTCAGGCGGCTAGCCGAAGGAAGGATACGGGCTTGGTTGATTTCAGCACGATCGGATGGCCTGGCTGGGCCGAGAAAAGTTCGCCGTCCATCAGCACATTGCTGCCCTCGCCTTCGATGCGGATCATATCGCCACGCTCGAGATGGATGCCTTTCTGGACATTTTTGCCCAATCGTCCGAAAATCACCGACAGCAAAAAACGCACGATAGAACTGGCGCGCTGGTCAATCGCCAGAAACTGCATCCGGCCAATCGCATGCTGGTTTCGCATCGATCGTTTCATCAGCAGAAGCTTTTCCAGCGTAGTGACGATCAGCACGGCAAAATTGCCCTGAAACTGACCGTCGCGGATCAGCGATATCTTGACCGGCGTCGATCGTTTGGGCAGGAATTTCCCCCTTATGCCGAACAGGACCGATGCAAGCGCGGCAAAAACCGTCAGCACATGCGCCGCCGCGTTTGGCAGTCCCAGCGGGTAGATCTTGTGGCGGCAATAGAGAATGAACTCCGACAGACCGGCACCGCCAAGAAACATGCCGAGCACGACCTTGCTATCCTTGCTGCCATCGGAGAGCGCGATAAGCTCGCGGTCGACCAGATGTTCGTGCAAATCATGCTTGGCCAGTTCGACAATGCGCTCGAGCGCTTTCAGCGGATTGCCTTCCGAACCGAGATCGAGCGCGATCAAATTGGTCTTGCCATTGGGCAGAACCGCGACCGGTGGCGGATTGTCACCAAAATGCCCACCCTGGTGCAATTCGGTCAATGCCGCCTGTACCGTGCCGTCGCCACCGTTGATGACCAGCACTTTCGGTTTCACCCGGGCAATGGTTTCCAGCGCCTTGGCAATCTCATCAACATGATCCACTTCATAGTGGAAAACATCGCTGTTCTTGACGCAATAAGAGCGCACTTCTGGCAAAATTGCCCGGTTTCCGGTCGAGTTCGGATTGGAAAGAAGTGCGACATTTGCCATGAATTAGCCCCAAATTGTCCGGCGTGCCCGGTGCATCACATATATTTCATTGTGATGCGGATGGATTTAACCTCATTGCCGATCGCAAATTTGGTTTTCTTGTAGCTTGGCTTGCCAAGGTTGAAGATGTTGATGCTCGGATTGTTCGACATCCCGCCACCGTCGCTGGTCAGGTCGGTCTTGCCGTTACCGTTAAGATCATGGCGCACGGCAATCGCATATTCGCCGGCCTGGCTGAACGGCAGGCAAAAGGTCATATTTTTCGCGCTGACGGGGGCTTCGATGCGAGATAACCAAGCGCCGCTTTTCAGCCATTCGTCCTTGGTTCCGCGGTAGCTCTGGACGCGAATCCTTCCGGTCGTTTCCTTCAGACCTTCAATTTCGACTCTTACAGCAGGGCCTTTGCCCGACTGGCACCGGCGCATGTCATTGGGTATCTCGCGGCCTCCAGCGAATGCCGGGGCAGAAGATAGCAAAATAGTGGTCGATAATGCGATGGATGCCACAAATTTCAACATGACGTAGTAACTCCTAGTCGTTATACCCGCGCCATTACTCCGGCACGGACAAGAATCAGCCCCCCGATCTACCGATTGTTATGGATTTGATTTGCGGCGAAAACATGGTGAGAGGGAGACAACAAGTTGAAACTGCTGACTTCCACTGATCGCTATCTGGCAAAATTGATCGCCGTGCCTCTGTTCAGTACTTTGGTGATCGCGGCCATGCTGCTGGTACTGGAAAAAATGCTGCGTCTTTTCGATTTTGTCGCGGCAGAAGGCGGCCCTGTCAGCGTGGTTTGGCGGATGCTGGCCAATCTGATTCCCGAATATCTTTCTCTTGGCATACCGATCGGTCTGCTGCTCGGTATTTTGCTGGCGTTCCGGCAGCTTGCGCTCAGTTCGGAACTCGATGTTTTCCGTGCCGTTGGCCAGGGTTACGGTCGGCTGCTCCGGGTGCCTTATATGTTCACAATCGCATTGATGCTGGTCAATCTCGCACTTGTCGGCTTCATTCAGCCACTGTCCCGCTATTATTATGAAGAACTACGCTTCGAATTGCGGTCGGGTGCGCTCGGTGCTTCCATCAAGGTTGGCGAATTCACCAATCTGGGCAGCCGGATGACCCTTCGGATCGAGGAAAGCCGCGACAACGGGACAAAATTGAGCGGGATGTTCGTCCGCGCCGAGAGCAAAACGGGCCAGACCGTCTCCGTCACGGCGAAAAACGGGCAGTTTCTGGCGACCGACGATCCCGATACGATCATCTTGCGGCTGACCGATGGCGTGCTGGTCCATGATGCCCCGAATTACGAAAAACCGCGCATCCTGAGTTTCAGCAACCATGATTTGCCGATAGATTTACCCGATATCGAGAGCTTCCGCTCGCGCGGCGGCAAGGATCTGGAATATACGATACCGGAGCTGGTCCGTGTCGGACAGGACGAAAACCGCCCGGTTGCCGAACGCAATGAAAGCCGCGCCAATTTCCACTTTCGCATGGTCGAGGTGGTGATGATGTTGCTGCTGCCGCTATTGGCGGTAGCGCTGGCTGTACCCCCGAAACGCTCCAGCTCCGCGCTTGGCGTTTTTCTGTCGATCATCATGATTGTGACCTATCACAAGGTCAACGAATATGGCGAGGATATCGGGGCGCTCGGTCTTGTTGACCCGATCATAGCCTTGTGGCTGCCCTTCTGCCTGTTCGCCGCGCTGATCATGTGGATGTATCATGTTGCAGCCCATGTTCCCGGCGGCCAGCCGATCGGTGCACTGGAAAAAGCCTTTTCCAAATTCGGAGGCGTTTTCAAGGGCTTGCTGAATTTCAATCGCAAACGCGCGTTGATGAAGGAATAGCCGGATATGGACTTTTTCCCCTCCCGGACACTGGCCATCTATATGGCGAAAATGTTCATCGTCCGGACGCTGGCGGTGCTTGCATTGCTCGTACTGGTGCTGCAGGCGCTCGACCTGCTCGGCGAGAGTGGTAAGATCATGGCCTATCAAGGCAATGGCGAAGCCGAGCTCTGGACCTATGTTTCCCTGCGCGCCCCGCAGCTGGTGGCGCGTTTCCTGCCCTTTTCCGTGCTGCTCGGGACGATCATCACCCTCGCCACCTTGAACCAGAATAGCGAAGTCATCTCGATGAAGGCCGGCGGTCTGTCCGCCCACCAGATCCTCGCGCCATTGATCGTAACCAGCATGGGCGTGGCACTGGTCTCGTTCGTGTTCAACGAAACAATCGTCGCGCCCGCTACCGCCCGATTGTCGCAATGGGAGAAAGTCGAGTTCGGCCCGATTCCGGCGGAAAGCAACGTCCGCACCAATGTATGGGTGAAGGATGGCAATAATCTGATCAACGCGCGGACGGTGACCGGCCGCGGCAATGATGTCGTGCTGCAAGACATCACCATCTACAATCGCACCGAGAACGGACTGAAAAGCCTGATGCAGGGCGATGAAGCCCGGTTTACCGACAAAGGCTGGAAACTCACCGACGTCACCCAGTTTGATGTCATCAGCGGAACCGAAGAAAAGAAAGCCGAGATATTGATCGGTGATTCGATCCGGCCGGACCAGTTCACGCTGACCAATGTCGATGCGGATAGCCTGTCGATTTTTGCACTGCACACAGCCATTGGCGAACTCGAGCGCGCGGGCCGCCCGACGATGAGCCTGAAAGCCGGCTGGTGGCACAAGATTTCCGGGCCGATGTCATCGATCCTGATGCCATTGCTCGGCGCTGTCGCCGCTTTCGGTCTGGCCCGGTCCGGGCAGCTGTTCCTGCGCGCCGTTATCGGCATGGCGCTCGGCTTTGCCTATTTCGTCGCCGATAATTTCGCGCTGGCGATGGGCAATATCGGCGCTTATCCGACTCTACTGGCAGCCTGGGCACCGTTCATGCTATTTTTCCTGATCGGCGAGACGGTGCTGATCCGGACCGAGGAATAGCCGCTTCAGTTTCTGCCGGCGCTGCCGCGCACCAGTCCCGTGATCAACTTCCATAGACTGCCGTGATCCGCCCGGTAGAATTTGGAATCGGACGGCAATTCAGCCGCGATACGCCGGTGCGCTTCGCCAAGACTATGATAGGGAACACCCGGCAGCAGATGGTGCAACGCGTGATAGCGCAATCCAACCGGCGCCCATAGAGCGGGCAAGGTTGCTGGCGGCGGCACGTTGACACTGTCGAGATATTGCCCCGTCACGCTCATTTCCTGACCGTCATTCTCCCAAAGATGCGCGACCAGCGTGCGGATCTGGTTGAGCACGACGCTGCCCGACATCACGCCGAGGAATATCAGAAAAGCGCGCATTGGAATGACGTCGGTCGCAACCATGGCCAGCAGGGCAATAGCCCAGATGCTCGCGCCAATTTCGCAAGCAAGCCAGCGCCGTATCAGATCGCCTTCGGGCGGCTTGCGACGAAAATCCGGGTTGATAATCAGACCGGAATAGCGTTCGACCACAATCCTGCGCAGCGGCGGAACGATAGCGGATAGCGGCGATAATATCGCATAGCGGAACAGCAGCGCAACCGGTGCCAGCGCCGCGACAATCACGAATAGAGGCACCGACCAGGGCTTCATCAGGGCCAGCGGCAGATATTCCGGATCCTCAACCGTGCCATATTTCTTGGTCCGGTGATGGATGCTGTGAATGCCTTCATACATGAACGACGGGATCAGCATCGGTACGCCGAACAAGGCATTCCAGGCGAAATGAAAGCCGGGCAGAGCATTGCGGCGGACGTGGGTCAATTCATGAATGAAGCTGCCTGCGCGATAGAGAGCGAGGACCGCGATCAAGCCAAAGGCAATCGCGAGAACAGTCGACTGACTGATAATCGCCCCGGCGAGTGCGCCGTAGCCGACAACCACAGATGCAAGAAAATCAGCCCAGTAAATTGCGGCCTTCGGCGTGTTGAGATCACGCGTGACCTTCGCCGCAGTGCGGATCAGCTCGACATCCTCGGGAACCGGCACAGCGGCATTGATCCGGCGCGGGTCTGCCGCAGCCGTTGGCGTATTTTTCGGAGAGATGGTTGTCGTACTCATAAATACCTGCATAATTGTTGGATGGCCTAGAGCAACATATCGTGGCGACATCATGGCAAGGACAAGACCGCAATGGCGCGCCTGCCCTTGACATTGCGTCTCGATTAACGCCACAGCCAGCCGCATATATAGAAGGATAAAAAATGGCGGCCACTCAGGATATAGTCGTAGAACCTGTCACTACCAAGGCCCAGATCAAGCAGTTCATCGATATTGCCTACAAGCTCAACGCCAAGGACCCGCACTGGGTTCCGCCGCTAAAGTCCGAAATGGCCAATCTGATCACGCCCGGAAAAAACCCGTTTTTCGACCATGCAAGGGTCCAGTTTTTTCTCGCCCGGCGACAGGGCAAAGTGGTTGGCAGGATCAGCGCCCATATTGACGAATTGGCTCTGCAACAGCCGCCGGAACAAGGCATGGGACCGGGAACCGGCAATTGGGGCTGGATGGAAGCCACCGACGAAGCGGTGATGCATGCCCTGATTCACGCCGCCGAAGTCTGGCTGAAGAACGAGGGCATGACCCGGGTTCTTGCGCCGATCAGCATGTCGGTCTGGGAAGAGCCGGGGCTGTTGACGCAGGGCCACGACCATAGTCCGATGATCCTGATGGGCCATCACAACGCCGCCTATCAGGGCTGGATCGAAAGCCTCGGCTATAAGGTCGCCAAGCGGCTGGTAACCTATCATCTTCCGGTCGAGGACGGTTTCCCCGAACTGGTCAAACGGATCGTTGCCTCTGGCGAGCGCAACAAACGACTAACCATCCGCCGGGTCGACAAGAAACATTTCGACCGAGATGCCGAGATCATCATGAATTTGCTAAACGATGCCTGGTCAAAAAACTGGGGATTTGTCCCGATGACCGATCGCGAAATCGCCCATGCTGGCAAGAGCCTGAAGCCTATCGTCCACGAACATCTAATCCGCATTGCCGAACTGGAAGGCGAACCCGTCGCGTTCATGATGACGTTACCGGACATGAATGAAGTGCTCAAAACCATGAAGGGCTCGCTATGGCCGTTCGGCTGGGCGAAGCTGCTATGGTGGCTGAAATTTCCCAAATCCAATTCGATGCGGGTGCCCTTGATGGGGGTTAAAAAAGAGCTGCAAAACAGCCGCCTGGCCAGCCAGATGGTGTTCATGCTGATCGAATATATCCGCCGTGATGCAAAGCTCCACTTTGGCACCAAACGCGCTGAAATTGGCTGGATATTGGAAGATAATCAGGGGATGGTGGCGATTGCCGAAGCGATTGAAGCGACCATCAATCGCGAATATCTTATTTACGAAAAGCCAATCACCTAAGCGCAGCCGCGATCAATCGTTGCCGGGCGCTTCAGATGTCCAGATCGACCCACGCTGGCGTGTGATCGCTAGCCTTCTCCCGGCCGCGATACTCCTTGTCGACACCGCAGCTTTCGAGGCGATCGGCGGCAAGCGGGCTAAGCAGCAGATGATCGATGCGAAAGCCCTGATCGCGTTGCCAGCCGCCGCTGCGATAGTCCCAATAGGTCCAGATATTGCCCGCCGGATAGGTGACACCAAGCGCATCGGTCCAGCCGTCGTTTAATATGCGCCGATAGCCCTCACGGCTTTCCGGCTGCATCAGCGCGTCATTTTGCATCGCCTTGACCGAATAGACATCATTGTCGCGCGGGATGACATTATAGTCGCCGGCCAGCACGGCAGGCACTTCCTCGGCCCAAATTTCCGCAGCGCGCTCGCGCAAGCGCTTCATCCAGCGCAGCTTGAAATCGAATTTGGGCCCGGGATTTGGATTGCCGTTCGGCAGATAGATGCTGGAAACCCGCACTTTCGAACCGTCTTTGGCGCTGATATTGGCTTCGATATAACGGCTATGCTCGTCTTCCGGTTCGCCATCGAGGCCGCGCTTGACCTCTTCCGGCACCTGATCGCGCGCCAATATGGCAACGCCGTTGAAGCTCTTCTGGCCATGCCAGATCGCGCCATAGCCAATTTCCTCGAACTTGTCGGCGGGAAAGCCCTCGTCCTGTGTCTTGATTTCCTGCAGGCAGACCACATCGGGCCTGGTCTCTTCAAGCCACTCCAGCAAGCGCGGCAGGCGCGCCTTGATGCCGTTGATATTGTAGCTGGCTATTTTCACTTAAACAGAGAAACTCGAGCCGCAACCGCATCCAGACGCAGCATTGGGATTTGTAACCTGAAAAGCGCTGCCGCCAAGCGACTCGACAAAGTCGACCGCGCTACCGCGCACCAGATCGAGGCTGATTTCGTCGACAACCAGCGTTACGCCAGCTTCCTCGACCGCGATATCGTCCGCTTCGATGCCGTCGGCGAGACCAAAACGATATTGAAATCCGGAACAGCCCCCGCCTTCGACCGCAAGCCGCAATATGGCTGCTTTGCCCTGTTTTTCGGCAATGGCAGCCACGCGTTTCGCGGCATTGGGGGTCAGGATGATATCCTGCTCGAGAGTTGTAAGGGCCTGGTTCATGATCTTAAGATAGGGAGAATCAAAAGGAGCGGCAAGCCTTAAGCTCAAACCGCTCCCTTATGCACCCTCTCCCAAAGGTGTAAAATCTGTCTTATTCCGCTGGGCCGCCCAATGCAACGCCGGAATTCAGCTTCTGCGCGATCAGGAAATCATTGGATTGCATGAACGGGATGGGATTGACCGCTTCGCCGGCAATCCGCACTTCATAATGCAGGTGGCTGCCAGTGGAGCGACCGGTCGAGCCCATGAAGCCGATCAGGTCGCCGCTCTTGACGCGGGCGTTTGCTTCAACATTGAGCCGCGACATATGACCATAACGGGTCTGGATGCCGTTGCCGTGGTTGATTTCGATATATTTGCCATAGCCGTTTACCCATTGGGCGCGGCCGATGATGCCGTCAGCTGTTGCATAAATGGGAGTGCCGATCGGTCCGGCCATATCGAGGCCCTTGTGATTGGCACGGCGGCCTTTGAAAGGGTCCGAACGGAAACCGTAAGAGCTCGTCAGAGTGAAGTCTTTTACCGGCTTGCGGGAAGGAATGGTCAATTTGACCTCTTCTCTTTTTCCTTGGCCACTCCATTTGTCGAAAATCAGTTTGAAAGCGGGGTCAGCTTCACCAAGTGCGCTCTCGGCGGCTTGGCTTTTCAAAACATCAACCGGGATGCTGGCTTCTGCGGCTGCTTCCGCTGATGCGGCGGTGGAAAAAATCATTGCCGATCCGAGAAAAGCAATGGCTGTGATCTTGCTCACAGATTTCTTGAATAAAACTACTATGTTTTCGGTCATATAATGATCGAACCTTTATTTGCGACCCATGAAATCCATGGCTTGAATTTTGTGGCGGAACCTTCGCCCCCGTTGTGCGTTTACGGGTGTAAATTCATTCGGGTTAATTATTCAACACCATAATAATATTCTTGGGTCAGACCGGCTGCTCGGCGCGCTGAGTCGTTAAATGGAGGCTTCAACCCGCCTTTGAAGTGGGTTTTTACAAGATGTTTCCAATGGTCATGCGGGGCCAGATTGTCTCTTTCGCAGGTATATTCGAACCATTTCGTGCCAAAAGAAACGTGACAAATTTCGTCATTATAGATTCGATGTAAAACTTTTGCCGTCAGTTCATCGCCCTGCCGTTTGAAACGCTCGACTGTCTCCAGGGTCACATCCAGTCCCCTCGCCTCGAGCACCATCGGAACGATGGCGAGACGCGCCGAAGCATCATAGGCGGTATTTTTTGCGCTATCCCAGAGACCATCATGGGCGGGCAGCGCGCCATAATGACTGCCTTGATCCCGCAATCGGCGATCCAGCAAGGCGAAATGCATCGCTTCTTCCGCACCGACCCGCATCCAGTCATCGGTGAATTCTCGCGGGAATTCTGCACCGAAGCGGCCGATCATGTCGAAGGCCAGATCGATCGCGACAAATTCGATATGCGCGAGTGCATGGATCAGAGCGACCCTTCGGGGTACCGAGGTGCCTGTGCCGCGTCTCGGCATGTCGCGCGGCCGCATCAAGACCGGATGATCAGGGCGCGCCGGTATATCCGGCATGGCCTCGCCAAATCCGTGCGCCAGCCGCCCCAGCCGCCATTCCCGCGCAGCATGACGGGCAGCCATCACCTTGGCAGTGGGATCAGCGGTTTGAAGCACGCGCAGAACCGCTGCGCCTACAGTGACCGGTTCCGTCATTTCGAAGGGTCTATGCCGCCTGCACCGCGGCCAGAACCTCTTCCGCATGGCCCTTGACCTTCACTTTCGGCCAGGCCTTGAGGACCGTGCCATCGGGGCCGATCAAAAATGTCGAACGGATGATCCCCATATAGGTCTTGCCGTACATTTTCTTTTCCGCCCAGACGCCGATTTTTTCGAGAAACGCCGTGCTTTCATCGGACGCGATATCAACGGTCAGTTCCTGCTTGTTGATGAAATTCTGCTGTCGTTTCGGCGAATCCGCCGACATACCGAGCACCGCCGCGCCAGCTTTTTCAAATTCCGGCAGGAGCGCCGAAAAGTCCTTCGATTCCGTCGTGCAACCGGGTGTGCTGGCTTTCGGATAGAAAAACAGCACCAGCTTTTTGCCGGCATAGTCGGATATCTTCACCGGACTGCCATCCGGTGCAACCAGTTCCATATCCGGAATTTTATCGCCCACATCGATCATATTATGTCTCCTAGAATTTCATCGGGGTCCGGCCGCAAGTGCCTGTTCCACTCGTCAATAACGCATTGCCGCGCCTGATCATAGCCATCGAGCAGAGCATCCCAGCTTTCCTGCCCCGCAGCCTTGGCGATCAGGGCGCGGCTGGTTTCCGGCGGGAAGTCGCAATCCGGAGACATAAGGCGCAGGGCCACCAGCAAGCGCGTCATCAACTCGTGCGCGGTAACCATGTCCTCACCAAGATGACCGGCGGCAACGAGCGCGCGGACCGCTTTGCCGAGTTGCGGGTAGAGCGCCTCTCCCGTTTTCAACTGCAGGAAGTGGACGATAAACTCCCAGTCGACCAGCCCGCCTTCCATCATCTTGGTATCAAGCGGGCCCTTGGGCGGCTTGTGCTCGACGATATCTAGACGCATTTTCCGCACTGCCTTGCGCAATTCTTCCGGTTCGCGCTCTTTTCGCAAGATCGAGCAAATCTCGCTCTGCAGTTCCGCACGGCTCGTCGGATCGCCATAGACCGGTCGCGCCCGGGTCAGGGCCATATGTTCCCAGGTCCAGGCGCTTTCCCGCTGATATTTGTAGAAGCTCTCAAGGGTCACCGCCAAAGGCCCCTGGGTTCCGGATGGCCGCAGCCTCGTGTCCACTTCATAAAGCGGCCCGGCAGCGGTCGGCACGGAAAGCGCCGTCACGATCCGCGCGGTCAGCCGGTTATAATATTGGGTAGCCCCCAATGATCTGTTGCCGTCGGACTCGGCGCTATGATCGCCGCTGAAAAGGAAGATCAGGTCTAGATCCGAGGCATGGGTCAAGGCCTCCCCGCCCAACCGGCCCAGCGCCAGAATCAGCAGAGCACAGCCAGGAACCTTTCCGTGCGTCTCTTCAAATTCCTTGATTGTCGCGTCGGTCAGCACCTGAATCGCCGCTTCGGCCACCCGGGCATAGCCTGCCGATATATCCAGCGCATCATGATGCCCCTCGATCAGCTGCACTCCGAGCGCGAAGCGCTTCTCCCCAACCCGGGCCCGCACCCGGTCGAGCAGCATCTGATAATCATCGCCCGGTTCCATCCGGGCAAATTGGTCCGCAAGCTCATCCACCGACGGGGGCAGGTCAAGCGCTGTAGCATCGATCAGACCGTCGAATAATTCTGCGCGCTGCGCCAAAGCATCGGCCAGCACCGGCGCATGGCTGAGAATCTTGCCGAGCAGGTCGAGCAGAGCCGGCCTTGCTTCCAATATCCGGAAGAAATTGATTGCAGTGGGCAATTTTTCGATCAGGCTGTCCAGACGCGCCAGCGCCTTTGTCGAATTGGGGGCCGTGGCAATTGCATCGACCAGATCAGGAAGGATAGCCTCGAAGGATTCCTGAGCCGCAGCTGACCGCAAGGCCGTCACCTTGCCGCTCCGCCAGCGCTTGATCGCCTGTAGAAAACTGTCGCCTTCGAGCAAATTTTTACTGGCGATTACAGCGGCCAGTTTCTCTTCATCAGTCGGCAGACGCCTGTCATCTTCCGGTTCGATCAAATCATCATAAATATTGCCGACCGCATCGACATGCGGGGCAAGCAGATCAAGCAATTGCTGGCCTGTGTCGAGCCCGTGCAACCGCGCCACCCGGTCGAGATCCGCTGCAGCATCGGGCAAGCTATGGGTTTGCTGGTCGTTGACCATCTGCAGACGATGTTCGATGACCCGGTAGAGTTCGTAGGACTCGCTCAGTACCCGCGCTTTTTCACCATCGATCCGTCCCGCCCTGACCAGCGCCGCCAGCGCATCGCGCGTCGCTGGTACCCGCAGATCCGGCTGCCTGCCGCCAAAGATCAGCTGGTGCATCTGGGCATAAAATTCCGTTTCGCGAATCCCGCCTCGCCCGCGTTTCAGATCAAAGCCCGGTCCGAATTTCTGACCCGCCGCATAATGATCGCGAATCTGCGCGGTGACCGAGCCGATATTCTTGATCGCTCCATAATCCAGCGACCGCCGCCAGATGAACGGATTGATCGTTTCGAGAAAATATTGTCCCAGCCCGGGGTCACCGGCAGCGGCCCGTGACCGGATATAGGCCGCCTGCTCCCACGCCAGCGCGCTCGATTCATAATAGCTGATCGCCGCTTCGACCGGCAAGGCGACCGGACTGACTTCCGGCGAAGGCCTGAGCCGCATATCGACCCGGAAAACATAGCCGTCCGCATCGCGGGCGTTGAGCGCCTCGACCAGCTGCTGGCCGATCCGCCGCGCTGCGTCACTGGGATCTTCCTTGCCGCGCACCGGAATTTTATCGGGATCGTAAATGAAGATCGGGTCGATATCAGACGAATAGTTGAGTTCGCGGCTGCCATGCTTGCCAAGGCCAATGATCGAAAAGCCCTCAAGCGGCGCATCGGGATAGCGGGTCGCATATATATCGGCCAGCGCCTCATCCAGCGCCCGGTCGGCGAAATCGGACAGGCGCGTGATCACATCGGTCAGAGACAATTGCCCGGCCAGATCGCCAATCGCCAAAGTCAGGGCAAGGGCCCGCTTTTCGCGGCGCAATTTTTGCCGGACATTTTCGGCGCCTTCTCCCGCGCTGCCGACATATTCCAGAGCCGCATCGAGATTTTCTGCAGCCAGCAAGTCGGTCAGTTCGGGCAGTATCTGCATCGCCATGCCAAGATAAGGCGCATGGTCACGGGCGCGGTCCAGCGCATCCTGCAAGCTCGTTTTTTCCGGCAGTCCGATGATCATGAACCACTTCCCGATGGTAAAACTCTAAATATGTCACCTCAGCATAGGCTGGAGTCCAGTCCGATTGCGTTTGTTGCCGCAACTTTGGTCTGGATGCCAGCCTTCGCTGGCATGACGAGAAAATGAATCCGGGCTCTAACGCAAATATTCGCTGCGAAACTTGCTGGCAAAATCAGCAAATGCGCCGTCAGCAATAGCCGCCCGCATGCCCGCCATCAGCGATTGATAATAAGCGATATTATGCTCGGTCATCAGCATCGCCCCCAATATCTCTTTCGCCCGGATCAGATGGTGCAAATAGGCGCGGCTGTGGTTCTGGCAGACCGAACATGCGCAATTTTCGTCGAGCGGCGCCAGATCCTCGGCAAATTTGGCGTTGCGAATATTGAGAGCCCCCTGCGCCGTAAACGCCTGCCCGTTGCGACCGGACCGGCTTGGCAGCACACAGTCGAACATGTCGACGCCACGCTCGACCGCGCCGACCAGATCATCCGGCTTGCCGACACCCATCAGATAGCGCGGCTTGTCGGCGGGCAATTGACCCGGCGCATAGTCGAGCACATCGAACATCGCCTCCTGCCCTTCGCCAACCGCGAGACCGCCAATGGCATAGCCGTCAAAACCGATTTCAATCAAAGCCTCCGCCGAAGCCGCGCGCATTTCCTTGTCGAGCGAGCCTTGCTGAATGCCGAACAAAGCCGCTCTCGCCGCATGCTCTTCGCCGCTGTCAAAGCCGTCCCGCGACCGCTTGGCCCAGCGCATCGAGCGCTCCATCGATGCATGTGCTTCCTCGCGGGTTGCGCCATTCTTGGTACATTCGTCGAACGCCATCACGATGTCGCTGCCCAGCAACCGCTGGATTTCCATCGACCGTTCCGGTGTCAGCATATGGCGCGAACCGTCGAGATGGCTCTGGAATTCGACACCATTTTCGCTAAGCTTGGTCAGTTCCGACAGGCTCATAACCTGATAGCCGCCGCTATCGGTCAGGATCGGTCGATCCCAGCTCATGAACTTGTGCAATCCGCCGAGACGCGCCACCCGCTCCGCGCCGGGACGCAGCATCAGATGATAGGTATTGCCGAGAATGATGTCCGCACCCGTTGCGCGAACGGTCTCTGGCTTCATCGCCTTGACTGTCGCGGCTGTTCCCACCGGCATGAACGCAGGCGTGCGAATATCGCCGCGCAACATGCTGATCTTGCCGGTTCGCGCCTTGCCGTCGGTTGCGGAAATGGAAAAGGAAAAGCGCTCAGCCATAGAAATGCCCGCTTTCCAATTTGAAACCAGATTTTACGGCCTCGATTTTGTGTTTTGCTATTGTTGGTGTAACCAATGGTCCGTCCTGTTCGAATATTTCAACATCTGTGCAGGATGGGCGCAGATTCTCAAAGACCTAAATCGGGAGTATTTTATGACAAAAGCAACAACACTTGGTTCCGCAGCGACTGCACTGATCGCGGCAGCCGCTCTTTCCGCCTGTTCCGGCGGCAACACCGAAGCGGCCAGCGAAGGCGCCGAAGCATCGAGCGGCGAAGTGACCGAAGTCGCGGCAGCGGACCAGGAAAAATGCTACGGCATCGCCCTGGCCGGTGAAAATGATTGCAAGGCCGGCGAAGGCACAAGCTGTGCCGGGACCTCCGTCGTCGACTATCAGGGCAATGCCTGGAAAAATACCGACGCCGGTGATTGCGAAGCCATGGGCGGATCGCTCACCGAAGTTGCTGACAATGACCCACCGGTCGCTCCAGCGGCGGCTCCTGCTGAAGGCTAGACCTTCCGGGACGTGAAGCAAAAAAAAGGGCGGCTCGATTGAGCCGCCCTTTTTTCATATCTGCAACATATGTGTCTAGCTTGGCAAACCGCTGATCGATTTCACTTCCATGAAATCCCTCAGGCCATAAACACCGCCTTCACGGCCGTTGCCGGACTGTTTATATCCGCCAAAGGGCAAGCCGGGAGCCGGTCCCCAATTGTTGACGATGACCATGCCGGCTTTCAATTGCGGCGCAACCGCGACGGCTGCCTCCGGATCGCCGGAAATCACGGCGGAGAGACCATATTCGGTGTCATTCGCAATCTCGATTGCCTCGTCGAGATTATCATAGCTCATCAGCGTCACCACCGGACCGAAGACCTCTTCCCTGGCGATCCGCATATTCGGCGTTACGCCACTGAACAAAGTCGGTTTGATATAATAGCCACGGTTCACATTGGCCGGCAGATCGGTACCGCCGGTTTCCAGCGTGGCACCCTCGTCAATCGCGGACTGGATCAGATCCTGAATCTTGCCATATTGCGCCTTGTTCACAACCGGCCCCATATGTCCGCCTTCGACCGTCGGGTCGCCGACTTCCTGACTCTCGACGATCTTCTTGACCACGGCGATGGCTTCGCTGTTCTGGTCCTTGTGCACCAATACGCGGGTTGGCGCGATGCAGCTTTGACCGCTGTTGACCATCACCCCGGCAATAGTGGGTGGCAGGACTTCTTCCAGCTTGGCGCCGGGCAGGACCAGATTGGGCGATTTGCCGCCCAGTTCCTGATGCACGCGCTTGACCGTATCGGCAGCCGCCTTGGCCACCAGGATACCGGCGCGGGTCGAGCCGGTGAAGCTGACCATATCGACATCGGGATGCGAGGAAATCGCCGCGCCGACGATCGGGCCGTCACCCTGCACCAGATTGAATACGCCGGGTGGAACGCCTGCTGCATCCATCACTTCGGCGAGAATGGCGGCGCTGCCGGGACATTCTTCGGATGGTTTCAACACCATCGTATTGCCGCCCGCCAGAGCCGGAGCGACTTTCAATGTGATCTGGTTCAAAGGCCAGTTCCACGGAGTGATCATGCCGACCACGCCAATCGGCTCATAGGCGATCATATTGGCACCGACTTTTTCGGTAAATTCGAAAGTCTTCAGCGCTTCCAGCGTGCCCAGAAACCCGCCAAGACCGGCTGGAGCCTGCGCGGCATTGCCGAGGCTGACCGGCGCGCCCATTTCGACCGCCAGAGAGGCGGCGATGTCTGGCATACGCTTTTTATATTCTTCAATGATCCGTCCGAGCAGGGCGAGCCGCTCTTCGCGGGAGGTCTGGCTGAAAGTCTTGAACGCCGTTTTCGCTGCGGCGACGGCGGCATCAACGTCGGCCTTGGTGCCAAGAACAATCTTCGTGCCCGGCTCTTCGGTCGCCGGATTGATGACCTGATGCGGCGTACCGCCGATAGAATCGACCCATTGGCCATTGATGTAATTTTGTTCGTAGCTATCCATTGTCATCTCTCCGTTTCGAAACTTTTATATTCTGCGTTATCATGCCCTGATTCGCTTTGCTAATCCACTAGCAACAAGGCCAGCACGATCCTAACGGTCCGGCAGCAACAGGCTGGAGTCCCCATAGCTGTAGAAACGATAGCCCCCGGCAACCGCATGAGCGTAAACCTCTTGCATCGTATCCATCCCCATCAGCGCGCTGACCAGCATGAACAGGGTGGATTTGGGCAGATGGAAATTGGTCATCAGGCCGTCGATCGCGCGGAATTTATAGCCCGGCGTGATGAAAATATCGGTGTCGCCTTCGAACGGGCGGATGATGCCGTCTTCGCCCGTCGCGCTTTCGAGCAGGCGCAGGCTGGTGGTACCGACTGCGATCACCCGGCCTCCGGCTTTGCGCGCTGCATTAAGGCGGTCGGCAGTCGCAGCATCGATCCGTCCCCACTCGCTGTGCATCTTGTGCTCGTCGGTTTCGTCAACTTTGACCGGCAGAAACGTCCCTGCGCCAACGTGCAGGGTCAATATTTCACTGCCTACGCCGGCCTCGGCAAGCGCGGCCAATAATCCGTCGGTAAAATGCAGCGCAGCCGTCGGCGCCGCCACGGCACCCTTTTCCTTGGCGAACATCGTCTGATAATCGTCGGCATCGCGCTCGTCGATCGCCCGCTTGCTGGCGATATAGGGCGGCAGCGGCATGGTGCCTGCCCGTTCGAGCAGCAATTCGACCGGCTCGTCGCCAAGGAAGTGCAGAATGAAACTGCCGTCGTCCAGCTTGGCTTCCGCTTCTGCCGATACGTCCATGCCAAAATCTACGACCTCGCCAACGCGCAATCGCTTGGCGTTGCGAATGAAGGCCTGCCAGCGGCGAAGGTCGACCCGCTTGTGCAGCGTCGCACCGATCTTGGCCTCGCCGCGCGTCCCTTGCAATTGCGCCGGAATGACCTTGGTATCGTTGAAGACCAATATGTCTTTGGGGCCCAGCAATTGCGGCAGATCGCTGACAATATGGTCGGACAGCCGGTCGCCGTCGACCTGCAGCATTTTCGCGCTGTCGCGCGGGACGGCTGGCCGCAGCGCGATCAGCTCCTGCGGCAGCGCAAAGTCGAACAGATCAACGCGCACGGATTACTCTAGGGATTGATCGGCGCGTTCAGGTCATCGACCGAAAACGGCGCTTCGGAAATATTGTCCAGCGCGCTCGGCAGAACCGGCGGTTTATTGTCTGCGGCCACCGATGCCTGCAATATCCGGCTCGGATTGACCGGCGGCTCACCGCGTTCGATTGCGTCCACATATTCCATCCCGGCGGTTACGCGGCCAAACACCGTGTAATTCTTGTCGAGAGAAAAACGCGGGTAAAAGACGATGAAAAACTGGCTATTGGCGCTGTCTTCGCTTTGCGCCCGCGCCATCGAGACCACCCCGCGCACGTGCGGGAAATTGCCAAATTCCGCTTTCAGGTCGGGCAGGTCGGAGCCGCCGGTACCGGTACCGGTCGGATCGCCGGTCTGCGCCATGAAACCTTCTATCACCCGGTGGAAAATAATACCGTCGTAAAAGCCCTGCCGCGTCAGCATCTTGATCCGCTCGACATGATTGGGCGCCATTGCCGGAAACAGCTGTATCGTTACCCGGCCACCGGTCGACAGATCGAGGTGCAGGATATTTTCTTCAGCGGGAACGGACGCAGGTGCCGGTGTCTGCTCCTCCGCTTCCTGCGCATGGGCAGGAAAGGAAGCCAGAAACAGGGCGGAGATGGTCAGTAAAAATTTACGCAGCATGGCATACTCATTTGGTATCGAGGGCTGGGAGAGAAACTGGTCTTTGAACGATTCCACCTTTCTCCGCAATGAATTGCTGGAAAAGCCTATTGATCGCCCTTCAAGCCTATCTTTTGCACCCTCGCGGTGATTTCATCGGCCACAAGCGGCGTCACGAACTTGTGGATCTCGCCGCCGAACATGGCGATTTCCTTGACCAGACGCGACGCGATCGGCTGCAGCGAGACATCGGCCATTAAAAACACGGTCTCGATATCGCCGTTGAGCTGCTGGTTCATGCCCGCCATCTGATATTCATATTCGAAATCGGCAACAGCCCGCAAGCCGCGGACAATCACGCCGGCACCCTGTTTCTCTGCAAATTTCATCAGCAGCATGTTGAAACCGACGACCTCGACGCCATCGCCAAGGTCAGCCGTTTCCCGGCGCACCATGTCCAGCCGCTCTTCGTCGGTGAACATCGGCGATTTAGACGGGTTGGTGGTAACCCCGATCACCAGCTTGTCGACCAGACGCATGCCGCGCCTGATGATGTCCATATGCCCCAAGGTAATGGGATCAAAAGTTCCCGGATAAACGCCGATTCTCATATCCCGTCCTTCCCGCCTAGCGGTCTCTAGTAATTGTATATTCAGCAATGGCGCGGAGCAAATCCGCTTCTTCGCCATAGCCGTTCAAGTGAGATTTGGCCTGATCCACCAGCATCTGCGCCTGCTCTTTGGCCCGATCCAGTCCCATCAGGCTCAGAAAAGTTTCCTTGCCGGCTTCAGCATCCTTGTGGAGCGCCTTGCCCGCCTTTTCTTCGTCGCCTTCGACATCCAATATGTCATCGGCGATCTGGAAGGCGAGGCCGAGATCATGGGCATAGCCGCGCAGACTGGTCCGGCCTTCGTTCGCGACCCGGCCAAGAATCGCGCCTATTTCAACGCAGGCACCGATCAGCGCTCCGGTTTTCAGCTGCTGCAGCCTCGTCACGGTCGGAAGATCAAAAGTAGAATTTTCCGCCACCAGATCCATCATCTGGCCACCCGCCATGCCAGCCGGTCCGGCAGCCTTGGCGAGACAGGCGGTCATCTCGGCGCGGACGAACGGATCATGATGGGTGCGTTCGTCGGCGAGCAATCCAAAGGCCAGCGCGTGCAGCGCATCGCCAGCGAGAACCGCGGTCGCTTCGCCGAAAGCGATATGGGTGGTCGGCTTGCCCCGGCGCAGATCATCGTCATCCATGCAGGGCAGATCATCGTGGATCAGCGAATAGACATGCAGGGCCTCGACCGCCGTGGCGGCGCGGATAGCGCAGGATTCATCGACGTTGAACAGTCTGGCCGTCGCCATCACCAGCACCGGCCGCAGCCGTTTCCCGCCACCAATCGCAGCATGGCGCATCGCTTCATATAGTTCGCGACGGGCGTCGTCCGGGACCTGTAAAAGCGTATCAAACTGCCGGTCGATCGCGGTGGCAACCCGCCCCATTTCCCGCAGAAGATCCGAATTATTGTTAGCCGCCACAGGCTCAGTCCGCGTCAAAAGCTACAGTGGCTTTTGGTTTGCCATCTCGATCGAGCGTGATTTTCTCGATCTTGGCCTGCGCGGCTTCCAGCCTTTGCTGGCAAAGGCCACGCAATTTTTCGCCTTCGCTATAGAGCGCAATCGACTGGTCCAGCGGCACATCACCGCTTTCGAGTTTGCGGACGATATCTTCGAGGCGCTTCAGCGCGTCCTCGAAATTCAGTGCGGAAAAATCTTCTTTGGTTTCGCTCATGGCGAAATTCAATGACGGCGCTTTGGGCCGCGGTCAAGGGCTGGACTTCACTATCGTCCACTTCCGGTGTAGCTCCCGAAAGAAAAGCTGGGAGAAGAAACATGTTCATCGGTCATTTTGCGCCCGCCATGGTCGCCGCAACCCACCCCAAGGCACCGGGGCTCGGCACATTGTTTGTCGCCGGACAGCTTCTGGATTTCGGCTTTTTCGGTCTTGCGCTGGCCGGCATAGAGAAATTTCGGATCACGCCGGGGATCACCGAAATGGTGCCGCTGGACCTCTATGACATGCCCTATACCCACAGCCTGCTGGGCAGCGCGATCTGGGCCGCGGCTTTTGCCCTACTGATCTGGTTGTTCCCCCGCAACCGGACCGGCGCGCTGATTGGCGGCGCAGTGGTGCTCTCGCACTGGTTTCTTGACCTGCTGGTCCATGCGCCAGACCTCACGCTCGCCGGATCACCACCGAAAATGGGCTTGGCGCTGTGGAATTACCCGCTGATCGAAATGCCGCTGGAGCTGGCGATCACCTTTGGCGCGCTCGCCTTCTTTGTAATCCGCACGCGGCCAATTGCGCCTAGCTCGAAATTTGCCTTAGTGCTTTTGGCCATATTGCTGGCTGTTTTTCAGGCCGTTAACTGGTTTTCTCCGGAACCTGAGGCCGCGACTCCGGCAATGATGATAACCGCCCTGATCGCCTTTACCGTCGCATCCGCTGCCGCATTTCTGGTCGGCAAGACGCGCATGTTGAAGCAGGTCTGAGCGGGCAAGCGCAACGATAGGAAAGCAGAATAAAACCATGACCCAATATATCGCCGCCTATTTCATCGCCGCCATCGTCTTTGGCATTCTCGATTTTCTATGGCTCAGCAACATGGCCCAGACCCTGTACCGGCCGGTGATCGGCGAGATCATGGCAGACGAATTTCGCAAGGCGCCGGCGATGATATTCTATGCGATCTATCTGTTCGGGATCGTCTGGTTCGGGATAAAGCCGGCGCTGGCCAGCGGTCAATGGACCACCGCCTTGCTCAACGGCGCTTTGTTCGGTGGGATCGCCTATGCGACTTATGACCTGACCAGCCAGGCTGTCCTGAAAGTCTGGTCGACCAAGATCAGCTTGTACGACATTGCCTGGGGCGCTTTCGCGACCGGCGTCACGGCCGCTCTGACCGCTTATCTGGTGCTGAAGTTCGTGAAAGCCTGACACCGCCGCCCGTCAGCGCTTCGGCTTCGCGGTCAATTGCTCCATTCTTCCCGGCAGCAAGGCAAATATCTCACGCTTCCGACTCGGTGAGGCCGCCCCCCATTCCCCGATTTCCGACAGACTGCGCCCGCAGCCGACACACAGACCGCTCGGACGATCAATGGTGCAAATATCGTTGCAGGGCGATTTCACGCGGATAGCTGATCGTCGATCTGGCCGAGCCGTTCCTTGCCGAAATACATCTCGCCATCGACATACATCGTCGGGATGCCAAAGGCCCCGCGCGCGACGGCATTTTCAGTATTGTCGATCAAGGCCTGTTTGATCGTCGGGTCCTGGGTCCTTGCCAGAAGCTCCGCTGCATCGAAACCGCCGTCCTGCAATATTTTGCCGAGCATATCTGCATCGGTAACGTCAAGCCCGTCTTCCCAGATCGGGGGCAGGAGCAGTTCGATAAAATCGGCGTGCTTTGCGGGTTCTAGCGCGATCAACATCCGCAACAGGGTGATCGTATTAAACGGGAAATGCGGGTTCATCTTGAACTTGGCGAGCCCGTGCTTCTTAACAAAACGCCCCAGTTCGAGCATCGCATATTCATTCTTGCCCTTCACCTCCGCATCACGGATGAATGGCGGCGCATTGCCGGTCAGCTTGTGCATCCCGCCAAGAAAAGCCGGAGTGATTTCGATGGTCGCGCCATGTTTTTCGGCGATGTCTTTAAGCGGCTGCCAGATCAGATAGGCATTGGGGCTGACGAAATCGAAAATCAGCTCGATGGTCTTGGACATGCTATTGTGCTCCTGCGAAGGCAGGAGCACATCTCCCGCCATTTGGTCCAGACGCTAACTCTGGAGATGGTCCCCCGCCTTCGCGGGGGCACTGACACCAACCCATAAAGCAGCGCCACGAAACATCAATTCCCTCTAGGCGAAATTGTCCCGCCTCGTTAAAGGGTCATCATGAGCACAGACACGAAGATTGCAGAGCCCGAAATCTCCACCGAAACCGTGCGCGAGCATGGCCTCAATGCGGAAGAATATCAGCGCATATTGAACGCGCTCGGTCGGGAGCCGAATATCACCGAACTCGGCATATTCTCGGTCATGTGGTCGGAACATTGTTCCTACAAATCTTCCCGTCTGCATTTGAAGAAATTGCCTACCACCGGCCCGCAGGTAATTTGCGGCCCTGGCGAAAATGCCGGCGTGATCGACATTGGCGACGGGCAAGCGGCGATCTTCAAGATGGAGAGCCACAACCACCCGTCCTATATCGAACCCTATCAGGGCGCGGCGACCGGCGTCGGCGGCATCCTCCGCGACGTGTTCACCATGGGCGCGCGGCCAGTGGCCAATCTCAACGCGCTCCGTTTCGGACGGCCCGACCATCCGAAGATGAAACATCTGGTCAAGGGCGTGGTTGCCGGCATCGGCGGTTACGGCAATTGCGTCGGCGTGCCGACCGTCGGCGGCGAGACCAATTTCGATCCCGCTTATGACGGCAATATCATCGTCAACGCGATGACCGTCGGCGTGGCGGACGCGGACAAGATTTTCTATTCGGCAGCCAGCGGCGTCGGCAATCCGATCGTCTATGTCGGCTCCAAGACCGGCCGCGACGGCATCCACGGCGCGACCATGGCCAGCGCCGATTTCGGCGACGATATCGAGGAAAAGCGTCCGACCGTGCAGGTTGGCGATCCCTTTGTCGAAAAGCTTTTGATCGAGGCGTGCCTCGAACTGATGGCCAGCGACGCGATTGTCGCGATCCAGGATATGGGCGCGGCGGGCCTGACCAGCTCGAGCGTCGAAATGGCGACCAATGGCGAAGTCGGCATCATCCTCGACATGGACAAGGTGCCGTGCCGCGAGACCGAAATGACCGCCTATGAAATGATGCTCAGCGAGTCGCAGGAACGCATGTTGATGGTGCTGAAACCCGGCCGCGAGGAAATGGCCGAGGCGATCTTCACCAAATGGGAACTGGATTTCGCGGTCATCGGTGAAGTCACTGACACCCGCCGGATGGTGCTGACCCACAAGGGCGAAACCGTCTGCGATATCCCGCTCGGCCCGCTCGCCGACGACGCACCGCTTTATGATCGCCCGCATCTGACCCGCGAGGAATATGCCGCCCATATCAATATCCAGCCGCTCGGCGACATTCCCGAGAGCACCGATATCGGCGCGGATTTGCTCAAGATGATGGCCACCCCCGCGCTCGCCTCGCGCCGCTGGATCTGGGAGCAATATGATTCACAAGTCGGTGCCGACACCGCACAACGCTCTGGTGGCGACGCTGCGGTCGTCCGCGTGCACGGCACCAACAAGGGCCTCGCGATCACCACCGACTGCACCCCGCGCTATTGCAAGGCCGACCCCTTTGAAGGCGGCAAGCAGGCGATTGCCGAAGCCTATCGCAACCTCTGCGCAGTCGGAGCAAAACCGCTCGCAACCACCGACTGCATGAATTTCGGCAACCCCGAAAAACCACATATCATGGCGCAATTTGTCGGCACCATCGAAGGCATAGGCGAAGCCTGCAAGGCACTCGACATGCCGATCGTGTCGGGCAATGTCAGCCTCTATAATGAAACCAGCGGTGCCGACGGCGTCAGCCACGCGATCCTGCCGACACCGGCAATCGGCGCGGTCGGCCTGATCGACGATCTCGATACGATGATGACCATCGGCTTCAAGCAGGAAGGCGATTTCATCGCCACCATCGGTTTCCACTATGAAGAGCTCGGCCAATCTGTCTGGCTGCGCGAGATTCACGGGCTTGAAGTCGGACCGCCACCCAAGGTCGACCTCAAGGACGAGCTCTGGGCTGGCGAGATCATTCGCGAGCTGATCGCCGAAGGCAAAGTCACCGCCGTACACGACATCAGCGATGGTGGCCTTGCCGTCACGCTTGCCGAAATGGCGCTGGCCGGCAATCTCGGCGCCGAAATCGACAAGATGACCAGCGCGTTTGCCTTCAGCGAAGCACAGGGCCGCTATGTCATCACCTATCGCAACGAAGACGATCTGGATCGCGAGAAGGTGCCGTTCGAGAAAATCGGCCAAGTGAAGGGGGACAAGCTGGTCCTGAACGGAAAGCCGGTTGCTGTTGACGACTTGCGCAACGCACATGAGAGTTTCTTCCGCGACTGGATGGAAGATTAGGCGCTAGCCCCTCCACCACTGCTTCGCAGCGGTCCCCCTCCCCATGCCTGCGGCACAGGGAGGAAAAGTTCGGTTTGACAGTTTTGGCCTAGGCGTCCCCAAATAGCGCCATACGTGATATATCTTTCCTCCCGGTTGCGAAGCAATGGGGAGGTGGCCTGCGCAGCAGGTCGGAGGGGTTATGGCACGAACAACCAGACAGACCGTCCTGAAGGCCAGGGAGCTGCGCAAGACCATGAGCAAGCCGGAGATCATGCTGTGGCAACAACTCCGCAAGAAGCCGCTCGGCATCAAATTCCGCCGCCAGCACCCTATCGGCTCCTATATACTGGATTTCTATTGTCCGTCGGCAAAGCTGGGCATCGAAGTCGACGGCATGGCTCATGATATGGGAAGTCGCCCCGAGCGCGACGAACGGCGCGACTGGGCGCTGTCTCAAGAGGGTGTCGAAACGATCAGAATATCCGCGCAAGAAATCCTGCAAGACGCGGAAGATGTTGCCGACCGGATATTGCGATATATTCGGAGCTTGCGCTAGACCGCTACCCCTCCACCACGCTTCGCGCGGTCCCCCTCCCCATTGCTTCGCAACAGGGAGGAAAACATCATCCTCCCTGTTGCGAAGCAATGGGGAGGTGGCGCGCCGAAGGCGTGACGGAGGGGCCATGACACGCACAGCTTTAGCGCCTTGCGGTTGATCGAGAAAATTCCAACCATGTAACCAATCGTCCCGCCGTGCGTTATGGGAGACAACGCGAAAGGACGAGCATCATGGCTTCAGGATATTCCGGCACACCCCTGGCAAAGAAACTGTCCCTCAAGGACGGGATGCGCGTCTGGTTCTTGGATATGCCGGACAGCGTACGCGCGGAAATCGAAGAATCCGGCCTGATCCTGTCCGAAGAGGAAGTCCCGACCCCCGGCATTCACTCTGCCCATATATTCGTGACCGAACGCAGCGACATGGAAACCCGTCTCGCCACCCTGCGCGAGATGATCGACCCCGCCGGTCAGGTCTGGGTGATCTGGCCGAAAAAGGCGTCGAAAGTCGAAACCGATATCAGCGAAGACGCGATCCGTGATGTCGCCCTGCCGATGGGCTTTGTCGATATCAAGGTCTGTGCTGTGGACGAGATCTGGTCGGGGCTGAAACTGGTGATTCGCAAGGAATTGCGCTGATCAGGCCGCAGCAGTCTGTCCCGCTACTGCATAAGGGTCGATTCCCCGCTGGCGGCACATCGCTATCGCCTTGTGATATAATATTGGCTCACCGATATTCAAAAAAGCCCGAGCGTCGTCGAGTGGCATGGCCAACAGCTTTTCAATGTCATGATAGGCTATGCATTTTGCTGCCTTGCCCAGCTTCTGGCCTTGCCGGATAGCCCTCAACACCGGAATGCCGTGCGAAAGCTCCTTTTTCACTTCGAGCCCGCCGCCATAAGCAATGAAGATAATCCCCAAACTCGGGTCCTGGCTATAAGAGAAAGCGAGCAGACAGTCTTCGCCGAGCGTATCCCGTCCATAGCCGGTCAATACATGAAACAGATCATGCGTATCACGCGTCCGGTTGCTATACCATTCTGTCAGATCGTCGGGTTGCTCCCGGCCATCGCCAAAACGCTCATATTCTGCAACCAGACCGGCGGCGGTCAGCCCTTCTTTTTCCATGAATCGGACATAGGCCTGTCCCAGACTGTCGGCAGGAAGTTTCCGGAGTTGCTCATGATCATCCAGCATGGCCGGCAGAGCAATATTTCGATCCATGATTTCGAGCGCGTGGGAAGAATTGAGAAAATTCCGTGTGTTACGGACGAACGAATTGCCCGCAAGGGCTTCGATAACGTGAAAAACCTCAGCCGTATCTTCCTTGTCCGCAATCAGCTTTTTGAAATGGCGCAAGGCCTTGCGCGGACTGATGCGCGGTAGTTTGGTGCCGGGAGCCAGCAGCGGAAGCTCGGAAATTCTGGTCGTCATCACGGGTCTCCCAATATTAGGCCGAAATGGGACTTCCTCTCTGGACGCTGTCAACTCCGGCGTGAGTAAAACGAGGACGCCATTCCGGAATCGCGCAGATTAAGCCGCCTGCGCCAGCATATCGTAAGGATCCACATTTTGCGCGCGAAATTGCGCGTGGGCCTGTTGATAGAAATGCGGCGTGTGGATATGCAACCGTTCGCGTAGCGCATCAAGGGGCTGAGCCAGCAGATCGGTGATCGATTCTTCGTTGATCTTGGGACAGGCCTTGCCCATTTTCTGGCCTTCGCGGATCGCGCTGAAAATCGGCGCGTCGCTCTTGACCTGTTTCTTCATGTTGAGACCAGCGGCATAAGCGATAAAGACATTTCCCAATGACGGGTTCTGGCCATAAGTGAAGGCCAGCACACAGGCTTCGCCCAGCGCATCACGGCCATAGCCGGTCAACACGTGCAGCAAATCATGGGTGTCGCGCTGACGGAAACCATACCATTCGATCAGATCGCCATATTTGCGCGGGCTGAACGCGTCATATTCGGCGATCAGACCGGCAGCGCTGAGCCCTTCTTTTTCCATGAAGTCGCAATAGGCGTGGGCCAGACTACCCGCTGGCATTTGCCGCAAGCGAGTATGATCGTCGAGCAGGGCCGCGAGTTCGGGTTCGCTTTCCAGCAGCCCCTTGCCCTTGTCACTTTCTACAAAGGCCTTGGCATCCTTGCGGAATCCCGGGCGCGGTAAGGATTCAAAAATATGGAACACCTGTGAGGTGTCTTCCTTGTCCTTGATCAGCTCGCGGAAATGGTACAGCGCCTTGAGCGGACGAAAGCGGGCTGCAGGCCGATCCGGATGGACGAACGGCATTTGCGAATCACTTGGTGCGGAGAATTTATGATCAATTTTCATACGATCTATATGTCGCTTACTAACATCCATGTCAATAGAGGATAGATGCTTTCCTACAGGCGGCTGCTCCGCTATCCAGCGACCATCCGGTTTCGGCCTGTGAAAAGGCTTTCTTGGCCCTAACTTTGACAAACTTTGAAACGGGAGACGGAAATTTGCAGCCGCATGACACCCTGCCCTACACCGAACTGCCGGACTATTCCGACGCCGAACGCATAGCGCGGTCAGAGGATTTTTATCAGGCGATCAAGACCCGGCGGACCTGTCGCTATTTTTCTGACGAGGCCGTTCCCCGTGCGGTCATCGCCAATGCCATCATGGCGGCTGGCACCGCGCCCAATGGCGCCAATCACCAGCCTTGGCATTTCGCGGTGATCGAATCGCCGGAAAAAAAGAAAGCCCTGCGCGCTGCCGCCGAAGAGGAAGAGCGGGCCTTTTATGAAAGCAAGGGCAGTGACGAATGGCTGGAGGCGCTGGCGCCGCTCGGCACCGATGCCGACAAGCCATTCCTCGAGACTGCGCCCTGTCTGATCGTCATTTTCGGCCAGCGCAAAGGCGGTATGAACCCCGGCGAGATGAAGCAGAATTATTATGTGGGCGAGAGCGTCGGCATTGCCACCGGCATGCTGATCACAGCCCTTCACGACGCTGGCCTCGCCACCCTGACCCACACGCCCAATCCGATGAAATTTCTGAACGAAGTCTGCGACCGTCCGGCCAATGAAAAACCGGTGATGGTCCTGGTGGTCGGCAAGCCCGCCCCCGATGCGACGATCCCCGTCCACGCGACGATCAAGAAGCCGCTGGACCAGATCGCCAGCTGGTTATGACCGGACTACGATCACGAAATGCCGTTCGTGCCGAGCCTGTCGAAGCACAGCCAGTAACAGCAGCAGCTATCATTTGCCTCGGTCCTTCCACAGGCTCAGGACGAACGGCACGTAGATGAGCACCACCCCTCCCTCCCCCCGCTACCTCGAACTCGACGCCTTGCGCGGTTTTGCGGTTATGGGGATATTGCTGATGAATATCGTCGGCTTTTCGATGCCGGAAATGGCCTATGTCAGCCCGGCGGTCTATGGCGGCACCGGCCTGCCCGACACTATCGTCTGGGCGCTGTCCTACGTCTTTGTCGATGGCAAGATGCGCGGCCTTTTCACGATATTATTCGGGGCGAGCATGATGCTGGTCATCGAGCGGGCCCGGAGCAATGGCGGGGATCCGGCGAAGGTTCACTTCTCCCGGATGACCTGGCTGGCGATTTTCGGCCTGACCCATTTCTTCCTCTTGTGGGCCGGCGACATTTTATTCCTCTACGCCGCCGTCGGCTGCATCGCCTATTTCCTTCGCAACCTGACCGCAAATGACCTGATCCGGCGGGCCTTGCTGATCTTCACGCTCGGTTTTCTCGGCTATACGGTGATGTTCGGCAGCCTGTTATATATGCAATATCAGGCCGGCCTGCCCGGAGCCAGCGCCGCCGCAATCGAAAATTTCGCCGAGATCATCACCGGTTTTGACAGCTCGGCCGCCGCCATCACCGCGGACATCGCCCTTCATCAGTCCGGTTTTGTCCCGATATTTCTCGACAAGATCCAGAATGACCTGTTCGGACCATTTGTCCTGCTGACCTATAATCTGGCGGAAACCCTGCCGCTGATGATGATCGGGATGGCGCTTTACAAGAACGGTTTCATCACCGGGCAGTGGACGACCGAGCAATATCGCCGCCGGGGCATGGGGTTGACCGCCATCGGCACGGTCATCCTGACGGCAATCGCATTCGGCCTGATCTACAGCGATTTCGCCATCCTCCTGATGGTCAACGCCAGCTATGCATGGAACTGGCCGTCGCAGTTGCTGATGACCATCGGCTATGCTGCATTGCTGATTGGCCTGATCCGGACATTCCAGAGTTCGCCCTGGATGATGCGGGTCGCAGCCGTCGGTCGCGCCGCCTTCACCAATTATCTCGGTACCAGCCTGTTGATGACCTTCATCTTCTACGGCTGGGGACTGGGACTATATGGGTCGGTCGGAAGGGTGGAATTATATCTGTTCGTGCTCGGCGCCTGGGCGCTCATGCTGCTGTGGTCGCAACCCTGGCTGGTTCGCTTTCGTTACGGCCCGCTGGAATGGCTATGGCGCAGCCTGGCGCGGCGTCAGCTGCAGCCGATGCGGCTGTCATGAGGGATCGCTGGCTTCTTCTGTCGTATTCATCAGCTCTTCATCGATAGACGCGCTGGTATAATTAGCGCTCAACTGCTCGTACAAATCGAACCGGGAGACGATTTGCAATCGATCCTTCTCATCATTCATCTGCCCTAGCGGCCGTCCGTCCGGCGTGTAGCGCAAGCTGCGCAGATGTCCTGCCTGATCGCGCTGGAATATCGAGCAGATTACCGGCGAACTGAGACTACCTACCACATTATACATCACGATTGCTTCCGCCTCCGCTTCCAAAGAAGCATCGTTCTCGGGTTCAAACGCCGTTCCCGAATATCGATACACGGTCACATGATCCGATGCTTTTTCAACAGGGTCTTTCGAGCAACTGGCGTTGCCCGTCTGTATTTCTTCATCGGCTTCGAAAAGCACATGGTTCGGACTGATGGCAACAAAGATGCCCCGCTTGGCTTCGAACGGGCTCACCGCTTTCGGCCCCGCCTGAACGAAATCCCAATCGGAAAGAAGTCCGGCAGGAATTTTCCCGAAGAACTCGAGCGATGGCACTTCTCCAAGCGTCAACAGACCGTTTTGTCCAATGCCGCCAGGCAAGGACCCGATATGGCTGCGCAGGTCTACGCCCCTGGTTTGCCAGTCTGCTTCGGCCTCCCCCGTCGGCACCAGGGCGGCGCGGACTTCGATTGCAATCGATTCCCGAATCTCTTTCAGCTCCTCGGCCAGTTCCGTCTGCATGATCTGCCAAAATTCGGCGACCGGTGACAGGTTCGAATCGGTTACCGCTTCCGCCTCGCCATATTCAACCGTCGGCGGCGTGGATGCTGGCACGCTAGCAGCATGGGCGGGCGTCACGATCAGAGCCGCGCCAACGGACAGAAAGCAATTTAAAAGTCTACGCATCACAAACCTCACTGTCGAACCTGGTTCCAGTGTAATCGATAAACTTTCCATGGGAAGAATTTCTTAATCGACACTTTGCTATTGCGATCTATTCTCATTAGCGATATACGAGTCGCAGAGAGGAACCGAAATGGTTGTTTGCGTCTGTAATGCGATTAAGGAAAAAGACCTGAGAGCCGCTGTCCGCAGCGGTGCGGACAGGCCTTCACAGGTCTATGCCCAGCTCGGCCGCAAGCCGAAATGCGGACAATGCCTCGCTTTCGCCCAGACGATTATCAAATCCCAACTTGCAACCGCTTAGCATTCTCTTTAGCAAATCATTGAAATAATTGCGTTTTCCATAAACGCCGCCCTTTCGCTTCATAGGGCAATGCTGTATAGGCTTTCCCAACAGATTCACTGTCAGTCGGGAAGGACGCTGCCATGAAGGGCGATACAAAAGTCATCGAGTTTCTCAACGAAGCTCTGAAAAACGAACTCACCGCAATCAATCAATATTGGCTGCATTATCGCATGCTCGACAACTGGGGCGTGACGAAACTGGCGGAATTCGAGCGCCACGAATCGATCGATGAAATGAAACATGCGGACAAGCTGGCCGAGCGGATTTTCTTCCTCGACGGATTGCCCAATTTCCAGCTGCTCGGACGCCTCAAGATTGGTGAAACGGTCGAGGAAGTCCTCAAGGCCGATCTGGAGCTGGAATATGAAGCGCTGCCGATGCTCAAGGATGCCATCGAACATTGCGAGAGCGTGCGCGATTACGTCAGCCGCGACCTGTTCGCCGAGATTCTCGAAAGCGAGGAAGATCACGTCGATTCCCTCGAACAGCAGTTCGACATGATCGAACGGATGGGAATCGAGAATTACATCCAGCTGCAGTCAAAATCGGTCGAATAGACCGGTAGCAAGGGTTTCAGCCGAACCGGCGACCAAAGCCGGTCGGCTGGCGTTCCTGGACCAGCGGACTGGCACCCTTTTCCAATATCGCCAGAGTGTCCTCGAACATCGGTCGCAAGGCCACCACCAGTTCGATAAGCTCGTCGGGCGTCTCGTGATGCTCGACGCAAGCGCGTGCAGTCATTTCGATTGTTTCTGAGGTCAGACTCAGTTGCAGGCCACCCAGTTGCAGCGCCTCGCCTTTCAGCTTGTGCGCCGCCAGCACCATTGCGGCGGGGTCGTTAGCGCGCATCGCCTCTTCGATTCTGTCGACAGACTGGATGCCGTCTTCGCGAAAATAGCCGAGTATCCGGACAAAACTCGGGCCCAGTGCCGAACGGGTTTCGGCACAGACCTTCCAATCAATCAATTCGCTTTCCACTGGTCCCACCGAACGCTCCCGGAAAAATAGCGAAAATACGCTAACCTCCCTCAACCTAGGGCGAAGCTGGTTAACACTTTGCTACCGGACGCGACAATAGCGGCGCAAATCTGACGCTTTGTTCAGCAAGCTACAGAAAAATCATTCTTTTTCATGATAGGGGTTTTTCGGCGCGCGGATGATCAGGCGCACCGGAACGCCGCCGAAGCCCAATTCGCGGCGAATACCGTTGATCAGATAGCGGCGATAGCTCTCCGGCAGATCGTCGACTCGCGTCCCGAAAATCACGAAAGAAGGCGGCCGCGTCTTGGCCTGCGTGATATAGCGCAACTTGATCCGCTTGCCGCCGGGTGCCGGTGGCGGATTCTCGGAAATCGCATCTTCGAACCAGCGGTTGAGCTTGCCGGTAGAGACCCGCTGCGACCAGATCCGGCGAACCTCGAAGGCCGCCTTCATCAACTGGTCGATACCCTTGCCGGTAAAGGCCGACACGGCAATCAGCGGCACATCACGCACCTGAGCCAGCCCGTCATTGAGCGCCGCACGGATGCCGTTGAACAATTTGCTCGGCCCTTCGGCAACATCCCATTTGTTGATCCCGATGACGACACAGCGACCTTCCTGGATCGCATGGTCGGCAATGCGCAGATCCTGCGCCTCCAGACCCTTTGTTGCATCGAGCAGGAGAACGACCACTTCGGCAAAGTCTACTGCGTGACGGGCATCGGCAACGGCCAGCTTTTCCAGCTTGTCATTGACCTTGGCCCGTTTGCGCATACCGGCTGTGTCAATAAGGCGTACCTGACGGTCGGGTTCTATGCCGTCGAGTTTCTCGTCCTCGGTCAGCGCATCATCATGCCAGACCCAGTCCACCGTGATACTGTCGCGCGTGATACCCGCTTCCGGACCGGTAATCAGCCGGTCTTCGTCCAGCATCTTGTTGATCAGCGTCGACTTGCCCGCGTTGGGACGACCGACAATCGCCAGTTTCAGCGGAGCCGATTCATCGGTCGGCTCTTCGGAAGCCGCCGCTTTGAAATTCTCGACATAGGGCTGGATCGCCTGAAACAGATCGGCGATGCCGTCGCCATGTTCGGCGCTGAACGGGATCGGGTTGCCGAAACCAAGCGCATAGCTTTCCAAAATTCCGGATTCTGCCGCTTTGCCTTCGGCCTTGTTGACCAGCAAAACGACAGGCGTCTTTGCGCTTCTGAGCCAGCGGGCGATTTCCTCGTCGAGCGGCGTCAGGCCAGCGCGGCCGTCGATGACGAATATCGCAAGCTCGGCTCCTGCTACCGCCAGTTCGGTCTGCTTGCGCATCCGTCCGGGCAGGCTCTTGGCATCCTCGTCTTCATAGCCGGCGGTATCGACGACGTTGAATTCGAGACCCAGCAGATTGGCGGCCCCTTCCCTGCGGTCACGCGTGACCCCGGGCGTGTCGTCGACGAGCGCCAGCTTCTTGCCAACCAGACGGTTGAACAGCGTTGATTTGCCGACATTCGGTCGACCTATGATTGCGATATTGGGCAGCATGGAGCCGGTCCCTGTCCTTTGCTTCTGAGTCTCAGCGGAACGCGGAAATCCGGCCGCTGTCGTCAAGAATATATAGCATGCCACCCGCAACAACCGGTGGCAGCGAAACGCCATCGTCCAGTTCAAACAGCGTCTGGCTCGATCCCTCACCCGGCGAAATTGAAACGACATCGCCTTCGGTGCTGGCAACAATCAGACGATTACCGGCCAGGATTGGCCCCGTCCAGCTGACCGGGTTTTTCTTCTTCTTCTCGTTCTTGAAGGCCGCGAGCTGGCTGATCCAGCGGACCTTGCCATTCGGCCGTGCGATGCACAGCAGTTTCGCATCATCGGTCAGCACGAACACCCATTCACCCGCAACGACGGGGGTGGTGATTCCGGCAATATTCAATTCCCAGATCCGCTGGCCGGTAACCAGTTCATAGGCCGCCATACGGCCGCCCTGACCAAGCGCGAAAATACGGCCGCGATCGATCACCGGATCGGCATCGATATCGGACAGGGTTGCCACCGAGGTCGAAATACTGGTCCGCGCCAGCGCGTCATTCCAGAGATTGCGGCCGTTTTCATAACGATAGGCAGTCAGTTCGCCCGAGCTATAGCCGGCGACGACGGTGCCCTGTCCGGCAGCGGGCGCGGCGACACCGAAAATTCCGGCGAGGCCGACCGTGCCGGCTTCATTCCACTGCACCGACCCGTCAGCCATCGAGAGCGCATAGATCTGGTTGTCCTGTGTCATCACATAGACATTGCCGTTGGAAATCGTCGGCGAGCCGCGCAATGGTCCAGCCGGACGCACTTTCCATATCTGGCTGCCATCCGCTACGTTCAGCGCGACAACATCGCCAACGCCATTAGTCGCGTATACGACATTATCGAGGACGCTTGCGCCGCCGCCAAACCGCGATGAGGATCCATCGCCCTTGACTTCGATCTGCGAGGACCAGATTTTCGCACCGGTCGCGGCATCAAAAGCATGAACCATGGCTTCGGTGTCGGTCACGAACAGCCGTCCGCCGGATATAACCGGAGCTGCTGCCAGCCGTTCCCGTTTGGTGGTACCGCTGACATTGGCAGTCCAGACCCGTTCGAGACTGCCCGGCAATGCAACATGGCCCATCGATTTGCTCGCGTTGCCGCCCGATTGCGCCCATTCGCTATTGGCTACAGGAGCCGGCAGGATCACGGCAATCGACGCCAATGCTTCATCGACTTCCGCACCGCTTTCGCCGCTCAATATCGGAGTCCGCTTGCCGAGTGTCGGCGTGTTCTTCTTGTCTTCGCCATCGCCGCCGCCCAGGATGCTGCAGCCGGACAGCAAGGAAAGGGCCAGCAGGCTGGCGATCATTGTCTTACCGGAAATCATTCCTTGGATTCTCCCTCAGTCGCTACCACGACAGGCGGCGCAACTTTTTTATCATCGCTGTCCAGTTCGACGGCGTCAATGCCCTCGACGCCCGCCATCTGCAAAGCACGCGACCGGATGGTGGCCGGAACGCTCTCGTCTTTCGCAAGCTGGGCGAAAAGCGGGCCGGCCAGATCGGATTTGTTCAAATTCAGATAAGAGATTGCGACCATTTCGCCAGCGCTACCGAACCACGGGTTGCCGGGCACGGCCAGCGGCTTGAGCCGGTCAATCACTTGCTGGGGCTTGAGCGCATCAAATTCGGTCGCAGTCTGTCGGACAAGCGCCAGATTGCGAAACGGCTTCGGCAGACTGTCGTCAGCAGCGACCTTCGCATAACCGGCGATTGCCTTTTTCGGATCATTTTTTTCCAGAGCAATATTGGCCTGCAGCAATTGAGCCGCGGCGCGATAACCGCTCTGCTCGGCTTCCATCAAAGGCTCGAGCGCGGTCGCGGCACCGTCCAGATTATTCTGGCGGATGCTGTCGATAGCGGCAACATATTCCTCGCTGCGGAAACCGGAATCTTCATTCTGGCTATTCTGCCAGAATATCCAGCCAGCCAGCGAACCCAGACCGATGATGATAGCGGCGAAAATCCAGATCCCGTAACGCGTGACAATATTTTTCAGCTGGTCCTCGCGCACCGCTTCATCGACTTCGCGCAGAAACACCTGTTCTTGCTGGTCCGGCTTCTCTTCCGGTGCTTTATCTTTGTCTTTGGCCAAGCTGGCTTCCTCAAATCTGTTTCGCGTACCCTGTTCGCCGGTCAGACGAAGGCATTATGCAATCGGCTGTCCTTTAGCGTCCGCAATAGCAAATGTAAAAGTCTATTGACCATTTCCACAGGCTGAACAGCGATCGGGTTAAAACGGAGAATTATGTTATTTTTTCGGCTGATAGAGCTGGTCCGGCCCCGGAAAGCTGCGCTCCCTCACCTCTCCGGCATATTGTTCGGCGGCCTGATCAATTTGTTCTGCAATATTGTGATAGCGTTTCACGAAGCGGGCGGTGCGGTCGAACATGCCGAGCATATCTTCGGTCACCAGCACCTGACCGTCGCATTGCGCCGAGGCGCCGATGCCGATGGTGATCGCTTCCACCGCCTTGGTCGCTTCGATCGCGATCGGCTCGAGCACGCCTTCCAATACGATCGCAAAGGCACCGGCCTTGTCGAGAGCGACCGCATCACCGACGATCTTCTTGGCTTCTGCATCGCTGCGTCCGCGCGCGGCATAGCCGCCGAGCACATTGATTGCCTGAGGGGTCAGGCCGACATGGCCGACCACCGGAATGCCGCGCTGGACCAGAAAAGCGACGGTCTCCGCCATCACTTCACCGCCCTCCAGCTTGACTGCGGCCGCCCCGGTTTCCTTCAGGATATGGGCTGCGCTTTCATAGGCTTTCTCCGGCGAGGCTTCATAGGAACCGAACGGCATATCGACGACGACGACGCTATGATAGCTGCCCCGGACCACCGCAGCGCCATGGTTGCACATCATCTCGAGCGTGACCGGAATCGTCGAATCGAGCCCGTAAATCACCTGCGCCAGCGAATCGCCGACCAGCAGCATATCGCAATGCGCGTCGAGCAGCTGCGCCGTCCGCGCGGTATAGGCGGTCAGCATGACCACCGGCTCGTCCGTCACCCCGTCGACCTTGCGGCCCTGGATTTTCGGAACGGACAGGCGCCGCATCGGCTGTGGCCGGGGAGTGGCGCGACTGGTTGATGTATCGAGTTTGAAGGTTGTGGACATGGAATATGTTTAGCCTCCCTTGTCAGATAAGACCAGTATCCTGTTGCCGCGATTGGCCATTGCCTTGAAAATAATATTGCGGCACACTTCTCCCGTCTCGCGACTCACCAAAATCTGATCTCCATTCATTGGAAATATTCATGCCTGTGGCCCGCAAGCCAGAGTCCATTTTGCTGTTCGTCGCCTTCATCGTGTTCATCGACATGATGGGCATCGGTTTGATCTTACCCGTCATGCCATCGCTGATCGAGGGGATCACCGGCACAACCATCGATCGCGCAGCCGAAATCGGCGGCTGGCTGCTATTTGCCTATGCGATGATGCAATTCCTGTTCGCCCCGATCATTGGCGGCCTGAGCGACAGATTCGGCCGCCGGCCGGTGTTGCTGGTCACGCTGTTTCTGCTTGGACTAGATTATGCGATCATGGCATGGGCGCCGACCTTGGTCTGGCTGTTCATCGGCCGGATATTGTCCGGGATCATGGGGGCGAGCTGGGCTGCTGCCAATAGCTGCGTTGCCGATGTGACTTCGCCGGCCGAGCGCGGCAAATATTTCGGCATATTGGGCGGTGCTGGCGCGATGGGCTTTGTCCTCGGCCCCGGCATCGGCGGCGTGCTGGGCGAATATGGCGATCGGCTGCCGTTTATCGCCGCATCCATTCTTGCCCTGGTCGGGACCGGTGTCGGCATGGTTATTTTAAAGGAAACGCTGCCGAAACAGAAGCGCCGGCCATTTTCGATCACCCGGGCCAATCCGATGGGAAGCATCATACAGATGAGCAAAACCCCGCTCGTGCTCGGCTTTCTGTCGACCATATTCGTGCTCCAGCTGGCGGCGCAGGCGCAGATCGCGATATGGGCTTACTGGCTGATCGAGCGGTTTGACTGGAGCATCTTGAAGATCGGGCTGAGCGTCGCTCTGTTCGGAATATTGCTCGCGCTGGTCCAGGGCATATTGACCGGACCATTGATCAACAGGCTTGGCGAGAGGCGCGCAGGCCAGTTCGGATTGCTATTCGGGATACCCGCTTATCTGATCTTCGCCTTCGCGCCGAATGACAGGTTTGTGTTTCTGGGCATAATCGTAGGAGCGGCCAGCGGCTTCGCCTTTCCGGCGATGCAACAGATGATGAGCAGCCGGATCAGCGAGGATGCCCAGGGTGAGTTACAGGGATCCATTGCCAGCACGATCAGCCTGACCTCGATCATCGGTCCGGTGATAATGACGGGCGTATTCGGGGCTTATGCCGATAAAGAAGGCCTCTATTTTCCCGGCGCGCCCTTCATTCTGGGCGCCGCGCTGATGGTCGTTTCCATATTGATATACGCGGTCACCACTCGTCGCCACTATTCGGCCGCAGATACCGCCTGAGCCGGATTGTCGCTGAACAAGCCGTCGATGCCCGTCGCGAGAAAGGCACGGATTTCGCCTTTCAGGTCGCCCGGCTCGCGCGGATCGATGCCGCTCTTGAAATCGGTCGGCAGAAAATAGTTCTCCCGCCGGAAGGTCCATGGATGAACCATCAGGCCGGCCTTGTGCGCAGCCTCGACCAGCCCGGTCGGCTCGCCCAGCTGGCCAATCGCGTTACGGCCGATCACCATATCTTTTGACGGTCCGATTCCGACGGCATAGGTGGCCACGTCCTTCAAACCCGCCGCCGTGACCATGGATGCATAGCTTTGTCCGGCCATGTCGGGCGGCCCGCCTTCGCTCGCCATCAGCTGCACCAGCCGGACGTCGGTTTTCCTGGCCAGTGCCTTCAGATTGCCGATCTCGAACGACTGGATGAACACCGGATCATCCTTGCCATCATAGCCATATTGTTTGAGCAATTTGAGCATTGGTTCGTCATGGCCCAGCCCCAGAGCGTTAAAATAGCCGGGATGCTTGGTTTCCGGATAGACGCCAATCCGCTTGCCACTTTTGGCACCATGCGCTTCGAGCAGTTGCAGGACCTCTTCGAAGGTCGGTATTTCGAACCGGCCGTCATATTGCATATTCGCCGCCCGCAGATCGGGCAGCCGCTCCTTCGCGCGCAATGTCTCCAGTTCGGCGAGGGTGAAATCTTCGGTGAACCAGCCCTCATGCTTCGTGCCGTCGATCGTCTTGACGGTCTTGCGACCGGCAAATTCCGGTCTGTCGGCGACATCGGTGGTGTCGCTAATGTCATTTTCATGCCGGGCCACCAATATACCGTCGCTGGTCAGCACCAGATCGGGTTCGATAAAATCCGCGCCCTGTTCGATCGCCAGTTGATAGGCAGCCAGCGTATGTTCCGGCCGTTCCCCGCTGGCACCGCGATGGGCGATGATAATCGGAGGCTCTCCGGACAATGTCGCTATATTCATCTTGGATTCTCCCGCCTGCTCCGTCCCTGCTCCGCATCCGGCCAGCGCCAGCGCGAACAGCATCAAAAGAACAGGCCGGACGCGCATCGCTAACCGACCTCGACGCCGTTCCAGAAGGCAATCCGGCCCTCGATTTCGGCGGCGGCTTCCTTCGGCGCGGGATAGAACCAGGCTGCGTCCTCGTTGATCTCGCCGTCGACGATCAGACTATGATAGGACGCGTCGCCTTTCCAGGGGCAGTGGCTGGTCTTGTCGCTATACATCAGATATTTCGACCAGACGGAATCGCGCGGAAAATAATGATTGCCCTCGACCATCACTATATCGTCGCTGTCCGCTATCACCGCACCATTCCATTTTGCCTGAACCATGATCCTGTCACCTTATATCTAAACCGGGCGAGGCCAACAAAGTTTATCAGCGCCGTCCCTGATATTTCCGAAGCCAGCAAAGGCATTCGACGATCAGGGTAAAATGGATAATCGCTACTGGCTATACGGCCATAAGGGCGGCTGCATTGCCAGGGGCTTCGCACCACATGGCAATTTCAGCCAACCGGCGACCCTAGCTGTTGCGCGCCGTCAGGCCCGCGGCTTCATAATCCGACGCCTTGAAACCGACAACCAGCTCGTCGCCATGTTCCAGCACCGGCCGTTTGATCATGCTGGGGTTTTCCGCCATCACCATCACCGCCGTATCATCGCCGATATTTTCCTTCACCATGTCGGGCAGCTTGCGGAAAGTGGTACCGCGCTTGTTGACCAGCGCCTCCCAGCCAACCTGCATCACCCACATTTCCAGCTTTTCCTTGCTGATCCCGGACTTCTTATAGTCGTGAAAAACATAGTTAATGCCGTTGCGTTCCATCCAGTTGCGCGCCTTCTTGATAGTGTCGCAATTGGATATGCCGTACATCTTGGTTTCGTTACTCATGGGTCTGGTCCTGTTTCTGCTGCGCTTTGAGCCAGAGACAGATGTCATTCACCGGACATCGGTCACATTTGGGGCTTCGGGAAGTGCAGATTCGCTTCCCGAACTGAATTAGCCAGAAATGGCCGTCGCGCAAGGCCCAATCGGGACTGCGCGCTTCCAGCTGCTGCGCGGTCTTGTCCGCAGTCTTCGCATCGGTCAGGCCAATCCGGTTGCAAACCCGGTGCACATGGGTGTCGACGGCGATCACATCGGCGCCAAAGGTAAAGCTCATAACGATATCCGCGCATTTCCGGCCAATGCCCGGCATCGACAACAGACCTTCGCGCCTATTCGGCACGACACCGCCATGTTCGGCCAGCAAATGCTCGCAAAATTTCCGGATGTTCCGGGTTTTCATATTATAAAGCCCGCACGGTTTGATCGCTGCGGCGATGTCACGGTCGTCCAGCTCCAGCATGTCCTCCGGCGTTTGCGCGAGTTCGAACAGAGCGCTAGCGGCCCTGGCGGTGTTGCGGTCCAGCGACTGCGCCGAGAGCATGCAGGAAATACAGGACCGAAAGGCGTCGGGCTGACCTTTGGGGCCCTTGGCGTCTTTCGTGCGTCCGGGCATCGCTTCCGAAAGGCGGCGGTAAACGGTTTCAATCTGCAGATCATTAATCATAACGCCGCCCCCGTCTCGCAATCAGCCCGCACCGGACAGGAGGGACAATCCTGTCGTTTCGGGCGGCAAAAAGTCTGGGCGAGGCGTTTTCCCAGAAGATGATGCTCGTCCAGATGCTCCGCTGACCATTCAGGCGGCAATAGCGGCATCAGTTCATCATAAGCGCGCGTCGTATCGGCCTTGGGCGGCACCAGCCCCATGCGCTGCACCACCCGGCGGTGTCCGGTATCAAGCACCAGCGCTTTGCGATTAAACTGGCTGGTGTTCATGATGCCGGCGCTGATCTTCCGCGCAATCCCGGGCAAGGTCTCCAGCCAGGCCATAGCATCGGCTGTCTCCATGGCCGCAAGATGATCCAGACTGGCCTTGCCGTGCTGCGCGATAATGTCGTGCAGACAGGCCTTGAGCCGCTCCGCCGCCATTGCCGGGAATGTGGCGGTTTGCAGATGGGCTTTCAATTCCTCGCGAGGCGCCGCTGCGACCCGCTCCCAAGACCCATATTCGGCGATCAGTCGATCCGTATTGTCATTGGACACAGCGGTTTTCGCGCGCGCGCCGATGACGCCTTGCACCAGCGTCCACATGGGATCGCGGCGCTTGTCATCCGGCCGGATCACCCGGCCGAACTGCGCGATCAGCCTGTTGTGCATCCGGCGCAATAGTTCGGTGCGATGATCGGGGCCCAAGTTTAGTTGCATCAGCGGGATATGGGCGGACGATAGTCTAGTAGCAAGACTCCGAGGCCGGCAACCGCCGCCCCTTGCCGATCAGTCCAGCCTGCGACCAATGGTCACCACCGGCTGCACATCATAGCCCAGCGCCTTGTAGAAACCGATCGCTGCTTCATTATCGTCGCGCACCATCAATTGTATTTTCGGCGCATCGCGTTTGCGCAGCCAAGCTTCGGCGGCTTCCATCATTTTTCTGCCTAAGCCCCATTTCCGGGAATCCGGCGCGACCGCGAGATAATAGACCCAGCCGCGATGGCCATCGAAGCCGGTCATGACGCTCGCCACTAACTGACCTTCTATATGCGCTAGCAATATCGCCGATGTTTCATTCGCCAAAGCCTGATGAAAATCCGCCGCCGGATCATTCCACGGGCGCGTGAGATCACATGCTCTCCACAGCCTAATCACGTCTTCGATATCGGACTCTTTGGCGGCGTAAATCTGCATTACAGTGCTAAGCCTTCACATAGCCTTCCGCCAATTGGCGGATGTCATCGTCCGGATCATACCATGGCGCGCCATCCGACCGCCAGATATGGGCATCGGGAGTTTGCGTGATTTCCGTATCAACACAGCCCATTCTCAGAAGAACCATATTCGCCTCCCGCCGCTCCGCAATCAATTGTGACCCGCAGCGCGTACAGAAATAACGGTTCTTCCCCGGCGATGATTCGAACCTGTTCAGAACATCCTCGCCACTGGTCCATTTGAAAGCGTCATGGGCAATCGGCATGACCGTGGAAAAGGCCGCGCTATGGGCTTTTCGGCAGGTATGGCAATGACAGTGGATGATCGGCCCATTGCTGCAATCTGCTTCATAGGTGACCGCCCCGCACAGACAGCTTCCGTGGATCATGTTCGCTTCCTCTCGCGCGCCGGATTGCTTCAGATATCGACGACAATCTTGCCGAAATGCTTGCCCGACTCCTGATGGCGGAAAGCATCACCCAGATCAGCGAGCGGGAAGGATTTGTCGAGCACCGGTTTCAGCCCATTGGCTTCGATCGCCGCGATCATGTCCTGTTGCTGCGCCCGGCTGCCCACGGTCAGACCCTGCACGCGCAGGTTCTTCCCCATTAGCAACCCCGTTTGCACGGGTCCGGCAAAGCCAGTCAAAACACCGATGAGCGCAATATGCCCGCCGATCCGCGTCGCCATCATAGACTGGTCGAGCGTGCCCGCCCCACCGATTTCAACAACGCAATCGACGCCTTTGCCGCCGGTCAGTTCGAGCACTTTCGGTCCCCAGGCTTCGACCTCCTTGTAATTGATCAAATGATCGGCGCCGAGCTCCTTCAGCCGCTTCAGCTTGTCATTGGACGAAGATGTCGCAATCACCGTCGCGCCGGCCGCCTTGGCAAATTGCAGCGCGAAGATCGAGACGCCGCCAGTGCCCTGCACCAGCACCGTGTCGCCGGGCTTCACGCAGCCATCGACAAACAGCGCGCGCCATGCGGTCAGGCCCGCGCAAGTCAGGGTCGCCGCCTCGGCCGCGCTATAGCCTTTGGGTGCCTTGGTCCACGACGTGGCCGCGCCAACCGCCTGCTCGACAGCATAGCCGTCGATCCCGTCGCCGGGGACACGCTTGAAGCCGCCTTCGGGCGGCGAACCGTCGATCCAGTCGGGAAAGAAGGTCGAGACCACCATATCGCCCACCGCGAATTCGCTGACGCCCTCGCCCACGGCAGTGACTTCGCCAGCGCCATCGGACATTGGAATGCGGTTTTCGGCGGTCGGGATCATCCCCTTGACCACTGCATAATCATGATAGTTCAGGCTGGACGCGCGCAGGCGCACCGCGATTTCACCGGGGCCGGGCGCTGTGGGCTCCGGCAAGTCGACAAGCTTGAGATTGTCTAGCGATGCGGGGACGTGGAGTTGGATGGCTTTCATGGCGGGTCTCTCCTGATTTTTAATTGTTTGATTAAAGTGAGGTCTAGTATGGCGGCGGCGGGTGGTCAACAACTGCCGGATCAAGCCCGCTCTCTTGACAAATAGTCACTTAGGTGTCATTTTGACACCATGGCAAAGACGATCAAGATTGACGACGAACTGATGGAAGTCATCGGCCGCGAGGCCGAGATGATGAGCCGTTCGCTGGCCGGGCAAGTCCGCCACTGGGTGCGGATAGGGATGAGCATCGAGAAATCCCGTTTCTTCGACCAGTCGCGGGTGGTTGAAGCGCTGAGCGGGAAATTGGCTCCCGATGCGCTGACCGCAGGCGAACAGGAAGCCTATATCGACGGTCTGTTTGATGCCGCGCGGTCCGGCACGGTCGAGCAGGGCAAATTTTTCACCGGACGCAAGGCCAAGGGTCTGGGCGTCGGGCTGCGCGATGGCGAGATTAGCCGGGAAAGCGATTCCGCCAACTGATGGCCATTGTCGCCGGGCGCCCGACTTTATTCCTGATCGCCGGGCCGAATGGCGCCGGCAAATCGACCTTCTACGACACCGTATTGGCCCCGCGCATCGCCGCGCCCTTCATCAACGCCGACATCATACAGCGAGACGAGCTTGAAGACCCCTCGCCCGAAGCCTCCTATCGCGCTGCCGAAATCGCCGAGGGCCGACGCCGCGACCATATGGCGGCCGGCCAGTCGTTCGTCATGGAAACCGTTTTCTCGCATCCCTCGAAACTGGAACTATTGCAGGACGCACGCGACGCAGGATATCGCATCATCGTGTTTCACCTGGTTCTGGCGTCCGCCGATCTGGCCGTCGCCCGCGTTGCCGCCCGCAGCGACGAAGGCGGCCACCCCGTACCGGAGGAAAAGATTCGCCAACGGTTCGAACGCAATGCCCCGCTGATCCGGCAGGCCGCTCTGCTCGCCGACCGCGCGATGGTCTTTGATGCCTCTGCGCTAAACGAGCGGCCGGTGGTATTGCTGGAGCTGGCGCAAGGTCAGGTGGCGCGACGGGCTGGTGAGGTGCCGGAGTGGTTTGAGGGGATGTATGGGGATTTGGTCTGAGGCGTTGCGAAGGCTTTCAAATCAAGCGACGCGCACCCACCGTTCGTCCTGAGCCTGTCGAAGGACCGAGGCATTCACCATTTTCGCCTGATACTTGATTCAGAGGCCAGACTCTATCTCACAAACCATGATCGGGCTCACATTGCGCGCACCCGTCCTTCGACAGGCTCAGGACGAACGGACGAGGGGTGATCGGCCTCGAGAGCAAAGGCGTAACGGCGCAATATTCCGTTCGTGCTGAGCTTGTCGAAGTACGAATTTGCACGATCTATCCGCCTGACCGGCACCTCGCCAACTGAGATATCAAATCCCAGTCACCAGCAATCAACGCCCGCTTTTTCGCCCGCGACCAGCCCTTGATCTGACGCTCCGCGGCAAGGGCTTCTTCGCGAGATCCGAATGTTTCGCACCACACCAGCTCGAGCGGCCGGCGGCTGTGCGTATAACCGCCGATAGTTCCGGACTGATGCCCGGCAACGCGGGCCTCAAGATTATCGCTGTGCCCGACATAATAATGCCCGTCCGCGCATTTCAGCATATAGGTCCAGAATGCCATCGCCGCACGATAGCGCGCACCCGTCCTTCGACAAGCTCAGGACGAACGGGAGAGAGTGATTGGCCTAAACTGTTAAGAAACGAGCGCCGGAAAGGCCCGTTCGTCCTGAGCCTGTCGAAGGACCGAGGCGTTCGCTAGCGGCTCCTCACGTCGCCGAATAATTCGGGCGTGCATCTCCCGGATGCCCGCTATTTCCGATTTATTCCCACTCAATAGTCCCCGGCGGCTTGCTCGTATAATCATAAACCACCCGGTTGATCCCCTTCACCTCGTTGACGATCCGCGTCGAGACACGGGTCAGGAAGCTGGCGTCGAAGGGGTAGACGTCGGCGGTCATGCCGTCGGTGCTGGTGACGGCGCGCAGGCCGCAAACGTTATCGTACGTGCGCTGGTCGCCCATTACGCCGACGGTCTTGACCGGCAGCAATACGGCAAAGGCCTGCCAGATCGCGTCATAAAGGCCAGCATTGCGGATTTCCTCGAGATAGATCGCATCGGCCTTGCGCAATATGTCGCAGCGTTCCTTGGTCACTTCGCCGGGGATGCGGATTGCTAGCCCCGGTCCGGGAAACGGATGACGCCCCACGAACAGGTCATTCAGTCCGAGCTCGCGGCCAAGATCGCGGACCTCGTCCTTGAACAATTCGCGCAGCGGCTCGACCAGTTTCATGTTCATGCGTTCCGGAAGCCCGCCGACATTATGGTGCGACTTGATCGTCACGCTCGGCCCGCCGGTGAACGAGACGCTCTCGATCACATCGGGATAGAGCGTGCCCTGGGCGAGAAAATCGGCACCGCCAACCCGGGCCGATTCTTCGTCGAACACTTCGATAAATTCGCCGCCGATAAATTTGCGTTTCTTTTCCGGGTCGGAAACACCGGTCAGGCCAGCCATGAAGCGCGCTTCAGCATCAACCACCACCAGCGGTATATTATAATGGTCGCGGAACAGGGTCTCGACCTGCTCGCGCTCGTTCATCCGCAACAGGCCATGATCGACAAAGACGCAGGTCAGCTGGTCGCCGATCGCTTCGTGGATCAGGATCGCCGCCACCGAACTGTCGACGCCGCCGGACAGGCCGCAAATGACTTTCTTGTCGCCAACCTGCTCGCGGATTTCGGCGATCTTGGCGTCCTTATATTCCGCCATCGTCCAGTCGCCGGCACAGCCACAGACATGGCGGACGAAATTGGCGATCATCTTGCCGCCGTCGGGCGTGTGCACAACCTCGGGGTGGAACTGCGTTCCATAATAGCGCCGCTCGTCATCGGCGATCAGCGCGAAGGGCGCGCCTTCGGTGGTCGCGACGATCCGGAATCCCGGCGCAAATTCGGTGACCTTGTCGCCGTGGCTCATCCACACCTGATGCCGCTCGCCGATCTCCCAGAGGCCATCGAACAAGACACATTCTTCGCTAATCTCGATAAAGGCCCGACCGAATTCGCCACCAAATTCACCGCCGGCACCCGATTCCACCGTGCCGCCGAGCTGGTGCGTCATCACCTGCTGGCCATAGCAGATGCCGAGGATCGGCAGGCCGCTTTCAAAAATCACATCCGGCGCGCGCGGGCTGCCTTCGTCAGGCACCCCGGCGGGCGATCCCGACAGGATGATGCCCTTGGGTTTCAGCCGGTGAAAGGCCTCTTCCGCAGTGTTGAACGGAGCAATCTCCGAATAGACTCCCGCCTCGCGCACCCGGCGGGCGATAAGCTGCGTGACCTGAGAGCCGAAATCGACGATCAGGATGGTTTCTTCATGAGCTATGGACATGGCTTAGCCGCTTAGTGGGCCACCCCATTCGAGTCTAGTGCCTTTGTCGCCTGTCGCCGCAAAATCCAGCCCGCCTCAGGCCGTAGCAAGCTCGCCGAGAAAGACCGCCAATATCACGCCGATAGCGGTCGCGACACCGGCCATATGCTGATCCTCTTTATAGGCCTTGGGAAACACCTCTGTCGCCAGCGAGGCGACCACTGCGCCGGCGGCAAAGCAGCGGGTTGCGGCCAGCACATGCGGAGAGACGCCTTCCAGCGCGAAATATCCGATGATAGCTGCGGCGGATAATATCAGAGCGGTCAAAGCCCACAGTCCCAGCGTCTTGCCTCTGGACAGCCCGTTGCCGACCATCTGCTTGGCGCCGCCTGCGGCTTCGGGAAGGTTGGACAGCAGGATCGATCCGGCCAGCGCCGCCACTTCAATCGGCGCTGCCCCGATCAGGGCTACTCCGAGCGCGAGATTTTCCGGCACCCCGTCCAGCGTGATCGCGGCCAGCAATCCGCCGCCGCCTTCTGCGCCCCATTTTTCGTCTATCCAGTAGTCGACAACCGAAAATACCACGGCCCCGGCCGCCACTGCGCCCAGCCCGACCCAGAGATTGCTTTGCTCGACGGCTGGCTGGATCAGTTCACTGACCAGCGATACGATCAGCGCGCCGCCGGCCAGGGCGATGACAAAGCCTTCGGTCTGGCTCGATAATTTGCCGTAAATACCCCAGAGCGCGCCCGCAATCAGAGCCGCCGACACCACCACCACGACAAGAAAGGTCATCAACATGGATCGGTAACGCCCCTCTTCAAACTAGGTTGCCTCGCCGATAGCACCGAGCAGTGCCCCTGCGCAGGCAGAGGCCCATCTCCAAATATAGCGTTGCATCCCGACGGTACTTGTACACGCAATGCCGCGGCCACAAGTCGAAAAGCAACCACTGTCTGACGACACGAGACCTGGAGATGGGCCCCCGCCTGCGCGGGGGAACATCGGACAAGTGCAGGAAACCTCCTACCCCTCGACCATCGCCCGCAACTCTGTCTTCAAAATCTTGCCGATATGGCTGCGCGGCAGTTCGTCAATCAGACGCAGTTCCGAAACTCGCTGCGTCTTGCCGAGATTTTCATTGGTCGCGGCCTTCACCGCCTCCAGATCCAGCGTCACACCAGCATCGGCGACGACAAAGCCGACCGGTGTCTCGCCCCATTGCCGCGACGCCACCCCGATCACCGCGGCATCGGCCACGCCCGGCTGCGCCGTCAGCGCTTCTTCCAGATCGCGCGGGTAGATATTAAAGCCGCCGGAAATGATCATGTCCTTGGTCCGGCCCATCAGCGTGATAAAGCCATCCGCGTCAACCTTGCCGATATCGCCCATCCGCTGCCAGCGGTCGCCGTTCTCGTCATACCAGCTGGCTTCCTCGGTCTTCTCCGGCTGGTTCTTGTAGCCGGACATCATCGTCTGCGATCGCCCGACAAGTTCGCCCATTTCGCCGGCGGGCAGCCGGTCGAGCTGCTCATCGACCGTGATCACTTCGCTACCGCCCCAGGCAATGCCGACCGTGTGCAACTTGTCCGGATGCTCGTGGCACAGCAACAGACAGACCACGCCACCTTCGGTCATCGAATAAATCTCGATCAGCCCGCCCGGCATCCGCTTCAGCACTTCCGCCTTCAGCTCCGCCGAGAAAGGCGCGCTGGTGCAATATTTATGGGTCAGGCTGCTGAGATCAAAATCGTCAAAGCCTTCATAATCCATCAGCCGCTGATATTGCACCGGCACCAGCATCGTATGGCTGGCGCGATGTTCCTGCGCCAGTTCCAGCCAGCGCTGGCAATCGAATTTGCCCATCATCACCAGCGTTCCGCCATAAGCAATGGTCGGCGTGAACAGCGCCAGCGTCGTGTTCGAATAGAGCGGCGTCGATAGCAATGTGACCTGCCCCGGCTGACCATAGCCGGTCGCCTCACCCACCGCCGCATGATACCAGCGCATCTGGCGGCTGTGGACAATGCCCTTGGGCGTGCCGGTGGTGCCGCTGGAATAGATGATATTATACGGGTCTTTCGGGCCAACTCCCAGATCGGCTGGCGTCGCGCCTTCGTCCGCCATCCAGTCGAGGATCATCGGTGCGTCGTCCGTTGCCTGATCGAGCATGACATGTTTGAGCGCAGGCAATGCCTCTCCGCTCTCCAGCAGCTCGGCGCGCTTGGCGCTATCAATAAACAGATGCATCGCGCCGCTATCCGCCATCATATTCGCCAGCTGCTTCGGCGTCGCCGAGGTGGTCAGCGGCGCCGCACAACCGCCAGCGACAATCGCGCCGAGATAGGCCAGCGCATAACGCACCGTGGTAGTCCCGAGAATCGCAACCGCCTGCCCTTTCTGCAGCCCGTCCGCCTGCAACTGCGTGGCAATCCGGTTGACCTGCGCGGCGGTCTCGGCCCAGCTCAGCTTCTCATGACTGTCATCCAGTGCGATCCGGTCGGGCTGGTTGACCGCATGGGCGTTAATGAGATCTGCGATTTGGCCAAAGGGCTGTTCGAGATAGCGGGCGGGATCTATATGTTTCATCAAGCGATTAATTCCGCATATCGGCCTGAGATGCAATCGCTTTCCGCGCGGTTTGTTCTTTTGAACAGGTAGGAAAGATTTTCACGCGAAGACGCGAAGGCGCTAAGGGTGATGATTGTTGACGATGCGGCGGAGAGCCATCGTGTATGTTGGCGCACCGAAATTCAACAATGTGGCCAGATCACCGTCATTGCGAGGAGCGCAGCGACGCGGCAATCCAGAGCGCCTCACCCCAATCAACAGCGCGTGCCGCCCTGGTTTGCCACGCTGCGCCCGCAATGACGCCTTTGACACAAATGTCAAAAACACCCACCTTCACGGCCCCAAGCACCGTCCTCTTCGCGCCTTGGCGTCGTCGCGTGCCAAATATCGCTCACGCCACTTATAACAGGGTGTGGCTGAATTTCCTTGCCTCACCGATTGGCTGTTTCGGGCTCTTCATATCCACACCTACGGTCCGCCTTGTTCGTATAGTTCCCCGCGAAACCGCCGGCTGCCCGCAACCGTCCGTCCGTCGAACAATGATATCTCGAAATCTCCAGATCGCGTCGGCGTCAGCGCGGCGATCTTGCTGCGGTTGACCAGCCGCGACCGGTGCACGCGGACAAAGCCGCGAGCGGTAAGGCGCTCCTCCCACGATGCCAGCGTGCCGCGCACCAGATGGGATTTTTCCGCAGTGTAAAATTCGACATAATTGCCGGCCGCTTCGACATGGCTAATCTCATCTGGGGAGAGGAAAACCGCTGCGCCGCCATCCTGCAACTTGATCCGGTCCTCGGCGGGCGGCGATGATGCGACCCGGTTGCGCTCGGCAATATAGTCGAAAATCCAGTAGGTGCCCGCAATCGCGGCATAGACCAATACATCCTTGCGCCATTCATAGAGCAGAGTGATCGCGACGCCGTCGTCGAAAAAGCCGTATCGCGCTCCGAACAGTCTGTACGCCGTCTCGCGGGTTAGGAAGATGAAACCGATATGGACCAGCGCAAAGGGGATGGTCAGACCGAAGTGGATAAGCAGGAAGGCGGGAAGATTACCATCCCGAAACGGCCATTTTTGCATCGCATGACCGATGAACGGGGCGAGGCCGACGATGATGATCGCGCTGCTAACCTCCCATAATATCGGTTCGATCCAGTGATTGCCGGCACCCTCCATGATATCCGATGTGGCATTGACGAAGGTCAGAACCAGAGTGGTAAAAAAGATCGCGAGCCATGATCGCCGGTTGACCCGGGCCCAGCCGTTCGTCCCTGTCTCGTCGCCTTTGGTCACTTGGAAATTCCCGTTCGTCCCTGCAGCCCGCCTTGTGCGGCTTGGTTATAGGCAGACGGCCAAGAGGGCGCAAGAACCCGGCCGAGAAGGAGACATACCCGCCATGACCAACCGCCGCTACGACCTCGACTGGCTTCGCATCATCGCCTTTGGCCTGCTGATATTCTATCATTGCGGGATGTTTTACGTGTCCTGGGACTGGCACGTGAAATCGCGTTTCGCCAGCGATGCCATTCAGCCATTGATGATGCTGACCAATCCGTGGCGACTGACTTTGCTGTTCCTGATAGCGGGGGCCGCCACCCGATTCATGGCCGACAAAATGACCGCGAGGAAATTCATCGCGCTCCGGATGCGCCGGTTGTGGCCGCCGCTACTGCTGGCCATGTTCGTTATAGTGCCGCCGCAGTCCTATTTCGAGATTGTCGAGGCCTTGCAGGGCGCCAATGGGCTCGGGCCGGGCCACGCCACCTGGCTCGACAATTTCTACATTAAATATGCCACCGCTTCGGGCAATTGGTGCGATGCCGATGGCTGCCTGATAACGCCGACTTACAATCACATGTGGTTTGTAGCCTATCTCATTCTCTACACGCTGGCGCTTCTGCTGATCCTACCGTTGCTACGCCGCGTTCCGGTGGCGGCTAGCGCGCTTATCGCAGGACCATTGCTGATCCTCGTGCCGTGGTTCTACCTGACCGCACTCCGTCTGACATTATTCCCGATTTTCGGCGAAAGTCACGATTTCCGGAACGACTGGTATTTGCATGCGCTCTATTTCAGCACCTTCCTGTTCGGCTTTGCGGTCGCCAAGAATCAGGCCTTTTTTGATCGCTGCGTACAATTGCGCTGGATCGCGCTTGCCATTGCGCTGACCTGCTGGGCGGCGCTGATCGTCTATTTCGACGCCTATTCAGAAACCCCGCCGCCGGAATGGCTTCGCCTAGCCATGCGCGGCGTGCGGGAACTGGACGCCTGGTGCGCGATCATAGCAGCGATAGGCCTGGCGCATCGCTATTTGCGCAGCAACGACGGACCTCTACGGCAGATCCTGACGCAAGCCATTTTCCCTTTCTATCTGATCCACCAGACCATCATCGTTGTCGCCGGTCACTATCTCGACGAAATACAGCTCCCGCTCCCCATCGAAGCGCCGCTGCTGGTTGCAATCACCATGGCCGGATGCTGGCTCTTTTACGATCTGGGACGACGGGCGCCGTTGCTGCGCATCTGGATCGGCTTGTCGCCGGCACGCGTTACGCAGCCAGCGCGGTGAAAATGCCGACAAGGTTTCAAAGCAGGAATTACGGTGACAGTGCACTAATTTCCAGACCAAAACTAGAATTACGGCAAAGAAGCACTGTCACCATAATTCCGGTTCGGAATGCAATGACCTAACTCCCCAGGTGCTCGTTCGTGCCTCGCTAAAAAATTTTCGCGCGAAGACGCTAAGCCGCTAAGGGTGGTGGTTATTGACGATGCGTTTGAGACCCAGTTTGAAGGTGGGTGCGCCGAAATTCATTAGCAGACCGAGCGGCAAATGCATGAGCCGGAGGTAGGTCAATAATTGCTTTCCGTGAACCGGCATCATGTTTTCTGAAGATTTGAGTTTGATCAGAAGCTTGCCTTCGACAAGAAGATCATAGCGGAAGGCGTCTTTGATTACCAATCCGTCGAACCGTATCTCGACCGGCTTTTGCCGGTCAATCAGACGGATGATTCCGCAACAAGGAAATGGAATTAGGGTGACAAAGCGCTAATCTGTTTGGGCGCTGAGCATGAAGTTCATTGTCAGCTTATCATCAGTCGCCTTAGCCTACCCCGCCACCAGCACTACATAAGTGCTCTCGACCCAGCCGCTCTTGCACGGGCCGTCATAATTGCGTTTGGCGCGCACCGGAGAGGATACGCCGCAGTCGACGGGCGCGCTCGCCGCGGGATCGGATGGCTTGTCGTAGACAATGCCGAACCATTGCTGGTCGATACTGCGGGTACAGATGTAAACGGCCTGGCCGGCGGCAAGGCTGTCGATTTTTTCGGCGGCGTCAAAGGGCGCGCTGAGCACCGGCAGCGATCCGCTGACATGGCGGCCCACTTCGCCGACCGACTGGCAGGCATCGAACCGCGGACCACCCTCGCCGATACGCACCGGCTTGGCCGTGGGTCCCGTCTCGACCCGCTCGGTCCGGCCGGTCGGGTTATCGGCATAGGAACTGCTTTCGGCCAGATCGTCGCTGACCTGCGTGGATTCGGAGCAGGCGGTGGTTGCCAGACACAAAAGGGAGACGGCGAGCAGGGTATTGTTCATGGCCATGGTTTAGCGCAAAAGCGGGGCCTTTGGGAAGCTGCGAATAAATTGGGGCACGGATAGTCTCGGGGCCGCGCCAGTCGCAGCCAATTCTGTTGCCTTTCGCATCCAGCCCCCGACGAACATTGCTATACCGTTCGTGCTGAGCCTGTCGAAGCACCTGCTCGGTCCCCAGCGTCCTTCGACAAGCTCAGGACGAACGGATTCTATAACAATCGTTCACAGCACAATCTGCGTCTGCGTCACCACCGCCACCAGCGTGCCGTCCTCCAGCGTGATCTTCGTCTGCCAGACCGACTGCCGCCGGCCCACCTTGAACGGCGTGGCTTCCCCGTAGACGATAGAGCCTTCGGGCGCGGCGTTCAGGAAATTGGTTTTGCTTTCCGATGTCGTGGTACCATTTGATCCCTCGGGCAGATTGGCAAAACCACCGAACGCGCCGAGCACATCGGCAAAAGTCATCACCGCGCCGCCATGGATGCTCGGGCTGCCGCGCCCGTTTCCAGCGGTACAGATTTCCGGTCGCACCAGCATTTCACCGCGCACCAAGTCCTTGTCCATAGCTGTGATGGTGATGCCCATCGTTTTGGCAAAGGGCACCATGTCGGCAGGATTGGTCATATATTGGGTCCTTTTCTCACATTTTTCGCGCCAATCGGAAAGAAGTGACCCGTTTTGCACAAAGATGTACCGGCGAAAAGGGCGTTCAGTGAGTCCTGCACAGTCGCTCGCTGGCGACCGCTATTGCGCCCCTATCCATTTTGATAATCGAGACAGGCGGCGAGAATCGCTGTAGCAATCCGAAACCAATATATATCCTTGAAATAGAACGATTTTAATATCCCGAAATCCTACATTTTTCTTGGGTTTGCCAGCCCCAGCGGCTATGGTCCCGGCATGAATGACATCAGCAAAAACGAAATGCCGGAAGATGCTTCCAAATCTTCCAATCAAAACGAATATGGCGCGGATTCCATCAAGGTTCTCAAGGGCCTGGACGCGGTCCGCAAGCGGCCCGGCATGTATATCGGCGACACCGATGACGGCAGCGGCCTGCATCATATGGTGTTCGAAGTATCGGATAACGCGATCGACGAAGCCCTCGCCGGTCATTGCGACCTGATCCTGATCACGCTCAACGCCGACGGCAGCGTCTCGGTCGAGGACAATGGTCGCGGCATTCCAACCGGAATGCACAGCGAAGAAGGCGTTTCGGCAGCCGAGGTCATCATGACCCAGCTGCACGCCGGCGGCAAGTTCGAGAACACCTCCGACGACAATGCCTACAAGGTCTCCGGCGGTCTCCACGGCGTCGGCGTCTCGGTGGTCAACGCGCTATCGGAATGGCTGGAACTGGATATCTGGCGCGACGGCAAAGAGCATAATATGCGCTTTGAATTTGGCGATGCCGTAAGGCCGCTGAAGGTTGTCGGCGATGCCCCGCCAGCGGACAACAAGACCGGGTTCAAGAAGGGGACTAAAGTCACCTTTTTCCCGTCTCCCGCGACGTTCAAGATCACCGAATTCGATTTCGAGAAACTCGAGCACCGCTACCGCGAGCTCGCCTTTCTCAACAGCGGCGTCCATATCATCCTGCGCGACGCGCGGCATGAAGAGGTGAAGGAAATCGACCTGTTCTACGAAGGCGGGATCGCTGCCTTTGTTCAATATCTCGACCGCAACAAGACGCCGCTGGTTCCCGAGCCAATCGCCATCCACGGCGACCGCGACGATGTCATCATCGACGTCGCGCTGGAGTGGAATGACAGCTATTACGAGAATGTTCTCTGCTTCACCAATAACATCCCGCAGCGCGACGGCGGCACCCATCTGGCGGCCTTCCGCTCGGCGCTGACCCGGACGCTCAACAATTATGCCGAAAGCTCCGGCGCGCTGAAGAAAGAGAAGGTCAAGCTGACCGGCGACGATATGCGCGAAGGGCTGAGCGCGATTGTTTCGGTCAAACTGCCCGATCCGAAATTCAGCTCGCAGACCAAGGACAAGCTGGTCTCCTCCGAAGTCCGCCAGCCGCTGGAAAGCCTGATGGCCGACAAGCTTGCCGAATGGCTCGAGGAAAATCCACAGAATGCCACGATGGTCATCCAGAAGGTGATTGATGCCGCTGCTGCCCGCGAAGCGGCTAAAAAAGCCCGCGAACTGACCCGGCGCAAAGGCGCGATGGATATCGCTTCGCTGCCCGGCAAGCTTGCCGACTGCCGCGAGAAAGACGCGAGCAAATGCGAACTGTTCCTGGTGGAAGGGGACTCCGCTGGCGGCTCCGCCAAACAAGGCCGCGACAGCATGTATCAGGCGATCCTGCCCCTCAAGGGCAAGATTCTTAACGTCGAACGGGCCCGCTTTGACCGGATGCTCTCTTCCAAGGAAGTCGGCACGCTGATCCAGGCCATGGGCACCGGCATCGGCCGCGACGATTTCAATCTGGAAAAGCTCCGCTATCACAAGATCGTCATCATGACCGATGCTGACGTCGACGGCGCGCATATCCGTACCTTGCTGCTGACCTTCTTCTATCGGCAGATGCCGGAGATCATCCTCAACGGCCATCTCTACATCGCCCAGCCACCGCTCTACAAAGTCGGCAAGGGCAAGAGCGAGGTCTATCTCAAGGACGACAACGCGCTCGACCAATATCTGGTAAATGCCGGACTGAGTGGTATGATCCTGCAAACAGCCGAAGGCGCGCGGAGCGGTGAAGACCTGCGTGGCCTGATCGAACATGCCCGCAGAATGCGCAGCCTGATGACTTATGTCCCGCGGCGCTATGACAGCACGATTGTCGAGGGAATGGCGCTCACCGGCGCTCTCAATCCGGATCACGGCAATGCGGAACGGCAGGCCGCAGTCGACGCGACAGCCGCATGGATGGACAAGGTTGACGAGGAAGGCCGCTGGTCAGGTCAGGTTTCCGAAGAAGGCGGCTATCTGTTCCAGCGTTTCTGGCGCGGCGTCACCGATCACCATATCATCGAAGCGAAATTTCTGGAGAGCGCCGAAGCCCGCAAACTCCATCGCCTCGCCTCCGAAGAATCCGCGACCTATAATAGCGGCAGCCGGCTGGTCAAATCCACCTCCGGCGATACGGATACCGCTGACGAAGATGGCGTCGGGTCTGAAGGCACGCTGATCACCCGTCCCTCGGAACTGCTCGACACGGTCATGGCGGCGGGCCGCAAGGGCCTCGCGATTTCCCGCTACAAGGGTCTCGGCGAGATGAATGCCGAGCAACTTTGGGAAACTACACTTGACCCCGAAGTGCGCTCGCTATTGCAGGTGACTGTCGAACAAGCTGATGTCACCGATGATATCTTCACCAAGCTGATGGGCGAAGTGGTTGAACCGCGGCGCGAATTCATCGTCGACAATGCGTTGAACGTCGCCAATCTGGACGTTTAGCCTCGATGACGAGCAGGATCGATGAGCCACGTAACCGTCTGGTATGATGGCGCCTGCCCACTGTGCGTTCGGGAAATCGCCCTGATGCGCAAACTGGACCGGCGCGACGCCATCACCTTCATCGACATCGCAATGCCAGCTGCATCCTGTCCGCTCGACCGGCAATTGATGCTCGACCGCTTTCACGCTTCGGAAGACGGGCAGATATTGTCAGGCGCGGCGGCCTTTGCCGCCATGTGGCGTGCCATCCCGGTCATGCAGCCACTGGGCCAGCTTGCCCGCTTTCCGGGCGTGCTGCCGATCCTCGAAGCTCTGTACAAACAGTTCCTCAGGATCCGGCCGCACATCCAGAAGCGGTTCAAGCCGATAGACTAGAGTCAGGACGCGGCGGCGACAGCCCCCATCATCAGTTCCTGATCCTTGCGGGTCGGATTGCCGCGCAGGCACAGCCCGCCGTTAACCTGCAGATTCTCGCCGGTCATGAAACATTCGTCGCTAGCCAGGAATACGGCAGCGGCAGCGATGTCCTCGCTGGTGCCGATGCGGCCAAGCGGATAGCGCGCTTCGAACGATTCAACCAGTCCGGGCACCTGATCGACACCGGCCGTCATCGGCGTCCGCGTGAGACCGGGAGAAATGCTGTTCGCCCTGATTCCGCGATCACCAAATTCATGGGCAACGCAGCGGATGATATGATCGGTAGCCGCTTTCGTGCCCATATAGGCGGCATGGTCGTTGAGCATGATCGTCGCGGTGGCTGAACTGATCTGGATGATCGATCCTCCGTCATCCATCGCCTTGATTATTTCCTGATAGAATTGGAATGGTCCGACCAGCTGCAGCGCCGACATTGTTTCCAGCTCTTCCTTGGTATTTTCCAGGAAGGGTTTGAGAAAGCCCAGACCCGTCGCATTGATCGCGATATCAACGCCACCCATCTTGCTTTTGGCGCTCTCGCCAAGAGCCTTGATATCCGCTTCGCTGGTAAGATCGCAAAGCGAATAATGACCGCCAAGTTCTTCAGCGAAACGTTTCAGCTCGTCTTCCTTGCGTCCAGCAACCAGTACGTCAGCGCCTTCATCGTGCAGGCGCCTGGCAATCACCTGCCCCATATTGTCCCGACCCGCAGCTCCCAACACAACCGCTCTTTTTCCTTCTAGACGTCCCATGCAATCCGCTCCTTTGATTGATTTTCCGTGTCTTCTAACGGTCACTCCATGACCGTTGCCACTCTCATTATGGCTATTCATTATCCGCAAAAGAAAAGGCCGGGTACAGCAAGCTGTCCCGGCCAGTTTAGATCAACAGGAAGTTAATCAGAATTTAAATGCAGCTTCCACAAAAACCTGGCGGCCACGATTTTGTGTCCAGACTTCATCATCGCCCACGCCTGGCTCGAGGAACGGACGACCTGCGCTGGTGTTGATCCAGATTTCGTCGGTCAAGTTTACGCCAATCAGGGACAATTTCCATTTCCCGTCTGGATCACCTACAGAAATCGAACCATCAATTGACACATAGCTGTCCTGTACAGTGTCGGAGGCTGAATCTTCGTTGGTGAAGTAAGATCCGCTATATTGAAGGTTACCGTTTAAGCCCAATTCGACGGCATCACCCATGGGTACGGTCCAATCAAATGCCGCATTTGCTGCAAATTTTGGCGCACGTGCCGCAGACCGGCCGTTAATATCTTCACCCGATGTCGTCACAAACGGAGCGGTAAATTCTGCATCCGTATAAGCGATAGAACCGGAAAGGTTCAAACCTTGTACTGGTGTGCGCCATCCCCATTCAACATCAACACCCTGCGTGGTAAGCTGGCTGGCGTTGAAGGTCTGGAACTGAACCGCTGCGGCATCAAAATTCTGCACCTGAAGATCATCAAATACATAATAGAAAACCGAAGTGTTCAAAGTGATTGTACGGTCCGCAAACTGTGTCTTAACACCGATTTCGCCGCCCAATCCCGTTTCGGAATCAAATTTCAACGCATCCGCTACGCTCTGACGAACAGCCGGGTCCGGATCGTTAAATCCAAGCAGGCTGTTCGATGGCAGCGCGCTATTGTCGATGCCGCCGGATTTAAATCCGGTCTTGAAAGACGCATAGACGTTGATATCCGGCGTCGCCTGATATTTGATCGATGCTTCTGGCGAGAAGTTCGAGTCCGAGAATTTGATCGGTCCCGAGAAGAAACCGCTGCTGATAAAGGCAGGCGTCGCGGACAGGAACGAATGAACATAAGGAACGCTGATCGTCGAAATCTTGCTTTCGTCGGTCCAACGCAAGCCGCCGGACAGCTGCAACTGGTCTGTCAAATCCAGTGTGGCACTGGCGAAAAATGATAATGCTTCGGTTTTGGTATTCTGTTTTTTATACCAGTCATAAGTGAAGCCGGTGACCGGATCGGGCGCCACGAAAGAGATGTTCACACCCTGTTGTGATGTATTGAAATCAATATCTCTGGTTTCGTAAAATGCGCCCAGCATGAAATTGAACATACCGTCAAAGTCGCTGGTGATACGCAATTCCTGGGTATATTGCTCGGTCTTGTTGACCGGGTCACTACAACCTGCGTTACCGGCAACACCAGGCGAAAGCTCACCGGTATAAGCATAGCAATCGGTGTCTACTGCATCCAGGCTAAGATAACCGGACACCGATGACAATGTCAGCGTCTCGCTCAGATCAAGGTCCCACTTCAATCGGCCAAAGAAAATGTCCGTTTTGCCGAATGGTATGCCGTTTTCAAAACTCGTATTGTCGCCACCCGAGCCGGTTGGAACATTGCTGACCAATGCGGCAGCGCCGTCTGACATGCCATAAAGACCGTCAGTGGCATTACAATTTGCGTTGGAAGGAATAACGAGCGAACCGGACAGCAGGTAAACGGGATCGGCGACACCATTGGCACCACAGCTTATGTCGGTATGGGAATCGGCACCATCGCTTCTGTTTCTGACGTAGTTCAATTTCAGATTTGCGTTGAAATTATCAACCGGATCCCATTGCAGCGTTGCGCGACCGACAAAGTTGCTAAGACCCCGACTGTCTCTGAAACTACCGTCAGGATTGAACGCCGGCGTACCGGGTTGAACTTTCACATAGTCTTCAATGTCCTGATACTGCCCCGCCAAGCGGATACCGAGTGTGTCGGTGAGCGGTCCGGAGATATGGCCACCGATGGTGTAGCCATTTTCTTCAAATTCGTAGGAAGCCTTGCCAGCCACTTCCCAATCCCGGGTCGGGTTGGCGGAGCGGATGGCGAAAACACCGGCAGACGCGCTTTTACCGAAGAACAGCGACTGTGGTCCTTTCAAAATGTCGATTTGCTCGACATCAAAAAAACCGGCCTGAACGATCCGCATGGTGCTGACCTGAACGCCGTCAAAATCAAATGCCACGGCAGAGTCAAATGAAGCCGAGATATTGGAAGAACCAACCCCTCTCAAACTGATCTGACCACCGGAACCGGAACCACCGACCTGTACGTTGAGAGCGGGAACGCGGCTTACCACGTCAGCGATTTCATTGACCTGGAATTTTTCGAGCGTATCGGCGCCAATGGCGGTCACCGTCACCGGTACTTCTTGCAAGGATTCAGTTTGCTTACGGGCTATAACGGTGATCACGTTGCTGTCGTCCCACGCATCAGCGTCCTGCGCTAATGCTGGCGTAGCAATCCCGGCGAATGCCAAGGTTGCGACGGACCCCAATAATAGTGATTTGGCTGTCTTGCTTTCCAAGACTGAATTTTTATGTGACGGATCTCTGGTCATTCTTCTCTCCCTGTGGTCGATGTTTTTCGGCTGACGCCGGCTCGAAGATCGGTAGCGGTTATGCTCGCCTTCCATTGGCGCGGTCTTAAGCGTGAGTTCCGGATCGCTCTGCTAGCCAATTTGATAGCAAATGCGGAGAACTGTGATTTTTGCGCAACATTTGCTCGTTTTCCGCCATTAATCGGCAATGGCACTAGCGATAGTGCTAACGATTATAGGGATTGCACCGACTGATATCTCGACGCCTATAGAGGGGTAACAGTTCAGAATTCGGAGAGAAGCAAAATGGATCGCCTCAATGGAAAAATTGCCATCGTAACAGGAGCCGGTTCGGGCCTCGGAAAAGCGATCAGCGAAACATTTGCTGCAGAAGGCGCTCGAGTCGTTCTGACCGACATTGATATGGAAGCCGTCACAAAGGTTGCCGAAGCAATTGGCGCCAATGCAATTGCGCTTCAACAGGATGTTGTCGATGAGCAACGCTGGGATGAGATATTCGCGGCAACGGCTGACGCATTCGGCGCGCCGCATATTCTGGTCAACAATGCCGGCCTCGTCATTCCCGGCACGATCGAGGATTGCTCGCTCGAGCTGTTCCGCAAGCAAACTTCTATAATGCTCGACGGTGTATTTCTGGGCTGCCGTAACGCGGTAAGAGCAATGAAATCCAACGGCCAGCCGAGTTCGATCATCAATCTCAGCTCGATGGCGGCCTTGCAGGGCTATTCCCCATTCATCGCCTATAGTGCAGCCAAAGGCGGCGTCCGGTCGATGACAAAATCGGTGGCCCTGCATTGCAAGGAACAGAATTATCCGATCCGTTGCAACAGCCTCCATCCGGCCGGCATAGATACGCCGATGGTACGGCAGGAAGCGGTCGGTGCGGGTGGCGGAGCAACCCCGGCAACCGGAATGATAGAGATCGGCGAACTGGGTCACCCCAATGATGTTGCGGCTCTATGCGTCTATCTGGCCAGCGATGAATCGCGTTTCATGACCGCTGGCGAATATCCCGTCGACAATGGCGTGCTCTACAAACCAGCCTGATCTCAGGAGGCGGCCGCCCCCATTGCGGTCGCCATCTGGTTCTGGAATTCCGCGAGATCGAAATAGTCCCGCCATTTGGCGATCTTGCCGTTACGCATTTCGAACGTGCCCATCACGCGAATCGCAATCCACTGGCCGTTGACCCGGAACTTGTCGGTACGCTCGGTTAGCACCGTTTCACCCTCGGCAACGATATGGTGGACGATCCATTCCGCACCATCAGAGCCCATCCCTGATCCGTCGAAAAAGGCCCGGACAGCATCGATCCCGACGCACGGCTCCATCGGGATATTATGATAGAAAATATCGTCCGCCATCGCCGCGTAGATCGCGTCATAATCGAGCCGGTTCCAGGCGTCGATGAAGTCGAGCACCTGTCGCTTGCTATCCGACATGGCGAAAATCCCTTCTATTCTTCCGGCGAAACGTCGAGAATCATCTTGCCTTGGTTGGCACCGGAGAACAGCTTCATGAAGGCAGCATAGCTGTTTTCGATTCCCTTATCGATATCCTCGTCATGCCTGACCTTGCCCTCGGCGAGCCATTTGCCCATGTCCGCGATGCCTTCGGCGAAACGAGGCGGATAATCGCGAACCAGGAAGCCCTTGATCGTCGCCTGCCGAGAAATCAGATACCAGAGATTGCGGATACCGACCGGTTCCGGGCTGTTATATTCGCTGATCAGGCCGCAAAGCACGACGCGGCCATATTCGTTGATCGCGGTAATTCCGGCGTCGAGAATTTCGCCGCCGACATTTTCCCAGATGATGTCGACGCCATCGGGAGCCGCCGCAGCGATTTCCTGTTCCAGCTCGGCCTGGCTCTTGCCGCGATAATCAATCGCAGCATCAAAACCATAATCTTCGGTCAGGCGGCGGCATTTGTCCGCGCCTCCGGCAATGCCGACAACACGGCAGCCCTTTATCTTGCCGATCTGGCCGACCAGCGAACCCACGGCACCGGCGGCGCCGGTAACCAGCAAGGTGTCGCCTTCCTTGGGCTTGCCATCGTCGATCATGCCGAAATAGGCTGTCATCCCGACTGCGCCAAGCACCGACAGAAAATTGGTCGGCGACGGAACCAGCGAGGCATCTACTGGCGATGTAAATCCGCCAGCTTCGACCACGGAATATTCTTCCATCGCGCCAAGACCGACCACCCATTGCCCGACCGGGAAGTCGGGATTCCTGGACTCGACAACCCGGCCGACGGTGCTGGCAGTAACCGCCGCGCCCAAGGCAATCGGCGGCATATAGCTTTCAGCATCGCTCATCCAGCCACGCTGGGCGGGATCCAGAGAGATATAATGATTGCGTACCAGACACGAACCGTCGGCGAGTTCCGGCAATTCTTCCTCGACCAGCGCAAAATCACTTTCCCTGGGCTCGCCCACCGGGCGACTGACAAGCGTAAATTTGCGGTTTTTGGTCATGGATTATCCTTCGTTCGCGATTGTATGGGATTTCTTGATTTTCTTGGCGAGAGACCATTTGTGCACCTCGGTGGGTCCATCATAGACGCGGAAAGCGCGCACTTCGCGGAACACCTGTTCGACAACTGTGTCCCTGCTCAGCCCGGTGCCACCCATGACCTGCACGCAATTATCGGCGATCCGGAAAAGCGCCTCGGACACGGAGACTTTGACCATGGAGCTTTCAGTAGTTCCCAATGCGCCGGTGTCGAGCACCTTTGCACACCAGTCGATCATCAGTTCCGACTGCTGCAAATCAATCTGGTTCTGCGCCAGCATGAAGCCTACACCTTCGTGATCGATAAGCGGCTTGCCGAATGCGTGACGCTTGCAGGCATAATCGACAGCAATTTCCTGCGCCCGGTCACAGCTGCCCAGCCAGCGCATGCAATGGGTCAGGCGGGCGGGCGAAAGTCGCACCTGCGCATATTTAAAGCCTTCACCGCTTTCGCCGAGCATCTGGTCGGCGGGAACGCGAAGATTGTTGATTTGGACAACCGAATGGCTACCCGGCATCGAGCTGTCGATCGTATCCAGCACCCGTTCGATCGTAATCGCCGGATCAGGAAGATCGACAAGGAACATCGTCGCGCCCTCGGCCGATTTCGCCATGATAATACCGACCTTCGCACCTTTTGCGCCGGTGATGAACGTCTTGCGACCGTTGATCACCCAATGATTGCCGTCCAGTTCTGCCGTTGTCTGCATCATCATCGGATCGGAACCTGCACCATTGTCCTCAGCCGGTTCGGTCATGAAGAAAGCCGAGCGCTCCCTTCCCGACACCAAAGGCTCGAGAAACCGCTCTTTCTGTTCGGGTGAGGCGCATTGGCCGAGCAGATACATATTGCCTTCGTCCGGCGCGAACGTGTTCACTGCCAGCGGCCCCAGTGGCGACAATCCGGATTTGCGCAAAACCAGCGCCGTTTCCAGATGGGTCAGGTGGCTGCCATCTTCACGGATATGCGGCGTCAGGACATCGGCTTCCTTGGCCAATGCGCGCATTTCCTGAACCAGACCGTCGGTCGGGCCATGGTCTTCGCACCGCTCGTCTTTTTCATAGGCAAAAATCTTGTCGCGAACGAATGTTTCAACCCGTTCAGCCAAGTCCTGCGCCTCTGCGCTGATATTTTTGTTCATAGAATCTCCTTATCTTTGGAGAATCGTTACGGCAGAAACGCCTGGAGCGCCATATACTTGTGTATAGGCTGTTTTCGGATCGCCCTGCACCTGTCGCGCACCCGCCGTACCGCGCAGTTGGACAACATTCTCATAGACCTGACGCAGACCCGACGCGCCGATCGGCTCACCACAGGCCAGGCAACCACCGTCGGTATTGATCGGCAATTCACCGGTGATATCGCTCCGCCCTTCCAGCAGCCATTGCTCCTGTTCGCCGGGCTTGCAGAAACCGTTTTCCGCCATATGCATGATTTCCGCTCCGGATTCCGTATCCTGCAATTGCGCGATATCAATATCTTCCGGTCCCATACCCGCCTGCTCGAAGGCGGCCTTGGAAGCTAATCCGGTTGCTGTTCCGCCTCGCTCGTTATCGATCGAAGCAGCAAATACTTCGAAAGATCCGGCTGGCCGCGTACGCATAACCGAAGACTTGAGGCGGATGATCGGAACACCCAATTCCCTCGCCTTTTTCTCGCTCGCGAGAATGAGCGCTACAGCTCCTTCGGCTGGCGAACAGAACATATATTTGGTGAGCGGATCGCAGATCATCGGCGCGTTCATGATCGTTTCCAGATCCACCTCGCTCCGCCGCCAGGCATGGTCGGTTTTCACCCCGTTACGAAATGCCTTTTCAGCGACCCGCCCCAAAGTTTCGCGGCTGATATTATGTTCGTGCAGATAGCGCATGATCTTCGCGCCAAAAAACTGGACGGTCAGCATATAGCCGGCTTCGCCATACCAGTTGGGCAGACCGTAAGCCGACGGATCGGCATTGAAAGCACCGCGCGGATGTTTGTCGAAGCCGACCGCCATGCCCATTTCATATTCGCCCGACTTGATCGCGCTGACAGCGGCATTGAGCGCCGATCCGCCGGTTGCACAACCGTTCGAGACATTGATGAACTGGATACCGGTAAGTCCCAGTTGCGACACCATATTGTCGGCACTGCCCGATGCCGCCGAGCCGCCAAAGGCGAACTGGACATCTTTCCATTCGATACCGCTGTCGGCCAGCGCCTGCCGGACTGCAAAAATACCCTGGTCCATGCCATCGCGCCCTTCTGTCCGGCCGAATGGGTGAATGCCTGCTCCTACGATACAAACGTCTGACATGATTATTCTCCCTGGACAGGTTTGAAGGCGTGAATGAGCTTTTGCTCTTCTGGCGGTGCATCGGGATCCAGCGGGATGACCGTGAATTCGACATTCATGCCGATTTCGACATCATCCGGGTCGATGCCGGTCAATCGCGATTCAACCATCGTCTGGCCAGGCAGACTGACATAAGCGACCACATAGGGTTTGAATTTTTCCGGGTCGGTGGGCCCGATATAGGGTGGCTTGGGCGGAAATCGCTGGACCGTATATGTCCAGACCGTTCCGCGCGTGCCAAGCGCCACCGGTTCGATATTGTCATCGGGAGTCAATGGCAGCGGAAAGAATATCTGGCCGGTTTTCCTGTTGCGCGCACCCAACAGTGCGCTCAGGTCATCGGTAAACAGATTGTCGGCAATCGGTTGTGCACTCACGAAGATCTCTCCTTTTATGCGAATCCTATAAGGGGGAAAGCAGGCGGCAAATAACTGCCAAAACGGCTAGGGACGCAGGACGTCAATAACCCGGATGGACCGCCAGCATACCGCCATCGACCAGCAGATCGCTTCCGGTGACGAAACTGCTGTCATCACCAGCCAGATAGACAGCAGCGCCAGCCAGGTCACTGCCCTGTCCAATTCGGTTCATCGGCGACATGGCAGCAGCCATCTCTACCATGCCGGGAACGCTTTCCGCTGCCGTGTCGATGATCGCCGTGTGGGTCGCACCGGGGATCAGATTGTTGCACCGGATATTCAATCCGCTCTGCGCGCAATGGACGGCGACCGATTTGGACAGCATCCGCACCGCGCTTTTGGACGCCGTATAGCTCACGTCTCCAGGGAGCGCCGCGAAGGCGCTGGTGGACGCAATGTTAATGATCGATCCGCTCGAGCCGCCAGAATTTCTCTTCATCGCGGCTATCGCCTTCTGGCATCCCAGCATCACGCCGGTCAGATTGATGCCGAGCAAATGGTGCCAGCTTTCCAGATCGACATCCTCGATATTCTTGCCAATCACGATCCCGGCATTGTTGACCAATATATCCAGCCGACCATATTCGCTTTGAACCTTGGCCATCACCCGATCCCATGCTTCATGGTCGGACACATCATGAGCCATGAACATTCCTCCGACCTCGTCAGCAACGGATTGACCAAGACCTTCTTGGACATCGGTCGACAGGACTTTGGCGCCTTCCTGAACAAAACGCTCAACAGTCGCGGCGCCGATACCGGACGCTCCCCCGGTGACGATGGCGACTTTGCCCTCCAATTGTCCCGACATATTCTTCTCCCTATCAAATTCAGCAGAGGCTTATCTGGCCCCGACACTCTAGTTCCGGCATAATCTTAAATGAAAGGATGCTCGATGCTGACGCCGGAACATATGACGCAAGTCGTGGACCAATATTTGGCCGCGATAAATGCAGGCGACATGCCAGCGGTAATGACGATTTATGCCGATGATGCGGAAGTCGAAGACCCGGTCGGCACAGAACCGAAGCGTGGCGACGATATCCTGGAATTTTACATCAACGCATTTTCCGGCGGCGCCAAGGTCGAGCTGACCGGTCCTGTGCGTATTTCGGAAAAAGCGGCCGCTTTCCCGTTCTGCGCCGAAATCAAACGGCCTGGAGATCAGGTTCTGATCGTGGACGTCATCGACATTTTCGAATTTGATCCAGCCGGCAAAGTGCGCAAGATGACGGCCCATTTTGGTCCTGCTAATGTGACCGTCAGAACCGCCTAAATCGCTCCGCGGCTGGTCAAAAGCCGGAATTTTTGGCCCAGCGATCACTGTGAAAACCGGCGTCGCCAAACATCTGCTGGGCGACATGCACGCGCTTGAAGTAAAGGCCGACATCATATTCGTCGGTAACGCCAATGCCGCCGTGCATCTGGATCGCTTCCTTGGTCGCAAGCTGCGCGACCTGGCCGGTCTTGGCCTTGGCCAGAGAACAGGCCATGCCGGCATTATCGAAATCCTGATCGAGATCCTTCAGCGATTTCAGCACCGCCGACTTCATCATCTCGATCTCGGTCGCCAAATGGGCAGCCCGGTGCTGCAATCCCTGAAACGACCCGATTTTCTGTCCGAACTGCTCGCGTTCCTTGAGATAATCCGTGGTGACCCCGAACACCTGCTGCGCGGAACCGGACATCTCGGCGCTGAGCACCGCGCGGCCGGCAGACAATATGCCCTCCAGCGCGCCATAGCCGCCATCCAGTTCGCCCAATATATCATCGCCGGTAACTTCGAGGCCGTCGATCGAAATATTGGCAGCGTTGCGGCTGTCCACCATCGGTGTTTGCTCGCGCAATATTTCGGGCGCATCTGCGTCGACCAGGAACAAAGTGATGCCGTGCGTATCGCCTTGCGCTCCCGATGTGCGGGCAGCGATGATCAATTTGTCAGCGACATGGCCGTCGGCAACAAAGGTTTTTGCACCGGAAAGGGTGAAACCGTTACCAGACGGTTCGGCTGAGAATGCGATCCGGCTGGGATTGTGCCGCGGTCCCTCATCGACAGCCAGAGCAAATAACTTCTCGCCGCTGCTGATCGCCGCGAGATTTTCCTCTTTCTGCTTCGCCGATCCATATTGCTGGATCGCAGTAGCGCCCAGAACGGAAGTGGAGAAAAAGGGCGAGGCGGTCAGGTTACGACCCATTTGTTCCGCCAGCACGCCGGCACCGACATAGCCAAATCCGCTACCGCCATGTTCTTCATCGACGATGATTCCGGCCCAGCCCATTTGCGCCATTTCCGACCAGAGCTCACGGCAGAACCCGTCCGCGGGCTTGTCGTCGCGAACTTTCCGGAATGCGGAAACGGGAGCTTTCTCCGTCAGAAAACCGCGCGCGGCATCCTGCAGCATTTCCTGTTCTTCGTTGAGTATCAGCAGCATGTGTATTTCGCCCTATTCGCTCGGCAATCCCAAGACGCGCTTGGAAATGATGTTAAACTGGACTTCCGTGGTGCCACCGAGGATCGAATAGGCCCGGTTGTAGAGCCAGTTATTGGCGAGGCTGCCATATTCAATACCATCTTCACCGATGGTTGCCGCAGTCGTACCTTCGATATCCATACGCAACTCGGTGCCACGCTTGGTCAGCTCGGAAGCGACATATTTCAGCATCGACGATTTCGCACCCAGACCGTTGCCCGCATTGGCTTCGTCGGTCATCCGCTCAACCGTCAGATTATAGGCCCAATTGTCGAGCTCTGCCTGCGCTATGCTTTGACGCAGAGCAGGATCGTCGAGACGTCCGGCGGCATCCAGACCGATTTTGTCGGCAGCAAATTTGCCGAGGCTTTCCGGTCCGCTCGTTCCGCGCAAGGGTGACATCGTGCCGAGCATACCGCGTTCGTGTACCAGCAGGTTCTTCGCCACATCCCACCCGCGATTGACTTCGCCGACGACGGACGCGTTGTTGTCGCCATAGCTTTTCGGCACTTTGACATTGTCGAAAAATGTCTCGCAAAATGGTGAATGGCCGGAAATGAGCACGATCGGCTTCACACTGATGCCCTCGCTCGCCATATCCATCAGGATGAAGGTTATGCCTTTATGCTTTGGAGCATCGAAATCGGTCCGTACCAGACAGAAGATCCAGTCGGAAATATCGGCATTGGATGTCCAGACTTTCTGGCCGTTGATCAGCCAATGATCACCTTTGTCCTCGCATTTTGTTTTGAGCGAAGCCAAATCCGACCCGGCACCCGGCTCGGAATAGCCCTGACACCAGCGAATTTCGCCGCGCGCAATCCCTGCCAGATGCTGTTCTTTTTGTTCATGGGTTCCATAAGCCAGCAAAGCGGGGCCGAGCATCGAAATACCGAAGTTGCTCAGCGGTTTACGTGCATTGATTGCCTGGCGCTCTTCTTCAAGAATCTTGGCTTCATCAGCGGAAAGGCCTGCTCCGCCATATTCCTTGGGCCAGGTCGGCACGGTATAGCCTTTGGCCAGCGCGCGCTCGAACCAGATTTTCTGCGCTTCTGACTGGAACTCCCACTGGCGTCCACCCCAGCACTGGTTTTCAGCGGTGATATCCCCGTCGCGCATTTCTTCGGGACAGTTTTCTGCCAGCCATGCCCGCACTTCTATGCGGAATTTTTCCGGATCGCTCATGACCTAACCTCTCGTGACAACCATGTCATATGTCAGCCTGCATGATGCGGGCACTGCGCATTTAGTTAGCGATATCATCGTCTGCATCAGTCCAGACGGAGCATTTGCTTGCCGAAATTCTGGCCTGCGAACAAACGCCGCAATGTTACGGGAATATTGTCAAAGCCTTCCTGGATATCTTCTTTGAAGGTTATTCTGCCTTCCTTGATCCATTGCCGCATGCGCTTTTGCGCTTCGGGAAATTCGCTCTCATAGTCGGAGACGATAAAGCCGGTCATGCTTGCCCGCTTGAAGATCAGATTGAAGTAATTTTCGGGACCAGCCGGCATGTTGCCCTGCTCGTAGCGTGAGATACCGCCGCAGATCGCAACGCGCGCGTGCATGGCAATATGGGCTAGCGCATCGTTGAGGATCTTGCCGCCGACATTGTCGTAGAAGACATTGATCGACTGGGCGCAATATTCCTTCAATTTCGCCCGAACATCGTCATTCTTATAGTCGATCGCCACGTCATAACCGACATCGTCGATCAGCCATTTGCATTTTTCTGGGCCGCCAGCGATGCCAATCGTCCGGCACCCCGCGATTTTGGCGATCTGTCCGACCATCGAACCGGTTGCACCAGCCGCGCCAGACACGACAACCGTATCACCCGGCTGCGGTCGGCCATGCTTCAACAATCCGAAATAAGCTGTCATCCCGGTGGTGCCGAGCGCTCCCAGATTTGCGGCAAGCAAATCATCATCGGGAACCTTGTTCAATTCACCGCCCGGGACATGCGCATAATCCTGCCAGCGCAACATGCCCATGACCTTGTCACCAGCAGAAAAACCGGAATGCCGCGACTCGATGACCGTGCCGACGCCCGATCCGCGCATCACTTCACCAATTTCTGTGGGCGCAACATAGCCGCCGATATTTTCCATCCAGCCTTTTTGCGCTGGATCGAATCCCAATATCTCGGTCTTCACCAGTACATGACCTTCGGCGCATGACGGTACTTCGGTGACCACTTTTTTAAAATCATCGTCAACGAGCCCGCGTCCTCTGGGACGTCCATTGATCAGCCACTGCCTGTTGTCGGTCATTTTTTCTCTCCATTGGAAGACTTGAAAACCTGTTAGACGGTTTTTTCGGGTCAACCGAACTGCCAGCTTTGATAGCTGGCGGATCGGGAATATCGATTGCGTCCAGCTTGCCTGCGGGTTTCTCGCACCTGATCCGCGCTTTTCCGCCACAGTCGCGGGAGCAAAATAGTTCGATTGGACGCAGCCTAATCGCGGCTCACTCCCTATAACAATAGTGGCGGGCCAGCCCGCTCGCGCTATGAAGTTTTCAAAGAAAGCGTCCCCTCCAGAGGGCCGCATTACAAAGGAGCAAAGCCATTGGCCAATAGTGACCTGGCGGACAAAGACGTCCTCGTTGATATTTTCACCCGCGCCGACCTGATCATGCAATCGGATATCAAATTCCGACAGATGATCGGAGCGGGTCAGTTGCAAATCGTCTATTACCCCGTGCGCGGCCAGGAAGTCGTGTCTTCGGCGATGATGGCAGCGGTGAACAAGGAAGATTATCTGGTCACGATTTATCGCGGACTGCATGATCAACTTGCCAAGGGCATTCCTTCCAAAGATCTATGGGCCGAATTTGCCGGCAAAATGGCAGGCACCTGCAAGGGCAAGGGCGGGCCGATGCATATTACCCATCCTGAAACCGGAGTGATGGTCACGACCGGAATTGTCGGCTCGGGCATCCCGATTGCCAACGGCCTCGCGCTTGCCAGCCAGCTCGACAAGGACGGCAAGGTCACCGTCTGCTGCTTCGGTGATGGTGCGACCAATATCGGTGCTTTCCACGAGGGCCTCAACATGGCCCAAATCTGGAAGCTGCCGGTCATCTTCCTCTGCCAGAATAATCTCTATTCCGAACATACACCAATGGCCTTCGCGACCAGTTCGGATTCCATCAAGCAGCGTGGAGAAGGACTTGGCATGCGGTCGGTGCAAGTGAACGGCAATGATGCCAGCGCCATGTATGCAGCCGCGAAAGAAGCGGTCGAATATGCGCGGGCCGGCCATGGCCCGACGCTGATCGAGGCGATGACCTTCCGCTTTCACGGTCACTTGCTGGGCGATACCAGCCATTATATTCCGAAAGAGGAAATGGAGCAGGCAAAGAAGGACGATCCGATGCCAATCCTGCGCCAGCAGTTGCTCGATCTGCAGATCAGCGAAGCGGATATTGCCGCGATTGAAGCAAAAAATGCCGCGATCATAGAAGAAGCATCACAATTTGCGCTGGATGCCCCTTATCCTCCGGGCGATGAATATCGCATCGATGTCCTCGACGTGGAGATAGCAGCATGACCGATACAGCCGAAAAGCCAAAAGACATCATGTTTGCTCAAGCCTGCAACATGGCCTTGGCCAAAGCGATGGCAGACGATCCCAAAGTCATCCTGATGGGCGAAGATATCGCCGATGAACAGGGCGGCGGCGTATTCAAGGTGACCCTCGGCCTGTCCGAAAAATTCGGCACGGACCGCGTGCGCTCCACCCCGATTTCCGAACAGGCAATTGTCGGCGCAGCTGTTGGCTCCGCGATGGTCGGTTACAAGCCGGTCGCTGAAATCATGTTGATGAACTTCATCACCGTGGCGATGGACCAGATTGTCAATCACGCAGCAAAGCTGCGCTTCATGTCTGGCGGACAGACCACCGTTCCGCTCACCATCCGCACCACCACCGGTGCAGGCACCGGTCTTGGCGGTCAGCATAGTGACATGCTTGAAGCGTGGCTTGCCCACGTACCCGGCCTCAAGGTCGTCGCAGCATCCAACCCGGCCGATGCTTATGGCCTGCTTTACTCCTCGATCATGGACCCCAATCCGGTGATTTTCATCGAGAATACGCCCGGCTATTTTGTCAAAGGCCCTGCTCCTGCACCGGACCACGTGGTACCCCTCGGCAAGGCATCGGTACCTCGCGAAGGCACGGATATTACGCTGATCGGCTATGGCAGCAGCATCAGCAGATGCCATGGCGCTGCGGACAATCTTGCCAAGGACGGTATCTCCTGCGAAATTGTCGACCTGCGCACCATCGCCCCGTTTGATGAAGAAACGGTGCTGAAAAGCGTTGCCAAGACCAAGGCTGCAGTCGTTGTCCACGAAGCGGTCCGGAATTTCGGCGTAGGCGCAGAGATTTCCTCGCGCATTCACGAGGAACTGTTCTCCGAACTGAAGGCCCCTGTCGGCCGTGTCGGATCTGGCTATGCGCCGGTTCCTTTCTCACCAGCGATCGAGAAGGCCTGGATGTTCAACCAGGATGATGTCGAACGTGAAGTACACAAGATCTTAGGGTAAAATTATAATGGCAACAGAAATACGCATTCCCAAATTGGGCTTCAGCATGGAATCGGGCATTCTCGCAGAATGGCTAGTCGAAGATGGTACGGACGTGACTGCGGGTCAGGAAATCTACGCGCTGGAAAACGAAAAATCGACCCAGGAAGTCGAATCGCCAGCCAGCGGAAAACTGAAGATCATCATCCAGGCGGATGGGGAAGAATATCCAGTTGGCGAATTAATCGGAACGATTGAGTAACCAAGGCCACGAGACTCCACAGCCCTATCACTATCGTTAGGAATGTTTGGTTGACTACAAAACCAAACAACGCGACACACAACGAATAATAATAATAAGCGTCGCAAGGAGTAGAGTTGGATGGCTGCGAATTTTATCGCCGAGATTCCCGAAATTGGTCGGAAACGGTTCCGCGAGAATGTAGATAGTGTCACCATTACCAATCCAGCGGAGATCCGTCCCGCTGCAGAGGCCGTTGATAAAATCGCACAATCCTACGGGTTTCGAATCGCGGTGTCGGCCGATATTTCATCCAAGGCTCATCTCGTCGATGCCGAAGGGAATTTGATCAACAAGGACGTGTTTGGCTGGGTCGCCGAAGGCGAACGCTGGTGGGAAGACACCCGCCTGGCGCTGAGCTCTCCCCTGCCGAGGGCGTGCCGCTATGAGAGCGAACCGGTCTGGTGCAATGCTGAGGGATTCCATGGTCACTGGCCGAATGAATATCTCGACAAGATCGATCTGAAGGATTTTTACGCCCAATCCCAGACCTCCAAATCCCACATATTGATTCCCGTACATCTGCCCTTCGGCCAGATCGCGGCCGTCAGCTTCTCGACGCTTGAACATGGCATAACCGATCTCACCGAGGCCTATCGGCTCTATTCCGACTTTTTCGGGATTGTCACCGGCCGCTTTGTGACCGGCTATGTTCTGGCGATGCGCGAAAAGCACCGGATGCCGGCCAATTGTATCCTATCAAAGCGCGAAGCAGAATGTCTGCACTGGGCCGCGATCGGCAAGACCGACAAGGAGATCAGCATGATCCTGTCGCTCAGCCATGCAACGATCCGCTATCACGTCAACCGGGCCGGGCAAAAGCTCAACAGCGTCAACCGTGGACAGACCATATTCAAGGCCGGCCAACTGGGATATCTCGGCGCGACCGACTAGGGTCTATTTCCGCAATATGGCGAAGACCGCGGTCATCGTCATCAGCACAGCATCGCCGCAGACAATCTGCCCGCTGCAGTAAGCGGTGCGTTTGCTGATCCGGTCGATGTTCGTATAAGCTTCGACCCAGTCATCAAGCTTCGCAGCAGCGAGAAAATTGGTGTTCAGATTCATCGTTGCCACCGGCAAGCGAGGCCGTTCGGCTTCGTGAACCTGCAGGCTGAGCGCTACGTCAGCAAGCGTCCCGAGAATGCCGCCGTGCGCGACGTTGATATGGTTGATCTGCCCCTTGTGGATCCGCGTCCCCACGACGATGCAATCTTCATCGGATCGCACATAATAGGGCCCGGCCATGTCGAGAAACGGGCTCGAAAATTTCGCTCGTTCAAAACCGGCCGGGATATTATCAGCAGATAAATTATCCAAAGTCAGGCGACCGCCTTCTTCGGGCTTTTCGGTGGCTCTTCGGAATCCAGCCACAGGTTCAGCGTCTCGTGAAAATGCCGGAGTTTCGATTCCTGATATTGCGCGAACAGGGAGACACCGTCCGGCTGGCTTTTCACGCCTTTTTGCATCGCCTTGTGGTTGAGATAATCCTGATTGAAAATCTTGTTCAGATAGCTGCCAAATTCCTTCGCCTCGGTATAGTCATCGTGCAAATCGAGGAATGTACATTTCGCTGGTTCCGGACGCTCTGCGCCTTCTGGCAACGGGACCATGAACATGACTTCATGCAGCGATTGCTCCGGATTGTCGCCATCGGGGCGGAACCGGTAGAAGATCGGATTGAAGTCCGCCCAGGGGCTGATGTTCGGGAATACGCTGTAGAAAATCGCGTCGACGAGATCAGCATCGCTGATATCGTCAACCATGTCGCCCCATGCCGGACGCATTTCCTCGCGCCGTGCCTGCGCCGCCTCGTCACGCATGGCATGAGCGGAAACGTCGGTATGGACCATCGGCATATTTTCATCATCCGGTGCAATCTTGCCACCGATCCAGTTGCACATATGCGGATCTGCAGATGTCACATCACCTTCGATATAATTGGCTTCCATATCGAAAATGCCGCTCTTGCCGTTCGGCAAAGAGACTTTGACCCGATTCTCTTCCAGCCGCTCGAACTTGTGCTTGCTGATCGGGTGGACGAAACTCTGGAAAGCTTTCTGATCCGGAAAGGCTGTCGGATCGGGATTGATCAGATCGGTATGCGGGCTGGGCTGACCATGGGCAGACATCGCCCGGGATAAATTGTGCCAGACGTCATATTTGCTGTTTGCGTCAGCAAAAGCCGGCATCAATTCCGGATGGGTGCCGACCACATGATAGGATTCCATGAACGCTTCCTGGGCAATTTTCCAGTTGCACGGCAGCCGCTTGATCATATGCGCCGCTTTGAAACGCCGTTCGAACGGAATCTGGAAATGGCGATCAATGTCACCAAGAAAATCTTCGAGCGGTTCGCAATCGGGATCCGGATTGATAAACACGAACCCGCCCCACTCACCGACGCTTATTTCCTTCAAGCTGTGGGTTTCTTCGCTCACCGAAGGAAAATCCCATTGGCATGGCACTTCTTTCAACTTGCCGTTCAGCTCCCACGACCAACCATGGAACGGACAACGCAGCGCCTTTTGACCCTTTTTGTGATTGTCGCAAATCGCCCGGCCGCGATGCATGCAGCTGTTCGGATATGCCTTGATCTCGTCTTCCGAGACCCGGACAACCAGAAAGGAAAGTTCGGCAATATCGTAAACGAAAGTATCGCCGACATTCTTTATGTCATCCTTGTGACAGGCCATTTGCCAGACGCGTTTCCAGAGTCTCTCGACTTCGCGATCATGCTCTTCCTTGGTCCAGTAGCGGCTGACCTCGACGGTAGTGACGCCAGGCTCCATCGGAGATTCTTCAAGAAAAACAGCGGGCGGCGCGACTTTGTCGCCTTCCAGCAATTCCGTATAGGAAATCCCGTTTGACCGATTATGTCCGGTTAAAGTCTCAACCATCATCTTCTCCTGAAAACTAAACGTCTTTGTTTCGATCAAAATAGCCTAAACAAGCCACTCGGCCACTAGTGAATCTGGCAGCATCGCCTGTTGTTTTTGAGAGGTTAGCCCCCGGCGATTACCTGTGTATCTTTGCATCATATAGAGACGGAAGCGAATCCGCCCCGAAGGAGAAATTTCACGTGAAGCTTTATTCCAGCCTAGGCCCCAATCCACGTTTTGCCCGCATGTTCATTCTCGAGAAGGGTCTCGATGTCGAGCGCGTTCATATCGACATTCTCACGGCGGAAAACCGTCAGGCAGAATTCGCGGACAAGAATATTCTCGGCACAACGCCGGTGCTCGAACTCGACAATGGCTTCATGCTCAGCGAGATCATGGCGATAGCCGAATATCTGGAAGAAACCCATCCCGAGCCGGTGCTGATCGGGTCAACCGCTCAGGAACGCGCCGAAGTCCGGATGTGGACCCGCCGGATCGATCTGGAGATTGCCGTGCCGATGACTCTCGGCTTCCGCGGCGGAGCTGGCCGGCCGATGTTCGAACCGAGAATGGATGTGGTTGGTGCCGAAGGCGCAGCAGATCTCTCCCGCATGTCAGACAATAAATGGAAATGGCTCGACGGGCAGCTCGAGGGCAAAGACTATATCTGTCAGGACAGGTTCACCATGGCCGACCTGATCGCCTATTGCTTCATCCAGTTCGGCTATACGATCGGCTGGTCGCTGCCCGAAGGCACCGACAATCTGGCAAAATTTGTCGAGCTGATTGGTCAGCGCCCGTCCTCGAAAGTCTGGCAGGACAGCGAATGAGCAGCAAGCCCGCCTCTCTCGCCAAGCTCGGTACGATCATGCAAATCAGCTATGTGCCGGAAGATTATGACGCCGCGCTCGATTACTGGACCCAGAAAATGGGCGCAGGCCCGTTTTTCCACACCGAAAAAGTCGAAGTGGAAAATGTGAAATATCGCGGCGAGCCGTCCGATATCCAGTTCTCGATGGCGATTGGCTATTGGGGGGACGTTCAGGTCGAACTGATCCGCCCGAATAATGATGCCCCGTCGATGTTCAGAGACTGGCGCGAAAAGGGCCTGCAGGGTGTCCAGCATCTCTGCCTGATCGTCGATGATCTGGATCATGCCCGTGCGCTGACTGAAGAGGCTGGCGGCGAAGTGATCCAGGAAGTCAGCTTGCCCGGCGGTGTCGGTGGCGCCTTTTACGCCGATTATGGTGGTGGTCCCGGCACGATCATCGAATATCTGCAAATTCCGCAAGCCGGTCTCGACGGCTTTGCCGCAATGCGCCAGATGCATCTCGACTGGGATGGCAAGGCAAACCCCGTGATAGGAAAAGAATAGATGAGCGAAGCGCCAGAACGCCGCCCCGACCAGAAACCGATCCAGTGCGTGCTGGTCGCCGCCGGCAAATATCATGATATCGATTATGCTCGGCTCGAAGTGATGAAATTGCTCGCCGAGGATGACCGGATCCGCGTCCGCGTGTTCGAAGATTATGAAAATCTCGAGGCGATCAGGAATGCGGATTTTCTCGTCAGCTATACCTGCGACCTGAAGCCCAGCGAAGCGGCGCAGAAGAATATTCAGGACTTCGTCACGGGCGGCGGGCGCTATTTTGCCTTGCACGGCACAAACTCGGTACTGCGTTTCCTGGAAAGCGGTCTGGTCGATGCGCCGGATGAAATGCCGGTCTTTGCCGACACGCTCGGCACCCGCTTCCTGTCACACCCGCCGATCATTCCGTTCACGGTCGACAATGCCCAGCCGGATCATCCGCTGGTCAAGGGTATCCCGAGTTTTGAAACTGTCGACGAACAATATCTGGTCGAGACCCGCGCCGAACTCGATGTGCTGCTCGACACCGAATATAATGGCACGGATGATATCAGTGGCTTTGTCCACAGCGACATCGAAAAGAGCCGCCATCCTGTCTTCTATATACGGCGGATGGGCGAAGGCGCCGTGCTTTATCTGACCATGGGCCATTGCCGCGGCCATTATGACATGGATCCGGTGATGGATTGGTGGCCTGAAGTGGATCGCTCCGGCTGGCAGCAGCCGATCATCTATGACCTGCTGCGCCGCGGCATCGGCTGGAGCTGCGAAACCGCCATAGCAAAATTCTAACCCCGATTTCACGAAACACACAGGAGAATAAAATGGATTTAGGACTCAAGGGCAAAAAAGTCATTCTCACCGGCGGAAGCCGCGGCCTCGGACGTGCGGCGCTGGAACATTTTGCAGCGGAAGGCGCCGATGTCGCTTTCTTCTCGCGAAATGCGGAACAGGTCGCGACCGCGAAAAAGGAACTCGAAGCCCATGGCGGCAAAGTAATCGCCGATGCGCTCGATATGACCGATCTCGACGGCTATGCAAAATGGCTGGAAAAAGCCGCTGGCGACCTTGGTGGCTGCGATATTTTCATTCACAATGTCAGCTCGTCCGGTGCCGGCGCAACCGGTGACTGGGAAGTCACCTTCAACACCGACATACTCGGTGCGGTCAAGGCTATGGAAGTGCTCGAACCCTATCTGGAAAAATCAGACGACGGCAGCGTGATCTTCATGTCTTCCACCGCAGCCTTCGAAACCTTTGTTGCGCCACAGGCATTCAACGCGATGAAAGCCGCGCTGATCACCTTCGGCAGCCAGCTCAGCCAGTCTCTCGGCCCCAAGGGCATTCGCGTCAACATGGTTTCCCCGGGCCCGATCAAATTCCCCGGCGGCAACTGGTCACAAATTGAAAAGGGCATGCCGGAATTTTACGAAGGCACAAAAGCCGGCTTTGCACTGGGTGATTTCGGCACCGCCGATGACGTCGCCCGCGGCGTCGTATTCCTCGCCAGCCCTGCATCCAGCTACACCACCGGCGCCCATCTGGTGATCGACGGCGGCTTTACCAAACGCGTACAATTCTAAACTGAAAAGCTTTCCCCTCCTGCTGGAGGGGAAAGCTTGACCTGCCCTTTGGGCACGTCCCGATAACCATTGTGGGCATCAGTGCCGGCATGGCCGCCAAGCTACAAATTATCATTGTCATGATTTCCAACGATATTCCGATGATTTTATGATGCAAGCGCCCCAAAGCGCATTATATCCCGCGTCATGTCGACACCCCAATCAAAACTCGCCCCGTCATCACCGCTCTGGACAGCCATTCCTTATCTCGCTCTATTTGGCGGGATGGTGTCATTGGCAGTCGGGACCTCCTTTGCGAAACAGATGTTTCCGGTGATTGGCGCGGAGGGAACCGCCGCGCTGCGGGTCAGCCTGTCGGCCCTGATATTGCTCTGCGTCTGGCGACCCTGGCGCTTCAGACTGAGCCGGGCCGATGCCGGGCGGGTGCTCTTATACGGGCTCGTGCTGGGGCTTATGAACCTTACATTCTACCTTTCCCTGCGGACCATTCCGCTGGGACCGGCCATCGCGATCGAATTTGCCGGCCCCTTGGTTCTCGCCTTGATTCATGCCCGGCGCTGGATCCATTTTCTCTGGGTTGGCTTTGCCGTGGCAGGCCTGGGGCTTCTACTCCCTCTCCGCGGCGGCATACACGCGCTGGATCCCGTGGGTGTGGCTTTTGCAGCCGCAGCGGGGCTGTTCTGGGCGCTTTATATCATTTTCGGGAAAAGCCTGTCGCACATGCACGCAGGACAGTCGGTGGCGCTGGGAATGAGCACCGCCGCTATCGTCATCCTGCCCTTCGGCATCATCAGCGCCGGAACGGCCTTGCTGTTACCCTCGGTCCTGTTTCTGGGCTTGGGCGTTGCCCTGCTATCCAGCGCCCTGCCTTATTCACTGGAGATGATTGCCCTGCGCCACATCCCCGAGCGGACATTTGGTGTCATGCTGTCTGCTGAGCCGGCGATAGGTGCGATTGCCGGCATGGTCATCCTCCACGAGCAGCTTAGCGGCCTGCAATGGTTTGCCATCGGCTGTATTGTCATCGCCTCTATTGGCGCGCTCCTGACGACAGAATCAGACAATCCGATCATCACGCCCGGTGCGCCGGCATAGAGGACTGATTGCCCTAGCAAGCAAATTTAAAGGCCTGCTGAACCAGGCATCCTGTTCGAATCATGCATGCGCGAGCGCAAAATCCAGCGCCGCACAAACGGCCGTGACTTGCGCTTTGTTGCACTCTTCAGGCGTTGCGCGCTCGCTGTCCGGATAAACTTCGGTAGTTGTCCTGAACCGGGCATCGGTAATCGCCCCGCACATCGCATATTGGGCTTGCGGATATTCGATCACGCCGTGAGCGACTACGGGTGAGCCTATAATCATATTATTTTCATCCGGCGGAGCGATGTGCGTAGCAGCTTCAACCGCGGAGATTATGGACTGTTGGAAGGCAGGTTGCGCGCCCTCGCTATCGTCAACCAGATAGAAACCGTCAGGCACGGCATCGGGCTCATAGCTGCTGCCATCTCGCGCGGCCAAGGCAGGACGAAACTCGGTCTCGTCGCTGTCGGTGGTTTCGTGCAGGTCGATATGCAAAAGAAACGGTTCCTTCTGCGCGGCAACCAACGCCATCAGCGCGGCGCACTCAACCGCTTCGCTATCTGCTTTAAAGTTGCGATTGGGATCCAATGCGTCGTAGTTCCAACGATTGACGCGTTCGTAAGCCCAGGGGCTGATGCAAGGCGCCACCAGCAGATTGACTTTGCCAGCATAGCTGGCTGCGCGGGTCTCAAGGAATTCAAGAGCGCCCATGATTCCACTCGATTCGTATCCGTGGACTCCGCCCGTTACCAGCGCTGAGGGCAGAGCCGGATCGTGAGGACCGTTGCGAAGAGCGAAGAGTGGATAAGTTTCACCAGCATAATCCAGTTGACCATAAGGGAGAATTTCAAATTGGCCAGCCAGAGCCTCGATCCGCGGCACCACGTCCTCGGCGTAGCGGCGCTGAACGGATTGGCTGGCCCGCCATTGCTTCCGCTCCTCTTCGCCCCAAGGCTGGCCCGGAATTCCAATCGGATAAAAGGGGGTGCTGTTCATTCTGGTCTCACTGGCTAGGTTCGCAAATCACGACTTGCGAGTTGCGCTGCCAATTCTAGACGAATTTCGACTGAGTGCCAGAGTTGGTGTCCGCTTTCAGAATAATATAGCGCCCGAAAACAAGCGGTTCATCTCTCCCTCACTTCCCTTTGCCGGTAAAAGCTCCGATCCTCTGATGCATATCGGGACCATGGCCTTCGCTCTCCATCACTTCCCATTGCAAGCCGGCGTCGAGCGGCCCCCCATCGGTCGCCTCGAGCAGGCGCTTGTTAGCGGCGTGAGAGAAACCGGAATTGGCGACAATCTTGCCGGCAAGCGCCGCAATCTCGGCATCAAATTGCGCGAGCGGAACGGCATATTCGGCCAGCCCGATACGTACTGCTTCCTCGGCATTGATCATGTCGGCGGTAAACATCAGCCGTTTGGCGGTGGCGATCCCGACCCGTCGCGGCAGTCGCTGGCTCATTCCCCAGATCGGGGTCAGCGCCCATTTCGCATGGGTGTCACCGAAACACGCACTATCCGCTGCCAATATGAAATCCGCCGCCAGCGCCACTTCCAGCGCGCCGGTATAGCAATGGCCATGCACCGCCGCGATCACCGGCTTGGGCAGTTTTTCCAGCATCCGCAAAGTCTCGGAATGCCAGCCGCGCGAAGATACCGCCTCGCCTTCGGCGATGTCGCCCAGGTCATGGCCGGCGGAAAAACATTTCCCCGCCCCGCGCAGCACTACGCAACCGATGCCATCATCTTTGCGCAGGTCCTCGACATGGTCGCGCAGCTCCTTGAACATCGCAACCGTCAAAGCATTGAGCTTGTCCGGGCGATTCAGCGTCAACAGCGTCCAGCCATCCTGATCTTCCCGCAGTACCAAGTCTGTCATAACCATTCGCCCCTGTTCACATACCGTTCGTGCTGAGCCTGTCGAAGCACCTCTCGACGAGAAGTGCCCTTCGACAGGCTCAGGGCGAACGGTAAAATATCGGCTATATAATGCTATCGATCAGTTGACCGCCCGGTCCTTGCCCTCCCAATAAGGCGCGCGAAGGTCCTTGCGCAAGATCTTGCCTGACGGATTGCGCGGCAAAGCGTCGATAAAATCGATCGATTTCGGACATTTGAAACCGGCAATCCGCTCGCGGGCATCGGCAATCAGTTCGGCTTCGGTCAGTTCCTGCCCGGGCTTGAGCACGACACAGGCCTTTACCGCCTCGCCCCATTTTTCATCGGGCACCCCGATGACCGCGACGTCGGCAACCTTGGGATTGGCATAAAGCGCATTTTCGACTTCTGCCGGATAGACATTTTCACCACCCGAGATGATCATGTCTTTCAGCCGGTCCTGAATATAGAGATAACCGTCTTGGTCGAGAGAGCCGGCGTCGCCGGTGTGCAGCCAGCCATCGGCATCGATGGTTTCGGCCGTGGCTTCCGGACGGTTCCAGTATCCTTTCATATTCTTGGCAGAACGGGTCGCGATTTCGCCGATCGTATAAGGCGGCAAAGTCTCGCCAGTCTCCGGATCGATGATCTTGATCTCGACACCGGGGAGAGGCGTGCCGACCGAACGCATCTTCTCGTTGCCGTTCACATCATGATCTTCCGGATTGAGCGTGGTGATCGTCCCCGATGTCTCGGTCATGCCGTACATCTGGACAAAACCGCAGCCGAGCACATCCATCGCCTGTTTCATAAGCTCAAGCGGGATCGGGGACGCGCCATAGGTAATATATTTGAGATTGGAGAAATCGACATCCTTGGCCCGTGGATGATTGAGCAATATCTGGATCGCCGCCGGTACCATGAAGATTTTCGAGATATTATATTGCGCGATCAGATCAAGCGCCTGGGTCGGATCATATTCCGGCAGCACAATGGCGCTACCGCCGGTGAACATCACGCCCAGCCCGGTGCCGGTCCCGCTGATATGGAAGCAGGGCATGGCAAGCAATGTAATCTCGCCCGGAATCGGCTTCTGCCAGTCCATCAGATCCTCTTCGGTAACACCCGAACTGCGTGAGGAAAAAATCGAACCGCTGGTCATGATCGCGCCCTTGGGATGCCCGGTGGTACCGGACGTATAAAGCTGCAGCGCATCATCTTCTTCGGTGCAGGACACCATCGGGTCAATCGCATCAAAGCCATCACGCCATGATGGATAGCTGGCGAAATCGCCCTCGGCTTTCTCGCTGCCCAATATCAGTTCGACATGGTCCATATCCGCTTTGATTTTGCGCACCAGATCATCGAAGCCGGGGCCAATGAAGAGAATCTTCGCCTGACAGTCATTCAATATATAGGCGACTTCCGGCGGTGCCAGCCGCCAGTTGACCGGCACCATGACCGCGCCCAGTTTGGCCGCACCGACCAGGATTTCGAAATAGAGATGGCTGTTCTTGCCCATATAGGCGACCCGGTCGCCCTTGCCGACGCCTCTGGAGGCCAGAGCCTGAGCCGCCCGGTTGCTGCCTTCATCGAGTGCAGCGTAGGTCATCTCGTCATCTTCATAGGTGAAAACCACAGAGTCCGGTTGTTCCTGTGCGTGAAAACGCACAACATCGGCAATGGAGATAATGTCTTCTTCGATCATGCAATTGTCCTCTTCGCGCGATTCTGTGATCGGCTTTTCCATGGAATACATAGAGAGGCTGCGACATGATACAGCCTAGCAGATTGACTAGCCGCGATTCCCTGAATCCGGTGGCAACGAAACCACTAGCTGCTCTACGATCAATCCATGCGCAAACTGGCATTGCATCAGATCACGATGATGGACGGCGGACCGGAAGGACTTGTGCGCTTCGCCGCCGAAGCCGGACTTGACGGAATCTGCCTGTTCACCGCCACACCGCTCGACGCAAATGGCATCCCCATGTTTCCGGTCGTGACAGCTGAGGCTGTGAATTCCTTCAAAAGCCTGCTTCGCGACCATGATGTGCGAATCATCAATGCGGAATATTTTCCGGTGATGGCAGCACAGGATGTCGCAGCCTATTTACCGGCCATCACCCTGGCTGCAGAACTGGGCGCCAAGCGCCTGGTCAGCCACATCCATGAAACCGACCGGCACCGCGCCGAGGATCAACTTTCCAAGCTTTGCAATATGGCCTTCGACCGCGGGCTGGAGGTTGGCCTCGAATTCACCGGCTTCGCCGCCGGCTGCAACTGTCTGGACGATGCCGTCGCGCTGCATGATCGCTTGAGCCAGCCCAATCTGAAGATGGCGATTGACGCGCTCCACCTTTTCCGCACGGGCGGCACTCTGGAACAGGTGCAGGCTGTCGACCCGGAGATCATCGGCTACGCGCAACTGTGCGATGGTCCGGATTTCCGGCTATCAGGCGATTATCTCGATGAAGCGATGAACCGGATGATCCCCGGCGAAGGTGTCTTCCCGCTGAGTCAGTTGGTCGCCTTGCTGGGACCGCATGTCGATATCGACATTGAAGTGCCCAATTTTGCCGGTCCTTCAGGTTCAGAGGCAAAAACATGGGCGCAACGCGCCGTCAACGCCAGCCGCAACCTGTTCGACTAAGACGGCGGGAGCTTGGGAGCTTTGACCGGCGGCAAGTCCGACAGATCGAGCCAGTCATTTCCGGACTGGTCATAAAGGCTATCCAGCACCGCGAAGGGCAGCCGAAACGGTCGTCCCCAACCGCTATTCCACATCGCAACCACGCCGCTGCGCGCCACCGGATCGAATATCATCGTCGAGCGGAAGCCGTCCACCGCGCCGCTGTGCCCGACCAGTTGCCGGCCGGAATAGGTGAAGCTCCGCCAGCCCAATCCGTATGACGGCTCCCCGAGTGCGCGAGCGAGATCGCCGCTATAGGGGCGCTTGGTCCGGACCAAATGCGCATGCGCCAAGGCCAGTGCCTCGCCCGACAGGACATCCTTGTTCTCGCCCATTTGCGCTTGCATCCAGCGCGCCATATCGACGATGTCGCTGCTAACCCCGGCGGCTGCAGGAACCCGCCAATAGGATTCCGACAGGGTCCGCACCTGGTCACCACGATGCGGCCGCGCCCAGCTTTTGGCACCAGTCAGGCCGGTCATGCCAAATTGCGCGCTCTTCATGCCAAGCGGCCTGAACAACTGCTGTTGCACCGCATCAGAATATAGAGTTCCGGCGGCCTGTCCCAATATCTCGCTCGCCGCATCAAAGGCGATATTCTGATAACTGTGACAACTGCCCGGCACACATTGCAACGGCGCGTCGACAAGCTGCGTACGGAGCAGGCCGGGATCCTGGCCATCCTCCAGCTTGCTATCATAGGCATTTTTGGTGAGGCCGGTCCGGTGCGATAGCAATTGCGCCAGCGTGACCTGCGTCTCGGCATTGCCGGGCAAGCGAAGGGACGAATGCCAGCTGCTCAGCGGAGCTTCGAGATCTAATTTGCCCTCTTCCGCCAGTTGCGCCGCTAGCGCACCCGCTACGCCTTTCGAAACCGAGGCCCAGCGAAACACCGTATCCGGCATCACCCGCTTGCCGCTATCTTTGTCTGCCACACCATATGTACCGATAAAACTGAGCTCGCCGTTCTCGACGATGGCCACGGCCAGCCCCGCCATTTCGGGCTGCGCCGCCAGCACTGTAAAATCACGGTCGAGGCCACGATAATCAATTCTGCCATGCCAGTCGTCAGCGGCGACGGGCAGCTTCTTTTCAACTTCCGCTTGCGTCAGCAGGGGCAGCGGAAAGCCGGTTTGCCGCTCGACAAGCGTACGATAACCATACCAGCCGATGAGCAGCAGAGCCGCCAGAGCGAACAGCAGCGCCAGAGATTTTTTCACGTTCGGTATCTTATAAAGCTAATTCATAGGCAGCGGTGGTTTTCGCGGCGACATCCTCGGCGCTGATACCCGGAGCCAGTTCGATCAGCTTGAACGGACTGTCATGGTCGGGCCGCTGGAACACACATAGATCGGTAATGATCATGTCGACAACATTGGTACCCGTCAGCGGCAGCGTACATTCGGGAATGAACTTGGGGCTGCCGTCTTTCGCGCAATGGTCCATCACGACAATGATTTTCTTCACGCCGGCGACCAGATCCATCGCGCCGCCCATGCCCTTGATCATCTTGCCGGGGATCATCCAGTTCGCGATATCGCCATTTTCGGCGATCTCCATCGCACCCAGAACGGTCAGATCGATATGACCACCGCGAATCATTGCAAAGCTGTCGGACGAACTGAAATAGCTCGAGGAAGGCAGTTCACTGATCGTCTGCTTGCCGGCGTTGATCAGGTCGGGATCGATCTCGTCCTCAAAGGGAAATGGTCCGATACCGAGCATCCCGTTCTCGCTCTGCAAGGTAACCTCCACGCCCGGCGGGATATGATTGGCCACCAGCGTCGGAATACCAATGCCGAGATTCACATAATAGCCATCATGCAGTTCCTGTGCCGCCCGGGCGGCCATTTCATCGCGAGTCCAGGGCATATTCATCCTTCTTTGTCATCTGGTTTGGCTGTCGTTTCCTTCGTCGCTTCCACAAGAGGAGGCGGTGTCAGAAACCAGCCGTTATCGAACATATGATTCAACGTAATCGCTCCGTCGGGCTCCAGCAAATAGTCATAAAGCTCGTCGAAGTCAGCACGGTCGTCGCCCGCGACGGCGACAATACAATAGTTGCGTGCTGCATCCCAACGCCGAACCTGTTTGCGGTCTTCCCCGCCGCGGTCAAGGAAAAGAAAATCATCCGATTCGGAATGTGAAAAACCGGCTTCGTTGAGAATGGCCGAAATCCTCGCGGACGCGGCAACCGGTTGATCGGACAGCCAGATCACGCTGATTTCGGCAGAATGCAGATTGTTGAGTGCCTCAACCAGACCGTTCTGCCGGTAAAGCGTCTCGGCTTTTATCAGGTCGCCATCGGTCGGACCATCAAGATCGATGAGGACGGCCAACGGCTTGCCCTCGCATTCCATGGTTTCCGGGTTGAAAATATCCACTCGCGGAACCAGCACCACCGATTCGACGCCCTCTCCTGCTTCCAGTCTCGCCGATTGTTTCAGAGCATGAGCCGCAAAATTGGCATAAGGTGACGCGTCCGGCCCCGGTGGTGGGAATATTTGTGAACCATCGTCGGCAGAGTTGTCGTCAAGATTCAGCTCGGCAATTTCAAAAGCGCCACCTTGTCCGGAAAAGCTGTCATCTTTCGCGGGCAATCCGGCCGCACTGTCGCCGTCAAGCCCGATCGTCACCGAACCTACCGGTATCGCCAGATCAATCGCACCGGATGCGACCAGTTCCTGCTTCGCCCGGGAGCGATCAATTTCATTCTTGCCGATCGTTCCCAGAGCCGCCAGCGGCAGCAGCGCAGCGACGCAACCGGAGAGCAGCGGCAGGGCTGTCAAAACAAGGAGAGACAGGCGGAATTGCGCCATCAGGCGTCTGCGCGCTCCCGGGTCATGCGGAATTCTATTTTCTTGTCATAGGGCGCGCCACAGATCAGGCGTTTGACATAAATACCGGGCAGATGGATGCAATCCGGATCCAGTTCGCCGACTTCGACAATTTCCTCGACCTCGGCGACGCAGATCTTGCCCGCAGTTGCCATCGGCGCGTTGAAATTGCGCGCGGTCTTGCGGAACATCAGATTGCCCGCCTTGTCCGCTTTCCAGCCCTTGATCAGGCAGAGGTCAGCGAAAATGCCACGCTCGAGAATATAGGTTTCGTCATCGAAATCCTTATGCTCCTTGCCCTCGGCCACCTGCGTGCCGACACCGGTCTTGGTATAGAAGCCGGGGATGCCCGCGCCGCCGGCACGACACCGTTCGGCCAATGTTCCCTGCGGACAGAATTCCACTTCCAGTTCACCGGACAGGAACTGCCGTTCAAATTCCTTGTTCTCGCCGACATAGGACGCGATCATCTTCTTCACCTGCCGCGAGCGGAGCAGCTTGCCGAGACCTTCATTGTCGATGCCGGCATTGTTGGAAGCGATGGTGAGGCCCTTGACGCCGTCAGTCTGGATCGCGTCGATCAACCTTTCCGGGATTCCGCAGAGGCCGAACCCGCCAACACAGAGATGCATTTCGTCAAACAGAAGGCCCTCGAGAGCCGCCGCCGCATCCGGATAGATTTTTTTCATAAACATGCTTTCCTGACTGATTGCCCGCCGTCTAGCGCAGGAGGCGCACGAGCGTCCAGAATAGAATATGTTTGAAGATGCGAATCGGTTATGCGCACTCTCATGTTGCGCTTGCTTGCCTGCCTGTCACTATTCTTCTTTCTGGTGCCGGTCACTTACGTGCGCAGTCCTGCGCCCCCGGCAAATGACAGTCAGTATATCGCTCTCGAACCGATCGCGCTCGATGCCAGGACCCCTGATCGCACCCGGGTCGGGCGTCTCGCCTTTCTGGGCGGCTGGAAAATCACCAGCGACAATGGCGAATTCGGTGGCATATCTTCAATGCTGGCACTGCCGGACAACCGTTTCCTGATGCTCAGCGACAATGGCACGCTGGTTGGCTTCACCCTGGACGAGGCAAATAATCAGGCGATCCGGCCGTTCATTGCTCCCCTGCCCGATGGTCCTGCCCCGCCCAATGAATATGCGAAGAAGAACTGGGATTCCGAATCCTTTCTCCATGATCCAAAGACCGGCCAGTTCTGGGTCGGTTACGAACATCAGCACAGCATATGGCGCTACGGCCCCTCCTTTGCCCGAAAGGAATCCGTGAATTTTCCGAAAGTGATGCAGAAATGGCCAGACAATGGCGGCGCAGAAGCCATGCTTCGTTTGCGCGATGGTCGTTTTCTGGTTTTTTCAGAATCAGCAGAATATTCCAAGGGCGGCTATGAAGCGCTGATCTTCGACGCCGACGCGTCCGAACCGAATAGCAAAGCCGTGCTTATGGGCTATCGGGGGCCGAAAGGGTACAGGCTGACCGACGCAGCCATTCTTGATGACAAGACAGCCTTGATGCTGCACCGGCGTTTCACGCCATTCGACGGGGTCTCGGCGATATTATCCATTGCCCAATTGGCCGATTTCCAGCCGGGGAAAGTAGCGACATCGGTTCCGGTCGCCACGCTGAAACCACCGGTCAAGGTCGATAATATGGAAGCCCTCGCCGTCACTCGGGACGGCGACAAAATCATTGTCTGGATAGCATCGGATGACAATTTCAGCACGCTGCAGGAATCGCTGTTTTTCAAATTCCAGCTGTTGGATGCTGAAAACAGCGGGAAAAAGTCCGATACCAAACGCCAAAACGAAAAAGCCGAGGCTAGCCCCGGCTTTTCAACGTTCGAATCAGATTGATCGCTTAAGCGGTCGCAACCTGCTTTTTCACGATTTCCTTTTTGATGCGTTTTACACGCAGGCTCAACTTGTCGTCCTTGGTTTTCAACAACCAATTGTCGAGGCCGCCAACATGTTCCACAGAACGCAGGCCGTGGGTCGAAACACGGAGTTTCACGCCCTTGCCGAGTGTATCGGACAAAAGAGTCACATTTTGCAGATTGGGCAAAAATGTCTTCTTGGTCCGGTTTTTGGCGTGCGACACATTATTGCCTACCAGCCGAGTCTTACCTGTCAGTTCGCAAATCCGCGACATCGTAAAAGTCCAATTTCTTGTTATTGAGTGATTCCCAGCGGGAAAGAGCGGTCACCTAACCCTAATCGTGCCATGCGTCAAGCATATCGGAGGCATTTTGCATGATCCGGTTCAACTCCGGCTCACCTATGGTCTTCGTGTCGGTTCCGCGCTAATCCATATACATGTTGGCAGCAAAATATACCTCTTTCATGGGCGATGCGCTGGATTTGGCTCATGCGGCCATCACCGTCGATGAAGTGCCGGTCGGTGCGGTGATCGTCCGGAACGGCAAAATCATTGGTCAGGGGCATAACCGCACCCGCATCGATCATGACCCCACTGCCCATGCCGAAATTGTGGCGATTCGGCAGGCGACAGAATTTCTCGGCAATGACCGGCTGGAAGACTGCGACCTGTGGGTGACGCTGGAACCCTGCACCATGTGCGCCGGCGCCATTGCCCACGCCCGCCTCCGCCGGCTTTATTATGGTGCGGATGATCCCAAAGGCGGCGCCGTTGACAGCGGTGTCCGGTTTTTCGATGCGCCGACATGCCATCACAGGCCCGAGGTCTATGCCGGAATAGACGGAGAGAATTCCGCCAAATTGCTGATGGAATTTTTCCGCGGTCGCCGGGATTAAAGCCTAGTGCACAAAGCGCGCCACAACATCGCGGTAACTGCGACTGACCTTCACCTGCGCCCCTGACCCCAGCACCAGAAAACATTCGCCATTGGTGTGCGGTTTAACCTCGCGAACCTGGCTCAGATTGACGATGGTGGAGCGGTGCACCCGCTGGAAGTGGCGGGGATCCAGACGTTTCTCCAGATCCTTCATCGTTTCGCGCAGGATCAAGCTGTTGTCGGCGGTATAGATGCACATATAATCGCCAGCGGCGTCGATCCGTTCGATCGTATCGACATCGACGCGGAAAATCTGTCCGCGATCTTTCACATTGATCAGCTTTTCATAGCGATTCGCCGACGCGGGTTCTTCGGACTCGTCGATATTGGCCATTGCGTCGGGAGCCACTTCGCTGAGCACATTTTTCAGCTTTTCCAGCTCGGCACCGCCGCGCTTTTCCAGCAGCCGCTTGCGGACCCGGTCAATTGCGTCCGCCAGCCGGTCTTCTTCGACCGGCTTGACCAGATAGTCGATCGCTTCCGCTTCGAAGGCGCGGACGGCATGTTCGGAATAAGCGGTTACGAAAATGAACAGCGGCGGTTCGATTTCCATAATCCCCTGGACCACCGAAAATCCGTCAAATCCGGGCATCTGGATATCCAGAAACACCAGATCGGGTTTCAGCGTCTTGATTTTGCGAATCGCTTCGCGGCCATTGCGACAGGTGTCGACAATCTCGATATCGTCAAATTTCTCGAGCCGGATCTGCAGGCCCTGAATCGCCAGCTTCTCGTCATCGACTAATATTGTCTTGATCGTCATGTTTTTAAATCCTTATGCTGAAATGATGCCATCGTCCGTGCATTTACCGGTTCCCGCTGATGGTCATCACTGGATGCATGCTCCCCAAAAATAGTCTCGTTTCTCAATTGTTCGTCGGTGGCAGAGTGACCTGCCGCTTCCCGTTCGATCTGTTCTCTGGTTTCAAATGGCAAGGCGATGAATACCGAAAAGCCTTCGCCAGGAGACGAACGCGTTTCAAATATCGCGCCTTCTCCATAGGCCTGGTTTAATCGCTCCTGAATATTACCGAGACCGACGCCGGTGGAATCGGATTTTCCGGTCGTCGCGCCAATTTTTCCTGGTCCGGTATCCGACACGGTGATGCGCAATTTATCCCCGTCGCGATGGGCGGAAACCGAGATGTCGGCGCCTTCTTCCTGCGGTGTCACCGCATATTTGATCGCATTTTCAACCAGCGGCTGGAGCAAGAGCGATGGTAGCAACGCATCGCGCACCGCCGGATCGATATCGAAATGGGACCGCAATCGTTCCTCGAAACGCATCTTCTCGATATCGAGATAGAGATGCAGGGTTTCCACCTCCTGCGCCAGAGTCACCCGGCTGTGCACTTCGTTGACCAGCGTATGGCGCAGAAAGGACGACAGGCGCGACAGCATGGCATTGGCCGGTTCGGTCTGTCGCAGCAGCACCAGCGTTGAAATGCTGTTCAGCGTGTTGAACAGGAAATGGGGATTGAGCTGATAGCGCAGCATCGCCAGCTGCGCCCGGGTCGCCTGCGCTTCCAGTTGCAGAAGCTGGTCATTTTGCTCCTCGACCCGGAGGAAGAAATTGATAGCGTAATACAGCGCCGACCAGGCACCAAGCAGCATGATGCCGAGGAATAGCGAACCCAGAAACAATGTGCCGAACGCGGTTTCCGACGCCGGATTCTGGATGAGAAAAACCCAGGCGTCGATGAAGGCATATAAAGCGGATGCAACCGTCAATATCGCGGCGGTGGTGCTCCATGTCACAATCGGACGGCGGTGAATCAGATTCTTGTAGACCACCGACAGCAGCAGCGAGATCGAATAGCCGGTAATCGTCGAGATAATGACCGGCACCAGAAAGCTCAGCGGCAGTCCGTTGGAAATCCCGCCGATCGCGCGTAAGATAAGTGCACCGGCCCAACCCGCGGATTGCAGGTTCCAGAATGCGCGGTTTTTGTTGCCAAAAAACGGCTGGGGACGAATTTCCATAACGGCCATCGCGCTATCTATAGCGGGGCATTGCCGCTTGGGGAAGAATCGCCTATCATTTGCGCAAATAAGACGACAAATGTTCCGTTTTTCGCCCCGAATGCAAAGATATTTGTATCATCCGGTGACAAAATGCGGCTGAAGATCGGCAAAAGATAAAGGAGAATATCATGGGTGGTCCAAACGAAGTCCGGGCGAAATTTCCTTCCATGGAAGAGGGCACACAGGAAGACTGGCAGATTATTGGCGGGCATTTTGGTCCTTTTGCCAGCAAGGTCGCCGACCGGGTGCTCGACCATTTGAAATTGCTCGACGGCGATTACGGCGGTTTTCCGATCGATCGGTTGCAGCATAGCCTGCAAACCGCAACCCGGGCGCATCGCGATGGTCGGGACGAGGAATATGTCGTGATGGCCTTGCTCCACGATATCGGGGATACGCTTGGTACCTATAACCATCCGGACATTGCAGCGGCGATATTAAAACCCTTCGTCAGCGAGAAAAACCACTGGATCGCGGAAAAGCACGGCATTTTTCAAGGCTATTATTTTTTCCACTATCTCGGTCAGGATCGCGACATGCGCGAACAATATCGCGGCCACGAGCATTTTGAGGATTGCGCGGAGTTCTGCGAAAAATATGACCAGACGGCGTTTGATGCCAATTATGACACCGCGCCGCTGGAGTTTTTCGAACCGATGGTTCGCCGCATCATGGCACGGCCGATTAACAGTATTTACGCGACCGTCGAATAGGGCCTGGCGGCTAAATCCTTCAAGCCGCTGACGATTCGCCAATTTCCCTGAGATGACGGACGACCATATCGTCGCGGCTGGTACCGTCGGCATCCGGCTTCAATTCTGATTCATCGATCCAGCACAGATCGTCCATTTCCAGCACCCGGTCATCATGCCCGCGCATGGTGATTTTGCGGATAGGCTGGCGGTCGCGCGAATCGCACAAGATCGGGTTGGACGGAACGCCGGTTTCCCATCGTTCGCCCCATTGCCGCATCGCGATCATCGTCGGCAACAGATCCTGCCCCTTGTCGGTCAGCCGATATTCGACTTTCCTTTTGTCATGATCGCAGGGACGACGAGTCATGATCCCCGCTTCCACCATCCGGGTCAGCCGGTTGGCCAAGATATTCCGGGCGATACCGATCTCAGACAAGAAATCCTCGAAATGTCCGACACCGTTGAGCGCAGCACGCAATATCATGAAGCACCAACGCTCGCCGATGACCTCCAGTGATACGGGAAGGCTGCACTCACCGCCAACGAGACTCGATAGATCTTCTCTGATTTTGTCCATGTAGCCATTCCTAAACCAGTTTTCTGGTGAGTGCGAAAAAAATATACGTTTTTAGTTGCAACTTAAAACCTATTAATCTAGGTATTGATTCGCAACCTAAATTGCAACCGGAATTTTCTCCCCATTGGTCCGCACAACGGGACCTCGAAACTGACGAATAAGAAAGGAAATATCATGCTTCTCTCCCAAAGCCCACTTCGCGCCTCCATGTTCTTCTCCATCGCGGCGATGACGTCCCTCACCCTGTTTACTGCCACGACCGCTGAAGCACGTAGCACGCCAGTCGCTTATACAGCCGAATTGCAAGCCCCCGTCGAAGCCGCCCAGGAAATTATCAAGGGTACGGTCATCCGGTGCGACGGCACAAAATGTATCGGCGGCAAAAGCAGTTCCGCGCCGCGAACGATCTGCGCCAAGATCGTTGATGAGTTCGGCCCCGTCGCCAATTTCGCTTATAAAGGCGAAGCCTTTGACGCCGAAGCGCTCGCCAAGTGCAACGACTGATTTAACAATCCCCGTCTGACCGGCCTTCTCGCTCCCCATGGCAGCCAGATTTCTGGCCCCCGCCGGTCAGCTTTAGCGCCGAAGCCATGACTTGCTTCCCTTCCCCGGAGACAAGCGGCGGCTTCGGCGCTCTTTTTTGTTGCCCCAGCCCCAAAAGCGCACCATCTTCACCATATGCTGAGACAATATGAACTGGTGGAACGAGTACGATCCTATGATCCCGATGCGGACGAGGACCTGATCAACCGCGCCTATGTTTTTTCCGTGCAAAGACATGGCAGCCAGAAACGGGCCAGCGGCGACCCCTATTTCAGTCATCCCATCGAGGTTGCAGGCCTGATGACCGACCTCAAGCTGGACCAGCAGACGATTGTAACCGCGCTGCTCCACGATACCGTCGAGGACACGCTCACCACCTCTGAAGAAATCAGCAAATTATTCGGCGCGGAAATCGCCCGTTTGGTTGATGGCGTGACCAAGCTGTCGAAAATCGAAGCCCAGACGGATAACGAGAGAGCCGCCGAAAATCTGCGCAAATTCCTGCTGGCGATGTCCGATGATATCCGCGTGCTGCTGGTCAAGCTGGCCGATCGCCTTCACAATATGCGGACGCTTCATTTCATCAAGAGCGAAGAAAAACGGCAGCGGATCGCCCACGAGACCATGGATATCTATGCGCCGTTGGCCGAACGGATCGGCATGTATGAATATATGCGCGAGATGCAGTTGCTGGCCTTCGAGCATATGGAGCCGGAAGCCTATGACACCATCACGAAGAGATTGCAGGCGATCAAGGAAGGCGACGACGGCCAGGTCGATAAAATCGCCCAGTCGATCCAGAAAGCGCTCGAAAGTGGCGGGCTGGTGGCGGAGGTCAGCGGACGGGAGAAACACCCCTATTCGATCTGGCGCAAGATGCAGGAGCGGCACGTCAGCTTTGAGCATCTGACCGACATCATGGCGTTCCGGGTGGTGACCGACAATAGCGCCGAATGCTACCGGGCGCTTGGCATCTTGCACGAGAAATGGAAAATGGTTCCGGGCCGGTTCAAGGACTATATCTCCACGCCCAAACGCAATGGATACCGGTCGATCCACACGACCATCATGCACGGCAATAATATGCGGGTGGAAATCCAGATTCGCTCACAGCGCATGCACGAGGACAATGAGTTCGGCCTCGCCGCGCACTGGGCCTATAAACAGGGCAACCGGCCCGATGGTCAGGCCGGCTGGATCCGGGATCTCATAGAAATTCTCGATCAGGCGGAAGATGCCGAAGAGCTGCTCGAGCACGCCCGGCTGGCCATGTATCAGGACCGGATTTTCGCTTTCACCCCCAAGGGCACTTTGCTGCAAATGCCCAAGGGCTCGACCACCGTCGATTTTGCTTATGCCGTGCACACCGATCTCGGCAACCAGGCGGTTGGCGCCAAGGTCAACGGCCGGCACGTGCCATTGCGCACACAGCTGCAAAATGGCGATGTCGTCGAGATTCTGAAATCCAAGGGACAGGAACCGCAGCCAGGCTGGCTATCTTTTGTCATAACCGGCAAGGCGCGGGCAGCAATCCGTCGCAACGTCCGGTTCAAGGAACGCGACGAGATCATCGCCATCGGAACCGAACTTTACGAGGAAATCATCGAACGGCTGCCCGGCAAGATCGGCAAGCGCGCGATCAAGGCAGCGCTGAAACGGCTGGATCTGAAGGAACCGGATGACCTGATGATGGCGATCGGAACCCGACAGCTCAGCGATCGGGCGGTGATGGAAGCGATCATTCCCGGCAGCGTCCACGATAATGACGACGAGCGGCTTTGGCCCGAACAGGATCGCGCGATTTCTATCAAGGGCCTTACCCCCGGCGTCGCCTTCAATCTCGCGGAATGCTGCCATCCCGTACCCGGAGACCGAATCGTCGGACTGCGGCGCAGCGGCCAGAATGTAGAAGTCCATACGATTGACTGCCAAAGTTTGGCGGATGGCGTCGATGCCGACTGGGTCGATCTCAGCTGGGGCAATGAGAGTGACGGTGCGGCCGCGCGGCTATGCGTGGTATTGCACAACAAGCCGGGTACGCTTTCCGAAATGGCGGGCATTTTCGGCTTCCACAACGCCAATATCCTGAACCTGCGCCTGTCCCATCGGGACGGCCCGTTTCATACGTTCGATGTTGATCTGGAAGTGCACAACGTCCACCATCTGATGCGGATATTGTCGGCCCTGCGCGCATCGGAAGCAGTCGCCCAGGCCGAACGCACCTGATTCGGACTTTCAGCTAGTCTCAAGGAGCAGGTGGTGGTCCGCCAGGGACGCCTTGCGCCTGCATTTGCTGGCGCAATTCTTCCATTTCTTCCGCTGAAATAAAGTCCAGCAGAGTGACATCAAAAATGAGCACACTGTCCGACGGAACCAGATCGCCGGGAGACGATTCGCCATAAGCCAGATCGGACGGGATCCAGACGCGATATTCGCCGCCCTTCTGCATCAGTTGCAGCGCTTCGGAAAAACCCGGAACAACGGCGCCTACCGGCATCGGTGTCTGCTCATTGGCGTCGAAAACCGTGCCATCGCGCAGCGTGCCTTCATATTTGACCAGAGCCGTATCGGTGGCGACAGGCGATGGCCCCTTGCCCGCCTTGATAACTTGATATTGCAGACCTGATTCGGTTTGCACGACGCCGGACTGTTTCGCATTGTCGGTCAGAAACTCTGCATTGCCCGGTGGCGGGAACAGCTTCTCCCAGCCTGACTGGACAAATTCGGTCGGACTGGTTTTTTCCGGAATTGCAGCGGCTAGTGCCGCCAGGAAAACAATGCCGAGCAGCAGACCAAGCAAGAACGGCCTGATAGGGGATGACGGCTTGGGGGTTTTTTGATTCGCGGCGATATCGGTCACAACCTACTCTCCAAAAAAACTATAGGCGAGGTTATTATTGGCCTGGAATTTGGGGATTGCCGGGAGGACCCTGCGCCTGCATCTGCTGACGCAATTCTTCCATTTGCGCCTGCGATATAAAGTCGATCAGAGTCACGTCGAAAATCAGCATGCTATTTGGCGGAATTTGCTCGCCGGGAGAGGCTTCGCCATAAGCCAGTTCGGACGGGATCCAGATGCGATATTCGCCGCCCTTCTGCATCAGCTGCAGCGCTTCGGAAAAACCGGGGACGACGGCGCCAACCGGCATCGGCGCTTGTTCGTTGGCATCGAAGATCGTGCCGTCGCGCAGCGTGCCTTCATATTTCACCAGAGCCGTATCGGTGGCGGTGGGCGAAGGCCCCTCGCCCGGCGTGATGATTTTATACTGGAGACCTGATTCGGTGGTTACGACGCCGTCTTCATCGGCATTGGCGGCCATGAACTGGTCGTTGGACGCACCGGTCACAACGGCATTCTGGGTTCCCGTATAAGCGAGCAGCAGTGCAGCGCCCACTATCAGCAACACACCGACCCAGATCTTGGTCAGCGAACCCTTTTTGATGGGATGAATCGGAACCGTCGTGACAGACATGGGCAGGCTACCTTATTCTAGTGGAGCCGAAGCGCTTAAATCAGGCCGTCGCGTTCCATGCGCTTGCGGTCCATCTTGCGGGCACGGCGCACGGCAGCAGCCTTTTCGCGGGCACGTTTCTCGGATGGCTTTTCATAGTGGCGACGAAGCTTCATTTCGCGATAGACGCCTTCGCGCTGCAACTTTTTCTTGAGCGCCCGGAGGGCCTGATCAACATTATTGTCGCGAACCATGATTTGCATAAGACTGAGTAACTCCGTTCAAATTTCGTAGCGGTCCAGAAGCAATTTCTTCCGGCCTATATTAGTGTAAAAGCCATAAAAAAGGGTTTGCCGCAGAATCAATCTGCTTCAATCTCGCGCCGCCTATCAATTTCTCGGCACCGAGGCAAGCTTTTACGCGATTCAAGTGCGCGAATGACAGCAGCTTTGGATTCGTCTTTTCACGGCTTTGCTATAGGTTGATGCATAGAGCCTATAAAAACCGATTCGAGGAGAGAAAAAATAGCCACCGCGATCAATATACAGTCCAGCTGCAGCGAAGCAGAATGGAAAGCGCGCCAGCGGCTCGCAGCCTGTTACCGGATTTTCGCCTATCTCGGCTGGGACGAAATGATCTTCAACCATATCACCCTGAAGGTGCCGGACGAGGATGATGCCTTTCTGATCAACCCCTATGGCCTGCATTTCAGCGAAGTGACCGCTTCGACTCTGGTCAAGATCGATATCGACGGCAACACGCTCGACGGCTCGACCTATCCGGTCAACAAGGCCGGCTTTACCCAGCACAGCCTGTTCCACCGCGAACTGCCCGATGTCCATGCGATCATCCACACCCACACCACGGCGACCATGGCGGTCTCCTCGGTCGAAGGCGGCCTGCAGCCGATCAATTTCTACGCCGCCGCGATCGTACCCCGCCTCGCCTATCACAAGTTTGAAGGCATCACGGTGCACGAAGACGAGGGCCCGCGCTTTCTCGCCAGCCTTGGCAAGAAACGGATGATGATGCTGGAGAATCACGGACCGGTGGTGATGGGCCGGACGTTGGAAGAAGCGTTTCTCAACCATTGGGTGCTGCAGCGCGCCTGCGAAATCCAGATGCAGACCCTGTCGATGGGCAAGCCGGTGATGATCGGCGAAGAGGTGATCAAAAAGCATCTCGACAATCTGTCGCAAGCTTCGATCGATCCGATGCAACAGGGCGTTCCGGAATTTGACGCAATGGTCCGACTGGTCGATCGCGAAGACAAAAGCTGGCGGGAGTAAAATATCCACGTTCGTCATGCTGAACTTGTTTCAGCATCTCTTATTGCATAAGCCATTCGCAGGAGGTCCTGAAACAAGTTCAGGATGACGACCAAGACGCTATGACCAAATTTACCGTCAATGATCGCCCGGTCTGGTACCGGATGGACCCGGATACGCCTTTGCTCTGGGCGCTGCGCGATGCGTCCAATCTTACCGGCACCAAATATGGCTGCGGCACCGGCGACTGCGGCGCCTGCATGGTCGAGGTCGACGGCGAAGCGATCCGTTCGTGTCTGGTCACCATCGGCGAGATGGAAGGCCGGTTTGTCACCACCATCGAAGCGCTGTCACGCGATCGCAGCCATCCGGTGCAACAGGCCTGGGCGGCAGAGAATGTCCCGCAATGCGGTTTCTGCCAGTCCGGCATGATCATGGCAGCAGCGGTATTGCTGAAGAAAAATTCCAATCCGTCGAAAGCCGCGATTGACGAAGCGATCACCAATATCTGCCGCTGTGGCACCTATCCCCGCATCCGCGAGGCGATCCAGCGCGCGGGCCGCGTGGCGCGGGGGGAAACCGTGCTCAGCGCCGCACCGCCGCCGGGGATTGATCCGGAAGACGCCGCCAAAGCGGTTCCGGCGCTTACGCCCGGGAAGTGAGTAGTTCAGCCGGGAAGTGAGTTGTTCACCCGCGAAGGCGGGTGTCCATCCAGGACCATCAAAACACGCACCAGCGGGAATTTGGAAGCGCTGGCCGACCGCAAAGGACCGAACCCCTCCCCAATTGCGCGCTGGCTGCACTGTCCGAGATGGCCCCCGGCCTGCGCCGGGGCACAGGTCCCCTTAAAAACCAAATTTCACGGTCAGCCGCGCATTGAGCGGCTCGCCGGTTGAAATATTGTCATTATTGTGGACCGATGGATAATAAGTTTCGTCGAACAGATTCTCGACATTGAGCTGAACCTGCACCTGCTCGCTCACATCATAATATAGCGCCGCATCGACCCGGGTGAAGGCCGGAATGCGAACGCTGTTGTCATTGGTGGCAAATTGGCTCGACTGATGGGTCACCCCGACACCGGCGGCAAATTGCTGCGTGAAATCATATTTCGTCCAAAGCGAAATCATATGTTCCGGTACTTGAAAGAGCCGCAAATCCTGCCCGCCAACACTAGCCGCATTGCGCTGCTGGCCGTCGAGATAGCTATAGCCTGCGTTGATCTGCAATTGATCGGTGAGTTTACCAACCAGCTGGAATTCCACTCCTTCGGTCCGCGATCCCGAGAGGGTGCTATTGCCCTGATTGTCGAGCAGGATCGACTGGTCATCACGGTCGAGACGGAAAAGGGCTGTGGTCAGGCTGAGTCCCGATGTCATATCCCATTTCATTCCGATTTCGTAATTTTCGAATGTTTCCGGTGCGAGATTGGCATTGCTCGGAGTCAGGGTCAGAAACTGGTCGCCCGAACGCGGCAGAAAGCTTTTGGCATAGCTCGCATAAATCGAAATATTCTCCTGCGGCTTGTAAATCGCTCCGAAACGCGGCGAGAATTTCTCGTCCGTCCGGCTGAGCAGCAAGCCGTTCTGGATATCATTCACATCAAGATCGAACCGGTCAAAACGCACACCGCCGATGATCTCGAAATGATCACCGATGCTGATCTGGTCCTGCACATAGAGCGAGAGGAATTTAAGGTCGGACATCGTGCTGCGGCTGAAGACAGGAAACGTGAAGGCTGGCACGGCAATCGGGTCGGTCAGCGGAATCACGACCTGGTCATCACTGCTGGAGGCAAAGAATATATCCCGTCGTGCATTGGCGGATTTCTGCTGGCCGATTTCATAACCGAGCAGCAGGCTGTGGCCCAAAGAACCGGTGTCGCCCGTCCACAACAAATTACCCTGGGTGATGAAATTCTCGCGGTCGGTCGTGTCGACATATCCGTCGAGGGTGACGGAATTGGCAACCGGCGTCAGCCGGATGTCGTTGCTGACCGCATCAACCGGATAGACATTGCGATAGAGCTTGTCATAATCGCCATATTGCGTGGTTGAACTGAAGCTCAGTTCATCACTGAACTCATGTTCCACGCGCAACTTGACAATATGCGCCTGCAGCGTGGTGCGGTTGGTTCCGGGCTGGCCGAACAATGTATCGCGATATCCGGTGAGCGGACCACAGATATTTGTTATCGAACACTCGTTGTCATCACCCGGATTGATATTGGCCGCGCGGAGTTCCGCAGGATTACCGCGGTCTACGCCGCGGTCGTCGTCAACATATTCGTAGGACAGCAATATCCGGTTATTGTCGTCCAGCTCGGCACCGAATGTCGGGTTTACCGCGATGCGCCGGCCATCGTAAAAATCGCGATGGTTGTCGAATTCCTCATAGAGACCATTTAGCCGAAAAGCAGCAGAATCACCGACCGGGAGATTCAGGTCACCCGAGAGATAAAACGCACCAAAGCTGTCGACACTGGCGGTTGCTTCACCGAACGGACGATCGGCAATCGGAGATTTGGCCACACGGTTAATGATGCCGCCGCCACCGCCGCGACCAAAGATCATCGCATTGGGGCCCTTATGGATCTCGACTCGCTCAATATTATAGAGCGGCCGGAAATATTGAACGTCATCACGTATGCCGTCGACGAAGAAATCGGCAGTGGTATTCTGGCCCCTGATGGTGATCTGGTCACGATTGCCTTCGCCCTGCCCGATCGATGCGCCCGGCGTGTAGCGAAGAATATCGCCAATATCCTGAAGCGCCTGATCGTCAAGCTGCTCGCGGGTTACGACCGAGACACTCTGCGGTGTATCAATCAGCGGTGTGTCGGTTTTCAGGCCCGCGCTGCTGATCGCAACATAGCCTTCTTTTTCACCGGTTACGATAATCTCCTGATCATCTGCGAAGCCTTCTTCCAGCGCCTCTGCGGCAGCGACATGGACTGGACTCGCTGCAATCGCGGCGAGGCTGACAGAAACAAGGAAGCGCAACGGGTGGCGCGGAACAATATTCACAAACAATCTTCCTGACATTAAACTAGGCTGAACGGCCATCCTGCTAATGAGAATGGTTTTCACATGCAATAGCCAAGCTCGCTTCCCTCGGGTTTTCTTTGAACCAACCCGCCAATTCGTGTTTATGAAGCTCTTTTGGCGAATCGGGAAAGAAACATGAAAGCAACTATCTGGCACAATCCGAAATGCGGCACGTCCCGCAAGACATTGGCGATATTGGAAGAAACGCCTGATGTTGACCTGACCGTGGTCGAATATCTGAAAAACCCGCCCAGCCGTGCCAAGCTGGAACAGCTTTACAGCGATGCTGGAATGACCCCGCAGGAAGGCCTACGGGTGCGTGGTTCTCCGGCCGAGGAGCTGGGGTTGACGAAAGACGACGCCACAGCCGACCAGATTCTGGATGCGATGGCCAAGGAGCCGATGCTGATCAACCGGCCGCTGGTCGAGACCGACAAAGGGGTCAGACTGTGCCGCCCGCAGGATATCGTACAGGAAATACTCTGACACGATTTACTTTCGGCGGATTTGATTAAAACAGACCGGGAAACACAATGTCGGTAATCGCAGTGTACAGCATGAAAGGCGGGGTCGGCAAAAGCTGCACCGCAGTGAATCTGGCATGGAACAGCGCCGTCGGCAGTTCGCGGCGGACATTGCTCTGGGACCTCGACCCGCAAGGCGCCGCGTCCTTCATTCTGAAGGGTGATCGGTCGAAAAAGGACCGCGCCCGCGCCATGGTCGCCGGCAATGTCAAACCGGACAAGTTGATCAAGCATACGGAAATCGAAAATCTCGACCTTCTGGCCGCGGACGTGTCGCTACGCGGCCTCGACCGGCTGTTTTTCCAGATCAATAAAAAGCGGCATCTCGGCAAATTGCTCAAGCAAATGGGCAAGGATTATGACCGGATCATTCTCGATTGCCCGCCCGGCCTGACCGAGACCAGCGAGCAGATCTTGCGCAACGCCGATATTGTGATTGTGCCGACGATCCCGTCGCCACTGTCGGAACGCGCGCTCACCGACGTCCAGATGTTCCTGAACAGCAACGGGAAAAAACACGCTCCCTTGCTGCCGGTATATACGATGGTCGACAGGCGCCGGTCGATCCACAATCAGGGCCTGGCCCGGAAACCGAAATGGCCGGTCATCCCGATGTCGAGCGCCGTTGAACATATGACGAAATTGCAGCAACCGGTCGGCAGCTTCGCACCGCGCAGCCCTGCTGCGCAGGCCTATGCCCGCATCTGGCGCGGCATTGAAAAACGACTGGCGAAAAAATAGGCTGGCAAAGTCTGCTCAGGCGGACTTTTTGCTATATTCCAGCCGCCCGGTTTCGAACGAGCTGAACAATTCCCTGGCATCGGCAGCGATCATCGGACGACCGAAATAATAGCCCTGGATTTTGCGGCAACCCAGCCGCTTGATCATCTGCACTTCTTCTTCTGTCTCGGCACCCTCGGCGGTCGTCGACATGCCCAGCGCATCCGCCATCGCGACAACGGCACGGATGATAGCAAGGCTTTCGGGAGCGTTTTTGGCAGCACCCTGTACGAAGCTGCGATCAACCTTGATCGTCGTGAAGCGGGTTTTGCGCAAATAGCCGAGCGAGGAGTAGCCGGTGCCGAAATCGTCAAGCGAGAGGTTGATGCCCAGAGCGATGATTTGATCGAGCACTTCTGCAGCGCCGTTACCCTCGTGCATGAAGATACTCTCGGTTACCTCTATCTCCAGGCGGCTGGGCGGAAGCCCGCTTTCCTCGAGTGCGGACACCACCATCGACAGGAAATTGACTTCGGTCAACTGGTCCGCGGACACATTGACCGCGACTTTGACCGAGGACGGCCAAGCCAGGGCTTCCTTGCACGCGGTCCGCATCACCCATTCGCCAATCGCGACGATCAGGCGCGCTTCTTCTGCTATCGGCACAAATTTCGCTGGAGAAACAACGCCAAATACCGGGCTGGTCCAGCGGAGCAGTGCCTCGAAGCCGACAACGCCGCCCGAATCAGCGCTGACCACGGGTTGGTAGTTGAGCGACAGTTCGTCATTCTCCAGCGCTTTGCGCAGTGCCATTTCCATCACCCGCCGCTCTTCCGCCTGGACATGAAGCTTCGGTTCATAATGGGTGAAGGCCCCGCCGCCCTGGTCCTTGGAGCGATAGAGCGCGAGATCGGCGCTGCGCATCAGCATTTCGACCGTGCGTCCGTCGCGCGGACCGATCGCTGTACCGACGCTGGCGCCTATATAGAGCGTGTGCTGGTCGACTTCATAAGGCCGCGAAAGCGTATCGATAATCTTTTCGGCCAGCAATTCCATATATTGCGTGTCGCTCGCCTCTTTGATGACGATGGCAAATTCATCTCCGCCGAGACGACCGCACAGCTCGTTGTCGGTCATGATCGACCGCAACCGGTCGGCTACGCGGGCCAGCAAACGGTCACCCACCGGATGACCAAGCGTGTCATTCACCGCCTTGAACCGGTCAAGGTCGATCATCATGAAGCCGCAGCGGCCATTCCACTTTTCGGCGGTTTGCATAGCCTTGCTGGCCGCGTCGGTCAGCTGCAGGCGATTGGGCAGACGGGTAAGCGTATCAAATCTAGCCAGCTGGGAAATCTTGTCCGCCGACTGACGCTGTTCGGTTATGTCCGACCCGACACCGCGGAATCCATGAAACACGCCATTGTCATCGAGTTTCGGCGAAGCGGATAATTCCCACCACCGGGTTTCGCCATTGATCTGCACGGGCACCAGCATGTTGCTGAAGCTGTCGCGCCTTTTCAGCTTGTCTGCCAGTTCGTGCAAGGCGGTCGAGAATTTTCCGCTGTCCCAGGACTCCCCGGCGACCAGTTGCAGGAACGGCTTGCCTTCAATCTCCTCGGTCGGCTGCCCTATCGCATGGGCAAATCGCGGGGAAACGTGCATGATGCGGCGCGACGTATCGGTCTGCCAAAGCCAGTCAGCGCCGGTATCCTCAAATTCCTTGAGCAACAGACTGACCACTTCGCTTTTCTCGTTGAGACTGGCTTCCGCGATCCTTCTGTCAAGAAACGACCGGCCGCTCATCAGGCAGGCAGAGATCAACAGCACCGCGATCGCCAGAGAGGCCAAAGCCAGATGGAGGCTGCCGATGTAAAGCCAGCCGAAAATTGTTGCGGCGCTGGACGATGATATGAATAAAATGCTGCTGAGCGGCATATTTGACAACAGCATTGCGGAGCCCACCATCAGGCAGATGATGGTGGCCCATACCGGTATCATGGTCATCAGGTCCGAGCTGAACGCGAACAGCAGAAAGCCCGCGCCCCACAGCGAGCCACCGGCCAGGGAAACGAGATAAAATATCGTCAGGTCAGAACGATTGATGGTTTTTCGCTGCCACGCAGACGCCTTGCGGTACAGCAGGTGAGCGTAGATATATACCGCGGACAGACCCACGAGCCACAGACCAAGAAAAAGAATATTGACCTGGCCGACACCCAGTTGCACGATCAGCAGACCGCACACGATCGCGGCGACAACCTTCAGCAGACCATGCTGGTTATTACCATTGAACTGCAGCGCACGGATGCGGCCCCAGTCGATCCCGTCGGGATCGGATAGGCCGAGCAGCACACTGACCGGGATTACCCGCGGCAGGCCGGATTGAGCGATTGTTCTTAACACCGCTCGTCCCTACAACGAATTTCTTAGCGAAAAGTAAGGATCGGCCTAAATATTTTCGCGATTTCCGATTAGACCATTTTCAACCGATTCAGGCAGCGATCGCATAAGGTTGAATATCGCCCGAAAGGTAAAGGTTTCGAGCCTTTGCCCGACTCAATTTCCCGGAACTGGTTCGCGGCAAGGTGCGCGGTGGCACCAGTTCGATCACACAATTCATGCCGGTAATGGCTCGCACCTTTTCCCGGATCTCGTTCCACAGCCGCAGCCGTTCGATCTCGTCCGAGGTCCGGCATTGCACGAGCACGGCGGGTGTTTCCTCGCCGCCCGGCGTGGTGATGGCGAAGGCGGCTATGTCTCCGGCCTTGAAGCCGGGCAATTGTTCCACCGCCCATTCGATATCCTGCGGCCAGTGATTTTTGCCGTTGATGATGATCATATCCTTGGCGCGGCCGACAATGTAAAGATAGCCGTTCGACAGATAGCCCATATCGCCGGTATCGAGCCAGCCGTCGATCAGACAAGCATCTGTCGCCTCCTGATCGCGATAATAGCATTCCATCACCGCCGGGCCCTTCATCCAGACCTTGCCGACGGCTTTTTCAGCCAGAACCGCTCCGTTTTCTTCCCGGATTTCGAGCAGGGTATCGCGAACCGGCTTTCCGCAATTGACGATCGCGCGGAACCGTTTCGGGCGACTGCCGTCGCTCTTTTTCTCGCCTGAAAGCTCGGTTTCTTCGACCAGTTCCACTTCCATGCCTTCGCCCGATGGCATCAATGTCACCGCCAGCGTTGCTTCGGCGAGACCATAGCTCGGCAGGAAGGCCTTGGCATCAAAACCTGCGGACGCGAACGCATCGGTAAACCGCTGCATGACGTCGGGCCGGATCATGTCGGCACCATTGCCTGCCAGCCGCCAGCGCGAAAGGTCGAACCGTTCCTGCACATTGGACTGGCTGCCAATGCGGCGCGCGCAAATTTCATAGCCGAAGGTTGGCGAAAAGCTGCAGGATGTACCCGAGTTACGCGTAATAAGGTCAAGCCAGGACAAGGGCCGACGCGCGAAATCCGCGGTCTTGAGATAGTCGGTAGAAACCTGATTGGCGACCATCGACAGGAAGCAGCCGACCAGACCCATGTCATGATAGAAGGGCAACCAGGAAATACAGCGATCTGTGTCGTTGATCAGCATGCCGTGAGCGTGTGAACCCAGATTGTGCAGCAACGCCTTGTGGGAGACAGCAACGCCGTGCGGAAAACGGGTCGAACCGCTGGAATATTGCAAATAGGCGATATCACTGCTGCTGGCTTCCGGCAATTCCACGTCTGGCGCATCCTGCTGCGCAAAGGCGTCCCAGCCGGCAATCGGGATCGACCGGGTCAAGCCGGCCGGGCCTGCCAATTCCGCAATCTCGTCCGGAAACAGCAACAGAGCAGGATCACAGCTGTCCAGCTGCACACCGATCTGGTCGATATAGCTTTCCTTGCCACCGAATGACGTTGGCAATGGCAATGGCACCGGCAACGCTCCGGCATAGACAGCACCAAAAAACAGCGCGCAAAACTGCGGCTCGGTATCAGCAATCAGCGCCACCCGGTCACCCGGCTTTATACCGACAGCGATCAGGCGTTTTGCCGCCGCCACTGCATCGTCCCGCAGTTCGCTGAACGGATAGGCCCGGACCAGCGACGCCCGCGCATCGTGAAAGTTGAAACCTTTTTGCCCCTTAGCTGCATAGTCCAAGGCATCCCCCAGCGTATCAAAATCGGAGAAGCGGCGAGGAAGTTCATCCAAGGTCGGGGTTGGTGTCAATTCGGTCATCCAATATCCATTTCCGGGAGGTCCAGCCTTCCCAAAATCAATCTCATTCGTTCTAAAAGGGAATAAACTGTCATTTTACATCCCATTCAGTCGCTTCTATCAACGTCAATGGTGACCTCTGGCGTTTAAATTTCGGCCCGACTGTGGCACAAAAAGGGCAAACGCCATAGTTGAAGGTCAAATCGTTGAAAAACAGCGTTAAAACGTTAGATCAGGAGAGCTTGCATCGGCTGGCTATACGCTATGTCGAGCGATATGCAACGAGCCGGAAAAAACTGGCCGATTATCTTCAGAGGAAAATTCACGAGCGGGAATGGCAGGACGAGGCCCCTCCTGCGGTCGAGCAGCTGGTAGAGCGTTTCGTCGAGCAGGGTTATATTGACGATGCACTATACGCCCAATCCAAGGCGGCATCCCTCACTCGCCGCGGTTACGGAACCCGCCGCGTCTCGCACGCGCTTTACCAGGCCGGGATCAGCGAAGCGGACGGACGCGAAGCCTTTCAGAACAGTGAAGCGAACAAATGGGCCGCAGCGGATAAATTTGCCCGCAAGCGCAAGATCGGCTGCTATGCCGAGAGCCAGCAGGACGCCGACAAATGCCGCAAGCAATTGCAGGCTTTCCTGCGGGCAGGCCACGACTTCGACCTGGCATCCCGTTTTGTATTCGCCCGGCCAGGCGAAGAAATAACAGTGGAAGACTAGTTCGCGCCAGCACAAGTAGATTGCCCCCCAATAATGGGATTGGCCTCTTTGGCGTCAAGAATCGCCAGCCTAATAATATTATGATATATAGTGCCGACCGAGTCGGAATGTGTTAGATTTTTGATTTGGCGTAGTTTTGTTCGGAGATGCATAGTGGCAAGCTTGTTTGCGGAACCTGATCCAGCGGGTCATCGCGCGCCCCATGACAGCGAGGACGATCATCCGTCAACCAGCAGCGAATTGCTGCGCGCCACCGGTCGCGTAAAATGGTTCGACAGCCATCGCGGCTTCGGCTTCATCGTCCCCGAAAATAGCGATTCGGACGACCAGAACCCCGCTCCGCAATCGGATATATTGGTCCACTGGAGTCTGCTTGAATCCCTCGGCACACGCGAATTGCCGGAAATGGCGATTGTCACCTGTGAATATGCCGTCGCGCCCAAAGGGCTGCAGGCGACAAGAATTCTCGATATCGATCTTTCCAATTGCGGGCCGAAAAGCGATGCGACGGCAACGACAGGCTCTCGTCAGGCGATGCACATTGTCGATGACGATTCCGCGTTCCTCAATGCCGAGGTAAAATGGTTCAATCGCGCCAAAGGCTACGGCTTCTTGGTGAGCGACGAATTCGACGGCGATATTTTTCTCCATATGGAAACGCTGCGTGATGCCGGAATTGCTGAAATTGCTCCGGGCCAATTATTGCTGGCCCGCATAAGAGACGGAAACCGCGGTCATATGGCCGTGCAAGTCTGCCTGCCTCCGTCGGACTGAAAAAGAGACACACCCGGATGATCAAGATTTCAAAAGCGATTGCGCTTTCCCTGACGCTGCTTAGCGTAGCCAGCATATCCGGCTGCTATGCCCGGACCAGCGATAGCACGGCAACCAGCCCGCAGAACGAACTGCCTGTTTCCGAGGCAGGCCTCAGGCAGGTGCCGCTCAGCATCAGGACATCTGACACGACGCATGATTTCATTGTCGAAGTGGCAGAAAGCAACGCCCAGCAAGCCCAGGGCCTGATGTTCCGGACCCGGCTGGCACCCGACAAGGGCATGATTTTTCCTTTCTCCCAGGATCGCGTCGCGGGATTCTGGATGAAGAATACCGTGATCTCGCTCGATATTATCTTCGTTCGCCGGGACGGGACGATCGAATCAATTGCCGCCAACACCACACCCTATTCGCTGGAGTCGGTTCGCTCCAACGAGCCGGTTGGCGCGGTGCTCGAAATTGCTGCAGGCCGCGCGGCTGAACTGGGTATCCAGCCAGGCAACACCGTCACCTGGCAGCGATGATATCGACAACCGCCAACATCCGTCCTGTTTGACATTTTTTCATTGCGAAGCGCATGGCTGCGGGGCTAAGCGGACGCCATGAACATATTGGCGAAAATATTCACTTGGTGGGACGGCGCAACGATCGGCACGGCCCTGTTCAGCGCCCGCAACGGCAAACGCGTCGGCGAGGATGTGTTTGGCAATATCTATTATCAGGCAAAAAAAGCCGGAACTGGTCATCCTGCCGGGCAGCGCTGGGTCATTTATAATGGCTCCAATGATGCCAGCCGCGTGCCGCCAGAATGGCATGGCTGGCTGCATCACAGCTATGACGAGATTCCCGAAAGCCATTTGCCGCAAGCGCGCATCTGGGAAAAGGAACCGAGCGGAAACCTGACCGGGACCGCGCAAGCCTATCGCCCGGCCGGGGCACTGGAAGAAGGCGGTCACCGTGCCGCAGCAACCGGCGACTATGAATCCTGGAACCCCGCCGAAGCGGAATGACGGGCATGATGCGCCACTCCATTTCATTCTCGATGCTGGCGGCAATGCTGCTATTGTCGGGCTGTGGCTGGTTGAGCGACGATAATATCGATGAACGTGCGACCGGCCAGGCCGCCGAAAAAGGCGAGGTTGCTGCAACCGATGGTGACTTGATCGCATCGGTGACCGAGCAGATCGGAACGCCAATGGCGGAACGGGTCGCCACGCTCGGCTTCCTCAACAAGCGCAACGGCCTCACGCGGGATCTCGAGCTGCGCCCGGGCCAGTCGATCCGAATCGGACGTGCGATCGTCCGCTTGCGGGCGTGCGAGCGAACGGCGCCGTGGGAACTGACACCCGAACAGGGCGCCTTTGTCCAGCTGCTGGTCAACGACCGGCCCTCCAATCGGTCCGGCGAAGATCAATGGAAGCGGGTTTTCTCCGGCTGGCTGTTTCGCGAATCACCATCGCTGAATGTTGTCGAGCACCCGATCTATGATGTCTGGGTCAAGAGCTGCGCAATGAGCTTCCCGGGCGAGGAGGATCCACCCGAGGATTCGGTCAATCCGACGGCACCGCGCACATCTTCGTCCAATCTGGCCAACAGCGTATCAAGCGCGCCGAATGAAACCGTGCCGGAAGCCGCGGCGCCTGCGGCTGCTGCGCCCCAGCCTGCGCCAGCCGCCAGACCGGCCCCCTCGACGAATAATCCACCGGAAGACCTGATTGGCGACCTGATTGCCGAAGCCGAAGACGGCGCATAGGCTCTTACTTTTCCAAGATTCTCCAGATAAGCCTCCTGGCTGATCTCAATCGCCCCCAGTGATGCCAGATGATCGGTCATGAACTGGCAATCGAGCAGCGGAAATCCCCCGACTTTCAACCGGGCTACCAGCCAAGCCAGTGCCACTTTCGACGCGTCGCTGGCGCGCGAGAACATGCTTTCACCGCAAAATGCGCCGCCAATCGCCAGGCCATAGAGACCGCCGACCAGATTTTCCTGTCCGGTTTCGGTATCACGCAACCAGCATTCGACGCTATGCGCATGGCCAAGCTCGTGCAGCTGGTTGAACGCCTCTTCAATCTCTGCATTGATCCAGGTTTCCTTGCGATCAGCCGCTTCTGTCGCGCAAATCCCGATCACATCGGCGAAGGCGGTGTCGGTCGAAACCCGGAACCGGTCCGATCGGATGGTTTTGCGCAACGAGCGCGACATCCGGAAATTGTCGAGCGGGATGATCGCGCGGGCCTTGGGTTCCACCCAGAAGGTTTCCGGATCATCCCGGGCATCCGCCATCGGGAAGATGCCCGAAGCATAAGCTTTAATCAGGAGATCGAGATCAATGGTCATGAACGGGGGATAACGCGGCCAGAACCATTCGCCCAGACCGAAAGTGACAAAGATTCCCGGCCATCAAGCCGCCATCAGGACGCGGGCTTCCTCGGCAATTTTCTCCGCTATCGCTGCATATTCGCTGGCAAAGCCGGCATTGGTGCGCCAGGCCGCGCCAATGCTGCGGGTCACCGACCAGCCTTCGACGTCAAGCAACGCGACATCGCCACCGCGGGCTAGTTCGGATCGCACATAAAGTTCAGGCAATATTGCCAGCCCGAGTCCCGAAGCGACCATCTGCCGGACGCTGTCGAGACTGGTGCCCTCATAATCCCGCAGCAGATTCATGTCATGCTGCTGACACTGGCGCGCCACATCGCGATGCAGATGATGGCGTCGGTCCAGACTCAGCACCGGCGAGCCTGCGAGGTCGGAAAGCGTCAGATGTTTCTGCGATGCCAGCGGATGGTCGGGTGGCGCTACCAGCATCAAAGGCTCCCGAAACAGCGGTTCGATATGCAGATTCTCGCCCTCGATCGGCAAAGGCCCGAGCAGCATGTCGATAGAGCCCTTGGTCAGTTCCATCGCCTGCAGATCGGGTATCCCCTCGCGCATGTAAAAGCGCAGGTCCGGGCGGCTGCGGTGCAGCGCCGCAATCACCGGTGGCATCAGATAGGGGCCGAGGGTCGGCGAAACCCCGAAGCGCAATATTCCTGCCAGACTGTCGCTCGCCCGTTCGGCGAGATCGCGAATATCCTTTACCTCGACGAGAACCTGGCGCGCACGCCCGGCAATCTCGCGGCCCACCGGTGTCAGCTCGGCCCCATGGGTTCGCCGTTCGACCAAGGTCACACCCAGTCTTTGTTCAAGCGTCCGTAGCTGATGGCTCAAGGTTGGCTGCGAAGCGCCTGCGGCTTGAGCAGCCTTGCCGAAATGGCCATGGTCGGCAACCGCAACAAGATACTCAAACTGGCGTAAAGTAGGCATAGCGCAATTCCACCTTATAGAGCAAATCTATCGATTCTTACGATTTCATTCGATTGGAGTTATCACGTGCTTTGCGCCATATCAACTCTATCGATGCTGAAGCACTATAGAAAGAGGATATGCCGTGGAACAATATACCAACAGCCTGATCCGCAAACATCGAAAACTGGGCGCCCGGATCGCGAGCAGAGACGACCATGTTGAACAAGCTCGGGAGCTGAAAGAATTACAGCGCAGCCTGGCCGAACGCATCCGCAAAATTCAGCGTGGAACCCAATATCACCGACCCGGTGAAACCGCATAGCCCCGCTTACCCTTCCCCCAACTCCTGGGGCGGCAGCACTCCCTCATCTGCTGGCCGCCCCGATTTTTTATAACTATTATTCTGAAACGAGGACGATGCCCCGATGGTGAAAAAGATGAATGCAACGTTGCGGGAATTTATTGCGCAGGAAACCAGCGCGGGCATTATATTATTCTGCGCTGCCGTCGCGGCAATGGTCGCGATGAACAGCGCTTTCAATCCCTATTATCTGGCCTTTCTCGACATTCCGGTGGCTGTGCAATTCGGCGCCCTGGAAATTGCCAAGCCACTGTCGCTCTGGATCAACGACGGCCTGATGGCGATCTTCTTCTTTCTCGTCGGACTGGAAGTGAAGCGCGAACTGCTCGAAGGGCAGCTTTCCAGTATCGAGCAGGCCTCGCTGCCCTTCATTGCAGCCATTGGCGGCATGGCGCTCCCCGCTCTGGTGTTCCTCTATTTCAACTGGACCGTGCCGGAGAATATCAACGGCTGGGCGATTCCGGCCGCGACCGACATCGCCTTTGCGCTGGGCGTGCTCGCCCTGCTCGGCAAACATGCGCCGGTCTCGCTGAAAATATTGCTGCTTGCGATCGCGATTATCGACGATATCGGCGCGATCATCATCATCGCGCTATTCTATACCGCGGAAGTATCGAGCTTCTCGCTGTTGCTCGCCGGTGGCGGTACCATATTGTTGTTCGCGATGAACCGGCTCGGCGTGATTCGCACCGCACCCTATATATTGGTCGGCACATTCCTGTGGATATGCGTTCTGAAATCCGGCGTCCACGCCACACTGGCCGGCGTGATTGCTGCGCTGGCAATCCCGCTGAACGCCAAAGACGGCAGTTCCCCGTTAAAACATCTCGAGCATTTCCTGCACCCCTGGACCGCCTTTCTGGTATTGCCGATATTCGCTTTCGCCAATGCCGGCGTGTCCCTAGCGGGGTTGCAAATCTCCGATCTCATGGCGCCCCTCGCGCTCGGCATCGCCGCCGGACTGGTCGTGGGCAAGCAGGTCGGCGTGTTCGGCTTCATGTATCTGGCGACCAGAATCGGTCTGGTGAAGCGCCCGGCCGGCGTCACCTGGCTGCAACTTTATGGCCTCGCCTGCCTGACCGGAATCGGTTTCACAATGAGCCTGTTCATCGGCAATCTCGCCTTTGTCGATCCGGAGCAGATCGAAACGGTCAAGCTGGGCGTGATCAGCGGTTCGGTGATTTCGGGCCTGCTCGGATATTGCCTGCTGCGCTTCGCCTCCGCACCCGATCCTGCCGTAAAAGGAAAGCCGGCCTGATCGTTCCCCGCACTCAAAACAACCATATCGAATCTGTCGGCAATCGCCACAAAGCGTGATAGAGCGCAATCATGAAGCGACAATTCTATCTGCTAGCCGGACTGGCTTCGCTAGGACTGGGCGGCATCGGCATCATCTTGCCGCTGCTCCCCACGGTGCCGTTCATGATTCTTGCCGCCTTCTGTTTCGCCAATAGCTCGCCACGGCTGGAAGCCTGGCTGGTCGAGCATCATGTCTTTGGCCATCATATCAAAAACTGGCGGGAGCGGCGGGCGATTACCCGGCGCGGCAAGTGGGCGGCGACGGTCGCTTTTGCGGTCAGTTGCGTGATGGCTTTGCTCTTTGTCAAACTGCCCTGGAACCTCATTCCGATTGCCGCGGCCCTGATCAGCGGCAGCTGGATCTGGACCCGCAACGAGCCCGATTCGGGAAAATCGCCAGAGCGCGCCCCTGCCCATAAAGAATAGTTTTCGCTGCGCGCGAATCTGATATTCTCGTTCCGGATTTAGGAGAGAATTATGTCGCGGCAGCAATTGTTGGAAATGACCCGTTCACTGGTCGAGCATGGCAAGGCGGATACAATGGAACTGGTCGACGAAGTCGTCTCGGTGCCGGCATCCGACTATACCGATGAAGCGCGATATGAACGCGAGAAGAATCTGATCTTCAAACGATTGCCACTAATGATGGCGCCATCCTGCGAACTTCCTGAGCCGGGCTGTTACAAGGCGATGGAAGTCGCCGGCATCCCGGTGCTGATGACGCGGCAGAAAGACGGAACCGCACAGGCGTTCCTGAACAGCTGTACCCATCGCGGCAATCCGGTGGCACAAGGCACCGGCAAAGCGTCCCGTTTCACGTGCGGCTATCATGGCTGGACCTTCAAGAATGATGGCGAACTGCTTGCCATCGCATCGCCGAAAGATTTCGGGACGGTCGACAAGGCGGCTTTCTGCCTGCAGAAATTCCCGACGCTGGAGCGGGCCGGCCTGATCTGGGCGACTCTCGACCCGGACAGCACGCTTGATATCGAAGCCTATCTCTGTGGCTATGACAGCCTGCTCGAACATTTCGGCTTCGACGGCTGGCACCTGTTTGATCAGCGGACGATTTCGGGACCGAACTGGAAGACCGCCTATGACGGCTATCTCGACTTCTATCATCTGCCCGTCCTGCACAAGGACACGTTCGGCGCCGATTTCTTCAACCGCGCCAATTATTTCGCCTGGGGTCCGCATCAGCGAATCTCCTCGCCATCGAAATTTATCCAGAAAACCGGCAGCGACGAGAAGCTGGATCTCACCGAGATCGACGAAAAGGACTGGCCGATCGACGCGCTGCTGCAGGGCGTATGGACGATCTTCCCGCATATCTCGATCGCCAGCTTCTACGGCGGCGGCGGACGCGGCGCGCTGATTTCCCAGCTGTTCCCCGGCAAGACCGTCGGCGAAAGCTTCACCACACAATTTTACGTGATGGAACATGAACCGACCGATGATGCGGTCCGGCAAGGCGCACGGGAGCAGTTTGACTTTCTCGAAACCGTTGTCGCCGAAGAAGATTACAAGACCGGGAAACGCCAGCATGAAGCGCTGCAGTCCGGCCTTATCGACAAGGTCTGGTTCGGACGCAATGAAGGCGGCGGACAGGTATTCCACCAATGGGTCGACCGCCTGACCAAAGCCGATGACGCCGAACTGAACCGGATTTTCGCACCGCAGTTGCAAGCCGCGGAGTGATCCGGATCAGACCCCGGTTCAGGCGTTGCGATAGTCCCTGACGGGGGCAGTGCCTCTTTCCATTTGGGTTGCGCGGCGCGCAATTTCTCGAGCATCTTCTCCCAACAGGCGTCGGCCTTGCCCTTGAGCTGGACATCGAAATCTTCCTCCGGACCAGAATTGGATCATGACGTTAACAGTAGTCACCCGGCCCGGGAAAGCCGGTAAAATGCCTGGCGCGATCTAGGGCATCTGATATTTGGCGACATAATGATCCAGTACCGCCGGATTGAGCCGGTTTTTGAACGAGCAGCCGATGCCCTGATTGCCATGACGGACCACCTCGGCCTCGAGCGCGCCAAGCCCCGGCAATGTTAGCCAGCACAAGGTACCGGGATGCGCTGCCTGCAGGGCGTCGCAAATAAATCCGGCAAGCGACATGTCGGTCACTTCCACCGGAAAGCTGCTGGAGCAGGAAAAGCGCATTTTACCCGGGATCGATATCCGGTGACGCGGGGCACATCGACCTGCTTCTGAGACGAGCGCATATTGCTTTGCTGGCTGGTTATGGACGGCGGCAACCGGTGACCTGCGAACCAGAGAATCTGTCATTTCTGTCTCCTTAGCGTGACATTCGCTACGGCGGTCGCTCCCCTGGTCAATGAAGAAACCGCGACAGACACGGTTTCGGCCCTTTCGGTAAACCCCCTCTTCCCGCTTCCGGTAAATATCGGGCCGGTGGAATTTAACCATGGTGTGATTTGGCCCTCCGGGGAACAATCACGCTTGCCGAAAGCCTCCTGGGACGCTAAGGCGCGCGAACCGGCTGTATCGCAAGGGTGATACGGCCCGTGCAGGAGTGTAGCTCAGTTGGTAGAGCATCGGTCTCCAAAACCGAGGGCCCACGGTTCGAGTCCGTGCACTCCTGCCATTTTCTCCATCAACAACTGAAATCTTCATGACCCAGTTTATTTCCGCCATCAGCCTGATTGTTCCTGACTATGATCAGGCTATCGCATTTTATGTTGGGCTGATGGGTTTTGAACTGATCGAAGATACAGAGCTGTCCGAAGACAAGCGCTGGGTTCTGGTGGCACCGCCGGGCAGCACCGAAACGCGGCTGCTGCTGGCGAAGGCAACCAACGAAGCGCAGGAAGAGATTATCGGCGAGCAGGCCGGTGGCCGGGTCTTCCTGTTCCTCGAGACCTATGATTTTGAGGGCGATATCGCGCTGATGGAACGGGCCGGCGTGGACATCATCGACGGGGCCCGAGTCGAAAGCTACGGCAAGGTAGCAGTGTTTCGCGATCCCTTCGGCAATAAATGGGACCTGATCGAACGGCACTGAGCATTATCGTTCAATATCCAGCGCTCCAGCGATCATTCCCCATATCTGATGAGTCAGCTTCGCCGGATCCGGCCGCGGGTCCATGCCCATGGCGTGCATGATGCCGCTGCGGAGCGCACCGACAATAGCAGCGCCGGCGATGGTCGGATCGATATGGGTACCGATATCGCCGCGTCTGATGCCGGAATTGATATTGCGAATCGCCATTTCGATCATCTCGTCATGCCGGGTGGATTCGACCGCAGCCACCTGGTTGGTCAGGGCCATTTTTCCGAGGATAACGGGTGCCATGGGATCATTGTAGAGAAATTCGACCACCGCCATTAGTCGGCGTTTCTCGCGCACGCCCCATTTGATGTCCGGGTCGAAATACTGGTTTGCCACCTGGTTATAGCGATCGTAGAACGCGTGGATGATCGCTCCGAGCATGCCGGATTTGGAACCGAAATAGTGATAGGCTAGCCCGACGGATACGCCGGCTTTCCCGGCGACCTGTCCCATTTCCAGTTCGCCGTCGCCTTCGCGCAGTAGCAATTCCGCAGCCGCCAGGATTTTCGCGGCGCGCATAATCTTGCGGTCGGAGCGTTCCCCTGCCCCACGTTCCCCTGCCTTGCCTTCTCTCGTGTTACTTTGACCGGCCACAGCCCGTCTCCCCGGATATCCTGTATCGCAACGCCCTAGTGGCTTTTTGAATTGAATTCAATTCAAAAAGCCACTAGGCAGCCCGGACAGACCAATGACGGAGCGGACGCATGAACATAGCGGACAAGATGGAAACAGCAGCGGTGGACCTCGCACCCTATCTGCAGGGACGCAGCTTTAACGACGCCTGGGACCAGTTTCGGGAAGAAGGCTATGTCATTTTCCCCGATGTCCTCAGCCCCGAGCAACTCGAAGAGCAGCGCGCGGCGCTCCAGCCCTGGATCGATGCCGATATCCGCGGCCGCAACAATTTCGAGGGCGACCGGTCCAACCGCATCTACGGTATGCTCGACAAGGATCCGGTCTTTGCCGACCTGATTTCCCATCCGCTGCAACTGGCCTTTGCCGAACGGGAGCTTGGCAGAAGCTGCCTGCTCTATGCCTGTCTCGCGATCAACCTGCATCCCGGCGAAACCGTCCAGCCCTGGCATTTTGATGACAGCCATTGCGGTCTTGCCCGGCCGCGCGACCCGCTCAGCCTGTCGACTTTCTGGTCGATCAGCGACACCACCGAGACCAATGGCGCCACCGAGATCATCCCCGGCAGCCACAAATGGGGGAATGAACAGCCGGCCGGTGCCAATCGCGGCTCCGACTTCCAGACCGGTGTCATCGACAAAAAGAACGGCGCAGACGATGGCCATCCCGACATGATCAAGGCAGTCATGCCGGCAGGCGCGCTGATGATTGCCAAGGGCACCTTGTGGCATCGCGGCGGCGGCAACAGTTCGGACGACCAGCGCCTGATCGTCACGCCGCAATTTTGCAAGGGCTGGTGCCGCCCGCTGGAGCAGCAACTGCTGACAGTATCTCCGGAAAAAGTGGCGCGCTTGCCGAAACGGGTGCAGGAACTGCTGGGTTACAATATCCACCCACCGTTCATGGGCTATGTCGACGGTATGCACCCGGGCAGGGTTTTGGCCAAGCAGAGCGACTGACCAAGGGCCGTCGCGCGCAAACCGCCCGACAGACAGGAGAGAAAATGCAGCAAGCCCTGGAAAGCGACGCGCCGCTGATTGTCTATGTCGACATCAAAAGCCCTTATGCCTTTGTCGCCATCCGGCCGACGCTGGCGCTGGAAAAGTCGCTGGATATGCGTTTCGACTGGCGGCCGCTGACGCTCGATATTCCCAGCTATCTGGGTTCGGCGCGCAAAAGCAAAGGCAAGGTCGTCGAAAGCACCCGCAGCGCCAGCCAGTGGACGGGGATCAAATATGGCTATCGCGATGCACGCCGCTATGCCGAGCGTCAGGGGCTGATGCTCAAGGGCACCGAGAAAATCTGGGATTCCTCAATCGCCAATATCGGCATCTCCTGGGTGATGCAGAAAGATCGTGAACGGCTCGCGAACTATTTCGAAACGGTCTATCCACCATTCTGGCGGCGGGAGCTGGATATTGAAGATGTTGCCGTAGTCGAAGCCTGTCTGGAGCAAGCTGGCATCGATGTAGAAGGTTTTGCTGACTTTGTGCAGGGAGAGGGTCGCGCCCGGCATGACGCTCTGCAGGCCCAACTCCACCCGGGCGGCATCTATGGCGTACCGACCTATGTATTTGACGGCACGATCCTGTTCGGCCGCGAGCATCTGCCTTATGTCCGCTGGCACTTGGAGGGACGCAAGGGTCCGGCACCCGATGTCGCTTATGAGATAGATAGCCTGGAGCCACTTCCATGCTGACGGTCTTCATCGATTTCAAATCACCCGCATCCTTTCTTGCACTCGCACCGACATTGGCACTGGCACAGGAAACCGGCGTGCAGATAGACTGGCTTCCCTTCTCGGTCCGGCCTTTTTCAATCCCCGAAGAACAAGCGGAAGAGACGGTTGGCGAACGGCACCGCCGCGTCCGCGCCATTGCCCAGCGCAACACCCATTTGCATTATGCCAGGGTTCAGGGGCGGGATATGCATTTTTCAAAGACGCCGGCGGGCAGTGATGCTGCCCTCGCCGCCATGGCCGGTATCGGCGGTGACCCCGTGCCGTTCATCCGCGCCGCTTTCGCCGCATATTGGACCGAGCAGGCAAACCTCGACGACGAGGCTGTCGTGGCAGCGCTGTTATCCTCGCTCGCTATGGCTCCGCCCGATTGGGAAACGGCCCGCGAAAAACTGGTTTCCATCCGCACCAAGGCAGAGCAATCCGGAATTTTCGAATCACCTTCTTATGTCATTGCAGACCAGCTATTTGTCGGCCGGGAGCATCTTCCCTGGATCGGTTCGCTGATCGCGGCGGCACCAGTCGGGTAAAATCCGGTTCTTTTTCTTGCGAATCCGGGAATCTGCGTATAAAGGGCTGGTTCTTTCCGAAACCATGCATATATCCGAACACAGTCAAATGACTGACACCCGGAGTTTATGCGGAAACCGGCGAGAAAGTTTAGGGAATCAAGCATGGCGAAAGTCAATCCAGGCGAATTCATGAATCAGGTCAAGGCCGAGACCAACAAGGTCGTCTGGCCGACATGGCCCGAGACCGTCCGTACGGCGATCCTCGTGCTGATCATGACAACGATACTCGGCCTGTTTTTTCTCGGCGTTGATTCGGTTTTTAACGGGATTGTAGCCTGGCTCCTCAGCCTTGCATAAACGCCCCACTCAGATTTTTTAGGTTATTCGCATGGCACGCTGGTATATTATTCACGCTTATTCGGGCTTTGAACACAAGGTCAAGGAAGCCATCGAGGCCGACGCCAAGCGTCTGGGCCTGACCGAACTGGTCGAGGATATTGAAGTCCCGACCGAAACCATTACCGAAGTCAAGCGCGGCAAGAAGATCCAGTCGGAGCGGAAATTCTTCCCCGGCTATGTTCTGGCCAAGCTGGAAATGACCGATGATGTCTATCACCTGGTCAAGAACCAGCCCAAGGTAACCGGCTTCCTCGGCAGCAGCGGCAAGCCGCAGGCGATCAGCGAAAGCGAAGCCGCCCGCATTCTCAACACCAAGGAAGAAGCCGCCAACGCTCCGAAAGAACGGATCACGGTCGCATACGAAATTGGCGACGAGGTCAAGGTCAAGTCCGGCCCGTTCAACAGCTTCAACGGCATTGTCGAGGAACTGGATTTCGACAAGAACAAGGTCAAGGTTTCCGTGTCCATCTTCGGTCGCGCAACCCCGGTCGAACTGGACTTCGGCGAAGTCGACCTGATCAGCTAGTTTTCATGCTCCGGATCTGATCCGGAGCACAACAGAATTTGGTGGCTTTCAGCCGCCGAATACCACCGCGGGAGGAAGTTTCGGCTTCTGTCTGACCGCTTAATTTGAGGTTTCGGAGACCCGCTCATCCCGAGCTTGTCAAAGGACCGAAAGAATGAAAGGACAGCCAAATGGCTAAGAAAATTGATGGCTACATCAATTTGCAAGTACCTGCCGGTATTGCAAATCCATCCCCGCCAATCGGCCCTGCACTGGGTCAGCGCGGCGTTAACATCATGGAATTCTGTAAGGCGTTTAACGCGGCTACGGACAAGCTTGAAAAAGGCACTCCGATCCCGACCAAGATTACGGTCTATGGCGATCGCAGCTTCACCTTCGAAACCAAGACACCACCAGCCAGCTACCTGATCAAGAAGGTTGCCAAGCTGAAAAAAGGTTCCAGCGAACCGGGCAAAGTCTCTGGCGGATCGATCAAGTCTTCGCAGATCAAGGAAATCGCCGAAACGAAAATGGCCGACCTCAATGCCAACAGCATTGATCAGGCTATGAAAATCATTTCAGGCACCGCGCGCTCGATGGGCGTAGATGTGGTGGAGGGATAAGAACATGGCGAAACTCTCCAAAAAAATGCAGGCGATCAACGAAAAAATTGACCGTGAAAAACTGTACAGCATCGATGAAGCTATCAAGACGCTGAAAGGCCTCGCTTCTACCTCGAAGTTTGACGAGACACTTGATGTCGCGATCAATCTCGGTGTCGATCCCCGTCACGCAGACCAGATGGTCCGCGGCGTGATCTCTCTGCCGGCCGGAACCGGTAAAACCGCCCGCGTTGCAGTATTTGCCAAGGATGCGAAAGCAGACGAAGCGCGGGAAGCGGGCGCCGATACGGTTGGTGCTGAAGATCTGATGGAAGCCATGCAAGGCGGCGATCTCAACTATGATCGCATCATCGCAACTCCTGACATGATGGGCCTCGTCGGCCGTCTCGGCAAGGTTCTTGGTCCAAAAGGCCTGATGCCTAACCCGAAACTCGGCACGGTTACCCCGAATGTCGGCCAAGCGGTCAAGGACGCCAAGGGCGGCCAGATCGAATATCGCGTCGAAAAAGCCGGCATCATCCACAATGGCATCGGCAAGACCAGCTTCTCGGAAGCCGATCTGCGCAAAAATTTCGATGCGCTGGTCAACACTGTGGTCAAGGCAAAGCCAGCCGGCGCCAAGGGCAAATATGTCCGTAAAGTCGGACTGAGCACGACCATGGGCCCGGGCCTCAAAATCGATCTCGGCGAGATTGAAGGCGCCTAACTCGTCACGCGTCACCCCGGCCAAAGCAGGGATGACTTGAACAGCTTTCAGAAAAAGGCCGGGCGCAAGTCCGGCCTTTTTTTCATGCGCCATATTTTCTATAAGGACCGATATGACAATATTGCAGATCAGCGCGGACCTGTCCTACCGCCTCCCCGCGCCCTGCACGATATTGGTCCAGGTCGAGGCAGCAGCGACATCCGACCAGACACTCGTCGACGCGCATATCGATATCGGCCCGGCTGGCAGCAAATCCGTGGTCCCGGCTCACGACCGGATCGGCACCCGGCTATGGACCACGCAGCAGGAACAGCTCACCGTCTCCTACACCGCGCGGGTCGCGATCGATCGCGCCAATCCGGATTTCACCATTCTGCCAGCCACCGACCTGCCCGACCTGCCGGGCGAAGCCGTGCCCTATCTGTTCAACTCGCTCTATTGTTCGGTCCATGCCTTTGACCAGGTGGTCACCAGCGAATTTGCCGGCCTGAGCGGCGGCCCGCTGGTCGCAGCCATGGCCGACTATATCGGACAGACCATGACCTATGGCTCCGACATCGACAATGCCAACAGCAACGCCGAGCAGAGCTTTGCCGCGCGCAAGGGCGTCTGCCGCGACTATGCCCATATAATGATCAGCATGGCCCGCGCCGCCAATATCCCGGCGCGCTTCGCCAGCACCTATGCGCCCGACGTCCAGCCGCAAGATTTTCACGCTGTGCCCGAAGTCTTCCTCGATGGCCGCTGGCACCTGATCGATCCCACCGGCATGGCGCAGGCCTCCGACATGGCGGTCATCGGCATCGGCCGCGACGCCACCGACGTCTCCTTCCTCACCGCCTTCGGCAGCATGAATATGGTCGAGCAGCAGGTTCAAGTGACCCGCGCCTGACCCCGGCGGTCATATTCCGGCTTTCAATCCGTGGCGCTTTTCCTGTAATATTGTCACCGAACATCTTCCGGGAGGAAAATATGCACAAGGGCTCCTGCCTCTGCGGCGCGATCCATATCGAAGTCACCGGCGATCTGCCCGAGGCCGATGCCTGCCACTGCAGCCAGTGCCGCAAGCAGTCCGGCCATTACTGGGCCTCGATCGACGTCCCGACCAGCGCCGTCACCATCAGCGGCGAAGACCATATCCGCTGGTATCAGTCATCGGAAAAAGTCCGCCGCGGTTTCTGCGGCACCTGCGGGTCCTTCCTGTTCTGGGACCCGATCCACCACGACACAATCGCCATCGCCATGGGCTGCTTCGACCAGCCGACGGAGACGAAAATCTGGAGCCATATCTTCGTCGCCGACAAGGGCGATTATTACGAGATTGAGCCGGGAGTGTTGCAGCGCGATCAGTAAACCTTCTCCCGTGAGGGAGAAGGATACGAAGCCTTATTCGCGCAGCGGATTAGGCGCAGTTGGATGAGGGCGTTCTGCCCTCGACGGCTCGGAACACCCTCACCCAGCTACGACTAGGCAACAAGTTGCCAAGTCTCCACATCCCTCTCCCTCACGGGAGAGGGGAATAAACAGGCCGTAAATCGCAGCGGAACGTTGACATTGCGGAGAATCCCGTTAATGGCTCCCCTACAAATTGTGCTTCCGTCAAAAGAATCACAATTTCCGTCCGAGACAGCGGGTGAGGGGAATTTGCCTCTCTTAATTTCCAGCCTAGACGGGGATCAGTTTTTTCGTGTGGCAACACACGGGCACGCAGCCAGCGTTTTCTAACGCGGCAGAGCGACCAAAACCCCCCTTCGGATTATATGGAATTGGCTCAGGCTAATTCTTTCGCTCGTCACCCCTGCGCAGGCAGGGGCCTCGATGGTCCGGGACGTTTCTGGCCTGTCGAGATTCCCGCCTTCGCGGGGATGACGGTTACTAGTAAGGGACTGCGCGTCAAAACGCAGTCCACGTGAAGGAGCAAAATATGGATCGTGGTCAAAAGACCGAAGCGGTTGCCGCTCTGAACGCTATTTTCAAAGACGCCGGTGTTGTCGTGGTAACACGCAACCTGGGCCTGACTGTGGCTCAATCTACCGAGCTGCGGACGAAAATGCGGGACGAAGGCGCAAGCTTCAAAGTCTCTAAAAACCGCCTTGCCAAGCTGGCTCTCGAAGGAACCGACTATGGCCCGATAGCAGATATGCTGACGGGTCCGGTCGCACTTGCCACATCGGATGATCCGGTGGCTGCTGCAAAAATCGCAGTGGCATTTGCAAAAACCAACGATCGTTTGGAAATCGTTGGCGGCGCAATGGGCGACACCCTTCTTGACGAAGCTGGCGTAAAATCTCTGGCTGCCATGCCTTCGCTTGATGAACTGCGCGGAACGATTGTTGGATTGCTTGTTGCACCACAAACGAAAATCGCTCGGGTTCTTGTCGAGCCGGCAACCAGTGTTGCACGCGTACTCAGCGCTTATGCTGCTACGGGTGAATGAATTTAACTTTTCAAATATTTAGAAAATTGGAGCGTATTTAAAATGGCTGATATTGCAAAACTGGTCGAAGAACTTTCGAAACTCACCGTCATGGAAGCGGCTGAACTGTCCAAGGCACTTGAAGAAGAGTGGGGCGTTTCTGCTGCCGCTGCTGTTGCAGTTGCTGGTCCAGCGGCTGCCGCTGGCGAAGCTGCTGAAGAGCAGACCGAATTTGACGTAATCCTGACCGGCGACGGCGGCAAGAAAATCCAGGTGATTAAAGAAGTCCGTGCGATTACCGCTCTGGGCCTCACCGATGCCAAAGCCCTCGTCGAAGGCGCGCCTAAGGCGATCAAGGAAGGCGTTGCCAAAGCCGAAGCTGAAGAAATCAAAGCGAAGATCGAAGCAGCCGGCGGTACCGTCGAACTCAAATAAGCCTGACGGTTTATTGCAAAAATTCGGGGTGGTTTCCGGTTCGGAAACCACCCCTTTTTTATGACAGCCGGAAGAGCAGCCTACCGGCGCAAAAGTCCCTCACCTAAGCTATCGGCACCATTTTGACCGGCATGTGATCAATCTCGTGCAGGAAACAACTGCCGGAATAGGTCAGCGGACCATCCTGCTCGACCCGGACATCGCGGCCGAGAATTTCTTCAAACAGCACCGCCAGCTGCATTTCCGCCAGCCGCGCACCCACACAGCGATGGACGCCGTGACCGAATGCGATATGACGGCGGGCATTGTCTCTCGTAAAATCCACAACATCCGGATTGGGAAACAGCTTCTCGTCGCGATTGGCCGAGATATACCAGAGGATGATTTTCTCGCCTGCCGGAATGATCTGGCCGCCCAGTTCGGTTTCGCAGGTCGTGGTCCGCCGCATATGGGTGACGGGCGATTGCCAGCGGATGATTTCCTGCGCGGCATTGGGCACCAGCGAAGGATCGTTGCGCAGCAGCGCGAACTGGTCGGGGAACATGTTGCAGGCCCGGACAAATCCACTCATGCTGTTGCGCGTGGTGTCATTGCCGCCCACGATCAATAGCGCGATATTGGCCAGACGCTCCAGCTCGGGCATATTGCCCATCGCCTCGCTGTGGATGATCCGGTTGAGGATCTTGTCATTCGGCGCCTGTTTGCGTTCCTTTTCAAACAGCTCGTCGAACTTGCCGAGCATCTGGTACATTTCGGCAAAGAAATTCTGTATCCGTTCCTCGCTCTGGTCAGGCGAAACATCGCTGGCGGTATCCGACCAGCGCTTCATGTCGCGCCATTGCTCCCAGGGGAAATCGAACAATACGCAAAGCATGCCGATGGTCAGCTTGACCGAGACTTCCTCTACCCAGTCAAACGTCTCGCCAACAGGAAAGGCGTCGAACAGCTCCCTGGTACGTTCTCTTATCTCCGGTTCCCGCGCGAGCATCTCGCTCGGGTTGAACGATGGCTGTACCACCTTGCGCTGGGCCGTATGGGTCGGGGCATCCATGGCGATGAAATTGGGAAATTCATATTCTCCACTGCCGTCGGTGATCGTGATCCCGCCATGCTCGTAAGAGGATGAATAGGTCTTCGGGTCGAGTTCCACTTGCTGCACCAGATCATGGGTCACCACCGACCAAAAGGGTCCATAGGGGCTGTCGGGCAAATAGCTGACGGGCATTTCGCGGCGCAGCCGGGCAAAAGGCTCCTGCCAGCGGTTTTCGGAATAGAGCGCACCGTCACTCACATCAAAGGGCGTAATCGCCCGTTTTTCTATAACATCAGAATTGGTCATTGCTTTTCTCTCCTGCGTTGCAGATTATCCGATGATTGCGGAAAGGCAAGCCGTTACTTACACTAATGTTCATTAAGGCAGGGGCGACGAATATGACCGGCAATGACGATCTCAGGGCCCTGGTGCGGACGATTCCAGACTATCCGAAGCTGGGCATCCAGTTCCGCGATGTCTCCACCCTGCTGCTTGACGGCCCCGCCTTTCGCCAGACCATCGACCGGATGATCGCGCTGGTGGATCCTGACAGTTTCGACCTGATCGCCGGCATCGAGGCGCGCGGCTTCATCGTTTCGGCGGCGATGTCCTACGCGCTGGAAAAGGGCAAGATCATGCTGCGCAAGCCGGGAAAATTGCCGGGCAAGTCAGTGAGCATCGACTATGCGCTGGAATATGGCACCGACCGGATCGAGATGCACAATGACGCGATCCAGCCCGGCCAGCGCGTGCTGCTGGTCGATGATCTGATCGCCACCGGCGGTACGGCATTGGCTGGCGCGGAGCTGTTGCGCGGACAGGGCGCCATTGTCGAGCAGGCGCTGTTCATCGTCGACCTGCCCGATCTCGGCGGCGCGCAGAAACTCGCCGCCGCCGGAGTGAAACCAACCGCCCTGATGGCCTTTGCCGGTGATTGACCATATCGCGATCATCACCGGCGTGCAGGACGAGGCGGATGCTTTCCGGCGCGATAGCTCGGCAACGCGCGTCGCCAGCCCGCTGGGCGAAATCCGCCAGCTCGAACATGCAGGAAAGCAGGTTTCGGTCCTTTGCTCCGGTATCGGCAAGGTCCACGCCGGAGCCGCCGCGCTCTATATGCACAGCCAGTTCCGCCCCGACCTATTGCTGGTGATCGGCACCGCCGGCCATGTCAGCAGCAGCGAGGGCGACTGTTTCTATCTCAGCGAGTCACTGCAGGCCGACTATGGCACGCTTGAGAAATTCGGCGAGCATGACGGCTTCACCCATTATAACGCCGGTGCCTGGCCGATTGGCCCGTCGGACTGGAAACCCTTCATGTCCCATCCGATGCCCGAAGCTCTCACCCTGCCCCGGGCACGGATCGCGACCGCCGACTGTTTTGTGAAATGCCCCGACCGCTCGGGCTATCTGCGCGACACGCTCAAGGCTGATCTGGTTGACATGGAGACCGCCGCCGTAGCCCAGATTGCCGCGCTGCTTGATATCCCGTGGGCCGGAATCAAGGCAGTGACCGACGGCGCCAACAGCTACAGTTCCGGCGACTTTCATGCCAATCTCGAACGGGCCGCCAACCGCGCCGCCAGCGAGGCGGCGCGGTTGATTGAATTGCTTTAGCCGGCCCCGCCGGTTCTGAGCCTGTCTATTCAGACTTCAATCCGTTCGTCCTGAGCTTGTCGAAGGACCGTCGCCGACGGATCTCCAGCAACAGGAAAGTCTAGCTCGCCACCCAATTGCCGTGAAATCCGGGCGGGATGCGGTGCGGCAGATGAATGACAGTCTGCGGCTCCCCGAGAAAATCATCTGCGTTGAGGATTTGCAGCTCGGTCTTGTCCTGTTCGGCGTCGATCACCAGACCGATCAGCCAGCCTTCGTCTTCGGCGGCATCCGGAGAGCGGGGCACGAATATAAATTCTCCCGGATGGCGGCCCGGCCCGAAATCGCGCACCTGCTTGCTGCCGCTTTGCAGATCATGTTTGAACAATTCGGTGCCCGCCATATCGAGCTCGTCGGGGCGCCCGGCCAGCGCGATGTCATAGATATAGCGATAGGGCTTGGTCGCCATCCGCTCGTCATAGCGCGGGAATTCCTGCGGCCGGTCATCGAGTATCTTGCGGTCGACTTTTTTGCTCACGGGATCGACCGTCCAGCGCTCCAGCCGCGACCACTCGCCGCCCGGGCCAAAGGTCGTCCGTGCGTAAGTACTTTCGTGCACCACGACATCGACGATCACCTTGCCGTCTTCGGTCTCGAACGCGCCAGCCGGATGATAGACATAGCAGGGTTCGACATCGCACCAGATGGTTTCCATACCCAGCCCTTCGCGAGGACAAAGACCGACCCGCGCGCCATGTTCGGGATTCCAGTCATAGGGAAATTCAAAACCGGCCAGCATCCGCTTCATCGAGAAGACCGCCGGCAGATCGAACACCAGCACATATTTTTCGGTGATCTGGCAATCGTGGATCGATGGCCCTTCCTTGACCGCAATCGGTTCCTGCCGGGAGACTCTGCCGTCTTTGTCCAAAACTACGTGCCAAACGGTATCAAATGTCGATGCATTGTAACAAATTGCATGCATTTCGCCGGTTTTGGGATCAAAATGGGGATGCGCGGAAAAGGCGTGGTCCAGCGTCCCGTCAAACGGATTATGCGCGATCGTATCGAGTTCGTCGGTCAGTTCGACAGGAAAACCACCAGCCTCGACAATTGCAAAGGTCCGGCCATTCAGGCCGATAATATTGGTATTGGCGGTGTCGGTCCGCGGATTGCGGGCACCCGGCTTGCGCTCTTCACCAAGCGCATCACTGACCTTGTTCGAGCGGATCCAGCGGTTGCGATACCATTCAGCCTTGCCCCCTGCGATCCGGACACCGTGGGCCATGCCGTCGCCGACGAACCAGTGGTAGCTGCCTTCATCGGGCGCGCTGGCCGGATTGGGGCCGATCCGCAAATAGCGGCCGTCGAGCTGCGCCGGGATTTCGCCTTCAACCTCAAGGTCTGCCAGCGTCAGTTCTTCGATCATCGGCTTGTGGACACCGGTCAGATAGGGATGCCCGCCTTCGGGTGTAGCCAGCCGCTTGCGGTTGAAATTCGTAACGGCGCCCATCACCGGGGTGACGGCGGCGCGGATGGTTTTTTCGATTACAGAAGCCATGGATAGTTCCTCCTAGTTGAAACGGATATCGGCGATTGTGGTGATTGCCATTGCCAGCAAAATGAGCCCGCCGGGATGCGGCCGGCGGAGCGCGGCGATGTTGGCGACTCCGGACAGCGCGAAAATGGTGGCAGCGACGATCGGCAGCAGATCGCTGCCGGACTGCAGACGGTTGAGCAGCACGGCTATGCCGAGTCCGCCCCAGGCCAGCGATGGAATATGAAAGACCGCCCGCAGGATGTCGCGCGTCGCCCGCGTGGCCAGCAGACCTTTCGCCTGTTCGCGATAAAGCGGTCCGAGTAGGACCCGCTCGCCAAGCACCGAATGGGCGATCGCAACGATCACACCCAGCACGGCAACAATGATTGCGTAAATTAACATTGGTGATGGCCCCTTCCGGCTTGGCAAATCGACTCGCGATGTTTATGATGTTAACATGACGAGCGATGGTAACAGTGTCAACATAAGAGTTTCAGGAAGCGAAACATGCTTCCAGATCTTCCAATGCCGGGGCGCTCGGTGAACGCGCCCTATCATCACGGCGACCTGCGCGCAGCGGCGCTGCAAATGGGGATGGAGCGGCTGGAAAGTCAGGAACAGCCCGATCTCGGGTTGCGCGCCCTCGCCCGGGATCTCGGGGTGTCGGCAACCGCGCTTTACCGCCATTTCCCGAACAAGGATGCCTTGCTCGATGCGCTGGCGCTGGAGGGCGTCAATCGGCTGGGACAGCATCAGGCAGAAGCGATGGCGCAAGCCGGTGGTGGCCATGACGGCTTTGCCGAAGTGGGGATCACTTATGTCACATGGGCGGTCGAAAACCCCGCCCTGCTGCGGCTGATCTACAACCGCGTCGGTCAGGTTGATCTGACCGACGATGATCCCGGCGCGATGGGCGAAGCCTTTTACCAGCTCCGCGCCGGCATTGCCGCGACGATGCCCGATGAAATGTCAAAAGAGCAACGCGCGACCGCCGCGCTGCACGCATGGTCACTGGTCCACGGGCTGGCCATGCTGATCCTCGACGGACAGGTAGCTTATGATCCGGCGATGGTACGCAAAGTGGTGCTGATGACCGATTTCAGAGACTGCTGAATTATCTCCCGGCCAGCTGAGGCTGTCCGATTGTACTTAACCTGCTTTTTACCTGCTTCTGCTAGTTCTCGAGCGCGAGCCACAAGCGGAAATCACAACAAAGCGAATGACAATTTTTTCCAACATAAACGATCGGCAGGGGAAGCTCTATTATGTGGTCATTTTTGGCCTGACATGCGTTTTGGCTGCGCTGGAACTCGCGCTCGCCGACCGCAAATATGGCTTGTTCACCGGCGGTTTTGGCCAGTCTCAGGCGGTTGATACGCTGACCGAGCGCTGTCTCTTCCTTACGGGCTATATCTCCTCCATCGCGCTGCTGATCATCGGCACTTGGTGGATGATCATCCGGCTGTTCCGCAGCAAACGGTCCTGGCCACCATTGTTCTTTCTGGTGACGATTGTGGGCGGCGGCCATGTGCTGCTGCTCGCCCTGACCTTCCAGCTGCATCAATATTTCAGTGACACGATGAGCTTTGCGCTAATGGCCAATCTCGGTGGCGGCAGCCTGACCGATGCGCTGCTGTTCGCGTCCAACGAAATTTTCCTCGGTGTCGCCGCGCTGGTTCTGGGCCTGATCGCCTATATCTATATATTCCGGCTGCTGTCCCGAAAGTTCCCGGTCCGCGCCGGTCATCTCATATGGCCAGCCCATGGTCGCCTGTTCATTGGTCTATTTGTCTCCACCCTGATGCTCGCCATAGCGGTCCCCGCGGCATCGACCGATGTGCAAAATGGCCTGAACCGTACCCTCGCCTGGGGGCTGTTCACAGAAGCGGCCAACAAATTGACCGATTTTGACCAGGACGGCTATGGCTGGATTTCCAGCATGCCGGATCGACATCCGTTCAACAGCACCCGCTATCCGCTGGCGCTGGATATTCCCGCCAACGGCATCGACGAGGATGGCTATGGTGGCGATCTGCAACTGGCTCCGATGGTACCGCAACCGCCAATCACATTGATATCGGGGAAACGCCCCCACCTCGTCCTGATCGTCATGGAGAGCGCGCGATATGATGTGATCGGCAAGCGGATCAACGGCAAGCCGGTTGCGCCCAATCTCGAAGCCATCGCAAAATCCGGTAGCTCGATCTCCCCGGTCTTCAGCCATATCGGCTTTACCACCGCGTCGCTCAAATCGCTTTTTGGCGGAGCCCTGCAACCGGAAGATGGATCTCCCTCGCTATTCCGCGAGCTCAAAGCCAGCGGCTATGGAATATCTGTTTTCTCTGGCCAGCCGGAAGATTTCGGCGGCATCTCCCGGACGGTCGGCATGCAAGAGAATGCCGATGTCTTTATCGACGGCGACAAATTGAAACATCTGCGCGCCTTCAGCAACGGCGCCCAAGGTTCGATCCTGATCGACGAGAAGCATCTGCTCAAAGCCTTTGCAGAACATTATCAGCAGCCGGCAAAATGGGAGCAGCCGCAGTTTCTCTATTTCAATTTCCAGTCTCCGCATTTCCCCTATTTTCACAAGGGCATGCCGCTCAACCTGACCGACAGGCCTTTGCCCCGGTCCGAGATCAACGCTGACAACCGGGATCAACTGCAACAGACCTACTGGAACGCGGTCCATTATTCGGATCAGCAGCTGGGCGAGCTGGTTTCCCGGCTCAAGCGGGATGGCATATGGGACGATAGCGTCGTTGTCATAACCGGCGATCACGGCGAAGACCTGTTTGAAGACGGCTTTCTCGGCCACGGCCACAACATCAACATCCGCCAGAACGGCACATTCCTGGTCACCAACCGCCCGGGCGTTACGGCCAGCGGCCCGATTGGCATGAGTGACTATCGCGCCATCATATTGTCGCTGCTCAAGGGTGAGAAACCGGATATCGCGGCACAACCGGTGCTGATGACCGTCGGCGATCTCGAGCGACCGACTCAAATCGGCATTGCGGAAGGCGCATCGAAGATTACATCATTGCGGCTCGACACCGGCGAGGCCTGCATGGTCGAGAAGAAGCAATGCGCAAATGTCCGCAAGCTGAGCGGCACTTTCAACGATCGGGTCAATCGCCTGATCCGTACCTGGGGCTCGGCAAGATGGCAAAACAGAGTAAACCAGCAGAGCGATTGATCGCTATCGTCGCAATATAACGTCTCCAGCGCAGACAATCTCCGATACGCCCCCTTGACCAAAAGCCCGCATCTCCCTATATCCCGCGCTCACCACAGATTTCGAGACAGGGCGTGCAGTCGCGCGGCGCGCCAGAAGAAATGAAATTTGCACGGTTTTCAGGACGCTAAAAAGCTGCAGTTTCCCACTTTGGGAGACATGCGGCTTTTGTTGTCTTGAAGCGCCTCCATAAATTGATTTTCCGCCGGTTTTCCGGCGATGGCGAGAAGGCAAAATTATATGGCTACCCAAGCAGCTTCGGTCAAAACGACGGCTCCGACCCCCACCCGCAAGAAACGCATTCGCAAAATCTTCGGCGATATTCACGAAGTCATCGAGATGCCGAATCTCATCGAAGTTCAGCGCGAATCATATGAACAGTTTTTGCGTTCTGATCCCTCGATCGGATATGTGTCTGGCCTCGAAAAGACGCTGCGCAGCGTTTTCCCGATCCGTGATTTTGCCGGCACCGCCGAAATGGACTTCGTCAACTATCAGCTCGAAGATCCCAAATATAATGTTGAAGAATGCCGTCAGCGGGGCATCACCTATGCCGCGCCGATGAAGGTCACGCTTCGCCTGATCGTATTTGAAGTCGATCCCGAAACAGAAGCGCGCTCGGTTCTCGATATTAAAGAGCAAGACGTTTATATGGGCGACATGCCTTTGATGACCAAGAACGGCACGTTCGTCATCAACGGCACAGAGCGCGTCATTGTCAGCCAGATGCACCGTTCGCCCGGTGTCTTGTTTGACCATGACCGCGGCAAGACCCACTCTTCCGGCAAATTCCTCTTCGCCGCCCGCGTCATTCCTTACCGCGGTTCATGGCTCGACTTTGAATTTGACGCCAAAGACATCGTCAACGTCCGTATTGACCGCAAGCGCAAGCTGCCGGTGACCGCATTGCTGCGTTCGCTCGGCGATGCCATTCTTGAAGTCAAAGAAAAGAAGCCTGATTTTAAGGTCGGCGAGATGGTTCGTGTCGCTGGCATGAAGCAGCCTGCAGAAATTCTCGAAATCGATGGCAATCTGATCACCATTCGCGAACCTATGGGCGCGATTGATTTCAATGGCGGCAAGATCGAAGACGAAGGGCGTACCAAGAGCGCTGAAATCGTCAAGATCGTCAAGCAGGGCTATTCGGAAGAAGATATCCTCAACCTGTTCTACGGACGCATTGTCTACAAGCGCGCGAAAGACGGCTGGACCATACCTTTCGTAGCCGAGCAATGGCGCGGACTGAAGCCGACCTTTGATATTGTCGACGCACAAAGCGGCGAAGTCGTTTTTGAAGCAACCACCAAGATCACGCCGCGCGCCGCGAAAAAGGCCGAATCCGATGGCATGAAAAACATCGTCATTCCGACCGAGGAAATTTTCGGCCGTTACAGCGCTTTTGACCTGATCAACGAGAAAACCGGCGAGATTTACATCGAAGCCGGCGACGAAGTGACCGCAGAAAATCTCGAGAAGATTGACAATGCCGGCATCGATGCGCTCGAACTGCTCGATATCGACCATGTCACAACCGGTCCCTGGATCCGGAACACGCTGAAGGTCGACAAGGCCGAAGATCGTGACGGCGCGCTGTCCGACATCTACCGCGTCATGCGCCCTGGTGAACCACCAACGCGCGAAACCGCAGAAGCTTTGTTCGAGGGCCTGTTCTTCGATCCGGAGCGCTATGACCTCTCCGCTGTGGGCCGCGTCAAACTCAACATGCGTCTCGAACTGGATGCGCCGGCTGATTATACCATCCTGCGCAAGGAAGACATTCTCGCAGTCGTCAAAACCCTCGTCGATCTGAAAGACGGCAAGGGCGAAGTCGATGACATCGATAACCTCGGCAACCGTCGTGTCCGTTCTGTTGGCGAATTGCTGGAAAACCAGTATCGCGTCGGCCTTCTCCGCATGGAGCGCGCCGTCAAGGAGCGCATGAGCAGCGTTGACGTATCCACCGTGATGCCGAACGATCTGATCAATGCGAAGCCTGCGGTTGCTACCGTTCGCGAATTCTTCGGCTCCTCGCAGCTGTCGCAGTTCATGGATCAGACCAACCCGCTTTCGGAAGTCACCCATAAACGCCGCGTGTCAGCGTTGGGCCCCGGTGGTCTGACCCGCGAACGCGCCGGCTTTGAAGTCCGCGACGTTCACCCGACCCATTATGGCCGTATCTGCCCGATTGAAACGCCTGAAGGCCCGAACATTGGACTGATCAACTCGCTGGCATCGTTCAGCCGCGTTAACCAGTACGGTTTTATCGAAACGCCCTATCGGAAAGTCGTCGACAACAAGGTCACCGACGATGTTGTCTATCTCTCCGCCATGGAAGAGCAGAAGCACACCGTGGCTCAGGCGAACGCCGAACTGACCGCAGACGGCAGCTTCGTCGAGGAAATCGTTTCCTCGCGTCAGGCTGGCGAATTCCTGATGGCGCCACGCGATATCATCACCCTGATGGACGTTAGTCCGAAGCAGCTGGTGTCTGTTGCCGCCTCGCTCATTCCGTTCCTGGAAAACGATGACGCCAACCGCGCGCTCATGGGGTCGAACATGCAACGTCAGGCTGTGCCGCTGGTGAAAGCCGAAGCACCGTTTGTCGGAACCGGCATGGAAGAAACCGTGGCCCGCGATTCTGGTGCTGCCATCGCCGCACGTCGCGCCGGTATCGTCGATCAGGTAGACGCCACCCGTATCGTTATCCGCGCATCGGGCGCTGTCGAAGCCGGACGGTCCGGCGTGGACATTTACACGCTGCAGAAATTCCAGCGTTCCAACCAGAACACCTGCATCAACCAGCGTCCGCTGGTGAAAGTTGGCGAAATCGTCCAGCAGGGCGACACGATTGCTGACGGTCCATCCACCGACATGGGCGAATTGGCGCTGGGCAAGAATAGCCTCGTCGCCTTCATGCCCTGGAATGGCTACAATTATGAGGATAGTATCCTCATCTCCGAACGGATCGTGAAAGACGACGTCTTCACCTCGATCCATATCGAAGAATTTGAAGTCATGGCCCGCGACACCAAGCTTGGCCCAGAAGACATCACCCGTGACATTCCCAATGTCGGCGAGGAAGCCCTCCGCAACCTCGACGAAGCGGGCATCGTCTATATCGGTGCGGAAATCGAACCTGGCGATATTCTGGTCGGCAAGATCACGCCCAAGGGTGAATCGCCAATGACGCCGGAAGAAAAACTTCTCCGCGCCATCTTTGGTGAAAAAGCGTCTGATGTTCGCGACACCTCGCTGCGTCTGCCGCCCGGCGTTGCCGGCACGGTCGTCGAAGTCCGTGTGTTCAACCGCCACGGCATCGACAAGGACGAACGCGCCCTGGCAATCGAACGCGAAGAAATCTCGCGCTTCACCAAGGATCGTGACGACGAACGCGCCATTTTGAACCGTGCAACCTTCAACACGTTGAAAGACATGTTGATCGGCCAGACCGCAACTTCTGCGCCGAAGCCAATGAAGAAGGGCGCTGAAATCACCGAAGAAAGCCTGTCCGAACTGGAACAGGTCGACTGGTGGAAGATTGCGGTCAAGGATGATCAGGTTCAGTCCGATTTCGAAGCCACCCGTCAACAATATGACGAAGCGATCAAGCTGATCAACGAACGGTTCGAAGACCGTCGCGAGAAGCTGGAACGTGGTGATGAACTGGCTCCTGGCGTATTGAAAATGGTCAAAGTCTTCGTCGCGGTGAAGCGCAAGCTGCAACCGGGAGACAAAATGGCTGGTCGCCACGGCAACAAGGGGGTTATCTCCCGCATCCTTCCACAGGAAGACATGCCGTTCCTCGAAGACGGTACGCCGGTTGACATCGTGCTCAACCCGCTGGGTGTGCCGTCGCGAATGAACGTCGGACAGATTTTCGAAACCCACCTGGGTTGGGCCGCACGTGGTCTGGGTCAACAGGTTACCGAAGCTCTTGAAGAGTGGAAATTGGCTAACCCCGATCCACAGGCTGCGCCTCCACCAGACGCGGTCAAGGAACGGCTCAAGGTCATTTACGGCGAGCAATATCATGAAGATATTGATAGCCGTGATACAGGCGAGATCGTCGAAATGGTCGGCCATCTGCGTCACGGTGTCCCGATGGGAACGCCGGTATTTGATGGTGCCCATGAAAGCGATATTTCCGACATGCTCGAACTGGCAGGTCTGGATCGCAGCGGTCAGGTCAATCTCTATGATGGCCGTACCGGTGACAAGTTCGATCGCAAGGTGACCGTGGGCTATATCTACATGCTCAAACTGCACCATCTGGTCGACGACAAGATCCATGCTCGCTCGATTGGTCCATACAGCCTTGTCACGCAGCAGCCTCTTGGCGGTAAAGCGCAATTTGGCGGACAACGTTTCGGGGAAATGGAAGTCTGGGCATTGCAGGCTTACGGCGCGGCTTACACGCTGCAGGAAATGCTGACGGTCAAGTCCGATGACGTGATCGGCCGGACCAAGGTTTACGAAGCGATCGTCAAGGGTGACGATACGTTCGAAGCCGGCGTTCCGGAAAGCTTCAACGTTCTGGTCAAGGAAATGCGGTCGCTCGGCCTCAACATCCAGCTCTCCAGCTTTGGTGACGATGATGATGAAGACGGCGACGGGATTGCGATAGCGGCGGAGTGAAGCGCTAGTTTCACGCCACGCAGCATTTCAAAATTGGGGCGTAAGCCCAAGAGGAATTAAGACATGAATCAAGTAACAAATTTTGCAAATCCGATCGCAAAACCGGAAACATTTGACCAGATCCAGATTGGTTTGGCCTCGCCTGAGCGTATCCGCAGCTGGTCCTTTGGTGAAATCAAGAAACCGGAAACCATCAACTACCGGACCTTCAAGCCAGAGCGCGACGGCCTGTTCTGTGCGCGTATCTTTGGTCCGGTAAAGGATTACGAATGCCTGTGCGGTAAATATAAGCGCATGAAATATAAGGGCATCGTCTGCGAAAAATGCGGTGTTGAAGTCACGGTAACCAAGGTTCGCCGCGAACGTATGGGTCATATCGACCTAGCCGCTCCGGTCGCGCATATCTGGTTCCTGAAATCGCTACCATCGCGCATCGGCCTGCTGCTCGACATGCAGCTCAAGCAGCTGGAGCGCGTGCTTTATTTTGAAAGCTATGTCGTTATTGAGCCCGGCCTGACCGCTCTGGAAAAATTCCAGCTGCTGACCGAAGACGAAATGCTCGAAGCGCAGGATGAATATGGCGAAGACGCTTTCTCCGCCGGTATCGGTGCAGAAGCGGTCAAGATCATGTTGCAGGACCTCGACCTGAAGCAGGAACGCGACGATCTGATGGAAGATCTGCGCACGACCAAGTCGACGCTGAAACCCAAGAAGATCATCAAGCGTCTGAAAGTGGTCGAAAGCTTCATCGACTCCGGCAACAAGCCGGAATGGATGATCCTCGAAATCATTCCCGTGATCCCGCCCGAGTTGCGCCCGCTGGTGCCTCTCGATGGTGGCCGCTTCGCGACTTCCGATCTCAACGATCTCTATCGCCGCGTGATCAACCGGAACAACCGTTTGAAACGCCTGATGGAACTGCGCGCACCGGATATCATCGTCCGTAACGAGAAGCGCATGCTGCAGGAATCGGTCGACGCATTGTTCGACAATGGCCGTCGTGGCCGGACCATCACCGGTGCCAACAAACGCCCGCTGAAATCCCTGTCCGACATGCTCAAGGGTAAACAGGGCCGTTTCCGTCAGAACCTTCTCGGCAAGCGCGTCGATTATTCCGGTCGTTCGGTTATTGTGACCGGTCCGGAACTGAAATTGCATCAATGTGGTCTGCCGAAGAAAATGGCCCTGGAACTGTTCAAGCCATTCATCTACGCGCGCCTTGACGCCAAGGGGCTCTCGATGACGCTCAAGCAGGCCAAGAAATGGGTCGAAAAAGAGCGCAAGGAAGTCTGGGACATTCTGGAAGAAGTGATCCGCGAGCATCCGGTGATGCTGAACCGCGCACCAACGCTTCACCGTCTCGGTATCCAGGCGTTCGAACCGGTATTGATCGAGGGCAAGGCTATCCAGCTTCACCCGCTGGTCTGCTCCGCCTTCAACGCCGACTTTGACGGTGACCAAATGGCTGTTCACGTCCCGCTGAGCCTCGAGGCCCAGCTGGAAGCACGTGTCCTGATGATGTCGACCAACAACATCCTCTCGCCAGCAAACGGCAAGCCAATCATCGTTCCTTCACAGGATATGGTTCTCGGCATCTATTATCTTACAATGGATCGCAAAGGCGAGCCGGGCGAAGGCATGTTGCTGGCTGATATGGCCGAAGTGCATCAGGCACTGGAAATTGGCGCGGTGACCTTGCACTCCAAGATCACCACCCGGGTTCCGCAAACCGACGAGGAAGGCAATCCCATTCTCAAGCGTTTCGAAACCACACCGGGCCGCCTGCTGATCGCCGAATGTCTGCCGAAATCGCATCTGGTTCCGTTCGACATCGTCAACCGCTTGCTGACCAAGAAAGAAGTCGGCGACGTGATTGACCAGGTCTATCGTCACACCGGCCAGAAAGACACGGTCCTGTTCGCCGACGCGATCATGGGCCTCGGTTTCCGCCACGCCTGCCGCGCCGGCATTTCCTTCGGCAAGGATGACATGATCATTCCGGACTCCAAGGACAAGACGGTCGACGAGACCCGGACCCTGGTGGCTGACTATGAGCAGCAATATCAAGACGGCCTGATCACGCAGCAGGAAAAATACAACAAGGTGATCGACGCCTGGTCCCGCTGTGGTGACACGGTTGCGAACGCGATGATGGACGAGCTGGCCGCAACGCCAGAGGACGAACATGGCCGCGAGCGCGAGATCAACGCGATCTACATGATGAGCCACTCCGGTGCGCGTGGTTCGCCAGCACAGATGAAACAGCTGGGCGGTATGCGCGGTCTGATGGCGAAACCTTCGGGCGAGATTATTGAAACACCGATTATCTCGAACTTTAAGGAAGGCCTGACGGTTCTCGAATATTTCAACTCCACCCACGGTGCCCGTAAGGGTCTTGCGGATACGGCGTTGAAAACGGCTAACTCGGGTTATCTGACCCGTCGTCTGGTTGACGTTTCCCAGGATTGTACGATTGTCGAAGAAGATTGCGGCACCGAGAATGCACTGGAGATGAAAGCCATCGTCCAGGGCGGTTCGGTTATCGCATCGCTTGGCGAACGTATCCTCGGCCGCACCATGGCTGAAGACATTGTCGACAGCAAAGACGACAGCGTTGTGATCAAGTCGGGCACGTTGCTCGACGAAGCGGCCATCGTCGTGATCGAAGAGCTCGGCATCCAGTCCGCGCGTATTCGTTCGCCACTGGTTTGCGAATCCAAGATGGGCGTCTGCGGCACTTGCTACGGTCGTGACCTTGCTCGCGGTACACCGGTGAACATCGGTGAAGCGGTTGGCGTTATTGCGGCCCAGTCGATCGGTGAGCCAGGCACGCAGTTGACGATGCGGACCTTCCACATCGGCGGCGCGGCACAGCTCAACGAGCAGTCCAATCTGGAATCGGTTGCAGAAGGCCGTGTCGAATATCGCGACATGCCGGTCATCGAAGACAAGAACGGACGCTTTCTGTCCCTGGCGCGTAGCGGTATCATCGCCGTGATCGACAATGACGGTCGCGAGCGTTCTGCCGACAAGGTGCCTTATGGTACCAGCGTGCTGATCAAGGATGGCGCGGAGGTTCACCTGGGTGATCGTCTGGCCGAATGGGATCCGTTCACGATGCCGATGATCACCGAGAAACCGGGCGTCATCAAGTTCCAGGACGTCATCGAAGGCAAGACGATGACCGAGCAGACCGATGAAGCCACCGGTATCGCACAGCGTGTGATCATGGAATATCGCGCTTCTGGCCGCGGTGCCAATAAAGAGGACCTGCGTCCCCGCCTCACCCTGCTGGATGAGAATAGCGGTGAATCCGGTCGTTATATGCTCGCCAATGGCGCAACCCTGTCCGTCGAAGACGGTGCCAAGGTTGCTGCCGGTGACGTGCTGGCACGTGTCTCTCGCGAAGCTGCGAAGACCCGCGACATTACGGGTGGTCTGCCACGTGTGGCCGAACTGTTCGAAGCGCGTATTCCGAAAGACAATTCGATCATCGCAAAAATCGACGGACGGATTGAATTTGTTCGCGACTATAAAGCGAAACGCAAGATCGCGATTGTTCCGGAAGAGGGCGAACCAGTCGAATATCTGGTGCCGAAGACGAAAGTCATCGACGTACAGGAAGGCGATTTCGTCAAGAAGGGCGACAATTTGGTGTCCGGTTCCCCGGATCCGCATGACATTCTCGAAGTTCTCGGGGTTGAGGCGCTGGCCGAATATCTCGTTTCGGAAATTCAGGAAGTCTATCGTCTGCAGGGCGTAAAAATCAACGATAAGCACATTGAAACGATTGTTCGTCAGATGCTGCAGAAAGTTGAAATCACCAACGGCGGCGATACCACGCTTCTTCCGGGCGAGCAGATCGATCTCGAAGAGATGCTGGAATATAACGCCAAGCTGACCAAGAAGCAGGAACCTGCTGCCGGCAAGCCCGTTCTCCTCGGTATCACCAAGGCGAGCTTGCAGACCCGGAGCTTCATCTCTGCGGCTTCTTTCCAGGAAACCACCCGGGTGCTTACCCAGGCGGCTGTCGAGGGCAAGAAGGATCAGCTGATCGGTCTCAAGGAAAACGTGATCGTTGGTCGTTTGATCCCGGCTGGTACCGGAGCGGGCATGAACCGTGCGCGTATTGCCGCAACCAGCCGCGATGCGGCACTGCGGGCGCAACAGCAGAAAATGCTCGATGCGATGCAGGCTGCGGCTGATCTGAAAGCGGAAGAAGTGGCAAATGCCGCGGCTGCTGCTCCTGCTGCCGACGCCGAGCCAACCGCAGCGGACGTGTTCGGCGAAGCACCGGTCGAGGAAGCCTTGATTGCTGCGGATAGCTCCGAAGAACAGCATGCTGCTGAACTGGCGCAAGGTGACGAAGCGGCAACGGGCGATTCCCACATGGCGAAAACCATGGGTGAAGGCATCGAAGCAAGCGACACCGAAGCTGCTCAGACTGAAGACGACAAAGACGAATAGTCTTCCCGGTCCGAAACTGAATTGAAAAAGGCCCCGCTGGAGACGATCCGGCGGGGCCTTTTTTTTCATCTCGATGCCACGAGAGCGATGATATTGGCTAGAACCGTATCTCGCAGACCGACATCTTGCCCTGCACCGTGGTCCGCCACTGACCGGTCCATTCACCGCCCTGCGATGCCGCGACCGCCGGACATTTTCTCTGCGCATCCTGCTGGTTCCAGATCGGACCGGCATTGATATCGCGGGTCCGGCTGGCCGGAGGACGGCCCGGGCGCGATTTCGGCCGGGACACGGTCCCTTGCCGCGAACTCGACGTGATCCGGTACAGATCGGACATGGCACCGCCGTTCTGGCCATAGCCGACCCATTTGCGATGCAGGTCCAGTTGCAATTGGATATTGCGTGAACGGTCATCCAGATAGACCGACCACTGGTCACGACCGGTTTCAGTGAAACGGAACGTGGCCTGGCCACGGTCATTATATTCGGTCCAGCGCCCCGGGCCGGTCTGCTTGAAACTACCGCCGGAGAAAAACACCTGCTGGACATTGCGTCCATCTGTCACGGCGCGCGGCGCCGGAGACGGCGCACGCACCCGGCCTTCGTTGCGATACGCGCTGGCGATGCGGTAGAAGTCGCGCTTCGGTCCGCCATTGTCGCCAAGCAGAATCCATTTGCGATGGATGTCGATCTGCAACTGCACGTTGCGCGAAGGATCGTTGAGATAGACCGACCAGTCATCCCGACCGGTCTCGTTAAATGTGAATTTCACCCGCCCGTCGGCGGCATATTCGGTCCACGTTCCCCTGCCGGTATTCCGAAAATGCCCGCCATTGAAGCGCACTTCCGAGACATTATACCCGTTCACACCCTGTTGCTGCCTCTGGGCAAGCGCTGCGTCGGAAAAGGTCAGGGATGTCGCTCCCAGCGCGGCAACGGTCAGGCCCATTGCCACCGCTCTGTTTAGAAATTGCATGGATTCTCCACTTTTGTTGGCGCGACCCGGAAGCGGGTTGGCACAAAGCGGACATGCTTATCAAGATTCTTCGGATTTTATCTGATAGTCCGCCAGCGCATGGCTGGCGGACTGTCTGCTTGCCGATGAAAAAGCGGGTCAGGCCGAGGTCACTTTTTGGAGCGCCTGGTCGAGCGCCGCTTCGCCCCTCATCATCTGCTGATCCGCCGCGATAACCGTTACATCGGTGATCCCGACAAAGGCCAGAATATGGCGCAGATAACCGGAAGCAAAATCAATATCGCTGCCCACTTCCGTTCCGCCCGATGCGATCAGAACATAGGCTTTCTTGTCCGTCAGTAGCCCTTCGGGGCCATTGGCGGTATAGTGAAACGTCTTGCGGGCGCGGGCGATCAGATCGATCCAGGCCTTGAGCGCCGCCGGTACAGCGAAATTATAGATTGGCGTGCCGATCACCAGCGTGTCGGCGGCAACCAGTTCATCGACCAGAGAATCCGACAAGGCCAGCTCTGCCTTCTGCGCGTCGGTTCGCTCGCTTTCGTCAGTGAAGTTCGCGCCCACCCAATCCTCCGTCACGAAGGGCAGGACCTCGGTAAGATCGCGGGTGACGATCTCGTCCGGTGCCAGCCTTGCGATCAAGGCATCGGTCAGGGCGCGCGAAGATGAGCCGGCTTTGCGGGCGCTGGCGTCAACACGAAGTATATTGCTGGACTGAGTCATATTATTGGTACCTTTTGCTTGGATTTGAGACAAAAATGAGAGGGACGCTCCGGGGCAGGGGGATAGGGAGCGTCCCTCCGGACGCGAGGGAGTTAGTCTTGGGGCTCCCACGCTTCGACAAAGACAAATTCGGCCTGGTCAATTGCTTCGATCTGCAGCGACGAGACGTCCCGGATCGCCAGGGAATCGCGAGCACCGACCAGTTCACCGTTGACCCGAACCTGGCCGGTGGAGCCGACCAGATAGATATGGGCGCCATCGGCAACCCGATGATCGACAGTCGTTCCTGCGCTGAGCGTAGCGCCATAGAGACGCGCATCCGCACCGATCATCAGCGCACCACCGTCGATATCCTCGTCAAAACCGCTGGCGAGTATTTCCAGCTGACCGGACCGTTCGCCCTCGGGAAAGGCTTTCGCATCCCAGCGGGGCTCTCCGCCGGCTGCGCGGGGCTCTATCCAGATTTGGAACAGACGGGTCTGCTCGTCCTCAAGATTATACTCACTGTGCATCACGCCGGTGCCGGCACTCATCACCTGGACATCTCCAGCCTCGGTGCGGCCTTCATTGCCCATATTGTCCCGATGGGTAATCGCCCCTTCGCGGACATAGGTGATGATTTCCATATCCCTGTGGCCATGCATCGGAAATCCTGTTTTCGGTTTGATCTCGTCTTCATTCCAGACCCGGATCGGACCGAAACCCATGCGGGCGGGATCCCAATATTTGCCGAAGGAAAAATGGTGCCGGGCCTGCAGCCAGTCGTGGTCAACATGCGCCAGCTCTTTGAATTCACGTTTCTCAATCATCGTCTTTCTCCTTTCCGGGCGGACTTCGTTCCGCTCGACTTGAGATGGAGATAGGATGATCCATTTGTTTCCAAAATAGACAAAATAGAATTTGATTGTTTCCACATTTGATCTAATATTTGCCCATGGCCTTACCCGATTATGAAGCATGGGCGATTTTTGCGGCGGTTGCCCGGCTCGGCAGCTTTACCGCCGCGGCACAGGAACTGGCGCTCTCCAAACCGACAATCTCGAAAGCGATCTCCCGGCTGGAACAGTCGCTCGGCACCGTCCTGTTCCACCGCACATCGCGCAAAATTTCGCTGTCCACCGCAGGCAAATCGCTTCTCCATCATGCCCAGCAGATTGCCACCGACGGCGAGGCTGCGATGGAGGCAGCTCGCGATACAACCCATCTATTGCAGGGACAGGTACGTCTGGCCGCACCCCTCAGCTATGGCCTCTCGCATCTGGCACCAGTCATCGCCGACTTCATGTGCGCTTATCCGGAAATCACCGTTGATCTGCAGCTTAATGATGCCCGGATTGACCTGATCGAGGAAGGATTCGATTGCGCAATCCGGATTGGCGCGCTGCCCGACAGCAGCCTGAGGGCGATCAAGCTGCGCAAGATGGCGGGCTATTTCATAGCTGCACCGAGCTACGTCGAACGCAAGGGCGAACCCGAAACACCGGCGGACCTGAGCGATCATGATTGCTTCATCTATTCGAATACATTGAGTCCCGAGCTTTGGCCGGTCACTGGCCCGGATGACCGGATAACCAATGTGCGTCCCAAATGCCGGTTCCGCAGCAACAACGGCGATGTCATGCTGCCAGCGCTGATTGCCGGACGGGGAATCGGATATTTGCCCGATTTTCTCTGTCGAAAGGCACTTGATGCCGGCGACCTGATCAACATTCTTCCCGGTTGCCGTATAGGCGATATCGCCATCAACATAGTCATGCCCCCTTCCCGCTTGCGACCAGCCCGGGTGGACGCACTGGTGGACTTTCTGAAGGACAATTTGCGCTAGCCGAGAGTAACGGAACAGAGACCAGCTCATTTCGCTGTCCTACATCATCGGGATTTTGTATCTTGCGCTGATGACCAATGAAATACTGATCAGCCCAATGGCGACAAGCTTGTTGCCGGTGGACATTTTAAATGGTCCGGGTGGCGCGTTTTTTGGCTAAAATTGCAGGACAGCAATATTTTTCCTTAACACTGTAAAGTTTGTAAAGTTCGTCAGGAAGACAGGCCCGAATATTAATGCCGCTGGAAACCATATTCCTTTTTGTCATCGCTGACCTGATGTTTTGTCTGACCCCGGGTCCCGCCACCATGGTGACCGTCAGCCATGCCCTGCCCCATGGTCCGGCAGGAGGCATGCGCGGCGCTCTCGGGCCGCTTGTCGGTGTGAATGTCGGCAATTTTATCTGGTACGCCCTGACCGCTTTTGGTCTGATTGCCTTGATCAACGCCGTTCCGACGGCTTATGCCGTACTCCGCTGGATCGGCGTCGCCTATCTGGCATGGATGGCGTTTCAGATGCTGAGGGGAGGCACCAGCGCTCTCGCCAGACAATCTGCGAAGAGCGCCAGTTTCGGCAAGGGATTTGTCAACGGTCTGGTGGTACATATGTCCAACCCCAAGGCGCTTCTATTCTATACCGCGTTCATCCCGCCATTCATCGATCCGGACGGCAATCTGGGCAATGCCGATCAGGCCCAGCCGGTGTTTCAGAAAATTGCTGCGGCAATATTGCTTGGCGCAGCGTTGATACTGGCCTGGTGGAACCTCACCGACGGCGTGATGCAAAGCGCGTTCAACCTGCCGCAAGGCGCAACTGGTTAGATATATATCATGATCCGAATCTGGTTTTCTCTACTCGCTCTCGTCTTTGCCGCGCCATTGTCGGCACAGGAAGGGCCTGATGGTGGATTCGACGCCGAAACGATTTTGGCGCTCAAGGGCTTGCAACTGCTGGACCAGCGAATGAATGCGATCGGTTATCGACTGGTCGATGCCAATGCACCCTATTGCGATCAGAAAATCGTCAGGACCGGTTTGCTACTCAATGATGTCGCCCAATATGCCGATCAGGAAACCGCCCGTTTTGCGCTCGGGTTCAATGGTTCGATAGGGATCACTGCGGTCGCTCCGGACAGTCCGGCCGAATCCGCAGAATTATCTCCGGGTGACACCCTGCTGGCGATCAACGCGATGCCCATCGATGACATTGCAATCGACGATCCCGAGTTGTCCAACGAACAGCCGGTCTATCGCAGGGTTGCGGCGATCAATCGGCTGTTGGAACATGCCCTTGCCGAAGCCAATGTCCAATTGACCATCTCGCGAGGCGGTATCAGCAGGACTGTTCCGATCGAGCCCGTTTTGACATGCCCGGGACGATTCCAGATCCGGGTCAGTGCAGACAGGAGTGCAACCGCCGATGGGAAGATGGTCAGCGTTTCATCGCGCCTGGCCGAATATTTTCTGAGCGATGACGAATTTTCCGCGGTTATCGCGCATGAACTGGCGCATAATCTGCTGAAACACCGAGACCTGCTCGATGCGCAGCAGGTCAATCGCGGCTTTTTCGGCCAGTTGGGCAAGAGCGCCCAGCGGATCAAGGACACCGAGATCGAGGCAGACCGGCTGTCGGTCTGGCTGATGGTCAACGCCGGCTATGACCCGGAGGCTGCGGTCGGCTTCTGGACCCGCTATGGCAAGGAGCATGGCAAGGGCATTTTCTCTGCCTCGACCCATTATCGCTGGAAAAAGCGGGTGCAATTATTCGAAGAGGAGATCGCGAAAATGGCGGCGATGGAACCTGTCGACGGCAAATATGCGCCGCCGCTGCTGACCGGGACCGACTGACTCAGTCGTCGTCCTTGTAGGCGTCCTTGCAATTGCGGCGTTCCTGCTTGTTGCGCGCTTCATCGAGACAAAGGTCCCGCTGCTTCTTACGGTCGGCGAGCGCCTTGCGCCCCAAATCCTCTTCCCTCTCGGACTGGGTCTGGGTGGTCGCATCCACCGCGGTTTCGACCACGGTCCCGGCAACCCGAAAAGGTGTCGTAACAATCTTGCTGACGCAGCCGGACAATATCAAGGGAATGAGAGCCGCCGATAATATGGGTGATATGCGCATGATATACTCCTCAGCTACTTTGGGCCGACGTCATGATAGCCCGGAAAGGTTCACGACTGAGCCAGCAATTTCTCCGCGATCACCCTTATGTCGCCACCCATTTCCGGATGGGCCAGGGCCATCGCCAGATTGGCTTCGACATAGCCCTGCTTGGATCCGCAATCGTAACGCTTACCGTTAAAGGTCATACCATGAAACGGCTGCTGGCCGATCATCTGCGCCATTGCATCGGTCAGCTGGATTTCACCGCCCGCGCCCGCTGCCTGCGTTTCCAATATCCGCATCACTTCTGGCTGCAGGATATAGCGGCCGGGAAGGATCAGATTGGACGGCGCGGTGCCGGCTGCCGGTTTTTCGACCAGCCCCTTTACCTCGGTGATCGGACCATCGCGATAGCCCGGATCAATAACACCATAAGAAGGCGTGTCCTCGATCGGAATCTCGAGCGCGCAAACGATATTGCCGCCAAGCTTTTCATAAGCAGTGACCATCTGCTTCATGCAACCGGGCGAGCCCACCATGAATTCGTCGGGAAGGAAAATGGCAAAAGGCTCATCGCCGATAATATCCCGCGCGCACCAGATCGCATGACCGAGCCCCAATGGCTCCTGCTGCCGGACAAAAACACAGTCGCCGGGCTTGAGCCGGGTCCCTTCGAGCACCGACCGGTCTTTTCCCCGATCAGCCATATTGCGCTCGAGTTCAAATGCCATATCGAAATGATCCTCGATCATGCCCTTGCCGCGGCCGTTGACGAAGATCATCTGCTCGATTCCGGCCTCCAGCGCTTCGTCCACTGCATATTGCAGCAGCGGGCGGTCGACGATCGGGAACAGTTCCTTCGGCATCACTTTGGTGGCTGGCAGGAATCGGGTGCCCATTCCGGCAACAGGGAAAACGGCTTTTCTGATCGGTTTCATAAGTCTGTCCTAGTCCTTCAACTTGTTGGCGAAACTGGTCCGCAATTTTTGCAGTTTCGGCGGGATGGTAGCGACACAATAAGGGTTGCTGCGTCCCTCGTCGGCCCAATATTGCTGATGATAATCTTCCGCCACATACCAGGGCGCCGGTCCCTCGATGGTGGTCACAATCGGTTCCGCGCGGCCTTCTGCAGCCCGCTTTACTCCGGCCTCTGCTTCGGCGCGCTGATCGTCATCCAGCGGGAAAATCGCCGACCGGTATTGCGTACCGATATCGTTGCCCTGCCGGTTGAGCTGGGTCGGGTCGTGGGTTGCGAAGAAAATGTCGAGCAGATCAGCGTAACTGACCACTTCACCGTCAAATCCTATCTTGATCGCTTCAGCGTGGCCGGTCGTACCGGAACAGACCTCCCGGTAAGTGGGATCGGGCTTGGCACCGCCAATATAACCGCTTTCAACGGAACTCACCCCGGCAATATCATTGAACACCGCCTCGGTGCACCAAAAACAGCCACCGGCAAAAATGGCTTCCTGCTTTGCCATAGAAACTCCTTTATGCGGTGACAGCATCGCCCCCGCTATTTGCGTTCTTATCAGCTTCATCGCGCCTGGCGACAAGAAGATACATGGCGGGTGTAACCACTCGAGACAAGAGGGTCGAGCTGATCAGCCCGCCGATGATGATCGCCGCCAACGGTCCATATAATGCACCGCCCCATAGCGCGAGTGGCGTCAAACCGCCGATTGCCGTGATTGAAGTGAGCAACACCGGCAGGAAACGGACTTCACCGGCCCGCTCGATTGCTTCGCGCAATCCCATGCCCTGGTTCCGCAATTGCGCCGTAAAGTCGACCAGCAATATCGAGTTTTTGATCTCGATGCCGATCAGCGCGATAAAGCCGATAATCGCCATGACACTCAGTGAGTTGCCGGTAATCAACAGCGCCAGAAGCCCGCCGAAAGTCCCGAGCGGGATAACACCGGCAACCACAATCGTTTCCCGAAACCGCCGGAATTCGGCGACCAGAACCGCCAGAATCAGCATCAGCGCAGTGATGATCAAGGGACCGAAATCTCCGAAGGTCTGGCCAATTTTCTCCGCCTCGCCACCGACGGACCATGTGTAGCCTTCGGGAAATTTGATCTGCTCCAGCCGCTCGACGGCGCGGTCATTCACCGTCGACGGGATTTCGCCGAAGTCGACTTGCGCCGTAACCAGCACCGTGCGCTGAAGCTGATAACGCTGGATTTGCGGCGTCACATTGGTGAGCTTGGGATCGGTTATTTGCGACAGGGGCACAGGATCACCAGACCGCGTGGCGACGTAGATCTTGTCCAGCACCGACATCGGCAGGCTGCCCTCGAACGGGAAGCGGACGGTCACCGGATAATCATCCCCTTCCTGATCGCGAAAGGAGGCGGCCTGTTCGCCGCTTATCGCCAGCCGGATGGCGCGGCGTGGCTCGCCAGACGGAATATTGAGCAGCGCTGCTTTCTTTTCGTTCAGACCTATGTCGAGATCGATCTTGTCGGTCTCTACCGGATTGACAATATCCCGCGCGCCAGGCGTTTTCCGCAAGACGTCGGCAATCGTGCCAGAGAGTTGCTTGAGCTTGTCCAGTTCCGGTCCTGCCACCCGAATCACGAGGGGTGCTTCCACCGGAGTGCCGTTCTGGAAAAGTTCGATCTTCACGCGAGCGCCGGCAATCTGGTCGAGTTGCTTGCGCAACCGATCGATCATCTTCGGCCCTTCGCTTGTGTCCCATTTATCGAGTACGGCCAGCACTTCACCATAGTTGACGCGCTCGGCCTTGGGGCCGACATTGTAAAATACCTGCGGATTGCCATTGCCGATATTCTCCGCCCGCACTTTTATACTGGGTTCGGTTTCCAGGATTTTCGCGACTTCGGCAACGATTTGGTCCGTTCGATCCAGGCTGCTCCCCTGCTCCGCTTCGACCGCGACCCGGAAATAGGGTGCATCGGCAAAGGGAAAAAGTGAAAAGCCCAATATCGGAACAATCGCGAATGCCGACAGGCACAAAGTCAACGCCAGCGTTACCGTCTTGACCGGCGCGCCCAGAGCGATGTGCAGAAAGGGCCGGTAGAACCGCTGGATTTTATCATTGACCCAGCGCAGTGCCCGATTGCCTTCCGGGTCTTCATCCCGCCGCAGCATCCGGCTGGCCAGAAACGGAATCAGCGACAGGGAGATCAGCAGCGAGGCAATCACGGTCGCGATAATGGCGATGAAGAAGGACTTGGTATAGGCTCCGGCACCACCAGGCAGAAAGAGCAAGGGTACAAAGGCCAGCACCAGAACGGCAGTAGATCCGATGACCGCTGCGCGGATTTCCAGACTGGCATCAATCGCCGCCTGCGTACGCGTCTTGCCCATGCGCAGATGCCGCGCGATATTTTCTGTCACAACGATGCTGTCGTCCACCAGCAAGCCCAGCGATACAATGAAACCCGCTATGGAGAGCTGGCTGAGATTATATCCCATCGCATAAAGAACCAGCAGACCGGAGGCGAGCGACAGCGGGATCGATATCATGACGATCGCCGAGGATCGAAAGCCAAGCGGAAGCAGCGTGAATATGACCAAGGCAATGGCGATCGTAAAGTCGCGCGCCAATTCGCTCAAACGCCGTTTCACATCGCGGCTCTGGTCGAACTGCATGATCAGTTTGATGTCGGGCGGCAAAATAGAACGCTGAAGCTCCAGTTCGATGTCCAACTCGTTCTTCAGCCGCGTGACATCAACGCCGTCTTTTTGTGTTACCGTGAGAAACACGGCGCGCTGGCCATTGTGCCGGGTCCGGTAAATCTGTTCCTCGGCACCCCAGCTTACTTCGGCGACATCACCAACGGTCAACAGCGACCCGTCCGACGCCCGCAGTGGCAATCCCCGGATGGCATCGAGGCTGCGGAATGCACCGCCAGCTTCGACGTTTAATCTTCGTTCTCCGCTCTGTACGGCACCGCCAGGAATATCGGCACCGCCCTCACGCACAGCATCGGCAATTGCGCTGGACGGAACGCGCAGTTCGGACAGGCGGTCCGGCCGGACTTCGACGCTGACTTCCGGCTGCGGCAGGCCAAAAATCCGCGATTCCCGAACGCCAGCATTACGCGTGAAGACATCCACCATATCGTCCGCATATTTTTCCATCCGTCGCCACGAAGCGGTTTCACTGACCAAAGCCACTTGCATGACCGCAGCTTCGGTCGTTCGGATTTTGCGATATTCAAGCTTCTGCAATTCCGGGGGAAGCTGATCGCGGATCGCGGAGACTTCGCGCACGACATCATCGAAATAGCCGTCAACGTCACCGGACCATTCGCTGAATTCAACGGATATCGAGGTTCCGCCGTCAGTGCTGGTCGACCGGACTTCGACAATATCGTCCAGCCCCTGAACGACTTCTTCAATCGGCTTGGCGACCGTTTCTTCCATTTCCTGCGCATCGGCACCGGGCTGGATCGCGATGATCTTGACAGCGGGAATGGGAAAATGGGCATCAACAGCCCGGGGAATATTATTGAATGCAGTAAGGCCCAGCACAACCAGAAGGGTGAATAGAACGAGGCTGAGTTGCCAGCGGGAAATGACGAACCGGGCAAGCATATCAGGCCCGACGATCCTCCTGATTCAAAAGCGCCATCATCGCGCTGCCCGGATGGGCTTGATCAAATCGCCGTCCCGCAGCTTCTCGACGCCGCGAGTTACAATGACCTCCCCTTCCGTCAGTCCAGATAGAATTTCGAGATATTTGTCGGTCAATTTGCCAATCTGGACATTGCGTTGCTTCACCCGGTTTTTATCATCCACCACGAACACCAGGCCTTCACCGGTGCGGACACCGAATATCGCATTGGCGGGGATCGCGAAGGTAGCCTCGGCCTCGCGGGACACTTGTACTTCGACCATACCCAATTGACCGGAACGCAAACGGTCGCTGGCAGGAAGCAGGAAATTCACTTCGAACGTCCCGGTCCGGGCATCCGCCCGCCCGTCCTTTTCGCTGACCGCGGCATCAAGCGGCGTTTTGGAGACGGCGGACAGCAGAACTTTGGCCGGCATCCCGACATTTATGCGGGCAGCGTCGGAGTCGGCCATCGGAACCCTCAGCACAAAGCCCTTGTCGATTTCGCCCAGCACCAGCGCGGTCATGCCGGCGGTCACAATTTGACCTGCATCAATATTACGGGACAGGATGATGCCGCTGCTCGGTGCGCGGATATAGGACGTGCGGCTGGCAAATTCCGTGGCCTCGATCCGGGCCCGGGCTGCGCGCGCGGCCGCTTCCGATTGTTCGAGCCGGGATTTTGTTACCCAGCCTTCTTTGAACAATTTCTCGATACGACCATATTCCGCTTCGGCACGATCGCGTTCGGCACGCGCGGCGCTAAGGTCCGCGGCAACCGTGCTGTTATCCAGAGCGGCGAGAATCGCACCGCGCTTCACTCTGTCGCCTTCTTCATAGCGGACCGACGCGACTTTTCCGCCGGTGGTGAAACCCAGCGCCGTTTCCCGGCGCAACCGGACGGTACCGGCGGCATTCAGGGTCTCGCTCTCGCTGGCTGGCTGGACCGTTGTCACGGCTGCCGGAATCGGATCGGTTGACTTGGGTTTAGCTTCTGGTTCGCTGACGCTGCATCCGGTCATAAAAACCAGACCGCCCAAAATCGATATTATCGTTCTGCCAAGCGTCATGTTGCGCACTACCACCCCTAATGAATTTGTCTTAAGTCGCTATCGGGCGCGGACCAATAGAAAATTGCAGAATCAAACCAAAAAGGGCCGGATTATTAAACCCGGCCCTCCAAATGTGTTATTAAAGAGTCAGTGTTAACTTTCTGTGCCGACGATCTCTTGGCCGGATCCCCCCATGACCTTGTAGACGATACCTGCCAATATCGCCCCGACAACGGGCGCCACCCAGAATACCCACAGTTGCGTCAGTGCGATTCCGCCTTCAATCAACGCGGGACCTGTGCTTCTCGCAGGATTGACCGAAGTGTTTGTCACCGGAATGCTGATCAGATGGATCAGCGTCAGGCCCAGGCCGATCGCCAGTGGCGCGAAACCTGCCGGTGCCCGGCCATCGGTCGCACCGAGAATGATCAGCAGGAAGAAAAAGGTCAGCAAGACCTCGATCGCGATCCCGGCTGCCATTGCATATCCGCCGGGCGAATGCTCCCCAACGCCGTTGGAGGCCAGACCGTTTACCGCAATATTATAATCCGCATTGCCCGAAGCAATCAGATAAAGCGCGGCGGAAGCAGCAACTGCGCCTGTAACCTGTGCGATGATATAGACCGGAATTTCATGGGCCGGAAAGCGCCCGCCCATCCAGAGTCCGATGGTGACAGCAGGGTTTAGATGGCACCCGCTGATATGGCCGATCGCGTAAGCCATTGTGACGACCGTCAGTCCGAAAGCGAGAGATACGCCAAGCAGACCAATCCCGACTTCCGGGACGGCAGCGGATATCACTGCGCTACCGCACCCGCCAAAAACAAGCCAGAATGTCCCCAGAAATTCAGCCAAAGATTTTTGTACTGCTGTCATAATATCTTACCCCTCGCTCCGGTTTGCAGCGTCCTTCGCCGCCAACCATTTTGACTCTATCGCAAAGCGGCAGTTCCACCAAGGTGGCGACCTGTAATACTATGTAAACACCACGCTATTCCGGGGTTGCCGCACGTCTCAGACGATCATTCAACGCGATACCGGTGCCCTCATCGGGAACGGGTGCCACGGCAATTCGAGGCATCCCGCTCGCGTCTGCATCGTGGAGCGCGGCGAACAAGTGGCTGGCGGCTTCTGCGAGGTCTGACAGCGGCGACAGGTTCCGGTCTCCAGATACCGGTCCAAAGCCGATATGATATTCATCCGGGGCGGCGGTTATCGCATTGAGGCGTAGCGGTTTCGACGGCGCATAATGCGACAACATCTGTCCGGGCGCCTCGATTTGGCCAGTTTCTGCCAATATCGATGGTTTGCCAGCAATGGCTTCCAGTTGCGCCTGCGTGATCGGGCCAGGCCGCAAAATCCGGAAATTTCCGTCTGCAATTGCGATGATCGTCGACTCGATGCCCTGCTCACACGGGCCGCCGTCCAATGTCATCGGTGCTTTCCCGCCCAGACTGCGCGCGACATGGTCCGCTGTGGTCGGGCTGATCCCGCCGCTGCGGTTGGCCGAAGGGGCTGCGAGAAACAGTCCCGATTCTTTGAGCAATTCGCGCATCACCGGATGCGCAGGACAACGCAGGGCAATCGTGTCCAGACCAGCAGTAACGGCAGCAGTGACCGGGCAGTTTGCGGCCTTGGGTACGACGATAGTCAACGGTCCGGGCCACAGGGCCTCTGCAAACAAGACCGAGAGATCATCGAATCGCCCCAGTTTTCTGGCCGCTGCCAGATCCGGAACATGGACGATCAGAGGATTGAAATCCGGGCGGCCCTTGGTCCGGTAAATCTCCGCCACTGCCGCTGCGTTGGTCGAATCGGCGGCCAGACCGTAAACAGTTTCAGTGGGCACCGCGACCAGTCCGCCCTCGCGCAAGCGGGTGGCAGCTTCGCCAATCGTCGCTGTGCCGTAGCGGCGCGCTTCACCGTCAATATGATCATTTGAGCCGGACATGGCCCTGCGCTATAGCCCAGCGTAAATTCAGGCAACAACGGATAGCAAATTGATGACTTTTACAGCCCCCGGTCGCGAACAGAATTTTGTACTCAAACATATCGCCGATATCGGCGAACTGGCGAGCCGTGATCGCTTTGCCGGTGCGAGCGAGGATATGGTCGAGGCGATTGTCGAAGGCATAGGTCAATTTGCCGCAGGCGAATTTGCGCCGCTCAACCGGATTGGCGACACGGTCGGCGCCCGCTGGAACGACGGCAGCGTGACCATGCCGGACGGTTATAAGGAGGCTTATGCGCAGTTCGTAGAAGGCGGCTGGGCATCGATCGACGGACCAGAAGATTTTGGCGGCCAGGGCCTGCCCTATTCATTGTCGGCGCTAATTCTCGAAACTTGCGGAGCGGCCAATTTTGCATTCACACTCTGTCCGATGCTCAGCTTTGGTGCGATCGAGGCAATCCACGTCCACGGGTCGGACGAACAGAAAGCCCAATATCTACCCAATCTGATTTCCGGTGCCTGGACCGGCACAATGAACCTCACCGAGCCACAGGCTGGCTCCGATGTTGGCGCGCTACGCTCTACCGCAGAGCCGATTACCGAGGGCGAACATGCCGGCAAATATCGGATCAAGGGTCAGAAAATCTATATCACCTTCGGCGAACATGATCTGACCGACAATATCATCCATCTGGTACTCGCCCGCACTCCGGGAGCGCCGGAGGGAACGCGCGGCATTTCTCTGTTCATCGTCCCCAAATTTCATCTTGATGCGGACGGCAAGCCCGGCGCACCCAATGACGTGACCTGTGTATCGATCGAGCACAAGATCGGCATCCATGCCTCACCGACCTGCGTCATGGCTTATGGCGAGCAGGGCGAGTGTATCGGCGAAATGATCGGCGGCGAATTTGGCGGCATGAAAGCGATGTTCACAATGATGAACAACGCTCGCATCAACGTCGGTTCGCAAGGCGTGCAGATCGCCGAACGGGCGACCCAGCAAGCCAGCCATTATGCCACGGAACGGGTCCAGTCGGCACGTGCCGGAAGCGGCAACAAGGAACCGGTGGCGATTATCGAACATCCCGATGTGCGGCGGATGCTGTTGCGCTCGAAGGCCCTGACGCAAGCAGCCCGCGCCCTGCTCTACTATGCAACCTCGAGTGTCGACCGTGCCACCCTCGGCATCGAAGAGGCCAAGTCCCGCGCCGAAATCCTGACCCCGCTGATCAAGGGTTATGGCACCGACATCGGCAATGAAGTCGCCTCGCTGGGCGTGCAGGTACACGGCGGCATGGGCTTCATCGAGGAAACCGGCGCCGGCCAGCATTTCCGCGATGCCCGGATCGCACCGATCTACGAAGGCACTAACGGCATTCAGGCCGCCGATCTGGTTGGCCGCAAATTGGGTCTGGATGGCGGCGAGGCGATGACAGCGCTGATCTCCGAAATCCGCGCGGAGGCCGAAAGCGAAGAAAACCTGCTAGCACTGGCCGACACCTGCGAATATATCAGGCAGTGGATGGCCAGCGGGGATGCGTCGATCGATGACCGGCTGGCTGGCAGCTATGCCTTCATGACGATGCTGGCGACCGCGACCTGCGGCATGCTGATGAAAAAGCAACACCGGATTGCGACCGCGGAACTGGCCGGAGGCGATGACAGATTCCTCAAGGCCAAGCTGGTAACCACACGCTATTATCTCGACCATCTGGTACCGGAAGCGCTCGGCCTGAAAGCCGCAGCCATGGGCGGCGCCGATATATTATACAGCCTGAGCAGTGCCGAGCTGGCTGGCTGATCGTGACTGACGAAAACAATAGGGATGTGCTGGAACGCATAGCCAATGCGCTCGAACGTCTGGCCCCGCCAGCCGCCAACCCTGTTGATCTGTCATCGGGCGACGCGTTTCTGTGGGACGGGCGTACTCCCAAGAGGATTGCCCCGTTCCAGCCGACCGATATCGATCTGCTCACCGGCATTGATCCGCAAAAGACCCGCTTGCTCGATAATACAAGCCGCCATGCACAGGGCCATGCAGCCCATGATGTGCTGCTCTGGGGGTCTCGCGGGATGGGTAAATCGGCGCTCGCCAAATCGGTGGTCCGGGCGTTGCAGGCGCAAGACGAAGATATTGCGCTGATAGAGGCACCGTCGGATCATCTGGAGACGCTGCCGGCTCTATTCGAACTACTCGCTTCGACCAAGCGGAGCTTCATTATCTTCATCGACGATATCGGATTTTCCGAAGGCAGCAGCGAACCGCGTACACTCCGCTCGATGCTGGAAGGCGGCGCGAGCCAGCGGCCTGCCAATGTCCGGCTGTACGTCACGTCCAATCGTCGGCACATCGTATCCCGCCAGATGAGCGAGCACGATGACCCCGTCAACCCGCGCGACGCGGTCGATGACCAGCTGGCACTTTCCGATCGTTTCGGCTTGCGGCTGGGCTTTCACGCCGCATCGCAGGATGATTATCTCGCGATCATCGCCCGCTATGCCGAGACCCATGGCCTGGACTATGATCGCGACGATGCTCTGCTATGGGCGAAACAGCGCGGCAGCCGGTCGGGCCGGGTGGCATGGCAATATATTGTCGAACTGGCCGGTCGCGCCGACAAGTTTCTGGCCTAAGCCTATTTCTCTGCCGCTGCGGCCGGTTTGGCAGCGCCCTTGCGCGAGACCCGCCAGATAATTCCGCCGACATCGTCACTAACCAGCAATGCACCGGTCTGGTCAAAGGCGACCATTGCCGGACGACCGCGAGCCATTTTTTCATCGTCGACAAATCCACTCAGGATCGTTGACGGCTTGCCTTCCGGCTCTCCGCGCTGGTTGAAATTGACATAGACGACATCATAGCCGGACAGCGGCTGACGGTTCCACGAACCATGGCGCGCGACAACCGCACCGGTGGCGAATGGCTTGCCGAGCGCCTGGCCATGGGAGAAAGCGAGGCCCAGCGGCGCAACATGCGCGCCCAGGGCATAATCCGGCCGACGTTCATATTGCCGGTGGTCGAGATTTTTCGGATCGACACGCGGGTCGACATTGCCGCCCCAGAAATGCCAAGGCCAACCGTAATGCGAACCCCAGCGTACTTCGGTGAGATAGTCCGGCACCATGTCGCTGCCGAGCATGTCGCGCTCGTTGACCACGGCATAGAATTTGTCGGTACCCGGCAGATAGGCCATGCCCACCGGATTGCGCATGCCATCGGCATAGATGGTCTTCTTGTTGGTCGCGAGCTCAACCCGCAAGATGGCGGCGCGCTGTTTTTCGATGTCCATGCCGTTTTCGCCGATATTGCTGTTCGAACCGACGGAAATATAGAGATATTTGCCGTCATCGCTGGCGAGCAGATCGCGGGTCCAGTGATTATTCGGTGCCCTGGCATTCAGATTGGCAACCTTGCGGCCCTCGGCGGTAATTTTCGTATCGCCTTCAACATAGGGATAGGCATAGACTGCATCGGTATTGGCGACATAGAGCGTGCCATCGATCAGCGCCATGCCGAACGGCGAGTTGAGATTTTCCAGAAAGGCAAAAGTCTCGTCCACCTTGCCATCCTTGTCGCTGTCGCGCAGCAGGCTGATCCGGTTCGCCGATTCGGTTCCCGCTCCGGCCTTGCTCATCAGGTTGCGCATGACCCAGCCTTCGATCCCCTTGTTGGTCCGGGGCGGGCTGTTGGTTTCAGCCACCAGCAGATCGCCATTGGGCAGGCGGAACATGCTGCGCGGGTGGTCCAGTCCCTCGGCGAAACGCTCTACTATAAGGCCTTCGGCTGCAACCGGGCCCTCGCCTTCGCCCCAGGGCTCCGCTTTTGCGATATTGATGGTCGGGAATTTTTCCGTACGGACATTGGTCAGGTCCGGTTCCACGCCGGTGGTCGCCTCGAGTGGCAAGCGGGCGGTATCGCCACGGGTGAAATAATATCCTGCGCCGACCCCGAGGACGATAAGCAGAATTGCGATATTTCTAATATGTTTCAGCATGAGCCGATAATAGGTGGCGTGAATCGTCCTGACAAGCGCGGTCTGAAATGCTCAGCGGCCTTTCCACCAGATCAGCAGCGCCGCCAGCACGCCAAGCGCCAGCCCGGCCAATAAGCCGGCAGAAGGCTGACCCATATAGCCGCCAACAAAAGCGCCGACAATCGCGCCAATCGCAATGAAGACACCGCCGCCATTGCGATTTTTCGGCACATCGCCGGAAGAATTGGAAGCATGTTCTGGATTTTCAGGATTCATGGCCGCAGCCCTAAACCACAACAGAGCGCATGACCAGAGCTTCCCATCGAACTTATGGTTAACATTCTGGTAACCCTAGCTTTTGAAGATATTTCCACCGGTCCACAGTAGAAGTCACGGTCAGGTTGGAGGCGAAGAAGCCTCCGGTAACAGGAGCCATTAATGCAATTACCCGTATTCATTGACTCCACCCATTACAGCGATGCCGAACGGCTGATCACCAACTATGGCGCGGAAGCCGGTCTGGAAGCAGCCAATCGCGCCGACAAGAGCCGGTCGCTGGGCAACCATCTTCATTATTGCAAATGGCGGCAAGTCGAACGGCTGTGCATCTTGCTGTCAATCGACCAGTCGGTCGGCACCGTGCACTAGGCGCTATCGGTCGGGGTTGCAGACGATATAGGCGGCCCCGTCTGTTCTGACCGTGCAATTGGGCCTTCCGCCAATATTGATTCGTCCGGTGCCATTATTGGTTATAATCGCCTCCCGCGTTACCTCCATCTGGCTGCTTGCCGGGCCGCGCTGGATGAGCGTGAGCTTCTCGACCGTCAGCTCCGGACTTTCAAACATGCTGGCCCCTTGCAGTTCGACCCGCGCATCACGGACCTTGCCAGCCATGACTACCTGACCACCGCCGGTCATCGCCAGATCCAGCCGGTCCGCATCAACCGCATCAATTTGCAATGTGCCAAAGCCGCCGAGACGAACGCGCGGGGTGCGACCGGACAATTTGTCGAGCGTCACCCGGCCTGATCCAAGATGCGAGATATTGCTGATGGCGTAGCTACTGAGATACAGGGTAACCGGCCCGTCACCATCATAATTATCACCGCTCAACGACTTGGGCCGCACCGACACGACCAACTGCTTGCCGTTTTTTTGCAGCGAAACCCGGTCCAGAAGTTCGCGAGTCTCGCCTTCCGCCCGAGCCGACGGGCCTTTGCCAGATGTCAGTACCACGTTAACACCATTGCCGATCCGGATATCGTCAAAGCCGAACAGGGAGAATTGTCGTTCCGCAGCCTCTGCCACCGCTGGCAGCAGCAAGGCAGCGGCCAGCAGCACTAGGAACCTCATGTTGGTCGCGCCTCGCCAAATTCCATCCAGCCGAGCCAGCGCGGCGTCTTCGGCGCATAATGGCCTTCGCTTGCCGTAAGCGTATAGCCATTGGCTTCGATCAATTTGGCCACCGGCCGGTGCAGGTGGCAACCGCCAGCGATATGTTTCCAGACCGGCTCAATACGCCGCTGCCATTTTTCCGGCCCCTTGTCGGGCGCCCGTCCATGTTCGAGGAACAGGATCTTGCCGCCGGGTTTCAAGACCCGCCGCATTTCCGAAAGCACCTGCTGCCCGTCCTGCACCGAGCAGAGCGTGAAAGTGGTCAGCACCGTGTCGAAGCTGGCATCGGCAAAGGGCATGGCTTCACCAATGCCGTCGCATATCTCCATGTCGAGGCCCCGTTCGCTTGCTTCCTGACGGGTATAGTCGAGCAATTCTGCAGACGGATCGAGCCCGGTCAATTTATTGACTTTCGAACGGTCATAAAATTGCAGATTGATCCCGCCGCCGCAGCCGAGTTCCAGCACGTCGCCGTCGGCTTTCGGCACGATCAGGCTGCGGTCTTTCATGACCGCAGGCTGCGAACATGCACAGCGGATCAGCTTTGGAACCGCATATTTTTCCCATAGATTTGCCATCACCGGTAAATCTGCCACATGCGCGGCAGATCACCAAGCGATTTCAGCCTGTTGGCTGCATGATCAACCGCAGGTAATGTCGCCAGAGCCCATAGACCGCGACTTGCACTGTGCATCGCCGTGGATCCGGACGTCACCAGAACCCATGACCTTGGCGTCAACCGATCCGTCCGAGGATAGCTCGACATCGCCGCTACCGGCGACCGATATGCTGGCGCTGGCGGCGTTCAGATCCTTGCCGCTAATATCACCGGAACCGGCAATCGAGATATCGATCGATTCAGCCTTACCGGCCAGAGTCAGATTACCCGATCCGGCGACCTTGGAATTCAGCGAAGCCGTTTCTATTCTGGCGACGCGGATATTGCCCGAACCGGCTATGCTCAATTTCGTGGACTCGGTGGTCATCGCGTCGATTTCCATATCACCCGAACCAGCCAGCTTTGCACTCCGCAAAGCGGGTGCGCTGATGTAAATCGTCGCGGCCCCGCTATCGCCCCAGGACAGGCCGCTACTTTCGCGACCAATTTTAATCTCGTCGCCGGAAATCTTGAAGCGCAATTGCCCGATCGCCTCGTCATCACCCTCGGCCCGGATCGAATAGCCGCTGCCGGTGGTGAAGATGATATTGTCGGGACCAGCAAGCGTTATGCCCTCGAACGCACCCGGATCGCTATCGCTTTTACCGATAGGGCTGCCGTCGGTAAAGCTGCTGCCACCGGTGCTGGACGCGGCATCACCGACGGCATTGGCGATCGAGCCTTCGCAAGCCGCGAGTGCCAGTAGCGGTACCAAAAACAATATTTTCTTCATCCGTGCCTCCGTTGCTGTATTAACGTACTAATACGCCTGTGGCCGAAAGAGATCAAATTAAAAATTCGCTTTGTTCCGGACATGAAAAAGAGGCTGGCACATCGCTGTGCCAGCCCCTTTTGAATTTCGACGAACGCCGGAACGTTATCGATTAATCTTCTTTCACCTCATAATATTGCGGCGCAGCAATATTGAGGATTTCGAGAATCTTCGTCAGAGCCGTCGGCTCGTCGGTTTCTTCCATAGCTGCCAGTTCGCGAGCCAGGCGGCTGGATGCCGCTTCGAAAATCTGCCGTTCGGAATAGCTTTGTTCCGGCTGGTCATCGGCGCGGAACAGATCGCGGGTCACTTCGGCAATCGATACCAGATCGCCCGAATTGATCTTCGCTTCATATTCCTGTGCCCGGCGCGACCACATCGACCGCTTGACCTTGGGCTTGGCTTTCAGTGTTTCCATGGCTTCGCGGAGCGTCTTGTCCGAGGACAATTTGCGCATTCCGACGCCTTCTGCCTTGTTGGTCGGAACCCGCAAGGTCATCCGTTCTTTTTCAAAACGCAAAACATAAAGCTCGAGTTGCATGCCTGCAATTTCTTCATTTTGCAGTTCGACAACCCGGCCAACGCCATGTTTTGGATAAACAACATAATCGCCCACATCAAAGGACAGCACATTCGCAGCCATAAAAAGCCTTTCTTGGATCAATGGAAAAGAACGCTGCTAACGTTCGAATTTCGTACAACTTGACGAAAAAACCCTTCCGTACATATATTTAACGACCGAACACCACCCGCTTCCTCAGGTGTCCAGCCGCCAAGTGATGTATCTGTAGCAGATTCGTCACAAAAAAGCAATTTATCGTTGCATTGCACAACTTATCTTGTCCGGAAATGCCGGTTTCAGACATTCGGTGCTTGGCATTTCTTAGCCGCAGTGCAGCAAATTAACTATGGCCGGAGGAAAGGCCAGCTAGAATCCGAAATTAATCGCCCTGTCCAGGTTTCTCGGAGAAGAAGGCTTCGAATTTGCCTTCCATACCCTTATACTCTTCAGCATCAGCCGGTGGATCGCGGCTGACCGTGATATTCGGCCATTCTTCGGAAAATTTGGTATTTACCTCGAGCCATTTTTCCAGACCGTCTTCGGTGTCGGGCAGAATAGCTTCGGCCGGGCATTCGGGTTCACAAACACCGCAATCGATGCATTCGCTGGGGTTGATGACCAGCATGTTGTCGCCTTCGTAAAAGCAGTCCACCGGACAAACTTCTACGCAGTCCATATATTTGCATTTGATACAGTCTTCGGTAACAACGTAGGTCATCTGGTCTTAAACTCCCCAATACCAGCCCGCCATTCAGGACGGTAGATTCGTCCTAGCTATTGCGCAATTTCTGACACGTCAACAGTTGGTTTGGCCGCTATTTCAATTACCAGTCTGTAATATCTCATAACAGGATTGCGCCTGCAAAGCGCTGCTGCGGCGTTCCGGCAGCGCGATGATGCGAATCACATGGACGTCCTGGCCCTGCGGGACCGTGAGAATGTCGTCCTGCCGAACCTTGACATGGCCTCTTTCGATCCGCCTGCCGTTCAGCCGGACATGTCCTTTTTCTGCCAGCTTGCGCGCCATCACCCGGTTGTGGGCAAAGCGCAAATACCAGAGCAGCTTGTCAATCCGCAGCGCGGGAGGCGCTGCGGGGATGCTATCCGCTGCTCTGCCGTTCAAGCCTGCATCCTATTTTTTCATGCTGTCCCGAAGCGCAGCCAGTTCGGCAAAGGCTCCACCTGCGGTAGCGAGTACTGGCTCCGCTTTGCGTTTGACCGGCGCGCCTTTGCCCTTTTTCTGGTGCTTTTCACGGGGTTTGAACTGGCTCTGGTTCTTCTTGCGCGCCATGCCCTTCCAGCGCCAATATTGCACAGCCGCCTCCGGTTCGTGCGCATCGGGTGTGGCTTCAGCGGGCGCTTTCTCAGCACCGGCATCTGCCGCTACAGTCTCGCTCGGCACAGCTTCTGGCACAATGGCCTTTTCATCAACCGCTCCCGTCTTGGCAGTAGCAGCCTCAGGTGCCGCGCTGTCGGTGGTAACTGGCGGCTCGACCGGCGCCGGCTGGTCGGTGGTTTTGACAAACCCCCCCAGATCGAGCAGCGCTTCATGGCAGTCCTTCGACAGGCCCAATGATGTCGCCAGAGCCGGGTCGACGGAAAAAACCGCGCCCTGCTTGCGGGCTTCATGAGCCTGTTTGACCAGCCGTTCGACCATGTCGACCCGGACATATTCATCGGTAATCTTGCGAAAACCGAGTCGGGCAGCGTGATCGGCAGCCGCGAAATTCCCTTCCTTGAGATGCACGGCATTATCCGGCGCCTGTTCGATCATCGGCTCTGCGTCATATGCTGCGAACAAAGCCGTCCGCCAAAGCACCGCACCCGGCTTCATCAGCGCGTGATGGAATATATCGAGCGCGCCAAATACCAGACCAGCGCGTCGCGCATGGCCGCGCATATCATTGTCCAGGGCGCGGACAGCCTGATCGATTTCGCGGCGCGAGAGAATCCCGCCTGCATCGACAATCTGGGCAAACAGCGCGCGCACCGCCGCCGGGGTTTCCGGCTCGTTGGCCAGCGCGTCAATTTTCATCAGTCCCTGCAGATGCTTTGCCTTCATCGCATCGACCCAGGCCTTGACCCGGTCCATTACCTTCTGGCTGTCTTCGGAGGTCATATCCTTGATCGAGCGGTCGAACCTGATCTCGGGTTGCAAGAGAGTCTTGCCCTTGGCAAGGACCGCTAGCCGGCTATCGCCCCAGAGAATCGCCGGTTGCCCGGCGGCGTCGGGAACCAACTCCAGAACGGAGTCCGGTGCCTTGGCAAGAGCGTCTGCATTATCCGTCATAATCCGTCCCAAATATCTTTCTGCCGCGGCCAGTAGCATTTTTCGATCTTCTCTCCGGCTATCGGATGGCACGACAAATTGAAAGCCCTTGAGTGTTCCTATTTCCTGTCCCTCGACCAGGACCTTGCCATTGCCATCGACCACGACATCCTGATGCAACATATCTTTCTGCAGACCGCGCATCAACACCCGTGTCCGTTTGTCGACGAAACGCTGGGTCAGCTGGCTGTGCATCGCATCGCTCAGCTTGGACTCCAGCGCGCGGGTACGGTCGATCATTGCTTCCGGCTGCTCCACCCAGCGGGATTTCTGCGCGATATAGCTCCAGCTGCGGGCGGCCGCGATCCGCGCGCCCAGTGTCGCAATATCACCCTGAACATTTTCGAGTCGCGATATTTCTTGCGCCATTCTGGCGTGGGGAATGCGACCCGATCCGCTGGCGAGATGCGGCCAGAGCGAAGCGACAAACCGCGCCTGATGATCGGCGCCGACCTTGCGAAAATCGGGAATACAGGCAGCCTCCCAGAGCAGGCGTATCTTGTCCGGTGACAGGGCATGACCGGCCACGGCCTGATCCTGCGCTAGCCGTTTCAACACCGCCAGATCGACCGCTTCCGGTGCCGCATGCAATCGGCGGCCTTGCGGCGCTTCCTCCAGCGACCGGATCAGCCGGTCGACCGAACCGAAATCCGGTTCGGCATTGCGCCAGTAAAGCCATTCCAGCTTCGGGAAGCGATGCGATTCGAGATTTTCGATATCTTCCGGCTGCAGTTCATCCGACGTGGCGAGCCCGGTCAACACCCCGAAACTGCCGTCTTTCTGGTGCCGCCCGGCGCGCCCGGCAATCTGCCCGATTTCGGCGAGGGTGAGTTGCCGGCGGCGGCGGCCGTCAAATTTCTTCAGTGCGGCAAAGGCTACATGGGTGACATCGAGATTGAGCCCCATGCCGATCGCATCGGTGGCGACGAGATAGTCGACCTCCCCATCCTGATACATTTTGACCTGTGCATTGCGGGTCTGTGGTGACAAGGACCCCATGACGATCGCCGCGCCGCCATGCTGGCGCCGCAGCATTTCGGCGATCGCGTAGACATCTTCCAGCGAGAAGGCGACAATCGCCGACCGGCGTGGCAGCCGGGATAGCTTGCGCGGTCCGGCATAGCTCAGGGTGGAAAAACGCGGCCGGGTGACAATCTCCGCATCCGGCAGCAAGGCCTCGATCAGCGGCCGCAGGCTTTCCGATCCGAGGATCATGGTTTCTTCGCGTCCCCGCACGTGCAGCATCCGGTCGGTAAATATATGGCCGCGCTCGGGATCGATGCCGATTTGCGCCTCGTCGATTGCAACAAAGGCAAATTCGCGGTCCATCGGCATGGCTTCTGCGGTGCACAGATACCATTGCGCGTCTTTCGGGATGATTTTTTCTTCACCGGTGACCAAGGCCACGCGGTTCGCCCCTTTCAGCGCCACCACCCGGTCATAGACTTCCCGCGCCAGCAAGCGCAGCGGGAACCCGATCATCCCGCTGGAATGGGCACACATGCGCTCTATGGCAAGATGGGTTTTGCCGGTGTTGGTCGGGCCGAGGACGGCGACAAGAGACGACTGGGAGAACCGGGACATTATCTGTACAACAGCCGATCAGGCGAGCAGTTGCAAGAGGCTTGGCGCAAAAAACGCCGGGACCGACCGGATAACCTTGATTTTACACGATTCACCGCATGTAAACGGCCTGCACGGCGGCTTAATTTGACTTTAACCAAGTTCCTGCACAGAGGTTGCTCATATACAGGATGCAAAGTCATGAATTTGCATCACCAAGGGGTTGGTTTGTTCAAGAGTATCGACGATATCGACATGCAAGTTCAGGGGTCTGCAGCCATCGCAGCCAATCCCCTGCCGTCGGCACTCCCCGAGACGATATTTTCCGGGAAAAATCTCGCCGAATGGCGTGAATATCTGTCCGAACTCGACTGGGTGCCCGATCTTGGCGTCGAAATCGGCAGCCCGACCTGGTTTCGCGGCCTGGTAACCCTGACCGCCCTGTGCGGCTTTGCAATCAGCTGCCTTCCCGATTTTGGTCCGATTGCCGGACATCGCGCCGATCCGCTGAGCGGCTTTCGCGCCGATCAGGCCCGTTCGCAAATGATCGCGCCGCTGGCTTATGGTTCCGACACCGGCATAAGGATGGCGGCAACCGACGCGGTACGCCCGCTGGCAGAAAGCCCCGAACGACCATCAATCGAACTGGTCGCCACGCTCGGTCGCGGCGACAGTCTGCGCCGGGTATTGCAACGCGCCGGGGTCGCCAGCGACGAAGCCGCGCAGGCCAATGATCTGATCAGCGGTGCGGTTTCGCTCGGCGATATCAAGCCAGGCACCAAGATCGACGTCGTCCTCGGCCGTCGCCCGGCGAAGAATCAGGCGCGACCGCTCGACCAGCTCGCGTTCCGCGCGCGCTTTGACCTCAATCTCGAAATATTACGCGATGGCAGCCAGCTGAAGCTCAACCGCAAGCCGATCCTGGTCGACGACACGCCGCTGCGGATCAAGGGCACGGTCGGCTCAAGCCTCTATCGCTCTGCTCGCGCCGCGGGTGCTCCGGCCGATGCAGTGCAGAAATATCTGCAGGTCATCGGATCGAAAATGTCCGTATCCCGCGATATTCGCAGCACCGACGAATTTGATATCATCCTGTCCTATCGCCGCGCCGAAACCGGCGAGGTCGAAGTCGGCGACTTGATCTACGCCGGCCTTGAACGTGGCGGCAAGGCTCAGGCACAAATGTTGAGATGGCAGAGCGGCGGACGCACCAACTGGTTCGAAGCATCGGGCGTCGGCCAGTCGAACGGCGAACTCGCCCGGCCGACCAACGGACGCATCACCTCCAACTATGGCATGCGCCGTCATCCGATCCTGCGCTACAAGCGCATGCACAGCGGCATGGACTTCGGCGGCGGCTATGGCGCCCCAATTTACGCGGTTACCGACGGCAAGGTGGTTCATGCCGGTCGCAAGGGCGGCTTTGGCAATTATGTCAGATTGCAACATAGCGGCGGCCTGGCTTCCGGCTATGGCCATATGAGCCGGATCGCTGTGAGCAACGGACGGCGCGTGCGCAAGGGCCAGATTATCGGCTATATCGGCTCGACCGGCCTGTCGACCGGACCCCATCTCCATTATGAACTCTACCGCGGCGGACGCACGATCAATCCCCGTTCGGTAAAATTTGTCGAGCGCGCCCAACTGGGCGGACAGGAGCTGCGCAAATTCAAGGGCGAGCTGCAGAAATTGCAGCGCGTCGAACCGGGCGCTGCACTAACCACGCTGAAAAGCGCTTCTGCGCAAGCCGAGCCCGAACGCGAGATCAACCGGCTCAACAAGCCGCTCAAGAGCTAGGCCCGGACCACTCGCCGCCAAACAGTTTCACAGAAGAGTTGAGCGCCGCTGCCCGCTCGGCTAAGCCTTTTTCATGACACAACACGCTTCATTCCCGCACACGCGCCTGCGCCGCACGCGCACCCATTCATGGAGCCGGGACATGGTCCGGGAGACGCGTCTGACGCCCTCCGACCTGATCTGGCCACTGTTCATTACCGAAGGCACAGGCGTGGAAGAGCCGATCGCATCGCTCCCGGGCGTATCGCGCTGGTCGGTCGACGGCATCGTTGAACGAGCAAGGGAAGCCCGCGATCTCGGCATTCCCTGCCTCGCGCTGTTCCCCAACACACCGGCAGAAAAACGCAGCGATGACGGCAAGGAAGCGCTAAATCCCGACAATCTGATGTGTCGCGCCACCAGAGCGGTGAAAGATGCTCTGGGTAACGAGATCGGCATTCTCACCGATGTCGCTCTCGATCCGTACACCAGCCATGGCCAGGACGGGCTGCTCGATGACAAGGGCTATGTCGCAAATGACCGCACGCTCGACATGCTGACCAAGCAGGCGCTGAACCAGGCCAATGCCGGTGCCGATATCATCGCACCATCCGACATGATGGATGGACGGGTCGGCGCGATCCGCGACGTGCTCGAACTGGCGCATCACCATAATGTCCAGATCATGGCTTATTCCGCCAAATATGCCAGCGCCTTTTACGGCCCGTTCCGCGACGCCGTGGGATCGGGCGGGCTGCTGAAGGGCGACAAGAAAACCTACCAGATGGATCCGGCCAACAGCGATGAAGCGATTCGCGAGATTGCCTTCGATATTGCCGAGGGCGCCGACAGCGTGATGGTCAAGCCCGGCCTAGCCTATCTCGACATCATTTACCGCGCCAAGTCGGAATTCAACATACCGGTCTTCGCCTACCAGGTGTCCGGCGAATATGCGCTGATCAAGGTCGGTGCCGCAGCCGGCGTCGGCGACCATGACGCGCTGATGATGGAAAAGCTGCTCGCGTTCAAGCGGGCAGGATGCTCCGGTATCCTCACCTATTTCGCCGCCGATGCAGCGCGTTTGCTCCATGGCTGATAAAGCCATCGATATTGTTCTGGAAACCGAACGGCTGTTCCTGCGCAAGTGGCGGAAGAGCGATATCGAGCCGTTTATGGAGCATCTCAACACCCGCAATGTGATGCGCTGGCTGGGCGGCGTGCAGAGCCGCGAGAAATTCGACGCCGCGATGGCGCGGCTCGAAGGCTATGACCGCGATTTCGGCCACACATTCTGGATTGTCGAGCGCAAGTCCGACGGAGAAATTCTCGGCTTTTGCGGCCTCAAGCGGGTCAATGCGCCGCAGCCAAAACTGACCGGTGCCCATGAAATCGGCTGGCGCTTGCGCGAAGATGCCTGGGGTCACGGCTATGCCAAGGAAGCCGCAACGGCCTGCATGGACGCAGCGTTCAGCCGCTGGAACGCGCCCTATGTCGTAGCGCTGACCGTCGCCGGCAACGAACCAAGCTGGGGCCTGATGAAACGACTCGGCATGCGCCACCATCCCGAGCTGGATTTTCACGATCCCAATTATGGCGAAGATCTGAACCCGACCATTGTTTATAAAATCGAAGCTGATGTCTGGAATTCCAAAGCATGACCAACCCCCTCATCCTGCCGTTCAACGGCAAAACCCCGAAAATCCATCCCAGCGCCTTTATCGCGCCGGGATGCAAGATCATCGGCGATGTCGAAATCGGCCCCGAATCGAGCGTCTGGTATAATTGCGTGATTCGCGCCGACGTGAATTTCATCCGAATCGGCGCGCGCAGCAATATCCAGGATGGCACCACCATTCATTGCGACAGCGCGACGCCCGCCACACCCAATGGCAATCCGACGATCATCGGCGATGATGTACTGGTCGGCCATATGGTGATGCTGCACGGCGCTACGCTGGAAGACCGCGCCTTTGTCGGCCTGAGCACGACGGTCATGGACGGCTGTGTGATCGAGGGCGATGCGATGCTCGCCGCCGGCGCGACCCTGACACCCAATAAACGCATTCCCTCCGGACAATTATGGGCCGGATCACCGGCGAAATTCATGCGCGACCTGCCGGAAGCCGCCATTGCCGGGATGCGCATGGGCGTCGCCCATTATGTCGAAAATGCCAAGGCGCACAAGGCGGCCATCGACGACCTGGCCTAGCGCAGCCGGTTCTTCATCGCCTCGATATCGGCCTGCTGCCGGTCCACTTGCGCCTGGACCGAGTCGCGCTGCGTGGCGATGATGGTGGTGCCTCCTGATTCGTCTTCGGCCGTCTCGCGTTCGAGCTGCTCGCGGTAAAGCGAATCGATATCGGCCAGCGCCTCGACCGAAGGACTGCGCTGGATCTCGAGCGCAGCCAGTTCCATATGGGCTACGACCCAGGCTTCGCTCGACTCCGCCGAGCCGCGGGCCGCATCCACCAGCTTTTTGACGGCCGGAAGTCTGGCCCGGTATTTTGCATCCGCAGCGCTGCTGCTGGCCACAGCGGCGCCCAGCCTGGACTGCATGTCCGCTGGCAGCGAAGTAATGGCGGTAGCGGGAGCAGCCGCTTCGTCCGTCACCGGTTCGCGTTCATAGGGACGCTCCAGAAGCGACGGAAAATCGCCCTGCTGCATCGCGCAAGCCGGAAGTGCCAGAATCAGCGGAATGAAGAGGACGGAGCGCAACTGCATGGCCAAACTATTAGGTTCGCGAAAGCGTTACCGCAATGGTTTATCCGCAAACACGGTCCGGGGCACAAGTCTGCGTCAGCTTTGCACTGCTAATAGCAGCCGCCAACCGGATCGGAGATCGGCGCGGCGGTATATTTTTGGGCAGCACTTTCAATCGATCCGCAGCTGATATGAAAATCGGCCGCGTTGCCGCTATTAATGGTCAGCTGATCAACCAGGCAGGCTTTCGATGCCCATCCGGCGGGAGATTTCAGATCAGCCGCTGACCGCGTCCATATGGTGAATCCATGCAGGGCACCGACCGATACCACCCGTCCGTCGGGATCAGCCTTGTCCCCATCACCGGGCTGGAACGGAGATTGGCAAATCCCCGGTTTCGGCACGCCGCGTTCGGCGACCCCGCCATTCCCGATCACATGGCTTTGCGGCAATTTCCACGCAGAATCCGGATTTTCTATATCGGCCGGGAAACGGATGCGTTGCAGATTATGCTGATGTCCGGCGACAATAGTGTTCGGATTGCATTGACCGCCACTGCACATGGACGTCGGCTCTTGTCCTGCGGGTAGCGCTTCCTTCAGCATATCACGCCAGGCCAGTGTCCATCCATAGCCGCCGCCGGCGAGATTCCAGACGGGTTGATGGGTCACCCACCAGACACTGGTTTGAGGGCCCATTTTTGCGCTGGCATCTTTGGAATATTCCATCGCAATCTTGAAGCTTTCGACAATATTGCTTTTCACCGGCTTGACGTTGCCGGTGCCCTGCCATGGCAGATTATGCTGGCAATCGTTCCTGCTGGTGAAATTTCCGCAATCCGGGGAGCTGTCCAGCATGACAAAGCGATGGGCCATATCCTTGGCTGTCATATGCGCCGGCAAATTCTTCTTCGGAGCGACATCGAAATACCACGGTTTCATCAGGGCGGCGGGGCCATCGTAAAAACCATTGCCATTTGACGGAGACGAGCCCCGCTTCGGACATGTGGCTGGCGTCAGACTGTCGCTCGGTTCGAACAGGAAAAGCCAGTCATCGCCATACCAGGTTATTCTGTCGGAACATTGTTCATGATTCCCGCGTGCGGGAGCGAATGCACTGGTCATCAGCAACAATTGTGCGGGTTTGAAAAATTCTGTCTGGAAAAAGGTCCATTTGTTCGAACCAAAATTATTTTCCTCGATATAGCGAAAATCCCCGACGTGGAAAACCAGATCGGGATTTTCTGCCGCTGCGCCAGCGGCGACCTGATAGATATTCTCGACATCAGGCTGGCAGGCCGAATCATCGCGACAACCGGTATCGCCGATACCGATGATCCGAATCTCGGCATCATATTTCCGACCGACATTATGTGGCCCGGGAAATTCCACCTGCTGCTGCCCGGACACCAGAGTCTGCATCCCGCTCGTGGCAGCGGCAACCGGTTTCAGCACCGCTATTGAAACGGGATTTCCCGCCTTGGTCAAACTGGCGCTGTTCCAGTCGCCTGCCATGCTGGCCTGACAAAGGGTGATCGGCCAGTCTGCAGCGTTCAAATTGGCCGGCAGCTTCCGGTTTGCCGGTGTCACCGGGCTGCTTGCGGTACCATCGGCTGTCCCGGTCAACAAATAGTCTGAGCAATTCTGGGCCGTCAGAGCCGGATTGGCGATTGCGAAACGGGCGACGATTTGCGGCGTCAGCGGATCGCTCGCGGACGGGCCGGCAACCACCGTCCAGGCGGCAATCACGGCATCCCCGCTAGCCGGGGACTCGACCGCCCTGGCAGGCTGGGATGCCAGAAATGACAGAATCAGACCCGAACAGATAGCGGTTGAAATTTTCATTGTTGAAATGGAGTGATAGGTCATGCTGCTTATCCCTATTGGTTGCTATCGATTAGCCCCATTTTCGCTGATCCATAGAATCAGGGAAATACGCAGGTCTCACTCATCGGCCGCTTGGCCAATTGGAAAAAGCGATATACCACAAGCGAATAGTCCCAGCGACCCGGAAATTTTCCGGCCACGCTGTGGCAATAATCGGCGAGTAGTCGGCGGAGCATCGGGTTCGGCATATTGTCGCACGAATGCACTGGGCTTTTTGGTCGCTTTCAGGCTTAAGCTGGTTGACAGTGCCAGTTCCATCGGTTAGCTGCCCACTCTTTCCAGCGTGAGCCCAAAGACTCGCGTTAACGGCTTTGTGCGCTGGAACCATAAATTTGAAACGGAAAAATAGCCATGTTCGCAATTGTGCGCACCGGCGGCAAACAATATCGGGTTGCCGCAGGAGATATTATCGCAGTCGAAAAACTAGCTGGTGAAGCTGGTGATTCGATAACCTTGGATGACGTTTTGCTTGCCGGTGACGGCGACGACATAAAGGACGTCAAGGGTCTGACCGTTGCGGCCGAGATCATCGCCCAGGAAAAAGGCGAGAAGGTCATCATCTTCAAAAAGCGCCGCCGGCATAACTATCGTCGGAAAAACGGTCATCGCCAGCAACACACTGTGCTGAAGATCAGCGCCGTTGGTTCTGACAAGGCGCCAAAGAAAGCCGCTCCCAAGAAGGAAGCTGCTCCAGCCGAAGAAAAGCCGGCCGCGAAAGCCAAGGCTGCTCCAGCTGAAAAGGCTCCGGCCGAAAAAGCGCCAGCGAAAAAAGCTGCTGCGAAAACCGAAACAAAACCAGCTGCTGCCAAGAAGGCTCCAGCTAAGAAGCCAGCAGCCAAAAAGCCGGCTGCGAAGAAAGAGGACTAAACCATGGCACATAAAAAAGCAGGTGGTTCATCCCGCAACGGTCGCGACTCAGCAGGTCGTCGTCTGGGCGTAAAGAAATTCGGCAGCGAAGCTGTTGTCGCCGGTAACATTATCATCCGCCAGCGCGGAACGCAGACTCATGCGGGTCGCAATGTCGGTATGGGCAAGGACCACACATTGTTCGCGCTCGTCGACGGCAAGGTGGAATTCCACAAGGGCAAGCTCGGCCGCAAATATGTGTCCGTCGACCTCATGGCGGAAGCCGCAGAATAACTGGATAATCGATAAAGGGTTATCCTCTAGCAGGATGACCCGGCAGGTTCCAAGGAACCACCAATTTCAGGGAGAGGGTCATCCTCTCCCTTTTTTTGTCTCTCCCTGTCATAACGTCACGATCTTGTAATGGGTCCCCGCTAGCGGGGTAATCAATCAGGTCGGGGGCGTCGCGAATATGATGATGGAGAGTCCCGATGTTTGCCATAACACCAAGATTGCTTTTACGGCCCGGCTGGCCCGAGGATGCCAGCGCATTATTCAACGCAATCAATGATGAAGCGATCATCCGCAATCTTGCGAGCGCTCCATGGCCCTACAGACGCGATGATGCCGAACAATTTCTCGCCACCCCATACCCCCTGGTTCATCCCAGTTTTCTGATCTTTCGCCGCGATGGCCAGGCTCCCATATTGCTAGGCTGCATGGGATTTGGCGACAAAGGCGACGGGGATCTGGAACTGGGCTACTGGATTGCCCGCGATCACTGGGGCCACGGTTACGCGACCGAGGCTGGTCGGGCGGTGCTCGACATTGCCCGGACGCTTGGCCATCCGGAAATCAGGGCCGAGCATTTCGCCGACAATCCCGCTTCGGGTAAAGTGCTGAGAAAACTGGGCTTCAGGCCAACCGGCCGGTCCACTCCGCGCTTTTCAAAGGGCAGAGGGGGGAAAGCCGACGCGGCTCAGTTCACCCTGTCCCTGTCGGAAGACGATTCGGCAGATGGAATCATGCGAGACCTCGCCGCATAAAGCTAGCCTCAGGCGACTTTCTTCAGACGGCCTGCTCTGGGTCGCCCCTTGATCGGCATGACCTTCGCCGAGCCTGTCGCTTCGTCCATGATCGCCGCTTCATATTCGCTCTCGGCCAGCCGGATGAGAGGGCGGTCGTCGATATCCCAAGGGTGGAAACCCGGTTTGAAAAACTGCAGCAGCGGCCACAAGGTCCGCCGGAACGGCGCATCGCCGAGCAACGCATAATGGACCAGCCCTAGCCACGCACGCGGTCCCGAAATACCGTCTTGGCGCAGCAGATCCAGGACGCCTTTGGCCCGGTTCTTGGTAAAGCCAAGCGTGATTTTGGCCATGAAGCTGCAGCGGACAAGCCAGCATTTCAGAGGGTTCCAGTCCTTGGTCACATGCAGCCAGGTATCAAAGGCGACACCCTTATGCTCAACTTCTTCCGAAGCATGCCATAGCCAGAGTTTGCGCTGGTGCTCGTCGGCATGTTCAAAATGTTTCGGGTTGGCAATCACTTCTGCGGCCAGAATCGCTGTAATATGCTCGATGCACATGGTCGCCACTAGATGCGCGATTTCCGGTTTGGTCCGAATCGTGTTGACCACTCCGCAAATCGCCTGTTCCAGCCGGGTAATATCGAAATCACAGTCTTTCAAATGCTCGTTGAAGCAATGATGCTCACGGCTGTGGATCGCTTCCTGCTGGATGAAGGCACGGATTTCCTGCTGCAATTTCGGCGGCACGCGCTTGCGAAATTTTTTGATCGATTCGATGAAAAAGGTCTCACCTTCCGGAAAGGTCACCGACAGCGCATTGAAAAAGGCGGACGCATAAGGATCGCCGCCGACCCAGCGGCGCCGGCGGATCAAGGCGCTGGAAAAATTCCGGTTACGGGGGTGGATATGAAGATCGGAAGGTGTCGCGCTTTTCTTCTGCGCTTTAAATTTGGCCGCTGCATGAGCGAGTGGTGGAGCGATGTCCATATCTGGCTATGTACCTCCCGGTATCCTGAAAAAATTGTGCGACCAACTTTTGGTTAAGCGCTGCTTAGACAAGGAAGGTTAAGGTTCGGCATCCCAGGATGCTTTACAGACGTGGTTAATTATCGGTTTATCTCACCGAAATCCGCAGAAATGCTGGATATTGCAATATGAACGAGCTTGCTGCCCTATGGTTTATTTACGCCGGTAGCGGAAATACCATACATCATGACCCTGACGGCGCGCCTTGGCTTCATAGCGCGTTTCCGGCCAGCCACCGGGACGGATCATCCAGTCCTTCGGACTTTCGCACAGCCAGTCAAATTCGTCGCGCTGGTTCATGATCATGCAGGCCCATTCCAGATAGACCGGATGGTCGGTGCCGAAACGAAACTCGCCGCCCGGTTTCAGCTTCTGCGCGATCAGGCCGATCGGGCCATGATTCATGAAGCGTCGCTTGGCGTGGCGCGCCTTCGGCCAGGGATCGGGATGCAGCAGATAGACAAAGCTCAACGCACCATCCGGGATCCGCTCCAGCACGTCGAGCGCATTGCCCATATGCAGGCGGACATTGGCCAGATGGCCGTCGCGAATATGCTGCAGCGCTCCGACCACTCCATTGAGATAGGGCTCGCAGCCGATGAAACCGTGATCGGGCAGCATGTCGGCGCGCGCGGCAAGATGCTCCCCGGCACCGAAGCCGATTTCGAAATGCAGGGGACGATCGCCGCCAAACAAAGACTTGGACGACACCGGACCTTCCACAGGCACAGCAATTTGCGGCAGCAGTTTTTCGACCAGTTCCACTTGCTGATCACGCAGGGCATGGCCCTGCCGCCGACCGTATAGCTGGCGAATGGTGGTCGGATCACCTTCTTTAAATGCGGTCATCGCTCGGAAACTTCTACGGGCAAGATCGTCTCTAGATAGCGGCTTTCAGCGCATCCACCAGATCGGTCTTTTCCCACGTGAAGAAATCACCCTCAGCCTTGCGACCGAAATGGCCATAAGCGGCGGTCGCACCATAGATAGGCTTGTTCAGGCCGAGATGGGTGCGAATGCCCTTGGGTGTCAGACGCACCAGTTCCGGCAATATTTCTTCCAGCCGCTCTTCGCTCACTTTACCGGTGCCATGCAGGTCGACATTGATCGACAATGGCTCGGCGACACCGATCGCATAAGATAGCTGGATCGCGCAGCGCTTGGCGAGACCGGCGGCGACGATATTCTTCGCCAGATAGCGCGTGATATAGGCAGCCGAGCGATCGACCTTGGTCGGATCCTTGCCGGAGAAAGCACCGCCGCCATGCGGGCTCGCGCCACCATATGTGTCGACGATGATCTTGCGACCGGTGAGACCGGCGTCGCCGTCGGGACCGCCAATTTCAAAGCGCCCGGTCGGGTTGACGTGAATCACCGTCTTGTCGGTGATAAAGCCTTCGGGCAGCACCGAGTGGAACACGCCCATCACATAGTCGCGCAATTCCTCGTAAAGCGCCGGATTGTCGCTGTCCTTGTAATAGCCCGGCGCGTGCTGCGTGGAAACCACCAGAGCAACGGCCTCGACCGGTACTTCATTGACATAGCGCAGGGTCACCTGGCTCTTGCTGTCCGGCTCCAGGAACGGGGCTGCGCCGCTGTGACGATCCTTGGCCATCTGCTTCAATATCTCGTGCGAATATTGCAGCGTGGCCGGCATCAGGTCCGGCGTTTCGTCGCTGGCATAGCCGAACATGATGCCCTGATCGCCAGCGCCTTCGTCCTTGTTGCCGCTTTCGTCGACGCCCTGCGCGATATGCGCCGATTGCGGGTGCAGATAATTTTCAAATGTCAGATTCTGCCAGTGGAACCCGTCCTGCTCATAGCCGATTTTCTTGACAGTTTCGCGGACAACAGTCTGGATTTCCTCCTGCGCGCCCGGCGCCCAATTGCCGTCCGTATCGATCATGCCCGAACCGCGAACTTCCCCTGCCAGAATCACCCGATCGGTGGTGGTCATGGTTTCGCATGCGACCCGCGCTTCCGGGTCCTTGGAAAGGAACAGATCGACGATCGCATCCGAAATCTGGTCCGATACTTTGTCGGGATGGCCTTCAGAGACCGATTCGGAAGTGAATATAAATTCTGAACGCATGGCAAAATCCTGATTTTGGGCCGAAACGACATCAGCCGCAGGGACATAAGGAAAAGTTTATATCTACTTTAACGGGCGCGCACGCGGATGGCAATGGCAGATAGAAGCAAAATCAGCGCCAGAGCGAGTGACAGGATATTGCCGTAACGCGCAAATAGCGTGGGTGCCTTCGCTTGCGGCAGGCGGCTATCAATCCGGCCCGCCTCGCCCATCGGCACATGGGCTCTAACCGTCCCGTTCGCGTCGATCACTGCCGAAATGCCGGTCGGAGTCGAACGGATCACCGGCAGGCCCTCTTCGATCGCCCGCAAGCGCGCCTGAGCCAGATGCTGCGGCGGTCCCCAGCTGCCAAACCAGGCGTCGTTGGACGGGTTGAAAATGAAATCCGGGCGGTTTTCGCGGTCCACGACTTGGCCGGAAAAAATAATCTCGTAGCAAACCTGAACCCCCGCCTTGCCGAACCGGCCAAGATCAATCGAACTAGCGCCGGGACCCGGCCAGAAATCAAAATCACCCGGTGCCAGACGCGACAGACCAATAGCCGACAAAAGCGGCCGCATCGGCAGATATTCACCATAAGGCACCAGATGGGCCTTGTCATAGCGCCCGATCAACTGATGCCCAGAATCCATCGCAAAGACGCTGTTGCGGGCACCGACCGCACGTCCTTCCGCTTCGTCAAATTCGAGCTTGAGGGCGCCCAGCACCAGCACATCGCCGGGCTTCATCAGTCCGCCGAGCTGCTGGCGGACAAATTCCGGCGGGCGACCATAATAATAGCGCGCCGGATAACCGGTTTCGAGATAATCGGGAATAGCCGCTTCCGGCCAAAAGAGGATGCGCGGACTGTCATCTTCACGGAGCGTCAGTTCGGCCAGCTTGGAGAGATTCTGCTCTTCATAACCGGCCTGCCATTTATCCTGCTGACCGATATTGGGCTGAACCACGGTGATCAGCGGCTGGTCCGATGAAATTTGCTGCTGGCCATGCGGGATCACAAAAAGCCCCGCAAAAACGACCAGGAGGAGAATCGCGGCTTGCCATCTTTTCTCGGCTAACAGCCAAAGACCACCGGCTCCCGCAAACAGCAGAGCGGATAGACCATAGGTTCCGATAAACATGCTGAGACTGGCCATCTGGCCAAGCGGGAGGGCGATCACCCCCAGCGGATTCCAGATAAAACCACTGAACACCCAGCTTCTCAGCCATTCTGTGATGATCCACATTGCCGCCATTGCCAGTACAAACGCCCCCGGACTGTCCTTGCCAACCCAAAAGGCGCCCAAAGCAGCCAGTGCCGGAAATACCGCCAGATAAAGCGACAGCAATATCACCGCGATATAGCCGAGCCACTCGGGCATCGCGGCCTGGAAAGTGAAGGCCTTGGCGATCCAGTTCAGACCGATGATGAAATGGCCCACCCCGAACAGCCAGCCGGTGAAAAAGGCCGCTTTGCGGCTCTGCGCTTGCATCACGATCGCCATCCACAAGGCCAGCATCAATATCGTCAGCGGCCACAGGTTCAGCGGCGCGAAGCCGGTTGCGCTCAAGCCACCCGCGAACAGCGAGATTGCGTAGGGATGGCGGGCGATCATTTCATGGAGTTTTGACACCAGCGGCTTTTGCCGTGTTCGCGATCACCATTCAATTGCTAATTGCCCGAACAAGCATTTGCTTGCTATCGTCCGGACATGAAGATCATCACCCTCCTGACGCTTGCGCTGGCGCAACCGGCGGCAAGCCAGCCAGAACCGCTCAGCGAAAGCCAGCGGCGCGACCTTTCCTGCGTTGCCGTGCTGGCGATCATCGCTTCGGAACAGGAAAGCGGTGTGCCCAGCGCACTTGACTATCCTTTGCTCACCGAACGGGGCGCCACCTATGCCGGACTGATCGGTCAGCAGATCATCGACGAAAGCGGCAGAAGCAAAGAGCAGGTCCGCGACGATATGATCGCGGCGGTAGCAGCCCGGCAAGCTATGGCACAAGCCGCCGCCGATCCGGACGAGGCCGTCAGGAGCGAAATGGCCACTTGCCTGCCATTGCTCGATGCCGCGGTCCCTCCGAAGCCGAAGCCGGACCTGACCCAGTGTGCCGGGATGCTGCAACTGGCCTATGACGAGGTCCACGACCGCGAGGGCCTGTCCAAGACCGCGCAGGATCTGAAAACGCTGGCAGCTGTGCTCGACAGCCGCGCCCGCGACCGGATGCGCGCCGAGGGGCTCAGCGGTTCGGAGAGCGACATATTATTGACCCGGAGCCGCGAATCGATGCTGGCCGAAGCCAAAGAGCGGGAATCCGCTGGACTGGGTTCCAATCTGGATTTCGAACATTGTTTCACCCTCGCCGCTCCCGAAGACAAGCAGAGAAAATATGAACATTGAATCCAAGTCGCCCTTGCGGCCCTTCCACCTGGCCTTTCCGGTCGATGATCTCGACGCAGCCCGCGCCTTTTATGGTACGCTGATGGGTTGCGAAGAGGGTCGTAGCGATACCCACTGGATCGATTTCAATCTGTTCGGACACCAGATCGTCACCCATCTGGACAAGAATTTCACGGCCCGGCCGATGGTCAATCCGGTCGACGGCGAACAGGTTCCGGTGCCACATTTCGGCGTCGTGCTGTCCATGCCGGAATGGCAGGCTCTCGCCGACCGTCTGGTTGCAGCCGACATCGACTTTGTCATCTCTCCCACGAGCCGCTTCCAGGGACAGGTGGGCGAGCAGGCGACTATGTTCTTTCAGGATCCGAGCGGCAATGCGCTGGAGTTCAAGGCCTTTGCCAGCGATGACCAGCTGTTTGCCAAGGGCTGAACTGCGTCCGCTAGCTCAGGCCGGCTGTTCGCTCTCCTGACGTTCCAGACCGTCTTCCAATTGCCGTTCGGCCAGATCCCGGGCGGCATTGCGGGCCAGACCGAGTGACCTGGACAGGCGTTCGCCAATCAGTGCGTCACCCAGCGCCATCAACACCAGCGTAATCGTATCCTCGTGCATCTCGCGATCCTGGTGACCGCCTTCTCCAATATCATCCACCAGCTTGTGTATCGCCTCGATGATGGGATCCAGCGCGTCTTCATTGCCGGTCAGCATCATCCACGACCAGAGCGCCGCAGCGCCTTGCTTGTCAAAAGCGTCGAATGTCAGATCAACAATATCGCGCGCACAGCCTTCTCCCGAGCGGGATTTGACAACCGCCTGCGCAATCATCCCGCAAACTTCGTCGGACAAATAGACGGCAAGCGCCTTTTGCAGGCCGGAGGCCGAACCGAAATGGTGCAATAGATTGGCGTGGGTCCGGCCGATCCGGCCGGCGACAGCCTTCAATGTAACCGACTGCGGGCCAGTTTCGATCAGCAGATCGCGGGCCGCTGCCAGCGCCATGCCACGGCTTTCTTCCGGGGAGAGTCGTCTCTTTGCTATTGACATTTATGTAAGTAGCCTTATTATCATTGCTGTTAGCTATAGGCTGCATTTCGCATAATGGAAACATCTGATGAACATGCCTAATTCCCTCAGCGCCGAACCGGAATCCATTCACACCCCTACACCTGCGGATCATGAGATCACGCCCCGCGACCGCCGTTTCGGGCGGGAAGAAGGCTATGACCCCGGGAAATACTGGCAAAATGGCGATCCGGTCGCGACCGCTTTCTACAATTGCCTGTCGCTCACTTTCCCGCGTGGCGAGGCTTTCTTCATCGAGAGTGTGAGAGAATTTCGCGATCACACACCGCAGAAATTGCAAAAAGAGATCCGCGCCTTCGTTCAGCAGGAAGTGATCCACAGCCGCGAACATCTCGCGCTAAACCGCCGGGTCGAAGAAAACGGCTATGACACCAGCCGGATCGAGCAGCGGATTACCGAATCGCTCGCCATGACCAAGGGGCGGCCCAAGATCGCCAATCTGGCAGCGACGATGATCCTCGAACATTTTACCGCGATCATGGCGCAGCAGTTTATCGCCAACCCGCTGCACTGGAAAGATTCCGATGAGGAAACCGCCGACCTGTGGCGCTGGCATGCACTGGAAGAGATCGAGCATAAGGGCGTCGCCTATGACACCTGGCTCTACGCGACCCGGGACTGGAGCCGCTGGCAGCGCTGGAAAGTGAAGGCGCTGATGATGCTCGTCATCACTAATAATTTCTGGGGCAACCGCTGGAACGACACGCTCGATCTGCTGGCGCAAGACGGCATGACCGGATGGCGGGTGAAGCTCCGGCTGCTGAAATTCCTGCTCGTCTCGCCGGGCATAGCGCGGGCGATCATCGTTCCGTGGTGCAAATTCTTCCTGCCCGGATTTCATCCGTGGAATGAAGATGACCGGCATCTGATCCAGCGCGCCGAAAGCGAATATGAAGCGGCGATCACAGGACGGCCCGCGGCCGCCTGACGTCAGGACTGGACCACAGCGGTCAATGCGCCGCTTTGTTCATATCCACTTTTTCGACCCATTCCGGAAAGAAGCTGGGTTCGCGGTTGGACCAGCCGGGCGCGGTCGCTGCCGCTTCGCTGATCGACTGCAGCAGGCCCTTGCGGGTTTTCGGGTGAAGATGCGGGAGCGAGGCTGCCGCACAAAAGGCGCCGGGCAGCCACGGACGCGAATCCGGGCCCAGCAGGCGCTCGTAGAGAAAACGAAAGGCGGGGAAACTGTGGATACGGCCCTGCCCCAGATCATAAGCAGCGAGCGAAATCAGCGAAGGCATGAACGCCTCGATACTGTCGATCGCGCAATCTTCGGGAATCGCTTTGCGAATGTCGCGGATGCGCCGGTATAGAGACATCTGGACCTGGATCCCGGCCTCTTCGACCTTGTCGCGCGACCATGTCTCCACCGCATCGGAACGCTCGAGCCCGACATCCAGCGACCGGCGGATATAGCGCTGGGTCGCGGAGCTGAAGCTCGCAAATTCTTTCATCTCGGCCAGCGTCATGGCGCCGGGGACGGATCGTGTTTCCTTGGTCATGTCTTCACAACTCCTCGTGGACTTATCCCACGAAGACATTTGACCCAAACATGGTTAGTAATTGGTTAAATCGGGCCTGATTAATTCGCCGTTGACCATCCAAAGTCGGAAAATTGCGCGCCAGGCTTATAAAGTTTCGACCAACCGCAAGCATGGTTCGACCGGTCACGATTCCCCTAGAGACAATTGATACCATATTGGCCTAAGCTGACTCGAAACCATGAATTGAACGCATATGAGAAAATTTGAACTGGGAAACCGCAGGCCGTCGGTCGGACATCAGGTAGCCATCCTGTCGATCCTCGGATTCTGGTTTTTCTACATGATTGTCCTGACGCTGCGGGCGTCGATCGGTGACTGGCCGGCGCAAGGCGAAATGGTGATGCGACGGACTGTCGTAACCGTTTTCGGCATCGGTGCTACCTATCTGCTGTATCTGTTTCTCCGGCAGTTCGAGGACAAGGCGCTCTCCACTAGGATCATCACCGCCTTTGCCGCTGCCATTCCCTGCGCCATCATCATTGCCTCGTTCAACCATTATATCTTCAACGTCTATTATCCGGAAAATCTGTGGGACGAAGCGCATGTCGAGGAAATGCGCAAATATATGGAGCAGGATAATCTGGCGTTTAAGGCAATTTTCGAAGATGCCACCTCCCGCTTTTTCTTCATAGTCAGCTGGACATCCCTTTATCTCACGCTGAGCTATGCCGGCAGGGTCCGGCAGGTCGAGCGCAAGGCCGCCCGCTTCGCGCAGGCCGCGCAGGATGCCGAACTGCGATCGCTGCGCTATCAGGTCAATCCGCATTTCCTGTTCAACACGCTCAACAGCCTCAGCACCCTGGTGATGCGCAGCCAGCCGGAAGAAGCCGAGGAGATGATCCTCAACCTCTCGAAATTCTATCGCACCAGCCTGTCGGGCGATCCATTGGAAGATGTGCCCTTGTCGGAAGAGGTGCATCTGCAAAATCTCTATCTCGATATCGAGGCGGTGCGCTTCCCCGAACGGCTCCGGACAAAGGTCAATATTCCCGACGATCTGCTCGGCGTGCTGGTGCCCGGCCTGATCCTGCAACCGCTGGTCGAGAACGCGATCAAGCATAGCGTTGCGCATAGCAAACGCCCGGTGACCATTGCGATAAGCGCGCGGTCGGATGGCGACAATTTGATCCTGACGGTGGCCGATGACGGCGATCCGCGGCCGGTCGATCTGCACGATGACGGCACGAGCAGCGGCATTGGTCTGGCCAATGTCCGGGACCGGCTGGAAACCCGCTTTGGCCAGCAAGCCGGTCTGCAGACTGTACGTCCGGCAGAAGGTGGCTATATTGCGCAGCTGACCCTACCGTTGATGCTGGATAATCCATGATCGAAGATATCGAACTGAAACCGCTGACAACGCTGATTGTCGATGATGAACCGCTGGCGATCGAGCGTCTGCAGTTACTCTGCGCCCGGCAGCCGGAAATCAACCTGATCGGCACTGCCAGCGATGGCGAAGCGGCGCTGCGCCTGACCGAACAGTTGAAACCCGACCTTTTGCTGCTCGACATCGCGATGCCCGGCAAGGACGGGCTGGATGTCGCGCGGGCCCTGTCCGGCAACGCCGATGCTCCGGCGATCATATTTGTCACCGCCTTCGACCGTTTTGCAGTCGAGGCCTTCGACGTGGCAGCCATCGATTATGTGCTGAAACCGGTCGAGAATGCGCGGTTGACATTGGCTATCTCGCGGGTCCGGGAACGCACGGCGGAACCGCGCGACGACGGTACGGAAGATTCTCCCTGGGCGGAAGAATTCTGGGTGCCCTATAAATCCGAACTGCGCCGCATCGTTGCCTCCGAAATCGACCGGGTCGAGGCCGAACGCGACTATATGCGCCTGCACGTCGGTCCCGTCAGCTATCTGCTGCACCAGACCATCACCGGTCTGGAAGAGCGGCTCAATCCGGAAGAGTTTATCCGGTTGCACCGCTCGCATCTGGTCCGCCGCGACTGGATTGCCGGCCTGCGCCATGACGGCGGCGGCGTATGGATGGCCTGCCTGAAATGCGGCACCGAAATCCGCATCGGCCGGACCCATCTGGCAGAAGCGAAAAAGCTGGCTGGCAAATAGCCGGCCCCGAATAGCCCGGACGCCTAGAAGCTGTAGCGCACCGAAGCGGTCGCGCTGGTTTCATCTTCGTCGACCACCGATATGCCGTCGCGGGCAATCTGCGCCTTGCGGGCGTTGACGCCCAGATTGGTCGACAAACCTCGGGCGATATCATAGCGAACGCCGAGCGACGCCGAGCTTTCCGACGTTCCGTCCAACTCGCCATAATGGCCGGCAGCAGACAGGCTGCTGCCCCATCGATTGATCCGTTCGTAGAAATCGTCAAAAGCCAGATCGGCATTGCCGACACCGCGCCGCCGTCTCGTCGCTTCGCGCACCAGACCGTCGACATTGCCGAAAACAAGGCGACACGAGATAGGCGCAAGATACACGGCCGCCACAACAGCACCGCTCTCAATCTGCTGTTCACTGGATTCAGTAAGAGCGGGCGAGGCAAAGCATCCGATTATGCCATCAGTGCCCGCCAAAGCGCAGACGTATGCCGCCGTTGAGAATGAACCCTTCCAGCGGCCCCCAGGCGTCGACGGTCCATTGTCCGCTCGCGGCACGCTGCGCGGTTACCAGCGGATCGTAACGCGACTGCCGCACATCGAGCAGATTTTCGGCATTGGCAAACAGGCTGATCTTGCCGAGCACAACCTCTCCCAACAGCCCCAGATGGACATAGGGACGCGAGCGGGTGCGGAATGGATTGTCCTCCAGTTCCTGCCGGCCGGTATAATAAGCCTCGATACCGATCCGCCCCTTGCCGTGTTCCTCCCACATGCCGACCAGACCGCCGGTGTGCCGCGGTGTCAGCGGCACACGCTGGCGTCCTGCACCGGTCGGGTCGGGCTCGGTCGCATCGACGAAGACATAGCTTCCGGTGATCGTGAAGCCGTTCTGCTTGAACCGCAGCAACAGTTCGGAGCCGCGAATCCGGGTGGTCCCGCTGCCGTTGACCAGACGAACCCGGTCAGCAGCGACGTCTTCAAGTCTGGTCGGGTTTTTGATGTTCGCGCCAAACAAGGTCAGATTGGCTTCCCACGGCCCGTCGGCATAGCCCATGTCGAGCGAAGCGGTCTGCGCGGTTTCCGCTTCCAGATCACCGAGTGGCTCCAGCCGCGACAGGCCGGCGGCCTCAATCCCGTCGACAAAGGGTGTCGGCGCGAAGAAACCCCCGCCGATCGATCCCCTGACGGTCCAGTTGCCCGGCTTGTACAAGGCCGACAGTCGGGGGCTGAACTGCGTGCCGAACTCGTCATGAAAGTCGACCCGGGCGCTGGCAGCAAGCGTGAGGTCATAGGTCGCCTCCTGCTCGATCTGCGCGAAGACCGCCGGGACCTTGTAGCTATAGTCGAAGGCCGGAAAGCTGTCCGAGCGGAAGCCGTCTGACTGGTAAGCCACACCGCCCACCCAGGACGTGCTACCGCTGGTTCCTGCAACAGAAGCCTCGACGAAAGCATTGCTGTGCCGGTCATCTTCGACAACCGCGCCAAAGCGATGAAGATGCTCCTGCCGCATGGCAGAGGCTCGCAAATGCAGACTGACAAGCTCGCTAATCGGCTTTTCCGCGACCAGCCCGGCATCATATCGCTCGGTATCCTGCGCTTGCACGAACGTCGTGCCGTCGGGGACAGTGCGTCCCGGAAGCGTGCCGCCCACCCGGTCCTCGGTCATCGCGCCGAGCGTGACGTACAGGGAAGAGCCGTCCTCGCCATTCCACTGGAAGCGCGGTCGGGCAGTGAAGCGATCATAACCAGCCATATCATACCAGCCGTCGCCATCGAGATCCTGACCGCTTTGCCGGTGCGCTCCGGCGGTCAGGGAAAGGCCGCTATTGGCGCTGATCGGCCCGGCCACATAGGCGGTCAGATCCTGCCCGTTGCGGGTGGTGGCATTGGCGAGAATATCAGCTTCGAACTCATCGCCCGGCCGCTTCGAGACGAGATTGATCACGCCGCCCAGCGCCGATGCGCCGTAGAGCGCCGATGCAGCCCCTTTTATCACTTCCACCTGCCCGAGATCCGTTGGCGGAATCTGCAGCAGCCCCAGCGACGCCGCCTGACCGCCATAAAGCGGAAGATTGTCGGCCAGCAATTGCGTGTACCGTCCCTCAAGCCCCTGAATGCGGATATTCGCCGCCCCGAGCGCTGGCGAGGTTACTTGCACACGCACGCCGCCCGTCTCGTTGACCAGCATGGCGATGTTTCCGGGCCGCATGATCGCCTTTTCTTCGATCTCTTCACCGGCAATGACTTCGACGCGGATCGGTTCGTCCTGGACCCGGCGATTCAGCCGTGTGCCCTGGACAATGATATAGTCATTTTCCTCTTCCGGCTCATCGTGGACCTGGCTTGCCTCGACTTGACCAGTCACTTGCGCAGAGAGCGGCATCGGGAGGACGAAAACAGGCAAGGGGCAAAGCAACAGAAAACGCAGGCGGCTGGGGATCACGACAACAGTCCTTTTTGAACAATAGCAACGCGGCGGCCTATGCACCCTCTAGTGGCTATAGGGTCAAGCCATCCTGAAAAGCGAATGGCTGAATTTTACGTGGCAAACGGCAATGACCTCGCGGACATCTTCAACATATCCGGCAAGATACACCCCCTCTTTCCTACAATGTACCATATCGGTTATATATCGTCATTTCTAACAACCAGAGAAATGGATAAGGATATGATCGACCAACCGTTCCCCAATGATGCTCCCCAACCCCCGACACCAAGCTGGACCCCTGAAAAACAACGTGAATTCCTGGAAGCGCTCGCCCGCTGCGGCTCGGTCAAGGCGTCAGCCGCCTATGTCGGAATGAGTCGCGAAGGCGCTTATCGCTTGCGCCGACGGCAGGAAGGGCGCGCTTTTGACCGGGCGTGGGACGCAGCGCTGATCCATGCCCGCGATCTTTATGCCGAAACTCTGCTCGAAACGGGGCTGCATGGCTGGACCGAGACGGTCTGGTATCACGGCGAGGAAGTGGGTGAGCGGACGCGCTTTTCCGCCGGACTGCTGCTCGCGGCGCTGGCCCGGCTCGATGCCAAGGCCAATGGTCTCGATCTGGCCGGCGAGCCCGCGCGCGAGGCGGCGGCAGATTTTGATACAATGATCGAAGCAATCGGCGAAGGCGATGATTGCTCTGCCATGCTCGAGGCGCAGGATCGAGCGGCGCAGACCCGGCGGGCACCGCCGCGGAACCCCTATATGGCCCGATCAAGCGATGATGAGTTGCTCAACCGGCTCGAAATGTTCCAGGAACGCGAGCGGATCGCCGCAATGGCGCCGGAAGATGTCGATACGTCCGATCTGGATCCATACGAGGCGGACGACTGGGATGATCTGCAATGGGCGCGCGCCGAGCGCAGCGGCATGATGGATCAGCCGGGTTTTTGGGAAAAAGCCAATCCCGACGGATGCGATGATGACGACCGCGACGATGACGACTGCAACGATGGCTCTGATGATTGGAATGGCCCGGGTGAGGATGGCCCGTCTTTCCACTAAAGGGGGTGTGACCCGTGTGACCCTGAATAGTGTCGACACCCCCTGTTCAGCCTTGCACAAGAAACCCGTCGACAAGCAATCCGCCACAGGCCTATCCTGTTTTTTCTTTCGCCACCATCAACGGACCCTGCCTTGCTATTGAATATTCTCATCATCCTGTCGGTGATCGCCACCGGTTTGCTGCTGCTCGCGCCGCGCTTGTCAAAGTCGCAGGTTTGGCGCGCAACGGTGACGCCACTGGCCTCGATCATCGGCAGCGGATTCCTGGTGCTCGCGCCGATATTGGTGTCGGATTACGGCTATATCGCGCCGCTGATCATGGCCGGACTATGTCTGGGTGCCTATCTGTTCGGGGCGGCGATCCGCTTCAATATCTTTCACCGCAATGTCCGCGAACCGGTCCGGAATGACGGGATCGACCGGCTGGAAATTGCCGCTTCCTGGGCGCTGGTCTTCGCCTTCACCATTTCGGTCGGCTATTATCTCAATCTGTTCGGCGCCTTTGGCGTCAGCCTGACCGCGTTCGACAGCCCGGCCAATGCCAAGCTGCTGACCTCGGCCATCTATATACTGATTCTGATCGTCGGCTGGACCCGCGGGTTCAAGGCGCTGGAAAGGATGGAATATAGCGCCGTGACGCTAAAGCTGGCGATCATCGTCGGACTGCTGGTCGGACTGACATGGTATTTCTATCAGAAGGCAAGCGCCGCGACGCTCTTCATGCATCCGCCTATGCTCTCGGGCTGGCCCGCTCTCACCCTCGCCTTCGGCCTGATCATCACGGTGCAGGGTTTCGAAACCTCGCGCTATCTCGGGCGAAACTATGATGCGACGACCCGGATCAAGTCGATGCGCCTCGCCCAGATCGTCAGCGCGGTAATCTATATGATCTACATCGGACTATTTGCCTATAGTTTCGAGCGGGAACAATTTGCCCTGACCGAGACCGCTATTATCGACATGATGGGGATCATCACACCGATCCTGCCGCTGCTGCTGGTCGCCGCTGCGCTGGCGGCGCAGTTCAGCGCCGCGATTGCCGATACCAGTGGTTCGGGCGGACTGGTCGAGGAACTGACCAAGGGCCATGTCAAGGCGCGCACCGGCTATGCGATATTGGTCGGCATCGGCCTGCTTTTGACATGGAGCGCCAATATCTTCCAGATCATCGCTTATGCCAGCCGTGCCTTCGCGCTCTATTACACGCTGCAATCGGTAATCGCGGCGCGGCGGGCCTTCCTGATAAAAGGTGAACGGCTAAAAGGTTTCGGATTCATCCTGCTGGCGATGCTCGGCGTGATGATCGTGTTGTTCGGCAATGATGTCGAATCGTCGAACGCGTGAGAAAGCGGTGAAACGGTCCACCAGGGCAAGCAGGCTAGGCGATGACCGTCCGCGGGCGCGCCTGCCGATAGGTGCCGAGTATCCGCACGCTGTTGCAGTGGAAGCCGAGTTCGGCGAGCGCCCGGTCAATCGCCGGATCGCCGGGTGCGCCCTCGATATCGGCGAAAAATTCGGTGGCGGCGAAGCTGCTGCCCTGCTGGTAACTTTCCAGCTTGGTCATGTTGACGCCATTGGTCGCGAAGCTGCCGAGCGCCTTGTAGAGCGCCGCTGGTATATTTTTGACCTGGAATATGAAGGTCGTCATCACTGGACCATTGGGTTCGGGTTTCGCCGCCTCCGGAGCGAGCACGACGAATCGGGTGATATTATGGGGCGCGTCCTCGATCGCGTCGGCAATCGGCTGCAGGCCGTAAATCTGCGCGGCAAGCTTGGGCGCGATGGCAGCGGCATGCGGGTCATCCTGCTGGGCAACGAAGGCGGCGGCGGCGGCGGTATCGGCATAGGCCACGGGGATGATCCCGCGCTTGCGCAGATAGTGGCGACACTGGCCGAGCGCCTGCGGATGGCTCATCGCTGTGCGGATCTCGGCATCGGCCGATCGCGCCATCAGGCAATGGCTGATCTGCATGAAATATTCGTCGACGATATGCAGGCCCGATTCGGGGAGCAGAAAATGGATGTCGGCAACCCGGCCATTGAGCGAATTTTCGATCGGAATGATCGCGCTTCCCGCCGTGCCATGTTTGACCGCATCGATCGCATCCTCGAAGGCGAAGCAGGGAACCGGCAAGCCGTCCGGCGCATAGTCGAGCGCGGCGAGATGGGAATTCGCACCGGGCGCGCCCTGAAAGGCAATCGCCAGCTCCGGCTTTTCAGCGCCTTTTTCGGTCATTTTCCTGACCATTCCCAATGCGTTTTTTGGAAAGCTGTCCATCTCGTCCCTCTTTTATGCTGCTGCGATAGTCGAACCGGATGCAGCGGGGCAAGAGGGAAGTGGCCCGCCCGTCAGGGGCTTGTCGATTTCGCATGGGCCGTAGCATAATTTACGGTAATTGAGGCCTTGCTTTGGCCCGTTGCTCTCTTTACAGACAGCACAAATTTGGCAGGCCCATGGCCGCCGCTCACTCAGGGGTTTGAGAGACAATATGAGCAACAATAACACCATCGCAGGCTGGGTCCTGGCTGGCGGCATCGCTGCCCTCGGTTTTTCCATTGTCAGCGGAAAATATTTCCACGCCGGCAAGCACGAACGTCCCGAAGTCATGGGCTATGTGATCGAAGGCGTTGAATCCTCCGGTGGCGCTGCTGATGCGGGTCCGTCGATCGAGACCCTGTTGCAGACGGCTGATGCCGCTGCCGGTGAAAAGGTCTTTGCCAAATGCGCAGCCTGCCACACGATCAACCAGGGCGGTGCCAATGGCATCGGCCCGAACCTTTATGCATCCATGGGCAAGCCACATGGCCATGTCGCCGGCTTTGCCTATAGCGACGCGCTGAAAAGCATTCCCGGCAACTGGGACTGGACCAGCATGGACGCCTGGCTGACCTCGCCGCGCAAATATGCCAATGGCACGAAGATGACCTTTGCCGGCCTCGGCAAGGCTGAAGACCGCGCCAATCTCATGGTCTATCTGAATGCGCAGGGGTCGAACATTCCACTCCCGGCTGCACCGGTGGTCGAAGAGCCAGCGGCAGACGAAGCGGAAGCAGAAGCTGGCGTTGATGCCGAAGCTGAGGAAGCTGTAGAAGCGGACGCAGCGGCAGCTGAGGAATAAGACGAAGTCCGGATTGCCCGGAAGCCTGAACGGGCTAGTCGCAGTCCAACTCGTAAAATTGCTGGATAATCTCCCAGGCCTCGTCAGCAGTTTCGACAAACTGGAACAGCTCGAGGTCCTTGCGGCTGATCGTGCCTTCATCGGCCAATGCGTCGAAGTTGATCACGCGATTCCAGAAATCCTTGCCGAACAGCAAGATCGGCAGCTTCTCCATCTTGCCGGTCTGCACCAAAGTGACCAGCTCGAGAAATTCATCAAGCGTGCCGAAGCCGCCCGGAAAAACCGCCACCGCTCTGGCTCGCAGCAGGAAGTGCATCTTGCGCAACGCAAAATAGTGGAACTGGAAACTTAGCGACGGCGTGACATATTCATTGGGCGCCTGTTCGTGCGGCAGGACGATATTGAGGCCAATGGATTCTTGGCCAACATCAGCCGCACCGCGATTGGCCGCTTCCATGATTGAAGGCCCGCCGCCTGAGCAGACCACGAAATCACGCTTGCCGTTTTCCGAAATACCGCAGGCGCTCGCCACCCGCGCCAAATTGCGGGCTTCGTCATAATATTTGGCTTTGTCCTTCAACCGCTCGGCGATTTTGCGCGATTCGTCGTCAACCGCTGCCTCGACCAGCGCATCTGCCTGGTCTGGCGACGGGATCCGTGCAGAGCCGTACATCACCAAAGTTGATCCGATACCCGCTTCATCAAGCAGCATTTCCGGCTTGAGCAGCTCAAGCTGAAAACGGACGGGGCGCAATTCCTCGCGGAGGAGGAAATCGGTGTCCTGAAAAGCCAGCCGGTAGGCCGGATCGCGGGTCTGCGGAGTTCCGAAATCTGCTTTTTCAGCAAATTCGGCTTCCTGCTTGGCACGGTAAAAACGACGGTCGTGGAGATCTTTATTGGTCATAGCCTTGCCCTAAAGCATAGATATGGGGCTGGCCAGTGGCCTTATCGCCCTATCGACAATATCCGTTTCCGCTCATGTCGAGATGGAAATGGTCGCGGTGCGCTGCATTGTAATTGGGACTGAGAACGGTGCCAAAGCGCTTGCAGGCGCTGTCATGGATCGCGGCGAGGAACTGCATTTCCCGGCGACCGCTTTTCCAGTTATTCTCGACCGTGATCCGGCGACCGTCAGTGAGTACAAAAGCGGAAACGTCGATCGCATTGGCGTGCGCGTGCTCCGACAATTTGCCCGACCCGGCGATATTGCGGCAACTGTAGCTGCCCATGGTCTCGATCCGCTTGAGATCGCTGCCGAGATATTTGCGGGCCGCGCGCTTGACGGCATATTCGGTCCAGGCGGCAAATTTGCCGGCCAGTTCGCATTTAACCGGACCGAGATTGGTAACATCAGCACCGACATCGAGCAGCTTGATACTGTCGATCTGGCTGCACCCGCCGCTGAACTGGCGGTTGGGCAAGGGAGAGAAGCGGACGTTCGCCTTGCCAAGATCGCTGAAACACTGGCGGGCAGAGGGTGTGGGATCGAAAGATCCCAGACCCGCCGAGGCCTGAGGCCGCTGCGTTTGGCCACTGCCGCCTGCCGGAATTGCTCCGCAAGCGCTAAGCAACAACGAGCCGAGACCCAAAAGTCCGATGGTCCGCCCGCGACGTCCAATATTCAATTTGATATCCATGACGAGCGCAATGACAGAAGATGGTTAAATTCAGACTGAAACTCATGGTAAATGAAACCTTACCGGCGACCTGATGCGAAGGATGCGACAAATTACTACAAATTTATACTAGACCACCGCGTCTACAAAACCCATGATCAGCCCATGCCCTTTCTGTCGTGCGTGGCACTAGAACTAAATGCCCAATGGCGCGACAGAAACCAGCAGCGCGAAACGCTGCAAATCGACTAGAATTGGAGACAATGAACATGAAATATTCCGCAATCACCGCCGCAGCAGCAGCTCTTATTACTACTGCCGGCTTCTCGGCCCCTGCCCTCGCCACCGGCAAGATGACATGCGACGCCGGACCGGAATCCGGCTGGAAAACGCACGTGGAGCTGGAAGCCGCTTTGGTCAAGCAGGGCTGGACGGTCAAAAAGTCCAAGGTCGATGGCGGTTGCTATGAAGTCTACGGCACCACCCCCGAAGGTGATCGCGTAGAGGCCTATTTTCACCCGGTATCATTAGAAAAACTGCTGGTTTCAAAGCGCGGCAAAATACTTTTCCAGAAGAAATAGCCGGTTTCATCCGCAACCAAGATCACGCTTGACATGCTGCGGCGCACAAGACAAAGCGGCGCCGGGCCACGCGGTCCCAACGCCGCGCGAGCTCTCTGTAAGGAGAAGCGTTTAAATGACTGATACTAATGTACCGACGCCAGAATTGCGTCCTAACTGCCCGAATTTTTCTTCGGGTCCGACCGCCAAATTCCCCGGCTGGTCCCTCGATAAAATCAACACCATCGCCATGGGCCGCTCGCATCGTTCCGCGACCGGCAAGGCGCGCCTGAAATATGCTATCGACCTCAGTCGTGAGCTATTGGGCATCCCCGACGACTATCTGATCGGCATTGTGCCGGCTTCCGATACCGGAGCCGTCGAACTGGCGATGTGGAATATGCTGGGCGCCCGTCCTGTTACCGTCGCTGCGTGGGAGAGCTTCGGCAATGTCTGGATCCAGGACGCTGTAAAGCAGCTCAAGCCGGCCGATCTGACGGTCCTCGAAGCCGATTATGGCGAAATCCCCGACCTCACCACGATCGACAAGGGTGACGATATTGTCTTCACCTGGAACGGTACGACCTCGGGTGCACGAATTCCCGATACCGACTGGATTGCCGCCGACCGTGAAGGTGTCACCATCAACGACGCAACCAGCGCCGTCTTTGCCCAGCCTATGGACTGGTCAAAACTCGATGCGACCACCTTCAGCTGGCAGAAGGTCATGGGATCGGAAGCCGCTCATGGCATGCTGATCCTCAGCCCGCGCGCCGTCGAACGGATTGAAAGCTATACTCCGTCCTGGCCGCTGCCGAAAATCTTCCGCGTGAAAAAGGGCGACAAGCTCAACACCGCGATTTTTGAAGGGGCTACGATCAACACGCCTTCGATGCTCGCGACCGAAGATTATATCGCTGCGCTCGAATGGGCAAAGTCGATCGGTGGCTTGTCCGAACTGCACGCCCGCGCTGACCGCAACGCCAAAACCGTTCACGACTGGCTCGAAGCCACGCCGTGGATGCGCAATATGGTCAGCGATCCGGCCAAATGGACCAACACCGGCGTCTGCATGGTGTTCCAGGGTGACTGGTACGACAGTCTTGATGACGACGCCAAGGCGTCCGTGCCGAAGAAGATCGCCGCAATGCTCGAGAAAATGGACATTGCGTATGACTTCAATGGTTATCGCGATGCACCGCCGTCATTGCGCATCTGGTGCGGTTCGACCGTCGAGCAGGAAGACGTTCGCCGTCTGCTGCTGTGGATCGAATGGGCTTATGCCCAGGTGAAAGCCGAACTTTCCTAATATTCGTGTCGCCCCGGCGAGAGCCGGGGCAAGACCAATGTCTTGCGATAGCGTCATTGGTCTCTAAGCCGGCCCGCGCCGGCGAGAACATTCCGACAAGGAACATATGTCATGCCAAAAGTACTTATATCCGATAAAATGGACCCGAAAGCCGCCGAGATCTTCCGCGAACGGGGCTGCGAAGTTGACGAAATCACCGGACTGACCCCGGAAGAGCTGATCAAGATCATCGGCGAATATGACGGCCTCGCCATCCGTTCGTCGACCACCGTCACACCCGAAATCCTGACAGCGGCGACCAACCTGAAAGTCGTCGGCCGAGCCGGTATCGGTGTCGACAATGTCGATATCCCTGCAGCCTCCGCCAAGGGTGTCGTGGTCATGAATACACCATTCGGCAACAGCATCACCACCGCAGAACATGCTATCGCGCTGATGTTCGCGCTCGCCCGCCAGCTTCCTTCCGCGGATGCTTCGACCCAGGCCGGCAAATGGGAAAAGTCCAAGTTCATGGGCGTCGAACTGACCAGCAAAACTCTCGGCCTGATCGGTGCCGGCAATATCGGTTCGATTGTTGCGGAACGCGCGATCGGTTTGCGGATGAAAGTTGTCGCTTATGATCCGTTCCTGACCGAAGAACGCGCCGTTGAAATGGGTGTCGAAAAAGTCTCGCTTGACGATCTGCTAGCCCGCGCCGACTTCATCACCATGCACACGCCGCTCACCGACCAGACACGCAATATTCTGTCGGCTGAAGCCCTTGCCAAAACCAAGCCCGGTGTCCGGATCATCAACTGCGCACGTGGTGGCCTGATCGACGAAGTGGCTTTGAAAGAAGCATTGGAATCCGGCCATGTCGCCGGCGCTGCCCTCGACGTTTATGCACAGGAACCGGCGAAGGAAAACGCTTTATTCGGCACACCGAACCTGATTTGCACACCGCATCTCGGTGCCTCGACGAGCGAAGCGCAAGTGAATGTCGCGATCCAGGTAGCTGAGCAAATGGCCGATTATCTGGTCAATGGTGGCGTCGAAAATGCGCTCAACATGCCAAGCCTGTCGGCAGAACAGGCGCCGAAGCTGAGACCCTATATGGCGCTTGCCACGCAGCTCGGTTCTCTCGTCGGCCAACTCGCAGCCGACCAGATCAAGGGTGTTGCCGTTGAAGTGGAAGGTGCTGCGGCCGAACTGGATCAGAAACCAATCACGGCAGCAGTGCTGGCCGGTCTGATGCGGGCCTATAGCGACACAGTCAACATGGTCAACGCACCCTATCTGGCGAAAGAACGCGGGCTCGACGTCCGCGAGATTCGCCATGAGCGCGAAGGCGACTATCACACGCTGGTCAGGGTATCGGTAACCACCGACGAAGGCGAAAAATCGGTTGCCGGCACCTTGTTCGGATCTTCCGGACCAAGACTGGTCGAGATGTTCGGCATCAAGGTTGAAGCCGATATGGAAGGCGACATGCTCTACATCGTCAACCGTGACGAGCCCGGTTTTATCGGTCGCGTCGGTTCGACGCTTGGTGAAGCGGGCGTAAACATCGGCACGTTCCACCTTGGCCGTCGCAGCGATGCGCCGGGCGGGGAAGCGGTATTGCTGCTTTCGATCGATTCGCCGGTGGAAGAGCCAGTGCTATGGTCTGTTTGCCAGCTGGAAGGCGTGAAGACAGTCAAGGCGCTGAAGTTTTAATTCTGTAGCAACGTAGCAAAGAAAAAGGATGGCCTGAGCGGTTGCTTGGGCTATGGAGCAGGGCCATGCAAAAGCCATCCAATCTCTTGCCCGAAGGGTTTCATGACGCGCTGCCGCCTTATGCCGAGGCGGCATCGCGACTGGAACGCGATGTCCTAGATACTCTGGCCAGCCATGGCTATGCCCGGGTAACGCCACCGCTGGCCGAATATGAAGATGGCCTGACCGAGCGGATGCAGGGCGCTTCCCGTAACGATCTGATGCGCCTGGTCGATCCGATTTCTCAACGCACCTTGGCGCTACGCCCCGACATGACTGTACAGATCGGCCGAATTGCAACAACCAGTCTCGCCGACCGGCCGCGTCCACTAAGGCTGAGCTATTCCGGCCAGGTTTTGAAACTGCGCTCAGGTCAATTGCAGCCGGAACGCAGCCGGTTGCAGATTGGCGCGGAACTTATCGGTAGTGATAGCGTCATCGCCGCCAGCGAAATTGTCTCGGTAGCGATTGAAGCGCTGGAGCGCGCGGGCGTCTCCGGCATCACAGTCGACTTCACCATGCCCGACCTGATCGACATATTGGCGGCAGGCCCGTTACCATTGAACGAGACACAGATCACCGAAGTGCGCTGCGAACTGGATATGAAGGATGCCGGCGGCCTGAGCGCTATTGGCGCAACCGGCTATCTCCCGCTGATCGAGGCGACAGGCCCGTTTGACGAGGCAATGGCGAAATTGCGCAAATTCGACACAGGTGGCCGACTCGACTCTCGGCTCGATGGCGTTTCCCAGATCGCGGAAAGCATTCGGGGCAAAGCCAGTCTAACTCTTGATCCGACCGAACGACACGGCTTTGAATATCAGAACTGGTTCGGCTTCACACTTTATGCCGATACATTCATCGGTGCATTGGGTCGCGGCGGCAGCTACGAAATCATGAGCGCAGATGGTGGATCCGAGAAAGCTGTCGGCTTTTCACTTTATCCCAATCCGTTAATCGAGGCTGGTTTTGGAGCAAAGGCGAGCGACCAGATCTTCCTGCCCCTTGGCCACGACCGGTCAGCCGCAGCAGCGTTAAGAGAAGCGGGCTGGCGCACAGTGGCGGCCCTGTCAGACACTGACCAGGCCGAAGCACTTGGTTGTTCCCACATTTTGAACGGCGATCAGCCGGAACCATTATAAGAAAGTGATTCAATGGCCAATGTAACGGTAATCGGCGCACAATGGGGTGATGAAGGCAAAGGCAAGATCGTCGACTGGCTTTCCGAACGCGCCGATGTCGTGGTCCGCTTTCAAGGCGGCCATAACGCCGGCCATACGCTGGTTGTCGATGGCGCGGTTTACAAGCTTTCGCTGCTGCCCTCCGGCATTGTCCGGGGCGCCCTGTCGATCATCGGCAATGGCGTCGTGCTCGATCCCTGGCATCTGCGCGACGAGATCGAGAAACTGACTGGTCAGGGCGTCGCGATCAACACCGACAATTTCGGCATCGCCGAAACCTGCCCGCTGATCCTGCCAATCCACCGCGATCTCGACGCCATGCGCGAGGACGCCAGCGGCAAGGGCAAGATCGGCACCACCCGGCGCGGCATTGGCCCGGCGTATGAAGACAAGGTCGGTCGCCGCGCGATTCGTGTTTGCGATCTCGCCCATCTTGACGATCTGGGACCGCAGCTTGACCGGCTGTGCGCGCATCATGACGCGCTCCGCGCCGGCTTTGGCGAACCACCGGTGGATCGCGAGCGGCTGCTGAATGACCTGAAGGAAATTGCCGACAGTGTTCTGCAATATGCCCAGCCGGTCTGGAAACGCCTCAATGAAGCGCGCCGCGACGGCAAGAGAATCTTGTTCGAGGGCGCGCAGGGCGTATTGCTCGATGTCGATCATGGTACCTATCCGTTTGTTACAAGCTCCAATACGATTTCCGGTACCGCTGCGGGCGGCTCGGGCATTGGGCCTTCCGGAACCGGCTATGTGCTCGGGATTACAAAGGCTTATACGACGCGCGTGGGTTCCGGTCCTTTCCCGACCGAGCTGGATGACGATATTGGTCAGCGGCTTGGCGAACGCGGCCATGAATTCGGTACCGTCACCGGTCGCCAGCGGCGCTGCGGCTGGTTCGATGCGGTTTTGGTGCGGCAAGCTCTGGCCGTATCCGGAGTGGCCGGCATTGCCCTGACCAAGCTGGACGTACTGGACGGCTTCGAAGAGCTGAAAATCTGCGTCGGCTATGAACTCGACGGTGTGACTTATGACTATCTGCCACCGCATCATCAGGATCAGGCAGCGGTTAAACCGGTTTACGAGACGCTGGAAGGCTGGAACGAAACCACCGCCGGTGCCCGCAGTTGGGCCGACCTGCCGGCGCAGGCGATCAAATATATCAGGCGGGTCGAAGAGTTGATCCAGTGCCCGGTGGCTCTGGTGTCGACTTCGCCGGAGCGCGAAGATACGATATTGGTGACGGATCCATTCGCGGATTGAAGTTGCAGCTTTGTCTCGAACAAAGATTCTGGAGGCGTCGTAGTCAGTAAGATAGAAACGGGCAGAAAGCAGGCATTGTGCCAGTGAATATATCCTTATGTTAGACGAAACCAGTTCGGAACTGACCCATCTGATTCAGCAGAGTACCAAATTGCGGATATGGGCCCGCTCACGACTTTGGGCACAGGTGCTCATCGCGATGGTGATCGGCATCGGCACCGGCATGTTGCTGGGCCCGACCGCCGGACTGGTCCCGATTTCTACGGCCAATATGATCGGAGACTGGCTTGCCCTGCCCGGCCAGCTTTTTCTCGGCCTGATCGCGATCGTTCTGGTGCCCTTGGTTTTCGCATCCATCGTCAGCGGACTTGCCGGTGCCCCTTCAAATCAGGCGATGCGAAAGCTGGGCGTCCGGCTCGGACTGTTCATCATCTCGACCACCTTCGCTGCCGCCTGGATCGGCATTTATCTGGCTCGCCTGTTCGAGCCGGGTAGCGGACTGGAAATGCCGGTAGAAACGGTTCAGGCCGATGTTCAGATGTTCGACATCTCGAGATTACCGGATCTGGTGGCCGGCGTGCTGCCTACCAATCCGGCCGCTTCCGTAATCCAGGGCGATTTGCTGGCAATCGTGATTCTTGCAGTTCTGACCGGGGTTGCCGCAAGCCAGATTCAACGAGAGAAGGCGGAACCGCTTCTCTCCGTGCTCGATTCACTGATGTCCATTTCCATGACAATCGTAAAATGGGCGATGCTGTTATCTCCGCTCGCCGTTTTCGGGTTGATGGCGCAGCTGATGATCCAGATCGGTCCGAATTCGTTGCTCGGCCTGCTCAACTATGTCGGTACGGTCCTTCTCGGGCTGGCGCTTCTCTTCCTGATCTATGCCTTGCTGCTGAAGCTGATCGGCGGGCTTGAATTCCGTTCCTTTTTCAAAATAGCCGGCCCGAACCTGCTACTGGCGTTTTCCACTTCCAGTTCATCTGCGGTCATGCCGGGCACTATCCAGACCGCGCGTCGATTGCATGTGCCGGACGATGTAGCGAACCTGGTGGTTCCGCTGGGGGCGACGATGAACATGGCGGGCACCGCTCTCTATCAAAGCATTGCCATATTGTTTCTGGCGCAAATATCGGGCGTCGACCTAAGTCTGGCGGAAACATTGCTGCTGGTCGGCACTCTGGTGGCGTCATCGATCGGAGCGCCGGGCACGCCCGGCGTCAGCATTGCGATACTGGCGAGCGTGGCAGCTGGCTTCGGCATACCGGCTTCTGGGCTGGTTATCATTCTTGGCGTTGATCGGCTACTGGACATGTCGAGAACCGTTGTGAACGTGACCGGCGATATTACAGCGGCGGTGCTAATGAAAAAGGCGCTCACCTGAATCATTCTGGTTCGGTCATCGGGTCAGACCATATTACAACGCCAAGCCTTACCTAGACATCGTCCGCCGAGATCATTTCCTCACGGTCGATCTCGCCGGTCATCGCCGCCACCGTCACCGCAACAGCGGCATCACCGGAGACATTAGTGGTCGTCCGCATCATATCCATGATCCGGTCGACGCCAGCAACAAAGGCGATGGTTTCGAGCGGGACGCCAACGCTGCCGAAGACCAAGGCCATCATGATCAGGCCTGCACCGGGAATACCGGCGGCGCCAATTGCACCCAATGTCGAGGTAATCGAGATCAGGAGATAGTCCCCCCAGCTCAGATCAACGCCGAATATCTGGGCACCAAACAAGGTGGCCAAACCCAGATACATGGCGGTACCGTTCATGTTGATCGTCGCACCCAGCGAGACCACGAAACTTGCGACCGAGTTCCGGACACCAAGGTTGCGTTCGACACAGCGCAGGGTCACCGGCAGGGTCGCGTTGGACGAAGCTGTGGAATAGCTGACCGCGATCGCATCCACGATACCGCGGAAGAAGTCGATCACCGGCAGTTTCGCGACGAACTTGATCATCCCCGAATAGACAATGCCGATGATCAGCAGGCAGCCGAGATAGTTTAGCCCGACCAGTTGCGCCAGCGATATCAGGGCGTCGGTACCCAGCGTGCCGGCCACCCATGCCATCAGCGCGAACACACCAAATGGTGTCAGTTCCATCACGATCATCGTGACTTTCTGCATCACAATAGCACCGCTATCAAAAATCTTCGCCAGCGGCTTGCCGTCTTCCTTGGCCATCAATATGCCGATGCCGATCAGCAGAGCGAAGACGATCAGCGGCAATACGCGAACATCGGCCATCACCTGCACCGGGCTGTCGGGGACGATAGATAGGATCATATCGACGGCGGTCGCATCATTGGGTGCAGGCGTAGGCCCCATTTCAATGGCATCGGTATCGACGCCGTACCCCGGTTTGAAAAATGTGCCGAGCGCGAGTCCCAGCCAGGCCGCAATCTGTCCGGTAATCACGAAGAGAACCATCGCCCGTCCACCAACGCTACCCAGTTTTTTGAGATCTCCGAGCGCCGCCACGCCAGCCACCAGCGAGAAGAAGATCAGCGGGACGACCAGCATCTTGATCGCCTTGATGAAGAAATCGCCGATCCATTTGATGGTTTCGGATTCAGGCCCCCAGATCAGGCCGGTGATGACACCCAGAACAAGTGCCGCGATCACCCGTTGCCAAAGCGGAATCTTGAACCAGAATGCCAGCATGTAATGTTCCCCGTATTTTCCCGGCCCAAGCCTATCGTCAGCAGGAGAGCGCGGCAAGCCTTTAGGGCTGAACTACATCCAGAAGCTGATTGCCAGACAGGTCGACAGCCCGACGCCAAAGGTTAGCGGAATGCCGGCCTTGAAAAAATCGGTGAACCGGTAATTGCCCGCTGCGTACACCAGCGTATTGGTTTGATAGCCGATCGGCGTGGCAAAGCTGGCGGAAGCCGCAAACATGACCGCGATGACCAGAGGCCGTGGGTCGACACCCAGATCATTGCCCAGCGCGATGGCAATCGGTGTAATAATGATGGCGACTGCATTGTTTGTCACAATCTCGGTCATGATCACCGACAGGACATATATAGCAAAGACCAGTCCCCAGGGCGGCACTTCCCGCAAAAAGGGCGTCAGTTCGGAAACGAGCAGGTCGACACTGCCGGCCTGCTGCAGGCCCAGACCGACCGCGAGCATACCGAAAATAAGCACCAATACATTGCCGTCGATCGACCCCCAGGCTTCCTCGGCATCAATACAGCGCGCCAGCAGGATAGCGCCGACCGCGAGGATAGCAGCGACCGCCAGCGGGATCACATTGAGTGCGGCAAGAACCACCACTGCGACAAGAGCCCCGATAGCGATTGGCGCCCTGTCCCTGCGAAAAGCACGAATCTTGGTTTGACCGACTCCGAATAAATTGGGATTTTGATACATGCGGTGGATATCTTCGCTGGAACCGGTCACCAGCAACCGGTCCGCCGCATGAATACGCGCATTGGTCAGGTCGGAACGCGGCAGATTGCGATAACGGGTCATGCCCAATATCCGGACATTGAGCTGCGACAGGAAGGGAATGTCATACAGCCGGTTACCGATGCTGGGATGACTCGGTGCCACCGTGGCTTCAACCAATTCTTCGCCCAACGGCCCGGCGTCGCCCTTGTGAACTATGCCCACCTTGAAATCTTCCGATTCGCGCAGCGAAATCAGTTCGGCGAGATCCAGCTGCACGACAATCCGGTCGCCCGCCCGCAGTTCGTGAAAATCAAGATCATGGCGGATATAGCTGCTCAGCCGCTTGACGGCCGTAACTTCAATGCCCGCACGGCGCAATTCGGCCACGGCAGACAGTTTTTTATCAATCGCAGATGCTCGGTTGCGGACAGTCAGTTCGGTAAGAAACGCACTTTCGTCACTGCTGTCAAACTGGCCTTTGACATCGCCGCCCGGAAGCAGCCAGCTGCTGAACAATACCATCATGATTGTCCCGGCAACCGCGGCGATCAGGCCATAAGGCGTGATTTCGAAGATGCCGAATCCTGCCAGGCCTTGATCACGTGCGACCGCATCGACGATGAGGTTGGTCGAGGTGCCGATCAGCGTGGTCGTACCGCCCAATATGCAAATGAAGCTCAGCGGGATCAGCAGTTTCTTGGACGAGAAGCCGGTCGCCCGCGAGAGGCGCAGGATGATCGGAATCAACACGATCACCACCGGCGTATTGTTCATGAAGGCGGAAGCGACAAAGGCGCCCAGAAACATTTCCGCGACCGCCAGCTTGGGTCGTCGCTTCGCGCGCTTGATAATGAAACCGGCAATGGCATCGATGGTGCCGGTGCGTAGAAGAGCACCCGACAGGATGAACATCGCGGCGATGGTGATCGGCGCCGTGTTGGAGAAGACCGAAAACAGGCCATCGGAATCGATGATCCCGAGGAACAGGAACATACAGGCGCCGAGCACCGCGACCACTGCAGCAGGAAAGCGCTCCATGATGAAGCCGGCGAACAGAAACACAAGGATCACCAGGCCGATGACCGCCTTGTTTGCCTGAATATATTCATCGATGATGTGAAGAATGAGGTCGATCATGGTTCAGAAACAGCCCTCAACAGGGCTCGGCGGGCGAGGAAGCGCGAGAGGCAGGGTTGCTATTTCCAGAAAATTTTTCATCCACATTGCGCCCTGTGCATCATTTTCTGATCAGCGAGGACCAGCGCCATCATCGCCTCGACTACCGGAACGCCGCGTATTCCCACGCAAGGATCATGGCGGCCCTTGGTCGATATTTCGGTCGCTTCCCCTTCGGGTGAGATGGTTGCTACCGGCGTCAAAATTGAGCTGGTCGGCTTGAACGCTACCCGACAAAAAATCGGCTGGCCGGTGGATATACCGCCAGCAGTGCCGCCGCTATGATTGGAGTCAAATCGCGGTCCGTTGTTACCGGGACGCATCGCGTCAGCATTTTCTTCGCCGCGTAATCGGGCGGCCGCAAAACCGTCACCAATTTCGATCCCCTTGGTCGCGTTGATCGTCATCATCGCAGCGGCAATCTCGCTGTCCATCTTGGCATAGACCGGCGCTCCCCAGCCAGCGGGCACTCCGGTCGCCTCGCAGGCAATGATCGCGCCGACGCTGCTGCCATCCTTGCGAGCACCATCGACCAGCGCTTCCCAGCGCTTCGCGGCTTCAGCGTCAGGGCAGAAAAACGGGTTGTTGCCGATTTCATTGGCATCAAAATTCGCCGGATCAATGGCGTCACCGCCGATTTCGGCGACCCACGCACGGATCGTCACGTCCGGAATCACCAGCCGTGCCACAGCACCGGCGGCTACCCGCGATGCAGTTTCGCGGGCGCTGGACCGGCCACCGCCGCGATAGTCGCGAAAGCCGTATTTCTGGTCATAGGCATAATCGGCATGGCCGGGACGATAGGCTTTGGCGACTTCGCTATAATCCTTGGACCGTTGATCGACATTCTCGATCACCAGCGAAATCGGCGTGCCGGTCGTTTTGCCTTCGAAAACGCCGGAGAGGATTTTAACTTGATCCGGTTCTTGGCGCTGGGTCGTATATTTCGACTGACCGGGGCGCCGCGCATCGAGAAACGGCTGAATATCTGCTTCGCTCAGCGCCAAGCCGGGAGGGCAGCCGTCGACCAGCGCGCCAAGCGCAGGTCCGTGACTTTCTCCCCAGGTGGAAAAGCGGAAAGCATGGCCAAAGATATTAAAACTCAAAACTCGCTCTCCGCGCTGATAAATTCAATATTATTGTCGAAAGGATGGTTCACGAAAAACCGGCGTTGATCAATCCAATGTGATATCCGGTGCGTCTTCCTGTTTCATACCGACTGTATGATAGCCTGCATCGACATGATGGGTTTCGCCGGTGACGCCAGAGGAAAGATCGGACAGGAAATAGAGAGCCGAAGCGCCGACATCATCAATGGTGACATTGCGCCGCAGCGGTGAATTCAGCTCGTTCCATTTCAATATATAGCGGAAGTCGCCAATTCCGGAGGCTGCCAGTGTTTTAATCGGTCCGGCGGAGATTGCATTCACCCGGATTCCGTCAGGGCCGACATCATGCGCCAGATATTTGACCGAGGCTTCAAGTGCGGCTTTCGCTACGCCCATGACATTATAATGAGGGATGACTTTTTCGGCACCATAATAGGATAAGGTGAGCATGGATCCGCCCGCGCTCATCAACGCAGCGGCGCGTTTGGCAACAGCGGTAAAGCTATAGACGCTGATATTCATGGTCATCAGAAAATCGTCGAGGGTCACATCGTAATATTTACCGCGCAGCGCGTCCTTGTTGGTGAAGCCGATCGCGTGGACGACAAAATCAATCTTGCCCCAGCGTTTTTCAATCTCGGAAAATGCTGCATCAAGCTGGTCCATATCGCTGACGTCGCAATCAATCAGGAAATCGCAGCCCAGTTGCTCTGCCAGCGGCTTGACGCGCTTGGCCATCACTTCGCCCTGATAGCTAATCGCCAGTTCGGCTCCGTCCGCAGCCAGGCGTTGTGCGATACCCCAGGCCAGTGACTTGTTATTGGCAAGCCCCATGATCAAGCCGCGCTTGCCCTTCATTAAATCACTCATCGCCCCGGTCTCCTGAAATCAGATAATCGCCGCTGATAAACGCTATCCGGATGATTTTCCAGCGGATCATTCACTAACCCCGTTTCGCGAGGGTCGTTCGGCCAGAGCAGCGTTTATCTCGGCGCCGATTACCATGCCGAGGCCGACAAGGTAGAAAAAGATCAATGTGATAATGACACCGGCAAGGCTGCCGTAAGTAAGCTGATAATTTGCTGCATATTTTAGAAACACCGGCAATAATCCGGTGATCAGCAGCCACCAGCCGCTGGTAAAAACCGCTCCCGGCCATTTGGGATATTGGCGCGGTCGATATTGGCGCGGCGTAAGCAGACGGAACAGAAGATAGAGCGTCGCGAAAAGCACAAGAAACGGAATGGCGTTGGAAAGCGAAACCCAGAGCGCATCGCTTTGGACAGCGGGAAAATAGGTGCCCAGAAATCCGCTGATACCCGCCACCACGAATCCCGCGCTAAGTGCCAGCATCGCAAAGAACACCGAAAACAAAATGAGCACGGTCGATGTCAGGCGATATTCCCAGAACGCGCGCTGCGCCTGCACGCCATAGGCACGGTGGAGAATCTCCCGGATTGTCTCGATCAGGCTGGTCGTGGTCCACAGTCCGACGATCGCGCTGAGCCAGAGCAAAGGTCCGGTGCGTGCGGTCATCGCGTCTCTGATCGGATCATGCAGCGCGCCGGCAACCGAAGGTGGAACCGTCTTTAGAAAGGCCTCGACAAAATCGGTGCCGACAGCTGTCTGGCCAAAACCCCCGACAATTGCCGCAGCAACAATGAAGAAGGAAAATACGGCAAGCAACGACAGATAAGCGAAATTTCCGGCAAAAGTGAAGCCGTCATAATAGACGCCCACTGCGGTTCGCTTGAGGATGATGAAGGCACTGGCAACCAGATCTTCGTCGGTCAGATTTTCGTTGGCATCAACGCCGGATTTTACTGACTCTTTCGCAACCTGCCGCCGGGCTTCGGGAGAAAGCTTAGACATGGAAAATCCAGGCCAAGCCTATACACCCATGCCGGCACGGGGATTGTCTTCCGGATCCCAGTCCTTGACAAATTCCGCGAGCTTTTCATCTTTTTTCGGCAAAGTGATCATCAAAGTGACCAGCTGATTTCCGCGAACACCCGATTTCCCATGGAAGCCTTTGTTTTTCAAACGCAGCGTCTTGCCCGAATCCGATCCGGCAGGGATGGAAAGCATCACCGGTCCATCCACCGTGGGAACCTTGATCTTGGCGCCTTCCACGGCCTCTTTCAGGCTGATCGGCAGTTCCAGCGTGATATTGTCACCATCGCGTTTGTAAAAAGGATGGGAGTTAATATGGATCGTGACAATGGCATCACCATTGCCGCCCGGTCCTTGCCGGCCCTTGCCGCTAAGCCGCATTTGCGTGCCTTCCTCGACACCCTTGGGCAGGCTGAGATCAATGGTCTTGCCATCTTCCAGCGTGATACGCTGTTTCTGGAGCGTTGCAGCAGCAATAAATTCGACTTTTAGCCGATATGCAACATTGGCACCCTTGGGTGGCGGTGCACTACGCTGGCGGCCGCCAAATGGCGAACTGCCGCCGCCTCCACCGCCAAAAAGGCCTTCAAAAATATCGCCAAAATCCGCGCCGGCATTGCCGAAATCATGTTGCTGGCCGCCAGGACTGCGTTGATATCCGCCGCCACCACCGCCAAAGCCGAAAGGCGCAGTGGGATTGCCTTCCCCGTCAATCTCTCCGCGATCGAACTGGCCCCGCTTTTCCTTGTTCAGCAGCAGGTCATAGGCTTTGGTGACGTCGGAGAACCGCTCCGTCGCCTTGGGATTATCCTTGTTTTTGTCCGGGTGCAGTTCCTTGGCGAGCTTGCGATAGGCAGACTTGATCTCCTTGTCGCTGGCACTCTTGGCAACACCCAATGCTTGATAGGGATCTATCATTATTTGACCTTTTTCAAATCCTTACCGTGCAGAGATTGGCATTTATCGCCAATTTTCAACTCTACTGTCTTATTCGGGCATAACGGCATCTGCAACCTTGTTGTGCCGCGTGAAACGCAGCAGCAGATAAAGAACCAGCCCCAATGGCCCCAACATTAGAACAAACAACAAGATAGGTATCTGCACCCAGCGTGCAAACCCGTATTTATCCGCATTGCGCGCAACCCATAGACCGACAAACAAATCAAAGGCGAGATAGTGGATCCATCCCACGGTCGCCCCGCCCGGACTGGCGAGCAATTGCTGGACACCCTCCAGAGTTGAAAAATCTGGCGTTCCCCCGCTGCCACCATCGATGAGTCCGGTCATTAACGGAATGATGATTACTGCATAAGTGCAGGCCAGAAGACCGATACCGCCATAAAACAAACCGGTCATTATAGATTCCCGGCGCGGTGCAAATGCCAGAATCAACCACATCAACAACGCATAATTATTGGTGATTGCAAAAACCAAATCCCAGTTCATAATAGCCCTCTTTGCCGTGCTTCTAGCAGAAAACTGCGCTTTGTCGCCGGACAAAATTTTGTTTGTTTGCCGGTCGCCGACAGGATGTTAGAGGAAGCGCCATGACCGATCCATTTTCCCTTTTCGAGACCTGGTTTGCCGAAGCGCGCGAAACCGAGATCAATGACAGCAATGCAATGACCATTGCCACCGCCGATGCCGACGGACAGCCTTCGGCGCGGATGGTGCTGCTGAAAGGCCATGGTCCCGATGGCTTTGTCTTTTACACTAACCAGCAAAGCCGCAAGGCTGGCGATATCGCGGAGAACCCGAAGGCCGCGATCTTGTTTCACTGGAAAAGCCTGCGCCGCCAGATCCGGATTGATGGACAGATTTCGACGGTAGCAGATGACTTGGCCGATGCTTATTTTGCTACGCGCAGCCGGGATTCGCAACTCGGTGCCTGGGCCTCGGACCAATCAAGGCCGCTCGCCGATCGCGATACCTTTGAAGCGAGGTTCGCGGAAATGACGGAGCGATTTGAAGGCAACGACGTACCGCGCCCCCCGCACTGGTCGGGCTATCGTCTGACGCCCGCGCGTTTCGAATTCTGGCAGGACCGGGCGCACCGTCTGCACGAACGACGGACTTTTGTCCGCGACGGTGACGAATGGACGGAAGGACTGCTCTACCCATGACAAATCTGCCTTATTTTCATGTCGATGCTTTTGCCGACCGTCCCTTTACCGGCAACCAAGCAGCGGTGATGCCGCTCGAAAGCTGGCTTGATGACTCCGTTCTGCAAGCCATTGGCGAGGAAAATAATTTCGCCGAGACCGCCTTCTACCTGCGCGACGCAAGCGGTGCAGCAGATTACGAACTGCGCTGGTTTACCCCTTCGGTGGAAATCGCGCTATGTGGTCATGCAACGCTGGCCAGTGGCCATATCATATTGTCGCAGGATCCCGAGCGGCAGCAGGTAACATTCCGGACGAGAAAAGCCGGGATATTGACCGTCAAGCGCGACGGTGATGGCTATGCGCTAGACCTCCCGGCCTACGCCCCTGCGGCAAAAGAAATGCCCGAGATTGTCGCACTGGTCGGTGGCAGCCCGGTCGAAACCCAGTTTCACGAAGGACGCTATCATGTCCTTCGCTATGAAAATGCCGACGAGGTACTGGCGCTCAAGCCAGATCTAAAGGCGCTCGCCGCGCTCGGTAATGCGCAATTTATCTGTACCGCACCCGGCAAGGACACCGATGTGCTCAGCCGGGTGTTCGTCCCCGGCGGTGGAGTAGACGAGGATAGCGTTACGGGTTCGGCGCATGCCGTGCTCACGCCTTTCTGGGCTAGGCAATTGGGCCTCGACAGCTTTACCGCTTATCAGGCAAGCCAGCGCGGCGGCTATGTGAATTGCCGACGCGACGGCGACCGCGCCTGGCTGGGCGGAGAATGCGTGACCGTTGTGGAAGGCGTGTTCCGCCTGTAGCAAGCCGAAGGAAGCGGACGTTTAGCCCCTAATCGGGAACAGCGCCATGATCCGGCCAATCTGCGCGCTCATCGGTGCGAGGACATCATCTTGCGTCTTGCCGAGCCGGACCACCGTCAACTGTTGCTCGGGCGAGACAACAATCTGCTGTCCCAGATGGCCAAGAGCGGCAAATATCGTGTCAGGTCCGTTGTCAGGAAATAATATCTGGTTGCGGCCTGCGGGACGTTTCTTGTTGAGCCAGATATGGCCGCCATAAGCCGGATCGTTTGGCGATGATTTTTTCATGAATTTCACCCAACTGACCGGCAAATGCTGAGCGCCTTTGCGGGCGCCGTTGTGACGCAGGAATTCTCCGAACGTGGCATAGTCCCTTGCGGTGGCATGAAGGAAGCTGCCGCCCAGAAATGTACCATTCGGATCGAATTCGGGATAGGTGCCACCCATTCCCAGAGGCTCGAGCAGTCGTCCCCGAATGAAGCGCAAGGTGACATCGCGCCGGACCAGCGGGTCGGTGCTCTCGGTCAAAGTACGGGTAATGATGTCGGAAAGAATGATGCTGGTGGCGCTGCTATATTCGAACTTCTCGCCCGGCTTGGCTTCCATCGGGCGGGCTTCGGCATAGGCGGCGGTATCTTGCGCGCCATCCATGAACAGCATCCGGTTGGTATCTACCTCGAAAACGGTCTTCCCGTCCTCTCCCGCCACTTCCGTATGATCCAGACCGGAGGACATATGGAGCAAATGGCGCAGGGTTATGTCGCCGCGCGGGTCGCCGGGTCTTTGCCAAGCGGGCACGGGAGCAGGATCATCAAGCACCAGCCGCCCATCCGCGACCAGAAATCCAATCAGCGCACCGGTAAAGCTTTTTGCCATCGACCAGCTAATGAACCTTGTGTCTTCATCATAGCCCTCGCCATAGCGCTCAGCGATGATTTTCCCCTGATACATGACCAGAAAGGCACGCGTCTCCGCCATCGCCGGATCTTCGAACAAAGGTGCAATTGCCGCATCGAGGCGCGCCTTGGCGATCGGGCTATTCTCAGAGATATAGGCCAGTTCCGCCGCGCTTTTCTGTGGTGCCACCTTGGTTTCGCCATTCCCTCCGCAACTGGAAAGGGCGAACATCAGGGTCGGTATCATGGCGAGTTTAATCTTGTGCATATTGCATCGTTGCACCAATAGAAGCCGCTATGGCAACTGTAAAAGACACATCCCGACCTCCCCGAAGCAGGATGCGGATCGCGCTATATATCGCGGCGCTGTTCCTGCTCATCCTGGTCGCTTTGTTCGCGTATAATTACAAAAGCATCAGGGGACAGCTGGACGTCGGCACCGGTTATGGAGCGCGGGTTGCCTGTTCCTGCCACTTTGTCGGCGGACGGGATATCGAGGATTGCGGCAAGGACTTTGAGCCGGGCATGGAAGTGATCAGCTTGTCATTGGATGAAGAGCGCAAAAGGGTGACGGCCTCTGCCTTGCTGATGGAGACGGCTACTGCCGAGTTTCGCGAAGGCTGGGGCTGCGTGATGCTAACCGACGAACAGGTACAGGCCGAATAGGCCAGCGTCAGGACCTAAACTTCGGCACCTGCCAGCCATTGCTGCTCAACCGCATCGGTGCAGTCTATCCAGCCACCGCCCAACACCCGTTCTTTGTGATAGAATACAGCGGCTTGCCCCGGAGACACGCCGAATTCCGGATTGTGGAATTGCAGCTTTTCCCCTTCCAGCCGGGCCAGAGTCGGCTTCGCCATCGAACGGACTTTAACGTTGACCGGGCCAGCATAGTCGCCGCCGATCCAGTTGATGTCGCGAAGGGAGGCTGACGCAATCGCCAAAGCGGCTTTCGGGCCGACAATCACGCGTTTCGCTTCCGGCTCCAGTCGAATCACGTAGAGCGGCTCGGCCTGTCCGCCGATTTCCAGTCCTTTGCGCTGACCGACTGTATAATGGATGAGCCCTTTGTGCCGGCCCATGGACGTACCATCTATATGGACGATCTCGCCATCATCGTCCGCTTCCGGACGCAATTTGCGCACGACGCTCGCATAATCGCCATTGGGAACGAAACAGATATCCTGACTGTCCGGCTTGAAGGCTACCGCCAGTCCCATATCTTCGGCTATTTCACGCACTTGGCTTTTCGGCATATCGCCCAGCGGGAAACGCAGATAATCCAGCTGATCCTGGGTGGTGGCAAAAAGAAAATAGCTCTGGTCGCGCGCCGGATCGAGCGCGCGGTGCAATTCGGCGCCGTTGGGCGTCTCAACACGTCGCACATAATGACCGGTCGCCAGGCAGTCAGCGCCGAGTTCGCGGGACAATTGCAGCAGATCTGTAAATTTTACACCCATATTACACTGCACGCAGGGGATCGGTGTCCGGCCGGCCATATATTCGTCTGCAAAGACATCCATTACCGAATCCTTGAACCGGCTGGCGTGGTCAAAAACATAATGGGCAATGCCAAGCCGGTCGGCCACGGCGCGGGCGTCGCGAATATCCTGTCCGGCACAACAGCTGCCGACCCGCCCCACGGCTTCGCCATGATCGTACAGTTGGAGTGTAATGCCAATGGTTTCCGCGCCGGTACGCGCCGCCAAGGCCGCCACGACGCTCGAATCGACTCCTCCAGACATGGCTACCACAATGCGTTTGCCCGTCAGGTCATCGCCCAGCTGAAAATTTCCGCTAATTTTATCCATCATAACAATTGCACCCCTTAAAGAAATCCCGCCGCTTGCGCCAGCGCAGCGAACATTTCCCTTTCACACCCCTGATATGATCCATTTTGGCACGAATTGGCTCGATACAAGGAAGGATTGCTTAACTTCTCCTAAGGCCTCGTAAACATCCCTTTTACACTAGCTTATATCTTCGCTGCTAGACCGGCGTCTATGGAAATGAACTTCCCCCATAAAGGCCCGCAATGGCCAGTGCTTGATCAAGCGCAAGATGTTCCCGCTCAGCTTGCGGATCATCAGGCTTTGCTTGCTAAAGCCATTGCCAGACAGACATCCAGCCAGTCGGCTCGGAAGTTTGTCGCAGCCAGACAAGGTCTGGGAGGCGGCAAGAGGGCAATCCACGCTTCCTTCATGGACGAACGGATGGCTTTTTTCGCAGGAATGCCTCGTTCGGACATGACCGGCCAAAGGGAAGAAATATTGTTCAGGACCGGGAGTTTTCGGCCTGATCTGGCTCAGCAGGAATTTAAAAAGATGCAAGAATAATCGAATTTATGAACGCGACGTTTACCTTGGCAGTTCAGGTAATCGAAAAGCTCTGCCGGTACGAAGGCCAGACGTAACGGGAAACGGGGTAAAATGCCGAAAGGCAAAATTGAGGGTAGTATGATTGAAAACCAAAAAATAAAACCAGCGCAAGTTGTCGGGCCCCTTGGCGAACCGCTCACCATTGATGATTTGCCGAAACCCGGTACGACTCGCTGGGTAGTCCGCCGCAAGGCGGAAGTCGTTGCAGCAGTAAACGGCGGCTTGTTGACCGTTGATGAAGTTTGCGACCGCTATGACCTGTCTCTGGAAGAATTTGCATCTTGGCAACGGGCTGTTGACCGGTCGGGCATGCCCGGACTGCGAGTCACCCGAATCCAGCATTACCGCGACTTATACGAGCGTCAGCAGAAATATTAACCGGTATCTGCCCGGCATAATATTCCAGACACGATATATTGAATAGGGCCGCCGGGCATGTTCCGGTGGTCCTTTTTTATTCCTTCAAGTTAAAGCAATAATCGTCTATGTAATTGTATTCGCGAGTGTAAAGAATTTATATTCGCTTATAATCAGGAGGTACATATGGGTTGGATTATTGCATTGATCGTTGGCGGTATTGCGGGCTGGTTGGCAAGCATGGTCATGGGGCGTGATGCTTCCATGGGCGTTTTCTGGAATATCATTGTCGGCATCATCGGATCGATAATTGGCAATTTTGTCGGCGGCTATTTCGGCTTTGGCGGCAGTATTCAGGAATTTTCGATCATCGGTTTGTTCACCGCTTTTGTCGGTGCGGTGGTTCTGTTGCTGATACTCAACGTCATCCAGCGCGGCCGGGTGCGCTAAAACTCGCTCTTCTGCAGGAAATTTTGGAATAAGAAGGGCCGGTTCGTTCGCGAATCGGCCCTTTCGTACGATGATGTTGATCGTTGATCGAACCGGGGCTTGAAAAACTGGCCGAATCCTGTTCCGGCTTGCTGCCGGTGCTATATTTATGTAACACAGCTGATGAAAATCCAGACTGACCGGAAAATCAGCGATTCTTTTGTGTATTGCAGTGCGAAAATGCGATAAGAGCCCGACTGAAGAGTAAAAAAATGAACTATGAATCCACCATCCCCAGCGAAGATATCGCAACTCTCGACGATGTCGAAGCGCGCAGCACCAATCGTCGACGGCTGATCATCACTGTTGCCGTCGTAGTGGCGTTGCTGCTGGCCTATATCGGCTATAATTATTTTGCCGGTGGTGCCGTCGAAGATGATGCAGCGAGCCAGGCGCCGATGGTCACGGTCATGAGCCCCGGCAAGCAGCAAGTTGTGCGAACCATCAATGCGACGGGGACCTTGGCAGCGCGACGGGAGATCCAAGTTAGCGTAGTCGGTGAAGGTGGTCGCGTAACCAATGTCTATGTTGACGCTGGCGACTGGGTCAAACAGGGCCAGATCATGGCGAGCATCGACCAGTCAGTCCAGTCCCAGCAAGCAGCAAGCCTCGAAGCATCTGTTGGCGTGTCTCGCGCTGATCTCAATCTGGCGCAGGCCAATCTCGATCGCGCGGAGAAGCTTGTCGACCGGGGATTTATTTCAAAAGCCGATATCGATCGGTTGACGGCGACACGTGATTCCGCAGCCGCCCGTCTACGCGTATCTCAGGCACAGTTGAACGAAGCCCGTGCACGCAACGGCCGGCTGAACATCGTCGCTCCAAAGGCTGGTTTTGTTTTGGAACGCAACGTTGAACCGGGTCAAACTGTCACGCAGGGTAGCGGGACGTTGTTCCTCATGGCACAAAATGGGGAAATGGAATTGCAGGCGCTGCTCGGCGAAAGCGACTTGGCCAATATTTCCGTGGGCACCGTTACACAGGTCACTCCCGTCGGGACCGACAAGGTTCTCACCGGACAAATCTGGCAAATTTCTCCGACCATTGATCCGCAATCGCGTCAAGGCGTAGCCCGCATTTCGCTGGGCTATGATAGCGCCTTGCGGCCAGGCGGCTTCGCCAGCGCGCGTATCCAAAGCGGAACATCCGAGGCTTCGGTCATACCTGAATCGGCTTTGCAAAATGATAGCAAAGGAAGTTTCGTTTATATCGTTGGAGCGGACAATAAGGCGGTGCGGCGCGACGTTACTGTCGGTTCGGTATCCAGCGCCGGGCTTTCCGTTACTTCCGGTTTGAACGGGAATGAAAAGGTAGTGCTCCGTGCGGGCGGCTTCCTGAGTCCTGGCGAAACCGTCCGGACAGAGGTTCAGAAAAATGCTGGCGGCGCCTGATTTGTGCGCGAATTTGAGGCCTGATCGATGAATCTACGCAATATATCTGCCTGGAGCACACGCAATCCGGTCGTGCCGCTGGTACTGTTTGCCGCGCTGCTGTTTGCCGGCTTGCTCAGCTTCAACCGCATGGATGTCGTGGACAACCCGGATGTCGAATTTCCGGCTGTGTCCGTTCGGATATCCCAACCCGGTGCCGCACCAACGGAGATTGAAAACCAGATCACTCAGAGGGTGGAGGCTGCGGTCCGTTCGATCAGCGGCGTCAAGAATATCAGCTCGACTGCCAGCGAAGGCAGCAGCAGTACATTCGTCGAATTTGAAATTGGTGCAGACGTAAACGACAGCGTAAACGAAGTGAAAAATGCCGTCGACCAAGTCCGCGGATCCTTGCCGGACGGCATATTGGAGCCGCAAATATCCAAAGTAGACGTGGCAGGCGGACCGATAGGATTCTTTGCTGTCAAAGCCGACGACATGACCGTCGAACAGCTCAGCTGGTTTGTCGATGACACGGTTGCCAAGCAACTGTTGACCGTCAACGGCATGGCAGAGGTCAACCGCTTTGGCGGCGTCGATCGGGAAATTCGTGTTATTTTGAAGCCAGACCGGATGCAGGCGCTGGGCGTGACCGCCAATCAAATCAACAGCGTGTTGCGCCAGGTGAATATAAATGCTGCCGGCGGGCGGGCCGAAGTGGGCGGCACCCGGCAATCAGTCCGCGTTTTGGGCAATGCCGATGATGCATATGAGCTATCGCAAACGCAAATAGCCCTGCCCAACGGCCAGATCGTAAAATTGAGCGATGTTGCTGACGTGACTGACTCTTTTGGCGAGCGCAGTTCGATCAGCAAGGTCAAGGGCGTGGAGGTTGTCAATTTCTCAATGGACCGGGCGCGCGGCGCTTCCGACGTCACGGTTTACGATGCGGCGATCGAAATCATGGACAAGATCGAGGCAGAAAATCCGGGCATTGAATTCATTCCGCTCGGCACCAGCGTCGACTATACCAAATCGCAATATAAGAGCTCGATGCTGGCCATGATCGAGGGCGCCATTCTGGCGGTGGTCGTGGTTTTCATCTTCCTGCGTGACTGGCGCGCAACGGTCATCTCGGCCATTGCCATTCCATTGTCGGCGATCCCGACTTTCTGGTTCATGGATCTGCTGGGGTTCAACCTCAATTTTCTCTCTCTACTGGCGCTCGGCCTGGTTGCAGGTGTGCTTGTCGACGATGCCATTGTGGAGATCGAGAATATCGTGCGCCATATGCGCATGGGTAAAACCGCCTATCAGGCATCAATCGACGCCGCCGACGAAATCGGACTCGCGGTCGTCGCCACCTCTTTCTGTATCGTCGCTGTGTTCTTGCCGGTCGGGTTGATGCCTGGAATATCCGGTCAGTTTTTCAAGAATTTCGGAATTACGGTCGTTGTGTCGGTCCTGATGAGTCTGGCCGTCGCGCGTATGATCACGCCGATGATCGCAGCTTATTTCCTTAAGGCCAAAGGCCATGCCGAGCATGGCGAAGGCGTCTGGATGGATCGCTATATGCGCTTACTGAATTGGGTATTGGACCGTTCCGAATCTGATCGTATTCGACAGACGCTGGTCCCCGCCAAAGCAGCATGGTGGCAATATCTGATCGGCTTCATTCTTTTCGCTATAATTTTTGCAGTGTTCGTCGGCGTGGCACAAATGGTCGGGTTCATGATCAATGATCTGATTGCCGTCGTGATACCCAGCGACTTTTTAAGGGCGCTATCGAGCCTCGTTTTCGCTATTGCGGCTGGTCTCGCGGCGGCCACTTTGGTCGCTATGGTCATCCGGAGGGTCGCGAGCGCTTTGAGCAACGACTTCGCGGACTGGTATGGCTACCGCGCCGGCCGGTTCCGCGCCCGGGCTCATGATCATCGCATATGGATGATGGGCGTCGGAGTGGTCGCGTTTGGTATAACCGTGATATTATTTGCGATTACCCCCCAGGAATTTCAGCCGACCACAAATCAGGACACCAGCCGGGTCGAAATTGAGGTGGTTCCGGGTACGACCCTTGAACAGACCGAAAAAATCGCCGACCGGGTATCAGACCTGATGTACGCTCAGCCGGAAGTCGAGCGCGCCCTGACGCGCGTTCGCGAGACAAATGCATCGGTTTTCGTTTCTTTCAAGGCCAAACGCGACAAGACGTCGATCGAGTTTGAACAAGGCATGTTGCCGGAGCTTCAGAAGATTCCCGACGCTCGGATTTCTTTCCAGACACAAAATGGCGGTGGCGGGACCGGACGCGACATCTCCATCATGCTGACCGGGTCAGATCCCGACTTGCTCGATTCCACTGCAGCGCAGCTGGTTGAGCAGATGAAAGACATTAAGCTGGTCCGCGCGCCGCGCATTGCATCGGACCTGAGCCGGCCGGAGATCATCATCACGCCCTATATGGATCTGGCGTCTCAGCTTGGTATCACCACCGCTACGCTCAGCCAGACCATCCGCATCGCGACCCTTGGCGAGATCGATCAAAATGCAGCGAAATTCTCCCTTTCGGACCGGCAAATTCCGATCCGGGTGATGTTGCCGCTCGAATCGCGCAATGACCTGACGACCATTGAGAATCTGCCCATTCCGATCGCCAGCGGTGGCACTGTTCCCCTCAGCCGCGTAGCCGCGGTGAGTTTCGGGTCCGGGCCGACTTCGATCCAGCGCTATAACCAGAACCGCAGGACATTCGTCGGTGCCGATCTGGCGCCAGATGTCATCAAGGGTGAAGCGATGGAGAAAATCTTCGAGCTTCCGATCATGAAGAACCTGCCCACGGGCGTTTCCAACGAGGCCTTTGGCGAGGACGAATGGCAAGCGGAACTGGCAGTGAATTTCATGATCGCGCTGATTGCCGGCATTTTGCTCGTATTTGCGACATTGGTATTGCTCTACAAACGAGTAATGTCACCACTGGTCAATATGGGTTCACTGGCTCTGGCACCGCTCGGCGGCATATTCCTGGTCTGGGTCACTGGCGATTCCCTTTCCATGCCGGTGCTGATCGGCGTACTCATGCTGCTCGGTATTGTCAGTAAGAACTCGATTTTGCTGATCGACTTTGCGATCGAGGAAATGAAGCGAGGAGTTCCGAAATACGAAGCCATCATGGATGCCGGGCACAAGCGCGCCCAGCCGATCGTCATGACCACCGTGGCCATGACAGCCGGTATGGTACCGACTGCGCTCTCCCTGTCGGGTGACGGCGCATGGCGTGCCCCGATGGGTACGGTGGTGATTGGCGGCTTGATTGTATCGACTTTGCTAACCTTGGTAATCGTGCCCGCAGGGTTCAGTCTGGCAGACGGATTCGAACGGCGCGCGGGCCCATGGCTTCGCAACAAGATGCTGACCTACAAGACCGGCGATGATCGCCACGACCGGTCCGATACAGAGGTCCAGCCCGCCGAGTGAAGCCGATATCGTCACAAACAGGTAGCCCGGACGGACCGAGATTCACCGTCAAGACCACTAATGCCAGCCGGGATATGAAAATCATCGCCACCGGCATGCTGGTGGTGATGGCGATCATCTATTTTTCTGCGAAAAGCTATGAAGCGGTGCATCCGGCGCTTGGATTTGTGCGCGCCTTCGCCGAGGCTGCAATGGTTGGCGGTCTGGCAGACTGGTTCGCTGTCACCGCCCTGTTCCGCCACCCAATGGGCATTCCGATACCGCATACGGCAATCATCCCGCGCAACAAGGACCGGATCGGCGACACGCTGGCCAATTTCCTCAAGGATAATTTCCTGATTTCACGCCTGGTTGCCCAGCGCATGCGCAATGTCGACCTGGCGAGTGGAATTGGACGCTTTCTGCAATCACCGAGCGGTGGAGAGGGCCGGCTTAAATTCGGCGCGTCCCGGCTATTGGGTGATGCCATTGCCTCGCTGGACAAGGATCGCCTCGGCACCATGTTCAAGGGTGCGGTCAAAAAACAGGCCGTGGGCCTCGATATCGCGACGCCGATGGGGCAGATATTGGAAGCGGTCATGGCTGAAAAGCGTCATGGCCCGTTGATCGATTCCACCATTCGTTGGGCCTATCGTACGCTCGATACCAACGAAGCGGTGATCCGCAATATTGTAACCGACCGCGCCAATGCGGTGATGCGCTGGACTGGTCTGGATGACCGGGTCGCCAACGAGGTGCTGGACGGTCTTTACAAATTGCTCGCCGATATGGCTGCCGAGCCCCATCATCCGGTTCGCGCCAAGACCGAAGAAAGCCTGGAACAACTGGCCGCCGAACTGCAGCAAGACCCTGAGCTGCGACAGAAAGTCAACGAGTGGAAGCTCGAGATGATCGAAAACCCCGCCATCGCGTCATGGCTTGATGGCATCTGGGAACAGGGCCGGGAAGCACTGCTGCGGGCGGCGCGTGATCCCGATGCAGCAATGGCCGGCCAGTTCGGTGATGCGCTGATCCAGCTGGGCAACAGTCTGCAGCAGGACAAGCAGCTCAATCGACAGATCAACCGGTTCGGCCGGCGTGCAGTTATCGGTGTGGTCTCTAGCTATGGCGACAATATCGTCAAACTGGTGTCAGAGACGATCCGCAGCTGGGACACGCAAACTATTACCGACCGCGTCGAAAATGCCGTTGGCCGCGATTTGCAGTTCATCCGCGTGAACGGCACCATCGTCGGCGGACTGGTCGGACTGTCCCTTCATACGCTAGGATACTGGATCTAGCGCGAGAGCAGCAACCGTGCCTGCCCGGCAATTTGCGCCAGCATGGCAATTGACGGTTTTGGCGTTTGCTGTGCCCGGTCCATGATCTTTCGGAACTGGGCCACGCGGTCGATATTGCGATCGCCCCAGCTTTCGACAAATTGCTGCATGTCCTTGCCCCGGGTCCGGCGCAGGAAATCGAGACGCATTTGCTGGAAATCACGCGCCAGACCTGCAACCAGCAAGCGATCCCAGGGATCGGACGGATTGATCCGGGTCGCGGTCATTTGCGCCCAGTCGAGGCCAAGCTGACTACCAAGCTGGGTGAAGGCTGCCGCTACATCCAGTGCATCGATTTCCCGGCTATGGGCCAGATAGGCGATGCCGGCGGCACCGTCATTCTTGTAGATATTGGCGATCTTGTTGGCGATTTCAGGTGTTGCGCCTGCTTCGACCAGCGATTTCACCTGTTTGGCCGCTTGCAAGTGACCTTCGGCGGTTATCAGATTTTCGACATTTTCGTTGAGCACAGTAACGCCCGGCGCAAGCATATTGACGGTATCGTCAATCCGGTCGTCCGAAACTCCGATCCGCATCAGATCCGCCATGTGCGAGCGCAGCACATACGCGAGGCGGTCGAAAAGAGTGATTCTGATATCTTCCGCGATCTCGGCTATTTCCAGCGCGTGCCATAGCCGGTCGGCGTGGAACAGACGTTCTGCCATGACGAAGGCGCGCGCCACCTCTCCCAAGGTGCATCCTTCTTCCTCGGCCAGTTCGAACGGGTCGATCAGCCCCAGCCGGTTGATCATCCGGTTCGCCAATTTGGTGGCAATGATTTCGCGGCGCAACTGATGGTTTAGAATGGCCGAATCATGGCCTTCCTGCATGGCGGCTGGAAATGCCTGGAGCAGCTCGCTGTCCAGTCCGGGATCGCCACCCAGATCACTATTTTCGATGGCATCCTGCAGTGCGAGCTTGGCGGTCGAAATCAAAACAGCCAGTTCCGGCCGATACAGGCCCCGGTTTTCCTGGCTGCGGCGGATCAGGTCTTCGTTGCTGGCGAGTCCTTCAACCGCCCGGTTCAACTGCCCATGTTCCTCAAACTGCTCAATCAGGCGAATATAGGAAGGCAGCGATTTCGCACCACCCATTTCAGCGATTGATAGCCCCAATGCCTGCAGCCGGTTATCTTCCAGAACCAGCGCGCCGACATCATCGGTCATTGATTTGAGCAACGCATTCCTGACGTCAGGCTGCAGCTTGCCGCTGGCCAGTTCCGCATTGAGCGCGATCTTGATATTGACTTCATGATCCGAGCAATCAACCCCGGCGCTATTGTCGATAAAGTCGGTATTGATCCGCCCGCCCCTGGCAGCGAAAGCGATACGTGCGGCCTGGGTAATACCCAAGTTGGCTCCCTCGCCTATCACCTTCACGCGCAGTTGCTGGGCATTGAGGCGAATCTTATCATTGGCCGGATCGCCAACCTCGATGTGATTCTCTGAAGCAGCCTTCACATAGGTGCCGATCCCGCCAAACCACAGCAGGTCGGCGTCGCATGCCAATATGGCGGTCATTAATTTGGATGGCGTCGTCTCGACGTCTTCGGGCAGGCCGAGCAACTTGGCAGCCTGTTTGGAAATCGTGATCGTCTTCGAGCCGCGTGAAAATACTCCGCCGCCCTTGGATATCAGATCCTTGTCATAGTCATCCCAGCTGGACCGCGGCAATTCGAACAGTCTGCTCCGCTCGATCCAGCTCGTCGCCGGATCGGGATCAGGATCGATGAAAATATGTCGGTGATCAAAGGCTGCCACGATTTTCAGGCTCTTCGAAAGCAGCATGCCGTTGCCGAACACGTCACCGGACATGTCTCCGACACCGACAACGCGGATCGGTGCGGTCTGAACATCCACGCCCGTTTCAGCAAAATGGCGCTGTACCGAGACCCAGGCGCCCCGCGCCGTGATCCCCATGGCCTTGTGATCATAACCGTTGCTGCCTCCGCTGGCGAATGCATCGCCGAGCCAGAAACCGCGATCGATTGCGATCTGGTTGGCGATATCGGAGAAACTTGCCGTGCCCTTGTCGGCCGCCACCACGAAATAGGGATCATCCTCGTCGAGCCGTTGCACCTGCGCGGGTGGCACGACTTTGCCCTCGACGATATTGTCGGTCACCGACAACAGGGCGGAAATGAAGATCTTGTAGGCTTCGACTCCCTCGGCGAGAAACGCGTCGCGGTCATCTCCCGAAGGCAATTGCTTGGCAAAAAAGCCACCCTTCGCACCGGTCGGTACAATCACCGCATTTTTAACCCGCTGGGCTTTCATCAAGCCCAGTATTTCGGTGCGGAAATCATCCCGGCGGTCGGACCAGCGCAGGCCGCCCCGGGCCACCGGACCGGCTCGCAAATGAATGCCTTCGACACGCGGACTGTAGACGAATATTTCCCGCCACGGCACCGGTGCCGGTAGCTCGGGAATTTTGGCGCTTTCAATCTTGAAGGCAAGCGCTTCCCCGGCCTGATAGGCAAAGGCGTTGGTGCGCAATATTGATTCAATAACCGCGCGGAACAAACGCAAAATGCGGTCATCGTCAATTGCATGGACACTGACCAGAGCAGAATCCATGTCGCGTATCGCTGCGCTTGCAGCTTTCGCACGGTCGCCTTCAAAATCCGGATCATGCAAGGCACGGAAAAGCGTTATCATCGCAGCTGTGACGTCCGGAGCCTCTGCCAAAGCTTCGACAACCGTGACCAGACCATAGCTTAGCCCCGTCTGGCGCAAATAGCGGAACCATGCCCGCATCCACACTGTCGAGCGAGCGTCGATGCCGGCGGTCGTGATAAGCTGGTTGAAAGCGTCATTTTCAGCCTCTCCGTCCAGCACGCTGGTAATCGCTGCCTCGATTTCGTCGCATCGGGCAATCAGGCTGTCGCAGCGTTCCTCGGACCGCAGCTCAAGCAAAAAATCGTGAATGAAACCCAACCGGCCATCCTCCAGCGGAGTCGGCACGGATTCGAGCACTGTAAACCCGAAATTCTCCAATGTCGGGACAGCATCCGAAAGCGGCAGCGCGCCACCCAGATGATAGATTTTCAGCCGCAGCAGATCATCGGCATCGCTGGCAAGTCGATAAAGCCGGGTCGAACGCTGCCCGCCCCGCTCCAGCTTGAACAGCCGCATGATGTCCTTGGCCGCCTCCAGCGCGCCATAGGTCGACTGATAAGTGCCGGGAAAACAATTGGCGTAACGCTGCGCCAAGACTGCCGCCCGATTTTCCTGCCCGGCTTCCCTCAGGTTGCGTTCGACTTCCGGCTTCCAGCCGCGCACCATATTTTCCAGTTCCTGATCAAGCAGGTCCGGGTCCGGAATTTTGCCATCGGGGCCCATGTCGAGCGTGTAACGCAAGGAGGATACACCACCCTCTTCAAGCGTACTGGACCAGCTCAATATTTTCGCGCCGGTCGCCTCTGTCAGCATATTTTCGACATTCTGCCGGCGCGCGGTCGACAGCTGCTCACGTGGAAGCCATACAAATGCAAACAGATGGCGGGCGAGCGGCGAGATCACGCTGTGCAGTTTCGGGCGCGGCCGATCGATCAGGGACATCGAGATTAATGCCAGTTTTTCAAGATCATCCTGCGCAAAGGTGATCAGCAGATCATGCGGTAGTGATGTCAGTGCATGGGTCAGACTTTTCCCCGCATGGCCCGCGGTCGAGAACTCGAACTTGTCAAACAGCCGGGTGAGCTGTGTGCGCAAAACCGGAATATTTTCAGGCGCAGCGGCTAGCGCGGCACTGGTCCACATGCCGGAAATGATCGATAGCGCGGCTATCTTGTTCTTTTCCCTTTCCGGTATAATAATCAAATCCATCAAGACATGACGATGCACCGTGGACAGCTGGTTGGATTTGATGATTAGCGGTGCTTGCCCGCCATTTTCAAACCACTCAAAAGCGCGTCTCCGGCTTTCATCGGAAAGTATCGGCTGTGGCCGCATCCGGGCAATGCCGATCTGTTGTGTGCGGCGTCCCTTGGTATCTACTCTTTCATGGCCTAGCAATGTGAGGTTGCGATCAAGGAACCAGCGGAGCAGAGTCGCCCCCTCGCCTTCTGGCAGGCCGTCGGCATTTTCACCCAATACGATCTGCAATTTCAACCAGTCGGCAACGGCAGCGGCCACATCCTTGAGGTTAGCGCGCAGCGCCTTGACCAGTTCCCGGCGAATGCGGGCATCGGTTCTCTCGAGTTCGATATAGATTACCGATTCCCGTTTCTCGCCACCGGATGCCTGTTCGATAAATTCGATCAGCTGGCCTTCGGCATCGCGCCTTACAGCGACAACCGGATGGATCAGTCGTTCGATGTTCAAGCCGAAACCGGCAATGGTCGCGCAAACCGAGTCGACCAGAAACGGCATGTCGTCGTTTACGATCGCGAGCCGCAAATGTCTGTGATTCTTCTGGCCACTGACGCTTTCCAGCGAAAGGTTCGCTTCGTTGCCACGGCGTTCCTGGGCGGATCGCAATGTGAATTGCGCCGCCTCCTCGCAAGCCTTTTCGTCAAAACCGATATTTTCGCCCGGCAAGGCGCTTTCGCGAAAAGCGGCTACCAGCACCTTTTCGAGGCTATCGGTTTTTGTCCGGGCTGGCTTGGATATCGGTTCGCGATTGGTCGCCATTTTTCCCCCAAGTGGATCGAGACGGGTCAGCAACCCGTCGGCATGCCCACGCTATGCGCCCAATCCGCTACACGCTCAAGAGGCTAGCAGATCCTTTTCGGAGGAGGATAAGAGATTATTATCGATAGTGGTATTTCTGTTACATATGCAACTAGTGCGGATGACAACAGCTTTGCTGCTTCGCCAGGCGCAATCAGATTTCCGTATGTTTCAATGCCTGACTAGTGAGCTTGTCATTGCCGCGAACCGGCCCGACGATGGACAATTCTCCATCCGGCCCCTTGCGGGCAACCAGCACGACAAATTCGGAGTCGCCAGGGTCAATATCCTGCAATTGCTGCGACGGCGCCGAGCGCAGTTTCGCCAGCACATCTTCTCCGGCTGACCTGAGCTTGTTAAGCAGGCCGGATGTCCGCCCTGCAGCGCGTTCGGCTTGGACAATCGCTTTCAGACCACCATCATGCTGGCCGAGGAGATCGCCGAGCGCCCCTTTGGGAATGGCGTTGCGCTTCGCATATTTAAGCACAGAGGCATATTCGGTCAGGCGCGTCTTGTCATAACGGGTGCCAAATACCAGTTTGACAATCGGTGTCATTGGCGCGCGTTCCTGCACCACCAGGCCGCTATCTTCGAGCAGCATCTCATATTCGCCTGGAAACAGCTCGGTCATCAGGTAAAAATCATAGGCATGGCTGATCGCGGCATAAAGCGCCGCGCGACTGCGCTGTTCGTTATGCTCGGCATGGTCAGCGCTGCTCCGGGCAGCGGACAACCAGTCGGCCAGACTTGCATCCTCGGCCGGCTGGTCTGGCGAGTCCGCTTCTTCTGCTATGATTTCAAATGCGGAAGTGAGTTCCAGTTGCGCAGTCGGTTCCCGATCATCCCGATTGGTCGCATTCGGTCCGTCTTCCCAGACCGGGCCTGCCACCTTCCGTTCCGGAGCGGAGAGCATCGCATCAGACACTTCCTCTTCAATTTCCTGCTGGACGGCATCGGCGGCCACTTCTTTCCAGTTGATGACGCCATAGATGAAATCAATAGTGTCATCATCGGTCGAGAAAGGCAGCAAGATGCCGCGATACATGATCGTGATGCCCTGGTGATTGACGAATTCGGCTTCAAAGCCGATCGGCGCCTGATTGGCAATAATCTGCAGATAATGATCGGTAATTCGCGACAGCAGCGAACGCGCCGGCACGTCGGCAACTGCAGTGATCGAAACATCGATCTTGCACTCTTCGCGAAGCTCGCGGCCGAGAAACTGGATCGACGGATTTTCCACGCCATTGGTAAAATCGAGCAGAACGCTGTTCGGTCCGAAATCCTCGTCTGATTCGGGGGACAGATCCTCGACATTGGGAAATTGCCGTTCGCCGAGCAAGCCGGCCCAGAAATTATAGGCACGCACGTGCATGCGGCGCTCATCCTGACTGATCGGCGGCGGCGCCTCTACAGCGGCGTCGTCATCGTCAAAGACCGTGTAATCAGGCACCGAAGCCATGTCCTGGTCGCCAAGTTCGCTGTGATTCCGTAGGTTTTCCATGCTGCCCCATTGCGATTGCATCAATTCCACACTGGTCTGCACCGCACATGGTAAATATATAGTAAATTTCGCGATGATGATCGTCAGGCCCGATTGGCACATAGACCCGAACCAGCCGGCGACGACTGTTCGAAATATCAACCGCGCGGACTTGTCACAGCAAAGCTCTGCTGTTAATGGCGCGCGATCAATGGAAATTGCTTGAGCCTGACCCTCATCCATTTCATCGATGCCGCTTTAGCTCAGTTGGTAGAGCATCGCATTCGTAATGCGGGGGCCAGAGGTTCGAATCCTCTAAGCGGCACCATCCATTTTCCCATTTCCGAGCATCTCCGCGCCTGCTACGATATGGCGTATTTAATATTTATTTTTCCGTAGCTTACGTGAGGATCGGTGATCAAGCCTGCGAGCAGGCTGGGATTGCTGGACTTCTTGCCCAAGGCATTGTCGCTGCGGTTGGCGGCGAAGATGTTTTGCCCCTCATCAAACAATAGCCCTCGCGGTATCTCGAGAGTGACGTTCTTATGGACCGAACGCATAGGATGGCCAATCTTCATCATCGAAGCGGTTACTTCGGAAGCGCGCCGCGAGCCCTTGCTGAGTGGCAGTTTTCCACCGCCACAGGTCTGGAAATAGACAGTATGCTAATAGCCCACCATCCGACGTTTCAAGCTCAGCAGAAAGGCTGATAATTAGCCAATATGATAAGCTACAGAGTGTTGCGAGCTCAGCCTAAACGACCGATCAATCGAACGTGCAAAGTTCCAGCCTATATTGCCATTTCACGGAAACTTAACTCTGGCCATCATTCGAATATCAGCACAACTACATCTTTTTAACGTGACAATGGCGAATAGGCCCATGACCGCTCCCGCTCATCACGATCGCGAAAGGCGGCGATTGTATCGGACAAAGTCAGCGTAAGGTCGATTGGGTCAAGGCCAGAAAGTAGGGCTCGCTTTTCTTCACTGTCGATTTCAAAGGTCCAGCAACCGCCCACTTCGTCCTGCAATTTCTGCTCTTCAAGGTTTACTGTCAGGAGGGAACCAGGTGCCGCGGCGAGCCCGTGAGCGATAGGTTCGACAATCGAGGACGCGAGCACGACCGGCAACACACCATTGGCCAGACAATTTTTGCGGAAGATCGGGTTAAATGAGGGCGCAATAATCGTTTGAAAACCATATTCCGCGAGCGCCCAAACCGCATGTTCGCGGCTCGACCCACAGCCAAAATTCTCACCCGCGACTAATATGCGGGCATTTTTTAGTGCCGGATTATTGAGTATGAACGCGGGATCGGGATCGCGTTCGCCAATCGACAAATAGCGCCAACCAGCGAACAGGCCGTCCGCCAGACCGCTTTTCGATACTTGCCGTATCTCTCGCGAAGGAATGATTGCATCAGTATCCACATTGTCCCGCATCAGGGGAGCTGCAACCGCGGTGAAGGTAGTGAAAGGCTCCATCTTAGATTTCCAGCTTGCGTGGATCGGCGATATGCCCGGCGATGGCCGAGGCGGCAACCGTTTCCGGCGAGGCGAGATGCGTGCGCGTGCCGGGGCCCTGACGGCTTTCGAAATTGCGGTTGGTAGACGACACCACCCGTTCTTGCGGGCCAAAACTTTCTCCCCCCGCGAAAAAACACATAGAGCAACCCGATTCGCGCCATTCGAAGCCGGCACGCTGGAACACGCGGTGCAAGCCCTCTTCTTCCGCCTGACGTTTGACATTGCTTGATCCGGGAACGCAAATTGCCTTCACGCCGGGCGCAACTTTTCGACCGTCGAGTATAGCCGCAGCCCGTCGCAGGTCGCTAATCCGGCTGTTGGTACATGAACCGATAAAGGCCGCGTCGATTTTCAGCGACTCCATCACTGTGCGTGGCTCCAGACCCATATAATGCAACGCACGTTGGTAGCCTTCGACCATAGCCTTTCCAACTTCATCAGCGGCTGGCACAGCACCGTCGATCGCCACCACTTGTTGCGGCGTGGTGCCCCAAGTGACCATCGGCGCGACATCACTCGCATCAAAGGCAAGTTCATTATCAAAGATCGCATCGGCATCGCTGCGCAGAGCGAGCCAGTCATTCACCGCGCGATCCCAATCGTCGCCAACTGGCGCGTATCGGCGCCCCTTCACATAATCGACTGTGGTTGCATCGGGCGCGATGATCGCGCTGAACGCGGCAAATTCCGTACCCATGTTGCACAAGGTCAGCCGCTGTTCGATATCAAGTGCTTCTACCGCACTGCCCGCATATTCGACAATATGCCCGGCGGCGCCGCCGACCCCGAAACGGCCGAGCAAAGCGAGAGCCAGGTCCTTGGCGGTTACGCCACGTGCGAGCCTGCCCGAAATAGTGAGTCGCATTCGTTTGGGCCGCTGGACACGCAAGGTCGATGTGGCGAGCGCATGTTCGGCCTCGGTCGATCCGATGCCCCAGGCCAGCGCGCCGAGCGCGCCCTGCGAACAGGTATGGCTATCGGGGCAGATCAGCGTCGTGCCCGGCAGTACTATGCCCAGTTCGGGTGACATGACGTGGACAATGCCCTGGTCGGGGCTGTCGAGGTCAAAAAGCCGAATGCCTGCGGCCCGGGCGCCCTCGCGGGTCGCAACAATGAAATCCTTGCCGGTTGGCATCAGCGTCTCACTGGTGCGCCCTGGAAAGGTGTCGACGATATGATCCATGACCGCAAAAACATGATCGGGATCACGAACGGGAATATCACGTGCAAGCAAGCTTTTCAGCGCTACTCCGCCCGTTCGCTCGTGGAGCAAAATGCGGTCGATGAGGACAAGATCGGCCTCGCCCGCTGGGGGACCGATCGTATGACCGTCCCAGATTTTATCGAATATAGTCCGTTCCAAGACGCCCTCACCTAATTGAAATCGATACCATTACTATTTTCAGCCCGCGGCAAATCATGCCGCAAACCCATCCTTTTCCCGTCGATTTCAAGCGGAAGGGCAGGAAGTTTCGCGCGGCTGCCATCGTCGAGAGTTACCTCGACAAAACCACCGCTGGCGAGCAGGTGCTGATCTTCGAGCAGATCGTCGGGACGCATGATTGGTGCGTAAGGCAAGCCGATAGATTCCAGCCTGCCAACCAGTTCATCGCGTGTCATGCCGCCAAAAAGCTCCCGAATCATCGGGAGGATATGTTCGCGCTGGCGCACCCGCTCATTATTGACCGCAAGCTTCGGATCGGCGGCGAGATCGTCCAATCCCATCACCTCACAAAAGGCCACCCATTGAGGATCGCTGACGACTCCGACAAAGAGCTGCTCATCCTGATTCACCGTTTCAAAGACGTCATAGACCGCCCAGGCCGAAATGCGTGAGGGCATCGGCGGCGCGGTCGTGCCAGTTACTGCCTTTTGCGCTATATGCTGGCCTACCAGAAAGGCCGTTGTCTCGAACAGCGAGCATTTCACCTCGCCGCCCTTATCGGTCCGGTGCCGCCGTTCGAGCGCAGCAAGGATACCGATGACCCCGAACATACCCCCGGTTACATCGATCACCGAAGCACCGGCACGCAAAGGCCGTCCGGGAGGACCGGTCATATAAGCCAGTCCGCCCATCATCTGCGCGACTTCGTCGAGTGCGGTGCGGTTCTCGTACGGGCCAGTGAGAAAACCCTTGGCGCTACAATAAATGAGGCGCGGATTGCTCTTTGTAAAATTCTCCGGTCCAAGCCCGAGCTTCGCCAAGGCACCCGGCCGGAAATTTTCGATCATTACGTCGGCTTCATCGATCAGACGGCGGGCTTCGGCGTTACCCTGCTCGCTTTTGAGATCGAGGCAAACGCTGCGCTTGTTGCGATTGAACATAGGAAAATAGCCGGCACCCGAACCCAGCAGACGGCGGGTATGATCGCCGCCTTCCGGTTCTACCTTGATAACGTCAGCACCAAGATCACCCAGCATCAGGCCGATCGACGGGCCCATCACCATATGGGTGAACTCGACAACTTTTATCCCTTCCAACGGCAACGGCTCCATTATATCCCTACTCTTTCAAACATAATCAGTAACATCTTGTCTCTCGACATCGTGAAGTTATTTGATATAGATATAGGACATTAAAGCAAGCAGAGGTTTATGTCCAAACAGATTTTTATTAGCGAAGTGGGCCCACGCGACGGGTTACAGAGCATTACGGCAGTCATGCCGACTGCTGCCAAAAAGGCATGGATTGCAGCCGAATCAGCTGCGGGCGTGCGCGAGATAGAGGTTGGAAGCTTTGTACCCGCCACATTACTGCCCCAGCTTGCCGATACGGCCGAGATTGTTGCCTTCGCCAAGACAATTCCCGATCTGACCGTTGCTGTACTCGTGCCAAATCTCCGCGGCGCACAGGATGCTTTACTGGCGGGCGCCGACAAAATTACCTTGCCGCTTTCGGTTTCGGAATCGCACAGCCTCGCCAACCTGCGCCGCACCCACGATCAGGTGATCGAGGAAGCGACCCGTATCGCTGCGGCGATTGCCAGTTTGCCGGAAGGCAGACGCCCGCATTTTGAGGGCAGCCTCTCGACCGTCTTTGGGTGCACCATCGAGGGCACCATTCCCGAATCCCAGATTTTGCGCCTGGCCGAACGGTTGATGGAGGCAGGCTGCGACGAGGTAGGTCTCTCGGACACCACTGGCTACGCCGATCCGCACGCTGTGAAGAATATGGTAAAGGCGGTGCGCAGCGTTGTCGGCGACCGGGCGCTGACCGGCATCCACCTGCACAACACGCGCGGCCTCGGCCTTGCTAATGTGCTTGCCGCGTTGGACGTCGGGCTCACTACTGTTGACAGTTCGCTCGGCGGAATAGGCGGCTGCCCGTTCGCGCCAGGTGCCAGCGGCAATATCGTAACCGAGGACCTCGTCTTCATGTTACAGGCGATGGGACTCAAAACGGGAATCGATCTCGAAAAACTTCTGGCAGTGCGAAAAATCGTACAGGAAGCGCTGCCGGGAGAAGAGCTTTACGGATTCACACCAGATGCCGGGCTGCCGCTAGGTTTTGAAGGCGAAACTGACCCAAAAGAACTGGAAACCACGATATGACGATCGGCACCAAGATGATCTGCGAGAACAAGACAGCCCGTCAGTTGTTCGAAGAGGTAATGGCCAACCCGGCCCGCAAGAAATTCGGCTTCGGCGAGAAGCTCGCGATCGTCAACGTCGATGTCCAGCAGGCCTATACCCGGCTCGACATGTTCAAGACATCATATGAAACCGATCCGCGCCAGATCGAGCATATCAACACGATCTCCCGCTTGGCGCGCGACAGGGACATGCCGGTGATCTGGTCGCACGTTGCCTATAAGGCCGATGCTGGCGACGCCGGGATCTGGGGCACGCGGACCGATACCGAGGATTCGCTGCAAAACATCAAATATGGAAGCGAGCGACATGCTTTCGATCAGCGTTGCGCCATCGACGAGAATGACCTCGTCTATACCAAGCGCATGCCGAGCGCCTTTTTCGAAACCCCTCTGGCCAGCTATTTAAGCTGGCACAAGGTCGATACGGTTGTCGTGACCGGCGGATCGACATCCGGCTGCGTCCGCGCCACTGCCGTTGACAGCCTGAGCCATGGCTACCGCACGATAGTCCCGATCGAGACTTGCGCAGACAAGCATGAAAGCTATCATTTCGCCAATCTGACCGACCTGCAGCTCAAATATGCCGATGTCGAACCGGTGCAGGCGGTGATCGACTGGCTGGAGGCCCGCTGATGCGCGAAGGCGAAAAAGATCCCGGACTCTACGACTTCCGGCCATATCGGGACCGCACAAAGATTGAATGGCCCGAAGGCAAATCGGTCGCGGTCTGGGTCTCGCCCAATCTCGAATATTACGAGATCGATCCGCCTGCCAATCCCCAGCGCAAGAGCTGGCCAAGGCCGCATCCCGACATCGTTCCCTATGGGCATCGCGACTACGCCAATCGCATCGGTCATTGGCGGATGGCCGAGGTCATGGAGAAGCATGGCTTCAAGGGATCGGTTTCACTTTCGGTCGCGCTGTGCCAGCACCATCCAGAAGTTGTCGCCCATGCCAACGCGCTGGATTGGGAGTTCTTCAGCCACGGAATCTACAACACCCGCTACAGCTACGGTATGGACGAAGCACAGGAACGCGCGATCATCGAGGATTCGATCCGCACCGTCCACGAGGCGACCGGGCAGACGATCAAGGGCTGGCTCGCCCCCGCGCTGACCCATACACCGCGCACGCTCGACCTTCTCGCCGAATATGGCATGACCTATACCTGTGATCTCTATCATGACGATCAGCCCGGGCCGGTCCACGTCAAGGATGGACGACTGATCTCGATGCCTTACAGTATCGAGGTCAACGACCATTATGGCTTCTTCGTCTACAACATGTCGCCGCGAGAATATGCCGACACGCTGATCCGGCAATATGAGCGGCTCGCGGCCGAAGGCGAGCAATCGGGCACCGTCATGTGCATCCCGCTGCACAGCTATCTGATCGGCCAGCCGCACAGGATCGGACCGTTCGAGGACGTGCTGAGGCATATCGCCGCCGACGGGCGCGCCTGGATTACCCGGTCGGGCGATATTGCCGACCATTTTCTCGCCAACGATTATTATGACGCGACCGCGGCAGACGCCGCCCGCTATGCGAAGGACGCCGGATGAGCCTCGACCCCTCCTATCTCGAATATCCCAAGCGCCGTGAAGGCATGGACCACAACCTCTATATTCCCTCTCCTCTGCCCACACGCAAACCGGTTGCATGGCCTGATGGCAAGACGGTGGCGATCACGCTGCTGGTCAACCTCGAATGGTTCCCGATTACACCGGAAGATGCGCCTTTTCGCGCGCCCGGTCATATGGTGACACCTTATCCCGACTATCGCCATTATACGGCTCGCGAATATGGCACACGGGTTGGCTTTTACCGCCTGCTCGACGCCTTTGCGAAGGCCGGAGTACATGCGACTATCGCGGTTAATGCCGCCATTGCCGAACGCTACCCTTCCATCATCTCCGACATTTTGGCTGAAGGTCATGAGATCATCGCCCATTCGACGGACATGAACGGAACTATCGCGACCGGCCTACCCGAAGCTGACGAGCGCGCACTGATCGTTCAGGCACGCGATACACTGGCCGAGGCGATGGGCACGATACCGCGGGGCTGGCAGTCGATCGCACGGTCGCAAAGCTGGAATACGCCGCGCCTGCTGGTCGAAGAAGGCTTCGATTATATGTGCGATTGGGTGAACGACGATCTGCCCTATCTCGCGACGACCGAGGCCGGCCCAATCATCAGCGTACCATTCAACCACGAATTGTTCGACCGGCAGATGATAGCCCTGCAACAGCATTCAATGGCGGACGTAGCGGGGCAGATCGAGGACGCGTTTGACTGGCTGATCATGGAGGCGGACCGGTTTGGTGGTCGCGCGTTACCGTTTACAATCACCCCATATATCACTGGCCTGCCCCACAGGATGGACGCTTTCGAACAGCTGCTCGGAAAGCTGGCCGGATCCGGCAAGAGCTGGTTCGCGACCGCCGGCGAAGTCGTGGACAGCTGGCAGGGCCAGACGGATTGAACCTAGCCTAGTCGTTCGCCTGGGCACGGGGATCTATAAGAACCCGTAGTGTGCGCATCAACAACGCGTCGGTCGCGTCCTGACGTTGTTCGGCGACCTCTCCGTCATAGCGGATATCGCGCAGCGTCGCGACGTCCTCGCCGCGCATTTCCGCGACCACCCTCTCAAGCCTGTCAATCTTGTCATTGGCGACTGACAGCTCGACGAGTAGCGCCAGAGCGATATTGAGTGTCTCCTCGGCTTCGCGATTGTCGAGGCTTTGGGGACGTTGTCCACGCGCAGATTCGATCAACGCGGCAATGGCTTGAGCTTGGTTTGTCATTAGAGAGGTTTCCTGCCGCTGATTGCATACCAGCGATTATTTGCCATGCCATGTAGCGCCGAAAGATCATGTTCGACGACATTGTCGTCGGGAAACCCGGCGGCGATCATATCGGCCTGCAGATTGGCCGTTGCATAGGTGTTCCAGTGCACTTCACCGTTAAAATGCGTGTCCCAATCGCGCTCGATTTCATGCACAAGTGTCGGCTGGTTGCGGATGGCGACATCCTGATGAATGACCACGCCCCCGGGACGGACCAGACGGAAAGACTCGCGTATCATCGCGCGACGCTTTTCCTCACCGATTTCGTGCATCAGGTTGTGCGAGACAACAAGGTCAAAACTTTCGTCTTCGAAACGCATGTCCGAAGCATCCATCTGATGGAAATTCACGGCAACGCCAAGCGACTCCGCACGGGCATGGGCATAGCGCAGCATGCCGGCACCGAGGTCGACCGCATGAATTTCGACGTCAGGCCATTCGGCGGGATAGGCGGCGGAGGCAGCTCCCGCTGAACAGCCGATATCGAGCATCTTGGCCGGTTTGAACCCGTCAAATTCTTCATTGAGTAGCCGCATGATGACACCCGCCTTGCTGTCGCCGCGGCCGATGCCCTGGCCGAAGGAAAAGACATTGCCACCACATTCGTACAGCGCGCCCGAAACAACATCATAGTCGCTGCGATTCATCGCATAACCGCCGGGCTGGAGATGGATGTCGACATCCGCCACTTCCGGCGAGGGATCATAGGACGAATCCAGCGTCAGACTACCAAGCTTGTCATCGGCTTCGATCAGCTCCTTCGTCGCCTGCTCCATGCGTTCGAGATCACGATAGGTTGGCTCTCCGACCGAAACCCATATCATCTCCTGGGCTGACCGGTTAGCGGCGCTCCACATCCGATAGCCGGGGGACATCAGAAAAGCTTCGCGAACCTCTTCGTGCGATTGAGGCTGACGGCCATGACATTCGGCGAACGCGGGAGCGGCTTCGGATTCGAATATCGCGACGTTTCTTGGCCTGACCTTGCTATTTAGCAGCCGGCGCAGCGAAACAACGGCGTTCTGCCTACTGCCCTCCTCGGCAGTCGTGCGGGGAAGAACGGCATGTTGAACGTCACGAACCTTCATCTCAAACTCCTTGTTTCGCGCGAAAGGCAGATTCCATATCTCGGCTATATTGTTCTATCTATATCACAAATCAACGCGATTCGATCAACTCAATTAATTCGCCGGCTGGCCCGGTCAGAACAAGCGAGCGCCGGCCGCCGTAACAGGCTCCTGCCGAGATCGCCTCGGGTCCATGCGCAAGGTCGACAAAGGGAGAAAGGCTGGCAACCTCGAAACTGACAATTGCATTGCCGGGTGGCAAATACCCTTCGACCCGGGGGCGAACTCCGGCGATATAATCACCGCCAGTCGGATATTCGTCGAGCTCGATCAGATTCCCGTGTTGCGCCATGCCGATTGCGCTGAGCGAAAAGGCGTGATCAGCAGGAAGATTCTGGGCATGCTGAAGCACTCCTACCTTGCTCTTGCGCACCGGTCTTTCCCGTAAACTGAAATGATCCACATACCAGCGAAGCATCGGGTCAAAATCGGATCCTGCGGCTACGACGATAAATGGGCGACCGACAAAGCCCGAAGGCCCCGGCAGGATTGATGTTTTCCGGTCGCCACTCTCCATTGTAAAATACAGGCATTCACCACCCGGACCCTCGACCTGCATGGCGACGATCGAAGGCATGAACTGGAGCGGACTTGGCCCAGCGAGATGTCGAAAGGGCGAAGCGTCCAGCCGATCCGCCAACTCATAGACATTATCCACAATGATTTCGAATGCCGTCCAGCCAAAGCTGGTCAGCGGTGAATAGTCCGGTACGGCGGGTGCTTCGATAAGTCTGATAAAGACATCGTCTTCATTTTCGGGACGCAAGGTGCAGAAGGCGGCAGCGGCTGTAGCGGGCGCACCCCAGCGCTGGGCGAGGGCCTGATCGATCCGGCCTCTTTCCAACACCCGGTATCCAAGCAGTTCGCTATAACAGGATTCGGCGGCGGCGATGTCTGGAACGGTCGCAGTCGTGCCGGAAATCCTCAGCAGCTGCGGTTCCGTATCACTGGTCCAGTCGTTCATTATCCAGATTCCCCACTATGAGGCTGGCATCGTAGCGATTTAATTGTTATATTTCTATATCAATAATCCAAGAAACCGGAAAGACCGTCAAATAATCTGCGGTTCCAGAATACGGGGAGAATTCAGATCGAGGCGAATCTGATAGCGATCGGGACGGAACTGGGCGAGGATGTGCTGCACCGGTCGTTCATTCACGTCAAAAACGGTCCGGCTGACTCGCAGGATCGGGGATCCAATATCCACCTGCAGGCTGGCCGAAACAGCGGCATCCGCAAGCGTAGCCGAGATTGTCTGATGGGCCGCGCCAATCTGCGCACCGGCCTGCTCGAGCAACGTCAGCATCGGCGTCGTTTTGAGATTGGCACGAGTCATTTCCTTACCGAGATCGGACGGGATATAGCTTACAAAATGGCCAAGCGGCTCGTCATCGAGCCAGCGGGTGCGAACCACGCGCAGAAGTTCCGTGCCGGTTGGCAAATCAAGCGCTTCGTCAATCGGTGGTCGCGCAGAGACCATATCCACCTCAAGCAGTTTGACCTGCGTGGCGCGGCCAAAATTGCGCAGAGATTCGAGCGCCTGCTCGATATTCCCGTGGATCGGTCGCGCCGGCGACCGAAAAATAACATGTGTGCCGACCCGTCGCTTGCGTTCGACAAGTTGATGGTCAGCCAGCTCTTCGAGAGCGCGGCGCGCGGTAATGCGCGACACCTTATATTCTTTGGTCAGTTCCTGCTCGGTGGGCAGCCGCGATCCGAAGGCCCGCTCACCGCTCGTAATCTCTTCCCGCAACTGCAGGAATATCTGGTGGTACAATGGCACCGCCTGCCCACGATCCACGCCTGCTTTGCCGCCGCTCTTTTCGGTCACTTGTTCTGTTCTCCCCTTTCAAGACGAGCGGCTGGCTCTAAAGATCGCATGTTAGCGATTCCGTTTCAAATCTTTGCCACCATTACACCTAAAAGGAAACCCACATGTTATCGCATAAACCGACACTGAATGCCGCCCTCGCCCGTTCTGCCCGTGATGCGGCGCTTCGAGCTGCAAGCACAAACGGGCTGACAATGTCCGTCGCCGTCGTCGACGACGGCGGCTATCCCCTCTGCCTCGAACGGATGGACGGAGCAGGTCTGCTGACGGCGAAAGTCGCGAGCGAGAAAGCTCGAACTTCTGCTTTGTTGCGCGCACCGAGCCGGGCTCTGGCCGATCGCGTTGCCGCCGACCCGGCCCTCCTCCGTCTGACCGACTACCTGCCTATGACCGGCGGATTGCCGATCATGGCTGAAGGGCGGTGCATCGGTGCCATCGGTGTCTCCGGTGGAACGCCCGAGCAGGACGAAAAAACCGGTCAGGCCGGAATCGATGCATTGCACCTGGATTAATTGTCCTATTCAGCAGCAGGAGCGGGAAGCGCGAACAGCGCGCCGAGCAATCCACTCACCCCGAGGAACGTGCCAGCGGCGATCAGCGCCGCTGGCATGCCCGTATAATCGGCCATGACGCCCCAGGTCGCACTGCCCAGCGCAACGCCGCCGAACGCCGTCGTCTGATAGATGGCGAGCACGCGACCGACATGGCTGCGGGCGATCGCAAGTTGTACCGAGACGTTGAACATCGAGAGAGTCGTCACCCAGCCTGCACCCGCCAACAGATGTGCGAGAATGGCAATCGGTATCGAACGGCTGAAACCCAACAGCACCAGCGACGCCGCAACGGCCATTACGGCAACCGCAATCAAAGCACCTGCGCCATAACGGTTTCGGATGGGTATGCTCGCGATTGCGCCGACCATCGCGCCGACCCCGAAACAGGCAAACAGCAGTCCCAGCAGCTGCGCACCACCGTCCAGCCGTATCGCGACCAGCGGCATGAAGGCCCAGATTGCGGAAGCGCCGAACCCGAATGCCAGCGTGCGCAAAACGAGATTGCGTACCGGCGCCTGGGAGAATGCATAGCCGAACCCGCCGCTCAATATGCGGAGGAAATTGGGTCGCGGTGCTGATACGGCATCAAAGCCTTTCCAGCGCGCTAGAACGCCGATCACCCCGATATAGGAACAGGCGTTGATCATGAACGCGACGCTGGCGCCCGCAGTCGCGACTATCCCGCCACCGATGACCGGCCCGATGCTGCGCGCAATATTGTTGCCGAAGACATTAGTCGCTACCGCCGAGGGGATCTGATCGCGGGGCACAAGTTCGCCGACCGAGGCCTGCCACGCAGGGGCATGCAGCGCGGTGCCGCAGCCGATCAGGAACGTGAAACCCAGCAGCAGTGCGGGCGTCAGCATATCGAGAAAGGCGCATAAAGCGAGCCCGAGCGACAGGACGAGCATCAGCAATTGGGCCGCCAGCATGACATGTCGACGGTCGAACATGTCGGCCAGCGCCCCGGCCGCGACCGCGAAGAGCATCACCGGCAGATTTGCCGCTGTCTGGACCAGCGCGACCATCGCCGCTGATGCGCTGAGCGCAGCCATGGTCCAGCTGGTCGCGACGATCTGGATAAAGCCACCCAGTTGAGAGACAACGGTGGTTGCCCACATTGCGCGGAACAGGGAGTGGCGAAGCGGCCCGGGCCAGCCTTTGTGCCGAGCGAACCTGCTCAGTGCATTTCCTCGCCGCCCGACACGTTCATCGCCTCGCCGGTGATATAACGGGCTTGCCCCGAGCATAAAAATGCACAGGCATTGGCCGTATCTTCGACCTCGCCGACCCGGCCAAGCGGAATCCGGTCCCGCATTGCGGCGAGATAATCCTCGACGCTTTGCCCGCGCTTTTCGGCCATATATTCATTCTGCCAGGAGCCAAGGCCGGTCGTAACATGATTGGGGCAGACCGCATTCACCGTGATCTGCTCTCCGCCATATTCGATAGCGGCCGACCGCGTGAGACCGACAAGCCCGTGCTTGGAAGCAATATAGGAGGAGGTCAGCGCCGAACCCGATTTCGACCCGCGGCTTCCTACCGAAACCACCCGGCCCCGGCCCCAGCCCGGCTCGATCTCCTGAGTCTGCATCTGTCGAATAGCGTGTTTCATGGCGAAAAACGCGCCACGCAGGTTCACGTTTATTACGGTGTCCCACATGTCCTGCGTTGCATCGACAAGCGGGCCGAAAAGATAACCAACCCCCGCATTGTTCACCAGAATATCCAGCTTGCCATAAGTTTTGACCGCATGGGCGATGAGCGCTTCAACCTGCGCCTCTTCCCGCATATCTGCCTGAAACGCGGTGACATCCGGATTGATCGCGCGAATCCCCTCGGCAACCTCCGCCATCTCGTCCGATGCACCGACGCCATGTTCCGGGGCCAGGTCACCCTTGGCCGCACCCAGATCGTGGATGACCAGTTTCACCCCGTCACTGGCGAGCTTGCGGGCGATGGCCTCACCCAGTCCCTTGTGGCGACCAGAACCCGTTACGACGGCGACTTTTCCTTCAAGATCTGGATACATGCCCAATTCCTTTTTTCAAATTTCCATAGCGAGGCGATAACCTTCGCTCGTTGCACTCAGCGCAATACGCGGTGCTTTGGCGTCACCGATATTGTGCACGATTATACCGGCTTCCCGGAGAGGCGTAGCCAGTGCATCATCTGGCGTCCGGGCGGTGGCATAGGTGAGAAAGGCAACATCCGGGATCACACCTTCTTCGCCGCTGAAAACATTCTCATACGCGACCTCGCCCTCTTCGAGCCGCGACGTCGCCAGCGGGCGAACCGAAGTCAGAATATGTGCGCCCTTGCTGTAGAGCCGCTGATAAACGCCCTGCCGGACGACCAGCGCCTCGTCTCCAGCCAGCCTTTCGCGCGGCGTAAGGATCACGACCCTGTCAAAACGCTCGATGAGCAGTTCAGCCGCGTCATAGACGAAGGCGCTGCCATCCTCATCATAAAGGACAGCAGTGCCGGAATTGTGCGCCTTGTGATCAAGGAACAGCGCCGCGGCTTCTCGCAAATCGGGCACGATATCCTCTTCGCGCCATTGCTCAGGCAGGCAGGCGGGCCAGGCGGGAGTCGAACCTGTCGCCAAAATTGCAATCTCCGGGTCAAAGGCGAGTATATCCTCGATCGTCGCGCGATAACCCAATCGCATTTCTGCGCCGTGACGGCGTGCAGCCAGTTGCTGGTAGTCGTAAATGCTGCTGAGTCCCTCCCCGCCGGGCAAAGCCGCGTGGAGCTTGGTTTTGCCGCCGGGTTGTTCCGAGGCCCCAAAGATACAAACCATATGGCCGCGCGCAGCGGCGACCCAACCCGCCTCCATGCCAGCTACGCCCGCGCCGATCACTGCTACGCGCTTTGGATTCTGCGCGATCGGAGGGGTCCAGTCGGTCTCGTCACTCTCGCCCAACCGGGGATTGTTATCGCAGAGCAGCCCGCGGCCCGAAGTGATCATGTGCCAGCAGGTATTGCACGAGACGCAATAGCGGATCTCCGCCTCGCGCCCCTGCTCCGCCTTGACCGGCCAGGCTGGATCAGTAATCAGCGGGCGTGCGAGCATGACAAGATCAGCGAGTCCGTCACGAATTATCCGCTCGCCTTCATTGGGATCAGTGATCAGGCCGAGCGCACCAATCGGAAGACGCGGCGCAGCTGAGCGGCCCAACCGATTTATGGTGTTTACATAGGGGGTCCGAGGCCCATGATTGTCGGGAAGATGGGTATAGAGTGAATCCGAATGGCTACCCCAGCAATATGTGAGATAGTCCATCTCGCCCTTTTGGTGAAGCAGCGCAGTAATGGCCTCGGCCTCATCGAGCCCGATACCACCCTCGGAAAAATCTTCTGCCGGCAATTTGGCACCGATCAGGAAATCGGCCCCGCAACGGCTGCGTATGCCCTGCATTAGCAGCACAAGCAGCCGCGCCCGACCGTCCAGATCACCACCAAATTCGTCCTCGCGGCGATTGGAGCGTGCAGACAGGAACTGGTGGAAGATATGACCATGTCCGGCCGATATCTCCACTCCGGCGAATCCGGCATCGGCCAGCATCCCGCACGAGGAGACAAATTCGTCAATCATCCGGTGAACGTCACCGGCCTCCAGCACCTGCGGCACCGTCCAGCTCAGATCGTCGGGCAGTGCCGAAGCGCCCCGTGCGGAAAGGTTGCGATGTCCGGCGCGAAAGCCACGTCCATTGTCCTGGATCTGCCCGAGCATCAAACTACCTTCGCGCGCCACTGCTTCCGCCCAGCGCGGCAACATATCAGCGTTCAGGCCTGAAAGAATCTGCGGGCGAGTGGGGAGCGTCTGCCAGCTCAACATGGCCATCGGTTCGCTGATCAGCATCGCTGCGCCGCCTTTGGCGCGGTTCGCAAAATAGGCGATTAACCGGTCCGTGACGCGACCATCTTTGGCAAAATGGGTCGACGTGGAGGCATGTACAATCCGGTTACGAAGTTCCCGGGTTCCAACCTTCAGCGGCGAGAAAAGATGTGGGTATGCAGTCACGCTCAATCGGGTTCGTGAAACCGCATCACCCGCTTGATGAACGCCTGGCTCGAGGCTGAACGTTCGGCCTCGCCTTCTGCATCGGGGCGATAGGCCTCGATCTCATCCCGGCTGATCGTTCCCTGTTCATCGAGTAGTCTTTCGATCGTGTCTGTACGTTCACGAAGCGCGTTCGTCTCAGCCATCAGCTCAAGCAGGAACGTCATCATCTGATCGATCGCGGGATCGTCAAAAAAGCGCGATCGAGCGCCTTTGCTCGAACGGGGCAGCTTTACGTCTTTTGTCGGTTTGTCGGCGCTATTGTCTGCCATGGAATCCTTATCCGGGAAAATAGAAAATGGGCGGCATCAACGCCGCCCATTCTCCAATACACCAAATTATTAGAAGTCGTAACGCAAACGCGCCATCCAACGACCCGGTTCACTGAGATAGGGGTAGATCAGGAAGGAGGTCATGTAGAGATCGTCAAAGCAGTTGTTGCATTCGAGACCGAGCGACCAGCCCTCGTCCGAGCGCAATGTAATCCCGCCGTTGACGACGCTGTGGCCGGGTTGATAGCCCCGCGGATCGTTCGAAGTCGAAACCCAAGTTGAACTGATGTAATTCCAGTTTACAGCAGGCTGAATCGACAGTCCATTGCCCAGGTCCCAATTGTAGCTAGCACCTACCGTTGAAGTGAAGGACGGAGCGCGTGTCGGTTCCGCGATCTGCCCATCGGGTGTGATGATGCTGACGTTACATGCAGTCACGTCACCGGCCACACAGTTCGCCTGCTGTGCACGTGTGATATCATTGACATTCTTGAAGCTCGCGTCCTGCAAACCAAACGACCAGAAGACGTTCAGTCCGTCAATCGGCGTCGTCGAAAGCTCGACTTCGAGTCCATAGTTTTCCATGTCCGCAACATTGCGCGTCAGATAGGTTATCGAACCCGTCAACGGATTGAGGCCGCCGCCCGGAAGCTGCTGATCATAATCGGTAAAGTAGAAACCGGTCAGGTTTACCGTAAGACGACGGTCGAACCATTGCGAACGGACACCGCCTTCGAACGACCAGATCGTTTCGGGTGTGAAGGCTACTGCATTGTCAGGCGAATAGGCCCGGGCGTTCCAGCCACCGGATTTGAAGCCGCGTGTTGCCGACGCGAACAGCATGACATCATCGGCTGCTTGATACTGCAACGCGAAGCGTGGCGTCCAGACCTTGGAGCGCTGCTCGACCGGTATGCCGAGATCAATCAGATCTTGCGTGTCGAAAGGAACCGCCGAAGAGGTCAGTGGTAACGAATTCACGTTGGGTGAATAGGCAATGGTTTTCTGTTCATCCGTGTAACGCACGCCGGCCGTAAACGTCAGCTCGGGCGTCAGATGAAAGTCGCCCTGGATATAGCCGGCATAGGCTTCCGTATCATTGGACATGACCCGGTCACCATTGAGGAACGCCGTTCCGCTGGACAGAATCAGCAGGTTCGCGAAGTCGGTTTCGTTGGTTTCGTTGATGTAATAGACGCCGGCGACATAGTCGAGAAGGCCGTCAAAGGCTTCACCGCTGAATTTGATTTCCTGGCTGAACTGACTGTGCCAGCTGTCGCTTGCCAGCGGAATACCGGCGCCGGGCGAAGCCGACACGAGGTTCACGCCATCGATGACGACGCCGGTTGAGCCGGCGAGACTCTCCGTCAGGAATTCCTGATAAAGATGACGATAGCCGGTAATGACGTTGAGCGTGGCATTGCCGCCCACTTCAACCTCGAGATTAGAGCTGACGGAATAGCTTTCCGCGAGATTGCCGGCAGTGTTGTCAGCGAGCCGCGAGGAAACCAGATCGCTGCCGAGCGGGGTTTCGGCACTGATTTGTGTGTATGTAATGCGCTGATCGGTCGTCGGATCGTAGAAATGCGGCAGGTTGGCGTTTGAATTATGAATATAATCGGCCGAAACATCCCATTTGACGGTGTCGGAAAGGCGCGCCTGAACAGCTCCGCGAAGCCCCCAATTCTCTTCCCCGTTCAACTTGTCCCCGGTGCTCAGATTATTCACATAGCCATCGGATTCGATATAATATCCGGAAAGTTTGGTGAGTAGCTGATCCTCGATCAGCGGCACATCGACCGAAGCGCGCAGCTGAACGCGGTTGAAGCGGCCGTAACCGACCTCGGCAAAGCCGCCGAATTCTTCCTGTGGACGTGCCATTATGACGTTGATCGCGCCGCCCGTGGTATTGCGACCAAAAAGCGTGCCCTGTGGTCCGCGCAATACTTCGACGCGCTCGACGTCGAACAGCGAGAAATTGTTGGCGCCCTGACGCGAGACGTAAATGTCGTCGATATAGGTGCCGACGGGTGGATCAAAGGTCGAGATCGACTCCGAGTTGGCGAGGCCGCGCATCGAATAAGCGTTGGCGGTGCCGACTGCCGTATTGTGATGGCCAATAAGATTGGGAACATAGTTGACGAGATCCAGCGTATCAGTGACCTGCCTGGCTTCCAGTTCCTGCGCACCGAAGGCAGACACGGCCAAAGGCACTTCTTGCAATGATTCCTCGCGACGCTGCGCGGTGACGATGATCTCTTGCGGCGCATTGGACGCCTCTGCATCATCGGTTTCGGCGACTTGTGCCAATACCGATGTTGACGAAAGAAGTGTCGCGCTGATCAGAAGGGCGCGCCCCGTAGTTTTGTAACTCATCATTATAGCCTTCCCTGGTGTACAGATCTTTCTAGTTCAAACCCTGTGAATGTCGCTCACCGGGTTCGACCTGAAACTCATTTGTCCTATTTATATATCAATATTATCTATAGTCCAATAGTTTTTGTTTTTGAGCAAGATTCACTCAAAATATGTCTTTTTATCATTATGTTAATGCTATTTTGATCGCACAAATTAAGGGTATATACAGCCGATCAGATTCAATCAGCTGATTCAGAAACCGAAAATTGTCTTAGATACGGTAACATAACCGCGCTCCATTCTGCTGCCCGGTCAAGCACCATGCCTGGACCGCCAGGCAATTCTGCATAGGCCCAGTCCGGTTGCACCTTAACAATCTGCTTGCCCCAGGGATAGATCGGATCCGTCCGGCTCGCGACCACAAGCGTCGGACAGGAGATTCGCGGCACGTCTGCCCGAAAATCGTACAGCGGAATCACGCTGTGGCCATGTTCCTTCCAGGGACCATGGAGGAAATAGGTAAGTACCGAGATATGGATAGTCTCGTCGCTCCAGTCAGGGTCACCCTTCTCCCGAACCCAAGCCCAGCGATCGGTGATGTGGCTACCGTCGGGCGAAATCGCCTGAATATCGGGGAATTTCCCGATCCGCGATGCTCTCTCTTCCTTGGTATAGAAGGGCGCATTGTCCAAAATCAACGCCTTGACCAGTTCTGGATGCTCAGCAGCCAACCTGCCCGCAGCAAGACCGCCGCCGCGATGGCCGAGGACGATCGCCGGCCCGACGCCAAGCGCCTTCAGCAGCGCAGCCAGATTCTCGGCATAGCATTCGATGCCCGGTTGCTTGGGCGGATCCGACATGCCGTGCGCCGGCAGATCAATTGCGATCGCGTGAAAGCCGGCCTGAGCAATGATTGGCAACACATGCCGGAACTGGAGCGATGACCAGGGCGCCTGATGGACGAGCAGAATCGGCACGCCCTCGCCGAAACTGCGATAATGGAGCTGTCCGTCGGGTCCATCGACATAACCGCGGCGTTCGCGCGGCAAGGCGGTCATGATGGGAAGGGGCATTGCGTCACCTATTACTTGGATAAGGGAATCAGCGATTGACCGAGCAACCGGCCAAATGTCATCGCGGGTGTCACCATCATGCCGCCGCATGCGGCCTTACCCATGGTCTGACTGGATCCGAGTATCTCGCCGGCCGCATATAGATTTGGGATCGCGCTACCATCGGGACGGATCACGCGCAGGGCATCGTCGACAGACAGACCGACTGCGCTTGAGATCGCACTCGCCTGCATCCGGATCGCCCGAAAGGGCGGTTCGATGATCGGCAAGGGCTTGTGGACGCGCCCAAAAAAGTCGTTGCCGGTGAGAACGCCGTAATTGTAGCCCGAAACGCTGGCGGCGAGACCCGCGGCATCGATACCGGCTTTATTCGCGAGTTCACCGAGTGTTTCGCCCGACAGGAAGGCCGGCCCGGCTTTGTCGAAGGCCGCGCGCATCTTGTCATGCGTCCAGTCGCTGATCATCGGCGGCGCTTCTCGGAAAATGCGTTCGTCAAAGACGATCCAGTATCTATAGTCAGGCTGCCCAAACAGGGCCATTTCACGGGCGTCGACGCTTTCAATATCTTCGCGGACGAAGCGATTGCCAAAGGCGTTAACATATATTTCCCAGGGCTGGCGTCGCTCAGGGAAGTGCTCGATCCGCGCAGTCATTCTGGCAGGAAATTCTTCCGTATCGAACAATGTACCGAAGTTGACGAAGATATTTTCATTCCCCCGGGCATAGCCGCCAGCTGCTTCGCCCAGCTTCAACCCGTCGCCGCGAGACAAGGGCCACGGAGCCGCATTATACTGTGGATAGCCGTTGAGCGCCTCGAACATTTCAGGATTGCCGGCATATCCGCCGCAAGTAAGGGCTACCGCGCCCGCCTCATAGACCTGTTCAACGCCATCAGGTCCGGTTGCCGCAACTCCGGATACGGCTCCCTCGGGGTCGGTGATTAGCCGCGTCGCAACATAGCCAAGTCTGAGTGAGATCGCATCTTGGCGGACCAACTCCTCAACGATCGGCACAAGGACATTCTTTATGCTGAGGCCCCCTTCTTCACCCCAATAATAGCGGGCCTCGCGATAGGGTTCATGACCGAGACCCTTTACCGGATGTTCGGGCAGCGGTGCGAAGCCTTCTTCCATCAGCCAGTCGAACGTCGCAGCGGCATTGTCGACTGCGAGGCGAACAATGGCGGGATTGGCCGTGCCACGGCTAATCCGCATCACATCCTCATAATGAAGATCGGGCGTATCGGATATTCCCCGCTCCTGCTGAACCTGCGTCCCGGCGGCACTCATCTGTCCCGTTGCAACCCAAAGAGAGCCGCCCAGTTGATCGGCACTATCCAGTACCAGAACCGATGCCCCCCGCCGCGCCGCGAATATCGCTGCTGGCAGGCCAGCGGATCCGCCGCCCACGACAATCAAATCCCAGTGCGTGCACCCAGCCGCACCAGCGCTTGCTCTGCCGCGCGAGACGTGTTTTGCACCAGTTCGATCGTCGAGCATCCCCACGCCTTCCGCACGCCGCCCATATATCGGTGGCTATTTGTGCTAATGGTAAATCAATTAATCAGGCGACAGCCCCCTTGGGCCCGAGCGCCGCAGCGGCCGTCTCCTTTTCGTCCATCGCGGTCGTCAAGACCGTCATTTCCTTGGCGAGTATACGGTAATGTTTGAGCCCGAAAATCATCACCAGAATCGTCGGTATTCCCACGAATAGGACAAAGCCGCAAAGCACGACTCCGATCGACCTAGGATCGCCGGACCAGTCGGTTGCGGCGCCGATCAGCGGCGGCCCGATCAGCGGGCCGACCAACGTGATCACAGTGTTGAAAATAGCAACCGAACGGCTCCGCATCTCCCCCGGTGTAATCATCTGCAACGCGGCGGGGCCGCCCGCAGTTGCGGCAGATTTGCCGATGAATGCGATAAACATGGCCACAACAGCCAATTGCGCAGTCGGCATGACTGGATAAAGCGCACTCATCGGGACGGTGATGCACAGGCCGAGAATCAGCGTGTACATCCCGCCCATATCACCATCTCGGCCAAGCCGCTTGCTCGCCCATAACGCAAGCGCGGTCCCAAGAGGGCCGGCTGTGAAGTAAAATAGGCCGGTGACTGCACCGGTTGTCATCACGTCCCAGCCATATACCCGCGAGAATAAAGGCACATTCCAGAACGTCAGCGTCGCCATCGCAAAATTACATGTCGCACCGGCAAACAAGACGCCAAAGCCCTTCCACCGATCAAGCATGTAGCGCACCGCGCTGATCTTCGAACCGCCTTCTGCGTTGGCTGCGATCGTGTCGGTCTTGGGAGGCTCCTTGATTGTCATCAACAGTAGCGCGAACAAAATTCCCGGCGCGCCAACCATGAGGAAAGTCATCTGCCATGGTGCGAACATATGCCCGAACAGCTCAACATCGCCAACGTCGTGCAGCGCCGATACCAAAACCCCGCCGGCGAGGAATGCCATACCGGCCCCGAGATAGGGCCCGGCCATGTAAAGGCTGATCGCACGCGCGCGTTCGTCGCGTTTGAAATAGTCGCTGATGATCGACACCGAACAGGGACTGACCACCGCTTCACCAAGGCCCAGACCGAGCCTGAAAATCAGCAGCGGCAGGAATGACATCGCGAAACCGCTCATCGTTGTCATCGTGCACCAGATCACGAGACCCAATATCAGCAACCATTTGCGGCTCCATCGGTCAGCGAGCAACCCCAAAGGTATCGCGACCGCGACATGAAATATGGAAAAGGCCGGGCCAAGCAGAAGGCCAATCTGGAAATCGCTCAGACCCATCATTTCCTTGATCGGCTCGACCACTAGCGAGAGAATGAACCGGTCGAAATAGGAAAGGATGAAAACGAGGAGGAGCAGCACCACTACATACCAGCGATACCAGCCACTGTTTCGATCAATTTTCACAAAGCATTCCTTACCAAGGGCGCTCACGCGCGTTTCATTGAGATTTCGTATATCGCCCTAGGACGGAAGACTGCTGCCGAAGACATACCAGGCACCCTTGCCATGGCGCGGGCGACCGGGCTCATCCCAGCCGAACGCCTCTGCCCGGTCGGGATAGCTACCAAGATCAGGCAAGAGCTGGGCAAAATTTTCGGCCGCGCCAAAACCCGCCTCTTCCAGCAGGACAGCAGGATCCTGCGCCCGGAAATCGGTGTAATTTGGCTCGTTATTATGCTCGGTATCCCAGTTCCAGAAAAAATCTTCCCAGGCATCGACAAGGCAGGTTGCGGGCAGCTCCTGATGGACCATGACACCCCCTGGCCGGAGCAGGCGGCGGCATTCCTTCAGAACTTTACGTGTCGCTTCAACCGTGATTTCGTGAAAGAAAAAGCTTGAAACGATCAGATCAAAATGCCCGTCCGGAAAATCGAGCGCCTCGGCATTTTGCTGGCTGAGGTGTAGAGCGATACCTTCATGTTCCGCAATAGCATGGCCGTAGCGCAAAAGCGGTGCAGCGACATCAACGCCATGCGCTTCCGTGCCGGGAAAGGCTTCGACATAGGGCACAAGATTCTTGGCCGACGAGGTCCCGATATCAAGGATGCGAACTGGCGCGAAATCAGGACGTTCGTGCTTTAGCCAGCGGCTGATCACCTTCGCGACGCCGCCCCAGCTGCGATGACTCATACTGGCAGAAAAGACGCGTGCGCCGAGGGAAACAACGGCCCCCTGGGCCACATCATCCTCTACCCACTCACTGTGAAAGCAACCCGGTGTCAGATGGACATCAAGCCGGGACACATAATCGGGAATGGCCAGTGATGGATCGAGCTTCAGCGAGCCCCCGGCCGGATTGCGTTGTATCGCAGCCTTGGCCACATTGATCATTCCGGGTAGCGCGCGCTCGATCGGCTCTTGAACAGACTGAAAACACATTTCCTGCGCATTATAACGAAGCGTACTATAGAAACGATAGGAGGCTTCGTCCTTCATCACCTCTTCAATCGCCACCGCATCCCCAATCAACTCACCCTTGGCTTTGTGCGCCGGTGCGACACGCTCGTCAAAATCCTTGCGGACCATTTCGGGCATTTCCTGAATAGCGAAACGGCGAAGCGCACTACAAAAGCGTTGTCGGCCTCGCTCCTCGAGATTCGACTCAGGCAGCGCCTCAATGTCCGGGATGGCCGAGTTTTTATGCTTGAACAGCGCGTCTACTGTACTGACCATCAATCTTCCTATCGATCCCCGGGATGCCGTATTTCGTGAATGCCAAATCTTCCTTGCGATTTTCGCGGCTTGTAATTACAGCTGCTGAATAGTCTTATATCTAAGACAAATCAGATTGCAAGAGTTTGAACAAGATGAAACAGGTAAAACCCATTATAATCGTAGGTGCGGGACCCGTAGGTCTTACAGCAGCCATGCTGCTGCAGAAACGAAAAATCCCGTTTACCCTTTACGAAGCAGAGCCGGAATTGCCCGATGATCTGCGCGCATCGACCTTTCATCCGCCCACGCTCGACATGCTCGAAACGCTCGGAGTCGCTGCGCTGCTGATTGCGAAAGGACTAGTTAGTCCAACCTGGCAGATCCGCATGCATCCAAGCGGCGAACGCGCGGTATTCGATCTAGGCGTAATCAGCGATGCAACGAACCATCCCTATCGGCTCCAGTGCGAACAATCGAAGCTTTGCCGGATCATGCTGGACAAGTTGATCGCCGAGGGCGCAGATATCCGCATGGGCGTCAAAGTGGAAGGCGTAGAGCAGGACGATCACAGCGTCCGCGTCGCGCTGCGCGATTCCAAAAACGAGGCAACAACCGATGAAGCCGACTTCCTGATCGCCGCTGACGGCGCACGCAGTGTGGTTCGCTCGGCGCTTGGTTTTCCATTCAAGGGCAAAACCTATCCCGAAACGACTATCCTTGCGACGACGCGCTTTCCCTTCGACGAACATCTCGAAGGGCTTTCCAACGTCAACTATGTCTGGAAGGAGGGCGGTACGTTCAGCCTGCTTCGCCTACCGGACCTGTGGCGCTGCAGCCTGTACCCGGACGGCGAAGAAAGTATCGAAGATGCACTGGAACCGGCAAGCATCGAACGCAAGCTGCAGGAGATCGTGCAGGTCGACGGCGGCCACAAAGTCGATCAAATCCGTCCCTATCGCATTCATATGCGGATCGTGGACGACTATCGGTCCGGCCGTGTTCTGCTCGCCGGTGATGCCGCGCACCTCAATTCGCCATCTGGCGGGATGGGCATGAATGGCGGTATTCACGATGCTTTTGAACTGGTTAATACGCTTGAAGAGATACTGAACGGGGCGGCGTTGGACCGGCTTGATCGCTATACACGCAGACGACGGCCAATTGCGGAACAGGAAATACTCACCCAGGCTGATCGCAACCGCGCGCGCATGCAGGAACGCGATCCGGCCAAGCGGCTCGTATCGCTTCAGGCATTGCAACGCACGGTCGCCGATCCGGACGCCGCGCGCGATCACCTGCTGCGCAGTTCGATGATCGCTGGCTTACGCAAGGCGGCAGAAATCGCATGACCGCACGGCGTTACGATTATGGCCGGGACGCGATGATCGGCATCGGCACGCCCCAGGCCAATCCCACGGTTGAGGCGGAAATGAGGATTATATTGCCTCCCGCCTGCGCCCTTGTCGTCAATCGCCTAACCAGTGCTTCGAACGATCCAATGCAGCGGCTGCGCGACTATATCGAACGACTGGACGTGAGCGTCGAGGATTTTGATACGCTGCGCCCGGACGCCTATGGCTTTGGCTGCACCGGCTCATCCTACATGATCGATACGGATGCAGAAACACGCATCGTCGAGCGGATCCAGGAGCGGCTCGGCTATCCCGTGGTCACTGCAACCGCCGCGATCCGCTGGCAGTTCGCAAAACTGGGTATAAAGCGTATCGCTCTCGCTTCCCCTTATCCGCCCGCCTTGTCCGAAGCGGCTAGCGCCTATTGGAGCGGCGCTGGTTTCGATCTCGTCGAGGTTCGCCGGATCGATACAGGCAGCGGCGATACTCGCAGCATCTATACGCTGGGCAGTGAAGACGCGCGACCAGCCGCCGAGGCGATGTCCGGGCTCGACGTCGATGCCGTGCTGCTAAGCGGCACCGGGATGCCCTCATTGGCACTGATCAACGACGTCGACAGCAACGGCCCGGCCGTATTTTCTTCCAATCTTTGCCTCGCCAACCGCTTATGTGACCTTGTCGATCTGCCGGTGCCAAAAATCTCCGAATGGAGCGAACGCCTTGCCGAAGCCCGCGAACCAACAAAAGGAAAACCTGCCCGATGATAACCGCACCCACCGCCATTATCGACGGAGAAGCCTTCGCCGGAACCGGCGCGCCAATCTCCGTTATCGATCCCGCGACCGAAAAGGTCATCGCTGGAATCCCCGATGCCGAGGATGCACTGGTCGACCGCGCTGTCACATCTGCGCGCGCAGCGTTTGAACGCGGCGAATGGCGGAATATGAGTGTCGCGGAGCGCCAGAAGATATTGCGCAACTGCGCCGATGCAATCGATGCGGCCGCTGATGAAATCGCCGATCTCGAATGTGCGAATACGGGGATCCCCTATAGTCAGGTTCGCGGTCGCCAGGTCGGTCGTTCCGCCGACAATTTTCGGTTCTTCGCAGACTATATCGGCCAAATGACGGCTGAGCTCTACGAACAGGATCCGAACTATCTGACCTTTGTCCGGCGCGAACCGGTAGGCGTAGCCGCACTTATTTCCCCTTGGAACTCACCAATCACGCTGGGCTCGATGAAAGTCGCGTCGGCCATCGCCTTTGGCAATAGCTGCGTACTTAAACCTGCCGAACAGGCACCTTTGGCACTCTCCAAACTGGTTGAAATCATCCAGTCAGCCGGGCTGCCAGAAGGCGTACTGAACCTCGTCAACGGCAGTGGTGCGACGGCGGGCAACCAGTTGGTGCGTCATCCGGACATTGACTGCATTTCCTTCACCGGAGGTACCGAGACCGGGCGACGGATCATGACCGCGGCCGGAGAAAATCTGAAGCCGACGATCATGGAACTCGGCGGCAAGTCCGCGAATATCATTTTCGAAGACGCCGATTTTGAACAAGCGTTGGACGGTGCGCTAATCGGTATTTTTACCAACAATGGTCAGCAGTGCCTGGCTGGTTCCCGGATTCTGGTTCAGCGCAGCATCGCCAAACGCTTTATCGAAGCCTTTGTCGAGCGGGCCAAGGCGATCAGGGTCGGCTCGCCGCGTGATGCCTCCACCGAAGTCGGGCCGCTCGCCTCAAGACGCCATTATGAGCATGTGATGAGCTTCGTTCCCGAAGCGAGTAAAAATGGTGCCAAATTGCTGGCCGGCGGCAAACGCCCCGCCGCATTCGACAAGGGCTTCTATTTCGAGCCGACCATTGCCCTGGTCGAATCCAATGACGACCGGCTCTGTCAGGACGAAATCTTCGGGCCTTTTGCATCGGTGCAGGTCTTTGATACGGCAGAAGAAGCCTATGCCATCGCCAACCGGTCTCGTTTTGGTCTGGTCGGCTATGTCTGGTCGCAGAACATCGCCACCATCATGGAGGCGCAAGCGAAAATCTCGGCTGGCACGGTCTGGTGCAACACACCAATGATGCGCGAATTGCGCGCGCCTTTCGGCGGCTTTCGTGAATCGGGCGTTGGAGCCGAGGGTGGTCGCGCAGCAGAGGCTTTCTACATGCACCAGAAAACGGTCAGCATGCCATGCAAGCCGTTGACCCTCACAAAGCTCGGCGAGGGACAAACGGCGTGACGACACTACATGACGATATTTCGGCGTTTCTCGCCACTTATTTCGAGGCGTGGAACGGCTATGATGTGCCTGCCATGCGTTCATTGTGGGACGAGAGCGAAGAGAATGCGACCTATCTCGCCGAGGAATGCGAACCGCATCACGGCTGGGATGAGATCCTTGCCTATTGGGGAGTCGACCGTTCGAAATCGGAACGACTACTAACCTGGCATGATCTTCATGTCACACAGGCTAGCGACGATGTCGCGATCGCCTTCTTCCATGCGAACTGGAGCACTTATATCCCAGGTAACAGGCTCTACCCCAAGCCATTTGGTGGGCCTGTTCGGATCACTATGGTGCTGCGCAAGACGGCTGCCGGGTGGCGCGCCATCCACTACACCGAATCTCCACTCGCCTCGATCGTTCAACTGCGCGAAGCCCACGAAGCGGCGGTCGACCCTGCGCTCCATGAGAGACTGGCTGCCAAAGGCATCCGTTACTGAGCGGTTCCTGCACAATCAGAAAGAAGGCCGAGCATGACAACTGCCATTCAAACCATACCGCTAAAGACGATCGATGGCAAAGAGACCACGCTTGCTGACTATGCAGGCTCCGTCCTTCTCCTCGTCAACACTGCCTCGAAATGCGGACTCACCCCTCAATATGAAGGCCTTGAATCATTATATCGCGCGAACAAGGACAAGGGCTTCGTCATTCTCGGTTTCCCGGCCAACAATTTCCTCGCTCAAGAGCCTGGCACCGAGCAGGAAATTGCCGAATTCTGCACGCTGACCTATGATGTCACCTTTCCGATGTTCTCGAAAATCAGCGTTGCCGGCGATGATCGCCATCCGCTCTATGCCGCGTTGACTGCTGAACAACCCGAAGCGGCAAGCCCCAATGGCAATGCCATGCGCGAACGTCTAAAGAGCAAAAATATACCGATCTGGGATGCGCCCGAAGTCCTGTGGAATTTTGAGAAGTTCCTCGTCTCACGCAAGGGCGAAGTTGTTGCCCGGTTTGCACCGGACACATCGCCTAACGATCCAGCTATTGTTGCCGCTATAGAGAGCTATCTCGCATAGTAGATCTTCTTTTAAGACATTTTCCCATTGCGGGATATCGACGACTACTCTCGTTCGTAAGTTTCATCAGTCTGATCGGTGTTTATAAACCGCGGAATCGCATCGTTCTGGATATGAATATAAATCCTAACCGCGGCTATATATCCAACCAGCCCATAGCCATCCGCCAATGAGCAAGGTCCCTCCAACTGGCGTTACCGCGCCGATGAAACCGAAGTTCAAATATCATTCCCGCCTAAGTCGTTCGACTGGATTTATGTCACCAATCGACGATATATCTGACAATTTCTTGCGAAACCTCGACTTGATTAGCCATGGCTCAAGAATGCGTCCTACGATGTAGAGCGTCGCGAAGATCGCCGCCAAAATATAGGCGGTCTTGGGCGAGTATTTTTTATATTTGTCTTTTTCTTTGTCTTTTTTATCCGGTTTTTCCGGTGCGGGTGCACCCAATGCTTCGTCAAACCAGTGCAACTTTACATCCTTGGCCTCTTCGTCATCCTTTTTCGATTTATCGGCATCTTTTCCGGACTTTTCCGCTGCTTCGGCTTTGGATTTTTCATATTCACCAATAGCGACATTAACCTGACCCAGGGCCAGAAATAGCAATGGCGCCAGAAAGCAGGCGAGCAAAGCCGGGCTGGTCACATTATATGAGAGCACCGAACGACCATCCCGTTCCCCGACTGTCAGCGTGCCGCGGGTAAAGGTCGCCAGCTTGTCCTGAGCAGCGGGATTATGCTTCCTGAATGTTAGCGTATCGCCGTCTATCTCGTAGCTAGTACCATTTGTCTGGAACAGCGGATCAAGCTTGTCGAAAGCACTTGCCGAGGACATTGGCGTTTCGAGGGGCAACGAGCCCTTCACACGCCAGATCCGGTCAATGAAAGGCAATTTCACTTACAATTCCTCTAGCAATTTTCAGGAGACAGGAAAGCCTGCCGCATCGCAATACTCAGTGGCAAAGATGACCCATGCTGAACGAAAGTCGTTTCAGGCAGGGACAAAATCTCCAATTATTCGGCCGGTATCGCGGTCGGCGGCTGCCCTCGATCCTTGATCCGCGACTTGATCGACTTATAGCCTTCGGTGAACGGGAAAGTCATGGTCTCGTTGATCGGCATACGCCGTCCGCCTTCCATGCCGAGCAATTCCGCCTCACCGTCGACACAGGTCCCGAAGAGGCGATCGAATATGATCCAGCTGGCACCATAGTTGCTGCGCGTGGCTTCATAATCTTGCGAGTGGTGCACGCTGTGATGCTCGGTGGTATTGAACAGGAAGCGCCACCAGCGCGGGCTATTGAAGCGAACGTTAATATGCTGGTAAATACCGACCGTCAGACCGATAGCGCCTGCGAGCAGAAAAGCCCGCGGGATGAAATCGAAGAAGCCGCCGATGCCAAGCCCGATCAGGAACAGTTCGATCGGATTGCCGACCGCGCCCTTGTTGATGTTCAGCTGGGTGATGTAGTGATGCGGCGCATGGGTCAGCCAGAGTGGATACCAATTGTGCATGCCGCGATGCATCCAATATTGACCAAATTCGAAAATCAGCGAGATCAAAAGCGCCTGCACCAGCAGCGGCAATCCGGTGAACCATGCGAATTTGTCCCAGTCAAAAGAGCCCTGAATGGCTTCAATAATAACGCCATCGCCGATATAATTGTCGACCATTCGGAGCAATGTGTAACCGAGCCCGACATAGAACAGGTCGGTGGCAAATTCCTTCCAGGTGAGCCGCCAGCTATCGTAACGCGGATTGACCCATTCGAGTCCCAGCAGGAACAGCTTGAAAGCGATCCCGATCATGATGGCCGTGGATGCTACAGCAATGGAACTGGGTGCATAATACCAGAAAGCGAGCACGGCAAAGAGCACGGTCGGCTGGAAATATGTGAAAATGAATTGCTTGGCCGGTCCGCCTTCGACCCTGCCGATGTTTTCCCATCCGACAGTGACTGGCGCATCAGCTCCAATGATCCTGTTTCCTACCCGAACTCCGTTCATACCGAGACCTCCCTGTGGTGAGGCCCGAGGCCCCAGAATCGCTGCTTACCCGCCGTGTAACCGGCCCGGTATGCAGTTTCTCTCCTGTGAACGACTCTTATTTTTTAATATGACTGCCATGGTATTGATATTATCAAATACGTCAAGCGTAATATTTGCATATTCAAACGTTGTCCAATTTTCTCCGGATCAACGGATGACCAACGTGCTATTTCGCCTCGATAAAGGCGCGCCAGCCGCCAAGATCGGTGATATCCTGCGCGCCTGCTGTGGCACGCGATTCGGCGACAAAGCCTTTGACGCTGCTGCCATCGGCCAAGGTGACGGTCCCGATTGCGAGCGGGGCGGGAACTTCTGCCACGAAGCTGCCGAAGGCGGCGACATCCAGCTCATAGACTTCGACCTTGATGGCAGCTCCATCCTCGCTGTGCACCAGTGCCGGCTTTGGCGGAAGGCTGTCAGCGATCGCGTACAGACGATAGGTGGGAGCGGTTTCGAAGGCACCGACAAACACCGCATCGCGCGAGGTCAGTTGCCAGTGCAGCGGCATGTCTTTCAAATGGGCCCCGACGACGGCCAGTTTCACGCTTTCCATTTTTCCCTCCAGATCGAGTGCGGGCGGAGCAGGCAAGTCTGCTTCCGCGAGATAGGTGTCCGCTGCGTCAAGCAGTCCATGGTCGCTGTCGGCAGGACCGATCAAAGTGATACCGAAGCCGGTTCCGTTCGCACGGGTGCCGGCAGGCACAGCGACCGCTGCCATGTCGAGCAGGTTCACAAAATTGGTGTAGAAGCCAAGATTGCTGTTCAAGGCGATCGGCGCCACTAGCAGTTCGGCGACGCGATAGGTTGTGCCGGTGGTGGGAAAGGCGAGCAGATCAACCTCGGTCCATAGCCCGTCCGCCTGACGCTTGAGTTCGGCTAGCCGGTACATCCCCTTGAATACATCAACAGCATTTTTACTCAAACCGGCCTCGGTGATCTGGCGCACCGTTTCGTGGATCGCACCGGGATTGCTGGCCAACAGATCCTCTATGGCCGCCGTTCGTTCGGCAACCCATGGGCCATTGTAAAGAAGGCTCGCCGCTTCGTTGAGGGGCGATATGTCGAGTTCGATGATTTCCGCATCGGTTCCCAAACGGGCGATCGCCTGATCATATAGATATTCGGACTGGCTATCGCCGAACCAGGCGCGCTGGTCGCGGCGGGGCACGCCGATCCGTGTGGGTTGAATCGACCGATCGGCTAGCGGCTTCGAATAGGGGTCCTCCGAATCAAAGCCGGCAATCACTTCATCCACCAGCCGGGCATCCGACAATTTGTCGGTAAACACCGTGATACAGTCGATGGTGCGACACGCCGGTATGAGGCCGTCTGTGCTCCAGCGGCCCTTGGTCGGTTTAAGACCGACAAGATGGTTGAAAGCTGCGGGCACCCGTCCCGAGCCGGCTGTATCGGTGCCCAGTGCGAAACCGACAAGGCCCGCAGCAACCGCGACGGCCGACCCCGAACTCGATCCGCCGCTGACATAAGCCAGATTATAGGCGTTGCGCGGGATGCCATAAGGACTACGGGTGCCGACAAGGCCAGTCGCGAACTGATCGAGATTGGTTTTCCCGACGCAGAGGGCTCCCGCCTCGAGCAGCTTTGCAGCCACGGTCGAAGAAGCAGCCGGGGAATAGGCATAGGCCGGACAACCCGCCGTGGTCTCAAACCCGGCAACGTCGATATTGTCTTTTACTGCAAAAGGCACGCCAGCCAGCGGGAGCTGTTCTCCAGCGGAAATACGGGCATCGATCTTGAGGGCAGCAGCAAGCAGATCAGTGGGCGCGGCCCGGCTGATCCATATTTGCGGTTGCACCGCATCATAAGCGTGAAGACGAGCGAGCGCTTCCTGCGCCACTGCAAGCGCACTTGTTTTTCCGTTGTTCACAGCCGCCGCGATGGCCGCAGGGCTTTGCCGGTCGAGCATGGTCATTGGTGCTTCCTCAGCGCCAGCATCGGTGCGCCCGGTTCCAGCGACTGGCGCTCGCTTATATAGAGCGCTGCAATCGTGCCATTATCCGGGCTTTCGAGCGGGCTTTCCATTTTCATGGCTTCAATCACGGCGATAACATCTCCAGCCTTAACCTTGTCACCTTCCGCAACCATGAGCTTCCAGACGCTACCGCCAAAGGGAGCCTCGATCAGGTCAGTACCCTCGGGCAGTTCGATCGCGGGCGCAACGGGGCCGCCTATTGCCGGGTCCTCTGCCAATTGTGTGATACGGTCGAATTCTCCGCTTTTTTGCCATTCAGCGCGTTCGGCCTCAAATGCGGACTGCCGTGTTGCTTCAAATGACTCGATGGATTCGGCATTTTCGGCGAGAAAGGCACGATGGTCGGCGAGACGGAATTCCGAATCCTCGACCCGGATCGACCGGCGGCCATTGGGGAAATCTCTTCTCCAGTCGACCAGTTCTTCGGCGCTGACGCTGAAAAAACGAATCTGATCGAAGAAGCGCAGCAGCCAGGGCTTGCCGTCAACAAATGCATCGGTCTGCCGATAGGTATTCCAGACCTGAATGGTGCGACCGAACAGCTGGTAACCGCCGGGGCCTTCCATGCCGTAGATGCACATATAGGCACCGCCGATGCCCACAACGTTTGGCGGGGTCCACGTCCTGGCCGGATTATATTTGGTGGTGACCAGGCGGTGCCGCGGATCGACCGGTGTCGCCACGGGCGCGCCGAGATAGACGTCGCCCAGCCCCATTACGAGATAGCTCGCATCGAAAATAATATCCTCGACAGCGTCCGCATCAGGCTGGCCATTGATGCGCCGGATAAACTCGATATTGTCCGGGCACCACGGCGCGTCATCGCGGACAGCGGCCATATATTTTTCGATCGTTTCGAGCGTCGCCGGGTCCCGCCAGCTGAGCGGCAGATGCACGATCCGTGACGGAACCGTAAAGTCCTCAAGATCGCCCATTTGATTATCGGCTTCCATGAGAGCGGCAAGCGCGCCCCTCTGGTCAAGAATGTCGTCATCAAAATGAAGTTGCAGCGAACGGATGCCGGGCACGATATCGATCACGCCTGGCAAGGCCTTTTCCTCGAGCAGCGTCATCAGGGCATGAACGCGGATGCGCAATTCGATATCGAGAACAATCTCTCCATATTCGACCAATATGTTGCGGTCGCCCTGCTGCCGGTACACCGTGCGGGGGCGTAGCCCCTGGGCCGGTGTTTCAGCGAGGATCGGGGAAAGATCGGCGATCTCGCGCTGCGGGCCGGTGCGGGATGGATTCGCCGCAAGTTCTGGCGGAGCGCGGTCCGCGGCTTTGGCATCATCAAGCGTGACCGGTATGAAACGCAGGCGGTCGCCCGGGGCCAGCTGGCCGATTTTCCACTGGTCCGCGGCGATCACCACGAACGGACAGACAAATCCGCCGAGCGAGGGTCCATCTGGGCCAAGGATGATTGGCATATCGCCGGTAAAGTCGACCGCGCCAATGGCATAGGGATTGTCGTGGATATTGGAGGGGTGCAAGCCCGCCTCCCCGCCATCGGCCCTTGCCCATTGCGGCTTGGGTCCGACCAGACGCACGCCGGTGCGGTTGCTGTTATAATGCACACGCCAATCGGCATCGAGGGTCGCGCGAATGTCGTCGTCGGTGAAAAAGTCCGGCGCGCCATGGGGGCCGTATAGGACACGCAGAGTCCAGTGGTTCCCGAAATCCGATATTTCGGCAACCGGCGCGGGCGCGCTGACCTCCGCTTCCGCCAGATGCAACATATCGCCTGCCACCAGCTTTCGAGCGGCATGACCGCCGAATTGACCCAGTTCGAACGTGCTGCGACTGCCGAGATAGGATGGAATGTCGAGCCCACCGGCGATCAAGATATAACCGCGCATGCCGCCGCCGCTGACGCGGCCAAGCGCGAGCGTCTGGCCTGCAGCGATGTCGAGCGGGACGCCCCGTTCAACTGGCTCATCGTCCAGCCGGGCACCGAAATCGGCCCCCGTGACGCAAATGCGTGCAGGTGCGTTGAAATACAGGGTTGGACCGGTAAACGTAATCTCGAGACCTGCCGTTCCTTCCGGATTGCCAAGCCGCTGGTTACCGATACGAAAGGAATGGTCGTCCATCGGGCCGGAGGGCGGCACGCCGACCGACCAGAGACCAATGCGGCCCGGCCAGTCCTGAACCGTGGTTGCTGTGCCACCGGAAACCACGCGGATGCTGTGCGGATTATAGACGATAGTATCCAGCAATCTGGTCGCGACCTGTCCGGAAATGAAGCGATCATCGCGGACGACGGCGCGCAGCCAGCGGAGGTTGGACTCGAGCCCGTCCACACGGCTTTCGTCGAGCGCCGCCTGCATTGCCGCAATGGCTTCCTCTCGCGTATCGGCGTGAACGATAAGCTTGGCGATCATCGGATCATACCAGGCACTGATCGCGCTGCCAGCCGTACACCATGTTTCGGCACGAATAGTTTCAGGAAAATCGATGGCGGTGATCGTGCCGCTGGTCGGGCGATAATCCAGCGCAGGATCCTCGGCATATAGGCGGACCTGCACCGAATGGCCTTTTGACACCGGTGGCTCGCGGTCCAGAAACGAAAAGTCACCCGCTGCCCCGCGGATCATCCATTCAACAAGATCGATGCCCATCACCTCTTCGGTAACGCCATGTTCGACCTGCAACCGGGTGTTCATTTCCAGAAAGAAAAATTCCTGCCGCTCGGCATCGAAGAGGAATTCGACCGTACCGGCGGAAAGATAGCGGGCAGCCGCGCCCAGGCGGACCGCTGCGGCGATCAGTTCGCGCCGCACGTCCTCGCCCAGATCCGGCGCTGGTGATTCCTCGACGACCTTCTGGTTCCGTCTCTGTAGCGAGCAGTCCCGTTCGCCGAGCGGCATGACCCGGCCGCTGCCGTCGCCGAATATCTGTACCTCGATATGGCGAGCGCGGGCGATATAGCGTTCGAGGAACACACCGGCGTCGCCGAAATTCCCTGCGCCGAGACGAGCGACGCTGTCCCAGTTCTTGCGTACCGCCGACTCATCCTCGCAAATATGCATGCCAATGCCGCCGCCGCCAGCGGTGGCTTTCAGAATGACCGGATAGCCGATCTCATTCGCAGCGCGCGCGGCATCATCCTCGTCGCCGAGAAGACCGGTGCCGGGCGCGAGGGGCAAACCGTGCTCTTCCGCCAGCGCACGGGCACTGTGCTTCAGACCGAATGTTCGCATATCATTCGGCGTGGGGCCGATAAAGACAATGTCGGCTGCGGCACATGCTTCTGCAAATTCGGCATTCTCGGCCAGAAACCCGTAGCCGGGATGGATGAAGCGCGCGCCGGTTTCGCGGGCAGCCTTGATAATCGCGGCGATGTCGAGATAGCTCTCGGTGGCCGGCGCGGGGCCGATGCACACGGCATGATCCGCCTGCGATACGTGCAGGGAGTCGGCGTCGGCCTCGGAATAAACCGCAACCGATCGCATCCCCATGCGCCGTATCGTTCGGATGATTCTGGTGGCTATCGCTCCGCGGTTGGCAATAAGAACCGTTTCAACGCTCATGCGGTAACGATCATTCGCACCGGAGTGGGATTGAAACCGTTGCAAGGATTGTTGACTTGCGGGCAGTTCGACACGACCACGACAAGGTCCATTTCCGCGCGCAGATCGACCGTCAGCCCCGGGGCCGAAATACCATCGACGATCCCCAGCGCCCCGTCTTCCTCCACCGGCACGTTCATGAAGAAGTTGATATTGGAAACAATATCGCGCTTGCCGCGCCCTTCGATCAGATTGGCCTCAAGGAAATTCTCGACACAGGCATGCTGACTCTTGGTATGATGGCCATAGCGCAGCGTATTGGACTCGCAGGAACAGGCACCGCCGATCGTGTCGTGATACTCGACCGAAGTGGCCAAGATAGTCATCATCGCGCGCCCCTCGTTCGACCGCAGGACAGTGCCGGCGCGAAGGAACAGATTGCCTTGCGCTGCGACCGTGTCCTGAGCGCTATAGCGTTCGGAGTCGTCAGCGGCTGAATAGAGCAGAAAATCGACCGCCTGATTGCCTTCCAGATCGACGATGTGAAGGGTTTCACCGGCGGCGAGATGATGAAGCCAGGGGGCCCGGGCGGGCACGATTTCATCATGAACAATGGTACCGGAAAATTCGGGAGTTTCTAGGGGAGTTGTCATTTTGGAGGCACTATCCCTTCCTAGCGACGGAAATAATCTTCAACATTTTGAAAGGCACGCAAGCCCTCTGGGGTTGCATTACGAATATGGTCATCGTCGGGCGTCACGGCCCCGCGCCATGCTGAAACGCGCAGCGGGGTCACCGTCCACTCGTTGCGCGGATCAAGAATGTGCGGGCAATTGGCGATAACGACAATCACATCCATCTCTGCGCGCAGAACCAGTTCCCGCCCGGCATCAAAGGGACCAACTATCGGAGTGATAGTCCCGTCCGCCTCGATCTTCGTTCCTTTGAAAAAATTGACGCACGGGTGGACGTCACGTCTTTGCAAACCGTATTTGGCGGACCCCAGCAAAAGACGATCGCGGCCGTTGGGAAAGGCACTGCTATTGTTGCCCTCGCCATATTTGGCGCTGTTGGTTGCGGCGTTGGATGTTCCGCAGAATGCGTCATGCGTAGCCGCCTCGTCCTGCAAGATACTCATCATCACCCGCCCCATGTCGGACAGCAGCAACTTGCCGGCACCGAGATAGGCATTCCACTGCACCTTCACCGTGTCTGCGATATTCAGTCGTTCGGTCGGCATTTCGGCATTGAAAATCAGAACCGAGGCGCAGGCGTCTCCTTCAAGATCGATGAGGCGCAGGCGCGAACCTCTTGCCAGCTTGCGGGTGGCATAGCCTCCCGCGGCTATCGTTTCTTCCCACAACAAATCTTCGGCAGCCACATCGGCGGGCAGATCATCGGCGACCGGAGGCAACACCGGCATCGTGTCGACCTTCGTGCCGGCCATTGCCCGCGCATGATCGCGCGCCGCCATAGGATCCGCCAGTGGCTTGGTCATGCCGCGGCGCTCCTGGTCTTTCTGCTCTTTTCAGTTGCTTCGTCCTGTTCGTGAAGCGGCGGCAGCAAGGCTGTGGTGGTGACAAGTCGTAACTGATGCACCCCGCGAATGCGCCGCAAGGAATCGCAAAGTCCGTCGAGCCGCACCGCTGGACCCTGTACCAGCAACACCTCGAGCGACTGGTCATCCTCGAGGAAAACATGTTGTGAGGAGATGACTTCTTTTAGATAATGTAGCTGCGTCGTAGCGAGCTGTTGGCGCACGCCTGCGTGGTCTCCGCTATAAACCAGCGTAATAGTCCCGGCGAGCATTTCTTCGGGCCGCGTCAGCGCTTCGTGCTCTGCCAGCGCATGACGGATCAACTCTGACATCAGCTGGGACCGTGACGGCAGACCGCGCTCTGCGACCATATTGTCGAGATGAAGCAATAATTCTGCAGGTAGGCTCATGCTGAGCCGGGCTAGTTTTGTGGGTTCCGATATCATGATTTGCTCCTCTCAGTTATTATTAGTTGTGTCAACAGTAATACTGTTGACACTTTCGACACCGCAATTGCTCACCGCACCGATGCCCATATCTTCCGGTAGTGCGTTCTTTTTCTCGATCGGAATATCGTAGGCCACGGACGCACCATAGCGGTGCGGGGCGTGCGGATCCTGGCGCAATTTGTCCAAGGCCAGGACTCTGGTTCCAAGCGAGAACGCTTCGCGGATATCATGGGTAACCATGATTATAGTCAGGGAATATTCGCTCCACAACCGCGTTATCAGCGCGTGCATATCCGACCGTATGCCCGGATCAAGCGCGCCGAAAGGTTCGTCGAGCAACAGGATACGTGGCCGTTTTATGAGCGCCTGCGCGATCGCCAGACGCTGTTGCATGCCGCCGGACATCTGCGCCGGATAGAGGTGCAGACTATCGCTCAAGCCAACCGCCGCCAGCATCTCTTCCGCTTCCATAACCGCTACGCGCCGCCGCGCTCCGAATAGCCGCGCTGTTAACGGCGCCTGGGCACATTCGAGGCCGAACAAAACATTGCCGAGGACCGTCAGATGCGAAAATACGGAATAGCGTTGGAACACGACGCCACGGTCAGGCCCGCATTCGGGATTCAACGGTACATCGTCGAGCAGGATCGAACCGGACGTGGGTGCTTCCTGTCCCAATATTACCCGGAGCAGGCTGCTCTTGCCTGCCCCTGAAGGACCGATGATCGAAACAAAAGAGCCTTCTTCAATCTCGAGGTTGATGCGCTCCAGAACCACCTTGTCGCCATATTCGACCCACAGGTTTCGCAAGCTGAGAACCGTACTCAACGGCTTGCTCCATGTGCCCATGGAAACAGGCTGCGACTGGAGCGGGCGAGAAGAAAGTCCATCGCCACCGCGATCAACGCGATCCACGCTACATAAGGGAGAATAACATCCATGGCGAGATAGCGCCGGACGAGGAAGACACGATATCCCAGACCGATGTCGGACGCGATCGCCTCGGCAGAGATTAGGAATACCCATGCCGGCCCAAGCGACAGGCGCACCGCCTGGATCAGCCGTGGCATGGCTTGGGGTAAAGCGACCCGCAATATTAGCTGCCAGGTGCTTGCCCCCAGAGTCTGCGCCTTGACGATCTGTTCTCTCGGCAAGCCCCCGATGTGGGCAGCGATATCGCGGATCATGAAGGGCGCGATACCGATGACGATCAGCGCCACTTTGGACGCCTCCCCAAGACCGAAGGCAATGAACAATATCGGCAGCAAGGCAATGGGCGGGATGACCGCTATACCGGTCACCAACATGCCAAAGGTAGCGCGCACCGGCGGCAGGATACCAATGAGCAATCCTACCAGCAGCGCCGACAGAGTCGAAATGCCGAGCCCGAGTCCGAGCCGCTGGAGACTGGCAAACGTGTCCGCCCAGAAGAGTAACCGGCCCGTGAGCTGGTCCGGTTCAAACAACAGTCCCCACATGGCCTGGACCATTGCACCGGGTAGAGGGAGAAGCTTGTCGCTGGGATTGATCGAGTGGCGCTCGGCCGCCGCAAACAGGTAGATCATGACCAGTATCAAGATCGGAATGGAGCCCAAGAGCAGATTATTGCCTCGACTTATGCGACGATTTACCCAGCGCATGATACTCCTATCCCGATCTTGCTGTTTCCATATGTCGTCAGATTACAGCGCCCCATCAACGGCCATCTGCATATATGTCTCGTCGAAGCGCAAGGTGATATTATTCTTATCCCCCAGCGTTTTGCCGCCCGGGAATGCCATACCCACAGCATCAGCCGACTTCGCGCCCTGACCGAACAGTCCCTGCGAGAAGCTGAAGTCGCGCACGCGGGTCATGGTTTCGATCAATGATTTATCCGATGTTGCCGCAACGGCAGACTTGGGATCCGCATAAAGGAAGGTGGTTGCAAGCTGACCGTCGAACATTTCCGGCGTTGTGCCGGCGAGTGCAGCCATTGCCGCTCGCGCCGCCTTGCCTTCTTCATCCTGCTTTTGCATCAATGCGGTCGTTTCGTACCAGATTCCTGCGAGCGCCTTGCCAAGATTGGGATTGGCCTTGAGCGTTGCGGTATCAACGACCAACAGGTCGAGAATCTCGCCGGGAATATTGGCCGAACTGAACACCAGATTCGCGCCTGGCGCCTGCTTCATCGTCGACAACTGTGGGTTCCAGGCGACCGCGGCCGTCACATCCTTCGACAAGAAGGCGCCGGCTATATCCGCGTCCGAAGTATTGACGGTGCTGACATCGGTCATGGACAGACCGACTGCATCAAGCGCGCGAGCCAGCAGATAATGAGAAACCGAAAGTTCAACGAGATTGATTTTCCGGCCCTTGATTGCGTGAAGGTCGTCGGTACCTTTTAAAAGCACGCCATCATTGCCGTTCGAATAGTCGCCAACGATGATTGCGCTGGTGTCCTTGCCGCCTGCAGCGGGGATAGTAAGCGCATCCATATTGGCGACGGTAACGCCGTCAAGTTGGCCTGCGGTATACTGGTTCACCGATTCCACATAATCGTTAACCTGAACGATATTGATCTTGATGCCGTATTTGTCTTCCCATTTCTTAACGATACCGGCCTGCTCCGCATATGGCCAAGGCATCCAGCCGGCATAGATAGACCAGCCGATATTGAATTCAGTGCGTGGCGCTGCCGTTTCCTCGGCCGCTGGCGAGCACGACGTTATAATGAATGCACATGCCAGCATTGCCAATGCCCCCGCGCGACGTATCCCTTTGATCATGATTCGATTTCCTTTCGCAGTTGCAGCATTGCGCTAAAACGACTCGTTGTCCATCTAAATTTATTACCATTGATATATTTAGTAATATCCGTATGTTTCCTAAATACGCATGCCGAATCATCCGGAAACCGGGTGAAACGCTGTGGCTCGGGGGAGTATGCATCGAAAGCAGTCGGTTAACGCCGCACTGGAACCTTAGTCAGGAGTATTCGATGCCGCAAACGTCCGCACCAGCCCTTAATCCTACCGCCTCCGGCAATGGCAATGCCGCGTTGGGATATAATCCGCCTGGTGTCCGCAATACTGATTCAGCGGTGCCGCTGCATCCTTCGGAACCCGTGGTCCATGATTATAGCAGCGACGGTCCGGCACCCGGCAGACTTGCCTTCCGCTGGACCTACGGCTCCAATGTCGCGGCCAAGAACCGCGATCCACGTGTGCAGGTGGTGCAATATAATGAGGACAGTTTCGTCCTGCGACAAAATGTCTGCGTGCATTGGGAAGCGCCTTTCACCTATCTGCTATTTGGCAACAAGGGCGCTCTGCTGATCGACAGCGGCGCGACCGCCAACGCGAAACATTATCCGCTGCGCGAGACAGTCGATGCGATCATCACCCGTTGGGGTCAGGCAAGAGGACGAAGCAAGGTGCCGCTGACCATTGCCCTGACATCAGGTGAAGATATTGCGCAAAACCAGGGTCTGGTACAATTCGCCGGACGACCCGATACAAATATTGTGCCCACGCCGTTTGATGTGATGAAGCAATATTATGGATTTCGGAACAGCTGGCCCTCCGGCACCGGCGCAATCGATCTTGGCGACCGCGTGATCGAGGTTATCCCCACGCCCGGCACCCATAAGGATGGACTCGCATTTTACGATCCCTATTGCCAGATCCTGTTCACCGGAGACTTCCTGTATCCCGGCAAGATCAATATCAGCAATGACCGCGACTTCGTGACATCGCTCGAACGGCTCAAGACTTTCGCGGCGGACCGCTCGCCCAAATGGATCCTTGGTGGCCATATCGAGATGATGTTCGCGCCAGGCAGATATTACCCGCGCTTCGCAACCTACAAGCCTTATGAAAGGATATTGCAGCTGGAACCGGACGTGATCGACGAAGCGCTGCAATATGCACGTGAAATCCGCGGCAAGGACATGTTGCTCATCCGGCCGGATTTCGTGCTTTTCAATGGAGTCAGCCCCGACCAGCGGACACCGGTCTGGCCCGACGGCGTGCCCCAGATCAACCCGCCCCGGCCGTTTTAAAATCAGAGAGGACTTTCATGGATCGTCGCACTTTCATATCATATAATGCCGCAGCCGCCACGGTTGCGGTTGCCGGTAATGCGCTCACCACATTCAGCAGTTCGGCAATGGCCGCCACCCGCCCTGCGCCAGTAGATTTCAAAAGCAATCTTCCCGCGCCAGGCGGCTTTCCCAAACGCTGGATCTGCGGTTCGGCTTCCTGCATGGACAACACGGATCCACCGGTTCAGGTCCACTGGTATAATGCGCACACCGCGATTCTGCGCCAGAACAAAGCCTATAGTTTCGAGGCACCGTTCACGCCGCTGTATTTTGGCAACGACCGGGTTTTGCTGCTTGACGAAGGATTCACCACGCTGCGCAATGACTGGGATCTGCGCGGCGTGATAGACGAGTGTATCGCGGACTGGTGTTCTCGGAACGGTCGCGATCCGGCGAGTCTGGAACTGCTGGTTGCCTTCAGTCATCTCCACTCGGACCATTATGCTGCAGTCAACCAGTTCGCCGACCGGCCGAACACCCGCTACATGGGCCTGACCCACGAAGAAATGCTCGGCTTCTGGGGCATGACAAATTACCCGGAAGAAAGCGTGACTCTTGATCTGGGCGGACGCGAGATCGAGATCTGGGGTTCGCCCGGTCACGTGGTGTCGGAATTTGCCTATTATGACAGTTACACCCAGATTCTCTACACCGGCGACATGTTCTATCGCGGGCGGTGCTACATCACTTACTGGGAGCCCTGGTTCGAAAGCATGCAGCGGCTGATCGACTTTGTCGATACGCACCCGGTAACCCACGTCATGGGTTGCCATGTCGAGATCAGCAAGGATGGCAAGGACTATCCCTATGGGCTGACCCACCAGCCGGACGAAGCTCCGGTGCAGATGACGGTACAGCAGCTCCGCGAGACATTCGCCTTTGCGAAAACGATCACCGAGCCGGGAATCTATTTCACCGGCACGGTTTTCCTCTGCAACCAGACGCGCAGCACGACCACCATCGATTCCAACCCTTATCGTTATTAACGTGCCGATACCGGCACTTCGCAGGAGTATTCACATGAAACGTTCGATCGCCCTGATGCTGCTTATTACCGCGGCCTGCTCTCCGGCAGATCAGCCACCAGCTGATTCTCCAACCGCGCTGCAACCGGCGGACCTGGTAGAGCAAGAGATTGAAGTACCGGATTTTGCGGATTTTCTCGCTGTCGACGGTGACACAGTGTGGGCCACCAATCGGGGCCGGGTCGAGCAATGGTCGACCGAAGGCATGCTGGCGTCGGTCAAGATGCCGCGCCCATGCGGCACGATGGCCATATTATCCGATTCGCTATGGGTAGCCAATTGCGAGGACGCAAACCTCTATCGAATCAACCTGGAAACGGCGGAAGTGGAAGCAATGATTGCCACTGGCATTGCCAATCCGAAAGGGGAAACAAATGTGGTCGCAGGCGCCGGTTCGATCTGGGTGCCGAGCGATGCGGAAGGAAAAATCGCACGCATCGATCCGGAGACAAATGAAGTGATCGCAACCGTCGATGTTGCCCCGCAAACCTTTTTCCTCGCTTATGGCCTGGACGCATTATGGGCAGTGAGCAGCGAAGGACAGTCGATCGAGCGTATCGATCCGGCGACCAACAAGGTGACCGGATCGGCCGAGCTCGGCAAACAGCCCGGTTTTCTCGCTGCCGGCGAAGGCGCTGTCTGGGTACAGGAACAGGGAGACGGTACGGTTGCGCGGATCGATCCCGAGACTGTCACGGTGACTGGCCGCATCAAAGTCGGCGATAGCTTGCTTTATGGTGACATTGACACCGGTGGTGGCACAGTCTGGCTGCGGACAACCGACGATCAGACCTTCGTCGCCATTGATGCGGAAACTCTGGATATCCTCGCCCGTCCGGGTGCTGCCGCTGGCAGCGGTGCCATACGCTATACGGCCGATGGCATCTGGACGAGCGCGCATGACGTACACTCTATTTCCTGGTGGAGCAGCCCCGGGGCAGAAACCGAATAAGGAAAGCGTCTGCCTGTGGTCGCCTGTCCTGATTCGCTGTCCTTATTTTGAAGCTTGGCAAAAGCGGAAAGCCACGCAGCCGCTAGCCATGTCCAGCGCGCCGGAGGCGACCGCTAAACACCAAAAAAACCGGCGTTTTCGGGCATTTGGAACATTTATTGTGCACATGCTAACAAACCATGGTTATTACTCTTGACGCATTAGGTAATATCTATATCGTAGGTCGTGTCGCGTTTGAGAACGGCATCCATTGGGAGAAGAAAACCTGAGGCATTAGGCCGATTTCCGGCCTGATAGGAGGTTTTCTATGGGTCAATCGTCAGATCGCGAGGCAGTAACAGAGAACGGACCGGCCAGCGCCGCTACTGTTCGCTCCTGCACAATATCCGCTCGTGAAAAGAGCGAGAATCCGATCAAGCGGACATTGGTCAACCTGATCCCTCCCGCAACTGTAATTGCTGTCGTCCTGTTCTGGATGTTTGCGCCCTCATCCATAACCGATAGTCCCTGGTCGATAGTTGTCACCGGCCTTGCCATAAGCTTTTTCGTGCTGGGCCTCGAGCAGCTGCTCGAGCGCCACGAGGGCTGGCGCCTGACGCGCAAGGAATTTGCCACCGATCTTTTCTATCTGGCACTTCAATATACCGCGATCGGCTGGGCAACCGAGACGCTGGCGGACAAGCCATTGGCCTCGTTCAAGGAATCGATCGGAATCAGCACGGAATGGGCAATGCAGATGCCGTTCCTGTTGCAGGTCGCTCTGGTGATCTTCCTATATGAATTCGGCCAATATTGGATGCACAGGCTGATGCACGACTGGTACCCCGCCTGGCTGACCCACGCGCCGCACCATCACATCACCCAGCTCAATGCGATGAAAGGATCTGTCGGCAATCCGATCGAACTGTTCCTGATCAGTCTCAGCGTGATCGCGATCTTTGATCTCGACACGGCTGCACTGTTCTGCGGCTTCAATGTGCTCACCGTGGTGTCCACTTTTGCACATGCCAACGTGCGTTCGAACCCGCCTTCATTCTATTCCTTTTTCTTCACCACCATCCGGCACCACAGTCTCCATCATACCGCGTTGAGCTACGAGGATACGCGCTGCAATTATGGAAATTCCCTGATCCTGCTCGACCGGATTTTCGGCACTTTCCGCGACGGAGAATCCGAAGAGGTGGGCCAGGATGACCGCAAACGGCTGTCGATCTACGAGCAGTTCGTCTTCCCGTTTCAACCATTGATCAACAAATTCGGTGCCACGCGCGACGAAGTATCGCCGGCCAACATTCAAGGAGGAGAACACTTAGAAAAATAAGTTCGGGATCGCAAAAATCGGGCGGAATCATAACCGCCATTTCAGAAGCGCCAGCTTGAAAACCGAAAAACGGTAAGCGGGCGAACTGGAAGATCCTCAAGACCAAGTCGCAGGATGAACGACGTACGTCTGGCCCGCGGGGGCATTTAAAATGAGGGATAAGAATAATGATAAAGGACGCAAGATTTAAGTTAGGCCTGCTATCAGCGACCATGTTGACGAGCACTTTGGTCGCCACACCTGTTCTGGCACAGGAAATGACAGAAGATATCGCTGCTGAAGAGGCCGGTGCCGACAATATGATCATTGTCACCGCAACGCGACGAGCGACGACAATCATGGAAACACCGGTCAACATCTCGGTTGTCAGTGCCGAGGACCTCGAACGCAACCGGATCGACGATGTGCGCGATCTCGCCGATTTCACACCTGGACTGACAATTTCAGACACGGGCCCGGGCTCGACAGGCACGATCGTCCTGCGCGGTCTCAATGCATCGGGTTCCGGTGATGCCGGAGCGACCTACGACGACGCATTGGGCATCTACCTGGGCGAAGTCCCTCTATATTATGACTTCAAGCTTATCGATATCGAGCGTGTCGAGACGCTGCTCGGACCACAAGGGACGCTATACGGCCTCGGGACATTGGCCGGCGCGATCCGCTACATTCCGAACCGCCCCAATGTGAGCGAAGTCGAAGGAGAGGTCCACGGTCGCGTCTACGCCAAGTCTCACAGCGACTCCTTCGGTGTCCAGATTGACGGTATGATCAACATTCCGATCGTGCAGGATCATGTCGCATTCCGTTCCGCCACCGGCTATTATTTCGATCCCGGCTTCATCGATTATACGACTCTTGTCAAAGAGCCGGGCGTATCGCTTCCGCAACCGGATGGTCCCGACAGCATCTCTCCCGAGGGCTATGCTGCCAATCTCACCAGAGAAAAGGATCTCAACTACGAACGGACATTCACCACCCGCAACCAGTTGCTGTTCCAAACCACGGAAGATTTGAAGCTGATACTGACCTACGCGTATCAGCAGACCAAGACGGGTGGCGGACAGTCAAACAGCGCGGGCGTGCTCGGGACTGGCCGCTATGAGAATGCCAGCCGTTTCACGGAACCGGTCAAACGCGATGCTCATCTGTTCAGCGCCGAAATCAACGCCAATGTCGCGGATATCTTCGATATTGTTGCCACGGGTGCCTATACCAAGGTCAATTACCACGGCCAGAGTGACGTGACCGACCTGCTGCTCGACCTGGATTACGACTACGAGCTTTTCCCCGCTTTCGCCGGATATACCGAGTCGGATACCTCCCGCAAGCAGAAGAATGCCGAAATCCGCCTCGTTTCAAGGCACGGCGGCCCGTTTAGCTGGGTGCTTGGCGGATTTTATAACGAGAATGAATATCAAAGCGATTATGCCGAGCGTATTCCGAACCACCCGTGGGTAGACCCGGTGTCCAATCCCGAAGCCCTTGAATATGTCAGTTATGTTAGCTCTAAAGTGACCGAGAAGGCGATCTTCGGCGAAGGCACATTCGAGGTTACGCCTGAATGGCAGGTCACTGCCGGCGCGCGTTACTTCAAATATAGCTCCACGATCGCTGGCGCGGCAGCCCTGCCGGTGCTGGGAGATCCGCTCAGTCCTTACGATCTTCCCGTGAACGGCGGGGATGCAGGGGAAGACGGCTGGGTGTGGAAATTCAACACTTCCTATAATTTCAGCCCGAATCTGATGGCCTATTTCACCTACAGCAAGGGTTATCGCATCGGCGGTCCGAACCGTGTCGCGCCGTGCCCGGATAATATCGCACCCGGTCAGCAGATCATCTGTGCCTTGCCGGAAGAATTGCAATATGGACCGGACACGACAAAGAATCTTGAACTTGGTATGCGGGCACAATTGTTCGACAACATGCTATCGTTCAATTTCAATGTCTTCCAGGTCAAATGGCAAGGCATCCAGGTCAATTCGTCGACGCTCTACGGTGCAACTGGTATTACGGTGAATGGTGGTTCAGCGGAGTCGAAAGGTTTCGAGACTTCGTTCCAGTTCAAGCCGACCCGGGAACTGTCGATACAGGGAACATATTCCTATACTGACGCCAAATTGACCGAGGATGTACCCGGCATCATCACCATTCGCGAGACACCGGGGGATTATTCCAATCGGTTCGCACAACTTGACGCTTTGGCAGGTGATCGTCTGCCGGGCTCGGCCAAGAACACGGCCAGCCTCGGTGTAACCTATGCCAAACCGGTCATGGATGGCGAAATCGTTGCGAACTGGACGGCAACCTATCGCGGAAATGTGGTGTCCCGGATTGGTTGGGATCGTGCCTTTGGAGACAAAATCCCGAGCTATATCCTGAACCGCGCGTCGATATCTTATGACACAGATCAGTTCACTGTCGGTCTGTTCGTCGACAATGTTTTCGACAAATATGCAGTGGTTTCGGTCGCCAATGACCGCTCGCGAATTGGTGTCAATGACGGTATCGCCGTGCGCTATTACCGGCAAGCCATTGTCAATCCGCGTACCGTCGGTCTCGAAGGACGGTTCAAATTCTGATCGTCTGAGTTAACGAATGAAGCGGAGGGGCACTTGTCGGAAACGGCAGGTGCCCCTTCCATATGAGCGGCGCGTTTCGCTGCGGACTTTCCAGCCCGGCGATGCTCTATTCTATCGGGATACCCTGTTCCTCGAAAAAGGCCCGAGCCGGCTGCAGCGCCGCTTCGTGCGTGCGCCATTTTCCGACCGCATCGGCATTGAGGGGGCGGCGAACCTGTGCGGCGCTGGGCGTGGCCACGGCCGCGCTATTTTCGTGAAACGTCAGACAGGCTTCGTCCCAGTCGAGACCGCAATGCTCCAGAAGGCGCCGGGTCTGCTCTTCCTGGTCCGCGACCAGTTGTTCATAGGATAGCTGCAGCACCAGCCCGGGGAAGACCTTGTCCCACATCGCCATCAACCGATCAAAGCGCGCATAGTAACGCGCGGTGTCGAGAAGGTCATATGAGTAGGCATAATAAGCGGACTGGCTGGCAAAAAGATTTTTATAATTGCTCCAGACCGTATCCATCGGATTGCGGCGCAGACAGACGATTTTCGCATCCGGCAAGGCGCGCGCAATATGACCGATATAGAGAAAATTGGCCGGCAACTTGTCGGTAAAGCGCGCCGTGCCATCATGTCTGTGGTGGTCAGCCTGGGCGAGATAGGCATCACCGATTGCGGCCGGATCAATTTTGCCGCTCGCCATCACCGTTTCCTGGTCGATGACGGTACGCGACGCGGTAGCAGCCAGTCGCTTGACCGCAAGCGGCATCGCCTGCAGTTCACCCGCCGACGCCACATCGGGATGTGAAGAGAGAATGCGATCGACCAGTGTGGTTCCCGTGCGGGGCATGCCGACCACGAATATCGGCGCCTCGTTAGAACGTCCTGAACCGGCGTGGAGGCTATGGTTGCGCTCGGAAAACAAGGTCTCGATCGCGTCGAATATAGCCGCGTCCTGCGCGAAATCATATCGGAGCGAGCGCTTGTGCTGGTCGTTGGCCGTCGAAAGATGGCGGAATGATTCCGGGTCGCCGATATCTTCCAGTTCCTTCGCCAGCGCATAGCGGATGCGCAGCCCGTCGCCGGGCTTCTGTGCTTTTGCAAGAGCCGCTTTCAGCCTCGGGACATGATTGGATTCTGCTGTTTGCCGGGAGGCTATGGCAAGGGCATAGTGGGCTCGCGCATTACCGGGATCTGCGGAAATTATGGCTTCATAATGGGTAAGGGCATCCTCGACCCTGCCGGTGAAGCCGCTCGCGGCCGCGAGATTATAACGATAGTCGATATTGTCCGGTTCTGCCGCGACCGCCGATTGGAAAGGCTGGACCGAGCCTTCATGGTCGCCCAGCCGGGTAAAAACGCATCCGATCGTATCGAACGTGCGCGCGTCACCGGGTGCCAGCGCCATCGCTTTACGCGCGGCATCACCGGCTTCACCATCACGCCGCAACAGGATGAGCAACTTCGCCAGCTGTGCCAGATGTTCCGCTTCGGGACCGCGCGCGACCGCAGCCTCGACAAGGGGCACGGCTTTACCGATCTGGCCGGCCTCGGCAGCAGCAATCCCCAACAGAAAATAGCCTGCAGGTTGGTCCTCGTCCGCCGATATCATGGATTTGGCGGCAGCCGCCGCAACCGGTATATCGCCGCGCTTCAACGCTTCCCTCGCTTGTGCTTCCAGCGTCAAAACGGAGTCGCGATCCACCGGATGTCGGCAATCAGTACTGACTCTGAATATATCGATCGGGAGTGCGCTGCGGAATAGTCCATTGGTTTATCTTATTAGCCGCTAACCGGGCACTGTCAAAGCGAACCGGCTGGTCAAACGTGAAATCAACGGTTTATCGTAATAATATTCCTTCTTTTCGTAATAAATTGTGGTAGATTGATTTTGCGTGCAGCACGGATCGTGAATCGCCGGTTTTATGGCCATAATTGAAGAGGTTTGAGATGTTCTTGGAAGAAATTGGAATCATTCCCTCGCGTGACAAAAATCCGGTGCAGGCCGAGAAACCCACTTCAATTGTCAACCTCACGCGCCGCGGATTTGTTGCTGGAACCGGTCTGTTCGTTGTCGCCGTGACGCTCGCGGGATGTTCCAACACGGAACCGACTATCGATGCTGAAAATATGAAGACCCCCAAAGCGGGTCCCAGCCCGCTGACCGATGTGGAAGGCGGGGATGCGACGCCGGCATTGTGGATCGCGATCGAAAAAGACGGGACAACCAAGATTACCTGTCATCGCTCGGAAATGGGCCAGCAGGTATGGACCTCTATGGCTCAGATCATTGCCGATGAACTGGAGGCGGATTGGGATACTGTCGAGATCGTTCAGGCCGAAGGTGATGAACGCTACGGCGACCAGAACACGGACGGATCGCGTTCGGTCCGCTATAATTTTCACCGGCTGCGGCTGGCTGGCGCCGCGATGCGACAGATGCTCGTGGCTGCTGCTGCGCTGTACTGGAAACTGGAACCCTCCCAATGCAGCGCCGAGAAGGGAAAAGTCTCGAACAGCGAAAATGGCGATACCCTGTCTTACGGCAATCTGGCCGAGCTTGCCGCCAAGCTGCAGGTTCCGGCAGAAGCCGATATTGTCATGAAGCAGCCAAAGGACTGGCGCTTCATAAACAAGGAAATTCCTTCGCTGACTGTCCCGCGGATCACCAAAGGAGAAGGGACATTTGGCATTGATGTCGATGTGCCAGATATGGTCTACGCGGTCATTGCCCGGCCACCCCAGGTCTTTGGTCGAACCGGGACGGTCACCGATGCCAAGACGCTGGCCGTTCCCGGCGTCATGCGAACGGTAACTCTTCCGGACGCAAAACCGCCCGCCCTGTTTCAGCCGCTCGGTGGAGTGGCGGTGGTCGGTGTCGATACATGGGCTGCGATTCAGGGGCGCAATGCACTGGAGGTCGATTGGCTGGACGGACCCAATGCAGGCTATGACTCGGACAATTTTCGCAAGGCAATGGAAGCAAAGGCAAGGCAGCCGGGCACTGTTCGGCGCAGCCGGGGCAATGTTGGCAAGGCGCTGGCCGCTGCTGACAAAAATATCACCGCCGAATATTATACCCCGCATCTCTCGCAATCGCCGATGGAGCCGCCTGCGGCGACCGCTCGCTGGACCGGTGACAAGCTCGAATGCTGGGCCTGCGTTCAGGACCCGCAAGCAACCCGGCAAACGCTGTCCGACTTGCTCGACATCGACAAGGAAAATATCACCGTCCACGCCACTTGGCTAGGCGGCGCTTTCGGGCGCAAGTCGAAACCGGATTTCGTGGTCGAGGCCGCTCTTGTCGCGCGGGAAGTGGGCAAGCCGGTCAAGGTGACATGGACGAGAGAAGATGAGGTCCGGCACGGTTTCTATCATTCCACAAGCGCGCAAAGGCTGGAAGCGGGGCTGGACAGTGAAGGCAAATGTACCGCCTATCGCCATCGTTCTGTTTTTCCGCCCATCGGGTCCACATTCACGGCAGGTATGGACGCGCCATCCGACGGCGAAATGGGCATGGGCGCGACCGATGTACCCTTTGCAATCCCCAATTTGCAGGTCGAATCCGGCAATGCCAAGGGGCATTTGCGTATCGGCTGGTTGCGGTCCGTTGCCAATATCTACCACGCTTTTGCCGTCCAGAGCTTTGCCGCGGAAATAGCGCATGCCGCTGGCCGTGACCAAAAGGATTATCTGCTCGAACTGATCGGCGAACCGAGACTGATCGACCCCAATGCAGAGCAGGCAAGCTACAGGAATTACGGTGGCTCGGCCGAAGACTATCCAATCGATACGGGCCGGCTCGCCAACGTTGCCAGGCAAGCTGCAAAAATGGCCGAATGGGGAAGAAAGCTCCCCGATGGCCATGGCCTCGGCATCGCGGTTCATCGGTCCTTTCTGACCTATGTCGCGACCGTGATCGAAGTGAAGGTTGCCGCCGACGGAACTCTGACTATCCCGGGCATATGGCTTGCGGCGGATGCCGGGACGGTGATCAATCCGCGCCACACAAGAGCGCAAATGGAAGGCGGCACGATCTTTGGCCTGTCCAACGCCCTTTACGGCGAGATCACCGCCAAGAATGGCGCTGTCGTGCAGGATAATTTCCCGAGCTGGCGAGTCATGCGGATGGGCGAGGCCCCGAAAATATTCGAAGTCGAAATCATTGCGTCCAACAGCCCCCCTGCGGGCGTAGGGGAACCCCCGACGCCACCTGCAGCGCCAGCGCTGGCCAATGCGATTTTCAATGCTACCGGGCAGCGTTTCAGAAGCCTGCCGCTGATAGGCGCAAATCGCGACACGCTGGATATTCCGGCAATTGCGAAAAGTTGATTGAGGAGCATTTCATGGCAACGACACTGAACATAAATGGCAAGAATGAATCGGTCGAGGCAGCCGCAGGGACGCCCTTGCTCTGGGTGCTTCGCGACCATCTGAAAATGACCGGCACAAAATTCGGATGCGGCATTGCCCAATGCGGCGCTTGCACGGTCCATGTGGATGGCACCCCGACCCGCGCCTGTATCACCCCGCATGACAGTCTCGACAAGGCCAAGATCACAACCATCGAAGGATTGGCAGGATCAGCAGCCGACGCGATCCGCGATACATGGGTAGAGAATGATGTGCCCCAATGCGGCTATTGCCAGTCTGGCCAGATATTGGCTGCCACCGCTTTGCTTAGCGACAATCCCGCCCCGACGGATGCCGATATCGATGAAGCGATGAGCGGTAATATCTGCCGGTGCGCTACATATATGAGCATCAGGCGCGCAATCAAACAGGCAGCGGGGAAGCTCTAGCCAGGATTCTTTTTGTCAGGCTTGTTTTTTGCGCACCGCCAAATATTTCCACCCTCTCTCAGATGCAGCTTCAAGCTTGTTTAGCCAGCCGGAGACTGAGAGCAGTATCTTTCCACAGTGGAAGCAGAAAGCTTGAACTCTTTGGGTGAACGATAACACGACGAGATTATGTGCTCCGCGCCAAGCAACAGAAAGGAAGATATTGGGGCACGAAATCAACCTCCGCTAAACCCTGTGATTTCATCTGATCGATGCAACGCACGGACAATGTGCACGGCGCTTTCAACGCCCCGTTTCATCCGTTCGTTCTGGCTAGGACATCTGTCGGTCAAGAAGGTCTCGATCCCCATTCTTTTGTCATCGGTTGCTTGTTTAGAATCTCTCTACCAATCCCGTTGAATTGGAACAGCGCGAGGGACGTGTTCATCGATTCAAGAACCACGCGGTAGGAATGAATGTGCCGGAGCAATAGGCCTTCTTCGGGAAGACCAGAGTGAACAGAGTGGAAGCGAAACAATATCATTAAAACTGCTTATGACGACCACCTTCGATCGTTAGCTTCAGTTTGACCGGCTCTCATGAACTGCCAGATTGGATCGTTCTGAAAATGTATATATATCCTAACCGCGGTAATATATCCAACCAGCCCATAGCCATCCCCCAATCAGCAAGGTCCCTCCAATTGGCGTTACAGCGCCGAGCCAACGGGGTGCGCCAAACGCCATCGCATATAATGTAAGGGCGAAAACGGCAGAGCCGACAAGAAGCAAAATCGCTGGACCTCTAGCGATGCCCATCATCGCCAGAGCGGCAACGGCATGGAGCAATTGATAAAGCCCGCCCGTTCGCAACCATTCCGCTTCCTGTTGTCCTGATGCAGCATGAGCCCCGAAAGCACCTGCAGCAACTGCCACCGCTGCCGAAATAGCTGCAAAAAATCCGATCAGCACATCTGCTCCTTCTCTTTCCCGAACAAGGGAGTCGTGACTTGGTCCACACGCCGCGTGTTTGATATGTCGCAGCCTGATTGAGCCTAAGCGCCCGTGCCTATCAATAACCCTGCTATGTCGATCAAGTCCCCAAGCAAATCATACTTGAAACCTGTTCGCTGCAAACTGCTTCGCGCACCATCACTCTCACCTTGGTAAAAACGCGCTTATCTATATCCCGGTACAGAAGCGATCAGCCATTTGCACAATTATCTGCGGACCGGTCAACCGTTTCAAATTCCTATACGATTGCGGACACCAGCCAGACTTTACCTTTCATCATAACGCCTTTTCCGGGGATGTGATGCTTGGCGAAAACTTCGGCCAGTTCCTTGCTGGCGGCTTCCATTACCGCCTCACCCTTGTCGCTCAATACACGGCCGACCGCCATCGAGGCAAAGGCAAATTCGACGGCTTTCTCGGGCGTTGCGCCAATCCCGCCGACGGGTTGCAGGCCTTCATATGCGGCGACATCGACCTTTGTAAAACCGCTGCCGTCCAGTATCTCGCCCAGATATTCCAGATCTTCAAACGCAAACGGTCCCGGCGCGCGGGGTACTGCTGGCGGAATTTCGACGTGATTTCTGACGACGCCCATCATTTCCATCATCCACAGATTATCACGCGGCGGTCCCCATACCGCCAAATCGATACGCCCGCCTTTGCGGACCAGGCCGTGGAGATTTGTAAAGGCGCTGGTCGGATCTTCAAAAAACATGCTGCCGAAGCGGGAGAACAGACGGTCATAGGGCGCATCCGGCAATTGGACCGAGGAGGCGTCGGCGCAGGTAAATTCTATATTGGACGCGTCGCTTTTTGTTGCTCGCTCCCGCGCGGCGGCAACTAGATCGGGGGATATATCCAGACCCATGACCTTGCCGGCAGGCGCGACCGCACTGGCGATGGCAAGCGTCGTGGCACCGCCACCGCAACCGAGATCAATCACCGTCTCGCCGTCTTTATAAGCCGCGCGGGCCAGCAGGGCTTCGCCAATCGGGGCGATCATCTCTTCGAACAGGGATAGACTGGCCAGCCATTTGAGCCCCATCTCGCCGGCCCAGTCTTCCGGTTTCAGTGCTTCGGGTTGCTGATCCTGATTGGCGTTGTCATTGCTCATGATAATTTCCCTATCCTATAATATTTTTGCGAAGCCGGCGGTTCCTGTTCCGGTCATCGGTTTTTTCGCTGGAGCGATCGTCTTTGTCGCCGCCTCCATGATCTGCTGCGGATCAGGCTCATCCGTCAACAAGGCCTCCATCGTTCTCACACAGAGGCGGGAGGCGTCATCGGCAAGATCGTACCAGATCTGCTTTCCCTCACGGCGTGTTTTCACGACATCGGCCTGTCTAAGGGCTGCCAGTTGCTGGCTCAGCGCCGGCTGACCAATGCCTGTTGCGGTGTCGATGTCGCTGACGCTGCGTTCGCCACGCAACAGAAAAGACAGGATCATCAAGCGCTGCGGCTGGGCAAATATTTTCAGCTTCTCGGTTGCAGCATCGGCCTGGTCCCGACTTTCGAAAATTGCCGTCACGGGGCCTTCACCACATGGCAGAACCAGTCGTCTTCGCGGCTGATATCACTGTCCAACAGCGGCGGTATTGCGAGCACATCATCGCCAGGCTGCCAACCTTCCGGGATCAGCACATCCTGCCCGTCGGCGAGCTGCAGGGCTGCCAGCATACGGAGCATCTCGTCGACTGAACGCCCGACATTGTGCGGATAGCATGTCGTCGCCCGGATGATGCCCTCCGGATCGATAAAATAGCTGGTGCGCATCGCCGCCGAGTCGGCGGCATTTTCGTCGATCATGCCAAAGGCTTGACCGACGGCCATGCTCGGATCCTCCACGATCGGGAAGGGTATCTTGACGTCGAACTTATCCTCGATGGCGCGGGCCCAGGCGAGATGGGCGTACAGGCTGTCGACAGACAGACCCAGCAAAGCGCAGTCCATCGCTTCAAACTGGTCCTGATGGCGCGCCAGAGCGACAAATTCGGTTGTACAAACCGGCGTGAAATCGGCCGGGTGCGAAAAGAAGATCAGCCACCGGCCGCGATAATCAGACAGTTTTTTGACCCCGTGGGTTGTGCGCGCCTCGAAATCCGGCGCCCTCTCACCGATACGCAATGACCCTGACTTTACCTGCAACGCGTCTGACATTAATTTCACCTCTCCCGAGAATTGGCAGTGTTCACATGTTGACGCAACACATATAATGTATTACATAGTTTATGTAAATATGAATTTGAGGAATTACCTATGACTGATTCGACACTGATTCATGCAACGGAACAAATCTCCCGTGCGCAGCAGCATCTCCCCGTTATCAAGGCTTTTTTCGATCAGCCGACGTTCACGGTGACCTATGTCGTGCATGACAAGGAGACGAAATGCGCGGCCATCATCGACAGCGTATTCGATTTCGACCCGGCTTCCGGCCGGACCTCCTTCGAGTCCGCCGACGAGGTGATTGCCTATGTCGAGGAACAGGGCCTGACGGTCCAGTGGCTGCTCGAAACCCATGCCCATGCCGACCATCTGTCGGCTGCGCCCTATCTGCAGGAAAAGCTCGGCGGCAAGATTGCCATTGGCGAACATATCGTGACGGTACAGGACGTATTCGGCAAATTGTTCAACGCCGGAACCGAATTCCAGCGGGACGGATCGGATTTTGACCGCCTGTTCGCTGATGGCGACACGTTCAAGATCGGCAATCTCGAAGTGACGGTGATGCATGTGCCCGGCCATACGCCGGCCGATATCGCCTATGTTGTCGGCGATGCGGTCTTTGTCGGCGATACGATGTTCATGCCGGATTACGGGACAGCCCGGGCCGACTTCCCTGGCGGTGACGCACGCCAGCTTTACCAGTCGATGCGGCGTCTGTTGTCGCTGCCCGACACAACCCGCCTGTTCATGTGCCATGACTATCTGCCGGAAGGCCGCGACGAATATGTGTGGGAAACCACCGTTGCGGAACAGCGGAAGAACAATATCCATGCCCATGACGGCATTACCGAGGACGAGTTTGTCAAAATGCGGACCGAACGCGACAAGACGCTGAATATGCCGCGGCTGATCCTGCCATCCGTCCAGGTCAATATGCGGGCCGGCCATTTGCCGCCCGAGGAAGATAATGGAGTGCGCTACCTCAAAGTTCCGTTGAACGGCGTCTGATGTTCGCTGCATTTCCCCACGCCATGCCGCTGGAAGGCCTGATCGGCGGACTGATGATCGGTGTCGCCGCCGCAGTGATGCTGCTCGGCCTCGGGCGCATCGCCGGAGTCAGTGGACTGGCGGCGCGCGCCACCGGCATTGCCGATGGCGGCGCGCCGCGGGGCATAGCCATAGCCTTTGTTATTGGCTTACCGCTGGGGGCCTTCATCATCTCCCAGATCACCGGCGGCATCGAAACCCGCTTCCCGTCCTCCATCATCCCTTTGATCATCGGCGGTTTGCTGGTTGGCTATGGCACACGCCTTGGCTCCGGCTGCACCAGCGGCCACGGCGTTTGCGGCATGTCGCGCCTGTCGCCGCGCTCGTTGATCGCCACGGCGATTTTCATGGCCAGCGGTTTCGTCACGGTCGCGCTGATGCGTGCGGGAGGTTTCCTGTGAAGCAGATATTGGTCGCTCTTTTCGCCGGAGCGCTATTTGGCGCCGGCCTCGCCTTCTCGGGCATGGCCGATCCGGCGCGGGTACAGGGATTTCTCGATCTCTTCGGTCATTGGGACCCGACCCTCGCCTTTGTCATGGGCGGAGCGATGATTCCTATGGCTTTCGCCTGGATCATTCAGCGACGGCTCGACAAGCCTTTTGCCGACGCCCATTTCTCGCTGCCCGGTACTACGCTGATCGATCGTAAACTGACGATCGGTGCGGTCCTTTTCGGTGCTGGTTGGGGCATTAGCGGCCTCTGCCCGGGGCCTGGGCTAGCCGACCTGGCGATCAATCCCCTGCCCGCCCTGGCATTTGTCGGCGCATTGCTGGCGGGCATGATCGCGCACCGGGCGACAAGTTAAGCAGAGACACGATAATGAAGGATGTCCAATGACGAGCAAGCCAAAAATTACGAAGTTGAACGACGCTGTTAGCGTATCGCCGCAGCTTGAGCTTGAAGATGTCACGACACTGGCGAAAGCCGGCTTCAAATCAATCATCTGCAACCGGCCCGACGACGAGGCAGGCGACCATCCTCGGTCTGCTGCAGTGGCAAAAGCAGCGAAAGAATCCGGCCTGAAATTCGCATATGTCCCGGCAGTCTCCGGTGCGATTACCGATCTGGATGGCGAGAAAATGGCTGCCGCACTCGCTGACCTGCCCGCCCCGGCACTCGCCTATTGTCGTTCGGGGGCGCGGTCGACGAAATTGACCGAAATGGCGCAGGCAAATTCGGGAAAAACACCGCCACAATCCAGCCGCTTCAACGTTGTCATTGTCGGCGGCGGATCCGCCGGTATCGCGACCGCTGCCAGTATGCTCAAGCGCAACAAGAACATCTCGCTCGCGATTATCGATCCGGCCGACGATCATTATTACCAGCCGGGCTGGACAATGGTTGGCGGCGGTGCCTTTTCTCCCGAATTCACCCACCGCAAGGAAAAGGACCTGATCCCTGCCCGCGCCCAATGGATAAAATCAGCGGTCAGCTCATTTGATCCCGGGAATAATTCCGTTGCCACAGCCGACGGACAGGAAATCGGCTATGACGTGCTGATCGTCTGCCCGGGTATCAAGCTCGATTGGGAAGCCATTGACGGCCTGCCGGAGACTCTGGGCAAAAATGGTGTCACGTCCAATTACCGCTTCGATCTCGCGCCATATACCTTCCACCTGGTCAAACATCTGACCGGCGGGACAGCCTTGTTCACCCAGCCGCCGATGCCGATAAAATGCGCCGGCGCGCCGCAAAAGGCGATGTATCTGTCCTGCAGCAAATGGGAAAAACAAGGAGTGCTGGGCAATATCGACGTTCAGTTCCACAATACCGGCGCAGTGCTGTTCGGTATCAAGGAATATGTGCCCGCCCTGATGGAATATGTTGAGCGATATGACATCGATCTGAAGCTGGAATCCAAATTGGTCGCAGTCGACGGTCCGGCGCAAATTGCAACATTTGAACAGAAACATGGCGAAGAAATCAAAAGGGTCGAGGTAAAGTTCGACATGATCCATGTCGTTCCGCCGCAAGTGGCGCCCGATTTTGTCCGGTCCAGCCCGCTGGCAGCCGAAAGCGGTTTCGTCGATGTCGATCCGGCCACTCTGCGGCACAGCAAATATGCCAATATATTTGCGCTCGGCGATGCCTGCAACGCCCCCAATGCCAAGACGATGGCGGCCGTTCGCAAACAGGCCCCGGTCGTTGCCGTCAATGCGCTCGCCGCCCTCGAGGGCAAGCCGGCGGTCGCCGATTATGACGGCTATGGCAGCTGCCCGCTGACCGTCGAACGCGGCAAGGTCGTGCTGGCCGAATTCGGCTATGGCGGCAAGCTGCTGCCGAGCTTTCCGAACTGGCTGATCGACGGCACAAGGCCCTCGCGATTGTCCTGGCTGCTGAAGGACACGATCCTGCCGCCGGTCTACTGGCATGGTATGCTCAAGGGCCGTGAATGGATGGTCAAGCCCCACCGAATCGGTGCGGAATAAGCAGAGCCGTGAAAATTTCCCGCTATTTGCCGATCCTCGATTGGGGCAGTCGCTACAACAGCACGACTCTGACCAATGATGGTGTCGCCGCCATAATCGTCACGATCATGTTGATCCCGCAAAGTCTGGCTTATGCCATGCTCGCAGGACTGCCGCCGGAGATCGGGCTTTACGCCTCGATTCTGCCGCTGATTGCTTATGCGATATTCGGGACCAGCCGGACACTGGCGGTCGGACCAGTTGCGGTGGTGTCATTGATGACTCTGACTGCCGCGAGCGCCATAGCCCCGCCAGGTAGCGCAGATTTCATCGCAGCCGCTTTGGTTCTGGCCCTGCTCTCGGGCCTGTTCCTGCTGCTTCTCGGCATATTCAAACTTGGCTTTCTCGCCAATCTGCTCTCCCATCCCGTGGTATCGGGCTTCATCACCGCCAGCGGCATCATCATCGCGACCAGCCAGCTGAAATCGATTTTCGGCATCAAGGCGAGCGGTGCCGCCATGCCCGAACTGGTTTCCAGCATTGCCGCGACTATCGGGACTACCAATATACCAACGCTGATCATCGGCATCTCCGCGACAGTCTTCCTCTTCTGGGTCCGCAAGGGACTGAAGCCATTGTTGATGCGTATCGGCCTTCCGGCGCGGCCCGCTGAACTGCTGGCCAAGGCCGGGCCGATTGCCGCCGTTGCCGTTTCAACCATTGTAACGATATTGTTTGACCTTGAGGCAAAAGGTGTCGCGGTCGTTGGCAATATCCCGCAGAGCCTGCCCCCCTTCTCCGTACCACTGATCGATATGGAATTGTGGAAAACGCTGGCGATACCGGCGCTGCTTTTGAGCATCATCGGATTTGTTGAATCCGTATCGGTCGGCCAGACATTGGCGGCCAAGCGCCGTCAACGGATCGACCCGGATCAGGAGCTGATCGGCCTTGGCGCGGCCAATATCTCGGCTGCCTTTTCGGGTGGCTATCCGGTCACTGGCGGCTTTGCGCGGTCGGTAGTGAATTTTGACGCCGGCGCAGAGACACCGGCGGCTGGTGCCTTCACCGCAGTCGGGATCGCGTTGGCGGCGCTGTTTCTCACGCCGCTGCTCGCGTCACTTCCCATTGCTACTTTGGCCGCTACTATTATCGTCGCCGTGCTCAGCCTGGTTGATTTCAAAACCCCGCAAACCATCTGGCGCTATTCGAAAATGGATTTCGCTGCGATGGCGGCAACCATTGGCGTCACCTTGCTCGCAGGCGTCGAACCGGGCGTGATCGCCGGTGTCGGTTTAAGCCTGGCGCTTTTCCTGTGGCGCAGCTCGCGTCCCCATGCCGCCATCGTCGGACGGGTTCCCGAGACCGAGCATTTCCGCAATGTAAACCGCCATAAGGTTTTCACCGACCCCCGGATTCTGACTATCCGTATCGACGAAAGCCTGACTTATCTCAACGCCCGCTGGCTCGAGGAATTCATTCTCGAACAGGTCGCCGAACAAAAGAGCGTCCGTCATGTCATATTGATGTGCTCGGCGGTCAATGCGATTGATGCCTCGGCGCTGGAAAGCATCGAGGCGATCAACCACCGGCTCGAGGACAGCGGCATTTCGCTGCACCTGTCGGAAGTCAAAGGTCCGGTTATGGACCGGCTGGAACAGTCGCATTTTCTCGAACAATTGTCGGGCAATGTTTATCTTTCGCAAAACGAAGCCTATTCTGCACTAATTGCAATTGCGGACAGCGAAGACAAAGCCGACACAGATATTGATATTTGGAGCGCAAGAGGCCTGATATGATAGAAAATGATCTCGCAATCAATTTGGCCAGGGTGCAATTTGCGTTCACCATCAGTTTCCATTTCCTGTTCCCCGCCTTCACCATCGGTATCGCCAGCTATCTCGCGGTGCTGGAAGGCCTCTGGCTGAAAACCGACAATGGCGTGTACGCAAACCTCTACCGCTACTGGCTGAAGATCTTCGCAGTCGTCTTCGCTATGGGCGTCGTGTCTGGCATCGTCATGTCCTATCAATTCGGCACCAACTGGTCGGTATTCTCCGACAAGGCCGGACCGATTATCGGACCGCTTATGGCCTATGAAGTGCTGACCGCCTTTTTCCTTGAAGCCGGTTTCCTCGGCGTCATGCTGTTCGGCATCAACAAGGTCGGCCGGAAACTCCATTTTGTCGCGACACTGGCCGTAGCAATCGGCACCTTCATCTCCGCTTTCTGGATCCTTTCTGTGAACAGCTGGATGCAGACGCCAGTCGGCTTTGCGATCAACGAGGTTGGTCAATATGTGCCCGCAGCCGGTTGGTGGGAGATCATCTGGAATCCCAGCTTCCCTTATCGTCTGGTGCACACCGTGCTCGCCGCCTATCTGACCACGGCATTCGCGGTCGGCGCGGTTGGTGCCTGGCATCTGCTGAAAGACAAGACCAACCCCGGTGCCCGCAAGATGTTCTCGATGGCGATGTGGATGGCGGCGCTGGTTGCACCAACCCAGATCTTCATGGGCGATCTGCACGGTCTCAACACGCTCGAACACCAGCCTGCGAAAGTGATGGCGATGGAAGGCCATTATGAAAGCCACCCCGATGGCGCGCCGCTGATCCTGTTCGGCATTCCCAACAGCAAGGAAAAGCGCGTCGATTACGCCATCGAAATACCCAAGGCATCCTCGCTGATCCTCAAACATGATCTGAACGCGCCGCTGGCCGGGCTTGATACGATTCCCGATGCAGACGAACCACCGGTCGGCATCGTCTTCTGGTCGTTCCGGATCATGGTTGGCCTTGGCTTTGCGATGCTCGGCATCGGCCTGTGGAGCCTGTTCGCCCGGTCGCGCAAGAAACTCTATGACTGGCCCTGGCTGCACCGCGCGGCTCTGGTGATGGGGCCGTCCGGCTTTATCGCCGTTCTGGCCGGCTGGGTAACAACCGAGGTCGGACGCCAGCCATTTACCATCTACGGCTTGCTGCGCACCAGCGAGAGCGCGGCGCCACTTGATGCCCCCGCGGTTGCCGCTTCGTTGCTGGCCTTCGTGGTCGTCTATTTCATCGTCTTCGGCGCCGGCATAGTTTATATCTTCAAGCTTGCCGCCAAACCGCCCGAAGCCCACGAACCGATGCCGGACGATGCCCCCATCCGCTCCGCAGGTATCACTCCTGCAGCGGCGGTGCTCGAAGGGGATCACGAGGAAGGAGCAGCGACATGAGCGGCACCGAACTAACTGTCATCTGGGCGGGCATCATTGCCTTTGCCGTTGTTGTCTATGTTATCATGGACGGCTTTGATCTCGGCATCGGCATCTTGTTCCCGAATTTCAAGGTGGGACAGGATCGAGATATGGCGATGAACAGCATCGCACCGGTATGGGATGGCAATGAAACCTGGCTGGTATTGGGCGGCGGTGGCTTGCTGGCCGCCTTCCCCCTCGCTTATGCGATCATCCTGCCTGCGCTCTACGCGCCGCTGATCGCCATGTTGCTGGGCCTGGTATTGCGCGGCGTAGCGTTCGAGTTTCGCTGGCGGGACCCGTCTCACCGCGCACGCTGGGATTTTGCCTTTACCGCCGGATCGGTCATCGCGACTTTTGCCCAGGGCATTACGCTGGGCGCATTGCTGCAGGGCATCACGGTCGAAGGCCGCGCTTATGCCGGCGGCTGGTGGGAATGGCTGACACCGTTCAGCCTGCTTACCGGCTTTGCACTCCTGGCTGGCTATGCGCTGCTCGGCTGCTGCTGGCTGATCTGGAAAACCGAAGGGCCCTTGCAGCGCCAGTGCTACAGCTATGCCGGGCGCCTCGGTATACTACTGCTGCTCGCAATCGGTATCGTCAGTATTGCAACACCGTTTCTCGAGGAAGAATATTATAGCCGCTGGCTCGCCTATCCCGGTATCATTGCCACTGCCCAGATTCCGCTCGCGACGCTGGTCATCTCGGTGTTGTTTTTCCGCAGCCTGTCGAAACGACAGGAAGCCGCACCCTTTTTCTATGCGCTCGGATTGTTCGGCCTGAGCCTCGTCGGCCTTGCTGTCTCGATGTGGCCCGATGTCATCCCCGGCCGAATCACGATCTGGGAGGCCGCTGCGCCCTATGAGAGCCAGATGTTCATGCTGATCGGCGCGGGCATCATGGTGCCCGTCATTCTCGCCTACACCGCATGGGCCTATTGGGTATTTCGCGGCAAGGTCGGATCGGACGGTTACCACTAATGGCTTTTGATCCGCTCTCGTCCAACGGCAAAACAGCCGATGGTGCGCCCTTGCCCAAGCGCCTGCTCTGGATGCTGGCTTATTGGGCGATGGGCGTGGCGGTCGTCGGTACGGTCGGCTATTTCATCCGCTTCTGGATCAAAACCTGAAGCCGGGCTGTTCGCTTTCCGCCTAGTGCGCTTCATCCCAGCTCTTGCCCGTCCCGATATCCACATCCAGCGGTACTGATAATTTCACTGCCGGTTCCGCCGCGCCCGACATCACCGACCGGATCACTGCGCTGGCGGCTTCGACATCACCCTCGGGCAATTCGAAGACCAGTTCATCATGCACCTGCATCAGCATCTGGACGTTACTCAGTCCAGCCTCGGCCAGCGCTGGCAGCATCCGCGCCATCGCACGCTTGATGATATCGGCACTGGTGCCCTGGATCGGCGCGTTGATTGCGGCCCGTTCGCTGCCCTGCCGTTCCGCCTGATTGGGGGACTTGATCCGCTCGAACCAGGTTTTGCGACCAAATAAGGTCTCGGTATAGCCGGTTTCCCTGACCGACTGGAGCGTCGTCGAAATATACTGGTTGATCCCAGGGAACCGCTCGAAATAAGTGTCGATCATCGCCTGCGCTTCATCCGGATCAACCTCGAGCCGCTTGGCCAGGCCCCAGCGGGAGATGCCATAAAGGATAGCGAAGTTGATTGTCTTGGCACGGGCACGGGCGTCGCGGTCTTCGGCGCCGAACAGCTCCCGCGCGGTGCGGTTATGAATATCCTCGCCGTTCGCAAACGCCTCCTTCAATGTCTCTACATCGGCGATATGCGCCGCCAGCCGGAGTTCGATCTGGCTATAGTCGGCGGCAAGAATGACGTTGCCGGGCGCGGCGACAAAAGCCTGCCTTATCTGTCGGCCGATCTCGGTGCGAATCGGAATATTCTGCAAATTGGGTTCGGTCGAGGACAGCCGCCCGGTCTGCGCGCCGCTCAGACTATAGGAGGTATGAACCCGTCCGGTTTTCGAATTGATCTGCTCCTGCAGCGCATCGGTGTAAGTGGATTTCAGCTTCGCCAGCTGGCGCCAGTCGACGACCTTTTGCGCAATCGGCTCACCATCGCCAGCCAGCCGCTCGAGCACGGTTACATCGGTCGAATATTGCCCCGACTTGCCCTTTTTGCCGCCCTTCAAACCAAGCTTTCCGAACAATATTTCACCCAATTGCTTGGGGCTGCCAATCGAAAACGGTTCACCGGCCAACTCGTGGATTTGAGCTTCCAGCTTTTCCATTTCCTCGGCAAATGTCTTCGACAGCCGCGCCAATTCTTCACGATCAACCAGCACGCCGGTGGCTTCCATCCCGGCAATCACCGGAACCAGCGGACGATCGACCATCTGATAGACGCGGGTCGCCCGTTCCGGGACCATCCGCAGGCGCAATATTTCCCACAGGCGGAGCGTGACATCGGCGTCCTCCGCGCCATATTCGGTCGCCTTGTCGAGCGGCACTTCGGCAAAGCCGATCGCCTTCTTGCCGGTGCCGGTGATCGATTTGAAGCTGATGCACTCATGACCGAGATGCAGCTTGGACAGTTCATCCATACCGTGCCCGTGCAGGCCGGCATCGAGATTGAAACTCATCACCAAGGTGTCGTCAAACGGGGTGATCCGGATATCATGCTGCGCCAGCACGCCCATGTCATATTTCAGATTCTGCCCGACCTTGAGCACCGCATCATCCTCGAGCAGCGGTTTCAGCCTGGCCAGCGCTTCGTCCAGACCAATCTGATCCGGTGTCTCGCCGAACATATCGCCGCTGCCGTGGCCGAGCGGAATATAGCAAGCCTCGTTGGGTCCAGTGGCCAGACAGACGCCGACAATGCGCGCGGTCACGCTTTCCAGACTGTCGGTTTCCAGATCGACCGCGCAGACGCCCTGTTCGGTAGCACGCGCGATCCACTTATCGAGCGCCGGGATTGTCTGTACGCATTCATATTTTGACCGGTCAATCGCCGGAGCATCGGGCAGTTTCACAGCTTTCGAGGCTGCGGCATCATTCGCAACGTCTGGATTTTGCGGCTCGGCATGGCCGTCCCCGCCAAGCTTCTTGAGCAGGCTGTTGAACCCGTGGTCCGCTAGAAATTCGCGCAGCGGCCCGTCGGGAATATCCTGGATCAGGAAACTCTCGAGCGTATCGGGCAAGGGACAATCGTCGCGCAGCGTAACCAGCACCCGCGACAAACGCGCCTGCTCGGCAAATTCGATCAGATTGTCGCGCATCTTCGATTTTTTCATCTCCGGCGCGGCGGCGAGCACGCTTTCGATGTCGCCAAATTCGTTGATCAGCTTCGACGCCGTTTTCGGCCCGATGCCAGGAACACCCGGGATATTGTCCGAACTGTCGCCCATCAGGCCAAGCACATCACCCAGCTTCTCCGGACCAACGCCGAATTTCTCTTCGACCGTAGCGCGGTTCATCCGCGCATTTTTCATCGTGTCGAGCATGTCGACCCGGCCTTCGTCATTGGGTTCGATCAGCTGCATCAGATCCTTGTCGGACGAGACGATCGTGACATGCCAGCCCTTTGCCAGTGCAGCCTTGGTGTAGGAGGCGATCATATCGTCGGCCTCGACATTTTCTTCCTCGATCAGCGGCAGCGAGAAAGCGCGCGTGGCATCACGGATCATCGGAAATTGCGGCCTCAGGTCCTCGGGTGCCTCGGGACGATTGGCCTTATACTGGTCATAGAGATCATTGCGGAAACTGGTCCCCGCCTTGTCCAGCACCACCGCCATATGAGTCGGGCCGTCTGCCTTGTTGAGTTCGTCGGCGAGTTTCCACAACATCGTCGTATAGCCATAGACTGCACCAACCGGCTCGCCGCGTATATTGGTCAGCGGCGGCAGGCGGTGATAGGCGCGGAAAATATAGGCCGAGCCGTCAACGAGATAGAGATGGTTTGGTTTGCTGTCTGTAGGGTCCGTCATAACCGCCAGCACTAGCAGCGCCCGCAGGCTTCGTCATTTCAAATTCTGCCTCAGCGGAAATTTGAATGGGCGACAAACGGTTTGAAATCCTGCACCCTGTCATGAACGGGACGCGGCTTGGCGCTCATGCCGGGTTCGAACAGGGCCACCTGGTTGCGCCCGCGCCGTTTGGCAGTGAACAGAGCGGTATCCGCATTGCCCATAAGGGTTGCACGATCCTGATGCGGGGCGATGTCGGTCACACCGATGCTGACGGTGATCACATGGCGCATGTTATGATGCGGTTCGAAAATCGTATTCTCGATTTCGTGCCGGATGATCTCGCCAATGATCTGGCCTTCCGGCGCACTGGTGTCGGGCAGGAACATGCCGAATTCTTCTCCGCCGATGCGGCCGACCAGATCATTTTTACGCAGGATTTTCCGGAAGACACCGCCCAGCAGGATCAGCGCCTTGTCGCCGATCGGATGCCCGAAATTGTCGTTGATCTTCTTGAAATGGTCGACGTCGATAATCATCAGCACATTGGCCTGGTCATCCACACGCAATTCATCGAGCTGGCTGAAAAAACTGTCCCGGCTTAGCAGGCCGGTCATACCGTCGAAATTTGCCCGCTGTTCGAGCGCCTTGTTCGCCTGACGCAAATCGGTTTGGGTTTCCTTGAGCCGGTTGGTTAGACCGACAAGCTTGAACCGCTGTTTCGACATATGGAGGCCCAGCGGAATGGTAATCGCCCAGGGTATCAAAAACGACATGTTGATCGCAGCCCAGAACCGATCGTCCATACCGAAAAACAGCATATATATGGTTCCGGTAAACGCGACCGATAACAATGCCGCGATTGCCGAAATGACGGCGGTCTGTCGAACGGGCGACAAGCTGGACATTGTTGTGTTCATGAAAACGTCAAATAGCGGACATATATTGAACGGCTGTGCAGATGAATGGTTAACGCGCTGGTCGGAATTGGCAGGGATACTGTTCGGATTTGGGGCAGTCCCGGCCGGTGACCGGCGTCTGCCGTGGCGTTAATCGGCTAAAACCCCCTGTAAGACAGCCCGGTTGTCGCGCAGCACCATTTCTGCAAAATCCATGAAGGTGCGGTTCTGCACAAATTGTCATGGCCCAAATTCGCACCAAGGCTGTGCAATTGAGTGCTTTGACTTCCGATTTTCAGCCGCTAGAAATCTTGCATTGGCTCGATATCTGCCGCACGCCCCCCAAGATAAAGAAACCGACTAGGAGACTGCCGAATGACCATACCGATTATCGCGGCCGTCGCAGGCGCCGTTCTCGTCATCCTGCAGGCCATATTGATGATCTTGGTCGGCATGCACCGCATCCGCAACCGGATCAATCTGGGCACGGGTGACGATCCGGCGCTGGAGCGCAAAATCCGGCGGCACGGTAATCTGGCGGAGAATGCCGCACTGTTTATCGTTGTGCTGGCGCTGGCGGAAATGACCGTAGTGCCGAACAATGTCGTAGCAATCATCGCCATCGTCTTCATCGTGGGTCGCATCTTGCACGCGATCGCCCTGTCGACGGTCGCCGGATCGCAAGGCGCCGAAACCGGCAAGATTTTTCAGGCCTTCCGCGCCATTGGCGCGTTTGCAACATTCGGCAGCTTTATCGCGCTAGGCGGCTATCTGCTTGCCGGCATATTCTAGATATTTGCCCGAAACCCGATTTCACAAGGAAACAATATGACCACTGCCCTCTCCCAGATTCTCAAAGGCTCGACCGCTCAGGCATTTCGCGGCCTGACCACTGTTCTCGCCAAGGCCAAGGAAACAGCAGAAGCGGCCGGCACGGCGGAAGAAGCTTATCTTGGCGCGCGTCTGTTTCCCGATATGAGCGACCTGAAATGGCAAGTCCAGATGATCACCGAATTTGCCGTTCGCGGCGCGGCGCGTATGAGCGGCACAGCGCCCGATGATCTGCCCAGTTTGCCGATGGAAGGCGAAACATTCGATGCGCTGATCCAACGGATCGCCGAATGTGCGGAGAAGGTCGCCGCGACCGATGACGCGACGATTAACGGCAATGCCAACATGAAAATCACCATGCCGGTCGGGCCGGAACAGACGTTGGAACTCGACGGCCAGACATATGTGCTAGGCTTCTTCCTGCCCAATCTCTATTTCCACGTCACTACCGCTTACAACCTGCTGCGCATGCAGGGCATCGCGATCGGCAAACGCGAATATATGGGCATGTAAAACAGGGTCAGTTGGCCCGCTGCGGCCCGCGCCCGTCCTGCCACCATTCCTGCAGCCAGCCATAGGGGCGCGCCACCGCCCGGCCGCGCTTGTCGCGCCCCGGTTCGAAGCGGAAGCGTTGTTCGATCAGCTTGCAGGTGGTTGCATCGAGAGTGGGGTGGCCACTGGACTGCCGGATCCGGCAATCGCTTGCCCGGCCATCAACGCCAACGGTGAAATGCGCCACGACATTGCCGCGATTACCAGATTGCCAGACCGATCGCGGTATATCCTTGCGGCTGATCGTCCCGGACAGATAGCGCGGCCCGGTGACAACGCCGCCACCGCCATAGCCGTCGCCCTGGCCGCCGCTGCCAAAGCCGGGTCCGGCTTGATCAGAGGCCCCGGCTTTGTTTTCATCTCCTGGTCCGGCAACCGGTGCTGCAATCACAGGAGATTCTATCTTGAGTTTGATCACCGGTATCGGCGCCACGATCTGGGTTGGCGCGGCCTTCAGATTTTCTGGCGAGGACGCTTCTTCCACGGCTTCTGCCGGTTTCTCGGCAGGGACAGGCTCCGGTGGCAGCGGAGGCGTAACATTGATGACCTTGAAACTTGCGGTCACGGTCTTTGCAACTTCCATACCCATAGCGCTGACCAGCGCATAGCCGATGAAGGCATGAAGGGCGATCACGCCTGCCATTGATTTGGCGCGCTCCTGCCAGCCATATTCCGTCAGATAATCCATCCATATTATCTAGCATGGAAAGCATGAATATATTCTGGCCAGCATCAGTTCCGGTTTGTTGCCACGCGCATTTTCTGTTACATTACGCCTGTTCGTAACTGGCGAGATCAGGATGGCATACCATCGGGGAGCGGACGGAGTTTACAGCCGATCGCCTGGGCACATCTCGAACTTTGGAGTAGCCCCATGACCGACAGCCCGAAACCCTTCCATATTGTCTTCCTGCTGTTTGACGGCATCACCCAGCTGGATTTCACCGGTCCGGCGCAAGTGCTTTGCCGGATTCCCGGTGCCGTCGTCCACACTGGGGCGAGAGATATCAAGCCGATACAGACGGATAGCGGCTTTGCCATTCTGCCCTCGACCAATTTTGCCGATTGCCCGCAAGCCGATCTGCTTTGCGTCCCTGGCGGATTTGGCATCAGAGATGTGATTCAGGATGAAGCCACGCTGCAATTTTTGCGCGATCAGGCCGCTGGAGCGAAATATATAACCTCGGTGTGCACGGGCTCGCTTGCGCTTGGCGCGGCGGGTTTGCTGGAGGACAAGCGCGCCACCAGCCATTGGGCCTATACCGGTCTGCTCGAAAAATTCGGCGCAACGCACGAAAAAGCGCGCGTGGTGCAGGATGGCAACGTAATTACCGCTGGCGGAGTGACCTCGGGCATCGACTTTGCATTGACCGTGGTTGCGGAGATTGCCGGGCGACCGGTGGCCGAATCGATCCAGCTCAGTCTGGAATATGATCCGCACCCGCCCTTCAATAGCGGCCACCCCGACGTCGCCAGACCCGAAACGCTCACCCTCATGCGGGAGCGGGTTTATGACAAGCAGGCCTCGGATCTCGCAGATATAATTGATAGGCAATAGTTTGGGAATTTTGATTTCCGCTTTTGCGCTTATCGCGTAAGCGCACACGGAAATGAGCAGTCCAGACCCCATCGCAAGCGATGCGCCCAACCGCATCAGCGAACTCAAACTTTTCCTCTTCGCGCTGTCGTCGGCGGCGGTGGTAGCCAATGGCTATTATATCCATCCGCTGATCACGCCGGTTGCCGAAGAATTCGGGGTCAGCGGCGCGACCATCGGGCTGGCTCCGGCGCTCAACCAGATCGCTTTGGCACTGGGTATATTATTGCTGCTGCCGCTGGGTGACCGGATCAACAACCGCAAGCTGGTCACCATATTTGTCGCCGGGCAATTTCTCGCCATGCTGGCGATGGCGCTGTCCGGAAGCTTTACAACATTTGTCGTCGCGTCTTCCTTGCTCGGCTTTGTCACCATAGCGCCCTATCTGCTGCCCGCTTATGTGACCCGGCGGGTTGCGCCCGGACGGATCGGCCATGTTACCGGGATCATGACTGCGGGTGTGACACTGGGAATATTGGGCAGCCGGGTCGGCGGCGGCTTGCTCGGCCATTATTTCGGCTGGCGATCGGCCTATTGGGTCGGGGTGGCGAGCATGGCGTTGCTGGTGATCCTGTTGCCGTTGATCATGGAGCGCAGGCGGGATGAAAAACCCTCCGGTGTGGAGCCACCGCGCTACGGCGAATTGTTGCGGTCGCTTTGGCCGATCATGAAATCCCTGCCGGAGGTACCGCTGGGCGGGCTGATACAGGCGCTTTCCTTCGGACTTTTTCTGGCGCTTTGGCTGGCAATTGGCCTGCATTTGCCGCGCAACGGCTATGGTGTCGACACCGTTGGCTATCTGGCGATCATCGCCATAATCAATGTATTCGGTTCACCCTTTGCCGGCCGGTTCGCAGACCGTATCGGAGCCGAACGCGCGCGCATCTATTTCTCTCTTGCACAGCTGGTCGGTGTTTGCCTGCTCCCCTTTGCCGGCGATAATCTCTGGCTTTTGGTGGTCGCGGTTATTTTCAACACCATTGGTGGAGCATCGGTTGATATTTGCAGCCGAACGATCCTGTTCAGCCGCGCGCCGGAAATCAGGACCCGGCTGATGACCATCTATATCGTGATCATGTTTATCGGCGGCGGCATATCCAGCTGGCTCGGCGCGGCGACTTATGAATATGGCGGGTGGTCGGGCATTTCTGCCATGGCGATGATCTATGCGCTGACCATCATGGGACTGTCACTCTGGGGGCTGCGCTTCCGGCAAGCCAGAAGCTAGATTTTCACCAGCACCTTGCCGATATTGCCGCCGCTGAACAGTTTCCCATAAGCGGTCAGGACATTCTCGATGCCGTCGGTCACATCGAATGGCGTGTCGATCAGGCCTTGGTCGAGCCATTGCTTCAACTCCACCGTCAGCCGTTCGCCCTGATCGGCAAAATCGGGCGAGAAAAAGCCTTCGATACGCAACCGCTTCATCAATATCTGGTCGAACTGTTCCGGCCCGCGTCCACGCCCGTCGCCTTCATATTGAGCGAGCAGACCGCAAAGCGCGATTCGGCCGTAAAGCGCCATATTGGGCAGGACGGCATCCAGTATCGGCCCGCCGACATTATCGAAATAGGCGTTGATGCCGCCTTCGACCTTCGCCAGTTCGGCGGCAATATCGTCATTCTTGTAATCGATCGCCTTGGTGATGCCGAGCTCGTCTTCCAGCCAGCGGCATTTGTCGGGCCCACCTGCCAGACCATAGACATTGGCACCCAGAATCTTTGCGACCTGGCAAGCCAGCACGCCGGTCGACCCGGCGGCGGCAGAGACCAGCACATTGTCGCCAGCCTTGACGGCGGCCGTTTCCTTGATGCCCCACAGCGCCGTCCAGCCGTTGAAGCCGAGAACCCCGAAATGCTGTTTGATGTCGTCGATACTGTCATCGACCTTGACCAGCCCTGCCAGCTCCGGCTGCAACACGCTATATTCGGCCCATTGCCCGAAGCCGCGCACCAGATCGCCCTCGGCAAAGCCGTCATGGCGCGAGGCTGCAACATGGCCCAGCACCAGACCGACCATCTTCGTGCCCAGTTCGAGCGGTGGCTGATAGCTGTCCTCGCGCTCTGTCATCCACATCCGGGTGCCGGCGTCCATCGACAGATAGGCCGCCCTGACCAGCACTTCGCCATCGGCAAGCTCCGGCATGGATTCGCTTTCGAGCGAAAGCGAGCCCGACACATCCTGTGCTTCGGGGCGGCTGTTCAGTTGCCAAAAACGATTTGTGGTCATGGTCTTGCCCTCGCGAAGGCGGGGGCCCATCTCCCGCTTGTGCGTTTAGACGCAATTTCAGGAGATGGGCTCCCGCCTGCGCAGGAGCACAGGAATTGTCGGCAAATTAAAGCAAATCGCCCTGTTCGATACTATCCTTATTGGCGGGAAGGCTGAACAGCATTCCGTCCTTGCCGAGTATCATCGGGCCATCATAAGCGACATCGGCGCCTTTCATGAAATAGGCGTCGAGATAGCCGAGCGGCAAAGCCGGCACGATATGCGAAAAGACCAGCATTTTCGCCTTCGCGGCCTGAGCCGTTTCTGCCGCTTCAACCGGAGTCGTGTGATAATCCGGGATATCCGCCATGATCTTGACCAGCCGCTTGCGCCCGGCTTTTTCAAAGGCAGCTTCCAGCGTGCCAACCATCTCGGCATTCAGCACTTCATGGACCAGAAGATCGCAGCCGTTGCAGGCTTTGGCAACAATCGGCAGTTTCACCGTATCGCCGCTGAACACAACCGAGCGGCCTTTATAATCGAAGCGATAGCCGACCGCGGGCGAGATCGGTTTGTGGGACACAGAAAAGGCGGTGATCTTGATGCCATCCTGCTCGTACACAACCATCTGTTCCGGCCCGTCGGGAAGAGCAAATGGCTTCGCTGCCCCGCCAGCACCCGTCAACGACATCGTCGCTTCGCCGTGATGGGCGATACGATATTGCACATCGGCCGCATAAGCTGCGTTCAGACCATCGACGATTGCCTCCACTCCTTCCGGCGCAATCACCGGCAACGGGGTATCCCGGCCACCACCAGCCCAGCGCTGCAGCATCAATTCGCCCATGCCATCGATATGATCGCTGTGAAAATGGGTCAGCAACAGCGCCTCGGTCGCGCCGGGATTCAGGCCCATCAGGCCCAAATTGCGCACCGCGCCACCGCCGATATCGACAATGAACATTTTGCCGTCGATGATCACCGCAGAGCAGGGACCGGCACGGGTCGGATCGGGCAGCGGCGAACCGGAGCCGCAAAGCGCCACGTGCATGCCGTCTGGCAGATCGCCGATGACATCGCGCGCCACCGCTGTTTCAACCGCGCTGGCAAAGAGCTGCTTGCCAATCTGCTCCTGAAACAGAAGGGCAACACCCACCCCGGACAGTATCAATACCATCAGACCCAGGCCCAGCTTTTTCATCGATAGTCCCTCCCGTTTTGGTCAGCATTCCACCAAATTGACGGCAAGTCCACCTTGCGAAGTTTCCTTGTAGCGCTCGCTCATATCCAGTCCGGTCTTGCGCATCGTCTCGATGACCTCGTCGAGGCTGACACGATGGGTGCCGTCGCCGAGGATCGAGAGGCGAGCGGCCTCGATCGCCTTGACCGCGCCTACGGCATTGCGTTCGATGCACGGCACCTGCACCAGCCCGCCAACCGGATCGCAGGTCAGACCAAGATTATGCTCCATGCCAATTTCGGCGGCATTTTCGACCTGCAGAGGAGTCCCGCCCCAGGCTGCGGTCAGTCCGGCCGCCGCCATCGAACAGGCAACACCGACTTCGCCCTGACAGCCGACTTCAGCGCCGGAAATCGAGGCATTTTCCTTGAACAGGGAACCGATTGCCGCTGCTGTCAGAAGGAAAGTCTCGACGCCCGCTGCATCGGCCTTTGGCGCAAATCTTTCATAGAATCGCAACACCGACGGGATGATCCCGGCAGCCCCGTTAGTTGGCGCGGTCACCACCTTGCCGCCAGCGGCATTTTCCTCGTTTACCGCCAGCGCCCAGAGATTGACCCAGTCGAGAATGGTCAGCGGATCGGACAAGGCGCGCTCCTGCCGCTCCATCAGGCGCGCGTGGATCAGCGGCGCCCGCCGTTTGACCCGAAGGCCGCCCGGCAAGATACCGCCCTGCAAAATGCCGCGATCGATACAGGCCGACATCGCATCGGCAATGGCGCGAATATCGGCGCTTATCTGGTCATCGGATTTTCCCGTGCGCTCGTTGTTGCGCATGATATCGGCAATGGACAGCCCTTTTTCTTCTGCAATCCTGAGCAAATCGGCGCCCGAGCAGAAAGGATGCGGCACATCCCACAATCCGCTTTCCGGATTGTTGCTGCCGATCTGATCCTCGTCGAGGATTGCGCCGCCCCCGACGGAATAATAGACCCGCGTGTCGATGATATCGCCGCCGGAATAGGCATTGAACCGCATCGCATTGCTGTGGAAATCGAGCCGCTTCTTCTGGTCGAAGATCACATCCGTTTCTTCGTCAAAGGCGATGTCATGCGAGCCGTTCAGGCTTATTTTCGCGCAGGAGCGGATTTGCTCCACCAGGACATCTGCTGCATCCGGCTCGATATTTTCCGGCCGCTGGCCAGAAAGCCCCAATAGAATCGCCCGGTCCGTCGCGTGCCCCTTGCCGGTCAGCGCCAGCGACCCGAAAAGCAATGTCTCCAGCCGTGTCACCCCGGCCAGCTTGCCGGTCTCCGCCAGCCGCTCCACGAACATCGCTGCCGCCGACATCGGTCCCATCGTATGCGAACTCGAAGGCCCGACGCCGATCTTGAAAAGCTCGAAGGTGCTGCAGACCATAGCGCGTTATCCCTCACACTACCCGGCACTGGCCGGGCTCCATCTCCTGAGCAGCGGGCTATACCAAGGCGAAAGCGTGGATGATAGCTATTGTAACCAAATTGCGTCGTCGACGCTGCTAACAGCGGACAGATAACGGGCCGGAAGTTTCCTTCCAGCCCATATCAACTCGATAATTTCTAGCCCGCCTCGGTCATCTCGTAGAGCGTGAACTCGGCAATCGCTCCGGCGGTTTTTTCAGACCAGCGCTGCAATCCCGGCCCTTGCATATGGTCCTGCCAAAGTTCCCGGCTTTCCCATTCTTCCTGAAACATGAAATGGTTCGGGTCGAGATTATCCTGATAGAGGATGTAGGAGGTGCAGCCTTTTTCGGCCCGCGTCGGTGCGAGCAGGAGATTAAGCTCGGCGATCACCAGATCGCGTTTCTCGGCTACGGCGTGGATATGGGCGTTGATTACCAATGTCATTCTATGTCCTTTTCGTCGGGTTATTTCAGGAACCGAAATTCTCGAGCACGATCTTGCCGGTCGCTCGTCCGGTTTCCAGCAGCGCATGAGCTTTGCGGAGATTTTCGGCATTGATCGGGGTGAACACTTCATTGACCGTCGAACGAATCCGGCCGGCGTCAATTTCATTGGCAACATAGCTGAGCAATCTATGCTGTTCGATCATGTCGGGCGTCTGGAACATAGAACGGGCAAACATGAATTCCCAGACCAGACCGGCGGCTTTGGTCTTGAGCACATCCTGGCTTAGCGGCTTTTCATTTTCAACGATCGTCAGGATCAGTCCCTGTGGCCGGATCAAATCGGTAACCGCATCCCAGTGGCCGTCGGTATGGTTGAAGATCGCAATATGATCGACATATTGCAGCCCCAGCGCCTCGACCTGCGGGCGCAGCGATTCACGGTGATTGATCACATGATCGGCGCCAAGGTCCCGCACCCATTGCGATGTCTCTTCGCGGGAAGCGGTTGCTATCACCGTCAGGCCAGCGGCTTTTGCCAGCTGGATCGCAATAGAGCCAACCCCGCCGGCACCGCCGATGATCAATATCGCCTCGCCCTTGTTGCCGCCGTCGCGGTCGAGACCGAGCCGTTCGAAAAAGGCTTCATAGGCGGTGATGGTGGTTAGCGGCAAAGCGGCTGCGGCGGCAAAGTCGAGCGATTTCGGTTTGCGACCGACAATTCTTTCATCCACCAGCTGATATTCGGCATAAGCGCCAGACCGCGTGATATCTCCGGAATAATAGACTTCGTCTCCGGGACTAAACAGGGTGACGTCCGCGCCAACAGCCTCCACGACACCTGCGGCGTCCCATCCGAGAATGCGGGGCGATTCCTCGACGTCATCCTTGGGCGCCCGTACTTTTACATCGACCGGGTTGACCGCGATGGCGTAAATTTTGACCAATATATCGCGGCCTTCGGCGACCGGCTTGTCCAGTTCCACGTCGATCAGGGATTCCGGATTTTCGATGGGCAGGTAACGGGTTAATCCAATGGCTTTCATATCTGGTATCCTTTTTCTGACGCCGGTCCGCCGGCTGTGGGGCTTCAATACAATATTCTTCTGGATGAATAATTGGTTGGTTTTTGAAATCACTATTCGATATATCTGAATAATGGATTGGGATTTTCTTTCGCTGCGATTATTTCTCCGGGTGGCGGCGCTGCGTGCGATCGGCAAGGCGGGGCAAGAATTCGGCTTTTCTCCCGCCACGGCAACGCAGCGCCTGCAGGCCTTGGAAGCCAGTCTTGGCGTCAGCCTGCTCAACCGCACCACGAGGTCAGTCACGCTGACCTTGGATGGCGAGCGCTTCCTGACTCACGCCAAGGGGATCATCGACGCGGTAGAAGAAGCGCGGCTCGACATCTCCGGAGGCGAGACGCGGATCAAGGGCTTGCTGCGGGTCACCGCATCATCGACATTCGGCCATCGCTATATCGCCCCGCATATCGCTGAATTCATGGCCGATCACCCCGAAGCGGAAGTGCAACTCCACCTGTCTGACAATGTCGTGGATATTGTCGAGCAAGGCTTTGATCTGGCCATCCGGGTGGGCGCACTGGCGCCGTCCAGTCTGCGTGCGCGCAAACTGGCGGAGAGTCCCCGGGCGCTCATTGCATCGCCCCGATATCTTGCGAGACACGGAATGCCCGCAAGTCTGGATGATCTCAAAAAGCATAACTGCATATTGCAGGGCAGCGGTCAGAACTGGCTTTTTCAATTGCCCGACCAGAGGCAGAAGAAAATAGCGGTGTCCGGATCATTTCAGAGCAACAGCGGAGAGGCGGTCGCCATAGCCGCTCTGGATGGCCTGGGAATAGCGATGAAGTCGCTGTGGGATGTTCAGGACCATCTCGAGTCCGGGCGATTGACGATCCTGTTGCCCGAGCATCGCATCTTGCCGGACTGGGACGTCTGGGCGGTGCGACCCGCTTCACCGGTGTTGCCTGCACGGACAAAATTATTCACCGGCTTTCTCGAACAGAAGTTCAAAACCCTTCCAGCGCGGCCATAAAAAAGGGCCGGAAGTTTCCTTCCAGCCCCTCTTGTTGGTTTCAGCCTTAGCTGGGTGGTTGGGTTTAGAAGCCCATTCCGCCCATGCCGCCGCCCATGCCGCCCATGTCGGGCATGCCGCCGCCGCCAGCTTTGTCGTCTGATGGCATTTCTGCCACAGCCGCTTCGGTGGTGATCAGCAGACCGGCAACCGAGGAAGCGTCCTGCAATGCTGCACGAACAACCTTGGTCGGATCGATGACGCCAGCTTTGACAAGGTCTTCATAAACATCGGTCGATGCGTTGAAGCCGAATTCCTTGCTCTTCTGGTCCAGCATCTTGCCAGCAACAACCGCGCCGTCAAAGCCCGCATTTTCAGCGATCTGACGAACCGGAGCCTGCAGCGCTTTACGAACGATGTCGATGCCGCGGGTCTGGTCGTCGTTGATGCCTTCAAGGCCTTTGAGAGCCGAAGTAGCGTAAAGAAGCGCAGCACCGCCGCCTGGGACAATGCCTTCTTCAACAGCAGCACGGGTTGCGTGCAGCGCGTCGTCGACACGGTCTTTCTTCTCTTTCACTTCAACTTCGGATGCGCCGCCGACTTTGATCACGGCAACACCGCCAGCGAGTTTCGCCAGACGTTCTTGCAGTTTTTCTTTGTCATAGTCGGAAGTGGTGTTTTCGATCTGGTTACGGATCGCTTCAACACGTGCCTTGATGTCGGCTTTCTTGCCAGCGCCGTCGACGATCGTGGTGTTATCCTTGTCGATCGTGACATTCTTGGCTTCACCGAGCATGTTCAGCGTAACGCTTTCCAGCTTGATGCCGAGATCTTCGGAGATCATTTCACCCTTGGTCAGGATCGCGATATCTTCGAGCATCGCTTTGCGACGATCGCCGAAACCAGGAGCCTTGACCGCTGCGATCTTGAGTCCGCCGCGCAGTTTGTTGACTACCAGAGTAGCCAGCGCTTCGCCTTCAATATCTTCAGCAATGATCAGAAGCGGACGGCCGGCCTGAACAACAGCTTCCAGAATCGGGAGCAATGGCTGCAGGTTGGTCAGCTTCTTTTCGTGGATCAGGATGTAAGGATTTTCGAGGTCCGCAATCATCTTGTCCGGGTTGGTGATGAAGTAAGGCGACAGGTAACCGCGGTCAAACTGCATGCCTTCAACAACGTCGAGTTCAAAGTCGAGACCCTTGGCTTCTTCAACCGTGATCACGCCTTCTTTGCCGACTTTTTCCATCGCTTCAGCGATTTTCTCGCCAACTTCGCGATCGCCATTGGCAGAAATAATACCAACCTGGGCAATTTCATCGCTGCCCTTGACGTCTTTCGAACGCTTCTTGAGATCCGCAACCACGGCCAGTACTGCCTGGTCGATACCGCGCTTCAGATCCATCGGGTTCATGCCGGCAGAAACGGATTTCATGCCTTCCTTGACGATGGCCTGAGCCAATACGGTAGCGGTGGTGGTGCCGTCGCCAGCAACATCATTGGTTTTCGATGCGACTTCACGAAGCATCTGCGCGCCCATATTTTCGAACTTGTCTTTCAGTTCGATTTCCTTGGCAACCGATACACCGTCCTTGGTGATGCGCGGTGCGCCAAAGCTCTTGTCGAGCACAACATTACGGCCTTTGGGGCCGAGGGTTACTTTTACGGCGTCAGCCAGCGTGTTCACACCTTTAAGGATGCGTTCCCGGGCGTCGCGGCCAAATTTTACGTCTTTAGCAGCCATGATATTTTCTCCTGCTTAAATGATTGAAATTATGACGGGGTAAGCAACTACTTCTCGATAATTCCGAGAATGTCGCTTTCCTTCATGATGATCAGCTCTTCACCTTCGACGGTGACTTCCGTGCCGGACCATTTGCCGAACAGGATCTTGTCGCCTTTTTTGACGTCGAGCGGAGTAGATTTGCCATTATCATCTTTCAGGCCGTTGCCGACTGCGACAACCTTGCCTTCAGATGGCTTTTCCTGGGCGCTATCCGGAATGATGATGCCGCCAGCAGTCTTGGTGTCCGCTTCAACGCGACGCACCAGAACACGGTCATGTAATGGACGAAATTTCATAGATTTCCCTTTCTTGTCCAATCCAAATCTCTTCAGACCAGCCGTTGCGGCTGGTCGACAGAGCAGAATTTGTGTGAATTAGCACTCTCTCCTTTCGAGTGCTAACGAAGCCCATGTAATAGCTATTCATCCGCCGTCAAGGGAAAGGGCGGAAAATATTTCTCTCCATTTTTGTTAGATTTCCAAGGCCTTGCGATTCGTTTTGCCGGCAATCCGCATTGCTACGGAGGGTCTGTGTAACCGGATTGCCGGATGCGGCGAATGTCAGTGTGAGCCAGCTTCGGCTGGTTCGGACTAGGTCCCCCAATTTCTAAAGAGGAAAATTTCATGTCTGCTTTAATCAAAACAACCGCCGCTGCCGCCGCTCTGGCTGCTGCTGCAACCATGTCCCTGTCTGCCACCGCTGCCCAGGCGGCGGGCGCCAAGGAAAAATGCTATGGCGTCGCACTCGCCGGCAAGAATGATTGTGCAGCCGGTCCGGGCACCAGTTGCGCCGGAACATCGACCACCAACTATCAGGGCAATGCCTGGAACTATGTCGCCAAGGGTGAATGCACCAAAATCGGCGGCACGCTGACCGCACACAAGGGCAATGCGAAACCGGTGCCCAAAAAGGGCTGATTGTTCCCCGCCGAAGGGCGGGGTCCATCTCCCGGTCAGGCGTCCAGACGCATTGGCAGGAGATAGACCCGCGCCTGCGCGGGGGTGCAATGCAGCTTTGTTTATTTTTTTTGATGAATGCATTACATTCCGTGGATGTCCGCAATTCCTGATCCTCACGTTTCATCGGTGGTGACTATGCCGCAATCCCTCCCCCCATCGGGTGGCATAGGACTCAAGTCGGTACATTATAGCAATGTGCTGGATGAAGCCCCGGAAGCGAAATACCCATCCTGGGTTGAGGTACATCCACAGAATTACTTCGGCGATGGCGGTCCGGCACACCGCTGGCTCACTGCCATCGCCGGGGTTTATCCCCTGAGCTTTCACAGCGTCGGCCTGTCACTGGGCAGCGCCGACGGGCTCAATAGCGCTGATCTCGACAAGCTGGCCGCGCTTTGCGATCGCTATCAGCCGGCGATGGTCTCGGACCATCTCAGCTGGAGCGGCAACGCCCATGACCGCTATCCCGATCTGCTGCCCATTCCCTATACACAAGAAGCGCTCGACCATTTCGCCGGTGAAATCGGCAAGGTGCAGGATCGCTTGCGGCGTCCTATCCTGATCGAGAATCCTTCCCGTTATCTCAGCTATCGCGACGACGAGATGAGCGAGACTGATTTTATCGACGCACTCTGTCGTCAGGCGGGGTGCGGCCTGCTGTTCGACATCAACAATGTAGAAGTGACCGCGACCAATGTCGGGCTGGATATGGAAGCCTATATCGACGCAATTGATCCGGGAATCGTCGGCGAAATCCATCTTGCAGGCCATGCGACGGAAAAGCACGACAGCGGGCCGCTGTTGATCGACGATCACGGATCGATTGTCAGCGACACCACCTGGAACCTCTATCGCCGTTTCATCGAACGCGCGGGCCCGATTGCCACTCTGATCGAATGGGACACGGACATTCCCGAATATGAGGTGCTGATGGCAGAAGTCACCAAGGCCGAAACCATCCTGGGCGCCCCCCTTTCGGAAGAGCAGCGCCATGCCCTCGCTCGCTGAAGGCCAGTCGCGCTTCATTGCCTGCCTGCAAAAAGGCCCGGCCCATTTTCCCGATGATATGTTTGCCGAGGACAAGGCCCGCGCGCTGCTCGGCCTGAAAGCCCATGCCAATACGATTTCCCACGCCCGGCTGGTGGCGCTGGAAGACTGCTATCCCCGGCTGCACGTCCATATGGGGCACGAACAATTTCACGCCGTCTCGCGCGATTATGTCGAACAGGATCATATCATGACCTGCGACCTCAATCACATCGGTGCCGGTTTCGCCGCTTTTCTGGGCGAGCGCCAATATGGCGCTACCGAGATTGATCTCGCGCGGATAGAATGGGCCTGGCTGGAAAGCTATCGCAGCGCCGAAGCCATGCCCCTCGCCCTGGCCGATATTGCCACGCTCGCGGAAACCGATCTGCTGGCTTTCCCGGTCGTCCTCCATCCGGCTATGCGCCTGCTGGAACTGGCCGGCCCCTTGTCACCGGAGCTGCCGGAGCTGGCCGAGTTTGATCCGCAAGCGCTGATGATCGCCCGCCCGGAAGCGCAGATATTATTCCATCCGCTCACCGCTGTAGAGCAAGCCATTGCAGAAAAAATTGCCGATAGCGCGACCATGGGTAACCTTTTGGAACATGCTCTCGAATTGAGTGATGAAGCCACGGCGATGCAGCATATTGTCAAGCTGATCCAGGCCGGGGCGCTGAAGCGATTCAAGGGGTAGAGAAATGACCGATATGATGAAGAAGCTGATCGCCATGATCAGCGGTTCCGTGCCGGAAGGAATCGCCCTGCTGTTCACGCGGGTTGCGCTTGCCGGCATTTTCTGGCGCTCGGCGCGCACCAAAGTCGAAGACGGCAGCTGGCTGCAGATGAGCGACACCACGGTTTTCCTGTTTCGCGAAGAATATGGCATGCCCTGGCCGGAAATCACCGGCCTGCTGGCGACCTATGCTGAGCATTTTCTGCCGATTCTGATTGTGCTTGGCCTGTTTACCCGCATCGGTGCAGCCGGTCTGCTGGTCATGACTTTGGTCATCCAGTTTTTTGTCTATCCGGAAGCCTGGTGGCAGACGCATATCATCTGGGTCGCTCTGGCCGGTATGTTGATCGTGCGGGGCGGCGGGATGTTCTCGCTGGACCGGTTGATCGGTCACAAGTTCGGCTAATCCAGTGATCGCCAATGAAGAAACTTTTCGGCGCCTGATGATCAAGGCACAGGGCGGCGACAAGCTCTGCTATTCGTCCCTGCTCACCGAATGCGAAAAATGGCTGCGCCGCTATTATGCCCGCAAGATCAATCCGGCGGCGATCGATGATCTGGTGCAGGAAACGCTGATTTCGCTGCATCGCAAGCGGGCGAGCTATGACCCGGCCCGGGCGTTTCTGCCCTGGCTCGCCGCCATCGGGCGCTACCGCTGGATCGACAGCCTGCGCAAGATATACCGGCACGAACATGACCAGCTTTATGAAGAGATGGTCGCCGATCCGCAGGACGAAACGGTAACCGCCAAGGTCAGTCTGGAACGGCTGCTCGGCATGATCCCGCCAAAGCAGGCAGAGGTAATCGGCCTGGTCAAGATTGAAGGCCTCAGCATCAACGAGGCAGCGGCGATGACCGGCCAGTCGGAATCGCTGGTCAAAGTGAATATCCATCGGGGGCTGAAAAAGCTGTCGTCGATGGTCGAAACAGAGTGATAGTAGAAGAGAATATATGATGTCGGACATGATGATAGATCGTCTCGTCGAAGAACTGACGCCGGTAAAGCCGTTGAAAAACCGCGACGGGCTTGCCCTCACGCTGGCGATTGCCGCAATTCTTGCGGTGGCGGTTGCGATGATTGCCGGGATTCGCGGCGACATATTGATGGGCATGCCGCATCCGATGTTCTTTCTGCGGGGCGGCGCCTTGCTTTTGCTCGGTGTGAGCAGTAGCTATGCCGTGATCGCAATGAGCCAGCCAGCCGTTGGCAACAGTTTCAGGGGCTGGATCTGGGCATTATTTGCCGCATTGCTGTTTCCGGCCACTGCCGCTGTGATGGCAATGTTGGCCGCGCCGGATAATATGGCGATATTGGTGCCGCGCTATGGCGTTGAATGTCTTGCTATCAGCATGCTGGTGGGTAGCGGTATCGCAGCAGCACAAGTCTTCTGGCTGCGCCGCGGCGCGCCGGTTGCTCTGGAACGCGCGGGCTGGCTCGTCGGCATGTCGTCCGGCGCTCTGGGCGCGGCGGCCTACAGCCTGCACTGCCCGTTCAACAGCATATTCTATGTCGGCCTGTGGTATTCTCTGGCGGTCGCATTATGCGCGATTCTCGGCCGGTTGGTCATCCCGCGTCTTATCCGCTGGTAATATTCGGCCTCGATCCCATATAGGACGGGTCAATCCAGTCAAAACGGGGATATGAATATGCAGTTTGCGCGGGCGGCGTGGAGATTTCTGGTCGCAATAAAGGATGGCATGGTATTGATCGCCATGTTGCTGTTTTTCGGCGCGCTTTATGCTCTGCTGTCGACTCAACCCAATAGCGGCGCGATCCGCGATGGCGCATTGCTGCTCGACCTGAACGGCGTGATTGTCGAAGAGCCCGCAGCCCCCACGTTCGAGGATTTTCTGGCCGGCAATGCTGGCAACAGCCCGCGCGAATATCGCTTGCGCGATGTCGTCCACGCCATTGATGCCACCGTGGAAGACGACCGTGTCAAAGCGATAGTGCTCGATCTCAGCAGTTTCGTCGGTGGCGGCCAGACCAGCCTGACCGATATTGGCGACGCCCTCGCCCGCGCCAGGAAGGCGGGAAAACCGATTTATGCATTTGCCAGCTTCTACAGCGATGACAGCTACCAGCTAGCCGCCCATGCCACAGAAATCTGGATGGACCCGATGGGCGGAATCATTTTTGCCGGCCCCGGCGGCAACCGTCTCTATTATAAAGGCCTGATCGACCGGCTTGGCGTGACTGCCAATATATATCGTGTCGGCACCTATAAAAGCGCGGTCGAACCTTATATGCGCGCCGACCAGTCGGACGCATCGCGAGAAGCCTCCGAAGCGCTTTATGGCGTGCTGTGGGACAGCTGGCTGACCGAATTGAAGAAATCCCGGCCTCAAGCGAACGTCAAGCCATTTGCCGACGATCCCGCTGCGTTCATCACCGCTGCCGGCGGCGACTATGCAGCCGTCGCAATGCAGCAGAAACTGATCGACAAGCTGGGTGACAAGACCGCCTTCGACCGCTTTGTTGCAGAACAAGTGGGCGCGGACGAAGAGCCCTCGCCGGACAGTTTCAAGAGCATCGATTATGATGATTTCGTTGCCGCACATCCGGTTGAGACTGACGGTTCCGCGATCGGTGTGATAACCGTCGCAGGCGAGATTGTCGGCGGCAGCACCGGGCCCGGCATGGCCGCCAGCGGGCGAATCGCGGAACTGATCTACGCCGCACTGGACGAAGACGAGATCAAGGCGCTGGTGGTCCGCGTCGATTCCCCCGGTGGCTCGGCCTTTGCCAGCGAGGAAATCCGTCTGGCGTTGCTCGAAGCGAAGAAAAAGAAACTGCCTATCGTCATCTCGATGGGCGATGTTGCGGCCAGCGGGGGCTATTGGATCGCGACCGCAGGCGACCATATCTTCGCCGAGCCCGACACAATTACTGGCTCCATTGGCGTCTTCGCCGTTCTGCCCAGCTTTGAAAAAGCGCTCGACAAATGGGGGGTAACCGCCGACGGCGTGCAGACCACGCCGCTATCGGGCGAGCCGGATTTTGTCGGCGGTTTCAGCGACGATCTCAATGCGATTTTGCAGGCCGGTGTCGAAGACAGCTATGGTGACTTCATCAAACTGGTTGCGGCAGCGCGCGGCAAGACGCCGGCAGAAGTCGATACGATCGGGCAAGGCCGCGTCTGGGATGGCGGGACCGCCCGGCAACTGGGTCTGGTTGACGGCTTTGGCGGCATGCCGGAGGCGCTCGCGGAAGCCGCCAGGCGCGCCGGTCTGAAGGAAGGCGATTATCACGCCCAATATCTTGATCCGCAGGTCAGTCTCTCGTGGCTGCCGTTTGAAGGCATTCCGTTCGTCCGGCAGGAAAGTGCACCGGTCACCGGCGTGATCGGCTGGGCCGCACAGCGCCAGAAGGCAATTTTCGCTCAAGCCGTGACAACCGCTCAGGGCCTGCTGGTGCGTGAAGATGTACAGGCATTGTGCCTCGAATGTGGCACTGCAGTGCCGCGGAACACAAAAGCTTCCGCCGGCTGGATCGACCGGCTGCTAGGCTATTCCTTCTCTTCGGCACCCCGATAGGCCGGCAAAGACAGGCCCTTGATGATTGCAAGCGCGCGCAATGCAAATCCCGCGGTAAAGGCGATCAGCGCAGCGATGAATCCCTGCACCCCGATCTGCACCAGCAGAACGAACACGGAAGCAGCAAGCGCTCCTGCGGTCACGTAAAGCTCTGGACGGATGATGATCGACGGTTCTCCCGAGATCAGATCGCGGATCACCCCGCCAACGCTCGCGGTAATAATCCCCATGATCGCGGCGGGGACCGGGTCAATCCCCAGCTGCATCGCCTTGGCAGCGCCAAAAACCGAATAGGCGGCCAGTCCGATCGCGTCGAACCAGTCGACCGCTGCCGGTCGCCAGAATTTCACCGGCGTGACCCATACCAGCAACGCAATCCCCAGACATAATATCGGCACCCGCGCGTCCTGCACCCAGAATACCGGCGCGCCGATCAACAGATCACGGACCGTGCCGCCGCCGACACCGGTGACGAGCGCGAAAAAGCCAAAGGTCACCAAGGTCTGCCGGTTGCGCGCCGCGACCAGGGCTCCGGAAATGGCAAATACCGCAATCCCGAACAGGTCGAGCCAGCCGAGCGCGCTATATAGAAAAACGGAATTCATGATGCTTTCCTTCGTCTGCGCCGCGTGAACAGCATGACAAAGCCGAGTATCGAACCCAGCAGGGCAATGGCTGCCGAGCCGATCAAGATCGGATGGCTGGTATCCTCACGCGTCTGCAGGTCCATGATATGCAGCCCCCACATGAAATCGAATGCCCGCCAGAATTTGGTCCGCACGGCAAGCAACTCGCCGCTGTCCGCATCGATGTAGAAGCGCGCATCATCGTCAAACACCACCTGCCACGCGGGTCGTCCGCTACGTTGATCCATCGGCGCCTGCCCGGCCGCAAATAATGTAACGGACCGGATTTCCGCCTTGTCGGACCGGGCCGCGCTCGCCAGCATATTGGCCTCGGCGCCCGAAACCGGTGGCAGCAACGCGCCGGTTTCGGCATCCGCCCGCCGTTTGCCGCCATCGGCATAGGCAATCACCCAAAACGGGCCCATGCTATTTTGCTGCAAGGTCAGACTCTTCGCCTGACGACCCTCGAGCAAGGGCGACACGGGCTTTATCGCGTCCAGCGCCGGTGTCTCGCTTCGCAAATGATTGCCCCGCACGGTTTCGATCGGCTGCGCCACCATCAGCAATCCGCTGGCGGTCCAGATGATGATCGGCACCCCGATCAACCAGCCCAGCCAGACGTGCCAGCGCATGAGTTTATGATGTTTCATACGCGGTGCTCCGACTGTTCCCCGGCGAAGGCCGGGGCCCATCTCCCAATCATGCCGCTGGGAATTCTAGCTGGTTATCGACGTCAGGTCCCGCAGTAAATATCCATTGCCCTTCGAGAGGAGACCCGGAGATGGACCCCGGCCTGCGCCGGGGCACCGCCTACATATGGATCGGCTTGCCCTGCACCGCCATTGCCGCTTCCTTGATCGCTTCCGAATGGGTCGGATGGGCGTGGCAGGTATAAGCAATATCTTCCGAGGTCGCGCCAAATTCCATCGCTTGCGTGACCTGCGCGATCATCGTGCCGGCGAGCGACGAGATGATATGGGCGCCGAGCACGCGGTCGGTTTTTGCATCCGCGATGATCTTCACATAGCCTTCGGTGTCGCGGTTAGTCTTGGCGCGGCTGTTGGCGGCGAACAGGAATTTGCCGACCTTATAGTCGATGCCGCTTGCCTTCACCTCTTCCTCGGTTTTGCCGATGCTGGCAATCTCGGGATAGGTGTAGACAACGCCGGGGATCAGGTCGTGATTGATGATGCCCTGCTGTCCGGCAATAAATTCCGCCGCAGCAATGCCTTCATCCTCGGCCTTGTGCGCGAGCATCGGGCCGGGGGTCACGTCACCGATAGCATAGACGCCGGGGACTTCGGTCTGGAAGTCATGCCCGACCTCGATCTGGCCGCGGTCGTTGGTTTCCACGCCCGAGTTCTCCAGCGCAAGGCCGTCGATATTGGGCTTGCGGCCAATCGCCACCAGCACGACGTCGGCTTCCAGCGTCTCGCTGTCCCCGCCCTTGGCCGGTTCCATGGTGATGGTCGCTTTCTTGCCCTTGACCGTGCAGCCGGTGACCTTGGTACCGGTGCGGATATCAAAGCCCTGTTTCTTGAACATCCGGGCGCTATCCTTGCGGATATCGCCGTCCATGCCGGGCAGGATCTGGTCGAGATATTCAACCACGGTGACCTTCGCGCCGAGACGCAGCCAGACGCTGCCCAATTCCAGCCCGATCACGCCGCCGCCGATGACGACCATATGACCCGGAACCTTCGGCAGTTCGAGCGCGCCGGTGCTGTCGACCACGACATGTTTGTCATTGTCAATTTCGACACCCGGCAACGGCGTGACCGACGAACCGGTCGCTATCAGGACATTTTTCGCGGTGTAGCTCTTGTCGCCGACCTTGACCGTGTGGCTGTCTTCAAACGAACCATGGCCCTTGATCCAGTCGACCTTGTTCTTCTTGAACAGAAACGCAATGCCGCCGGTCAGTTCCTCGACCGCCTTCAGTTTCTCGGCCAGCATCTGCTTGAGGTCAAGCTTCGCGCCGGTCAGTTTCACGCCGAATTTCTCCAGCGCACCGCTATGCGCCTCGTGATAAAGCTCGGACGCGTGCAGCATTGCCTTGGACGGGATGCAGCCGACGTTGAGGCAGGTGCCGCCAAGCGTCTCGCGGCTTTCGACACAAGCGGTTTTCAGACCCAGTTGCGCCGCGCGGATGGCAGCGACATAGCCGCCGGGGCCGGAGCCGATTATCAGAAGATCATAGTCGAAATTGTCGGTCATAGTTCACCTCTATACTCGTCATCCTGAACTTGTTTCAGGATCTTGGGGGATCCTGAAACGAGTTCAGGATGACGAAAAATTCTACAAATCAATCAAAAGCCGTGCCGGATCCTCGATTGCTTCCTTCATCCGCACCAGGAAGGTCACCGCTTCGCGTCCGTCGATCAGACGGTGGTCATAGCTGAGCGCCAGATACATCATCGGGCGGACAACAATCTCGCCGTCGACGACCACAGCGCGATCCTCGATTCTGTGCAGGCCGAGCACCGCCGACTGCGGCGGGTTGATGATCGGGGTCGACATCAGCGAACCGAACACACCGCCATTGGAGATGGTGAAGGTACCGCCCTTCATATCCGCCATCGTCAAAGTGCCGTCCTTAGCGCGCTTGCCGAAATCTCCGATCGTGTTTTCGACATCGGCAAAGCTCATCGACTCGGCGTTGCGGATGACCGGAACGACCAGACCGTTGGGCGCGCTCACCGCGACGGAAATGTCGGCATAATCATGATAGACGATTTCCTCGCCATCAATCTGCGCGTTGACCGAGGGCACGTCCTTCAGCGCCATGCAGGCCGCCTTGACGAAGAAACCCATGAAGCCCAGCTTGACGCCGTGTTTCTTGGCGAACAGCTCTTTATATTTGCTGCGCGTCTCGATCACTGCGGTCATGTCGACATCGTTGAATGTGGTCAGCAGCGCTGCGGTCTCCTGCGCCTCTTTCAGCCGCCGTGCGACCGTCTGGCGCAAGCGGGTCATGCGGACGCGCTCTTCGTTGCGGTTGCCGCCCTGCGAAGATGAGGCCGATGGTGCCGCCGGTGTCTGCGCGCTGGTCGATGTGGCGGCATCCGCTTGTGGCGCTTGCTGCGCACCGGATTTCACATATTGCTCGACATCGGCCTTGGTCAGCCGGCCATCCTTGCCGGTGCCGCTGATCTGGCTCGGGTCGACACCATGTTCGAGAACCAGCCGGCGGACCGACGGCGACAGGGTGATGCTGGCTGTAACCTCGTCCTGTTTGTCCGCAGCCTTGGCGGCGGTGACAGAAGGGGATTTTTCCGGTGGGTCGACAGGTGTTTCCGCTGCTTTCGACGGGGCCGCGCCGCTCCCCGCTTCGATCATCGCGATGACCGCGCCGACTTCGACCGTATCGCCAACCGCGACCTTATGTTCGCCCATCACACCGGCTTGTGGCGCCGGCACTTCCAGAGCCACCTTGTCGGTTTCCAGGCTGGCAATCGGCTCATCGGCAGCGACCGCATCGCCAGGCTGCTTGAGCCATTCGCCCAATGTCGCTTCGGTGATCGATTCGCCCAATGCCGGGACTGTTACTTCTATAGCCATGTTCTACTACTCTCTTTTCAATCCTGTACGGGATGCCCGAGTGCTTCAGCGATCAACCGCTCCTGCTGCTGCTTGTGCCGCGAGGCCAGACCGGTTGCGGGGGAGGCCGCAGCGGCGCGTCCGGCGTAGACCGGTTCGTTCGGCCCGACGTCCGCCAGAGCCAGAGCTTTCTCCAAATAGGAGCGGACAAAATGCCAGCTGCCGTTATTCTTCGGTTCTTCCTGGGCCCAGACCAGCGTCTCGAGATTGGTCATCCGCTTCAGACGGACCACCAGCGGTTCGCCGGGGAACGGATAAAGCTGTTCGATCCGGATGATCGCGGTATTCTTGTCGCCCGCCTCGTCGCGCGCCTCGATCAGGTCATAGGCGACCTTGCCCGAGCAGAGCACAACGCGCTTCACATCCTTGTCGGCAGGCGGATTGGTGTCGGACAATATCCGCATGAAATGATGGTCGCCCTGGAAGTCTTCCGCTTTCGATACCGCCAGTTTGTGCCGCAGCAGCGATTTCGGCGTCATGATGATCAAAGGCTTGCGGAAGCTCCGCAGCATCTGCCGGCGCAGCACGTGGAAATAATTGGCCGGGGTGGTGATGTTCGCTACCTGGATATTATCCTGCGCGCAAAGCTGCAGGAACCGTTCCAGCCGCGCCGAACTATGCTCCGGCCCCTGGCCTTCATAACCATGGGGCAGCAACATCACGAGACCGTTGGCGCGCAGCCATTTGGCTTCGCCCGAGGCAATGAACTGGTCGATCATGATCTGCGCGCCATTGGCGAAATCGCCAAATTGCGCTTCCCACAATACCAGGGTTTTCGGATCGGCACCGGCATAGCCATATTCAAAGCCAAGCACGCCATATTCGGAAAGCGGGCTGTCGAGCACTTCAAACCGGCCATGACGAACCGTGCTCAGTGGCACGTATTTTTCTTCAGTATCCTGATCGACCCATACGGCATGGCGCTGGGAAAAGGTCCCGCGCCCGCTGTCCTGGCCGGACAGGCGAATATTATAGCCTTCGGAGACCAGTGATCCGTACGCCAGCGCTTCGCCGGTTGCCCAGTCGAAATTCTCTTTCGTCTCGAACATCTTGGCTTTGGCGTCGAGAACCCGGCCGAGGGTCTTGTGAATGCGCAGACCTTCGGGAACCGTGGTCAATGTCCGGCCGAGACTGTCGAACAATTTCGCGTCGATCGCGGTTTCCGCATTGCGGCGCGCGGTTTCCGGATCGGCCGGAATATGCAGACCCTGCCAGCGACCACCGAACCAGTCGGCCTTGTCGGCCTTGTAGTCGGCCGCGGCCTGGAATTCGGTTTCGAGATGATCGGCAAAGGCGCTGCGGGTCTGGTCTCCCCAGTCCGCGTCGATCACGCCCTCCTCGACCAGCCGCGCTTCATAGAGCTTGCTGACCTTGGGGTGCTTCTTGATCGCTGCATACATGATCGGCTGGGTGAAGCTCGGTTCGTCACCTTCATTATGGCCAAAGCGGCGATAGCACCACATGTCGATCACGATATCCCGGCCGAAACGCTGGCGGAATTCCATCGCGATCTTGCAGGCGAAGGTCACCGCTTCGGGGTCATCGCCATTGACGTGGAAAATCGGTGCCTGCACGCCTTTGGCGACGTCCGACGGATAAGGCGAGGAACGCGCAAATTGCGGGCTGGTGGTAAAACCGATCTGGTTGTTGATCACGAAATGGATACAACCGCCGGTATTATAGCCGCGGATGCCGGAGAAGCCGAGGCATTCCCAGACGATACCCTGGCCGGCAAAGGCCGCATCACCGTGAATGAGCACCGGCAGGACCTGGTCATGCTTTTCCAGATCGTCGCGCGCAACCTGCTGGGCGCGGACCTTGCCAAGCACAACCGGGTCAACCGCTTCGAGATGCGACGGATTGGGCACGAGGCTCATATGGACGTTGATGCCGTCAAATTCGCGGTCGGTGGACGTGCCGAGATGATATTTCACATCGCCGGAGCCGCCGACATCTTCGGGGCTGGCGGAACCGCCATGGAATTCGTGAAAGATGACCTTGTAAGGCTTGGCCATCACATTCGCGAGAATGTTCAGACGGCCGCGATGGGCCATGCCATAGACAATGTCGCGGACACCGGACTGACCACCATATTTTATGATATTCTCCAGCGCCGGCAGCATCGATTCGCCGCCGTCGAGGCCGAAACGCTTGGTCCCGACATATTTCTTGCCGAGGAAATTTTCATATTCCTCGCCCTCGATTACCTTGTTGAGAATCGCCTTCTTGCCTTCCGGCGTGAAGTGGATCTCGGCATCCTTGCCCTCCATCCGCTCCTGCAGGAAGCGTCGTTCCTCGATATCGGATATATGCATATATTCGAGACCGACAGGCCCGCAATAATTGGCCCGCAGCACGGCTTCGATTTCGCGGATGGACGCGGTTTCAAAACCCAATACCCCGCCCAGGAAAATCGGCTTGTCCATCGATTCTGCGGTAAAGCCATGGAATTCGGGAGTCAGATCGGCCGGCTCTTCCAGCTTCGACAGGCCCAAAGGATCAAGATTGGCACCCAGATGCCCGCGCACCCGATAGGTACGGATCAACATCATCGCCCGGATGGAGTTTTCCGCCGCCTGAGCGACCTCTGCATCGGACATGGATTTGCCGGACTTCTCGACAGATGCCTTTATCTCGATGCCCATTTGCGTGGGATCCAGCGCGCTGTTCAGCTCGTCGGCATCATCAACCGGCCAATGCTTGCGCTGCCAGCTCGGGCCTTGCTCATGCTCTGAGCCGATAAAATCCTGATCTTCAAAACCCATAATATTTCCGTTCACCGTGCCCCTGCGAAGGCAGGGGCCCATCTCCAAATCTGTCGTCCGATCACAACCGCCTTTTGTTGCAACCAGGCTCGGCAGAGCGGAAACGCTATCAATCTGCTATGCCTGTCGTTTCCGTGATGGGCCCCTGCCTTCGCAGGGGAACCACAGGACGACGGCCAATTCACTTCACAATCTCGAACCAGAAATCCCGCCAATCAGGATTTCCTTCTTCAATCCGCCGGACCTTCCAGTCCCGCTTCCACTTCTTGACCTGCAATTCCCGCAACCGCGCATCATCCAGATCATCATAAGCTTCATACCAGACCAGCAGCTTGCAATCATGGTCCCTGGTAAAACCTTCGATCAGTCCGTTACGGTGCTGATAGGTTCGCTTGACCAAGTCGCTGGTTGATCCGGTATAAATCGCTCCATGTTTCCGGTTTGCCATGAAATAGACAAAGCCGGGTTTGTTCATCGTCGTTTCCTTTTTTGCGTGTACCTGCGAAGGCAGGTACCCATCTCCCGGAAGCGCCGCTTGCCACGATCAGGAGATGGACCCCTGCCTTCGCAGGGGCACATCATCTCCCGTCAAACTTAAACCAGCTCCTTCAACATCGCATCCAATGTCGTGCCCAGCTCACTCGGCGAAGGCGAAACCCGGATACCCGCTGCTTCCATCGCCGCGATCTTGTCTTCCGCGCCGCCCTGGCCACCGGACACAATAGCACCGGCATGGCCCATGCGGCGTCCCGGAGGCGCCGTAAGGCCAGCGATAAAGCCAACCATCGGCTTGGAACGGCCCTTCTTGGCTTCGTCGGCAATGAACTGCGCCGCTTCTTCTTCCGCGCTGCCGCCGATTTCACCGATCATGATGATCGACTTGGTTTCATCGTCAGCCAGGAACAGTTCCAGCACGTCGATGAAGTTGGTGCCGTTGACCGGGTCACCGCCGATGCCGACAGCCGTGGTCTGGCCGAGACCGACCGCCGTGGTCTGGTGAACGGCTTCATAGGTCAATGTACCAGAGCGCGAGACCACGCCGACCGAACCCTTCTGGAAGATGCTGCCAGGCATGATGCCGATCTTGCATTCATCAGGAGTCAATACGCCGGGGCAGTTAGGCCCGATCAGGCGCGACTTGCTGCCCTGCAGCGCGCGTTTGACGCGGACCATGTCGAGAACAGGAACGCCCTCGGTAATCGCGACGATCAGTTCGATCTCGGCGTCAATCGCTTCAAGGATCGAGTCCGCTGCAAATGGCGGTGGAACATACACAACCGAGGCAGTCGCGCCGGTGGCGTCCTTGGCTTCCGCCACGGTGTTGTAGTTCGGCAGCCCGATATGGGTCGTGCCACCCTTGCCCGGCGTAACGCCCGCAACCATCTGCGTGCCATAAGCCAGGGCCTGTTCCGTATGGAACGTACCGGTATTGCCGGTCATGCCCTGGGTGATAACTTTGGTGTTTTTGTCGATTAAAATGCTCATATTTTCTTCTTTTCTAAAGGATAGGAAATGCTCAACTGTACTCGGTTGCCCGGTGTATATTTTATGACAAAAACCATCACCGTACCGGTTTGTCCGGCATCATTGGTAATCGCCCATTCCGGAGAATAGCGCTTGTTGGGCTTGCCGTTCTTCTTGAAAGCATCGGCGCTATTGGTTGGTCCGTAGCCAATCACTTTTTCAAATGCATCGAGAACATCTTGCCGTTCGGGTAGCGTGTTGACGTGAAATGCTGCATTGCATTGCGGGTTACGGGCGCTTGCAAATCCGCTAGTCTCGGATACAACCACTCCGTCTCCGTGCCAGATATTCAAGGAAACCGGCGGATTTTTCCCAGCGGGTACCACGACTTCATCATATGTCAGACCCAACGCATCTCCCGCGGTCTTCATGCTGTCTGTGCCATGGCTGGGTAAAAGGCATATATCCTTGAACAGGCTAGCCATTGCTTCTGCCGATTGGTCCTTAGGGATGGGCGCCGCGCCGCTACCACCGGCAAACTGGAACGTCATTAACCGCCCGCGATCATCCACCCAACTCGCACCATTTTGGGCGGCTGCAGGCATCGCGACCAAAACGGCGATGCCACATAGAAGCATCGGGAATTTTCTCGATATAATCATTTACCACTTACTTCCAGAATGATTAACGGGGAACGCGGCTTCTGATCCGCATAGATGGTCAGATAGACTTTATCCTTTTTGTGAGCGCCTTCGATTGTCCACTCTGACCGATATTTGTCGCCCTTGCCCTTTTTTTTCAGTGTTAGACCATCCACTTGAGTGATCTTTTCAGTTACCTCATCAGCGGATTGTTCGTCGGGCATTTCATATGCAACAATGCACCCGAACCCGGCCTTTTTATTCTCGCGCACCAGAAACTCCAGTTCGCCCAGTACGTAGGTTTCCATGGGCTTGCCACCGGAATAGGATGGAAGCGAACCAGCCTTTTCTGCGCCTAAGGTTGCGGTCAGTGTATTGCGGACATTAGCGGCGGTCCCGCCCCGGTTTTCCAGGCAAACAGTCTTGAATGCTTCGATCACATCGGTGGGTGATCCATTGTCGGTCACCTGCGCAAAAACGCCTGAAGAACCACCGATCAGGAAGGTCACCAAAAGGAACAATTGCCTGTTCATATCAAAGGCAACGCCTGTTCGGTATGGAACGTTCCAATATTGCCGACCATCCCTTGGGTGATGACCTTGGTGTTTTTGTCTGTAAATATGGACATTCGCGCTCCTTCAAGAAATCTCTAATGTGCTGTGAGTACGTGAATGGTGCGAGATTCTTTCTGACCCGACCCATATCTAAAAATTCGCCTCGGCTTTTTGGCATAATATCGCCGCATCAGAAAGCCCGACTGCTCGAAATAACCACCCTTGACCCTGGGGTCATCTGTAAGAGCTTGGTGGACCGCTTCAGAGTCTAAATCCCAAGCAATTACCTCACAATGATTAACCTTCTCCTTTTTCGGAATATTGTAAACCAAAATGGACAACATCAAGCCATCTTTGTCTACGGTCCAATAATTGCTTGGATAATAAGTGACATTTGGGGTGCCCCCGACTGTAATCATACTCTCATTGGACAAGGCTTCAGCATTGGTCACCGTCCATCCTTCCACCTCTGCAAGCTGCTGAACAGAAGCAGCATTCGCATGCGTGTCGATACAAATACGCAGAGCTTCGGCAGCGAACAGCGTCGAGTGATTTTGCTGATTCGCCCGAACTGGTGAAGCAAAAGCCAATGATATTGCGAGGGCAGGAACGGCAGCTCGAAGTGATATGCGGAGCACTATGCCAGACTCGGATCCAGCCCCTTACAAGCCGCCAGCAATTCCTTCACCGCGTCGACCGACACATCGAAATTGCCCTGCGCTTCCTCGCTCAGTTCGATCTCGATGATCTTCTCGACGCCGTCCTTGCCGATGATGCACGGCACGCCGACATAGAGATTGTCGACACCATATTCGCCCGTCAGATGCGCAGCGGCAGGCAGCACGCGGCGTTTGTCTTTCAGGAAGCTTTCCGCCATCATGATCGCGCTGGTCGCGGGGGCATAATATGCCGAGCCGTTGCCGAGCAACTGGACGATTTCGCCGCCGCCGGAGCGGGTGCGCTGGACGATCGCGTCGATATTTTCCTGCGTGGTCCAGCCCATCTTGATCAGATCGGGGATCGGGATGCCGGCGACTGTCGAATAAGCCGGAACCGGAACCATGGTATCGCCGTGGCCGCCGAGAACGAAGGCGGTGACATCTTCAACCGAGACGTTGAATTCGTCAGCCAGGAAGTGGCGGAAGCGGGCGCTGTCGAGCACGCCGGCCATGCCGACAACCTTGTTATGCGGCAGACCGGAAAATTCGCGCAAGGCCCAGACCATCGCGTCGAGCGGGTTGGTGATGCAGATGACGAATGCGTCCGGGGCGTGGGTCTTGATACCTTCGCCAACCGCCTTCATCACTTTCAGATTGATGCCGAGAAGATCGTCGCGGCTCATGCCGGGCTTGCGCGGCACGCCTGCGGTCACGATGATCACATCGGCGCCGGCGATATCGGCATAGTCGCTGGTGCCCTTGAGATTGGAGTCGAACCCGTCGACCGGAGCCGCCTGGCTCAGATCGAGCGCCTTGCCCGCTGGCATGCCCTCGGCAATATCAAACAGGACGACATCGCCCATTTCTCTGGAAGCTGCGAGGTGGGCGAGCGTGCCGCCGATCATGCCTGCGCCGATCAGCGCAATCTTGTTACGGGCCATGTGCGAAATTCTCCTAATATAGAGTCGAAAAGTAACTTGAGCGCAGGATTAGGCCCCTGTTCTGACAAATTCAACCGCAGAAAGCACCAATTTGACAGCTATCTTTGCAATTGGTTCGCAGTAGCATTAGTGGCGCGGCACTTACGTCATCCTGAACTTGTTTCACGACCCCGGGAGGGGGATCGCCGTTGGAGGTCCTGAAACGGGTTCAGGATGACGAAGAACAGCAAACATGCTTCCAATTCTTCCAAATTTTTGCGTTGCAAAGTGAAATTGAAATGCCATGATGGCGGCCTGACGTGCACAGCACGCGGACGATTTAGGAGAGACTATATGCTGACAAAAGGCGACGAATATCCGCTGCACCAGACGCCGGAACCGATGGCGCTATCGGGCGGAAACCGCAATTTCTACGACCGCTATTTCTTCAACGGCTATAGCGCAGACGGCAGCATCTTCTTCGCCGCAGCCCTCGGCGTCTATCCCCAGCTCGACATCATGGACGCCGCCTTTTGCGTCAGCGTTGACGGCAAGCAATATAATCTGCGCGCCTCGAAGAGAATGTCCAGCGAGCGGCTTGATCTGACGGTCGGGCCGATCACCGTCACGATAGTAGAGCCTCTTCAAAAGCTTAGACTGGTCGTTGCCGGCAATGACAGCCCGATCACCGCAGACATTACACTCACCGCCCGCCACCAGCCGATCGAGGAACCCCGCTTCATCCGCCGCGAAGGCCCGCGGCTGATGATGGACTATACCCGAATGACGCAGAACGGCGACTGGTCAGGCACAATCACCGTCGAAGGTCGGGACGTCGATATCGCCAGTTGCCGCGGCACCCGCGACCGGAGCTGGGGCATCAGACAGGTCGGAGCATCCGAATCGCAGCCACCGCCAGCGGGCGAATTCCCGCAATTCTGGTGGCTCTGGACCCCGCTCAATTTCGATGACCATGCCTGTTTCTTCCACAGCAATGACGATGGTGACGGCCTCCCTTGGAACCGGCGGGGTGTGGTCGATACAATCACCGGAACGGCCGAAGAGTTCGAACCGAAGGCGATCGATCTCAGCTATCACAGCGGTTCCCGCCGCATCAAACAGGTGGCGCTCGAAACCGGCACCGGGTCGCTCTCGATCACACCACGCACAGGCGATGCCGCTCGGACATTCTATATGGCCGGCCTCGGCTATCTCCATCCTGTCTGGGGCCACGGTATGGATCACGGCGACCTGGAGGTCGCGCATGATATCATCACTCTCGACCCCGCACCGGCAATCGATATTACCACCATCCATATCCAGGCGCTCAGCGATGCGGTGCTCACCGTCGATGGCCGGGAGCATCGCGGCATTGGCGTGGTCGAACAGCTGTTCATCGGCCCACACGCAACCAGCGGCCTGGCGGGCATCATGGACCCTGCTGCATGAGCCGCCGCTTTCCCGTGCGTCCCGAAGAATTCGAGACCGCTTTCATCGAGCAGGTGTTCGGCGCCACTCCCGGCTCGCTCAAATCGCTGACTCATGAACCGGTCGGCACGGGCCAGGTTTGCGACAGCTACCGCTTCACTTGCGACTGGTCCGGTGGTGATCATCCGGCGACCTTCATCGCCAAATGCCCCAGCGCCGACCCGGTCAGCCGGGGCGCCGCCGCCATCTTCCATCTCTATGATATGGAAGTCGGCTGGTACCGGGATGTTGCCGACGATTGCGGCGCGCTCTGTCCGAAATCCTATCACGCCGATATCGCCGAGAACGAGCAGGAATTTGTGCTCCTTCTCGAAGACATGGCACCCGCTTCGCAAGGTGATCAACTGGCAGGCGCTTCGTTGTTTCAAGTGGAGACAACATTGGTGGAGGCCGCCGCCCTCCATAATTTTCAACCGGCCAGCGGGTTTGACAACCTGGAATGGCTGAATCATGGCACCGGCAACAGCCAGTTTCTCGAGACCAGCTTGCCCGCCGGCTATCCAGTCTTTCGCGAGCGATTCTCCGCCTTGCTTTCGCCCGAGATATTGGACCTCGGTCAGCAACTGGTTGACCGTATCGATTCCTATATTGCGCATGAACCGCCGGAATTGACCGTCACCCACGGGGATATGCGACTCGACAATATCCTGTTCCATGCCGATGGCCAGATTGCGGCGCTGGTCGACTGGCAAACCTGCTCTCTCGGTAACCCGGCCAATGATGTGGCTTATCTGATCGGAACCAGTTTCGCCGATCCGGCCGAACGGCGCGAACAGGAGGAAAAACTGGTCGAAACCTATTTGTCAAACCGGTCGAATTCGCCCGCTTTTGACCAATTCTGGACCGAATATCGCCGCCATGCCTTTTCCGGTTTCATCATGGCCATCAACGCTTCACTGCATGTCGAACAGACAGAACGCGGCGACAGAATGTTCGCAGCAATGGCGGAGAGACCAGCACAAATGGCGATCGATCTGGACAGTTTAAGCCTGCTCTAGACCGCAGCCCCGTGACCCAGAGCAAGATAGTCATCCGATTGCATCTCGAGCAACCGCGATGCGGTGCGTTCAAACTCGAAGGAACCATCCCCTTCCGGATATAGCGAATCCGGCTCGGCATCGGCGCTGGCCAGCAGCTTGACCCGATATTCGTAGAGCGCGTCAATCAGCGTGACAAAGCGCGCCGCCTCGTTGCGATTTTCCTTGGAGAGAACCGGAATTCCCACGATGATCACGCTGTGATAATGGCGGGCAATCGCCAGATAATCCTGCGCACCCCGGGCTTCTGCACAAAGCCGTTTGAAAGAGAAAACGCCGACGCCCTTGAGCGATTTCGGTACGGTCAGCATCCGTCCGCCCTGCACTTCAATTTCGGCCGACGGCACATGAGCGCGGTCCTCGGGCGGATAATCGGTCAGGCGGAAGAAGGCTTCGCTCAACGCCTTTGTTGCCGCCTCGCCATTGGGTACATGCCAGAGATCAACGTCGCCCAGCCGCTCGCGCCGGTAATCGGTCGGGCCGTTAAGCGAAATCACATCAAGCCTGGTCTTGAGAAGATCGATAAACGGCAGAAAATGCTCGCGATTGAGACCGTCCTTGTACAGATCATCGGGCGGGCGGTTTGACGTGGTGACAATCGTTACCCCCGCCTCGACCAGCCCGGTGAAAAGCCGCGACATGATCATCGCGTCGGCACTGTTATTCACCACCATTTCGTCAAAAGCGAGAAAGCGCGCTTCGCCTGCCAGAGCCTTGGCCACCGGGATAACCGGATCGCCCTGCTCCTTCTTTCGCTCTTCATTGAGCCGTGCGTGCACATCGAGCATGAATTCGTGGAAATGCGCGCGTTTTTTGCGATGAATGTCGAGACTATTGTAGAACAAGTCCATCAGCATCGACTTGCCGCGCCCGACCCCGCCCCACATATAGACACCCTGCGGTGCGTGCGGCTTCTTGCCGAATGCGCGCCATAATATGCTGCCCCGTGGCGGCACGGCTTCCAGCTCCTTTTGCAAACGGGCCAGCCTTTTGGCACAAGCTTCCTGGTCGGGGTCTGGTTTCAGTTCCCCCTGCGCGATCAAAGCCAGATAGCGCTGGTAGAAAGAACTCATTTCAAGTCCGTTTTCTGGCGCGGTGCCTTTTTCACGATGGCGGTGAATGAGGCCATATTATCCTCGCCATTCTCGCCCTGCACAACCAGCCCGCGCATGAACAAAAAGCGCCCCGTTTCGCGCGTAATCTCTACCTGTGCCTCGAGCGGTTCGTCCATCCGTGCAGAGCCAAGGAAATGCGTCTGCAATTCCAGTGTCACAGCATAGCCGGACGGACCGAGTTCCAGCACCCGCATTGCGGCAAACAGCGAACAGTCGATAAAGCCCATCATCGTTCCGCCATGGACCGCATCACCAAGATTGCGGTGCTTGCGTTCGGGAAACATGCGGACTCGAGCGACTTCATCGCCCAATCCGTCGCCACCGCGCCGTACAACCATTTTTCCTAGAAAACTATTATAGCAATCCGGATCATTCAGCTGCCATCTGTTCCAACCCGGATAGTCCGGATCAGGATCGCTGATGATGAAATTACGCTCGGCTTCGGTCATGAACTGGCGTCTGCGTCCGAATCAGATTTCGCGCGAAGCGGTCATCTTCTTGATTTCAGCAATCGCCTTGGCCGGAGACAGACCCTTGGGGCAGGCGTTGGCGCAATTCATGATCGTGTGGCAGCGATAGAGCCGGAACGGATCTTCCAGTTCGTCAAGCCGTTCGCCGGTCATTTCATCGCGGCTGTCGGCGAGCCAGCGATAGGCCTGCAACAGAATCGCTGGGCCAAGGAACTTGTCGCTGTTCCACCAATAGCTCGGGCAACTGGTCTGGCAACAAGCGCACAAGATACACTCATAAAGCCCGTCGAGCTTATTCCGATCTTCCGGCGACTGCAGCCTTTCCTTGCCCGATGGCGTCGGTGTAACCGTTTTCAGCCAAGGCTGGATAGAAGCATATTGCGCGTAGAAATGGGTAAAGTCAGGGACCAGATCCTTGATCACTTCCATATGCGGCAGCGGAGTGATGGTCACCTTGTTCCCGCAATCTTCAATTGCAGTGGTGCAGGCCAGGCCATTTTTGCCGTTGATATTCATTGCGCAGGACCCGCAAATGCCTTCGCGGCACGAGCGGCGGAAGGTCAAAGTAGCGTCCTGCTCCGACTTCATTTTGATCAGCGCATCGAGCACCATCGGCCCGCATTCGTCCGTGTCGATTTCGAACGTGTCATAGTGCGGGTTCTCGCCTTTGTCCGGATCGTAGCGATAGACTTTAAATGGGCGCTTTTTTCCGCCGGTCAGCGCCTGATGCAATTCACCGGTTTTGCGGATCTTGCTATTCTTGGGGAGCGTAAAAGTAGCCATGTCTATCGGATTCCCTTGTTCTGCGGATCGGCATAACCAAGAAGTGCTGCTTTCTCAACCGTTTTGCACTGCAAAAAAGACTAGTCGGCTTCCGATTCATGCAATCACTTGTGGCGCTCGAAAAATGCGACCATGTCATCCAGTACCGGAGCCTTGTGACGAAATGGCTTGGCCAGCGCCATCATGATCTCGAGATGGTCGACATCGGGATATTCAACATATTCAGCGTCACCGCCTGCCGCGAGGATTTTATCGCGCAAAATCTTGCTGTTGCGTGGTTTGACCTGCGTATCATTTGTACCGCTAGACAGCCACAGCGGCGGAGCATCGGACCGGACGAAATTGACTGGCTGTGTCATCTCCGGTTCGGGATACTCGCCAAAGCTCTGCTTGGTGGTTTCAGAATCAAACGGATAAAAGTCATACGGCCCGGCCAGCGCCGCCACGCCTCTGATCAGATCCGGCGATTTACCCTCGCGCCCTAGCCATTGTCGGTCGAGCGCCAGCATCATTACATTATAGGCACCGGCAGATTGCCCGGAGAGGAATATCCGCGCTGGGTCACCCCCAAGCGCCTCAATATTGTCGTCCACCCATGCGAGCGCCTTGGCGCTGTCTTCAAGAAAACCGGGGAAACGGGTATCGGGAAACAACCGGTAATCCGGCAGCACCACCATATAGCCACGATTGGCCAGCGCCCGACCGGTGAACGCATATTGATCCTTCGCGCCGTCGCGCCAGCCGCCGCCATAGATGAAAACGACAACGGGAAGTGGCTCGGTTGCAGCTGTTTTGGGAGTCCAGATATTGAGCCCTAGGCCGAGCGTCTCGTCATAAACCTGATCCTGCACGAGCAGCTGTGAATCGCTGTCGCCCGGGATGACATTATTGACCATATCCAGTTGCTTGGGGCCCGGCTGCGCAAAGAACCACCATGCAAAGCCGCCGCAAGCGAGGAGCAGCATTCCGATGATGACGAGCCATTTCATAGACTGAGCCTTAGCCAGCCGCTCAGGCGCTGGCAATGGCGCCAATCGATTGGCTGATCGTGGTCCGGGACGGCATCGGATATGCAAGGCCGTTGGCAGGCGGGCTTTGCTTTATACGATCGCGTTGAGCCCCTGCGGACGGGTAATTCACAAAGCCGCTCAGCAATAGAGAGATAGAATATGCGGGATTTTGCGATAGGAAGAAGCGCATCCGTCTTATCATGAACGGGAAAAGTTGAAATCTGTGACGCGAAACATGTTCTCCAGATGGTTCAGCAACAACGATTCGCTTGTCCGCGTGGTTCGCAACAGCAGCGGGCTGTTTTCCGCCAAAGGCGTGGGTGCGGTCCTGAGCATTTTCTATCTCGCGATATTGATCAGTATCATATTGTTCGTCTTAAGCCGGACAGTAATCAGCAAACCCCGACAACCCGCTCCAAAATCCCGCAAGCCATAAAAAAAGGCGACCCGCAGGCCGCCTTTTTCGCAATTTGATGTGGTTTCGATTAACGCTTGGAGAACTGGAAGCTCTTACGCGCTTTTGCCTTACCATATTTCTTCCGCTCGACCTTACGGCTGTCGCGGGTCAGGAAGCCTTCTGCCTTGACCGCTGACCGCAGAGCCGGCTCATATTTGGTCAACGCTTGCGAAATACCGTGCTTGACCGCACCAGCCTGTCCCGAGAGGCCGCCGCCTTTAACGGTGACGACGACGTCATATTGACCTTCACGTTCGGTGATCGCGAAAACCTGATTGAGCACCAGACGCAGGGTCGGGCGAGCAAAATAGGTTTCCTGATCGCGGCCATTGACCGTGATCGTGCCTTTGCCAGGCTTCAGCCATACGCGGGCAACTGCGTCCTTCCGGCGACCGGTCGCATAAGCACGACCGAATTTGTCCAGCTCCTGCTCACGCAAAGGCATGGTGGAGACGGGTGGCTCAACGGCTACAGTTTCGGCATCCGCGTCAGCAGCAACTGGTGCATCGACTACGGCTGGACCGGCGATATCTTTAAGATCAGCGAGATCGGTTTTTACGTCAGACATTATGCGCCCACCTTATTCTTACGGTTCATCGAAGCGACGTCGAGCGCCACCGGGTTCTGGCCGTTATACGGATGCTCGGTGCCAGCAAAAACGTGCAATGCACGCATCTGGGCGAAACCAAGTGGACCCTTCGGGATCATCCGCTCGACAGCTTTTTCCATAACGCGCTCGGGGAAACGACCTTCGAGGATCTTTTCCGCCGTCGTGCCGCTGATGCCGCCGGGATGGCCGGAGTGCTTGTAATAGGTTTTCTGCTTGGTCTTGTTGCCGGTGAACTTCACCTTCTCGGCGTTGATCACGATGACATGATCACCGCAATCTACGTGAGGGGTGTAGCTCGGCTTATGCTTGCCGCGCAGGAGGTTGGCGATGATCGATGCAACCCGGCCAACGACCAGATCTTCGGCATCAATGATATGCCATTTCTTTTCGACATCAGCTGGCTTGGCCGACTGTGTCTGTTTGGTGATACCCTTCATGGGGTGGCTCCTTCTTGGAGAGTGAGATTCAAAAATAACAAAAGCCGGACACGAGGATCCGGCCGACTGCGGCGCTATTGGCGCTGTTTTTTCTGCAAGTCAAGCGAAAGCGGGGCTTTGCTAGCGGGTATAATGCTACCGCTAGTAGTTTTCGCCCTCTCACGCACCTTATGCTCAACGCTGTTGGGCAACCGGTGAATGATAGCCCAGATTTATAAAGTCAGCGACAAGGAAGCGCTCATTGTGGCGTACGACCAATCAGATGTACGCCCCAGACCGTCGATGCAACAACCAGCGCACCCACCGCCTGATGCAATACCGCCAGATGGATATCGATGCCGGTCATCACCGTTGCGATGCCGAACAGTATCTGGCTGCCGAAAGCGATGTGGATCGCAATGGAAGCGCGGCGATCAATGGGCCGGGCTTTCCGCGCGAGAAAGACAAGGAAGCCGACCACAACCCAGGCCCACCAGCGGTGGATGAAGTGGATCAGATAGGGATCATTATTAAGCGCATTCCAGATGCCGCTACCCCAGTTGATCCCACCAGGGACGAAATAGTCGTTCATCAGCGGCCAAGTGCTCGACACATAGCCAGCATCCAGACCCGCAGTATAAGCGCCAAACAGCAACTGGAAAAAAAGAACCGCCAACACCGCCAAGCCAAGCCCGGTCATCCGAGCCGGCTTTATGTTGCCAGCAGACAACTGGCGCAGATCAAGCGCCGTCCAGACCAGACCGCCGAGAATGAACAACGCGGTGAGCAAATGTACAGCCAACCGGAAATGGCTGACATCCGTCCGTTCGCTCAGGCCGGAACTGACCATCCACCAGCCGATCGTGCCCTGCAGCCCGCCGAGCGCGAGCAAAGCCACCAGCCGCCAGCCATATCCCGACGGGATCGCCCGCTTCATCGCAAACCACAGCAGCGGTAGCGCAAAGGCCACGCCAATCAACCGCCCGAGCAGCCGGTGCACCCATTCCCAGAAATAGATATATTTGAAATCCGCCAACGTCATGCCAGCCGGACCGTTGATCTCCAGATATTCGGGGATCTGCTGATATTTTGTGAATTCCGACAACCAGTCCGCTTCACTCATCGGTGGCAACGCACCGGTCACCGGCTTCCACTCGGTTATCGACAGCCCCGATTCGGTCAGCCGGGTGATACCGCCGACGACAACCATGATGAACACCAGAAAGGCGACGGAATAGAGCCAGTTGGAAATGGCGATGGGCCGGGGGCGTGCCACGCCTGTCGGCGGGTTCAAGGCGATCGGATCGGTCATTGGCCGCTATTTGCGATCAAAACCATGGCCTGACAACCAGAAACAAGGGAACCAACCGCAAAAAGCCGGAAATATCCGACCATATCAGAAATGATATGTTGTATCTTAACAAGCTTCTTCCTATATCCAGCGCACGCAACCAACAAGTGAGACAGTGAGTCGTGTTTACGACAGCGAAATTTTGGGACAGAAACGGTCTGATGGTCAGCGATGGCCTGTGGGACCGTATCGCCGTGCTCATTTCCGGCCTGTGTCTTGCGCATTGTGTCGCAACCATTGCCTTTGTCGCCCTCCTGTCTTCTGCGGGCGGCATGTTTCTCAATCCACTGTTCCATGAAATTGGCCTGGGGATAGCCATTGCGCTCGGTTTTTTTGCTCTGGGACGCGGCGTGCTGGACCACGGCTATATCATGCCGGTTGCTATCGGCAGTCTGGGGCTGGGAATGATGATGGGCGCGATCACGCTTGGTCATGAAAGCGGACATGATGGCCGCGAAGTCCTGTATACCATGCTGGGCGTCGGTTTGCTCGCGCTGGCCCATGACCTGAACTACCGCGCCACCCATTAATCTGCTCCCCATTGCCCTCGCGGCGAAACATCCCTAAATTACCCTTATGGGAAAACATGATCATCATGAGCATCACGGCGAATCTTTAGCCGACGCCGCGCGCGCCAATCTGGAAAAATCCGGAGAGAAATGGACGAATACGAGAGCCGCTATTTTTGAGGCGCTCGCCGGATTCTCTCGCCCGGCATCAGCATATGACATTGCCGAACTTGTTTCTGCCGCGCGCGGTAAACGCGTTGCACCGAATAGTGTCTACCGGATACTCGACCTGTTCGTAGCGAATAATCTCGCCATGCGGATCGAAAGCGCCAATGCCTATCTCGCCAACAGCCACCCTGGCTGCGAGCACGACTGTATTTTCCTGGTCTGCGACAGCTGCGGAGAGGCAACCCATATTGATGACGACCCCCTGTCCCAGCAAGTGCGCAAAGTAGCAAAAAGTCAAGGCTTCAACTCCATCCGCCCGGTGATCGAGGTGCGCGGCATTTGCCAGAAATGCAGTTGATCCAATCCGATTGTCAGCAAATGTTAACAAGCAGCCTGCTGAAAGTTCGACAGAGCATCGCGATGCCGTTAGAACTGGAAACAAACAGGGAGTGAATATGCCAGTTTCGAATACACCATTGCTGGATGATGTCTCCTTTCCAGCCGATCTGCGCAAATTAAAGCCCACGCAGCTCCGCCAGTTTGCCGATGAACTGCGCTCCGAAGTGATTGACACCGTATCCACAACCGGCGGCCATCTCGGCGCTGGCCTAGGCGTTGTCGAGCTTACAACCGCGATCCATTATGTCTTTAATACGCCGGAAGACCGCTTGATCTGGGATGTCGGCCACCAATGCTATCCGCACAAGATCATTACCGGTCGCCGCGACCGAATCCGTACCCTGCGCCAGGGTGGCGGCCTCTCCGGCTTTACCAAGCGCTCGGAAAGCGAATATGATCCCTTTGGCGCGGCGCATAGCTCGACCTCGATCAGCGCTGCTCTCGGCTTCGCGATTGCCAACAAACTGAACGACAAGCCGGGACGCGGCATTGCCGTCATCGGCGACGGCGCGATGAGCGCCGGCATGGCCTATGAAGCGATGAATAACGCTGCGGCAGCCGGCGACCGGCTGGTTGTTATTCTCAATGACAATGACATGTCGATCGCGCCGCCAGTCGGCGGGCTTTCAGCTTATCTCGCCCGGATCGTATCCTCTCGGGAATTTCTCGGCGTCCGCCAGCTGGCGCGACGTATCGCCAGAAAACTGCCCAAGCCGCTGCATGACGCGGCGCGCAAGACCGACGAATATGCCCGCGGCATGACCATGGGCGGGACATTGTTCGAGGAACTGGGCTTCTATTATGTGGGTCCGATTGACGGCCATAATCTCGAGCATCTTATCCCGGTTCTGGAAAATGTTCGCGATGCGGCTGAAGGACCTTGCCTGATCCATGTCGTCACCGAAAAGGGCAAAGGCTATAAATTTGCCGAGGAAGCCGCCGACAAATATCACGGTGTCGCCCAGTTTGACGTTGTGTCTGGCAAGCAGAACAAGGGCCCTGGCGGCGGACCGCCCGCCTATCAGAATGTATTTGGTGAAACGCTGGCCAAGCTGGCCGACAGCGATTCGCGCATTTGCGCGATCACCGCAGCCATGCCGTCGGGCACCGGGGTCGACAAATTTGCCAAGGCGCATCCCGACAAGGCCTTTGATGTCGGCATCGCCGAACAGCATGGCGTAACCTTCGCCGCCGGTCTCGCGGCGCAGGGTATGCGGCCCTTTTGCGCGATCTACTCCACCTTTCTGCAGCGCGCTTATGACCAAGTCGTCCACGACGTGGCGATCCAGAATCTGCCGGTACGCTTTGCTATCGATCGCGCCGGTCTGGTCGGTGCGGATGGCAGTACCCATGCCGGATCTTTCGATGTCACCTATCTGGCGACACTGCCTAATTTCGTTGTGATGGCCGCAGCCGATGAGGCCGAACTGGCCCATATGACCTATACTGCAGCCTTGCACGACAGCGGTCCGATCGCCTTTCGCTACCCGCGCGGCAACGGCACCGGTGTCCCGATTCCGGAAAAACTCAAACAGCTGGAAATCGGCAAGGGCAGAATCGTCAAACAGGGCACAAAGGTCGCGATTCTGTCGCTCGGCGCCCGGCTCGAAGAAGCCAAGAAGGCAGCAGAGCGGCTCGAGGCCAAGGGGCTCAGCACAACCGTCGCCGACTTGCGCTTTGCCAAGCCGCTTGATGAAGAACTGATCCGCAAATTGCTTACCACCCATGAAGTTGCAGTGACGGTCGAGGAAGCATCCGTTGGCGGCCTCGGCGCGCATGTCCTGACCTATGCTTCCGATAATGGCCTCACCGATGCAGGCCTGAAAATCCGCACTATGCGCTTGCCGGACGTGTTTCAGGATCAGGACAAGCCGGACGTGCAATATGCCGAAGCAGGCCTTGATGCCGATGGTATTGTCGATACGGTGCTCAAGGCGCTGCGGCACAATAGCGCAAATGTCGAAGATCAAGGGGCAAGGGCCTAGCCCATATTGCTGCTTGTGATTGCCGGAAACGGTCTTTAGGCGATTGCGACATGCCACCCGAACTCTCCCATATCGATCACTGGATTTTTGATCTCGATAACGTGCTCTATCCAGTCGAGTGCGATCTGTTTGCGCTGATTGATATCAGGATGGGCGAATATATCGCTCAGGCTCTTGATTGTGATCTGGTCGAAGCACGAAAAATCCAGAAGGGCTTTTTCCATGATCACGGCACGACGCTGGCCGGGCTGATGCACCATCATGGGACCGACCCGACGGATTTTCTGGATTTTGTCCATGATATCGAGATGGACAGGCTCACCCCGGCGCCCTTGGTGCGAGCGGCGATCGAAGCGTTGCCCGGCGAGAAGCTCGTTTTCACCAATGCCGACAGACCCTATGCCCAAAAAGTACTGGAGAGACGGGGCTTTGATGGCCTGTTCCACCAGATGCACGATATCCACGACACCGGCCTCATCCCCAAGCCGCAGGACGGCGCCTATCACAGCATGATCACCGCCACCGGCATCGACCCCGCTCGCGCGCTATTTGTCGAAGATACGGCGCGCAATTTGCGTCCAGCGAAAGACTTGGGCATGACGACAGTATGGATCAACACCGGCGCAGAATGGGCTGGTCGCGAGCATGATCCGGCCTATATTGACCACGAGATTACCGATCTGGAAAGCTGGGTCACCGGCCTCCACAAAGCGAAGGAAGAAACACCGACATGACCGCAGCATTGCAGACCATCATCGACGACGCCTGGGACAAACGTGAGTCTCTCGGCCTGACAACGCAGGGCGAGGTCCGCGAAGCCGTGGATGCAGCGCTCGCCATGCTCGACAATGGCAGCGGCAGGGTCGCCGAGAAAAAAGACGGTCAGTGGGTGGTCAATCAGTGGCTGAAAAAAGCAGTGCTACTCTCCTTCCGGCTCAACGATAACAAACTGATCGACGGACCAGGTGGCGCCAATCACTGGGACAAGGTGCCCAGCAAATTTGCCGGCTGGGGTGAAAACCGTTTCCGCGAAGCAGGTTTCCGTTCCGTGCCGGGCTCGATCGTCCGTCAGGGCGCACATATCGGCCGCGGCGTCGTTCTGATGCCGAGCTTTGTCAATATCGGCGCCTTTGTCGATGAAGGCAGCATGATCGACGGCTGGGCCACGGTCGGCAGTTGCGCTCAGATCGGCAAGAATGTCCATATTTCGGGCGGTGCCGGCATCGGCGGCGTGCTTGAACCCTTGCAGGCTGGCCCGGTGATTATCGAAGACGGCGCGTTTATCGGCGCACGATCGGAAGTCGCCGAAGGCGTCCGGGTGGGCGAAGGCGCAGTGCTCTCCATGGGTGTCTATCTCGGTGCTTCCACCAAGATTGTCGACCGCGACACGGGCAAAATCTGGATCGGCGAAGTGCCGCCTTATGCCGTCGTCGTTCCGGGAACCTTGCCGCCAAAGATCAATGTTGATGGCGCACCGCAACCGTCGCTCTATTGCGCCGTGATCGTCAAGACGGTCGATGCGCAGACCCGGTCCAAGACCGGCATCAACGAATTGCTGCGCGACTGATGGCGACCGGGGTGGATCAGGTGAAGGTTACGCTGGAGCCGAATGACCACCCCTATCGCAACGGTGCCTGGACCCCGGTTTTCGAGGAACTCTACACAGATGATCTCGAAATAATCGGGACCATCCCAGCCGACATTGACGGGCTTTACGTCCGCAATACCGAAAACCCGGTGCACGACAGCATCGGCCGCTATCATCCCTTCGACGGCGACGGGATGATCCACACGATTCGCTTGCAAAATGGCAGGGCGACCTATCGCAACCGCTTTGTCCGGACCAAGGGTTTCGAGGCCGAACAGATAGAAGGCGAACCTTTGTGGGTCGGGATCATGGGCAAGCCCGACGATTCCAAGCGCAGCGGTTGGGGTGCGCATGGCAGCGTCAAGGACAGCAGCTCGACCGATGTCGTGGTCCACGCCGGTGCAATTCTCTCGACATTCTACCAATGCGGCGAAGGCTATAGACTCGATCCGGAAAGCCTCGAAACTTTGGGCACAGCAGACTGGGTGCCGGAAGACGGCATTTCCGCGCATCCGAAGGTCGACGAGGCCACCGGCGAATTGCTGTTCTTCAACTATTCGACTAAGGCACCTTATCTTCATTATGGCGTGGTCGGGCCGGATAATCAGCTCAAGCATTTCATTCCCGTCCCCCTCCTGGGCCCGCGTCTGCCTCATGATATGGCGTTCACCGAGAATTTCGCGATTTTCAACGACTGCCCGCTCTACTGGAAGCCGGAATTGATCGAACGGAATCTCTATATACCTGCCTATCATCCCGATGAGCCGACCCGCTTCGGCATCATCCCGCGCATGGGCCAGCCCGAGGATATCAAATGGTTCGACGCAAAGCCGACCTATGTGCTCCACTGGTCCAATGCTTATGAGGATGGCGATGAAGTCGTCCTCGACGGCTATTTCCAGAATGATCCCGTGCCACCGCCGTTAACCGATTTCCCGGCTGGCTATGAGAGCATGGGCGCGAGCATCGACCTGCACAGCTTCAAACCCGAGCTGCATCGCTGGCGTTTCAATATGAAAACCGGCGAGACCAAAGAAGAAACATTGTTCAACGACTATCCGGTCGAATTCGGGATGATCAACCAGCAGATTGCTGGCCAGCCCTATCGCTATGTCTATAGCGTCACTGGCGAGCCGGGCTGGTTCCTGTTCAACGGGCTGACCAAACATGATCTGGAGGCCGGCACGGCAGAACATCTGAGTTTTGGTGAGCAACGCTTCGGGTCCGAGGCGCCTTTCATTCCGCGCGCCAACGCGCAGTCGGAAGATGACGGCTATCTGATCAGCTTCATCACCGACATGGCGCAGGACCGGTCGGAATGTATCATCCTCGATGCACAGAATATTTCGGCAGGACCGGTTTGTACGATCATTTTGCCGCACCGGATATCGAGTGGCACTCATGCAACCTGGGCTTCGGCGGAGCAATTAAGGTAACACGTCATGCCAGCGAAGGTTGGCACCCAACCCAATATCGCGATTCAAACTGCGCTTGGTTTGGGCCCCAGCCTTCGCTGGGGCGACAAATTAGTCAAACAACTCTCCGCCCACTTCTTTCCCGGCAGGCGGCGTTAGTCCGAGATGCTGCCACCCGCGATCATTGAGCGTCCGGCCGCGGGCCGTCCGGGCGATCAGGCCGAGCTGGATCAGATAGGGCTCGATAACTTCCTCAACCGTGTCACGCGGTTCGGACAGACCTGCCGCCAGCGTTTCCACGCCAACCGGGCCGCCTTTGTAGACATCAGCAATCATGAAGAGATAGCGCCGGTCCATAGCGTCGAGGCCGATGCTGTCGACCTCCAGACGGACCAGCGATTCATCAGCGATTTTCCGGTCGACAAGTCTGGTTCCGGCAACATTGGCAAAATCCCGAACCCGGCGGAGCAGGCGACCCGCGATACGCGGCGTGCCCCGCGCGCGGCGCGCCACTTCGGTGGCACCGTCAGGGGCAATATCAAGATCAAGCAAACGCGCGGCGCGGTGAACGACTTTTTCCAGTTCCTCGGTCGAGTAGAAATTGAGCCGCACCGGAATGCCGAAACGATCGCGCAACGGCGTGGTCAGCAGACCCTGACGGGTGGTCGCGCCGATCAGGGTGAAAGCGGGCAGATCAATCCGCACCGAACGCGCCGACGGGCCTTCACCGATGATCAGATCGAGCGCGCGGTCTTCCATCGCCGGATAGAGCACTTCCTCGACCACCGGATTGAGCCGGTGAATCTCGTCGATAAACAGGACATCGCCTTCTTCGAGATTGGTCAGCAGCGCTGCAAGATCGCCAGACTTGGCGATGACCGGCCCCGACGTAGCGCGAAAACCAACCCCTAGTTCGCGCGCAATGATCTGCGCCAGCGTGGTCTTGCCCAGACCGGGAGGGCCAAAGAACAGCACATGATCGAGCGCCTCGCTACGCCCCTTGGCCGCCTCGATAAACACTCGCAAATTGCCGCGCGCCGCCTCCTGCCCGATAAATTCGTCGAGCGTTTTCGGGCGCAGGGCCGCGTCGATGTCTTCCGGCTGGCGCTGCGGCGTAAGATGCGGATTGTCAGTAACGGCCAATACCCCTGAATGCGTCACCCTGAACTTGTTTCAGGGTCCATGGTGCGTCCATATACCGCCCGTGCGACAAACGAAACAACCCTGCGTCTACATACTCGCCGGCCAGCCCTACGGCACGTTGTACATCGGCGTAACATCGAACCTGATCCAGCGCCTTTACCAGCATCGCAACAAACTGACGCCCGGGTATACCTCCAAATATGCGGTGTATCGCCTTGTCCGATTTGAGATGTTCGACGACATGAACAGCGCGATCACGCGAGAGAAACAACTGAAAAACTGGCATCGCCAATGGAAAATTAATCTGATCGAATCGGAAAACCCGCAATGGGTCGATCTGGCGGTAAATCTCGGTCTGCCCCCGATAGGCGACTGATAGCATACAACCACCGTCATGCTGAACTCGTTTCAGCATCCATCCCGCCCTAATCAAAGCCTGCGAGCGTGGAGAAATGGACCCTGAAACAAGTTCAGGGTGACGAGGTGTATGTTCTGGGAATTGGAGGCGGTCAAGGTCGGTCATTATCGTTCCCACAGTTTGCACAGAACATATTAGGCGAGAAGCTGAAATCGTTGCCTTGATATCCATTTTCCGGAAAATCATTAAATATCGAGTGGTTACATGATGAACATTCTGTGAAACGAAAATATCGAAAAATAAAATAGGTCAATGTCGGTACAGGAAATTCCCATCGACCGAATGGGCTAATCAGCGGCATGATGAATATAAACGCTACTAAAAACACCATTTCAAAACCAAAGTGGAACAAAGCAAAAAATAGCGACACTGTGAGTCCAAATTCAAATAATCGCATCAACCAACAAATTTTGAACTTCGAAAACAGGTGAAGGCTCACCGCGCCGCCTTCTTCAGCGCCAGCCTGACCAGCGCATCCAGTGTCGCGCCATCCCCCGCCTCGGCATCCGCTGCCGCCACCGCAGCGCTCGCATCCGCCGGTTTGAAGCCGAGATTTTGCAACGCGCTGACCGCATCGGCGCTGTTGTTCGAGGGGGCGTGCACCGTGCCGCCTGCTCCGATAATCGGATCGGTCGCGATGCCGCCGACCTTGTCCTTCAATTCATTGACAATCCGCAGCGCAAGTTTCGGCCCGACGCCATTGGCGCGGCTGACCATTGCCTTGTCGCCCATTGCTATGGCGCGCGAAATTTCTCCCGGTTCCAGCGCCGACAATATCGCCAGCGCCACCTTGCCGCCGACGCCCTGCACCGAGATCAGCAGCCGGAACCAGTCGCGCTCCGAGCCGCTGGCAAAGCCCATCAGCCGCATGTCGGTCTCGCTGACCTGCATCTCGGTATAGATCGTCGCACCATCGCCCTTGCCGCCAATCGCACCGATGGTGCGCGACGAGCAGAAAACCAGATAGCCGACGCCGTTTACGTCGAGCACGATATTATCGGTGCCGATTTCGTCGATGGTGCCGGTCAGTTTTGCGATCATCATATCGGGTTAGCCCGAGGCCTTAAACAGGGCAAGGGAATAGAAAAGCCCCTCCTCTTCAGAGGAGGGGTTGGGGTGGTGGCGAGGCTAAAAGCCGAGCGCCCGGCATCAAGTCTCTCACTGGTATCGAGCCAGTGAGAGACTATCCCACCCCAACCCCTCCCTTAAAAGGGAGGGGCTTTTCTTTGTGACTTTGTGGCTTCGTGCGAAAAACCCGTTCGCACTGAGCTTTTCGAAGTGCAGCTATCGGCTGGAAGCGGTCCTTCGACAGGCTCAGGACGAACGGTGCTCTAACCCTCTAGCGTTTCCTGTGATGCGCATGGGTGATCGCCACGGCCAGCGCATCGGCGGCATCCGCGCCGGCGAGCTTCACGCCGGGCAGCAGGATTTTCAGCATCGCCTGCACCTGGTCCTTGTCGGCATTGCCGACGCCAACCACCGATTTCTTCACCGTCCGCGCCGAATATTCGCCGACTTCGATCCCGGTCCGCGACGCACCGAGCAGCACCACACCGCGCGCTTGCCCCAGTTTCAGCGTGCTTTGCGGGTTGCTGTTGACATAGACTTCCTCGACCGCCGCGCCATCCGGCTTATATTCCAGCAGAAGGTCGGTCAGTTCGAGGTCAAGCTTGAGCAAGCGGCTGGCCAAGGACATTTTGGTATCGGTCTTGATCTGGCCATTGGCGATATGGGACAGGCGATTGCCGTCCGCCACAATCACGCCCCAGCCAGTGGTGCCGAGACCCGGATCGAGGCCGAGAATGATCATCTTAAATGGGTAGTCCGATACGCCGACCGACAAAAGCCATGATCATATAGAGGCTTACCGTTAGCAAGCGCCCGGCAGCCAGCGACAGAAAGAAGCTGATACCATTGCGCAGCATCATCGGAATCAGCAGAAACATTGGAAGAGATGGAAGCACATACCAGAAAGTCGCCTCGGCATGCAGCGCCATATTCTGCGCGTCAGGGCGGGCATACCAGAGGAAGATCATACCCAATATCGAGATCAAGGGTAGCGAGGCGACGAGCGCCCCGAAGCTGGGCTGGCGTTGGGCGATGGTTGCCACCAGAGCCACGATCACTCCTGCGAGTGCGGCCTTGGCGGCAAACTCCCACATCACTCGGCGTTCAGTTTTTCCATGATTTCGTCGGACACATCATAATTGCCCCAGACCGTCTGGACGTCGTCATCCTCTTCCAGCATGTCGATCAGGTTGAGCAACGTCTCTGCCTGCTCCTGGTCGACCTCGACCTGTACGGAAGGCCGCCAGGCGAGTTTCACGCTGGCCGCTTCGCCAAGTGCTTTTTCCAGGGCGCCGGACACTTCGTGCAGATCTTCCATCGCGGTCCAGATTTCATGGCCGTCGTCATCGGAAGAAATATCTTCGGCGCCGGCTTCCATCGCAGCTTCAAGGACTTTTTCCTCGTCGCCGGCGCTGGCCGGATATTGAATATAGCCGACTCGGTCAAAACCGTGCGAAACCGAACCACTTTCACCCAGATTGCCACCATTTCGCGACATAATCGTGCGAACATTGGTGAAAGTACGGTTATTATTGTCGGTCAGCGTTTCGATGATCAGCGACACGCCGCCGGGGCCAAAGCCTTCATAGCGAATCTCGCTATAGTCATCGCCTTCGTTCGCCGTCGCTTTTTCGATGGCGCGGGTGATATTGTCTTTCGGCATCGACACCGCTTTGGCGCTGTTGACCGCAAGCCGCAGGCGCGGATTGAAATCCGGATCCGGCATACCGGACTTGGCCGCCACGGTTATCTCGCGCGAGAGCTTCGAAAATTGCGCCGCACGCTTCTTGTCCTGAGCGCCCTTGCGGTGCTTGATATTGTTAAATTTACTATGGCCTGCCATTTTACCTCAAATTCCCGAATTATTATTCCACGATTACCGCGGTTCCCGATGCCGATACCATCAGCATCGAACCCTTGTCGCCGACGACCTCATAGTCAAGATCAACGCCGACAACCGCATTGGCGCCGACTTTCGCCGCCTCAGCTTCCATCTCCGCCAGCGCTTCATCGCGCGCGCGTTTCAGGACATTTTCATATTTGCCAGAGCGACCGCCGACAATGTCGGTGATGCTGGCGAACAGATCGCGGAACAGATTCGCGCCGACAATCACTTCGCCAATCACGATCCCGCGATAATCGCGAATCGCGTGGCCCTCGATACTGGGTGTCGTGGTAACGATCATATTGCTTGTCATATTTTTCAAATTCCGAGCCTGTAACCAACTGCTGTTAATCTCCTGCGGCTGTTAGAGCAACCGCTGAAACCACGCAACGTCGCGCCAGCCGCCCATTTTCCAGCCCACTTCCTTGTATGTGCCAACCAGTTCAAAATCCATGGTCCGATGCAAGGCTATACTCGCGTCGTTTGGCAGGGCGATTCCCGCAAAAGCAGCATGCATTTTCTTGGCTTTCAGTCGAACTAACAGCGCTTCATACAAGCTCCGTCCGATACCGCGCCGATTATAGCCAGGATCGACATAAACAGCGACATCGCAACTGGTTTGATAGGCCGCCCGCGTACGATGGTCAGAACCATAAGCATAGCCCAGCACCAGCCCATCCACTTCCGCGACCAGCCAGTCGTGCGAGTGCAGCGCCCTGGTGATCCGGCCAGCCATTTCTGCATCATTGGGCGCGTCCAGCTCAAAGCTGACCCAGCTGTCGTCCAGGAACGGCGCGTAGATTTCGGCACAGCGTGGCGCGTCAGCAACCGTCGCAGGCCGAATATCGATCATCAGGCCAGGCCAAGCGCCGCTTTATAGGTGTCGAGAATGGCTTCCATTTCCTGACGGTCATGGGCTTCCATTTTCCGCAAACGCACGATCTGGCGCATGATCTTGGCGTCATAGCCCTGCGATTTTGCTTCGGAATATACATCGCGGATATCGTCCGCCATGCCCTTTTTCTCTTCTTCCAGCCGCTCGATACGTTCGATAAACAGACGCAGCTGGTCTGCGGCAACATTGCCTTCGCTCATTCTTCATTCCTTTGAAATATTTTATTCGGACTCGTAGCCCGTCTTTAAGATGCGTCGGCGTTTTTGGCCACGCTTTCCTTCATCTTTTTGAGCCGCTCCGCGGTTGCTTCGGTCTGGTATTTTTGCTTCCACTGATTAGCGGGCATGCCGTGGATTGCCTCGCGGGCTTCGTCCCTGGTCATCGAACCACCTGCATCAACCGTCGCCTCCATCACCCAGTCGGCGAGACAGTTGCGACAGAAACCGGCCAGCCCCATCAAATCGATATTTTCTGCGTCATGGCGGTGCTGCAAATGGGTGACCAGTCGGCGGAAGGCAGCGGCGGCGGCAGCATCGGATATTTGTTCGGTCATGTTCGTTTCCGTTGTTTTTTGTTTTTAACCTGTCATGATTTGCGAATAGGCAACAGACAAGTAAAGCGCCACTAAGGAATTTGAAAATGGCATCGCCGATCTTCTCCCGTAACCGCAAGGTCAAAGTGCTGGCGACGCTCGGTCCGTCCAGCGGCAGCCCCGAGATGATCGAGAAAATGTACCGCGCCGGTGTCGACGCCTTCAGGATGAATATGAGCCACGGCGAACATGCGGCCCATGCCGCCAACGTCCAATCGATCCGGGCGCTGGAGAAGAAAATCGGCCGGCCGATTGCGATCCTCGCCGATCTGCAGGGGCCGAAGTTGCGTATCGGCACATTCGCCAAACCACCGGTGATGTTGAGAGAGGGCCAGCGCTTCACGCTCGACATGCTCAAGGAGAAGGGCGACGCGATGCGCGTCAGCCTGCCGCACAAGGAAATATTGGGCACGCTGCAGCCGGGCCACACATTGTTGCTGGACGATGGCAAAATCCGGCTGGAGGTGACCAAGGCCGATGGCAAGAGCGTCGAGACGAAAGTGATCGTCGGCGGCGAAATTTCCGACCGCAAGGGCGTCAATGTTCCGGAAGTGGTGCTGCCGGTCAGTTCGCTCACCGACAAGGATCGCAAGGATCTGACCTTCGCGCTGGGACAGGATGTCGACTGGATCGCGCTCAGTTTCGTCCAGCGCCCCGAAGATGTCGCCGAAGCCCGTCGCCTGATAGGCGGAAAAGCGGCACTGCTCGCCAAGATCGAGAAGCCCGCGGCCATCGACCGGCTAGACGAGATACTGGAACTGTCCGACGCGGTGATGGTCGCGCGCGGTGATCTCGGCGTCGAACTGTTGCCGGAACAGGTGCCGCCACTGCAGAAAAAAATCGTTGCCGCTGCCCGCAAGCTTGGCCGCCCGGTGGTTGTCGCCACCCAGATGCTCGAATCGATGATCAAGTCGCCGACGCCGACTCGCGCCGAAGTGTCCGATGTCGCGACCGCCATTTATGACGGCGCCGACGCGATCATGCTGTCGGCCGAATCCGCCGTCGGTGACTGGCCGATCGAAGCGGCCACGATGATGGACAGGATCGCTGCACAGGTGGAAAATGATCCGTCTTATGCGGACCGGGTGCATTTTACCGAAACCATACCCGATGAAACAACTGCGGACGCGCTGGCGGCGGCGAGTTACAATATCGCCCGCACGATCGAGACGTCGGCGATCGTCTGCTATACATCCTCCGGCTCTACCGCCCGCAGAATGGCGCGCGAACGTCCTTCTGTGCCGCTGCTGGTGCTCACGCCCAACCGCCATACAGCGCGACGGGTCGGCCTGCTGTGGGGCGCCTATGCCGTGGTCACAAAGGATGTTAGCGACTTTGAGGAAATGATTGCGAAAGCCAAGCGTATGGCCTTGCGGCACAAGCTGGGAGAGGCTGGCTCCCGACTGATCGTTTGCGCAGGCGTGCCCTTTGGCACCCCGGGATCGACCAATTTGCTGCATATCGTCCGGCTGAGCGGAGACGAACTCAAGCGCAGCTAGAGCAGGCGCAAGGTCTTCAGTTTGCTTTCCAGTCCGGCGGCATCGCTGAAATGATGTCCGGGAAGCCCGATTGCCTCACCGGCCTCGATATTGTCCAGCCGGTCGTCAATGAAAAGACATTGGTCGGCGCGGCGGCCAAAGCGTTGCAGCGCCAGTTCGAAAATCGCTGCATCCGGCTTGATCAGCTTTTCTTCGCCGGAAATGACAATATCGGAGAATAGCTCGAATATCGGCGCCGAGGGCCGGAACTGAGCCCAGGATTCGGCACCGAAATTGCTGATGGCGAATAGCGGGACGCCACGGTCGCCAAGTGCATGAACAAGATCCAGCATGCCTTCGACCGGCCCCGGGATGGTTTCCGGGAACCTTTGGGAATAGGCACGGATATGATCGCTATATTCTGGAAATTCCCGGCTGCGCTCCGCGACCATGTCGGCAAAGGCACGACCGGCATCATGCTGGAAGTGCCATTCCGGCGTCACGACATGGGCCAGAAACCAGTCCAGCTCTTCCGGGTCGTCAATCAGTTTTGTGAATAGACAGCGCAAGTCCCAGCGATACAGGACATTGCCTATATCGAAGATTACGGTGTCAATTATTAAGATGGCAGAACCCCCGCCACAAACAGGCAGTTAGCCCTGGCGTGCCTTGAACCGGCGATTCGTCTTGTTGATCACATAGGTGCGACCACGGCGACGGATAACGCGGCAATCCCGGTGACGGTTTTTAAGCGACTTCAGTGAGTTGCGGACTTTCATTTTGGTACCACGCCTTGATTTTCTGAATTTCTTGAAAGCAGCCATGCTGCGTTGAAGCAGGGCAATTAAGGTCGACAGCCATCAAAGTCAAGCGAACAGCTTTATTCTCCGCGAATTTCGATCAGTTTGCGCTCCCACGCCAGTGCATGGGCGACAATTTCATCGAGATCGGCATGTTTAGGCTGCCAGGGAAAGCGCTCCATGATCGCCCGATTGTCGGAAATCAGCGAATCGGGGTCACCGGCGCGCCGCCCTTCCATTTTCCGTTCGATTCGCATGTTGGTGACCCGGTCAACCGCATCGAGAACCTCGAGCACCGAAAAGCCGCGGCCATAACCGCAATTGAGCAGATGATTCTGATTCGGGTCGGCAATCAGTGCTTCCAGCGCCAGCACATGGGCAGCAGCCAGATCGGAGACATGGATATAGTCGCGGACGCCGGTCCCGTCGGGCGTATCATAATCTGTACCAAAGACAGCGACACTGTCGCGCTTGCCGAGCGCCGCTTCCACCGCAACCTTGATCAAATGGGTGGCACCCGCCGTCGACTGCCCGGTCCGCGCCTGCGGATCAGCGCCGGCGACGTTGAAATAGCGCAGCGCACAGAAATTCAGGTCATGTGCCGCCGCCACATCGCGGAGCATATGCTCCGTCATCAGCTTGGACATGCCATAAGGATTGATCGGCAACTGCGGCGTGGTTTCGCTGACCGGGCTTTCCTCGGGGATGCCATAGGTCGCTGCGGTCGATGAAAAAATGAAATGATGGACGCCACCGGTCACGGCCGATTCGATCAGGCTGCGGCTCTTGGCGCTATTGTTGTGATAATATTTGAGCGGGTTATCAACCGATTCAGGCACGATGATCGACCCCGCGAAATGCATGATTGCGCCGATATTGTCGTCCTTGATGATCCGCGCGAGCAGGTCGGAATCCTCGATATCACCTTCATGAAAGGCCACATCCTCCGGAACCGCCCAGCGAAAACCGGTGGTCAGATTGTCGATCACCGCAACCGGCCAGCCGGCATCGCGCAGGGCCAGCACTGCGTGGCTGCCGATATAGCCGGCCCCGCCGGTGACCAATATGGTGAAGGGTTTCGTCATGGTTTCTTAATCCCCCTGTTGTTCAATATCGGCCATTTATCACGTCTATATCTCCAACCGGTTAAGCGCGGGTGGCCATGCATGCAATTTTTTTGCCACAGTCCTTAAGATTATGCGCTAATATGCTACGGGGCAAGTTGAGGAGTTAGTATTATGGCCGGTTTTCAATCATTTGCGACATTGGCATTGGCAGGATCTCTATTGTCGGGATGCATGGCGATGACCCTGCCGGTTGATGTCACGCGTTTTCACAACGCCCAGGTGGCCCCGATTGTACCGGGCAGCATTACCATCAAGGCCAATGTCACGGATGACGGCCCTGGCCACAGCATCGAATATGCCAGCTATAGTGCGGCATTGCTGCGCGAATTGCAGCGCGTTGGCTTCACCGAAGCCCGCGATGATTCCGGAAACAGCGACTATGTCGCACGCTACACGCTCGAAAGAGCGGTATTGACCGCCGGCGGGGCGCGTTCACCCGTCTCGGTGGGTGTCGGCGGCAGCACCGGCAGTTACGGGTCCGGCGTCGGCCTGGGCATTGGCATCAATCTCAGCGGGCCGCCAAAAGACAAGATCGTGACCGACCTGTCTGTTCGCATTGCCAAACGCATTGATGGCAATGTCGTCTGGGAAGGCCGCGCGTCGATCGAGGCGAAGGAAGGATCACCAGCATCACAGCCCGGCCTGGCGGCAGCGAAATTGGCCGAAGCGTTATTCAAGGACTTCCCCGGAGAGTCCGGAACCACTATCAGGGTAAAATGAGCATAAAAATCACCAGCGCATTCGATAGCGGCAATATCGAAGTCCACGCCATAGAAGGCAACACGGCAACCCTGTCTATCCGCAAGGACAAGGACAGCGAGTTTTTCCAATGGTTCCATTTCCGGGTGGCCTGCGAGATTGGCGACGAACTGGAACTGAACATTGGCGGGCTGAAAGACTCGGCCTATCCACAGGGTTGGCCCGATTATAACGCCTGCGTCAGCGAAGACCGGGAATATTGGGGCCGCGCGGCGAGCAGTTACGACGAGGAAAGCGGCACCCTTTCGATCCGCTATACCGCAAGCAGCAATATCGTCTGGTTTGCCTATTTCGCGCCATACAGCATCGAACGGCACCATGATCTGATCGCGGAGACCGCCGGATTTGAAGGTGTCACGGTACGGACGCTTGGGCATAGCCTGGAAGGCCAGCCGATCGACTGCGTCGAAATAGGCAGCGGCGACAAGCAGGTCTGGCTCTACGCCCGCCAGCATCCGGGCGAAAGCATGGCCGAGTGGTGGATGGAAGGTGCGCTGGAAATGCTCACCGATCCCGCAGACCCCAATGCACGCTTGCTGTTACAGCATTGCCGCTTCCATATCATCCCCAATATGAACCCGGATGGTTCGTGCAGAGGGCATTTGCGAACCAATTTTGCCGGAACCAATCTCAACCGCGAATGGCACGAGCCGAGCGCCGAAAAATCTCCGGAAGTGTTGTGCGTGCGCAATGCGATGGACGAAAGCGGCGTGAATTTTGCGATGGATGTCCACGGCGACGAAGCGATTCCGGCGGTTTTCATTGCCGGCTTTGAAGGCATTCCGTCAATCACCGACGCACAGCTCGAGAAATATCACGGCTACCGCAACCGCCTCGCCCAGCGCACGCCGGATTTCCAGACCAGACTCGGCTATCCGACCGCCGCCAAAGACAAGGCCAATCTGTCGATGTCGACCAATCAACTGGCCGAACGGTTCGGCGCAGTGGCGATGACGCTGGAAATGCCGTTCAAGGACAATCACGATCTGCCCGATGCCGAACAAGGCTGGTCACCCGAGCGCTGCAATTTGCTGGCTCGTGAATGTCTTGCAACGCTGGCCGAGATGATCGACGATATCTAGAGGAGTGGCGACAGGGGAAGCGCTCGAGCGCGAAACCACAGCCAGATATCAGACGCCATATCCGATGAAGATATTATCGGGATCATAACGCCGTTTGAGCGCAGCAAGTCGCGCTGCTTCATCGCCAGTAAAATTGCCGGCACTCCGCTTCATCGGCGGCATATTCATGAGTGATGAACTGCGCCCATCCGTGATCGCCCTTGTCGAGCACCTTTGGAACCTTGATATGCAGAGGCTCATCAAGCTGCCCGTTCAGCCATTGCAGAAATTCGCTAAGCGCGGTGTCGATCGCGAGCGATCGCGGCTTATAGACAATCTGCCCGGCATCCGAGTCGATAATGCTGACCGTCTTGCCGCCATTATGCGTGTAGCCCTGCCCCGGAAACAGAGCAGTCAGCGCAACCGTATCGCGCCCCAACATGGCGGCAATTTGCGACCGGTCGGCCACCAGGCGGCAGGTGCAGTTCCAGCAGCCCTATCCGCACAGTGGACAGCTTGACGCAATAGCGTTCTTGGATCCGTTGAGATGTTCCAGTTCCTTGGCCATGAGTGGAAACATCCCTTCAAACCAAAATACAGTCGAGATCGTGGAAGTCGGTCCGCGCGACGGCTTGCAGAATGAGCAAGCTATCGTCGATACTGCAAACAAGATTCGGCTGATTGAAAAGTCAATCGGATCGGGCAGCCGGCGCATCGAGGTGGCGAGCTTTGTGAACCCCAGACGCGTTCCACAAATGGCCGATGCAGACGAGGTTTGCGCCGCACTCCCCGATCGAGACGACGTCACCTATATCGGTCTGGTCATGAATTTGGACAAGCTGATCGCTAGCAGTGACTGGTTGTCTGGAACCATGGGCAAGAAACTGCCCGGTTTGGTGGCAATCGCACCCGCCTTTCCGCAACAAGTACAATAAAGGTATAGAATATGGGTTATCGTTTGGGCGTCGATGTAGGCGGTACATTTACCGATCTGTTGCTGTTTAATGTCGAAAGTGGCGCGTTTTGGAGACATAAAACCCCCTCTACCCCTCACGACAGTTCCGAAGGCATTCTGACCGGCGTAACCGCCATCTGCCAAGAGGCGGAAGTTGATGCGCGGGATATCGAATATTTCCTGCATGGAACCACCGTCGCCACCAACGCGGTGCTTGAAGGCAAAGGCGCGAAGGTCGGCCTGATCACCACAGAGGGCTATCATGACATCATGCAAATCGCGCGCAGTCTGGTGCCTGGCGGGTTGGCGTCCTGGATCGTGTGGCCCAAGCCGCAGCCTTTGGCAGCACTCGAAAACACGGTAACGGTCGACGGCCGCATGGATGCTCACGGCCAGGAGTTGCGGCCGCTTAGCGAGCCAAGCATCGCAAGCGCCATCGCCACGCTCAAGCAACAGGGCGTGGAGGCGATTACCGTGTCGCTGATCAATGCCTATGCAAATGGTTCACACGAAAAGCGGATTGGCGCGATGGCGCAGGACTTGCTCCCCAATATTCCCGTTTCGCTTAGCCACGAGGTGTTGCCGGAGATGCAGGAATATGAGCGCACCTTGACGACCGTCGCCAATGCTGCGGTGCGGCCTGTCGTCAGCCGCTACATTTCCAGCTTGCGCTCAAAGCTGGCTGACAAGGGAATCAATGGCAATCTATCGCTCTTGCGATCCGATGGCGGCTTGATGACATCACAAAAGGCGGAAGAGCATCCGGTCGATATCCTGATGTCGGGCCCTGCAGGCGGCGTTACCGGCGCGATCTGGGTGGGCCGCAATGCCGGGTTGAAGAATATTCTGACCCTTGATGTCGGCGGGACATCGACGGACGTCGCGCTGATCGAAAATCTCGAGCCGCGGCGGGTACGAACCACTGAAGTCGGCCATTTGTCAGTGCGTGCATCCTCTCTCGATGTAAAAACCGTCGGCGCCGGTGGCGGCTCCATAGCCTATGTGCCTGAACTGACGAAAGCTCTCCGGGTGGGACCACAATCGGCCGGAGCGGTGCCAGGACCAGTGGCCTATGGCAAAGGCGGTGAAGAACCGACGGTGACCGATGCCAATGTCGTGTTGGGATATCTGCCAGAAAACCTGCTGGGAGGCAGCTTCAAACTCGATCGCGAAGGTGCTACGAAAGCCGTGCAGAAAATTGCTGACGCCTTGGGCATAGGATTGATGGAGGCGGCACGCGGCATCATCGATATCGTGAACGAAAATATGTTTGGCGCGTTGCGCATGATCTCTGTCCAGCAAGGATATGATCCGCGGCATTTCGCCCTCATGGGCTTCGGCGGTGCTGGTCCGCTGCACGTCAATGCCGTTGCAAAGTTGACCGGAAGCTGGCCTGCAGTCTCTCCGATGTCGCCAGGCGTGTTGTGCGCGCTCGGCGATGCTACAACCCGGATGCGGACAGAAACTGCGCGGTCCTTTTCGAAATTTGCATCTGACACGGACTCCGAGGAACTCATCCAATTATTGTCGGAAATGGCAGCGCAAACCCGCGCCGAGCTACTTACCGACGGTGTCGCCGAAGCCGATATCTCCAGCGAATTCGAAGTCGATGTCCGCTATGCCGGGCAAGCGTTCGAAGTATCATTGACCATAACCCCCGAAATGCTCGAGCAAGGCGGAATTCAAGGGATTCTGGATCGTTTTAACGAGGAACATAACCGCCTTTTCACGTTTAACATGGATACACCGCACGAAATTGTGAATTTGCGGGCCGTCGCGCTTGGCCGTTCACTCAACCTGCCTTCCGCCGAACTTCCGAAAGGCAACGGAGATCCGTCTGCGGCAAAAATACGCGATCACAAATTGTGGATGGACGGCAAGGAGCAGGATGGCGCGATCTATGACCGGTCCAAACTGACCCAGGGCGATATCATTCCCGGGCCTGCAATTGTCGTCGAAATGGACTCGACGACGCTCATCGAATCCGATTGCGTGGCTCAGGTCGATGCGGTCGGAAATATTCTGATTAATCTGGCGGAGGGGGAATAAAATGCCCGCAACTATCATTGAAACGAACAACACCCCCTTTGCTAAGAAGGACATTGATCCGGTCACTCTCGATATTATCGAGAATGCCCTTCGAAACGCTCGTGTCGAGATGGACGCAACGCTGGTGCGCACGGCAATGTCACCCGGAATCCGCGAGCAGGGCGATGCATTCCCGCTGATTGCCGACCACAAGGGAAAAATGATCGTGGGTCAGTTCGGGAGTTTTATCGACGGCTTTTTGCGCCAGTTTGATGGAACGCTTGAGGATGGTGACATGGTCCTCCTCTCCGATCCCTATAGCTGCGAAGGTGCAGTCAGCCACAATAACGACTGGCTGGTGCTACTGCCGGTCTTCAAAGATGGTCGTCTGATCGCCTATACAGCCATGTTCGGTCACCAATCTGATATTGGCGGAAAAGTGGTCGGCTCCATGCCGATCAACGCAAAGTCTGTTTTTGAAGAAGGCGTCCGCATTCCGCCGGTCAAAATCTGGCGCAAGGGTGAATATAATGATGACCTGATGAAACTGGTCATGCACCAGACACGCAAACCCGACTGGTGCCAGGCCGATCTGAATGCACTGGTTGCGTCCTGCCGGGTAGCCGCCCGTCGCGTCATCGAGATGGCCGAACGATTTGGCGACGATATATATATCAGCGCCACCCAGGAATTGCTGGCACGCAACCATCGCGCGATGAAACAGCTGATCGGGATGGCCATCGGTGAAGAAAAAGTAAGCTTCGAAGATTATATCTGCGATGACGGCATGGGTTATGGCCCATACAAAATCAAATGCACGATGTGGCGTGACGGCGAAAAAGTGATCCTCGATTTCGATGGCACCGACCCGCAAAGTCAGGCTTCGATAAACTTCCTGTTGAACGAGAATATGTTCAAGATGTTTTTCGGCATTTACATGATCATGATCTTTGATCCGCAAATTCTGTTCAATGACGGATTTTACGATCTGATCGAAGTCCGTATCCCCGAAGGTTCGTTGCTGAAACCGCAATTCCCCGCCGCTCTCTCGGGTCGGACCCATGCCCTGGGGCGTATTTTCGATATATTGGGTGGCTTGTTGGGTCAGAAAACTCCCGAATTCCTAAACGCAGCAGGCTTCAGCTCTTCCCCCCATCTCTTCTATTCCGGTTATGACAAGCAGGGAGAATGGTTCCAGCTATTCCAGATCGGCTTTGGCGGCATACCGGGCAGACCATTGGGCGATGGCCCCGATGGTCACTCGCTCTGGCCAGGATTCACCAATGTCCCGAACGAATTCCTGGAACGCTATTTCCCGCTGGTAATCGAACGCTATGAAACGGCCGCCGATAGCGGCGGTGCTGGCTTGCACCGCGGCGGCAACGGCATCCATATGACCTATCGCTTCCTGTGCGAGGGGACTATTTCGATCCATGACGATCGCTGGTTCGTGCCGCCCTGGGGCGTCAATGGTGGCCTCCCCGGCAAGCGTGCCCGCAAGATATTGGAAAAGGCCGACGGCACCCAGGAAATCGTTGGCAACAAGGTCGAGGAAATCCATGTCGCCGAAAACGACCAGTTGCATTTCATCACTTGGGGCGGAGGAGGCTGGGGCGATCCACTTGAACGCGATCCGGAACTGATCAGCAAGGAGGTTGTCCAGGGGCTGGTAACAGTCAACGGTGCCCTCGATTATGGCGTAGTCGTCGACGAGAAGGGTATCGTCGATGTCGGCGCAACCGAGGATCTGCGCGCGTCGATACGGGCTCAACGACCGGAGTTATCAACGTTCGATTTCGGACCTGATATCGAAACCCTCCGGGCAAATTGTGAACAGGAAACCGGACTACCCGCACCGATCCAGCCTGTCTGGCAGACAATGAAAGAACCGAAATGACCGTAGCAAACACAGGCGCATTGAAAGATATCCGGGTTATCGAGATGGGCCAGCTAATCGCCGGACCGTTCTGTGGCCAGCTGTTGGGCGATATGGGCGCAGAAGTAATCAAGGTCGAACCGCCTGCGGTTGATGGCAAGGGCGGGGGCGATCCGATGCGCAACTGGGGTCGCGGTGAAGATAAATTGTGGTGGGAAGTAGTCTCAAGAAACAAGAAAGCGGTGTCAGCCAATCTTCGCGTTCCGGAAGGTCAGGAACTCGTCCGCAAGCTGGCGGCGACCGCTGACATCCTGATCGAAAATTTCAAACCCGGTACAATGGAAAAATGGGGTCTGGGTCCGGACATTCTGCACGAAATAAACCCGCGCCTGATCATCGTTCGGGTTTCCGGATATGGCCAGACTGGCCCCTACTCGTCTCGCGCAGGTTTTGGCGGAATTGGCGAAGCTATGGGGGGATGGCGCTATATCGTTGGCGATCCTGACCGCGCGCCCAGCCGTATGGGCATCTCCATCGGCGATACGATGGCCGCCAGCTATGGCTGCATGGGCGCGCTCGCAGCACTGCATTCGCGTGAAACCACCGGCAAGGGCCAGGTTGTCGATAGCGCCCTGTACGAGGCCGTATTGCAAGTCATGGAAAGCGTCGTCCCGGAATATGACTATTCCGGTTATATTCGCGAACGCTCCGGTTCGGTATTACCCGGCATCGCGCCATCGAATGTCTATAAATGCGCGGACGGAGAATATCTGATCGGTGCCAATCAGGACGCAGTTTTCGCGCGGCTTTGCCAAGCTATGGATCGGCCCGAACTGTCCGCAGATCCAAGATATATCAATCACGTGGCTCGCGGCACAAACCAGACCGAGCTGGACGAGCTAATTGAAGAATGGACAAAAACGCTCAAAGTGGACGAGTTGGAGGCGCTGATGATTGCCCATTCCATCCCGGCGGGCAAAATGTACCGGGCACCGGAAATGATGGATGATCCCCATTTCGCGGCGCGCGAAGCGATTATCGAGCTGGAAACACCGCGTTGGGGCACATTAAAAATGCAAAATGCTTTCCCCAAATTGTCCGGCACGCCAAGCACGGTACGAACCCCTGCACCCGATCAAATCGGGCAGCATAATGCCGAGATTTACGGAGAATTACTGAACATCAGTGAACACGCGCTGGCCCAGTTGTCCGAGCAAGGAGTGATCTAGCATTGCGGCAAGGCCTATAGGCGGTAACCGCCGCGCAAGCGCGCGTGTTGCCCGCCAGCCTCGACAAAAGCCGTGATACCAGTTGCTGCGACCATCACCTTCTTGTTCGATCAATGGGTGCAGAGCCTGATGACAGATTCTGGCAATTGGAATAATCCGCCAGTGATCTGATATTTCTCTAACGTGGTCATTGATCCACATTATCTCGAGCCATAGACAGACGCGATTTGATCAGACCACCGCGCAGACGGTTTTCAGTTCAAGATAATTATCGAGAGCCGCCTGCCCGCTATCACGGCCGAAACCGGATTGTTTGGTGCCGCCAATAGGCAGCGCGGCATCGAACATCAAATGGCTGTTGATCCAGACTGTACCGGCCTGCAGCCGATTGGCGAGGCGCATCGCGTTGGACAAGCCTTCGGTCCAGATACCGGCAGCCAGCCCGAAATTGCTGTCATTCGCTACGGTCAGCACTTCGTCGATATCGTCAAAGGACGTCGCGACCAGCACCGGGCCGAATATTTCTTCGCGCACCACATTCATGTCGGCTTTGACATCGGTAAGAACCGTGGGCTGAACAAAGCTCTCATTCGCGCCCATTGTTTCGCCACCGCACAAAACAGTTGCGCCCGCCTTGAGGCCATCGTCGATATAGCCCGCTACGGTAGCCGCATGTTTTTTGGAAACCAGCGGCCCCAATTGCGTCGCGGGATTGAGCCCGTGCCCCATAACCATGTTGCCGGCTGCTTCAACAACGCCTTCGACTACCTTATCAAAAACCGAACTATGCGCATAAAGGCGCGAACCGGCGACACAGACCTGGCCACCGTTAAAGAATATCGCGTTGGCAGAACCGGCCGCCGCTGCTGCAATATCTGCGTCAGGCATGACAATCACCGGAGATTTGCCGCCCAGTTCCAATGTAACCCGCTTCAGATTGCTTTTGGACGCTTCCAAGATGGCACGTCCAGTGTTTGTCGAACCGGTAAAAGCAATTTTGTTAACCTGCGGATGCTCGGCCAGACGCGCACCGGCTTCGCTACCATAGCCCGTGACCAGATTGATCACGCCATCCGGCAATCCCGCTTCTGCCATCAATTCGACCAGGCGAACTGCGGTCAGAGAAGTGTCTTCCGCCGGCTTCAACACGATAGTACAGCCAGCCGCCAAGGCTGGGGCCAGTTTCATCACGGTCAGAACCAGCGGGCTATTCCAGGGAACAATTGCTCCGACCACGCCCACAGGCTGCTTCAAGGTATAAGCGAATATCTCTTTGCCTTCGGGTTGGTAGTTGATCGAAGTCGGAATGGTCCTTCCTTCAATCGCCAAAGCAAGGCCTGCAAAATATCTGAACTGCGCGATCGCGCCGGGAATTTCGGCCCAGCGTCCGACATGAAGCGGTTTGCCCTGGTCCAGGGTTTCCAGTTCCGCCAACTCGTCGATATTGGCTTCCATAAGGTCCGCAATTTTATTCAATGTTCCGGACCGTTCCATCGGCGTTATCGTGCGCCAGGGACCGGCGTCAAAAGCCTTCCGCCCTGCGGAAACGGCCAGATCGACATCCTCGGCCGCCGCCCTGGCGACCTCACCGATCACGGCGCCGGTTGCCGGATCACGTGTCTCGAATGTTGCGGAAGACAGAGCATCGACCCATTGCCCGTCAATGAAAAGCTGGTGCTTCCCGCGATTGACGAAAGCCTGGGCCGCCGCAGATAACGCCGGGGCGCTAATATCTATATCCGCCATTATTTCATTCCTCCGCCCGTCAACTGGCCCGGAATATGGCTTTCGTGAATTTCGGCATAATAATCAGCAATTTCTTCGCGAGTAGCCCACCAGACACCATCAAGGCCTTTGGCGAATTCGATAAACTCCCGCACCGCCCGAATCGTGTTCGCGCGGCCCGAAACATGAGGATGAAAACCGACATTCATAATCCGGGCCTGTTGCTCTCCTTCTTGGTGCAACACGGACAGTTCCTCGATCAAAAGATCGCGATATTCGTCTGTGGTCCGCATGTTCCGGGTCACTATGGTAAAGTCGTTGATCACATTGGAATAAGGTGTCGCAACGATCGGCCCCTTGTCGGTCCGTATCATATAGGGCTGATCATCATTCATGATATCGCAGTAAAACTTGAAACCCTCTTCCGCGAGAATCGAGGGCGTGTTCAACGTCCCGCGCAGGGAGGATGATAGCCAGCCGACAGGCCGCTTGCCGACATGTTTTTCGTAAATCTCGATGGATCGCTGGATAATCTCTCGCTCGGCAGCCGGATCATCATGAAAATCAGTGAGCAGCTCGCCCTGTTCGTAATTGTGGGCAATCAGTTCCCAGCCACGCTCCAGACATGCGTCCGTCATCGCCTTGCGTCGTTCGAACGTCACCGCGTTGGTGGTACAGCTTGCCTTGACGCCCAATTCGTCAAACAAATCGAACATCCGCCAGATGCCTACCCGCTGACCATATTCGCGCCAGCTGTAATTAGGATAGTCGGGAATACGTCCAGCCAAAGCGTTTGGCAGCAGCGCCGGGCCACCAGCATAATAAGGTTGATCCGTATCCTTCGTAAGATCCCAGGTTTCAAGGTTGAACGTCAATATCAGTGCGACTTTTGCACCATTTGGCCACTGCAGTCGGCCGCGCTGCGGCATCGGCACATAGTCATATTCAAACATCCGGTAGTGCTCCTTGATTTTGACCTTCATGGCTTAGTGCCACCAATGCCCGGTCGAATAAACCGTTTGTGGACTCCCTATGGGACGGAGCGCACCAATGAATTGGCTCCTTATCGACAGGCGATCAACAAAACCGTCCATAGTGGTCACATTTGGTCACGTGGCGTCCACACAGCTTTTTCCCGAATGACGGCTGAGGCCGCTCCAAGTGATTTCCTAGGGCGCCGAATCTCTTGCGATTTCCATATCCCTTTGGCCCCAATGTCCCGATCCAGCTCTCGTCCAATAATTGATTGTGGCTCTAGTTCGGTATGGATGTGCGATCGCTCGGCAACATGGATTGGCGCAACATGTAGTTGCGACGCTTGACCGGATCCTCGACCAGCTGCCGCATAGCATCCTTGCGCAAACGGTGCTGCTCGGAATCACCTTCCTTCATAAACTCCATATTCTGGATGGTTTGTGCCTGAACCAATTCTATGGTTGCGCTGAGCCGTTCATCGTTAAACGAGTTCAACAATACATCCGGATCCCCCTCGCCCTGCAAAATATCGACCATTTTGGGGCACAGGTTAAAGGCATCATGAATTCCGCTGTTCATACCCAACCCGCCGAGCGGGTTGTTTAGATGCGCCGCATCGCCAATAATCACCACCCGCTTGTCACGGAGGCTTTTGGCGACCCGTTGATGCACCCGGTAAATGGTCCGATGGTCCGTAGACACATCTGGCTTGGCGATCAGTCCCGAGAATACCTTCTCTTTTTTTGCATCGGAAAGCAGATAGCTATCGGCCTCGTTTTCTTCGGCCGGCACAAGCACTCGCCAGAGCGAGGGAACGCGCAACAAGACCAGCCATTCCATCGGGTCGGACACATAATTTACGTAATCAAGATCGATAATATGATCTTCTAGTGCTTCCGTGGTTGTCAGACAGAGAAACTTTTCTGGATAGGTAAAACCTTCAAACTCGACCCCCATCAGCTTGCGAACAACGCTGTTCGCGCCATCTGCGCCGATTAGATATTTGGCCTCGATCTCGAGAATATCGATGGGCGTCTCTATACTGACTTCGACGCAATCCTCTTTCTGTCGATAACCTAGCATCCGGTGATTAAACAGTACGGTGGCTTTCGGTTCTGCTTCGATCCGTTCGGCCAGCATGCGCGCCAGATGATATTGTTCGCATTGTATCCGAAACGGATATGCAGTGACGTCCGCAAGCTCGGACAAATCGAAGCGAAAGGTTTCGCCGCCGCTGCGTTCGCGCCATTGAAAAACAGGTGCCTTTAAACCCATTTCGATCAATTCGTCTGCGATACCAAGCGTATTCAGCATCTCAAGCGTCGACGGATGGAAGGTCGAAGCCCGCAGATCCTGAGTCCCTGCTTCTCCGGCATCAATGACGGTGACGTCAATACCCTTGCGTGCCAGGTAGTAACCGGCAACACAACCAACAGGCCCGGCCCCAACTATTACGACATCTGTTTTCTTCATTTATTGTGACCGTCCTTCATTGCTTGGACGGCGTTCATGCGCGAGCGGTTATAAGAGCGCGAGATATTCCCGATATTTAACCGCCTGTCGGCACATTTTTCTTTTCAGCACTATCCTCGCTCTTTCAACAAGGCCGCACATGAGAGTTGAGCATCTCCAAAACGAATATCTCAAAACCGTGGCCCCTGGACCCTGCCCTAAGTCAAATACCGGCGGCGACACGCTTGCGTTACGGCACGAGCGCTCCCTGGTAGAAGCAACGTGCCCTACCCGCTCTGCGATAATAGTGACCACATCACTTGCCGCATTTGCCGCTTTCCATGAAACAGGGTGCAATTGCGTTTCGTAACTTGTCGGGACGGTTGCTTGGTCACCAAGTTTGCAAGAAAACTGGCCCCGTACAGGGAAAATAGAAGGATTTATCCATGACATTGATTGGCTCAAAAATGGTTGAGGACGGCCGGACAGCCCGAGAAATTTTTGAACAGCTTATGGGTAATCCTGCGCGTAATAAATTTGGATTTGGTGACAAACTGGCCATCGTCAACGTGGATTTGCAGCAATCCTATACCCGTACCGACATGTTCAAAACCGCCTATGAGACCGATCCACACCAAATCGACTATATCAATCGTATTTCCTCCCTTGCCCGCGCAAAGGATATGCCTGTCATCTGGAGCCGCGTCGCTTTTAAGGAAGATGCCGCTGATGCTGGTGTCTGGGGAACCCGCACCGACACCGAAGATTCTCTCCAGAACATTAAATATGGCAGCGAGCGGCATAAACTTGATCCGCGTTGCGAGGTGGGAACCAATGACCTTCAATATACCAAACGGATGCCCAGTGCCTTTTTCGAAACGCCGTTGGCAAGTTATCTGACCTGGCACAAAGTTGACACAGTGGTGGTGACGGGCGGCTCCACGTCAGGGTGCGTGCGCGCGACGGCAGTCGATGCGTTAAGCCATGGCTACCGGGCTATCGTTCCGATCGAAACCAGCGCTGACAAGCACGAGAGCTATCATTTTGCCAATCTGACGGATCTGCAAATCAAATATGCGGATGTCGAACCGGTGCAGACCGTAATCGACTGGTTAGAGGCGAAATAATTCGAGCGGCACCGAACCCCCCATCCCTGGCGATATCATGTGGAGAAATTTATGTCGTTGAAACCGCGCCCCGCGCCCGATGCCTTGGGCTACCGGAAATTGTTCGGGGTGCTTGGTCCGTCGACCAACACTGTGGTTCAGCCGGATTTTGACGACATGCGGGTCCATGGTGTCACCAACCACTATAGCAGGATCGTCGTCGAGGACGCGCAAGCGATTTCCGACGAAACCTTCATGGCTGGTACGCTGGAGATATCGAACAATACACTGGACGCCGTGCGTGGCGTACTGACCTGCAACCCCGACTATCTGGTGATGGGCATGTCGGCCGTGACTTTCTATGGCGGCGCAAGGGGTGCGGAAAAATGGCGGGATAATATTGAGGCCGAGGCCGGCCTTAAACTGTGCACCGGTTCACAATCGCTGATTGAAGCATTTAAGGCCTATGGCGGCGTGAAAAAGATCGCCGTGATTTCCCCTTATTATCCTTCTGCCAACAAGCAGGTTGCAAATTTCATGTCGGATTACGGCATTGAAACGGTCCGTGATATTTGCTTGCGTTGTCCAAGCTGGACATCGATTGCTCAGGTTCCGACAGAAACATTGCGCGACAAATTGAAGGAACTCGACGGCGATGATGTGGATGCATTGGTGCAAGTGGGCACCAACCTGTCGATGACCCGCCTTGCAGCCGCAGCCGAAACCTATCTTGGTAAACCGGTTATCGCAATTAACACCGCCACCTATTGGAACGCCTTGCGTCAGAACGGAATTGATGATCGGGTGTCCGGGTTCGGCAGGTTGCTCGAAGAATTCTAGCGATTATGACATGGAAGCCGACTTATGGCCGACATGTTTGATTTCATCAGAATTTTAGAGAAAATGGGTGCGGATCAGATGCTGGCAGTGCAGAAAGAATTTGGTGCTATTCTCGGGAGGCGTGGATGAACGAACTGGAAGACAAATATCAAACGGCAGGCTTCGGTGGTTCGCTAGAACTCGGCAACCGGCCAGCTTTGGTTCTGGTTGATTTGGCACGCGCTTATATAGATTCTTCATCGCCACTCTATCTGGGTGACGAAAGCGCCTTTCTTGCCAATATTGAACTGGTCGCAGCAGCCCGCGGTGCCGGTATTCCTGTTATTTTTACCCGCGTGGAATATATGCACGGTGGTAGTGATGGCGGACTATTTTACAAGAAGGTCTCTGCTTTGTCCTTGTTCCAGAAGGGTGAGCCCATGGCAGAGTTTGATCCGCGGTTGTGCCCCGAAGCCGAGGATATCATTGTTACCAAACAATATCCCAGTGCCTTTTTTGGAACCTCTCTAGCCGCCACATTGACCGCCATGGGCATAAACAGCTGCATTATATCCGGTTTTTCGACTTCTGGCTGTGTGCGTGCCAGCGCATTGGATGCCCTGCAAAATGGCTTTATTCCGATAGTCGTCAGCGACGCCTGCGGAGACCGTGATACCGCTGTTCAAAAAGCAAACCTGTTTGACCTTGGCGCAAAATATGCCGAGGTCATATCTCTCTCAGCTGCGAAAAATTACTTGTCTTCAATCTGAGCCAAATCCTGAGCGACTTTATTAGCCGTGGCCTGAAGGTCGGTCAAGAATTGCTCCGCCGCTTTGCTGGCGTTCATCGCGGACGCAAAATATATCAGACCGATAGTGCCGGCAATTATTCCATTTCCGCGCATGATAGGAACGGCAATGGAAGATGTCTTGCCATCATCAGCGGTATAGGTGTTGCGGTTATGGATAGCATAGCCATTTTTGCGAATCTCGCTTAGAAGAGAGCCGTCGCGGACCAGCAAAAGACCGACCTTGGACGTATCATTGTCGGTCATTTTCCAACCCTCGATGATCGCTTCACGTTCTTCGTCATCGCAATGGGCAATATAGGCCTTTCCTGTCGCACATTCGGATATTGGCAACGTGTATCCAGGATAATAGTTGGTAAATGTCAGCGAGGTCAGGCCATGGGTTGAATCACGCACCATCATGCTGGTCCCAACGCGAGTCGCCAGTGAAATCGGCCAGTTCAACTTGTGCGTAAGGGCTACAATATGGTCGCGCGCAACGGTGACCAGTTCATCTTCCGCTTGAAAGCCAGTGGATAATGTCTGCACCAGGCCGGTTACCCGGTACCGCTTGCGCGCCGGCTCTCGCTCGATAAAGCCTTCGTGGATCAAAGTCTGGACGATGCGGCAAGCCGTAGGATAGGGGATATTCGCTGCTCGCGAGATTTCCATCATCGAGATCGGACCAATGCGGTTCGTAGCCTGAATGACGGCGATTCCCCTACTGATGGCCCTTATCGGAACTCCGCGATCAAAAGTCTGTTTTACCATAGCCGACTGTCCTTCTTTTGAATTCATATCTATCCAAGTGCCAGCTAAAAGCAATCCGCTGTGCGGATAAATGACTGAGGCGGGGCTTTGTCTAAGCCCATATCATTCAATAGGGCTTCGAAACAAAATAACAGATCCCGGGATTATATTTCCCGAATTTCGGAACATATCAAATTTGATTAGCGGTCACTCGTGAAACATATTTTGCATAACTCTCACTAATCAAAGGGGGTTTGCCATAGCTTGAATCGCGGCGACCTGGAATTGTGACATCGGTAAACACATGAAGGAAGTTGGAATGGCATTATTGAAAATTGAGCGACGCGACCATATCGCAATCCTTACCCTTGATCGAGCGGTCACAATGAACGCGCTCGGTCTGAATGGCGATGGCGCCGAGTTTCGCGAGACTTGCGATGCCATCAATATGGACCAATCCATCCGCTGCGTCATCCTGACCGGTGCGGGAAAAGCATTTTCTGCTGGTGGCGATGTGAAGGCCATGCTTGCTCGCGAAGGAAATTTCGCGGGCAATGGCACCCAGATCCGGCAAGGCTATCGGAGCAATATACATTTAATTCTTCGAGCGCTCGAATCTCTGGATGTCCCCATCATTGCTGCAATTAACGGCCCTGCCATAGGCCTGGGCTGCGATCTCGCCTGCCTTGCCGACATCAGAATCGCATCTGAGAAAGCCAAATTCGGCGTCACTTTTCTTAAAATTGGTATCATTCCGGGCGACGGTGGTGCCTGGGTTTTGCCACGCATCATCGGTATGAGCCGCGCGGCCGAACTATTTTACACCGGAGACGTTATCGACGCAGAAACGGCAATGGATTGGGGACTTGTCAGCCGCACCACGCCACCTGAAGAATTGCTCGATACGGCTATCGAGCTTGGCCAGAAAATTGCCAGTCAGCCGCCCCACGCATTGCGGATGACGAAAATGCTTCTTCGGCAAGGGCGCAAGGTCGACTATGATACGATGCTGGAAATGAGCGCGGCGACGCAGGCCCTTTCACATCTGACCGAAGATCATATCGAAGGCGTTTCGGCGCTTCTCGAAAAAAGGTCGGCGGTATTTACTGGAACGTAGCGATGCTGGCACCTGTTGCCAGTCCCCCGTATTTCCGGGTTGATCGCCTGTCGAGAAGAAAACGACTCGCTCTTTACGGACCCGGCCCATGGAATCTAGTCTAGCCTCCACTATGGCTCCGCGTCATATCCCGTAAGATTCGATATCCGTCTCCCTAGCTACGATCGGTTCCAATATGCCAGTCAATTACAAACGTCGGAACATCTTGCGCGGCATCGCGATTGGCGGAGGCGTGACTGCGCTAGGAACGACCACCGGCTATGCGATGTATGAAAGCGCCGATTTTCCCGATGACTGGGACTATATCATTATCGGAGCTGGCTCGGCGGGATGTGTGCTGGCCAACCGCCTGTCTGCCAACCCGGACAACCGCGTTCTGTTGCTTGAGGCAGGGCAAAATGTTTCTGACGCGGAAGTTTCATTCCCGCCCGCATGGCCTGGATTAGCTGGTGGAGCTTATGACTGGGATTACCAGTCGACCGCCCAACCCGGCCTTGATGGTCGATTCGTAGCACAGCCCCGTGGCAAAGGCCTGGGCGGCTCGACATTAATCAATGCGATGGGGTTTCAGCGGGGCCCCGCGCAAGCTTATGATAGATGGGCGCAGCAGACCGGAGATGACCGGTGGGCCTTCGCTTCCTTGCTGAAATATTTCAAGAAGCTGGAGACTGCATCAGGCGGCGCCAGCGAATATCGCGGCGGCAATGGACCTCTTAACGTTTTGGAATTGGGCGGAGTCAAAGACAAAACTCCACTTGCACAAGCCATTTTTGATGCCGGAATTTCTGCGGGACATCCTTTCAATCCCGACTGGAACGGCGCCCGTGCCGACGGAACAATCTGGTCACAGCTGAGCATCAAGGATGGAAGGCGGCACACGGCTTCGTCTGCCTATCTCGATACGATATCGGATCGTGGGAACCTTACGATCATGACCGAAGCGACGGTGAGCAAACTCAGGATCGAGAAAGGGCGCTGCACGTCCGTGCTGGTCACAATATCCGGCCAGCACAAGACCCTTACCGCAAGGCGTGACACGATATTAAGCGCCGGTGCATTTGATTCGCCGCGCCTGCTGATGCTCTCAGGCATTGGCGACAAACACCGGCTTGAAGCCGCAGGTGTAGCTGTTGTGCATCATCTGCCGGGGGTGGGGCAGAATCTTGCGGATCATGTGCTTGCACCAGGGTTGTTGTTTGGTTCCAACCGAACCATCCCGGCTTCCCGGTATAATCACAGCGAATCGATGGTGGTGGCGCAAAGCCGGCAATCAGCCGGTTGGTCCGACCTGATGATCATGGGGCTTAGCATCCCCTTTGTCAGCCCGGATTTCGGACCGCCGCCTACCAATAGCTTCGCCTTTGTCCCTGCACTGACCCATCCGAGAAGCAGAGGCAGCATAACCATCAAGAGCCCCGACATGAATGTCCCCGCCGTTATCGATCCGGGCTATCTGAATGATGATTCCGATGTTGATGCACTGGTGGACGGTTTTGAAATCGCGCGGGAGATCGCAGCGGCAAAGCCTTTGGAAAGCTGGATCGCAGAAGAGCTTTTTCCCGGTCCTGCCGTGACCGATCGCAAAGCTCTCGCTTCCCATGTCCGCAAGGTGGCGTCACCATTTTTCCACCCCGTGTCCACCTGCGCAATGGGGCTGCCGCATGACGAACTTGCGGTACTTGATATCGCGTGCAAGGTCCGCGGCATCGATGGCCTACGTGTTGTCGATGCGTCTTCATTTCCGTCGATACCGCAGGCGATGACCAATGCAGCCGTTGTGGCTTTTGCCGAATGTGCATCCGATATCATAATCGATGACACCTGATATAATTGCTGCTGGCAATCCGGGGACCAGCCGGCCTGTTACTCGGGGTTGTCACTCCAGTTGGCGATGACAAATCGAGCCAGCTCGTCGTTGAAGGCACTCGCCTGTTCCGCAAACGGAGAATGTCCGGCACCTTCAAAAGCATGCGACTTGATCGTCGGAGCTGCTTTTACAAATGCCTCTAGCGCTGCCGGTGAAACGGATGGATCTTCGCTGCCATGCAATATCAAAGTCGGCATTTCGCCGAGCAAAGGTACCAGATCACCATTGTCTGACGGGTGCTTGCGCAGCGCCGCCTGGGCATAGCCCGGCACCATCATCCCCAACATACGCGCTTCGTCGATCCACTCGGGCGGGGCTTCCGCTGCTGTCAGCATCGTCAAGAATATTTCGACCGCTGCGAGTTGATCATCAAACGAAGTACTTTTCCGCAGCTCCTGCAATTTCATTAGTTGCGCGAGAAGCTCGGGATCGGGACCACCGGCGGGTGGCGTGAAAGGAATAAATCCGCCCAGTGCTCCGACCATCACCAGGCCAGATATATTTTCATGTCCATATTCGCGAAGATAGTCGGCAGCGACCAACGTGCCATAGGACCATCCGACTATTACCGGTTTTTTCAATTTTGCCGCATGCATCACCTTGGCCATATCCGCAGCCCAGATCGCCGGGTCTGCATATGCTTCGGTCTGCCATGGCTTGCCGGACATTCCGTGGCCGCGAAGGTCGAAAGCGACCATTCGAAAATAGTCTGAAAGACTGGACTCCATCTGAGGAGAAAAGCTCGCAGTACCCATGCCAAGTCCATGAACAAAAAGTATCTCGGGCCCTTGCTCTGGCCCGGTGATGGTGACCGCTAGCGGAACACCTCCCTCACCTTCAACATAGAGTGTTTCGGCAGAGGCTGGTGCAATGGAACATTGGACAATTGCGAGTGCGAGCGCTGCACCGACTGTTCTCAACATTGTTATCAGTTTCATTTCTATCGCTCCTGTCTGCAGCTTCCATAAACGCCCTCGGCCGGCTGAAACCCAGAACAGCCTGTAAAGCAATTCTTCGGAACCAGCGTGAGACTATTCGTAGGCCCACTAGCCGAGAATGCACTCAGTTCGCGACTTTATCGAGGCTGCATTTAGTGAAAGGGTAAGCACAAGAGACAATCCATAAGTTTCTTTCTATCCGCTGATAGCTATTTTGGATTTGAGCAAGCGGCCGATCCAGTATCTTTATGATCCACATAATCCTGATAACCGTTTTGCCTATGCTGAACATATCCTGGAATTCGTTGTCGTCGATCAGTTTTTATCTGATCTTAAATTATTGTGGACCCTTATTATGTCAGAAAATACTTTACTGTGCGGACAGCATGAAATGATGCCGCAGACGACGCATGACGAGGCGTCCCAGCTCGGCTATGTTCGCAGCTTGCGGCGATTGATCACATCGCAACTGACGCCCGGCCACAAGCTGGTATATGACGCGCGGATATCGAAGGAAATCGAGAAAGACCTCGGACGCCCGGCGAAACATCGCAACGAAGTGAAGCCCTATCTCGAGAAGGACGGCTATCACCAGATGTGGTCGGCAATGCTGCGCACGACCCAGGAATTGATGTGGAATGCGGTTTACCGCTGCGTCGATCGTCAGGCAGGCGAACTGAACAGCAAGTTTCAGCAATTTAAAAAGATTCAGGGGCCCGGTTCCCTGACCATTGATCCTGACTTCACAATTCCGCCCTATAGTGACCGGGTTGACAATCACACCCAGCCCGGCGGCTATCACAGCGAAATTGCCGAGGATGATGTCACTGCCGGCGCTGCCTACGAGCAGAGTATCCATGTCTATATGATGGGCGGGATGGGCCGGTTTAATGATGATGTAGGCAAAATGCTCGGCCATTATGTGGAATGGAAATATCCCGATTTCCGGCCGCTCAAAATTCTCGATATCGGCTGCTCTGTCGGGCACAGCACGCTGCCCTACACCGAATTATATCCGGAAGCAGAAATCCATGCCATCGACCTCGGTGCGCCGCTGGTTCGCTATGGCCATGCCCGCGCACGATCGATGGGCAAGGCCATTCATTTCTCTCAGCAAAATGCCGAAAGCACCAATTTCGAAGACGAGAGCTTCGATCTGATCGTCTCGCACATCATGATCCACGAGACATCGACCAAGGCACTCACCAACATCCTGAAGGAATGCCGACGGTTGCTGAAACCGGGCGGGCTGACCGTACATCTCGAGATGTTGCCATTTTCCAAGAAAACCCCGTTGCAGCAATATCTGACCGACTGGGACAGCGTCAACAATCACGAGCCATTCATCGGCAAGATGAATGATCTGGATATGAACGAAGTACTGCGTGACTCCGGCTTCAGCGAAGACGAACGGTTCGTGGAATTTGTACCAATCGGATTTGACCAACCGGACAAGGGCTCGCTTGATTATACCCATCTCATCGGCACAGAACGCCATATTTTCGGTGCCCAAAAGGCCGGCTAAGCCGATGAGCGGCGCTGTCTGCGAATGATATCGGGTGGCGATGCAATTTGGTGAAGACCAATGTCGCGTCTTGAATGCCAAAGGCGCATCGTCACATAATTGTTCTTCACATTCGTGAATCGGCTTCGATAAGCGGCGCATCCACTGCCAATTTATAGTCAAAGGAAACACCCATGGCCGCTTATTTTATTGGTACGATTGATATCGAAGACGCCGAGACTTTCGATCTTTACCGATCGCTCAATCCTTCGATCGTCGAGGCTGCAGGCGGCAAGTATATCATCAAGGGCCAGCCCGTTTCGTCACTGGAAGGCGACGATTTTCGCAGCCGTTTTGTCATGATTGAATTTGCCAGCGAAGCGGCTTTGCAGCGCTTTTACAACTCTCCAGAATATGTGGCACTCCGGCCTTTGCGGGAACGCAGCTCGAAATCGTCCATCGCCTATATCAACACAGACAGCGCCTCCAGTGATTGCACAGCGTACCAGATCCCGAGATTCGGAGATGATGTCGATCTGAAACCTGTCACGTCGACCATGGCGGAACTTGCTGCGGACGATCTGCGCATCCAGCCCACCCTGATTTCGCTAAACCCGGTCGACTGGAAAATCCGTTCCGGCATATTGGCCGCGCTTCCCTTTACCTTCCCCTACACACCTGGAGCCGAAGGCGTTGGTGTCATTGAAGCGGTTGGTGCAGATGTTAATGGGTTCCGCCCCGGTCAGCGCGTAATGGCATTTTCCAGCCTGCTACGGGGCGGCTGGTTCGCGAACAAGGTCGATGTCTCCGCCAACCAGTGCGCGCTGGTACCCGATGACATGTCGGACGAACAAGCTTGCGCGCTGAGCGTACCGCTTCTTACGGCGCATCAGGCCATCAAGCTTCATAACGGAACTATTGAGCGGGCATTGGTGATCGGCGCCTCCGGTAGCGTCGGCTCCATAGCCACCAAGCTTTTAAGCCAGATCACCAAAAACGTTGATGGAATCTGCTCCCCAAGCAATGCCAGTCATGTCACCAGTCTGGGCGGGAATGTTATCGCTCCGGAACAGGCTGCAGAAGGCCAGTATGACTTCATACTTGATGCTGCAGGCGGACCAATGATCGAGACGGCGTACCGGAGCCTCGGCAAGGGCGCTACACTGGTTTCCATCGTCCAGCCGGTTGATGAAGCCCGGGCGAAAGCGGCGTCTGCTCAGGCTATCCGCTATTCCGCGCAACCGGATGGCAAGCAGTTGGCAGATTTGATGGCAGAACATAAGGATCTGCCCGCTCCGCGCGTTGCGTTGACTCTGCCACTGGCTGAAATCAACACCGCACTGCATCTGTTAAAATTCGGACGGGTCCGCGGCAAGATTTTCCTGAAACCTTAAGCTGACTAGCCAATAACCCCTCAACTTTGCCGCCGCTATGCTTTGGCGGCCATTCCGGTACGTCCAGAATTCGGTCGAACGGATCGAAGGGTTGCGCCTATCGTTGGAATGCGCGCTTTTTCAACCCTGATCATTGGTCGCTATCATCCTTACAGTTCCCCACAAAACAAAGCGGCCCGGGCATTTCTGCCCGGGCCGCTTGTCCGATCAAAGACCGGTTAGCCTGATTTTCAAGCCTCTTTTTGTGTGCCAACGATAGTGTAGTAACCAATACCGATCACGACACCCTTGGCTTTTTTGGCCTTCATGATTTCCGGCATGGTCTTCGGCAGGTGAACGCTTTCAATCTGCTCCATGAAGAAATTCTGTTCGGGAAAACCGGCATCTGCATACAGACCGGCCAGATTCTCGTCCTGCAATCCGCCCATATAGGGTTCATTGTTATAATGGGCGTTCCACTCGCACAGATACTGGCCATATGGGTCGGTTGCACCGACGACATCCATATGGATCATTACCCCACCTGGCTTGAGTATACGGTGACATTCGTCAACAATGTTTTTGAGCGCCTTGTGGGATGTCTCGTGCATCAAGATATGTGACACAACGAGATCAAAGGATGCATCGGGGAAATTGGTCTTTTCCGCGTTTTGCTGAGTGAAATGGACCGCCTTGCCAAGCGATTTGGCGCGATAATGCCCATATTCGAGACATGGCGCAGCCACGTCCAGAGCGTGCATTTCTGCATCAGGATAAATATCCAGATACGGAACCGAACTATGACCGATGGTGCAACCCAGATCCAATATCGACTTGGGCTCGAGGTCAGGAAAATTATCTTTGATCCACGTCGCAAGGGAAAGGCCCATATCATCGGCCAGCGGACCGGTCTTGCCATGGAAATAGACGTTCACGGTACGATCAAACTCCGCTCCGGCGAGAAAGTCGCCGTCTTCGGTCTTGGTATGATAGCCGCCCGGCTTGCAGTGAATGTCGGCATGCGTGTGATAGCCTGGAATTTCCAGATCGGGATCCAGCGTCAACGAACCAGCAGCATTATCAAGTCTGGCCGCCTTTTCCTTCAGAGCAGGCATTTGCCGTTCGATGCTCGGGCGTACCGTATGGTACATCATTTCCTGGCTGGTCCGCATAAGCGAAGCCCACATATTGTTAAATGGCTGCGCGTCCAGGGCTTCACGGACTTCCTTGCGGGTTTCGGGCGGTCTGCCGAGTTCCTTTTGAAACTGTGGTACGATCTTCGAGTGATAGAGAATGTCATTGCCTGGCATCACTTTCTCGTAAAGATGTACCATGAAACTGCGCAAAAACGCCTGCTGCGATAGTTCATCATGATTGGCTTCTGGATACATATCATGCACTGGCTTGTTCATTTCTCACCTTCCGGTTTTGACATCACTAAGAATCACTCTTTCCGCCAAATCTGAGCCAAATTATTCCCAGACAAGGGCGGCACACAGAAAACCTGTGTTCTAATATATTTTATACGTCACGATATGGCGATGACCTATAAGCAAATTACTATTGAGCAATTGAAGGGTTCGATTGGACAATATGCCGTCCCAATCCATAGCCTTCGTATATACTGGAATCTATCTCTTAACGAGCGGAAAACTTCATGAAACCAACCGACGAATTTGACTATATCATAGTTGGTGCCGGCTCTGCCGGGTGCGTTCTCGCGGATAAACTGTCGCAAAATGGCCGCTACACAGTCGCGGTAGTCGAAGCCGGCGGACCAGATTCCTCCCTAGTAGTGAAAATTCCAGCGGGTGCCATGCGAGCGTCCGGTAATCCGGATTTCGACTGGTGCTACATGTCCGAGCCCGATCCGACACGCGATCAACGCACGGATGCCTGGCCACGCGGACGAGTGGTTGGCGGTAGCAGCTCCACCAACGGTCAGCTTTGGGTCAGAGGCCAAGCCGAAGACTACGACGCGTGGGCAGCCCAGGGAAATCCAGGATGGTCCTATGACGATGTACTGCCCTATTTCAAGGATCTCGAAAGTTACACCGGCTCGTCGACCGATGATTTGCGAGGGACAGAGGGCCCGCTTCATGTAGAAATGCTGCGCAAACCCCATTTGCTGAGTTCCGCTTTTGTTGCAGCCGCCTCTGAAACCGGCATTCCTGCCATATCGGATTATAATGGCGCAAACCAGGAAGGCGCATCGGTAGTCCAGGTGACGCAGAAACGGGGTTGGCGGCAAAGTGCCTCGAAAGCGTTTCTTCGAGGCGCCCTAAAGCGGAATAATGTTCATCTGATCGTCAACGCGCTGGTCCGCAATATCGATATTGAAGACAAGGTTGCGCGCGGCATTACCTATTCGAGCAACGGAGTGACCAAGTCGCTGCGAGCCCGGCAGGAAGTCATTCTGAGCGCAGGCGCAATCGGTTCGCCGCAACTGCTCATGGTGTCAGGCATAGGTCCCGGCGACCATCTCAAGGATCTTGGCATTGACGTCGTCGAGGATCTGCCTGGAGTTGGTCAGAATCTGCAAGAACATTCCGGGATATGGGTCGTGCAGGAAGTCGTCGACACGGTCCGCACCGTTAACCAGGATTACAATCTCATGGGGGTTGTTCGAAACGGGCTGCGGTTCCTGATCGACGGTACGGGGGCAGCGGCCAGCCCGCCTGCCCAGGCCACAGCATTCATCCGGTCCGGACCACAGGAAGCTACGCCTGACGTCCAGGTTCTGTTTACGCCTCTCGGCTATACCATTGAAGGCCAGGACGTCGTGCCGATGAGCTCGCCCGCGATGATGTGCGTGCCGACGGTCTGCCATCCGGACAGCCGCGGGGAAATCAGGCTGAGCACCGCCTCGGCGGCAGATTCTCCTCTCATTTTCCCCCGGCTATTGAGCGATGACCGGGATTCGGCTCGCCTGCAGGCGGCGTGCGAGTGGGTGCGCAAGGTTTTTGCGGCACCGTCCATGAAACCATATGCAAAGTCCGAGCAGTTTCCCGGCCCGCAGGTGCACAGCGACGCTGACTGGCGTGAGCTTTTCCGTGCAGCAGCCGGGCCGGTTTTTCACGTGACCAGCACGTGCAAGATGGGATCGGGACCGGACAGCGTCGTCGATTCTAGCCTGCGCGTGCGGGGAATCGAACGGCTCCGTGTGGCAGATGCTTCCATCATGCCGCGTATCACCAGCGGCAACACCAATGCGCCGGCGATGATGATCGGCGCGAAAGCCGCCGACCTGATTTTACAGAAGGCCTGAAATATTTTGCCCGGAACGCTTCTTATGGGAAGCATTCCCGGCAATGTTTAGCAAATCTCACAACAGCATATCGCAAATCCATTTCTGAACCCGGTGACTGTCAGTGCGGCTTTTATTTGTGCGCCGGGTTTGCTTCCGGAGTCGCTCCAAGCGGAGTCACGTTCAACTCGGTCAGCTCATATCTGAGCGCCGGTCCGGGACCAAAGCGAACATCGGCGCGGACGACGATCCGGCTACCTTGGGTTAGCCAGACTTCCGACCCGCTTGCCATCCGGAAATGGTCGGTAGGAATGTCATAGCCTTGCGGCATCGTAATCGATTCTTCGCCGACAAACGAATAGGTCGTCGGACGGAAAATACCGGACATAGTACCGCCGAACGAACCACCCATCCAGAAGACTTCCCGTGATTGGTCGCCTGCTTTTTCTATATCGTAATTGAGGAATGGCAAGCCATCCGCGACAACCGGACCCGTACCGATTGCTCGTGTTTCCGGAGGATTTTCGGAGGCGACGGAAGAAAGCTCAATGCCATCCGAAGGCGTTTTAAGGCCCTTGGCGGAGTGAAAGGCTTGATCCACGCCATCTTCGGTTTGCAGCACATAAGACGAACCTAGCGCCTCGGACATCGAACGATTGTGCATGAATGCCTCACGGGGAACTCCGTCCGCTTCGACGACGATCGTTGCATGCCGAACTTCGCCGGCTCTAGCAGTCTCAGATGCGACCTGAAGGACTCGCGATCCGTCTTTGTGGATGAAAAGATTCCAGTAATCCGCACCGCAACTCGTGCCGTCAGGCGCCGTACAGACGGTTGTGCCACGGTATAACCGCTGCAAATTTGTTTCAGACTCGGTCGTTTTATGCGTCTCTTCAGCACCTGCAGTGCCGCCAGCTAGAGCGGTCAGCATTGCCAGAGAAACAAGTTTCATGCCTGATTTCATGGCCGATAATTTTTGCATGTCATGCTGTCCTTTCAAACGTGATCCTGCCGCCAGATCCTAGCTGCGGTCAAAAATTTCAAGAGCAGCGCGCTCGCCTGATTCCATGGCGGATTCCATACCCACTTCAAGCCGTTTCGTATGCTCGCCCGCGAAATGAAGCAACCCGTGCGGCTTGACTAATGCTTGCGCATATCGAAGCGTATTGCCTGCCGGCAAGGCGCCGCTGCAGCCTGCATTGAATGGCTGCTCAGCCCAGGAGTGGATTCCGCTGACCTCAAGCGCTCCGGCTGTGGAAGGCCGCAACCGCTCGATTTCCTTGATAACAAATTCGCCGCGCTCCTTATGCGGCAACTGGTCGAGGCGGTTAGCCTTCAGTCCAGTCGACAATGCCACCAGCCGGTCGCGGGTTCCGTCATAGTCAAAAGCCTGCCGGACCAGGTTGATCGGACCGTCCGTCCATAATGAGGCATCCATGCCGTCATCTTCCCAGAACGGTTTGTTGACGTTCAAATAAATGAATGTCGTGTTGGCATAAGGCGTCATCGCCACGGCTTCCCGCTGATCACCAACGAGATGCGGATAGATCGAAATCCGGCGCAGCACGGTGAGGGGGACAGCGGAGACAACAAAACTCGAGTTATAGCGCGTGCCGTCAAGACAGGTGACTTCGGCTATAGTACCGTTCATTTCTATCCGCGCAACGGCTTTATTGCGCTGAACTGAGTCGCCGAGAGAAGCGGCCATGGCTTCAGGCAAGCGCTGCGTACCGCCAACAACACGTGCGCTAACAGCGGCCGACTGCTCGTGGGAATCTCCCTTGACGCCGTCGCTGCTTGGAGCCTTAAACTCCATGAAGTTGCGGGGTATACCTTGCAACATATCGAGAACCGAGGCGCTCCAGAGGTCCGGGGCGATCAGCCCCTCACCGATCAACCGCATCGCGGCTGGAGAAGCGCCAAGGCGCTGCAGCCATTGGCCAAGAGAGATATCATAAGCGCCAGCAGCCTCTTGCAGCCACTCGGCATTGTTCTGGAACGGGTCGTTTTTCACGAGAAAACTGCTCATGAGCTGAGTCGGTAACAAGTCGCGTTCCGCACCCACGGTTTTATTCAGATCGGATTTGGACCAGTTTTCATTGCGGACAAGTTCTCCACCAACTGAAAAAGTAAACGGTGCATTCAGGTTTGCGCCTTGGCTGAGTTCAACTCCCAGGCGCTGCGCCATATCTCGCACACGCGCATATTGTGGCCCGATCTGATTAGCTCCGAGTTCTGGGCGTCCTTCGATGTGATCTCCGGTAAAGGCTCGCCCACCGATTCTGTCAGAGGCCTCCAGGACCGTTACGTTATATCCCGCATCTTTCAACATGATTGCTGCGTTCAGGCCCGAGAAGCCTGCACCTACAACGATTACATCGGATTTTTCAGCGGTCGCGGCCATTGCGCTTCCGGGAAAGGCTGCGGCCTGCATCGTCGCTGCAGCGGCGACGGCGGAGGTGGAGACAAATTGCCGACGATTCAATTTCATAACAGTTTCTCTTCTCTACCGTAGCTCGGATATTACAGATAAAAAAGGCAGGCGGCCGATAGATCGGGCCGCCCGCCCCGTCATTCGGGTTTAGAAGTCAGCCATCAACCTGAAACCGACTTCGCGCTTTTCGGGCAGGGTCGCGAAGGCTTTGCGACCTGTGTTTGCGGCGCCGAAGGCAATCCCGGTATTGCCGGCAGCCGACAAGGTTTTATCCTGGAACAGGTTTTCAACAAACGCTTCTACACGGAAGTCTTTAGTGACATCGGCACCAACGCGGACATTGACTCTCCAGCTATCGTCAATCTTGTTATAGGCGAAATTGTCCTGATAGCGCTCGCCCGAGTAAAGTGCATCAGCGCGAACATAGAGGTCACCACTTTGGATCGGGAAGGCGTATGAAGCACTTACCGCGCCTGACCATTCCGACACATTAGCCGGTTGATTGCCAGCACCGGAAATGGATGAGGTTGTTCCGAAGGCAGTACAAACCGGGCCGGTTGTCAGCGCAGCCGTACCGGGGCACAATACCTGAGTGGTTACGCTTCCTGCAGCACCAAGTTCCTTCAGTTCAGCATCAACCCAGCCGACGCTACCCATGATCTGCAAACCTTCAACCGGATTCAGGATGATTTCGAAATCAATCCCTTTATATTCCGAATTGCCGTCCAGATTCAGGGTCGTTGCACTAAACGGGCTCAGAATGAACGTGTTGGAAAATGGCTGGTTATCCCATTCCATATAATAAGCAGCGATGCTGTAGCTAAGCCAATCGGAAAACCGTTGCTTGACACCGAATTCATAGCTCGTGAGACGCTGGATTCCGGTAAAATCGCCAACCACTGTTGGATCCGGCAGAAGGTTCAGGCCTGCCGCTTCCGTGATTCTGGAAAAATCGGTAGCGTTTGTGGCAACCGAGTTCAACGAACTTTGCGACCAACTCGCGTAGATGTTGAGATCAGAATGAGGCGAATAAGACAAGATCACCCGTGGCATGAAGTCGGTGTAGGAATTTTCTGAATCAATCGTTGCAAGCGCGTCCGGATTGCCCGCAGCAACGCCAGGAGCGCCGACATAAACCAGTGTCTGCTTGTCATCCACCCAGCGACCTTCACCGGAAATGGTGAACTCGTCAGTGATATCGAAATCAACCGTACCAAAAACACCGAAGGCTTCATTGTCCTGGAAATTGGTTTGGAATGCATTACCGTTACGATATTTTTGCTCGTAATAGCTAACGCCGATTTCGTAACGGAGCCGTTTGGTTTGCTCCGATGCTACGCGCGCTTCAAAAAATGTATCCTGAGTCCAGTTTCCAAGAGCCGATGGAAAGATGAAAGCGGAAGGCGCTGTCGGATCACCTGTTTCACCGTAGAAGAAGTCCTGTACGCCGACCAGCTCTGCTTCACCACGCGATGCAAGACCTTTAATAGTATGCCCGGTGCCAAGCTCCCAGTCAAAGCTCAGATTGGCGCGCCATGCACCATATTCATTGCCAAGACCGTCTGGCATTAAATTCGTAAAGCCAGCCATGTCCGGATTGAGCGAAACAGTACCCGTTTGACCCGTAGCGGAAGCTTCGATCACAGACGCGTCAGGAATGCTTCCACAAAAGATCGTTTGCGTGCTCTGGCTGAGGTCAGTGGTGAAGGGTGTCAGTGCTCCGGTAAGTCCGTTGATCGAACTGCCGCTATATATCATGTTACAATCGCCGGGAGCGACCGTTGCGTTCACGCTTTGCGCGTTCGATGTGTCTTCAGAATCGACATAATAGCCTGTTGCTTTCACACGGAATGTCGGCGTGACTTCGAATACCGCTGTACCAAAAATCGCAAAGTTGTTTTCTTCGCCGTTCGGATCACCGTTCAGATACTCATAATCAGCGCCCTTGCGTTCATAGGTAGTAGCGACACGCAGACCGATAGTATCGGTGATGGGGCCGCCAATGGCTGCAACGCCACGATAGCTAACCTGTTCGCCTCTTCCGGTACCAATGCCGAGTTGAAGCTCGGTGCTGACTTCCAGCTCGTCGCCGGGCTCTTTTGGTACAAAGTTGACTGCGCCTGAAAAGGTATTGCGCGCAAAATATGCATTTTGCGGCCCCTTGATGACCTCGACGCGTTCCAGATCAATCATCGGAATGAAGCCGATGCCTTGAGAAACATAGGAACCATCATAAAATACGGCGCCAGTTCGGGAAGCTGCGCTATCTACTTGTTGCGAAATACCGCGAAACTGCAGCGCTGAACTGGAGCGACCGCCAGCCTGGCCATCAGAATTCTGAAACTTGAAACCCGGCGTATAATCAGACATATTCTGGATATCGCTTACACCCGCAGCATTCAACTGATCCTGCGACAAAACCGATATGGCGATAGGGACTTCGATCACCGATTCTTCGCGGCCGCGGGCAGTAACGACGATCACATTATCATCATTCTCACTCTCAGCTGCTGTTTCCGCGAATGCGGGAGCGCTTGAAATCACTGCGACCGCTGGAGTGAGCAGCGTGAACAATGCAACGCTATTGAGAAGACTGGAAAGCTTGGCAGGTTTTGGCATATCTATTTCCCCGTTTTGTACGTACCGATAATTTCATGCGGTACGATAAATTCCCTTGAGCATTTGGACTGCCAAAGATGGCATATTGTGGCAATTTCATTACGTCGATGGTTTAATAGGAATTGCCTATTTGCAGTAATTCCTGAATTTTCTATTCTTGATGACAGCATCTGTTTGCACCGCATCTGGCGCAATCCCGGCCCCGCGAAGATAGCCAAACCGACTTCATCCACTCGTGTTTTCAAGGCGTGAGAAATTGACCAGAACATGTCATTTTCTCTCTATATCCCCAGAAAACGGCTGAATTCCAAGGCTAAGAAAAGCGGACGCACTAGGAGCTAAATACGAACACATCAAGTTTTAGGAGTTATTACCAATGAAATCTTCAGGTCGAAAAGTGCGCATGGTTGCTGGCGGAACATTCGTCACGGGCATGGCAGTGGCTATGCTGGGTCTATCCAGTCTCTCCGCACAGCGGACAAATTTGGCCGCTGCAAAACCGAGCCAGGGCGACAGGCTGTGGTTTCAATGCAGAGCCTGCCACACGCTGAAAGAAGGCGAGCCACATAAACTCGGACCAAATTTGCATGGCTTCATCAACGCCAAGGCCGGGACCCGCAAAGGTTTCAAATATTCAAAAGCATTGAGCAATTCTGGCCTGGTCTGGAACGAGCCGACTCTGGACAGATGGATTGAAAAACCCAACGATGTGCTGAAGGGGCATCGGATGAGTTACGTTGGCATGAAAGATGGCGGTAAACGGGCGTTGCTTATCAAATATATGAAGAAGGAAACCCGTTAAACTCGTCCATAAAACTATCGTCCAGGCAACCGTGATATCCCCCCGTCCGGATTGGCCTGTGTTCGTTTCAGGGAAGCTTTTGTCAGGAAGCTTCCCTGAATCAACAGACGGTTGGATGACGAAGAATGGCTGTGACCCGCGCTGGCTTCAATTGAACTCTGCCGCAGGCGGTGCCCGAACGGTCACCGCCTTTTTCTCGACCAGATTTTCATAATCTGCAGACCCGCGCCGATCGCAGCGGTTTGCGAGACCGTTTGGATATTTGATCCTCAACCTGTCACCGGTTTGCAGATAACCAGCGGTGCCAGAAGCCACTCTTGCCTATCAGGCGAACTGATCCAGATACGCCATCGCTTCACGCATGCCGGAAGTGGCTGCTGCTTCCAGCCCTGCTTCATAATCGCGCGTATGTTCACCCGCAAAACGCAACCGGTCCATATAGGGTTCGGCCAGCCAGGGGAACATGCCCCGCGCATCGCCCGGCCGCATGATATATTTATTGCCTTTGACGAATTCGTTCTGGCCCCAGCTATAAGCACCGACCGGCGTGATTGCGCCCTTCATTGATGGTCGCATCTTTTCCAGACGCGCCTGGACAAATGCCATCATTTCCTTTTCGGGCATCGTATCAACTTTCGCTGCCGCAGCGCCGTTCATCCAGACGTCAAGCCAGCTGACCTTACCGTCCTCGTCGTGGTTCGCCATAACCCGCTCGACGACATCGTCACTAACCAGTCCGGCCGGATGACCATCTTCCTCCCAATATGGTTTGGTGGGAATGAAAAAGACGTGGGTCGTCAGCGTATAGAGGGCATCATCAATCGCAGCTTTTTTGGGACCAGTCGGTGCCGGCGTAATCGCAATCGAACGCAGGACCGAATAAGGCACGGTACAAATGACGCTCTTGGCTCTTATCTTTTTCCCGCTGGCCATCGTAACGGATGCACCATCTTTCTCGACATCAATTGCAACCACCGGATCACCCAGCATCGGCTCCGTTTTCAAAAGCGTTGCGATCCGCTCGATCATTGTGAGCATTCCGCCTTTAACATTGTAGAATCCTGCCGGACCGTTTGACGCGTCGTACACCTCGCGCACTTTGTCGCCCTTTTTGGGAGTATCTATGCCGGCAAACTCGCGCATCTGAAACAGAGCCGATGTATGCCCGAGACCCATCGTGTTCGAGGTAAGATCGATGAGACGCAATGCCTCGTCAGAGACGCCATTTTCCTTGAGATAGCGATCCAGCGCAACATCATATGCCAGCATCTCTTCCGAGTTCCAGTTTGTGACATCCTTGATCTTGTTATTCTTCATCAGGATCGGGAATTCGAGCTGCTCGGGCAAGATGCTCCGCTCACTGCCCACAAGACGATTGGCAGAGGACGTTTCCCACGCATCGGGATGTACAAATTCGCCGTTGATGTGGTAGCTGAACTTCTCTTTCCCCGGAGGAGCGATGAAAGGAACATCGGCTTCATATGCATAAGAGAGCAAATTGCCGTAATTCGGCCCTACCGTAGAAGCTCCGCAATCAAACGAACCATCTTCGGTCCTCAGGGTGAAGCACCTTCCCCCGAGCTGTTTGTCGGCTTCGATCAGCTGGACGTTTACGCCTTCGGCCTCCAGCCTGAGAGCAGCGGAGATGCCAGCTATGCCGCCACCAATCACCAGAACATCTGTTTCTCTGGTTGACCATGTGCTTTTGGGCGCGCAACCCGCAACGAGAGCTGCAGATAAACCGCCTATTATTACTTGACGCCGGTTCGCCTGAAATATGGATTTTGACAATGTCTTTCCTCTCTCGTGTACATGGTTACTCAAATAGATAATTACGCAGCCAAACTTAGCGCGGCGGTACTTTAACTCGCTGGGTTTGACGCAGTTCGTCGTCCATTTCCCCACCGAGGAAATCCAGTATGTCGGTCATCACCAAATCTGTTTTTTCGATATAGGGATAGTGCCCCAGGCCTTCATATTTCCGTATGAGCGTCGGCGCCCCCGTCATCCAATGTTCGATGACGTCTGCCTCGAGATGCATCACTGTCGGATTGGCCTTTCCCCACAAAATGAGCGTCGGAGCCGTGATATCGGCGAAGATCTTTTTGGGATCGCCGGTCTTGAAATTATAGGCTCCGGGATCGGCCTTTTCGGCTCGACGATTCACATCATAGGCCAATGTCACGAGCCAAGCGGGCGGGGTGCTTGGCGCTATGAAATTTCGCCCCAGGAGGTTGGCCCAGAATTCCGGCGGCTTGATCTTCATTTTCGACCATTTGCGCTCTTCCGGTCGGGAACGATTGGGGTCGCTTTGCGCGGTGCGTGGCAAGCCCGCTGAATTGATCAGAACCAGTCGGCTGACACGATCAGGAAAATAGGAAGCATAGCGGGATCCCGCGATCGCACCGCTGGAAGTGGCAATAACATTCACCTTGTCCAGATTTAACGCTTCCAGCAACTTTGCTACCACCTCTGCATTGCGGTTGAAAAAGTCCACGCGGCCACCGTTGAGGCTCTTTCCGTCGATTCCGCTGAGCCCCAGGCTGGGAAAATCTGGCCGGATGACCCGATAATTGGCCTTTACCAGCGCTTGAGCGACGTCATCCCATGCTCTGAAATTCAGAAAGGAAGCGTGCAACAGCAGAACCGGCTCGCCCTCCCCTTGGTCGGCATAATGCAGCGGAACTCCGTCCACATCCATATATCGCGATGCGCTGGTTTCATATTTGGCACGCAGATCGGCCAGACTGATCGACTTGGGTTCCGGATTCGGCGTTGCATATGCAAACACAGAACCAAGCGCCAATGTCGCAAGAGCGAGCAACCAGACGATACGCAGTATCAATCGGAAATTGGGATTAATTGGCGCCTTCGTAGTCAAATCTGTCATATATCGCTCCTCGGTGATGAAGGACAATGGCTCAGGGTTGCCATTTCATTGTGAGCTTAGCAGAGAGCGCCCATTCATTTGAGCTGTTATCCGGCTTGACCTCCCTGATCATCGTCAGTTCGTTACCGTTTCGAATATGCGTATAGCGCGAAACGGGAGGATTTTTGTCTGTTTCATGGGTTTTCTGCACGGATTGACGAGCAGCCGCCCAATGCTCAGCATCGTCATACTCCAGACGCGCAGACTGGAAAAAATAGGCTTTTTCCATCCCGCCATAGAAATAGGACATCTGCATCTCTTTGGGCTGCTTCGTGGGAAAAATGACCTTGAGTGTCGAGAAACGCGTACCATCATCCTGTAAAAAAACGTTCGTTTCCATCAAAACATCTTTTTCGGGCTGGCATTGAAACCCTGCATCGAACCGCGATGTGCGGAAAAGGCCGGTCTCGTTATACTGTTCGAATTGACCGGTCCAATTGCCGGTCAATGTACACATTGCGGCGATATAATCGTGAGCCGGCGTTCCCGAATTCGCGGCGAAAACCGGCGTAACGCTGAGCGCCAGACCAAGGGACAATATTGTTTTAAGAAGATTCATGTAGCACTCCGGAACTGGCCGCTCACTATATTAACACCAAAAAATTGATGTTGGCCCAATACAGCAACTGATCGGACAGCGGCCAAACTCATCCGATCGCGCCTCGCTTACGCAAAGCCTCAACATCCGATTCGCCGAAGCCAAGATATTGCTGCAGAACGGTATCGGTATGCGCTCCCAACGATGGAGGCGGCTCAACCGGTTGACCAGCGAATGGAACTGGCTGCCCTACAGTGCGAAGGCCGTGGCCATGGTCGATAACCTGCAATCGAGCCCGCGTCTGGGTTGATTGCAACGCATCGCCGACCGAACGAATGGGACTATGGGGGATGCCGGCGGTATCAAACCTATCTTCCCAGTCTTCGGTGGACCGGGCCTTGAGGACCGGCATAATCTCTGCGAGCAGATCTTCGCGATCTTCCACCCGACCCCTATTGGTCTGCCATCGCTCGGTCTGACCAATGTCAGGGTGTCCCAGACATTGGCAGAAAGCCTGGAACTGCCGATCATTGCCCACTGCAACCACAATATGCCCGTTTGCCGTATCGAAAACCTGATATGGCACGATGCTGGGATGTGCATTGCCGAGCCGCTGCGGCGAATCACCGGTCGCGAGAAAATTCATCGCCTGATTGGCAAGTGCCGCCAGCTGACAGTCATGCAGTGCCACATCTAGATGAGAACCGATGCCCGTCGCCTCTGCCTTGCGTAGCGCCGCCAGAATGGCTGTCGCGGCATATAGGCCGGTAAAGAGATCGGATACCGCAACCCCCACCTTCATCGGCTCATCCCCCGGACTACCTGCAGGCTGACCCGTGATCGACATCAAGCCGGTCATCGCCTGTATAAGATAGTCATAGCCCGGGCGGTGGCTATTCGGGCCGGTCTGGCCAAATCCAGTGATCGAGCAATAAACGATTTGGGGATGGTCAGCGGAAACCGTCTCGTAATCGAGGCCATATTTCGCCAGCCCACCGACCTTGTAATTCTCGACCACGATATCGCACTGACCAACCAGTTTCCGGATCAGGTCGGCTCCCTCGGGAGAGGCAATATTTATAGCTACGGACTTTTTATTACGGTTTGCCGTGTGAAAATATGCGGCTTCACCATCGACCGCATATGGCGGCCCCCAGGAGCGGGTATCGTCGCCCGATCCCGGCCTTTCTACCTTGATAACGTCAGCGCCATAATCGGCGAGTAGTTGCGTCGACCAGGGGCCCGCCAGAATTCTGGTTAGATCCAGCACCTTGACGCCGGCCAGAGGAAGCGACGCGGAATTATTCATGCGATTGGTGATCCCTAGAAGTGAAAATCATCAATGATCCAAACCTTCCCGAACAGGCGATCGCTCGCCGATGGCGTTGAATTATGAGCGCTTACATTCAGCGAAATGCGATCAAGGATGTTGCAATCTCGCATCATTAGATATAATAGTATATCAATATATCTTATCTGACCAGATAAAATCGTGAAGGGCTTGGTAAAGCCGGTAAATTTTATTGTGAGGGACTTTAATGCCACAAACGCTGACCCAGAAAATCATCGCCCGCGCTTGTGGCCGCACTACGGTGAAACCGGGCGAAATCGTGACGGTGCATGTCGACCTGCTCATGGGGCAGGATGCCTCCGGACCACGGCGTTGGCGCCCTCGGCTTGAGGAGCTGAATGCCAAGCTTTGGGATCCTTCCAAAGTTGTCGTGGTCTCTGATCATTATGTTCCCGCGGTCGATGCCCAATCGGCGGAAATCCTCAATATTTCCCGGCGCTTTGCGCGCGACTATGGTGTGAAAAATTTCTTCGATATGCAGGGAATCTCTCATGCAATCATGCCGGAACGCGGACTGTTGCGCCCCGGCATGTTCGTCGCCGGTGGCGACAGCCATACTCCCACAGCCGGTGCATTCGGCTGCTATGCGGCAGGATTCGGAGCAACAGACACGACGGCCATTGCCATCACCGGAGAGACCTGGACCACCGTACCGGAAACCATCAAGGTACAAATTGACGGTGAACTTGGCCCCGAGATTACGGCGAAAGACGTCATGCTTTGGCTGTGCCGTGAAATGGGTATGGAGAATAGCTTCAAGTCGGTCGAATTCATGGGTTCCACAGTGAGCGCAATGTCAATGTCCGAACGTCTGGTTATGTCCAATATGGCGGCGGAACTCGGTGCTGAAGCGGGCATCATCGGAGTCGACGAGATCACGATCGAAGCACTGAAGGCGACCGGCGGAGATTATGAAGGAGCCGAGGCCTGGGTCGCCGATCCGGATGCGCAATATTATAAGACAGTCACGCTCGACGTCACCAAGCTCGGCCCGCAAGTAGCGGCGCCGCACGCACCGGAAAATACTGACGACGTGGGAGCATTTGCCGCTGTCAAAGTCGATCAATGCTATATCGGCGCCTGTGTCGGTGCCAAGCTGGAGGATCTGCAAATGGCAGCGTCGGTTTTGCGCGGTCATCGAGTGTCACCAGACACCCGCTTGCTGGTGGCACCGGCAACCGTCCGCGTTACCGAAAAAGCTGCAGCTGACGGCACGCTTGCGACCCTGACAGCCGCGGGTGCCATATTGCTACCGTCGGGATGCGGCGCCTGCGCTGGTATGGGCGCAGGGATTATCGCCGAAGGAGAGGTTTGTCTCTCCACCACCAATCGTAATTTTCAAGGCCGGATGGGTCACAAGGATGCCTCGGTCTATCTTGCATCGCCTTATACGGTGGCGGCATCGGCCGTAACCGGACGTATTACCGACCCGCGCGAATTGCGCACAAGCACACGGAACGCAGCATGATCATCAAAGGACGCGCCTGGAAATTTGGCGATAAGATCGACACGGATGTACTGGCGCCAGGCTATGCCATGAAATTATCCCCCGAAGGACTGGCCCAGCACTGCCTGGAAGCAGTCGATCCGAATTTTGCCAAATCGGTGAAACCGGGCGACATTGTCGTAGCCGGCGCCAATTTCGGCCTCGGTTCGAGCCGCGAACAGGCGGCAATATCTCTTGCAACTTTGGGCGTTGGGGCCGTGCTGGCCAAATCCTTTGCGCGCATATTCTACCGCAACGCCATCAACATCGGCTTGCCAGTTGTTACGATCGACCTGACACAGGAAATCGCCGCTGGAGATCTCTTGAAGCTTGATCTTGCCACGGGCACCATGACCCGTTTGAAAGATGGCTATCATCGTGAATTGCAGCCCATGCCGCCCCATATCATCGATATTCTCGAAGCGGGCGGTCTGATGGCGCAGCTGAAACAGAAAAGAGGCCTCTAGATGTCTCTACTCAAAGCACTGCAGGGACCCGAAGTGGTGATCGCACCGGGCGTCTACGACGCGCTGACCGCGCTTCTGGCCGAGCAGGCCGGGTTCCGCGCCGCCTATATATCAGGCGCGTCGGTCTCCTATACGCTTCTTGGCCGTCCGGACCTCGGCTTCGTATCACTCTCGCAACTGGCCGAAGCCGTCGAGCGCATGCGCCAGCGGGTCTCGATAGATCTGATCGTCGATGCGGATACCGGCTTCGGCAAGGCCTTGAATGTCATCCATACGATCAAAATCCTTGAACGAGCCGGGGCCAATGCAATCCAGCTCGAAGACCAGAAAATGCCAAAACGGTGCGGCCATCTAAGCGGCAAGCAACTCGTCAGTTCGGCCGAAATGGTTGGCAAGATCAAAGCCGCCACAGATGCGCGCACCAGCGAGGACACTCTGATCATCGCCCGCACCGACGGCATCGCTGTCGAGGGACTGGGCGCGGCACTGGATCGCGCCATGGCCTATAAAGAAGCCGGAGCGGATATATTGTTTATCGAAGCCCCGCAATCTGCCGAAGATATGGCCCGGATAGTGAAAAATTTTGACGGCACCATCCCGTTGCTGGCCAATATGGTCGATGGCGGAGATCCGGCTGTGCATAATGCAAATGCTCTGCGCAAAGCAGGCTATTCCCTTGTTATCACAGCGGGCAGCTTGACCCGCGCCATGGCCTTTGCAGCAGAACAATTATTACAACAGCTGCGCATCGATGGAACAACTGCCGGCAGCAGCGAGAACATGTTCAGCTTTGCCGGCCTCAACCAGCGTATCGGCCTACCCGAAATGCTCGAGCGCAGCGAAGCTTACGCACCGAACAATGACGAAATTCAGGATCAGGAGAGCAAATGAGAGACCCCAAAATATACGGCCACTGGCCCTATCGTGATCGCCCCAAAGTGACATGGCCCGGCGATAAAAAGCTTGCCTTCTGGGTCGCGCCAAATATCGAATATTACGAGCTTCACCCGCCGAAAAATCCGCACCGCAGCCCTTGGCCACGGCCGAACCCCGACATCGTCGGATATGCCTATCGGGATCACGGCAATCGCGTGGGCAACTGGCGTCTGATCGAGGCGATGGAAAAATATAATATCCCTGGCACGGTCAGCCTGTCGGTAGCGATGTGCGATCATTTCCCCGAAATGATCGATACGGTTAATGACCTGGGCTGGGAATTCTTCTCCCACGGCGTTTACAATACACGCTACGCCTACGGGATGGACCGGGCGCAGGAGCGCCAGATGCTCCAATATACCATCGACAGAATCAAGACACAAACCGGTCAGCAAACGCGTGGCTATCTCGCGCCGGCGCTCACGCATACCATTCATACCATCGAACTACTGGCGGAACTGGGTTTCACCTATTCCTGCGATCTATTTCAGGATGATCAGCCTCAGCCGCTGAATGTACCGGGCAACCCGCTTGTATCAATGCCCTATTCGCTCGAAGTAAACGATCACTACGCTTTCAATGTGTTTGGACTGTCCCCGCAACAATATACCGATGTGCTGAAACGCCAGTTTGACACGTTGCTGGAAGAAGGCGGCACATCTGGTACGGTCATGTGTATCCCGATCCACGCCTATCTTGTCGGCCGGTCGCACCGCATCAGCCCGTTCGAAGAAATTCTCCGCTACGCCGACGAACATAAGGATGACATCTGGATAACAAGGGCCGGCGACATCGCTGACCATTATCTCGCCAACCATTATGATGACGCCCGCACCCATATTGCCCAATTCGGAGGTTCAGATGCCGCTTGATCCCAATTTTCTGCGTTACCCGATGCTCCGCAAGGGGATGGACCATGACCTATATCCAGCGGCCAATATGTTTGAACAACCGAAGGTCTCATGGCCGGACGGCAAATCTGTCGCTCTCATGGTCACTGTAGCTGTCGAATTCTTCCCTCTGACTCCCAATGACGGACCTTTCAGAGCGGCCGGGCATATGGCCACCCCTTTCCCCGATTTTCGGACGTTCACCGCGCGCGATTACGGCAACCGGGTGGCAATTTACCGCATCATGGATGCCTTGACCGCCGCCAATATACCGGCAACAGCATTCGTAAACAGTGCACTGATCGACCGCACACCACAGCTTGTGCAGGATATCCAGTCGGCAGGCTGGGAAATCGCCGCGCATGGCGAAGACATGAACAATATCCATTATGGCGACATGCCTCTGGAAGTCGAACAGCGCCAAATTGAATCCTGTCTGGCCGCCTGGTCCGAATATGGAGTCACCCCGAAAGGCTGGATGTCGCCAGGCCGGGGCCAAAGTGAAGACACGCTCAGCCTGCTCAAGCGCGCCGGTATTGAATGGACAGCGGACTGGGGCAATGACGACATGCCCTATGAGATGAATGATGGCCCGGTTGCCATGCCCTATACCGATGAGATGGAAGACCGCAAATGCATCACCATACTCGGCCAGAATGAGGAAGTCTGGTCCCAGCAAGTCACAGGCGCGGCTGATCTGCTGGCAAAGGAAGCGCAAGCGCACGGCGGTCGCATTTTGCACCTTGCGCTAACCCCTTATATTATCGGGCAGCCATTCCGGATCAAATTCTTGCGGGATCTGCTGACCGTTCTGGCGGCGCGCGACGATCTCTGGTGTGCGACTGCATCCGACATCTATGCGTCGTGGCAGGACCAAATCGCGTAACGCACGAGTAACAACGGCCCGTCGATTGCTTCGAAATATCGGAACAATCGACGGGCCGTCTACTATATATTGTCAGCGAACGGGGCGCCAAGGCCCCCAGTGCCCGAAGGTGCCTTTCAGAGCGTATCGGGAATACCGTCGAGCAAAACGGTTTTAGCCTCCAGAAACGCCTTCAGGCCAGCAACACCGCCTTCACGGCCAATTCCCGATTTCTTGAATCCGCCAAAGCCGATGGTGAAATCATTCCTCGGGCCATTTTGTCCCATGGTGCCGGTGCGCACGCTGCGTGCAACATGATAAGCTTTTTCCAGATCGTTGGTGAAAACGGCACCGGAAAGTCCGAACTGGGAATCATTGGCGATATCGATCGCATGATCCAGATCATCATAAGGGATCACGCAAATGACGGGCCCGAAAATCTCTTCCTGTGCGATGCGCATGTCACTGGTGACATTGGCAAAGATTGTTGGCTCCATGAAATAGCCCTTGTCGAGATGCGATGGGCGCTTGCCGCCGCTCGCTAGCGTCGCCCCTTCGGCCACTCCGGCTGCGATCAGTTCTTCGATACGCTCAAGCTGGCGTTTCATTGCAACCGGGCCGATAATCGTATTCTCGTCGAAGGCATGGCCGATTTTGACCCCTTCGGCGATATCCTTCATCTTGCCGACGAGTTCGTCATGCCGCTCCCGGCTAACCAATACCCGCGACAGCAATGCGCAATTTTGACCGGCGATAGAACAAATGCCATCGATCATCATTTTGGCGACCGTATCAAGATCATAGTCGTCGAGGATGATTGCCGGCGACTTGCCGCCGAGCTCCAGCGAGCATCTTGCGATGCGTTCGCCGCAGACCGATGCAATCCGCTGCCCTGCGGCAACACTACCGGTGAAGCTGACCTTGTCCACGCCGGGGCGCCGAACGAGATAATCGGAAACCTCGCGATGTGCACAAATCAGATTCAGCACACCCTTCGGGAGCCCGATCTCTTCAGCACATTGTGCCATTATATAGGCTTCAAGCGGCGTCTCGGGAGCTGGTTTCATGATCACGGTGCACCCGGCGACGAGGGCCGGGCCAACCTTGTTGAGCATGGTGTTAATCGGCACATTCCACGGAGCGATCGCGGCAACGACGCCAACCGGCTCATAAACCAGAAAGCCTGTGCCTTCGCCTGCGATCTCGCGCTGTTCGACGAAATCCATATTCTCGGCGATCTCGATATATTGATCCATCGCATTGGTCAGAAACGGTGCAAACATCTTGGCCACGTTATAAGGCATGCCGATCTGATAGGTCCAGCAAAGGCCCAGTTCTTCGGTCCGGGCGACGATGGCGGCTGAAAGCTTGCGCACCCAGTCATTGCGTTCTTCAACAGCCATCTTCGGCCAAGGCCCCTTGTCGAACGCCTCGCGCGCCGCTGCGACTGCCTGATCAACATCAGCGTCAGTTGCTTCGGCAACGTGAGCGATCACTTCTTCGGTATCGGGGGAGACGACCGCGATCCTATTGCTCTCATGGGGCTCGACCCATTTTCCGCCGATATAGAATTTGTCGACCGGAAGCTCTCTCAGGTCGAGTTCTGGATGCTGATCACTCATATATTTATCCTTCCAGGATCTGGGGGTGGTGTTGGCCGTGCTGCATCTGTTCAAAAATTAACGACAAGCTCGGCTGAGACTTCGCTCTCTTCAGAGCTGGCCTTTTTTCCAACAATTATGACCACATCATTTTTGAAGACAGGCTATCGATGATACAAGCGCCGTTGATCGATATTCTGTTTCTATTCGCTCGACGATCAGAACCGCGAGGGGATTTGGGTATGAGGGCCGACGATGCCTAGTCGTTAGCCTCTGATGCCGGCAGAACGAGCGTATATTCATAGCGGTCAGGCCTGAAATACATGGTCGTGTGCTGCACCGGCAGCAATTCTGCTGTTTTGAACACGCGCACAGCTTTGAGCACCGGCTGTCCGGGCTCGAGGCCAAGGCTCTTCGCCACGCTCTCATCAGCCGACGCAGCGTTCATTCGTTGATAGGCTTCAAGAGGAGGATATCCGGCGTCGGTCAGAAGCTGTAACAACGACGTTTGTTCCGCTCCCTTGTCCGGGAACCGTGCTGCCACATTGGTCGGAATATAAGAGACCGAATATACATAAGGCTCGCCGTCCACCAATCTCCGGCGCAAAATTTCTAGCGCTGCAACACCCGGATCCAGGTCCAGATCATCAGCCACTTCCGTCGGCGGCACCGCCTCGGCTTCCGACAATAGCTCGATATCCGTCGTATTCTCTACGTCGTGTAAATTTTTCATCATCTCGCCGAAATCGGCACGCATGATGCCTCTTGATTTCTGGGCTTTGACGATGGTCCCCCGCCCGCGGTGACGGGCAATAAGACCCTCCGCTGCCAGTTCGGACAATGCCCGTTTAATCGTGATCCTCGAGACACCCAGCTTTTCACACAAGGCTATTTCGGTGGGAAACTGATCACCGCGCACGAAATCGCCTGATGCGATCCAGCTTCGCATGACCGTATACGCCTGATGATACAGCGGGACGGGGAGAGCCGCATCCAGCCTTTGGTCGCTGTGATTTGCCTTGCCGTTCTGGCTGGCTATTGACGACATGTATGATGACCTCGAGGATCGTGAAACAATGCGATGTATGGGAAGCTATAGCTGCTGAAGCCGGCAAGCGCTATCGCAAAACCGGCTCCTGCAGATCAGCAAACAGCTTATTCCATTTCCGCTATACCTGAACCGCTTTGTCTGGAGTCTCGGCGATTTTCTGTTCATCCAGATCATAAAACAATAGCCCGACGAACATCACCAGACTGCAAAGCCCGGGAATCCACGCCATGCCGAGTGTCATGGCGAATAGGGCGGATTCAGGTTGCGCAGCGTCCCTTGGGAGGCTGTTGTCAAAACCATAGATTGTCAGCAACGCGCCGATAAGGAGCGGGCCAGCCGCGTACATGGTCTTTTCCAGAAAGCTGAATGCAGCAGACGCTACGCCTTCCCGGTTCAGGCCGCTTATTCTGCGGTCATATTCGATCACATCCAGCACCATAGACTGGCCACAGATCACGATCCCGCTGATCGTTCCACCCAGGGCAGCCGCGCGCAGATATAGTAACCAATCGGGCTCGGTGGGTGTTGCGAGCACCCAGCTCAGGAATGCCATGGATTGCAGGATCAGGCCGAACATGAAGATTTCTTTTTTGCCAAAGCGATTGATAAGCATCAGCCAGGGGCGAATGCTCAAAAGCGAAGCCCCCATATAGGCGATGCCGAACGGGAACAGCGCCTGTTCGCCCTTCTGGAGAACCTGGACAAAGAAGAAGAATGTCGAGGTTCCGCCCGCCGCTAGCTGGAGGAACTGGACGACCTTGATACCACCCAGAACCATGAACGGCTTGTTCACGAGAAAGAATCTGACTTGTTCTTTCAACGGCACTTTGACCGCTTTCAAATTATTGACAAAACGGGCTTTGCGGGTGCCGATAACACAGGTCATCATGGCAAAAAATGCAATGCCGGCCAGGAACCAGCCAACGATTCCATACGCCGCTTCGTCGCCGCCGAGACGACCTGCGATCAATCCTGCAATAGCTGTCCCGGTAAAAGTTCCGAGCACCAGGAACAGGGCGCGGTAGGACATGATGGTCGACCGTTCGGAATAACTGTCCGTCATTTCGGCCGGCATCGCGAGATAGGGTACGTTGAACGTCGTCAGCGCAAGCGCGAAAAATAGCAGAAGGAATTCGATATATGCTGCCTGTGCAAAGCCGCTTTCAAATGTTGGCAGATTGAAGAGCATCACCATAGAGGCAGCACAGAGGAAGCTGGAGCCGAACAGATAAGGCCGCCGCCGCCCCCAGCGTGTATTGGTGCGATCGCTGATCCAGCCCATGATCGGATCAGATACGACATCGAATATCTTTGATGCGAAGATCAGTGCACCGGCAAGAGCAGGCGCTATGCCGATTATGCCGACCAGGAAAAACAGATAGAGGCTGGTCAGGCTGTTGATCATCATGACGGTGCCCAGAGTACCGAAGCCCCAAGACAGATGGATTGTATTAGGCAGAAACTTTTTGATCAGGAGTCTCCTTAAAGTACCACCAGCCAGCGGACTGCACGGTTAGCGTGCACGACGACAGACAGATGCAAATTCTATCGCATCACAATCAAATGCCGGATCATTCGCAGTAAATGGTCCGGCATTTTCTCGATCATTTTTATAGTGATCCACTCTCTAGACCAAGTCTTTCAGAGCGATCGTGGTCTGACTTGTTCAAGCGGGCTTCACAGCCTTGATTGACCCAGTGCCCCACACCGCTGGTGGAAGCGACTCGTCAACGACAAAGCCTGCCTTACGGATGATTTCGGCAAAATCCCGGGACTCGAAATCAGCGCGCCACACTTCGTTATTGATGGCGCGGTCGTTGAAAGCCCAGAATTTGTTACTGACGGTTTTCTTCGGCGCCTGCTTCCCGGTCGGATGGTCGATCGGATAGAATATGCCGCCCGGGCGCAATATGCGGAAAGCTTCCGCCACGATCTCATCGGTAGCTGCAGCATTCACTTCGTGATGCAGAATGTTGGAAGCGATCACGTCAAAGTGGTTATCGGGAAAACCGGTCGCTTCTGCTGCGCGTTGCGCGAAGAAACAGTCAATACCCAAATCAACAGCCCGCTTGTGCGAAAAACGCACCATAGGGCCAGCGATGTCGATGCCAGAAACCTTGGCAGCCGGGAAACGGTTCTTCAGGCCATAAGCCAGACGACCGGTCCCGCAGCCCATATCCAGTGCGCGTTCCACCTTGCCATCGTCGGGCAGCGGCACACTTGCGGCCATCAGTGCAATGCGTTCATCCTGGATATTGCTGCCAAACAGAGCCTCATATAGGATATTACCGTAATGGTAATTTACATAGCCCGCCAAAGGATTGCCGACATAACCACCTTTCTGAAGGTGGATCTCATGCTTGGCATAAGCTGGCATATGCATATCGGGATTGAGTTCGATACGGTTTGGATATTTCGCCTCTGCCGCTTCCATCTCGCCAAAATATTTCTCTGATTCCCGGCCCAATGTTTCTTCCAGGCCACCCAGCATCAATTCCTGATTGCTCAGCCATGTCCGCATGCGCAAGGCCATCAGAGGGTCGGACCGGATATCATCAAGAAGCGGGATCAGATCGACATCCGCGTTGGGATCGATACCCTTGTCCGCCAAAATTGCGTTCAAACGCTTGGTAGACTGTTTCTCGAAATCATTGATCGACCAGGCGAGAAAGCCGGCGTGGAAGTCCATCTGGCCCGCGGCATCGGCGTTGGGCAACATTTCGTCAAATTCAATCGGCGCCTTGCCCGCTTTGGCATCTGCAGCCGGCTTGCCGGAAGCGGATGCGACTGCCCTGCTCCCGCCAAAAAGCCATGCCAAAGTAGAGCTATATGCAGCACCTGCGAATAGTGTCCGGCGATCCATCATGATTCAATCTCCCTGCCGCAGACTATCCATGCCGGCACCATATTGTGTCCTCGCCTCGCCAGTCTTCTCGAGCGAGCCATAAACGCGCTTGATAAACTGGTCGCGCTGCACCCGCCAGGCTTTCTCTTCTTCAGCGCTCGGCTTGTACTGGTTCACTTTCTCCAGCGAGATACCCTGGCTTGTCAGTACTGATTCCAGCACTTTGATCCGCCGTTGTGCGCTCCAAACTTCGGAACCCATGGCCACCATGGAAGTGACCAGTGCGTCGATCGCCGGGTGGTCAAAAAATGCTGCCTTTTCCACATCATAGGCTAAAAAGTCGGTTGTGTGCGTCTTGTGCTTGCCGTTCTGAGATACCATTATGCTGCTCCAATTGACGAAAATTATTTCATAAGATCAGTTGAACACACGCTATTCAAAACACAGCCCGAGTGTCCAATATTTCATGCCTATCAAACCATTGATAGAACCGCTTGCGTGCTTTGATTGGCACCGACAGGGACCCCGTCACCATCAAAATCCACAGGCTCCAATTGTTTTGGATACCCGTCGACCGCGCTACGACATCCCCTCGAAGGCCGTAGATTCCAGTTCAAAATATTCTCTGAATTCGGCGAGGGCCGCGATAACCTTGGCCAAAGCGGGCTCCTCGATAAATGCCGGCTCTTCTTCCATGACCGATCCTGCAAGAATGGCCAATTCGAGGGGCTCAGCCGGAGCAGGCAGAGGGAATACAGATGTGCCGGTCGGAATCGCCAAGATGCCGACGACGTGGCTCGGCGCAATGCCTATAAGTCCATTCCGCCTGACGGCTTGCAACATGGTCAGCCAGCAGTCGGTTTCGAGCGAGACATCATATTCATCGCAATGCTCATCAAGACATGCGTCGATGATCGCACGACTCGGTACATTCTTGGTCGGCAAACATAATTGTCCGGAAGAAAGCTCAGACCATGACAAACGGGCCGGCAAGGTCGTGTCACCCTCGCCATATTTGAATGCAACATATGTTTCGGGCGCCAACGGAAAACTACGCAACGTCGAGTCATCGACGCTTGAGAGGTAAGTGATACCGAGGTTTAAATTTCCATGCGAAACCCCGCGGGCCACCTCCGGCGCGGATAATGTCTGGATTTCAGCGGAAACCGGAATGTCTTTAAGGCGCAGAAAAGACAATAAAAGAGAGGCCAAAGGAGAAGCCGACGGCACGATTCCTACCGACACAGAACCCTCGCCAGCCTGGCGGATTCGCGAAAAATCCCGCTTCAGTGCGTCGCAGTCTTCCAGGACACTGGTCGCCCACTCCTCGACCCTGTCGCCAAAACGCGTCAGGCCACGGAAGCGATGATCCCGAACAACCAAAGGCACGCCAAATTCATCTTCGAGCTGCCGGATCCGGGCGGAAAGCGTCGGCTGTGTTACAAAACAGATATCCGCTGCACGGGCGAAATGATGTTCCTTCGCCAATGTAACGAAATATTTCAGTTGGCGCAGATCCAATATGGCTCTCCCTAATATCAGCAGATACCACTTATTATATCAGGATATGCGCATTTGCGCCAGAAAATCGCCGGAATATCCGCGATGCGACTTATAGCGGGGAGGAATGTTGAGGAATAAACCGGTCGGCAATCCGGCCACCGGCCTTCATATTAATGCTATCGGTGCATGGATATGTCATCGCTGACCAAAAGACAAATCCACCGGGAAGGAACATAGCAAGATTACGTCTTGCTTGAGCCCGCACTTGTGCGGACTATAGCTCCGCCCGGCAAGCAAGGGGACCGATTAGCTCTCAGCCGGTACATCTCGCTTCAAACGTTCTAATTCTTCCGTGACAATTCTCATAACGCGGGCGAGATATTCCCCGCGACGCTGATCACGCTCTTTCTCGACCTCTTCGGTGATCTCGAAAGCATCAACATTCTCCGCAGTTGGCCAGATTTTTGCCTTTGCCAGCTTTTCGTGCGTATCAAGACGGTCATATAGAACGGAGACTTCTCCGGTCAGGGCCATCACCATCGCCAATACTTTATCAACACTCGGATCATCAAAGAAATATGGCCGGCGCCCCTTGGCAACCTTCGGCCGTTCCATGGTTTCTACTGACATTCGCTTATCTCCTTGAAAGGCCGAAATCTAGATCAGGCCACAACTTGTAATATGCTCATAGTTCTACTTGCATCCCCTGAGCGTAACAACCGGAACATTGCTAGATTGATTCTATGGGTTGATTTGGTATCTCTATCGGACAGAAAATTGACTGGCCGGCTATCGAGATTTTCTGCAGGATAACTCGTCGTCATTCGGCGGTATATACCTCCGGTCACACCCCGGACCCGAGCGCCGCCATCTCACCGATACGACAGGAGAGCGCTCCTAGACGCCGCCATGTCTCTTTTGCAGCGCCACAACGTCGTCCATACCCAGCAAACGGGACATCTCGCCAAAATTGAAATGGCCCTTGCCTTCACCATTGGCATCGCCCGCTTTCAGGTCGGCGTAAAAATTTCGAGCGGCCTCCGCGGCCGCAAGTGGCGCGCCGGCAGGATAAATCACAAACTTTACGCCCAGCTTTTGATATTCCGCCGGTGCCAGAACCGGGGTGAAGCCACCGTGCGCTGCGTTGATCAACAACGGCTTGCTGAGCCTGCCCGCCGCTTCGGCTATTTCATCCAGACTTTGCGGCGCTTCCAGAAACAATATGTCCGCACCATTTTCAGCATATTGGTTCAATCTGGCAATGGCAGAGTCCAGTCCTTCGCTGCGACGCGCGTCACTACGGGCGATTAACAGCATATCGCCATCAGCCCGCGCTTCCACAGCCACTTGCAGACGACGGATCATTTCGCTGGCCGCAACCGAAACGGCCTGACCGACATGTCCGCAAATTTTCGGAAAGCCCTGATCTTCGATCTGCATTGCGGCAATACCAGCCATTTGATACCCCTTGACCGCATGAGCCAGGTTGGCAAGGCTTCCGAAGCCGGTATCGGCGTCGGCAATGACCGGGGCATCGCTTTTGGCAACGAAAGCAGCGAAAATCCGTATGAAGTCGCTATAGCCCGCAATCCCGACATCAGGCTCACCCATCGCAGAAGCTGTGCCCCAATAGCCGGACGCATAATGCGCATCAAAACCAGTCGCATTCGCCATCAGCAAACTCATATGGTCATAAATGCCCGGTGCCGCGATAATATTATCGGCTGCCATTCTTGATCGCAGTTGCGTTCCACTCATGTTCGGATCACCCCTTGATCGAATAGCGTAAAAAATTCATCCAGCACCGACTGGTCTTCAATGGTCGCCGGAACGGTAGGCACTTCCCCGTCAACTATCTGACGAATATTGCGGCGTAAAATTTTGCCGGATCTGGTTTTCGGTAGCTTGCTGACAACATATACCCGCTTGAAGCTGGCCACCGGGCCAATTTCCCGCCGCACATCCGCTACCAGCTGTTCTGCCAATTCAGCTTCATCAATTGCTGCTCCCGCCTTTAACACGGCAAAGCCCGCTGGCACCTGGCCCTTCAATTCGTCGTAAACGCCAACAACGGCACATTCCGCCACCGAGGGGTTCGCGGCCAGTACTTCTTCAATGGCAGAAGAGGACAACCGGTGGCCCGCAACGTTGATGACATCGTCGATACGTGTCATTACGAAAACAAAACCATCCTCATCGATAAAGCCTGCATCACCCGAGAGATAATAGCCGTCGTAACGCTCCAGATAGGCTTCGACATAGCGCTGTTCAGCATTCCACAATGTTGGCGCCGCCCCTGGCGGGAGCGGCAGTTTTGCAACGATAGAGCCCGTTTCATTCGGCCCCACCGGAACACCTTCCTCGTCAAGACATTCAATTTGCCATCCCGGCATGGGCACGCTGGTTGATCCTGCTTTTACCGGAAGCGCTTCAATCCCGAGCGGGTTGCCGCAAATAGCCCAGCCGGTCTCCGTCTGCCACCAATGGTCCACGACGGGTTTGCCCAGAAGTTTTTCGATCCAGTATAGCGTACTCGGGTCCGTCCGTTCTCCGGCGAGATAGACGGCACGCAGACCGGATAGATCGTGACCTGCGGCCAACGCACCCTCGGGATCGGCTTGCTTGATTGCCCGGATCGCCGTCGGTGCGGTAAAAAAGCTGCGCACATTATGCTTGGCTATAATATCCCAGAATATGCCTGCATCCGGGGTGCCGACCGGCTTGCCTTCGAATACGACGGTCGCGTTGCGATTGAGGAGCGGACCGTAAACGATATAGCTGTGTCCGACGACCCAGCCAACATCACTCGCGGCCCAGTAAGTTTCACCCGGCTGGCAGTTATACAAGCCGCTCATCGTCCACGAGAGCGCCGCCAGATATCCGCCGGTATCCCGCACAACGCCCTTTGGCTGACCGGTGGTACCGGAAGTGTACAAAATATACAGTGGATCCGTTGCTGCGACCGGCACGCAATCTGCCCGGGAAGCGTCCGCTACTTCCTCATACCAATCCAGGGCATTGCTTGCAGTCACGTCGGCAAGCTGCTGCTCGCGTTGCCAGTATATCGTGGCACCTATTTCATGGTCCGCAAGGGCATAAGCCTCTTCAAGAATTGGCTGATAGGACAATATCTTTGCCCCCTCGATCCCGCAGGACGCGGCCAGAACCAATTTGGGCGTAGCGTCATCAATACGCACCGCCAGCTCCTTGGCTGCAAATCCGCCAAAGACAACAGAATGCACGGCACCAATTCTCGCGCAAGCGAGCATGCCGATGACGGCCTCGGGCGAATTCGGCATGTAGATCAGAACGCGATCACCTTTACCGACGCCGTGCTTCTGCATCGCTCCGCCAAGTCTCGCCGTTGCGTCCTGCAATTCCCGGAAACTCATTTGCCGGGATGTTTGCGTCACCGGACTTTCAAAATAGATGGCGATCTGATCACCGAAGCCCGCCGCGACATGACGATCGACGCAATTATAACAGGCATTCAATTGCCCGCCACCAAACCAGCGAGGGATCGGACCTTCGCCATCGGCGACAACGGTGTCCCATTTTGTATCCCAGTCCAGATTTCCGGCGACATTGCTCCAAAACTCCGGCGCATCTTCAACCGAAAGCCGGTGTAACTCTGGATAATTTTCAAATTCTGGATTCATAGAATCCCACTCGCCGATTTCCTCGAATAATCTACGCTACTAATAATTCCTGACCGTTGTGCGACTATAATAATTGTCTGCGTTGAGCCCCCGCATGCCAAAGACCATAGAATTTGTAAATCCGATCGCAAAATTCCGTTTGGGATATCGGATAATTGATTGTTGCCACTCCTGCGCTTGAAATGCTCGGTTTCCTCGAATTTCATAGCGCAAACGCATTTCGTGTCGGCGGCAAAGCTAACCGAGAAGGTCCCGGACCAGACCGAAACAGGAAAGTGAACCTTGTCACGTTATGACCATTTTAACAGAGACGCGGCGGGTCAATGTCGGCGATTCCGAGATACATGTTGAAATAACCGGCAGTGGCCCCGCTTTGTTACTGGGCGCCGGACTTGGCGGCCGCGGGATATTCTGGGCCAAGCAGATACAGGAGTTCGCCAAGCATTTCCGGGTGATTACCCATGACCATCGTGGCTGCGGCAAAAGTTCTCCCGGCAAAATCGTCCACGGTGTCGGGCATATGGCCGATGATCTGCTCGCGGTGATGGATGCCCTGCATATCGACTCTGCACATATGGCAGGTCACTCGACAGGCGGAGCGATTTGCCAGCATATTGCACTAAAACATCCCGCAAGGATCAACAGAATCGTACTCAGTTGTAGCTGGGCCGGGCCTGACGAGTATTTTCTACGGTTGTTTCAGATGCGCCGGGAAATCCTGATCAACTGCGGCCCCGACGCCTATTTCACCTCCGGCACATATCTCGCTATGCCGAGCAGCCATTTACAACCACAGATGCAAAACTCGCGGGCATTCATGGAAGAGCGTATGTCGGCCTTCCCTGGGCTGGAAGTCGAATTATCCCGTCTGGACGCCGTGGTCAGCCATGATCTGCGTGACCAGATACACGGGATTTCGCACGAAACTCTATGTATCGGCGCGAAAGATGACCAGATCACGCCGCCCGGATTTACCGAGGAACTGGGAGAGAAAATTCCCAATGCCGCGACACATCTGCTGGAACGAGGCGGGCATTTTTGCCCGATCACATCGACAGATGCCTATTCGGCGCGTTTACTCCAGTTTCTGACGCAATAGGAGACCAAGATGAGCAACGACATCACCAAAGGACAATCGGTCATCATAGGACCGGATGAAGGACGTTCGCTTTGGCAGCCGCTGCCGTCTCGCGGCTATGTCGACGTCAACCTGACGCCCGACAACATGGTGTATGAATCATTCTCCAGCGGCATACAGGTCATGCCGCCTGGTTGCACGGTGGGTGAACATGGCCACAAGCAAAATCACGAACTGATTTTTGTATATGAGGGCACCGGCGAAGTAAAAATCGACGGCGAGCTATCGGAATTCGGTCCCGGAACTACAATATTGTTCGGACGGAATTGCAGCCACTGGATCAAGAATACGGGTGAAACCGACCTCAAAATGTTCTGGGTCTACTTCCCGCCAGGACTGGAAGAATTATTCTACGCGATCGGCAAAGAACGGAAACCCGGCGATCCGATGCCAGAACCCTTCGAACGGCCCGACAATGTGGAGGCCATCAAGGATACGTTGCACTTTATGTCTTCCGAAAGCACCGACTGATGCGGATCATCACACGATCTGACGTTGAGCGCTTGCTGCCGGTAGCTGCCTGTGTAGATGTCATGCGAAGCGCCATGCTGGAAACCTCGCGCGCCAATGTGACACTTCCGATCCGTCAATTCATGCCTATTCCCGATAGTTCGGGAAAGCTGGCGATCATGCCGGGTACGCTGGGGGCGCCGGCGTGTTTCGGTATCAAGCTGGTCTGCAAATATGACCGGCCGCATGACGACCCACTGGGAACACATGTGGGAATGGTAATGCTGTTTGACAGCGATAAGGGGATCCCCCTGGCGATGATCGAGGGCAGCTCTCTCACGGCCATTCGTACATCTGCGGCAAGCGCGCTTGCCACGGATATACTGGCGCGGAAAAATGCCGCGCGGGTAGCCATTATCGGCAATGGCGAACAGGCAATGCGCCATGTTCACGCCATGCGCGCTGTCCGGGAAATCGAGCATTTCACGGTCTGGGGGCGCGATCCGGCCCGGACAGAGGCTTTTGCCGAAAAAGTGGCTGAAGATACCGGGATAGAAACCGCGACTGCAAGCAATGTCGAGTCCGCCGTCGCGCACGCGGATATTATTTGCACGACCACATCGGCAAAAGAGCCGATCTTGTTCGGCAAGCATTTGAAACCGGGTCAGCATATCAATCTGGTCGGCGCGGCTATTCCGACAGCGGCAGAAGCAGATGACGAAGCAGTCGCCCGATCACGCTTCTATGTCGACTATCATGATGCCGCCATGGCTGCTGCCGGTGAATTGCTTGGTGCGATCAGCCGCGGAATAATAAGCGAAGACCATATTGTCGGCGAGATCGGCAATGTCATAGATAGCACCGCGCCCGGTCGCAGCGATGATGGCGAGATTACCATCTATAAATCACTGGGCGTCGCATCGCAGGATCTGGCTGCTGCCCACGCTATCTGGAAAATGGCGGAAGCGGACAACAGCGGCACATCCGTCGATCTGCTTGATTAGAGCTTAATTGCTTGAACGGGTGGGCGCGGCATTGATAGGACTATCTGCAACTCGCCAAGGTTGCGCCTACCCACCCGGAATTATCAGCCACGATTGAAGAAGGCCTCACGCGCTTTTTCGGTCGGATTGCCTATTTTGAGGTCCTCCGCCATCACCTGCATGCCCCGTTGTGCGCCGGGCCGGCTGTTGATCGCCGCCAGCCAGCGCTGGACATTGGTGAATTCGCTGACATCGATGCCATGGAATTTCTGTTGCTTGTCGATCATCCAGGGAAAGGTCGCCATATCGGCCAGCGAATAATTGTCACCCGCCAGATATTCATGTTCGCCGAGCCGCCGGTCGATCAGGCCATAGAGCCGCTTTGTTTCCCCGCAATAACGGTTGATGCCATGTTCAATCCGTTCCGCAGCATAGCCGTTGAAATAGCCGCACTGGCCGAACATCGGCCCGACATTGGCGCACTGGAAGAACAGCCATTGTGTCACCAGCGACTGCTCGACCGGATCGGCGGGCCAGAACTTGTCGTATTTTTGCGCCAGATAAAGCAGAATCGCTCCCGATTCAAAAATCGCATGCGGGCTTCCGTCCGGACCATCATGATCGATAATGGCCGGGACCCGGTTATTTGGGCTGATTGCTATAAATTCGGGGGTATGCTGCTCTCCCGTCAGTATGTTGATCGGTTTAACCGTATAGTCCAGTTCCATCTCTTCCAAGGCGAGCGAGACTTTATGCCCGTTGGGCGTCGGCCAATAATAGAAATCGATCATCGTGCATGTTCCTTCTGTAGCGCGAGCACTTCCTGGATCGCCTGCTGGCATCGCTCGGCGCTGCTATCGCCTTCAAAATCCTTGTTATAATGGGATTTTATCGAAGGCCGTTCGATGGCTTCATCATACCAGTCGGACAATGCCGGACGGTTCTGGCGCCAATTGAAATCCGGATGGATGGGGTCTTTCGCATCGTAAAATTCTACCCGAAACCCGAGATAGCTGATCGAGTGCAACATGGATGCATGACCAACATCAAACGTCGACCAGCCGGCTTTTGCGTGCCGCTCGAGCTTGTCCAGTGCCGCTATATATTTGGGCCATAGCCGTTGAAAAACGCTCATGTTCCATTGCTCTTCGGGCTGCCATTGTTCGGCGACCATCTGCACGGTCGTTTCAAATATCGTATCGCCTGTGGCCAGCCGGGTGATGGCATCCCAGCGTTCCGGGCCGGCTTCGGGATACATGCGCCGGGCAACCGAAATCGAGTCCAGATATTCGCAAACGGCCTGACTGCCATAAATAACCTGCCCGGTTTCGGTTGCCAGCGTCGGCACCTTGCTGAGCGGGTTGATAGCGGTCAGATCATAGGCATCGCCCTGATCTTCGCCATCGAGATTTTTGAACGGAAAAGTCGCGATGAAATCGATATTGTCCCAGTGCCCACATTCATGAGCGGTCACGAGGACCTTATGGACGAATGTATGAAACGGCGAATAGAATAGTCTGATCATCAGTGCGTTCCTTTTTCCTATGTTATTTTAGATATTCGCCTGCGCCGATCCGGTCCGCTTTCGGGCCGTTTGGATTCAGTCGCGGCCGCGACTTCAGCGCTCTCAGACTGTGGTCCAAGGCCTCGCCGACCGCAGCCAATGCAACCGCAGGAAACAGGGCCAGACTATAGCCGATTTCTTCGACCGTAGCCGCATCGGTGACTTCGTCACCGATGCGCAGAAGATTATGCAGCAAAGGCACATCCCCGCCCAATTGCCGCACCAGTTCTTCCATCTGTTCGCGTTTGGTGAGCGACTCCACGAAGATCATATCCGCTCCGGCTTCTGCATAGGCATGGGCGCGATCCATTGCCGCTTCGAAGCCTTCGCTGCTCATCGCGTCACTGCGCGCGCTAATGATGATATCCTGATCGACAAGCGCATCGCGCGCGGCCTTGATTTTGCCGACCATCACTTCTGTTGAAACCAGTGGCCGGGATAAAGGTGCGGCCGCAGCCTTTACCTCTAGCTGATCTTCCATCTGCAGCGCCGCTACTCCGGCGCGTTCAAACAGCTTGACCGTACGCGCTACGGTATAATCATTCCCGAAACCCTGATCGACATCGACCAGCAGCGGAATCGAAATTCGTTCGGTTATCCGACCGACGATTTCAGTGGTCTCAGTTAGCGACAACAGCCCGATGTCGGGTCGCGCAAGATGCGTCGCCGCCAGCGAGGAGCCTGACGCAAATACTGCTTCAAAACCAGCCGCTTCGGTTCTGTAAGCGCTCAACGCATCATAGATGCCGGGAGCGATGATGATTTCACGCTGCGCAATTCGCGTCCGCAATTTCCTGGCTAAGCTCATTGCTGCTTCAGTTCAAAGCTGCCGGCCGGCGCGATGGTGCCAACGGGAGAAGAATCTGCTGTTTGCATGGCAATACCTCAAATAGCGTCCATCCAAACAACGGGTCCTACGGGAACCGGATGGCAAAATGAAACTTGCCGATACAACCCAGCAAAAATTCCGTCTCAATCACCGGAACATTTGTCCAACTGGTGGACATTCGCCCGCGATTTTTGGCTAATGTTGAAAATTCGACGCTAGCCAATAATCAGCAACGGGCTTTCAATGAGAGATTTGAAAGCTGCCAAAAACTTTGCTGCAAGCGCTCCGTCTATCGCCCGATGGTCGAAACTGGCGGTGACGGACATTATCGTCGCGAGTGCCATTTCTCCGTCCACCTTCCAGGGCTGTTCTATGCCTGCGCCAATACCGAGGATGAGTGCTTGCGGAGGATTGATCACCGGGAACATCTCGTCGATGCCAAACATCCCGAGATTGGAGATGGAGGCCGTGCCGCCTTCATAATCAGCGGGCTCCAGCTTGCCGTCGCGCGCCTTTGCAGCAAGCGCCTTGCTCTGCTCTGCAATAGCGGACAGGGAAAGTGATGCGGCATCCCGGAAAACCGGCGTAATCAGACCGCCGTCTATGGCGACTGCCATCGAGATATCGGACCGGCTAAAACGGTGCAACATGTCACCGCCGAACTGGACATTGGCGTCCGGTACTTCGGCAAGCGCCTTGGCCAAGGCCTTTATCATGAAATCATTGACCGAAAGCTTTATTCCCCGCGCTGCCAGACTGATGTTGAGCTCGCTGCGAAGCTTGAGGAGCGGGTCGAGATTACAGCGGACAGTCAGGTAAAAATGCGGAACCGTTTGCTTGGATTCACTCAATCGTCGGGCAATGGTCTTGCGCATTGTCGTGAGCTTGAAGCTTTCGACCGGAACGCCCGCTGGCGGATCGTAGACGACAGCGACCTGGGGCTCATTTGCTTGCGCGATGATGGTGGATGGAGGCGATAATAATGACGGCAAGCCAAGGTCGGCTTTGACGATTTTGCCGCGCGGCCCCGATCCCTTCAGACTGCTAAGCGAAAGCCCCGTGAAACTGGCGATGCGCCGGGCGAGCGGGGTTGCATTGACGGCCTGAATATCGTCGTCCGCAGCAACAGCTGGTGCCCGCACTGGGTCTGCAACGGGAGCAGGAGCTGTTTCCGGAGTGGTTGGATGTGGCAGTTTCTGCTCTTCCACCGAAGATTTAGCATCAACCGGAGACTTGGGCGCCTTCAGGGTTGGCACCGCTGCGACTTCTTCGCCGTCTTCAGCCATGGTTGCGATAATCGTGCCGACAGGAACATCGTCAGTGCCTTCTGCAATGAGAAGCGAGGCGATACGTCCCTCGTCAACCGATTCAAATTCCATCGTCGCCTTGTCGGTTTCAATCTCTGCAATCACATCGCCTGATTTAACCGCATCGCCGATTGCGACGAGCCATTTGGCCAATGTGCCCTTCTCCATCGTCGGCGACAATGCAGGCATTTCAAGTTCAATCGCCATCTCAGTTCTCCAGAAACAGTTCAGCGGCTGCATCGATGATGGCCTCTGCATCAAGCCGGTATTCGCGATAAAGGTCGAGCAAATCGCCGGTCTGGCCGAAACGGTCGGTGCCGAGCGGGCTAACCCGCATGCCCTTGACTCCGCCCAGCCAGGACAGGGCGCCCGGTGAGCCATCCAATATTGTGACCAAGCCGGCACCGGGTGCCAGCGCCGACAGCAAATGCTCGGCATGGGAAGGCGCCATATCTTTTTGCGCGCCATTCCAGCGGCCGGCACGGCGCGCAGACCATCCGCGGTGCAGCAGATCGGGCGAGGTGACATTGAGAAGCCCCAATCCCGGCATGTCTTCCGACAGGCTTTCCCATGCTTCCAATGCCTCGGGCGCAACGGCACCGGTGAAGACAATGGCGACCTCAGCTTCCGGGCCGGGCTGACGTAGCCAGTAGCCGCCCTTCAACGCATCCGCCTCCCAGGAATCGGCGCTGCGCTCTATCTGCGCGACCGAGCGTGTACTCAGCCGCAGATAGACAGAACTGCCATCGGGTTTTTGCATATGGTCGAAAGCATGGCGCATCAGCAGCGCTACCTCGTCGGCCCATGCCGGTTCGAAATAATCGAGATTGGGCTGTCCCATGCCGATAAGCGGCGTGTTGATCGACTGGTGCGCGCCCCCTTCGCCAGCCAGAGTCAGGCCAGACGGTGTTCCGACCAAAAGGAAGCGCGCGTCCTGATAACAACCATAGTTGAGCGCATCGAGACCTCGAGCAATGAACGGATCATAGACCGTGCCAACCGGCAGCAGCCGTGTGCCGAAATGCGGTGCAGAGAGTCCCAGCGATGTCAGCATTAGAAAGAAATTATTTTCCGCTATCCCGAGTTCGATATGCTGGCCCGCCGCATGGGCAGCCCATTTTTGCGCAGAGGGGACTTTTGCCTGCCGGAACACATCGGCCACTTCCTGACGACGAAACAGGCCGCGCTGGTTTACAAAGGCGCCAAGATTCGTGGTCTGCGTCACGTCGGGAGCAGTGGTCACAATACGGTTGCCGATTTCTTCATCGGATTTGGCGAGGTCAAACAATATTCTGCCGAATGCCGCCTGCGTCGACAGTTCATCGCCATCGGGAATTACGAAGCGAGAAGGCACCGGAATAGCCTCCGCCTCGCCCTCTGGCGGCGTCCTGGCAAAGGCGCTGTTTTCCATAAATGCCTTGAGCTCGGCAGCCATATTATCGCCAAGTCCCGCATAAGGCTCCCATTCATCCCCCTCGGATATGCCCATCCGGTCGCGCAGACCGTGAATCTGCGACGGGTTCATCATGCCGGAATGATTGTCCTTGTGTCCGGCCAGCGGCAGACCAAAGCCCTTCACCGTATAAGCAATAAACATGGTCGGCAGCTCGTCATCCGCAGCATCAAACGCCTCGGTCAGACTGGCCATGCAATGACCGCCCAGATTGGTCATCAGCGCAGCAAGCTGGTCATCATCATAGCTGGCGATGAGCTTCTTGACGTTCGTCTTGCCGCCGATGTCTGCGAGCAACCGTTCGCGCCACGCCTCTCCGCCTTTGTAGGTCAGCACGGCAAAATCGGCGTTCGGGCAATTGTCGATCCATTCCTCGAGTGCCTTGCCCCCCGGTTTCTTGAACGCCGCCTGCTGAAGCTTGCCATATTTAAGCGTGATCACCCGCCAGCCACATGTCTCGAATATATCGTCAAAGCGCCGGAACATCCGGTCGGCGGTGGTGCTGTCCAGCGACTGCCGGTTATAATCCACGATCCACCAGCAATTGCGGATATTATGCTTATAGCCTTCGATCAGGCACTCATAGATATTGCCTTCATCCAGCTCCGCATCGCCCATAAGCGCGATCATTCTGCCCGCGTCTTCGTTTTTGACCTGACCGTGCGCAATGAGATAGTCCTGAACAAGACTGGAAAAGGCAGTAACCGCCACGCCCAAACCGACAGAGCCGGTTGAAAAATCAACGGGTATGCTATCCTTGGTGCGCGAGGGGTAGCTCTGAACACCGCCAAGGCCGCGGAAGTTGATCAGATTGTCGCGCGACTGGTTGCCGAGCATATAGTGAATGGCATGCAGCACTGGCCCGGCATGTGGCTTGACCGCGACCTTGTCCTGGGGTCGCAGCGCATGGAAATAGAGCGCCGCCATGATTGCGGTCATCGACGAGCAGCTCGCCTGATGCCCGCCCACTTTCAAGCCGTCGCGCTTGGGCCGGATATGATTGGCGTTATGCACCGTCCAGGAGGAAAGCCAGCGCAAACGCGCTTCAAGCGTTTCCAGCACATTTATGGTTTCCGCGTTAGAACGCTGCGCCGTTTTCACCATTTTCAAATCTCCGGGTCTGGTTGGTCGCTTATAGACCCTTCCAGCCAACATGTCCTTGCTAATGGTTGCGCTATATTCTAATAAATTGGCACAAATATACCATATATCAATATATTTAGGCAGATTATGTCAAATAATGAACTGGATGAATTTGACAGGCGGATATTGGACGCACTGCAGACCGATGGCCGTATGACAAACAGCGATCTGGCAGAAAAAATCGGACTATCACCTAGTCCATGCCTTCGCCGGGTTCGTCAGCTTGAATCAAGGGGCATGATCTCAGGCTATGTGGCATTGGTTGATCCGCAAGCCATCGGCCTTACCGTTTCCGCCTTTGTGCGCGTTCGGCTCGATCAGCAAGATGACCGGCATCTGCGAGCCTTCGAAACGGAAATTGCCGATTTTCCGGAGGTAATGGAATGCTATCTGATGAGCGGAGATGCTGATTACCAGCTGCGGGTAATGGTGGAATCGCTGAATGCCTTCGAGCATTTTCTGCGCAACAAGCTGACGATGATCGGTGGTGTAGCGCAAGTCACCACCAGCTTTGCCCTGCGGCCAATCATCTACAAGACGGCATTGCCGCTTGGACACTGAACTCACGGGACCGAGTCAACACCGGGGACATTGTGCTGCGTTGATCCGGGACAGCAAATTTGCCCTTGCCCTCGAGGCATCAAGGCCTTCGTTGCTATTTGGCTGCATCCGGAAAACCGCCATGACGACCAGCCGACCGACCATCTAACATACTCATTCTGAAAGAAAATAATGGCGGAGCCGGAGGGATTAGGAAAAAGTTTGCAAGTATTTATAATGACTTACAGCTTCCCAAGCCCAAATGTTCGTTACCACATCTGTTCCCACACGCATCCGCCTATGGTCAATACCGGTGTGATACACTTATACGTGAAATGCCGAATCTTGTACAGATTTTCCGACAGTTTTCGAAACTACGATTTCGTTTGATTGACCTGATATGTCAGGAAGCACGTCGGCGCTTTTCATTGATGAAGCGCCTCAGGCTTTCGGTCACGACCAGCGTCGATGCTCCAAGCTTGATGATCTCAATATCCCCGCTGGCGATGAGCAGATAAAGCGTGCTGCGGCTGATTCCGGTAAAGCGGCAGGCGTCGTTCACACGCATGCTGATCGGCTCCGGCAAATTTGCTTCCGATGATGTGTGTCCCGAACTAGGTGGCATCGACAGCGATCTCCGGCTTCAAGCGAGTGGTGACGGACCGGTGGGTCCAATGGGGGAGGAAAGGTCGGTCCGTCACCGATCCTCTTATCGCTCGAACATCTGTTGATGTTCCACATGACAATTATTCGCTGCGCTATCCAATTTAACGCCAAATAAAACAAACCCAATATGTGCTTCCGGGAGATATTGAGTTCCTGTTGGCACGGTCGGGATCGAGAGTTCGCATTCCCTCTCCCGCTCCAGACTTTATCTTAGTTTCGAAAAACTTATTCTTTTTGAATGAGTTGAATTCGGTTCACGAAGCCGGCCGGTATCGGGCTTGCTCATCCATGCCATTTAGCAGCGGCTGGACTGATCAGCCACTTTGCTTTGACAGCACCCATCAATGTACAGACTACAGTCCTGTGGACAGGGTTTTATTGGAGCCATGTTTATAAACCACTGCTCGTCATAGCATCGCCGCTGTGTCACGACCTGCTCATGGAGTTCAAACATCGCTGCCGCTCGACCATGTTCCACTACTGGCGTGGCCGCGAATCGCATACGGGCTTGGCCATTGTCAAACGTCGGCCACAAGGGACCGGTAGCGGCCGAAGGAACACCAGTAGCCGCGAAACTCGTCCAATAGTCGATGATCACCGTCGCTAGGGCATCGTCGGCCGCATCAACGGGTACCGGCCAGTTGGGCGGCAATCGCGCATCGCTGCTGATATGGCCGAAAGTGAACGGTATCTCACCAGCGTGAAAATTGCACAGCCCGCGCGCGCGCGCCGCTGCATAGCAATGATCAAAGACAAATGAATAGGCGGGCTGTCCGGTAGCGGCTTGATGCCTGATCAACCGCTCGATTGCCCAGCCATATACCGAGTCGCGCGTCGCAGCGAGCTGGCTTTCTGCGATATCCGAGGCGGGATAGAGTTTCAAATAGGCAGGCGAAAGGTTCCCGTAGCGGCGCTTGATTTCGGCCTCATAGGCAGCCGGCTGTCTCGGGGCCTCTGGAATGAGGGAACGTTGTGAGCGAATTTCTCCGCTATTGAGCCCCGCCAGGATCGGGACCTTCGCTTGCTCGCCGCGGTCAAAGATATCGACTACCTGGGCGGGTAATATCCTGCCATCGACCGTGCCTTGTGCTGAGAAGCGAGCTAGCCGGGCCTTTCTCATCAGCACACCGGCATCCAGCTTCCGCAGAGCAGTGATATCCTCACCAAGCATCACGCCGATAGTCTCCGCGGCGGGCATTCCAAACGCAGGATCACGCAATCGCGGTACTGCGCGGATATTCGCACTCTGAATGATCGCTTTCGCGAAAAGACCTCGTGCGAGGGGGCTCGCGAGCAGATAGGTGACACTCAGCGCACCGGCCGATTCGCCCATCACGGTCACGTTCTGCGCATCTCCGCCAAAGACTCCGATTTTGCCTTTTACCCACTCCAGCGCTGCAATTTGGTCAAGCAAGCCATAATTGCCGGAAATACCCACCGCCGATTCGGCGCTCAGGTCGGGGTGCGCCAGCCAGCCGAAGACACCGAGCCGATAGTTGATCGATACAAACACAATCCCGCGCTTCGCATATTCGGTTCCGTCATACATCGGACTGGCGCTTGTTCCGCGTTGCAGTGCACCGCCGTGAATCCAGACAACCACGGGCGCGCCATTTGCATTTTTCGGCGACCAGATGTTGAGTGTCAGGCAATCTTCACTGGTCGCTGCCAGTTCCTCGAAATAGACGCTGTTGGCGGGGTAGGGAGGTTGGATGCAACTGGCGCCAAATGCGCTTGCATCATAGGTGCCTTGCCACTTTGCGGGCGGAGCGGGTGGCTGCCAGCGCCGCTCGCCAACCGGCGGCAATGCATAGGCAATGCCTTTGAATATGCGGATATCATCCGTGATTGCTCCGGTGAGCCGCCCCTGGGGGATCTGGACTTCAGGCCGATCTGGCATTTTCGCTGAAGATTGCGGGCCACTTATGGCAGCCGCGAGGATTCCGATAAATGCTATGATCCGAAGAGCGATTTTGCTCATTCCATTCCTCTCCTGCCACTGCCGCAATGCTTGCCATTGTCCGGTGCCAACTCTACACTCACTCGTTAGTGAATATCAAGTGCGCTTGCTTCACGATCGACATAATGTCGGCAAGGAAACAAGCGGCAGCACAACCGGGAGATGATGATATGAACGGACCGACAAGACGCGAGGTGCTGGCAGGCGCAAGCAGCCTCTCCCTGACTGCCGCAATACCGGCAACGGCACAGGCTACAGGCACCACTCAGCCCAATTCGATTGCAGACGATCTCGCCAGATATATCGGATTTGGGAGCAAGCAGTCGGGCAGCGAGGGCGATGCAGCCTGCGGCCACTGGCTTGCCGGCGAGCTTGAGGAGGCCGGGTTTGTGGTCGAGAAACCCGTGCTTTCGGTACCTTATTTCGATCAAGCAAATTGCGAAATCACCATCGACGGTGCGCGAGCAACACTCTGGCCGCAACCAATTGTCATTCCGACGTCCGCCGACGGCCTGTCAGGGCCGCTGGTTCGCGTCGATGGTGCGGGACGGGCCGATGGGCCGCTCAGTGGGGCAATTGCGCTGGTTGACCTGCCCTATGGCCGTTGGTCCTCGGCCTTTTCGAAATACGTACGCGGGCCGGTCGAGGCTGCCTTTGCCGGCGGTGCAAAGGCGGCAGTCGTTGTCACCAACGGTCCAACCGGCAAGGTGATCGCACTCAATGCTGATGGTCGCGCATCTATGTTTGCCGGACCCGTGGGCCTGCTAGCGCCGGCGGATGCGGCAGCCTTCCTGAGCGCTGCGATGACACATGGCAGGGCAACCGTGACGCTGACGGGGCAGGCCGACCGGCGACTGGCGTTCAACGTGATCGGCCGGATGGATCGGCAAAAAGGAAAATGGATCGTCGTCTCGACACCGCGTTCCGGCTGGTACGGTTGCGCGGCAGAACGCGGCGGCGGCATTGCCGCATGGCTCGACCTTGCGCGCAACATACCCAGGATGCTGCCCGATCACGATATCGCCTTCCTTTGCAACAGCGGTCATGAATATGAAAATCTGGGTGTCAAAGAATCGCTGAAGGCGACAGCGCCCAAGCCCGAAAAGACCCACTTCTGGTTACATCTCGGCGCCAATCTTGCCGCACGCGACTGGCACGAAGGGCTGTTTGGCCTATCGCCGCTGCCGGGCACGGATTCGCAGCGCTATCTGGTTGTCAGCCCGCCACTGCTCGCCCCGGCACGGCGCCTGTTCAAGGGACTGGCAGGTCTCGAAGGCCCCTATCCCAGCGATAAATTATCGGCGGGCGAGTTAACCGCAATCATTGCCGCAGGCTACCCCTCGGTTGCAGGTGTGTTCGGCGTTCACCGCTTTCATCACGTCGCGGACGATGACGAGCGATGCATTGACGCGTCGAGCGTTGCCGACACGACCGAGGCATTCCGCAACCTTCTGTTGGAAGCTGGCAAAGCCTGAAGGTTTGCATTGTTACAGTTGGTTCGCGCGAGCCAGTGCACCGAAATGATAGGCGCTTGGCCGGGGCGTCCGTTTGAACGTCTCGCGGTCAACGGCTGCCAGTCCAAAAGTGTGGGCATAGCCCGATGTCCATTCGAAATTATCGAGCAAGGACCAGTAGAGATAGCTGTGGACGGCGATCCCCTCATCGATACAGGTCCGGACGCCATCGAGCGCCTGATTGATAAAGGCAATGCGGCGCTTGTCATCATTCACGGCCACGCCGCTTTCGGTTACGTAGATCGGCTTACCGATGGTTCGATGCGCCCAGCGGATCGTGTTCGCGAGCGCTTGGGGGTAGAATTCATAGCCCGACATCGTCAGTTCGGCACCGGGCGGCGGCGCGACCATGCCCTTCTCGTCGAAAACCATGCGGGTATAGCACTGCACCCCGAAGAAATCGGCGTGGCTGCGGGCCACATCGACCCAGTCGCCATAGAGCTTCCGCTCATAATACTCGACTAGAGAAGCTGATCCCGCGGACTGAATCTCTTGGGTCGTCAACGTTATTCCAACCGGAAGATCCGGTCTTACCGACTTGATTTCGTCATAGGCCAGTCGATGCGCCTGCTGCAAGATAGGAGTTGAAATTGCCGGATCGGAATAGGCCAGGCGCGAAAAGCGCGGCGACCAGGTGGCGCGAACCGCAGCTTGGTTGACCGCGCGGATCTGCTTTCGGGCTTCATCCGACTGTGGGTACAGCGCCACCAGCAATCCGATATTGGCTTCATTGAACGTGGTCACAAGATGCATCAGCCCGCCCAGTCTTTCGGCAACCGTACGGCAGAAGCGAGCAAACAACTCTGGCGCATCTTGTACCTCAAAGCCACCACGGGCAGCAAACCAGAGCGGGGTGGTGAAATGATTCAAGGTCACAATCGGCCGCAGCCCGCGCGCGCGGCATGATTCGAGCACGCGCATGTAATGATCAAGAGCCGCATTGGAAAAATAGCCTTCGCTGGGTTCGATCCGTGCCCATTCGACGCCCAGGCGGTGGCAGTTCAAACCCAATTGCTGGGCGAGTGCGAAGTCTTCATCATAGCGATGATAGCTATCGCACGCATCACCGGAGCGGTCCTTGAACAAGGTCGGCTCAAGATTTTCGGCCAGCCAGGCATCGCTATTAGTATTGTTGCCCTCGCTCTGATGGGCAGAAATTGCGGCACCCCACAAAAAGCCCGGAGGTGCACGCCGGCGATCCTTTACCGATGCCGTATTTGCCAGAAGCGAAGGAGCGGCCGCTGTGCCTGCCGCCACCTGCATCAACTCGCGTCGCCCGATCTCGAAATCCTGATCCGCCATCGCTGGTTCCTTTCTACGCTTCAATGTCGCGTTTATAGGTTTCCGGGAGAAACAATATTCCGACCACTGCGGTAATGCCGGCGATGACAATAGCGTACCACAGGCCCTGATAGATGCTGCCGGTCGCCGCAACCATCGCGAAGGCAACCGTCGGCATGAAGCCCCCGACCCAGCCGTTCCCGATATGATAGGGCAGCGACAGGGATGAATAGCGGATACGTGCGGGAAACAGTTCGACCAGCAATGCTGCCAGCGGCCCGTAAACCATCGTTCCCAACGTTCCGAGCATACAGAGGATCACGATCACCCTGAACCGGTCAATCTGGTCCGGGTCTGCGTCAGTGGGATAGCCCGCGGCTACCAACGCCCGCTGCACATCAGCTCCGAAAGCGGCAACGGCGCTATTCTTGCTGTCGCCTGAGACATGCGCAGGATCAGGAGCAACGATATTCCGATCGCCAATCCGGATCGCCGCTATGCTGCCGATCGGCGCATCGATATTTTCATAGTTTACCCCGCTCTTCGCGAGATAGGATTTTGCGATGTCACAACTTGTTGTGTCGAAGGTGTTGCTACCGATAGGATCGAATTGAAACGAACATTCGGAGCCATGGGCCACGATGCTTACGGGTGCGCGTTCGATGGCCGCCGCCATTGCCGGGTTCGCAGCGTTGACCAGCGCACTGTAAAGCGGGAAATAGGCAAAAACGGCGATAACACATGCGGTCATCATGATTGGCTTGCGGCCAATTTTGTCGCTGAGCCAGCCCCAGAAAACATACAGGGGTATGGTGATCGTCAGCGCAGTGGCGACAAGGAAGTTCGCGGTAGCGCCGTCAACCTTGGCAATTTTTTCGAGGAAGAAAAGCGGATAGAGATGCCCCGAGAAGCCGATTACCGCCTGTCCTGCAACCGCACCGAAAAGCGCGATTAGAACGATCTTCAGATTCTTCCATTTGCCAAAAGCTTCTCTGAGCGGTGCTTTGGATGTTGCTCCATGCTCTTTCATCCGCTGGAATACCGGGCTTTCGTTGAGCTGAAGGCGAATCCAGAGCGCGACCAGCAGTAGGACGATCGAGAAAAGAAACGGCAGGCGCCAGCCCCAAGAGAGGAAATCATCGGCATCCAAGCTGGTCCGCAATCCAACGACGAACATGGACGCCAGAATAAGGCCCAGCATCGCTGTTGTCTGGATGAAACCGGTGTAAAAGCCGCGTTTTCCATTCGGTGCGTGTTCCGCGATATAGACCGCCGCACCGCCATATTCGCCACCGATCGCAAGGCCCTGCAACAAACGCAGCGCCATCAGGATAATCGGTGCCGCAATGCCGATTTGATCATAGCTTGGCAGCAAGCCGACTGCGAACGTCGACAGACCCATGATCGCCATAGTGACGAGAAAAGTTTTCTTGCGCCCCACGATATCGCCGACCCGGCCGAAAACCAATGCGCCGAACGGTCGTACAGCGAAGCCGGCAGCAAAGGCCATCAGAGCCAGAATGAAGCCGGTAGTTTCGTTGACTCCCGAAAAAAACTTTGCCGAAATGACGCTGGCAAGCAGGCCGTAGAGGTAAAAGTCATACCATTCGAACACCGTCCCCAGCGACGAAGCGGTGACAACAAGTTTCTCATTCTGTTTTTTGCCGACGCCATCCGGCAAAGCTTCCTTGTTGGTAGCCATATTCCTTCTCCCATATATCCCGGCAGCGGCGGCAGACTTCGGCCTGCTCGCTACCGCCGGGGAATTTCAATGTCCGACAGTGATCGCCGGATTAACTTGTTCGATGTTCATCATTTCGCGATTTGCTGCGGGAGCATCGCGATGCCCTTCGAAACCGCATGTGTCAGGCCACGCGCCCATCAAGCTGGTCGACCGTCCCTTCCAATATACCTTCATCATAGATCTTGCATTTTCAATAACTCACGAGTGAGTGAATAAGAACTTCATCTTGAGACTGGAGCTGACCTTGTTTCTAGTCTCAGCTACCAGTCCGTTTACGCTGCTCGCAAATTTCCTTGAAGCCCGCTGCCATGAATCGAGCCATCCGTTCCTTGACCGCAGAGTAATCTTCCGACTGGCAAAGGCCGTGCGACAATTTGTCGATACGGCCCGTTCGCGCCAGTGTCAGCATCAGCGCGCCGGTCACGAAATGATAGCCCCAGAAAATATCTTCTTCAGCGGCGTCCGGTAGGGCCTTTTTCAAAATATCGATCAGGCGCAACACGACCGGGTCGAAATATTTATCCATATATTCAGCGCCATCGGGACTATTTGATGCTTGTGCACCGAATGCGCCATAATTCTTCCAGCCCTCGCCCCCCTCAATATAAAGATCAAGGTCGGTATCGAGAAAGGCGTGGAGGGCACCTTCTACCGTCGGGTTTTCGCCAGCAGCGCGGTCATAATCTTCAAGCGCCTTTATCCGCTTCTCGATAGTTACAACTGCACGCCGAGCAAACACGGCGTCGAATAGCGTTTGCTTGTCGTCGAAATAATAGTTTAACAAAGTGTGATGGACGCCAATCTGCTTCGCTACGTCCTTCAGTGTCACGCCATAAAAGCCGTGTTTCGAAAACAGTAATTCGGCGGTATCAAGGATCTGTTCCATCATCTCGGCGCGTTGTTCCGCCTTAGAAACCTTCTTCACTCTAGTTTTTGCTATTGATGCCAAACTCATTTCCTTTGCAAATATTTGCCGTCACGACCGAAATCACTCTACACGTGTCCGTAATCCGCCCGCAATTGTATTTTGTCGATCTTTCCGGTAGCCGCGAGCGGCATCACGTCCACCCTTATAATTGTATCGGGGAGCCACCAGGACGGAACGCTGTCGTGCAATGGTGCAAGCAGCTCCTCGTCGCTGATCGAGCCGTCGCATGTTTCAACCAGCAGAACCGGTCGCTCACCCCATTTGGGATCCGTTCGACCTATCACTGCGGCAAGCGATACCTGCGGCAGCGCGCCGACCAGAGTTTCGATTTCAGAAGGATTGATCCATTCACCCCCGGATTTGATCAGATCCTTCGCCCGGCCTGTGATCGTTAGATTTCCGTCTACGCCGATCCGTGCAAGGTCTCCGGTATCGAACCAGCCGTCAGAATCGGTAGCGGAGGTCTCGTGGCCGAAATAGCGCTCTACGACGCTTGGTCCGCGCACGCGCAAATATCCCTCGGCTCCGCGCTGGTCGTCAATCGCCCTCCCCTCGTTGTCGGTTAGCAGAAGGTCTACGCCTATTGCCGGTCGTCCCGAAAGACCCGGCTGTCGACCGTCGTCACCGGGAACTGCAGCGGTCCCGAGCGGCGACAATTCAGTCATGCCCCAGCTTGTCTGGACCTCGACACCCAGCCGTTGCTCAATCCGCTTCATCAACGCCGGTGGCATGGACGCCCCCCCCACAAGAATCCGTTCGAGCGATGGAAGCTCTCCCCCTTCACGCTCGAGATGCTCAACCAGACCCAGCCAGACTGTCGGCACGCCGACGCCCAATGTGACGTCTTCCGAGCGGATCAGCGCGGCGATATGCGCACCATCGCTGTTCCGACCAGGCAACACCAGCGTGGCACCGACAGCTGGAGCCGTGAACGGTAGTCCCCAAGCATTGGCATGGAACATCGGTACGACCGCCAGCACCGCATCATGCGCGCGAACACCCATGACGTCGGCGCTGAGCTGGCGCAAAGTATGCAGATAACAACCGCGATGGGTATAGGTAACACCCTTGGGTACGCCTGTGGTTCCCGAGGTGAAACAGAGCCCCGACGGGCTATGTTCATCGAATTGTCCCCATCCTATATCAGAAGACGCATTTGCCATTGCGTCCTCAAGTGTCCCTGCAGCAACAGGGAGCTCATCTTTTCCCATCGCTAAAGCGCGCTCGTCGAGCAGCAATATATGCCGCACAGAATCAGCATGAGCTGTGGCCGCTTGGGCCAGGGTCAGGAGGTCGGGGCTGGCCAGCAGGACGCTGGCTTCCGACTGCACCAGCATAGAGCCGAGCTGCACGGCTGTCAGGCGAGGATTGAGTGTATGACACACGGCGCCCATACCGATGATGCCATACCAGCTTTCAAAATGTCCCTGTGTGTTCCAAGCCAGGGTCGCAACCCGGTCGCCGCGACGCACACCAAGCGCGTGCAAGGCACCTGATACTGTCCGGGCGCGATCATATAGCGCAGCGTAGCCGATGCGCTCGACCGTTCCGTCCGCCGCAGCAGACACCACCTCACCCAAGGGATGCCATTTTGCTGCGTAGGAAAGAAACTTGTCGAGAGTCATTGCATAGTCTTGCATCGAACCGTCGATCATTGGCACTCCTCGATCTTCGGTGGAAGAGGCGGCGAGATTATGCCGATGTTCCAGTTCCATGCAATATCGCCTGCTGCGCGGCGGCGGCACACGACCGCTTCGTGCAGCGCCGCTGTTCCGGGGAAAAGATTGCGCCTCAAGCGTGGCACATCGCCAAAATGCATGAAGGCCTTGTTCCGGGAATAGGGTAACCAATCCGGCTGGTTCTTGGCTCTTGGTACCCCGTTTCTGGCGAAGCTTGCCCAATAATCCCCCATCGCAGCAGTCAGCTTGCGCTCCGATAATTTGTTCGGGATTTTCGGCCACAGTGGCGGCGTCTTTCCGGCGGTATCGAATACGAAAGGCAGTTCGGCAGCATGGAAGGCGTGCAATTTCCATTCCTGGGTCGCCGGATAGCCATGGTCGAAAAGATAGAGATACGCGGGTTTGCCAAGCGCTGCCTGGTTCGATACCAGCCGCTCGGATGTCCAGCCGTACATCGCATCGCGCGTCGCGGCGAGCATGCTTTCCTCCATATTCTTCGCAGGGTAACGGGACAGGTAAGCGTCCGCGAACTCGCCGTAATTGGCCCGGATTGCCGCTTCATAGGCGTCAGCATTATCAGGTGTCTTGGGCAGCAAGAAACGCAGCGAGCGGATTTCACCAGCGTTGAAGCCGGCCAGAATCGGCACCGGTGCCTGTTCGTTGCGGTCGAAAGACTCGACCAGTTGGTGCGGCACGGTCTTGCCATCGATGAGGGGGAAAGGGAAAAACCCGGTCGCAGGGGCCTTGTCGGCAATCTCTTCTGCCGACATCGCGCGGAGCGCTACAAGATCAGCAGCGCCCAGCTTGGTCGCCAGGTCGGTGCCCTGCTGCTCGGCTGGTATCATGCCGTTGCGTTTTTCGCGTAGCGCTGGCGCCGAAACCATATAGGCGCTCTCCGCGATCGCCTTGTCGAACAGCCCGCGCGCGCCCGGTGCCGTCATCAGATACATGACACTGAGCGCGCCAGCAGACTCGCCCGCGATTGTTACATTGTCAGCGTCCCCGCCGAATGCGCCAATATTTCGCTTCACCCATTCAAGTGCCGCGATCTGGTCGAGCAGTCCATAATTGCCCGACACACCCTCCGGTGATTCGGCGCTAAGTCCCGGGTGCGCGAGATAGCCGAGCGCCCCTAGCCGATAGTTGATCGACACGACGATCATACCCCGTGCAGCGAGCGCGCTGCCGTCATATAACGGGTCCCCGCCCGAACCAGTGGTCAGCGAACCGCCATGAATCCATACGAAAACCGGGGCCCGCGTGACATTATCTGGCGCCCAGATGTTGAGCGACAGGCAATCCTCGCTCATCGCTGGCAGGTCCCACGCATAGATGCTGGGGCTTCGCGGCTTTGGTTGCAGGCACGCCGCACCGAATTTCGTGCTATCGCGCACGTCCTGCCAATCAGGCACCGGTTGGGGTGGCGTCCAGCGCAACTTGCCAACCGGTGGTGCGGCATAAGGAATGCCCTTGAAGGTGCGGATGCCTTTGGCCTCGTTTCCCTGTACCTTGCCTGCCGGCGCATCGACCACTGGGCCGGTTGTGGCGGCAGCGGGGTCTGCGGACAAGGTTGTCGCAGCAAGGGCAAGGGGCAGCAGGCGGCGGATCATCGTAGCTTTCATTCTCCGTTGCCCCATCAGAAGCGGTAATTAGCGCGGACGCCAACCGTGCGCGGTCGCAACCTGGCATAGCGGCCATCAAGGAACGCTTCCGGGTGAACATAGGTGATTGAGCTGTCGTTCAAGACATTTTCGACATAGGCGGTTAGATCAATCGACCCAAGCTTAGCCCCGGCATAGAGATTCACATTGGTCCATGCCTCGGTAAAGTCGTAAGTAGGAGACAGGGCCGCGGGATTGCCAGGCACGTTTGGAAACTGGTTCGGGAACGAACCGACATGCGATACATTGACGGCGGCGAAGGCGCTATTGTTAGCGCCGATCGAAAAGTCGTAGCGCGCTGTACCCGAGCCCTGGAAGTGCGGTGATGCAAGTCGTGTGCCCTCTTCAGCACCAGAGATTGCTGCCTCTAGTGCTGTAAGTTGGGTTACCTTGGCTTCGTTAAACGAGCCATTGAGCGTAAGGCTCAAACCCTGGATCGGTCGCGCCACAAATTCGAATTCGAGGCCATAGCTTTCTGCGCCGCCGATGTTGGTCGCGAATTGTATAGAATCTGACACACGGTTTGCCTGAACCTGGATATTTTTCCAGTCGATATAATAGGCTGCAATATTCGCGACCAGGTCACCACCTAGCCAGCGGCCTTTGAGACCGACCTCATAATTAGTGACGCTGTCCGATCTTGCGCCGTCCGGGATGATCAGATCATTGGGGTCGAGGGCGCTGGCCAGTCCGGCGCGTGCATTGACCACCGGCGTACGAAAGCCGGTTGATATCGTTGCATAGGTCGTCAGGTCCGAATTCGGTTTCCACGAAACGCTGGCCTTGTAGGACAGGCGATCGTCCTTAACTTTCAATCCCTCTTCATAATCGACTGTTGTTATGTTGAGGGGTGAAAAATATGGGCCAAAAAATGCGCGGTTCAGATAATCGCTATTATAGCCTCCGCCGCGGGTAAAGGATTGCACTTCCGTGCTGCCATAGCGCAAACCGCCGGTAATCCAGAAGCTGTCACTGAAGCGCGCGGTGACTTCGCCAAACCCTGCTATTTCCGTTTGGTCAGTATATGCCTCAAAACGCTGGTAATATTCGTTGGGCAACCCGGAAAGCCCAGTTGCAGACAGGAATTCCGGTGACGAACGATAGGCAAAATCGACTGCCCGCCGTTTGTCATAGTAGAAGAAGCCAGCCACCCACTCTATCGGACCTGATGTACGCGACACCAGCCGGGTTTCCTGAACAAACAGGTCATCATATCCATAGGCGTCAAGCGCGAAGGGGATTAGTTGGCCGAAGGTTCCCGCGAGATCGACGTAAAAAGAGGCATCATAATTAGACAATGTTGTTGAACTGATCAGCTCTGCAAAATCGAATTCATGATTGACCGTTACGTTAAAGTTGGTGAGTTCGCCTTGGAATAGGTCGGGACGGTCGGACCTGCGTGTAAATTTCCCAAGTGTCGGATTGGTAAGGGCGGAATCCGCAGGCTTGCTGTTTTCGTAGGAGGCGAGCAAGCGGACTTTCATGCGGTCGCTGGGTTGCATCAGCAAGCTGACGCGCCCGCCATAGGCTTCCAGACTATTGGAGTCGTTCACGCCGGTTCCGATGTTGTCGACCCAACCATCTTCGTTGCGGTAGTAGCCGGTAGCTCGCAGACCCAGTTCGTCGGTCATAATCGGAATGTTGATCATTGCATTATAGCGCTGACGCACCGAACTGGATCCGGTGAGGGCGAGGTCGGCACTGACAGAAGCTTCGAAATCATCGAGGTCGGGCGCGCGGGTAATGATCCGCATCGCACCGGCAAGTGAGTTGGAACCGAACAATGTGCCCTGCGGTCCGCGCAAAAATTCAACGCGCTCAACGTCGTACAGATTCGGATCCAGAATTGTCGAGTTGCCGTTCGCCGAAATCGGCAGCTCGTCAATATAGATGGCAACCGCGCTCTGCAGCCCGGCGCTATAGCCGTTGGTATTGATTCCGCGGCTCGTGAAATTGTTGAAATTCTGTGTCGGCTTGTTGACAACGATGCCCGGCGTATTCTGTGCAACACCTTCGAAGCCGACGATGCCAAGATCATCCAAATCTTCCTGGGAATAGGCAGTGACACTGATGGGAATATCCTGAATTCGCTCGCTGCGGCGTGTGGCGGTAACGATAATTTCTTTATCGCCGCGCTTCTCGTCTTGCGCTGTCTTGTCAGTAGACTGTGACCTTTCGCTGGACTGTTCTTCAGCGGAAACGGGTTGCGCGAGCAAAGCGACCGCAGACGCGGACGCAAAAAACTTAACTTTCATTTGAACCTCTCCTCCTCGTCAACGCTCTTTGTCGATGACTTGGGCAGGGTTTATGTCGATTCCATTTCAATATGTCAACACTCACTATCACGTGTGTGAATATCATTTTTGGCATAGGTTTCCGAATTCTGGCAATGTTTATGCGTTTCAATTGAGGGAATTAGCGCAGAAAAGGATGGCATGCCTATAGGCAGTTGCCTGCCACATCCCTATATTATGCGCCGTGAAACGGGTGCCAAACAGACGATTTCAAAGCAGGCATCACGGGCTACAGTGGAACAAAAAAGATCGGCGAGAAAGTGTGGCGCTATGAATTGCATCAATAATTTTCTGCCCTTAGAATATGAACGTCAGCAGTTGAGCCAGGTAGCGACCCACCACTTCTAATTCCCATTTTCTCTGCTCGAATGACAACAACCGAACGGGAAGCGGAAAGATCGTTCCCAACTTAAATGCGCAATTTACGGACCATTATCGCGGTGTTCGACAAGGCAGCCCGGAACGATGAAACCTTCGCGCGATCTGACTTCGCGTTCGATCACGATGATCGACAGCTCGAGAGCTGCACTACACCCCGCTCTCTCGCCCGTCGAGCGAGGTTCAGCTTGCGAAGTGGCTACTCAGGGTTTGGGCAGGTCTCCTTCGCCACTCTCAATTGCCGCGGATCGACTGGCTGAATCTCAACACAAGCATTATGCTTTTTCTGGTCCATGATGGCCCGAAGGCCGAGAACGCCTTCATCGACCCACAAGGGCGGCGATATTTGGCGGCCGATGAAATCGAGTGCCTCTGCCATACGAGGCATCAGGGAACTACCGACATGCTCGGCGCCGTGCACAAGACGATATTCATGCGCGAGCCGAGCGTCGAACAGGACGCGGTGAAGGAACTCAACCCCTTCGTAGAGGAACAGCATGTCCTGATCGCCGACCTCGAGATAGATGCCTAGGCCGAGGAGGCGATTGGGGTCACGACTGGCAATGGTTGCGGGGTTATTGGCCTCCCAATAGCGGGCGTCGACCGGCTGGCCGAATACGGGATATAGCACAGTCTCGGGCCGCCAGAACCGGGTTTCCGGACCGACACCCTGCCATGTCAGCGTCGCCTCTACAGCGGGCTCCAGCGCTGCGACGGCGGCAAACATATGGGGATGCTTGAATGCGATCCGCAGAGCGCCCAGTCCCCCCATCGACAATCCGCCGATATAGCTCCGCTCTCGGGTCTGCACGACATGCTCGGAGCGCCGCAGGAAGGGAAGGACGTCGCGAAGGATGAAGCTTTCCCAGCGTTGCGATCCATCATGGTAATCCATGTAAAGTGATCGGCGCGCGCTAGGCATTGCAATTACCAATGGCGGAAGGCGACCTGCAAGAATCTCGGCGTCAATCACCGGCTTGAAATAAAGGATATCCTGCTCGCTGCCATTGCCCCCATGAAGGAGGAGCAGGAGCGGATAGAGTTCTGCTCTCTGTCGGTCGTAACCCGGCGGCCGATAGATAGCGACTGCCAGCTCTCCGGGCACGTGACTCGAGGTGAGCGGTTGGATCGCAACAGTGCTGCTGACGGATTCGGCTAGCGAAGGCGCCGCGAACGAGGTGGCGGTGCCGGCAGCAGCAAAGCGAGCGAAGTCTCGGCGAGTCAGCATTGGTCGTTCCCTTCAATCACTGATCGCTATTTGCGCGCGACAATGCTGCGATGCCCGCCTCGATGCCCGCCTCACGGTTCAATCGGTGCCTCGCAGCGGAAGCTGTTGGCCGACAATGTCGATCCGAAACCGCGATAGACAGCCCGCTGTGGATAAGGGCAAAGCGGCCGCTGCATATCGATCTTGCCGGCATCGTCGCCCGAGAATTTTGTCGCAGTGATGCGATCGGGGGCTGCGCCCTTATCGGCCCAAGCGATGAGGGCAGAGAACAAATCGTGCTGCGGATCGTCGGATGGGGGACGGGGCGGAATACCCAGCGTAGTGTTGAAAGAATCGGGGCCCGCACCTCCCCCGCAATGCATCATGCCTGGCACCATGAATAATCGCGCACTGTCCGCAAGCTTTGCCGCGCCTCCCATCTGCGTGGCGTGGCGGTTGAAGAAGGCAACCGACTGGCCTGGCGGCACGAGCGTGTCGGCATAGCCGTGAAAGACGATCAGCTTGCTGCCGCGGTTGGCAAAAGACGCAAGGCTGCCGCGCGTCGCATCATTTACGATCGGGCCTAGTCGCGCATCGACGATCGGCATGTCCCGATCAAAATCAAAGTCTTTCCAGTTCCAGTCGGCACCGAACGCCCATTTGAACAGCGCGCTGAAGGGTGGCTGATCGTCAATCGGCTTTTGCAGGAAAGACCAGCCGAAGGTGTCGGGCATCTCGCTGCCCGGAAGCCAGCCGAAAAAGGTCGGCTTGCCATCGCGGTCCGTCGGCCCGGAATAGAAAGCACGGGCGGTCGCGACTTCGCCTTTGGTCAGGCAGCTGTCGGTCGGCGTATCTTTGCATTGAAGCTCCTGTGGATCGAACTTGCAACTCATGGGGTCCACGATGAAGCGGTCACCTGCCAGCCCGTGTCCCTGCCGCCAGCAAGTGGCGATGGCAGCCTTGTTGAGCAGCTTCAGCTTTGGGGCCGAAAGCAGGCGACCAGGCATGCGGTTCGCCGCTGCATAGTTCCACAGGACAGCGGCATGGCCCCATGTGCGGTTCATGACCGGTGCCCCGACGAGAATGCCGTCGTAATCATCCGGATAGTAGAGCGCCTCGACCAAGCCCATCTGCCCGCCCGTAGAGCAGCCGGTATAATAGGATTTCCGCGCATCCTCGCCATAAAATGCCTTGGTTATCGCCTTGCCGGTCGTTGTCATGGCATGGGAGGAAAGCCGGCCCCAATCGCGCCACTTACGAGGCTGGTCGATCAGGGCGGCGCCATCCAGCGGGGAAGCAGGTGCAGTTCCCGCATCAGTGGTGGCGGTGGCAAAGCCCCGGCGCAGCCCTTCGGCCATACCGGCATAGCCGAGTGCGAAGGTGCCGCCGAAGCCGCCGCTGCCATTACCATGAAAGACGCCGGCCCAGCCCTGCGTCGGCAACCAAAGTTCCACTCCGATGTCGGAGCCGGGTTCGGAGTGTACCCGCGCGACGACGCGGCAAAAACTGCGATAGCCGGGGACCTCGCCCGCAATGGTTGTCTCGGCAGACTTGGCCGGGACAAGTATCGTGCTTTCGACAGTGGTGTCGGCAAGCTTCAGCTCGGCGAGCGCAGTGCAGCGAGCTTGCGCATCCCCGGCCGGTTCCCTGTCCTGAGCCAGAGCCGTGCCCGGCGCTGTCCAGGCAATCGCGCTCGCCGCGAGAATGGCGGAACAGTACTTGCGTTTCATGGTGCTCTCCAATGTTCCTGACATTACTTTAGCTACGCTCATGGGGCAGTGTCCGACGCCGAGCGCTTGATCAACCGAGCGAGCCACAGGAACAGCAATGCGGCGACAAGATACATGGGCGCTAGCGCGTAATATGCAGCCTGCAGGGCGTGCTCACCATAGGTCGGGAGGAAGAAGTCACTCGCCATGCCGACATAGGTCGGCCCAAGGCCGAGGCCGATGAAGTTCATCACGAGGAGCAGAAGCGCGCCCGAGATAACACGCCGTTCCGGCGCCACCTCGCTTTGGACGAAGGTAACCGTCGCCGAGAGGAAGAAAGAATTGAGGAACATCGGCACTACAAGAAACACTAAGGCCACTTCCCAGGTAGGGGCCCATACGAAGCCTAGAAAAAACGGCACTGCCAGTATAAGGGAGGCTGCGGGCACAGTAGCGAAAGCGGTTTTGCTGCGGCGCGCGAACCGATCAACGATGCGGCCCGAGGCATAGATGCCTGCGCTCATCCCGATTCCGACGACCAGCGCATACCAGACCGCGACATCCTCCAGGGTCATTCCCTTTTCGCGCATCAGGAACAGAACAGTGAAATTCAACAAGCCATACGTAATAAAATTGCCCGCGCCACTTGCCAGCGATACCATGACAAGTAACGGATTGCGGAAGAATTGCGTGATGGTAGCGACGAACCCTTCGGAAGCCACCTCCGGCGTGACCGCCACTGGCAGTTCGTCAGCTTCGCCGCGTTTGGGCTCACGGACGGTCAAATAGACTACCAGTGCAGTCACCACACCGATCGCGCCGATCACGTAGAATGGTACGCGCCAGTTGAACGCAGCGGCCAATGACGCGCCAAAAGCAACGCCAAGGGCGGAGCCAATCGGCGGGCCTAAGTTAAAGATCGCCATTGCCGTTGTCCGTCGGTCGCGTGGAAATGAGTCCGAGATGATCGCATAGGATGGCGGGACGCCGCCTGCTTCGCCCACGCCCACCATCATGCGTGCGGCAACCAGCTGAGCGTAGCTGCCAGCCATTCCACAGGCGGCCGTTGCGCCACTCCAGATGGCACAGGCTGCGGAGAGGACCTTCACGCGACTGGTACGATCGGCCAACCAGCCGATCGGAATCGCGATGAAGCAATAAAAAAGGGCGAAATAAAAACCAGTGAGTAAGCCGAGCTGGCCGTCCGTTATGTTCAGTCCATCCTGGATTGGCTTGGCCAGAATCGAAATCAACTGGCGGTCGAGAAAGTTGAGCACATAGACAAAGCACAACATGCCGAGGGTGATCCTAGCTCCTGCCGTGGACTTGTAACTGGTATCAGGTACTGTGGCAGCGATCATGTGCGACACCTATAGCAGTCGCGCAGTAGTTTGGCTTCAATCATGGTCTCGTTCCTCTCTAGTCCTCTTATTCTGGGCTCTTGGCCAGCCAGCCGGGTTTTTCCCGCCCGCCCGTATATCCCGCCGCGACGCGCTGCTTCAACAAGGCAGGCGGACGGAACCGCTCGCCATAGGCATCGTAGAGGATTTCTTGGACCTGCAGACACAAATCCGATGTCACTATATCCATCATCGCGAACGGACCGATGGGATGGCCGAGGCCAAGGCGGCAGGCGGCGTCAAGATCGGCGGGCATTGCTACGCCCTCTTCGACCAGCTTGACTGCCTCTATCAGAAGAGCGTGGAGCATCCGGTTGACCGCGAAACCCGCTACGTCCTTGATCCTTATCGGCTGCTTGCCGATATCGGCTAGTAGGTCCGTCACCTCGTCAACCACCGCTGCATCGGTAGAGAAGCAGGGGATTACCTCGACGAGCTTCATCCGCGAAACCGGCGAGAAATAATGGGTGCCAAGGAAGCACGCGCGGCGCTTGGGCGTCAGAAACCCGGCAAGCGTGGAGATCGGCAGTGTTGAGGTGTTCGACGCAAGGATGCACGTCGACTGGCAAATTTCGTCCAGCGCACCCAAGACGGCGGCCTTGATATCGATCGATTCATGGACGGCTTCGGTAACCATCTGGCAATCGGCCATTGCAGCAAGGGTTGTGACCGGCTCAATCCGCGCAAGAGCCGTGCCTGCGGTCTCCGAAGCGTAAATTTGCCTCGCCACGCCTTTCTCTAGGATACCACGCAACCGGTCGATCGCGCCAGCCAGCGCGTCATCGCTGTGATCGTGGAGCACTACCTCGTGCCCTGCCAGCGCGAATACCAGTGCAATCTCCCCCCCCATCAGGCCCGCACCGACAACGCCCGCCTTCATGATGTCTGTCCCGTTCGCGGATCGATGCCGATTTGCGCGTCCCGCTGCCAGAGTTGCGCCTGCTCGATGTACCAGGGCAGAATATCCGGTGTCGCGGTCGCATCCGCGCTGACCACCTTGGCGACAGACCAGCCGGCGAACAGCCGCTTTATCGGCAACTCTTGCTTCTTCCCCGACAGAGTGCGCGGTATGCCCGGAGCTGCGATAAGCCGATCGGGCACGAAGCGCGGAGACAGACTGTTTCGGATCGCTGAGGCAACGATTGCCTCCAGGGATTTATCGACATTTTGACCAGCGACCGGCACGACGAACATGATGAGATCGCTGTCGCCGTTCGCGTCTTCGACATCGATGATCATCGTGTCCTCGATTTCCGGTAGCTGCTCGACAGCGGCATAGATTTCGGCGGTACCCATGCGCACGCCGTGCCGATTAATGGTCGCGTCGCTACGGCCCGATATAGAGCAGCTGCCGTCTCGGCCGATGGTCAGCCAGTCGCCGTGCCGCCAAACCTCAGGCCATTCGCTGAAATAGGAGTCCCGGTACCGGCTACCATTGTCGTCGTTCCAGAAATAGAGCGGCATGCTGGGAAAAGGCTTAGTGCAGACCAGTTCACCCACTTCGCCGATCACGGGATTTCCATGGTCATCCCATGCCTCGATGGCGGCACCCAGGTGGCGGCATTGCAGCCGACCCGGCGTATCAAGCAGTTCGGGATTACCGGCCATGAAAGCGGCCGCGATCTCGGTCCCGCCGCTTACATTGCACCACCAAATGTCCGGGCGACCAAGCGCGGCGAATTGCGCCGTCCCCCAGCGTTGTACGTCTCGTGGCAAGGGCGATCCAGTGCTGCCGAGCGCGCGAATGCGCTCCATCCCCTCGATTTCTTCAAGCCCGACCCCCGCCTTTCGGCAATTGGAGAAGAAGGCGGCACCCGCGCCGAACCAAGTGACACCGCTGAATGCAGCGAAATTCCACAGACAGGTCCAATTTGGATCGGCCTTCGTACCGCTCGGCGAACCATCGAATAGACAGATGGTCGTCCCGCTGAGTAGCCCGCCGACTTGGATATTCCACATGACCCAGCCGCTGGCGCTATACCAGTGGAAGCGGTCTCCCAGAGTGTTCTCCACATAGCTGGGCCCGAGATCGAAATGCAGTCGCCCGGCCGCGGTCGCCAGAATGATGCCGCCATGCCCGTGAACGATCGGCTTAGGCAGACCGGTGGTGCCACTCGAATACAGGATCCATAGCGGGTAATCGAAAGGCAGCCATTCCGGTGTGAAGGCCGCAACCGCCTCGCCCTCGCGAGCGGTTGCCTCCGCAAAGTCTATGGCGTCCAGCACCTTGCCTTTGCCGCAGCCGCTGGAGATCATAAACAGGGTCTCGATGCACGGTAGCTGCTTTCGGATTTCGGCCACTTCTTCGCTTCGGTCCATCGCCTTGCCTGCGTAGAAGATACCGTCGACGGCGATAAGCGCCTTGGGCGCGGTCTGACGCCACCGATCCAGCACTGCATTGATACCCATGTCAGGCGAGCACAAGGTCCACACCGCCCCAAGGCTGGCGCAGGCGAGCAAGCCAACCACCGCCGCCGGGATATTCGGAAGATAGGCTGCAACGCGGTCCCCCGGCTCGATCCCGTGATCACGCAGTCCCAGCGCCAGAGACGCCGCCTGACGCCGTAGCTCTGCCCACCCCAGTGTGATGCTACCGCCGCGTTCGTCCATCGCAATTATCGCGGGTTGACCCATTTCGTCGGCGGCCGCTGCGTGGCGGAACACATGCTGCGCATAGTTGACCTGTGCCCCATCGAACCAGCACGCGCCGGGCATGACCTCTTCCTTCAGCGCAGCGGCGAACGATGTGGGCGTTGCGACACCGTCATAGTCCCAGATGCTGCGCCAGAAGCCGTCAAGGTCCTCGACCGACCAACGGTGCAAAGCTTCATAGGTCGCAAATTCCCGACCCTGCGTCGCCTTCAGCCACTCGCGATACAGGCGTATTTGCGGAATCGGTGTCGAAGCGTCCAAGCGGTTCCTTGCAGAAGTCATAAAGCAGGGGTCATAAAGAGGTAAACCTTGACTAGTTTTCGTATTCGCGAACGAAGAGGCACGCGCTCAGCCGCCTATTCGCCCGCGGGGACTTAGAATGACGTTCGCAAGCTCATCGCCGCGTATCGTCCAATCGGATTATAGGCGCCGCCGATACCGTCTGTGCCGGGAAAGAAGGGCGGCTTCGCATCGAACAGGTCATTGATTTGAACCCCGATTTCCGTGCCTTTGGCAAAGCCGAGGTCTGGCAAGCGTACCGACAAGCGCAAGTCTACGGTGGTGTAGCTCCCGGCCGAATAGAGGCTGGAACCGGTCGGCGTCGCATAGGACGCGGTCACGCCCGACCGATGATTGACGAAGTTGACCAACGTCACGGGACCCGATGTGACACCCAGTGTGGTACGAAGGGTAGCACGTGGGATACCGGCTTCGAGCGAGTTGCTTTCCGCCGAGGTTGGCGACAGCTTGTTGCTGTAGTTCAGAATATAGTTGCCAGCGATACCGGCGAAAACGGTGCCGAAACCAGTGGGCTGCCGGTAATTCACATCAAAGTCGATGCCGTTGGTCTTGCGTACCCCGAAATTGCCCTGCCGCAGATCCAGTATGTTACCAATCGTTGGCACCGCGGAAAAAGTGTAGAAGAACGGCACGGTGTCGCCGATCGCCTCACTCAGCTGTGCTGCTGTCGGATTGCGGATCACCCGCGAGGAGAAGGTCGGATCGCTGAACAGCAGCGCGCCGAGGCCCGACGGGGTGCCTATTACATTGTCATATTTGATGTCGTAGAAAGTGACGCTCGCGCTTAGATTGGGCGCGAACCTGGGTCGCAGATCGGCACCGAGCGACCAAGTGCGCGCCGTTTCCGGTGTTAGCGACTGGTTGCCGCCGTATAACAGGATCGTATTAACTTGGACCGCACCGCGCGAAGGGTCGCGGGCACCGAAGGCATCGACAAGCGCGGCTGCGGAATAGTAGGAACCGACAGTCGAGCCAAGATCCCGAAGACCTGGCGCCCGGAAGGAATGTCCATAGCTGCCCCGCAAACTGACCCCGTCCACCGGTTGCCAGGTAAGGCCGATTTTCGGGTTCGTCGTCGAACCGAAATCACTATAGTGATCATAACGACCCGATAGCGACAAAGCGAGGCTATAGGCTCCCGGCATAGCGTTGTCCGCGCCGAAGATCGGTACGAACAACTCGCCATAGACTGACTTCACGTTGCGCTCGAGATTTTCGGGAAAACCGACTCCCCCGCTCTGGCCGCGCTGCATATAGGTTTCGCGGCGATACTCGGCGCCGACTGCGATCTTGATCTCGCCCCCCGGCAATTCGGCAAGCGGTCCATCAAGCTTCACCGCGCCGATCCGCGTGCGCTGGCGATTCGTGAAGTCCGTGGGATTGTCCAGGATCGCGTCGACGACTGCCGGGTCGGTCCGGAAGCCGAACGGATCGAGCGCGGTCGTTACCGTCGTTCCGGCCGCAGCGGCGGTCAGCGCTGTGGTATTGATACCCGGCTGGAAGGTGTCGTTCCGCGACCAATTGTAGGAACCATAGACGCTCGCCTGGAAGTCGCCAGGAAGGTCGATGTCGATCCCGGCCGACGCGTTGCCCGCACGCACCCGGAAGGTCTGATCGAAATGGTCGGCGCCAACCAGCCTGTCGGGCCGGAAGTCGAAATATCCGAAAACCGAACCCGTGCCCGGCGGCGCCCTGAAGAAGGGATTGGCGGCGGTGATCAGAACAAAGGTTTGGCCCGGCAAAGCAGCCTGCACAGTATCCTTGCGATCCGAATAGAGCACGTCAGCCCAGGCGGAGATGTTGCCCGACAGCTCTTGGCGAACCGAGACGAACGCGCTGTGCGTGCGGTTCTGCGGCAAAAGATCGACCGGACCGCGCGGGTCGCATGTGTTGATCCCCGGCGCCAGACCCGGCGCAGCGTAGATCGTGCCAGCAAACAGATTAACGTTGGCATCGGCACATACCGTCGACCGCGTATCAATGCCGCCCACCGAGCGGAAGTCGAGCGAGCGATAGTCGCGGTCGGCACCCGTAATATTGCTATTCTGCTGATATTGATAGGCAACAACAATCGAGCCGGTATCCCAGTCCTGACCCAAAATGGCACCCGCATTGAGCGCATCGTAATCGTCCGCAAAGCCATGGCGAATGTTCGCCTCCAGTCCCGAAACCCGCTCGCGTGTGATGAAATTGATCACGCCGGCGACCGCTTCCGAACCATAGATCGCCGAAGCGCCGTCCGCGATGATCTCCACCCGTTCAAGCGCCAGTTCGGGAATGAGCGGATAATCGGGATTGGTCTGCTGGGTACTGCCGGAAATCAGGCGATGCCCGTTCATCAAGGGCAGGGTTGCGGCGGCAGGGAGGCCCCGAAGGCCCGGAGCGAAGGACCCTAGTCCGCCATTGCTTACCCGCGGAGCGGTGTTGAAGCTGTTGAGCTGTGGCACAGTAGCGAGCAGTTCCGCAGTGCTCGCCGCGCCGACGAGTTTGGCGTCCTCACGGGAAATACTGATTAGGTCGGATCCGGTTGGCGGGACCCCGCGGATACTGGTGCCGGTCACCACGATTACCTCGTCGGATTTGACTCTGCCCTCCTTGCCCTGATCGCTGGTATCGGAATCCTGAGCATAAGCGATGACCGGCAAGTTCAGCAAGGCTGCTGCGAGCGCCGAATGGCATAGTAGCTGTGCACTGCACCGCTTGTGAATTGCTTGTATCGACATGATGTTCCTCTCCCTGGTTATTACGGACGTCACCGCTACCGGACTGTGCCGGCTTGATAACCGGTTTATAATATGACAGACCCCTGAGTAAGTGCATTAGCGGACATTTCTGTGTCTTTGACGGACAAACTCGATTTGAAAAGGGGGGCTAGGGCCATGCCGGGAGGCGACAGTGAGGAAGCAGTGAAGCGAAACGACCGCGCCGGTTTTCCTATGCTCAATCAACGGATCTTTGCACCGTTTAAGATCGCTGCGGTCATAGACACGATGGCAGACCGTGGCATGACAACTGAAGCGGTGCTGAATCGTACTGGGCTGACACTGGATGACGTACGCGATCCCCATACGCTGATCTCGATCAGCCAGTATCTGACCGCCTGCGAAAATATCGTAGCGGCCGGCGCGGAATTCTCCGATGCCTTCGCGATAGGCTCGCGACTGCACCTATCCGCTTACGGTATGTACGGTTATGCCCTGATGTGCTCACCTACGATGCGCGAATTCTTCGATTTCGCTGTGCGGTACCAGCCGCTTGCTACTCCGACTGTTCGTCTTTCTTGGCGGACTGAGGGCGATGTCGCGATCTGGCAATTTCGCGAGATCTACCGCGACGTGATGAGCGACGAAGTTCGCACCTTCCTCGTTCGGCAACAGATGAAGATGACCTTCACTCACGTCCGCGATGCTGCCGGCACCGACAACCTACCGATCCGCGCTCTATTTGCCCTGCCGAAAGATGCGCATGCGGCCAAGGACACATGTGAACTCTCGTGCGCCTGCATTTACGACGAGACGGCGAACGAGCTCCACTATCCGATCGGCATCCTTGACAGAACACCGGAACTGGGGAACCGGCTGACCAGAACCATGCTGGAGGAGACCTGCGAGCGCCTGATCGGGCAAACGCGCATCTCCTCCGGCCTCTCGGGAGAAGTCTACCAGCTCCTGCTGAGCGCGCCAGGTCAGTTTTCCTCGATGGCGGCAATCGCAGCGCAGCTGGGCTTGCAGGAGCGAACATTCCGCCGCCGCCTTGCGGCCGAAAATGCTAGCTACGGCGCGATCGTCGACGATGTCCGGCGTAAACTGACGATCGAATATCTGCAGACAACTCAGATGAGCGTCGACGATGTTGCCTGGAAGGTGGGCTTCAGCGATAGCGCAAACTTGCGCCGGGCGATCCGGCGTTGGACCAACAAAACAGTAAACGAGATTCGCGCGAACAAATAGAGTAGGGCGGATTGCCGCGCATGAAAAGGCAAGACTACCATTGACCTATAACTTCCCGAAATCACCAGATAGAACCGGACAGCCCGCAGTCGGACCAGTTGCAATCGGTTTGAAATGCGCCCCGTCTCCGACATTTGAAGTTTTCCGAACATTTCCGAAAAGCTGCCGCTTAACTTCAAATCTGTATCAAAGGTGCTGACGGATAACAGAAGCCAATGTCGGCGCGCCGCAGATGGCTTGCTACCGCAACTATGGAGATAGTCGACTTGGACAGAGAGCTCGCTACTCTGCATGCTACGGTGAGGACCATGCCGATGGCTGCGTATGGCGAGTGCGAACCGGCAGCGTATTCACGCACTTCCATTATCTCCAAACTGTCGATCCCTTTTGAATAGAGCGAAAACGCCCTGAGCTGATTTGGGCCACTGCTATGAACGCGCAGCTCGGCACATGATAACGCAATGTCTAACACAGCTGCCCCGAATCTGGCATTTATAGTAAGCGACGGCGCTGAAAGTGCCAGAATTTCGCCATTTTCGATTGATGATGCCAGCCCGCTTGGTAATTGGCTGGCGCATATTTCCGAGCAATTCCAACAGCCTGCACCCCAACCGACGGCGCGTCTTTTATCTTGCCATCCAATTCCCTTTAACTTCCGAAAACGCCGAATCTACTCCGCAATACTCAATCCTTCGCCAACGCCCGAAATAGTGCGCTGTCTGCAAATCCATGCAAATGCAGAACGATTACCGCAAATTAGCATCGCGATTGTTGAAACGAACGTGTTCGGATCGGGCGCATTGCAATTAATGCACTGCAACGGTTAGGCTGACGGAATGCAAATCGCACGCAGCTTGTTTCGGCAACGGATTGCCGACCAGCGGTTTCAGTAAGGAGAGAAAGCTCTGGTCGGGTCGCACTTTTTTGCGACGTAATTATGTCCGATGTCTATCTTGACGAAGTCGAATGATGCGGTTGCTGCAAACATTACTGGAGCATTTTTTGCGTCATTGTTTCGCGGATCAATCGGCGCCTGGGGCGACCCTAAACACTCGCTTCGAGTTTGGCGATGCGCTCAGAACAAATTGTGTGGACGACGCGCCCGAGCTCCTCAACACATTCACTCAGCCATGCGAGTTCCTCGTCGCTGATACGGTAATGCTTCGAGTAGCGCGCCTTTACATAGGCTTCCTTGAGCTTTTCGAACCGCGCGCGATCCGGACGAAGCTCGCGCGGCCAGCAGTCAACCAGGCGCATATCAAGTCGCTCGGCCTGCGTTCGTAGAAAGCCGAGATTGTGAACATGTGGCGTGTAAAAAGTGCAGACCAGCAACACACAGTGGTAAAGCGTTTCGGCTGTCTGGTGCAGTTCAAATGCCGTTTCCTTGAGATGGCCTTTTTCAATGCCAAACCTTGCAAAGTCGTGCCGCCGCATTGCAGCGGGAAACCACTCCTCAAAATACTCCTTCGCCATGGCCAGCGCCTGCTCGGATGTCTTTGGTTTGGGAACGTGCAGTTGGCGGCCATCGGCTTCGTAAAGTGCGATGCCGTCTTTGGCGACGTCCATGAAGAAGTAGCGGCCATGCGCCAGACCGTCGTTCACTTCGCCGAGCGTGTGTACGATGAAGTTGACCGGCGTGCGCAGCGTCTTGTCGATGGCGAGTTCGCGCATCAATCGGTTGTCGAGCTTCAGCCAGTAATCCACCTTGTCAGTCAGCCGCTTGTCGTTGACAATGATGAGGATATCGAAGTCCGAGCGATAGCCTTTGGCGGTGTGCGGCTCGTCGACCCAGCCGCCCCTTGCGTAGCTGCCATAGAGGATGATCTTTTCGATCTTCCCTTTTTTCTTCCATTCGTGCTTTGCGAGCGCCAGCGCGTCTTCGAACTCTTCGAAGATGATCGCCTTTACGCGTTCAATCTCGCGTTGCTTGGCTGCCGGAAGGTGATCGAGTTCGGTGCGCATGATGGTGCTCACTCTTAAAGTTTGATGCCGTGTTGGCAAGCATCAACGCGCAATGATGACGCGCCACCGCCAAGCGCGTCATCATTGCGCATGTCCAACGTGCGATTTTGCTCTTGTCTATACCAACATAGGGGGATGGCTTTGGCAGGGGCGTTCATTGTTGCGTTCTCGCTTCGATATAGTTCGCCCAGTCAGCCATCATGATGCGGCGCTTCTCAAGCAGATTGCCGCGCCGGTAGGCAGCTTCGGTCTTGTTGCCTATGGCATGAGCCAGTGCAGCTTCGGCAACGTCGCCTGGATGAGCGGTCTCTTCTGACACCCAATCCCGGAACGCAGAGCGGAACCCGTGAACCGTATAGGGCTCGTCCATTCCCTTCATAAGCTTGGAGAGGGTCATGTCAGACAGCGGCGCTCCTCGCTTCATGCCCGGAAACACAAGATCGCTGGTTGGCAGTCTAAGCTCGGCGCAGCGCTTGATGATCCGCAGCGCCGGTTCGGTCAGAGGCACAACATGTTCTCTGCTGGCCTTCATGCGCGAGGCCGCGATTGTCCATAGTCCAGATTCCAGATCAATCTCATCCCATGTTGCTCCGCGTACCTCGCCTGATCTGGCGGCGGTCAGGATCGCGAAGGCAAGCGCAAGGCGGCTGAATGACTCTCGCTTGCGTAAGTGCCTTAAGAATGCCGCTACCTTGTCATAGGGCATGGCGGCAAAGTGATTGTCTTTCTTGGGCTGGCGCGGCAGGCCTTTGGTGATTGCGCGCATGGGAGCCTCGCTCTCGCGGAAGCCCGATGCATAGGCCCAGTCGAGCACTGCTCCAACCCGCTGGCGCACCCGCCTCGCGGTTTCCGGTTTGGTCAGCCAGATCGGGGCGAGCAGATCGCGGATCATCGGCCCTGTAATGTCATTGACCTTTACCTCGCCGATATAGGGGAAGGCATAAGCCTCCATCGTGCTCGCCCACTGGCCTTCATGCTTGGCATTGCGCCAGCTCTTCTTGCTCGCGGCCAAAACTTTCGCAGCAGCCTCCCTGAAGGTCGGGAAGCCCAAGATCTTTCTTCTCTCGAACACCGGATCGAGGCCGAGCTCGACCCAGGCACGTACTTCGCGCGCTCTTTCTCTGGCAACAGCCAGACTGACCTTCTTGGCGCTGCCCAGACCAAAGTCACGGCGATTGCCATGCCGCTGCACCCGGCATACCCAACTTTTGGCCCCGCCGGGTTTTATGACCAAATAGAGGCCGTCGCCGTCACTCAGCCGTCCGGGTCTGGTTGCTGCCTTTACAGCGGTCGCAGATAATCTTCCCATAGCCCTGATATTCCCACATTTGTTCCCACATTCCAAATCACACACCGGTGGAAAGCTGAGGACAAATGAGGACCCGAATCACTCGCTAACCCGCAGTAAACTGCGGGCTTCACGGGTTGGCTCGGGATGTATGAGAACAAGAGAGTGGCGGAGCCGGAGGGATTCGAACCCTCGATAGGTTGCCCTATACACGCTTTCCAAGCGTGCGCGATCGACCACTCTGCCACGGCTCCGCAAATACTGTCCGACCCGTGAATCCGGTCGAATATCAGACAGCGCCGCTTCCCTAATGCCGGATTCGCGCTTTCGCAAGCGATAGTGTCGGGGTAGGGTGCGCGCCGGCAATTAAACCCGTTCGTGCTGAGCTTGTCGAAGCACGGTTATAGACGCACCCGGTCCTTCGACAGGCTCAGGACGAACGGAATTTTGGGGATATGTTTATGAGAAAAATCAGCGCCGTTGTTTCACTATTCGCTCTATTGAGCGCAACACCCGCCCTCGCCCAGGACCCCGAAAAGCCAAAATATCCCAGCCCCAATGCCATTGTCGACGCAGCCCCGGCCAGCGACTGGGTGACAATCGCGCCGAGCGACCTGCTGGTCATGGACCTCGCGCCCGACGCGGAAGGCAACGCCCGCCGCGTGGTCATCCAGCTGATGCCGGAACCCTTCTCGCAAGGCTGGATCCGCAATATCCGCAAGCTCGCGGCCGCGCATTGGTGGGACGGCACCAGCATCAACCGGGTGCAGGATAATTATGTCGTGCAATGGGGTGATGCCGGTTACGATAATCCGGCATCGGGCGAGACGGAGCAGAATGCTTTGCCGGATGGTCTGGAGAAGGTGCCGGAGAGTGAGTATCAAGTTGATTTTGACGCCCAACTTTCAAACGAACAGCGGAAAAGTTTTGGGCGAGCAGTCGCAAGTTTTTGGCCCTGGCACACAACATTTCCACTGCAGGATGGATATTCCAAAGAAACTGGCTTTATCGAAGGTTGGGCACTCGCTTTTCGAGATCGAAAGACTTGGCCCATCCACTGCTACGGCGCGGTCGGCGTTGGCCGCAATTATTCCCCCGACACCGGGAGCGGCGCCGAACTTTACACCGTCATCGGCCATGCGCCACGCCATCTCGATCGCAATATTGCGGTGGTCGGGCGGGTGATCGAGGGGATCGAACATCTCTCCAGCCTGCCGCGTGGCGAGGGACAGTTGGGATTTTACGAGGATGCCAGCAAGCGGGTGCCGATCACCTCGATCCGGCAGGCAAGCGATCTTCCCGCGGTCGACCAGCCGCGCTTCGAGTATCTCTCCACGGAAGGCGCAACCTTCGCCAAATATGCCGACGCCCGCGCCAATCGACGCGACCCATTTTTCATCAAGCCTGCTGGTGGTGCGGATATCTGCAATATTCCGGTGCCGGTGAGACGGGTGACGGGAGAGTGAGCTTTGTTCCCCGGCGAAGGCCGGGGCCCAGAATATTCCTGACATCGCGTTTGAAACCGCAACGGCAGGACTCGACTGGAGCCCTCCCTCCGGCGGGACACGATTTTGCCTTTCCTACATCCGGTAATTTGGATTAGTCTGGCGTCATGTTCCCATCCCTTCCCTCGTCCTTCCACCCTCGGTTTCCAGTAATTTCCGGGCGCCGATCCTTCTTCGCAATAGGGGGTGTGACCCTGTGTGACCCAAAGATTGTTTCCCGCCGCAGGGCGGGATCCAGAACGGCCCCGCCTTTGCCTTTTAAACCGCACCGGCAGGATTCGACTGGGCCCCGTCCTGCGGCGGGGAACGAAAACCGTCTTTACAGGGGCGGAAAGCTTATTTTTTCTTAACAGTGTAAAGTTTGTAAAGTTCAGCAAGGAAAGAGTCGCATGAATAGCTATTTTCGATCAGCGCAAATCGCCTTTTGGGCCTTGGTCACAGCCTGCTTTTCCATGTCCTCTGCGGCCCTGGCGCAAGAAGAAGTGGCTGAACAAAGTCCCACCGAAATACTCGCTGCTGCACCAGCAGAACACTGGCTGCCGATTCCTCTCACCGACTTGATGGTCCTCACCCTGCCCGACGCCGCTGACGGGACAAAACGCCAGACAGTAATCCAGTTGCTCCCCGCCAATCTCTCCGGCGGCCATGTCCGCAACGTCCGGACCTTCGCAAAAACCCGCTGGTGGGACGGCACCAAAATCTACCGCGTTGCCAAGGATTTTGTCACCCAGTTCGGCGGAAATCCCGATGCAAAGACGCTGCCGAAGGGGCTAGAGAAGGTCCCGGAAAGCGAATATTTCAACGCCGCGCTCGGGGTGAAACGCGACGCCGATATGGCGGCGCTGCAGGCGGCGGTCGACTATAGCAACGAATATCAGGGCACCGAAATCCGCCCGCTGATGACAATGATCTACGAAAATGGCGGCGCGCAGAAAGTCGGATTCGGCGGCGGCTGGCCAATTGGCAGCAAGACCATCGGCGGCGAGACAAAATATTTTCCGCTCACCTGCCGCGGGTCGCTGTCACCCGCCCATTATGATCCGCCCGATGCCGGAACGGGCGCGGAGATATCGGTGATCACCGGTGAAGCGGCGCGCAGCCTCGACACCACATTCGGCATGGTCGGGCGGGTGATTGACGGGCTCGAGCATCTGCAGAATCTGCCGCTTGGCACTGGTCCGGGCGGCTTCTACGCCGACAAATCGGAGCATATCAAGATTGCCTCGATCCGGCTGGCCAGCGAATTGCCGCTCGCCGAACAGCCAGCCTATGAATATCTCGCCAGCTACAGCACTGCACTGCTGCAATATATCGAGGCTCATGGTGGCTACGGCAATATCTGCACCGTGCGGGTACCGATTAGGAAAGTTTCAAAATAGGGTAATAAAATTACAACTCATCTCGCGCGAGGCGTCATTTGCTGGTAATGATATGCGGTTAGACTCGATAGAACAGGAGCTCCTCCATGCGCGTTGGTACCCCCAGAGAAATCAAGAATCACGAATATCGGGTTGGCCTGACCCCCGAATCGGTCCGCGAACTGACCGCCAATGGCCATGATGTACTGGTCGAGACCGGCGCCGGACTTGGTATCGGCGCGGAAGATTCCGAATATATCGATGCCGGCGCAACCATTGCGCCGACCGCCGCCGACATCTTCGAAAAATGCGAGATGGTGGTCAAGGTCAAGGAACCGCAGGCTATCGAACGGTCGATGCTCCGCGAAGGCCAGATATTGTTCACCTATCTCCACCTCGCGCCAGATCCGGAACAGACTGCCGACCTGGTCAAATCCAAAGCCATCTGCATTGCCTATGAAACCGTAACCGGCACCGGCGGACTGCCCTTGCTCAAACCAATGAGCCAGGTCGCTGGTCGTATGTCGATACAGGCTGGCGCGACCGCGCTGGAAAAAGCCCATGGGGGCCGTGGCATATTGCTCGGCGGCGTCCCCGGCGTTGCGCCCGGCAAGGTGACGATCATCGGCGGCGGCGTTGTCGGCTTCAACGCTGCGCAAATGGCCGCTGGTCTCGGCGCGGACGTGACGATTCTGGATCGCGATCCGGATGTGCTGGAATCCGTCGGCACCCATTTCGAATCGCGCGCCAAGACGCGCTTCTCGAACAAGGCCAACCTGGCCGAATGCGTCGCCGAGGCCGATCTGGTGATCGGAGCGGTGCTAATCCCGGGTGCAGAAGCACCCAAGCTGGTGACTCGCGAGATGCTCAAAACCATGCGGCCCGGCTCGGTCTTGTGCGATGTCGCGATCGATCAGGGTGGCTGCTTTGAAACTTCCAAAGCAACGACCCACGAAAATCCGACCTATGTCGTCGACGATATCGTCCATTATTGTGTTGCCAATATGCCGGGCGCGGTCTCGCGCACCTCGACCTATGCGCTCAACAATGTGACCCTGCCCCATACGCTGGCGATTGCCAACAAGGGCTGGGAAGCGGCGCTGCGCGATGATCGCCATCTCGGCGAAGGGCTGAATGTCTGGAATGGTCATGTGACCTACAAGGCCGTCGCCGAGGATCTGGGTTATGACTATATGCCGGTGTCGGAGATTGTGGGATTGAAAGTCTGACGGCGAATGGGGACGGATATAATATTGTGCACCTGCGTAGGCAGGTGCCCATCTCCAGAGGGTGCAGCCGGGCGCAATAGCAGGAGATGGACCCCGGCCTTCGCCGGGGCACAAAGAGAAAGAAGCAACAAATGGCAGCAGCAGACCAGAAACCGCTCGGCTCGGGATTTCACGCAAAAAGCGAACCGCAGGAGATACTCGCCGGCATCGACCTGACCGGCAAGACCGCGATCGTCACCGGCGGCTATTCCGGCATTGGTCTGGAAACCACCCGGGCTCTGGCGGATGCAGGCGCGACGGTGATCGTGCCGGTGCGTGATCCGGCCAAGGCGGAGGAAAATCTCTCCTCGATCGAGGGCGATGTCTCTTCGGCAAAAATGGATCTCGCCGATCTTGATTCGGTGCGTGGCTTTGCCTCTTCGGTCTATGACAGCATCAATGCGCTGGATATTTTGATCAACAATGCCGGAATCATGGCCTGCCCGCTGGAACGAGTCGGGCCGGGCTGGGAAAGCCAGTTTGGCGTCAATCATATGGGCCATTTCGCGCTGACCAAGGCGCTGCTGCCCTTGCTCGAAAAGGCCAGCGCCCCCCGCGTCGTCGCGCTGTCGTCGATTGCCCTCAAGCACAACGGCATCCTCTGGGACGATATCCAGTTCGAGAAAAACGAATATCAGAAATGGGTCGCTTATGCCCAGGCGAAGAGCGCCAATGCCCTGTTCGCCAATGCATTGAGCCGCCGGATGCAGGCCTTTGGCGGCCGCGCTTTCTCGGTCCATCCGGGCGGAATTTTCACGCCGTTGCAGCGTCATCTGCCGAAAGAAGAGCAGGTCGAGCTGGGCTGGCTGAACAAGGATGGCAGCGTGCCACCGGCGGTTGCCGATATTTTCAAAACGCCGACGCAGGGCTGCACCACCAGCCTGTGGGCCGCCACTTCGCCGCTGCTCGACGACATGCCCGGCGTCTATTGCGAGGATTGCGATGTCGCGCAGCTGATGGGACCGGACTCACTACCTTATGAGCATTGCGCACCGCATATTACGGTCGACGCGGATGCCGAGCGGCTCTGGGAGATCAGCGAAAAATTGCTCACCGCTGCATGATGGTGACGGACGACCAAAAGGCCAAGGAATATGCCGGGTTGCTGCAGCGCGATGCGGCCGGGTTCCTTTTGCAATGCGATGATGGCCAGCGCTATCGGCTGGAATTATTGCGTACGCCGATCGACGAAGTCGAGAAGCGGGTGGTGGTGACCGGCCGGATCATCGATAACGCAATTCTTGAAACTGTAGGGATCAGACTGGCATGAATTTCGACCGCGCTAAAATCGGCGATATCCCAGCACTCCACGCGCTGATCGAAAGCGCCTATCGCGGGGAAAGCGCCAAGCGCGGCTGGACTCATGAAGCGGACCTGCTCGGCGGACAGCGGACCGATGCCAAGGCGCTGCGCGAGATCATTGCGGCGGACAATCAGGTCATCCTGCTCGCGAAGAACGGCGATGCCATCGCCGGATGCGTCCAGCTCTCCCGTGTCGGCGACGGACTCGCCTATCTGGGTCTGCTGACCGTCGATCCGGCTTTGCAGGCCGCGGGACTGGGCAAGCAATTGTTGGCCGAATCGGAACAATTTGTCCGCGAACAGTGGCAGGCAAAAGCGATCGAGATGACCGTCATCCGCCAGCGCAAGGACCTGATCGCTTATTATGAACGCCGCGGCTATGCGCGGACCGGCGAACTGCGCCCCTTCCCGCACGGTGACCGGCGCTTTGGTTTGCCAAAGACTGCGGAGCTGGAATTCGCGGTGCTGCGCAAGCCGGTCTAGGCGGCCTTGCCCTCCAGTGCTTTCTGACGACGGCGCTGGACCGAGCTGCCCAGGCCAAGCGCTTCGCGATATTTGGCGACCGTGCGCCGGGCAATGTCGAAGCCCTTGTCCTTGAGCAAGGCAACCAGCTTGTCGTCGGACAGGATCTTCTTGGGATCCTCGTTATCGATCAGGGACTTGATATGACTCTTCACCGCCTCTGCCGACGCCGCCTCGCCACCGGTCGAAGACTGGATGCCGCTGGTGAAGAAATATTTGAGCTCGAACGTCCCGCGCGAACAGGAGAGATATTTGTTCGATGTCACCCGGCTGACCGTCGATTCGTGCATTTCGATCTGCTCGGCAACGTTCTTGAGTGTCAAAGGCCGGAGATGCGCTACGCCCTTGCGGAAAAACTCTTCCTGCTGCTTGACGATTTCGGTCGCAACCTTGACGATCGTGCGCTGTCGCTGATCGAGCGCCTTGACCAGCCAGTTCGCGTCCGCGAGGCATTCGTTCAGCCATTCCTTCGACTGCTTGTCCTGCGCGCCGTCTTTAAGTTCGGAATAATAGCTGCGGTTCACCAACACTTTCGGCAGGGTAGCGCTGTTCACTTCGATGATCCAGCGATTGGCGCGTTCGGCGATGAAGACATCGGGCACCACAGACTGCACCGCGCCGCCACCGATCTTGCAGCCCGGCTTCGGATCATAGTTGCGCAATTCGCTGATCATATCCATCAGGTCTTCGTCATCGACACCGCAGATCCGCTTGAGCTGAGGCAGAGCGCCTTTTGCCAGCAAATCCAAATTATCGATCAACCGCGCCATCGCAGGATCATAGCGGTCGGCGTCCTTGGCCTGCAGCACCAGACATTCTGCCAAATCGCGCGCGCCGACACCGACAGGATCGAGTGTCTGGACGACGCCCAATATGCGCTCAACGTCTACCAGACCGACGTTAAGCCGCTGGGCCAACTCCAGCAAGTCCGCCTGCAAATAGCCGCACTCGTCGATCTGATCGATAATATGCTGCGCGACGAACAAATCCATACCGGAAAGAACCGCTCCGGCCTGATCCATCAGATGATCGGTCAGGGTTATTTCAACAGTCAGCATATTCTCGAAGTCCGGCGCTTCACCTCCGGTCGCCGAGCCGGAACTCGCACCGTTCAAACCCAATTGCCCGTCGAGCGCACCGTCGCTCTCAGAAAGACTATTACTGGAAAAGCTGTCCGTGTCGCCTTGCATGTCGAGTGTAGATTCGGATTCCGATGGACCGGAAGACAATATTTCGTCGCTCCCCTGCGCACCGGGCTCGCTCAATATCTCGCCATCGGGCGCTTCGCCACTCTCGGTCGAAATTTCGCCGGTATCAAGAAGCGGATTCTTTTCAACCTCGTCGGAAATGAAGGATTCCAGCTCGAGATTGGACAAGGTCAGCAGCTTTATCGCCTGCTGCAATTGCGGCGTCATCACCAGCGACTGGCTTTGCCGCAAATCGAGGCGAGGCGCGAGTGCCATGGCTAGAGCGCGAAGCCCTCACCCAGATAGAGGCGGCGAACATTGGCATCCGCAACCAGATCTTCAGGGCTGCCGGCGAACAGCACTTGTCCGTCATAGATGATGCAGGCTCGATCGACGATATCGAGCGTCTCGCGCACATTATGATCGGTGATCAGCACGCCGATGCCCCGCTCGCGCAGCTGGCAAACCAGATCGCGGATGTCGGCGATCGACAGGGGGTCGATGCCGGCAAAAGGTTCATCCAGCAGCACGATAGAAGGGCTAGCGGCGAGCGCACGGGCAATCTCGCACCGCCGCCGTTCGCCGCCGGACAATGCCATCGCCGGCGAACTGCGCAATTTCATCAGACCGAATTCATCGAGCAGCCGATCAAGCGTCTCCGCTCTTACCGTAGCATCGGGCTCCACCATCTCGAGCACCGCCATGATATTCTGTTCCACGGTCATTCCGCGAAAAATTGACGTTTCCTGTGGGAGATAGCCAATGCCCAGGATCGCCCGGCGGTACATCGGCAGCGACGTAATGTCTTCACCGTCGAGCATGATCCGCCCCGCATCCGGACGAACCAGACCCATGACCGAATAGAAGCAAGTCGTTTTTCCTGCTCCGTTCGGGCCTAATAAACCGACGACTTCGCCGCGACCCACGGACAGTGACACATCGGAAAGGACCGTGCGTTTGTCATAGCTTTTGGCGATCGAAACAACCGCCAGACCATGTTCCATGGCATCGCTGGCCATGGCGGCACCCGGATCCGCCATAGTCGCTGCTTCAGTCACGGATGTATCGTTCATCATTCGTCCTCATTTGCATGATCTGTCTTGTCTACAAGCTAACAACATGCCCCAATCTTATCGGAATTGGCAAGCTTTGTGCATGGAAGATCGAAATGAACCTCTACCGGTCGGGACTTCAGTCTTTCCGCTGCGGAACCGTGAAGGTACCGGATACCCGTCCGCTGGAGTCCTGGGAACCGACTGAAGAGCCGCCGGTCGAGCGCCCGTCTATCGTCGACCTGCCCGATTCGAGGTCGATAATGACTCGGCCACCGGAGAGACGATTCGCTCCCTGCGTGAGCGTAACATTGCCGATCAGGGTTATTAGACGTCGATTAAGGTCATAAATGGCGACATTGCCGGAGGCGGTATCGCCGGCTTTGCGAATGGTGACGCCGCCTGACGCGTCGATCCGGTCAATCTCGATCCCCCCGGTGCTGCGATAGGCCACCGTCATGCGCGCTGCGTTGAGCGTCAGTCCGGCCTGCTCGACACGAACCGCGCCGGACAGGACAACACGGTCGGCACGATCCTGAACCTCGATCCGCCCGGCGTTGAAATTCACCGGCGCATTGCTGTCATGGCTTCCGAAAACCTGCGCCGGGGCCGAACCCGCGAACAGAAAAAATGCCGACGCAAGGGCAAACGTGCCAGCGGACAGGGAAAGAAATGGGTTTATTTTCATCTAGGGTCTTCTTAGTCCATTTTGTTCGATCCGCAAACGCGCATTGCCATCAAGGCTTACAGTCCGCTCAGCCAAATCCGCTTCGAGCCGGTCTGCTCCAAAAGTTCCGATATTGGTCCGTCCTTCCACCGCGCCTTGGCTTTGCAACGTACGCTGCTTAAGATCGACGGTGACGTTGCTGGTAGAAAGGCGGTAGCCGCTAGCCGCTTCGACTTGCACCGGCCCCGGCACACGGACATTTTCCTGATCCATATCATAGCTGCCTTCGCTGGCACGTATCTGGGCAGGGCCTTCCTTCAGCAATATCCGGGCAGAAAGATCCTTCAACTCGACAACTGCTTCGCTCGAGCTTTTCTGCACGGCGGAGCCCGCTTTTAATGAAAATGGCCGGCCTTCGCTGTCCTCGCCCCGATAGAGTGCCTCAGTCACCCGCATGCGTTCCTTGGCGACATCAACGCTATTCTTGTCCAGCACGAAACTCAGTTCGCCGCTTGTCGTGAACGGAGCCAGAGCGAGCATCGCGCCCAATAGTCCAACTCCCACAGGAAGAATGAAACGCAGCAATTTTACGTTTCGGTCATGCGAACCATTGGGAGCGGCAAATTCCTGGCGCTTCGTCCGGACAGGGTTGACGGTGGACACCATGGCTACACCATCACCCCAGGGTCATTGTCGCGACAACCGGGCAAGAATATTGGCCGTTCAGGCATGTGCGAAAATATCTGTTTCCGGCCAGCCAGCCAGGTCCAGTCTCGCACGGTCCGGCAGAAAATCAAAGCAGGCCTGTGCGAGAGCGGTTCTACCCTCCCGTTCAAGCCTAATCTCCAGCTCATCCTTCAATCTATGTAAAAAGCGAACATCGGATGCGGCATATTCCCGCTGGGCATCGCTCAGTACAGGATTGCCCCAGTCACTCGATTGCTGCTGCTTCGAAATATCCTGACTGAGAAGCTCGCGGACAAGTTCCTTGAGTCCATGGCGATCGGTATAGGTCCGGATAAGCCGCGAGGCGATTTTCGTGCAGAATACCGGCTCTGCCATCACGCCCATATAATGTTCGATGGCAGCAAGGTCAAAGCGCGCGAAATGATAAAGTTTCAACCGGTCGGGGTCGGACAATATCGCCCGGAGATTGGGAGCGGAATAATCACTATCGGGGCCAAAACGGATAAGATGCTCGTCATCCCCGCCATCAGATATCTGGAGCAGGCACAGGCGATCACGGGGGGTCTGGAGTCCCATGGTCTCAGTGTCCACAGCAACGGCGCCAGCATCTAGCACGCCAGCCGGAATATCTTCTTCATGAAAAAAAACTGCCATTAATATTTGCCTGTCTATTTTATCTCTCGGCCAACTTCATTTTCTCAACCTGTGGTACCGGCATGACACCTTAATCGGGCTTCTGGTTTTGAACCCGGGCCGAACCTCCGGCTGCGAAAATTGACAGCAGCGCATCATTGAATATGCTATGTGCCGCAGGCCGGTTCAAACAGCAAGTTTAGTTTGAGCTTCGATACGCATCGAAAATGCGGGGATAAGATAGGGGTTTGACAATATGACACAGAAAATACCTGAACCGGTGGCTCCCGGCTTCGATCTGAACAAGGCAACGATAATCTCGCTCCTCTATATCGCCGGATTTTTTGTCGGTATCACCGGTTTGGTCGGCTTCGTCCTTGCCCTGATATGGAAAGACGAGGTCGCCGGAACCTGGGAAGAAAGCCATTTACAATTTCATGTCATGACATTTGTCATCGGGTTGGTGGTCGGGATCATCGGTGTGATTCTGTCATTCATATTGATCGGCATTCCGATTCTTCTGGCCCTGGCGGTCTGGATATTGGTCCGCTCTGTGGTCGCGTTGCTGAAAGCGCAGAAACATGAACCGATTGCCGATCCGAAAACCTGGCTTTTCTAAACATGCTCGCTTGAACATCAGTTTTGCTCCGGCAGCTACCAAAACACCGAATTCATTCGCTTATTCCCCCATTTTTCTATATGGAGGGCCCGTGCGGTAATAGGATTCGCGCAAAACAATGCTCCGGAGATCGTCCGCTGCGACATTGGTATTACTAGATAGGGCGAATTGAAAGTGACGATTTAAGAATGGGTTTTGACAGAAACCGGCGAGGTAGAGGCCGGGACAAGCGCGACGGCTTCGGTGACGAAAACTTCGATGGATATCAAGGTGATAACGGTCCGCCCGTAGAAAGATACACGCGACCGGACAGTGATTCCGGTGGCGCCAGACGGAGCGGCGGAATGCCGGATCAGGTTGTCGGTGAAAGCACCGGAACCGTAAAATTTTTCAATGCGCAAAAAGGCTTTGGCTTCATCGTGCAAGACGGTGGCGGCGAAGATGTTTTTGTTCATATCAGTCAAGTGGAACGCGCCGGTTTGAAAGGCCTCGCGGAAGGCCAGACTTTGCGCTTTTCGCTGGTTGACCGCGGCGGAAAAGTTTCCGCTTCGGACATTCAGATCGAAGGCGACCTTATCGAGGTTCCGGATGGCGGAGGCTCCCCTCGCGAAGATCGCGGTGGCGGTGGTGCCCCTCGCCGGGAACTTACCGGGGAAAAAGCCACGGGTACTGTGAAATTTTTCAACGGCAGCAAAGGCTTCGGCTTCATTCAACGTGATGACGGCCAGCCTGATGCATTTGTCCATATTTCAGCCGTAGAGCGCGCCGGTATGCGCGGGCTGGAAGAAGGCGACAAGCTGGAGTTTGAACTGGAAGTGGACCAACGCGGCAAGACTGCTGCGGTTAATCTGGTCGCAAAATAACGGCTTATACCACATCAAATTTTGTAAAAATGGCGGGCTTTGACCCGTCATTTTTTTGCGCTGCGAAGGCCACATAAGACCTTCTGATCATCCGGGCACAGAAAAGCCCGCCGGATTTCTCCGGCGGGCTTTATTAAGTCTTTGCGCCGTTAAAAGCGGAAGCTGATCGCGCCCGAATAGACCTGGCTGGAAACATCCGACCGGCCAACCGTTGAATCGGCGGAGAGGTCAAACGAGACATTGCCCATATTGTAACGCAAGCCAACACCAACTTCGCCCCAGTTCTTGTCCCTTCCGGCCAGTGCAAATGGAGCTACCGCACCATTTCCACCAACGAAATTCGCACCGAAGCTGTTCGGATTATCCTCGAATTCATGGACGTAATTCATAGACGCGCGCATCTGTAATTTCCGGCCCGGCTTGGACTTGAACTCGATACCGGCCAGCCCCTGAATGCTGTCATAATCGGGACGAATGATCGTCAAAGCCGGTCCGCCGCCCTGTTCATCCACATTGCTGAAGTTAATCTTGGCCGCGCGAGCCCTAATACCGGGAGCCGCGATCACATCGAACATTTCAATCTCTTTCGACAGGCCGAGTTCAGCGGCATAGACCATGCTATCATCGTCGGTTGTCAGATTGAACGACTGCGTACCAAGCGACACGGTGCGAAGCGTCTCAGCATTATAGGTACCCAATGTGGCACGACCGTCCAGGATAAGACCGCCGGAGAGATCTTTCCGGCCGTAGATCGAACCCATGATCGCTGTTGATTGCGCCGAATTGCCCAAGGCAGCCGTCGCATCAACATCCGAATAATAAGCCGAGATCCCGATGAAGGATGATTCGTCGAGATAATATTCGAGACCACCGGCGATGAAGAAGCCGTCAAACTCGTCTTCTCCGTCAGAGCCCGCCGCAGGATTGGCGAGTGGCATGGAACCGCCATCGCCATTCACAAAACCACCCGCAAGATAAACGGCCATGTCCTCGTTGACATTGCCGGAACGGACTTCGGTATCATCTGCATTTGCAGCTGCATCACTCAGGGCGCTAGCGCCATTCATCGCAATCCCACCCAGTGACGTGGCCGCCAATTGCATCGGACGACCGATCACAGCGACAGTGCCGCCATTCGAAGACCGGTCAGCGAGGCTGATTCTGTTTTGGTAGAAATCGGAAACGTTACCGAGGAACGCTTGACCCATGGCCTGAACAGTTGATTCCGTGGTCGGAGCCCAGCTGTCAAAAGTGGCCTGAATGGTACCGGCATCGGTAAAGTCGAGGAAGGTGAACAGGCCTGAGACAGCTGCGTTACCGCGGTTGTTATCCATAAGGCTGGCAAAGCTGGTCTGGACCGGGTTCCCGGCATCGACAACATTCTGATAGCTCTGAGCGCTGATGGTTACATCAACGGCATTTGCACTATAGCTGAAGTCCGAAAGCAGGATTGCAGATATCTGTGCGGCGCCATCAAACTGGTCGGTCACGCCGCCAGCTGCCGTTACGATACGATAGGTGCTCGGGGTTGCCGTCTGGAAGCCGTCGATCGGCGAGAACACCACTGTACCGCCTACATTGGCTTCATCACTGACTGCCAGAAGATCCGAATCTCCGGATGCACCAATATCAATCATCAGGGTGGAACCGGATGATAGGATGACGTTACCGTTCACGGTCAATGTACCGATCGTGCCGACCGAACCGGGGGCAATACCGCCCGCGATGTTGGTCAGGAAGGGTGCATTGATGGTACCCGAACCCGAGAGCAATCCGGAAAACAGCGAATAGTCACCAACACTACTCAAGGTTCCATCGACTGCGATCCGGCCAGCGGTCTGGTTGACGTCGATCAAGGCAGAAAGACTAGATCCGGCATTGATCATCAATCCGGCTGAGCCTCCAACATTGAGGCGATCAATTGTCACATCGCTGTTCAACGAGGTCGTGCCCGCCTGATCCAATGTCACTTCGAAATAGCGCGCCTTTACGCCGCCCGCCACGTCTGCATCGATATTATCGGGAACAAAATCGGTTGCTCCAGCAAGGCCATTATCGAGGGTCGCAGCTGGGAACGGATCACCTTCCGCCTGCGGAGTTTCTTCCGCACCCTCTGGTCCGCCATTGGCGGCGATTGCAACAGGCGTTGCGCCGCCACTGATGGCAATGTCACCAACTGGAGTCGCGCCACCGCTGATGGCAATATCCTCGACCAGCGTTGCACCGCCGCTGATAGCGACATTTTCAACGATCATGCCGTCGCCGCGAATGGCGGCATTGGCGATCAGCTGAGGCGATCCTGCCGATTGCGCGGAAACCGCAGCAACCTGCACGTCATCACCAACTGTGGCTGCCTGTGCGTTGGGAATCTGTGCAACACCGATGGAAGATGTTGGTGCCGGTGTTGGCGCTGGCGTGGGCGCAGGACGAGCTGGCGGCGTTGGGGTGCCGGTTGCCAGATCGAGACATTCGTCTCCGACATTATCGCCCTCAAGGTCGAAACAGACTTCACCAAATTGCGGTGTGGACTGCGTGACGCCGCCCGATTGCGTATCAGGGAAGCCATTTACCACGTTGCCGTTTTCATCAATGATGCGATAGGCCGGATCGAGGTCGGTCTGCCAGTGAGTCGCATCTTCCCAGTCGCCGTCGCCCGCTTTTGCGCTGACATAACGATAGGGATTATTCGCTGCTATATAGTCGGCGAAGAGGAACAGAGGCTGGTAAAAGCTCTCTGTGCCGTAGGAACTGAAAACCTGCTCGCCAAAGAAACGGGAGCCGCCGGACAGGACACCGATCTGCAGATCTTCGGTCGACAGATCGTTGTTTGCCGCATCAAGGATCAACGGACCGCCAGAGTCGCCACCAGCCGTCGTGCCTTCGACTTCGAGAGGCTCATCTTTGTAAAGATTAAAGTCGAATGGGTTGGTCTTGTTGGGATCGTCAAAGTCGAGCCGGTAAAGCACCTGTGGCAAATCGCCAAATGGATCACCGAACAGGAACGTGTTTCTGTCATCGAAACTGGTCAAGGCGCCGAGCATATTTTCAGCAGATTTGCGGCGCCAGTCAATGCCCAAATTATCGCCGGCGGTACCGCTGCCGGTGCGGCCATAGCCGGTAATTTTCACATGATAGCCAGTGCCATCGACGTCATCAATCGCACCGGGATCGGGAAGCGGCGAGAACAGCAGAGCCCATGTTGGGATATTGGCAGCCGGATCCGAAAGCGTAGCCAAGGCAATATCACCTTCGAGAAAACCAGCACCTTCGGCACGGGCTACGGAATCAGGATGATAGGCAATCTGGCTGATATTATAGACGAACAGATCTGGGTTGGAAGCAAAACCATTGTCGAGCCAGTCGATGAAACCGGGAAGAGAATTACCATTAAACGAGAAAGCGGACTGGATCGCACCATTGGTATCATAAGCGCTTTCCGGCAGGTCATTCACACAGTGCGCCGCGAACAGAACGGTCCGTGGGTTAATCAGCGTACCGGTGCAGACAAAACCGTCATTGCGAAAAAACTGGCCAACGCCGTTCACGCTATCTGCCGGGTCGCTGATATCTGCCGGCGTGTAATTGTCATTCGGCACAATGGCCTGTGCCGGTGTTGCGAGTGCGAGCGTGGCAATCACCCCCGCTGCAGCAGTCCGCAAAAGTACCGATCTGCTTGAATGTCCGAAATTCCTGTTCATCGAAGAATGCCCCTTGCAATATTTAGTCAGAATAGACCCCTGCCATTACTGTGCTTGTTTTCGCCATATGAATCAAAGCGAAATTTGCAAAATTTTTGGCGCCAATTGACAAAACGTTGAATTTATGGGGTTTTCTTGAGACGAAAATCCAAATTTTGGTTACATCTGTGATGATTCCGCAACAGAAATGTTCCGATATTGGCCAGAAAAACTTCCGCCGCCTGTTTACATAAGTAAGCAAGCGGCGGAAATGTGTTTAACTGGCGTTATCTGTTCGGGTAGGCAGATAATAGCTGCTTTTGCTTAATCTTTCTGCGCGATCTCGAGCAGAAACCAAGCGCGTTCTTCGGCCTGGTCGGTCCAGTCGTCGAGCAGGCCGTCGGTAGCATTGTCACCGGCCTCTCCCGCCAGTTCCTTGGCTTCGCGGAGCGTTTCGACAAGCTTCAGATTATCGGCACGCAATTCTTCCAGCATGTCCGATGCCTTCACCTTCGCCTCATCATTGTCGGAAATGGTTTGCCGCTTGGCGATATCGCCGATGGATGTAAGAGTCCGGTGGCCGTTCTTGCGGACCCGTTCTGCGATCAGGTCCGTGGTCGCGAGTATCTGTGCCGCATGCTCGTCGAACATAAGGTGATAGTCGCGGAAATGCGGACCGGAAACGTGCCAGTGGAAGTTTTTGGTCTTGAGATAGAGAGCAAAACTGTCCGCCAATATTCCGTTCAGCGCTTCGGCTACCGCCTTTTTTGCATTGTCGCCTGTGGTCATAATCATTCTCCTTTTAGGACTCATCAGTCTATGAAAAGGAGATTAGAATATATTGACGGCCCGATATAACCGGAAGTTTTGCTATCTAAGATTGATAGTATCGATCTAGCAATCCGAACAGAATTGCCGGAACGGCATCAGAATATGCCCCATGCGACAAGTGCCAGAATCGCGCCGACTATAAGAAAGCCGACGCCGCCTGCATAGCGGACGGGCGCCATCGGGACATGCTCGGCCAAGTGCCGGTGGAACAATATGGCGGGCACGCAGGCAATCATCACCCCGATCCATCCTCCGGCTGCTGCGAAAGCCGCCATGTCGGTTCGCGCGGCGGTGGCCATCAGAACAAATTGTCCCTTGTCGCCCAGTTGCAGAATGAAAAGGCCGAGAAACGAAGTCCAGAACGGTCCGAACTTCCATTTTTCCAGCAAGTCAACCGGACGGCGCCATGCCACCATGCCAAAGCCGGCAAATATCAGTGACAAGGCATAGAAAAGCTGCAGCGCATCTTCGCTGATCCACTGGTGAACCGCTGCGCCGGCGATGGCCGAAACCACGCAATTGCAGAGAGTGGCGAGACCGAGGCCCAGGATGATCGGGGACACACGGCCATATCTGATTGCCAAAGCGGCACATAATATCTGCGGCCGGTCGCCAAATTCAGCGACGGCCAGGGCAAAAAGCGAAGTTAGGAACGCATCCACTATCCCCGTCGCTAAGCCTGTCCGCCGAGACGAAGCGCGACATTGGCCATCAGCGCCTCGGTCATCGCCGGGTTCATCTCTTCAATGTCGAGCGTCGCACGCATCGCTTCTAGATAAGAGCGCGCGATGGTTCTGGCACCGCCATTCTGCATGGCTGGCTGCAATGCACTTTCCAGCGCACAGCTGAGGTCGCGGAGCGCCAATAGTCTGTGCTGCATCGCTTTTTGCCGGACATGGTCCAGATGCATAAGAAATAGCAGCGGATGATGAACCGCCAATTCTGCCGGCAGATCATCAAGCAAGTTCAGCATTTCGGCCTGCACAAATAGATTCTGATCCTGATTCATCGCAACTGTCCTTGTTTCCCCGTGACCATGCAAAAACATGGTTAAATAGTGGTAAACGAAACAGCATTTGCCGCCTTCGGAGCTACGAAGGCTTTTTCTTGACATTCATCGGGCTTTTCACCATTAGCGCGGGGAACGAATGCGGCGCCGGATAGCGTCGCTGTTTTTATTTCAGCTTCTGCCTTAAGGAATGCACCATGGCGAAACCAGCCAATGTAAAGATCAAACTCGTCAGCACGGCGGACACAGGCTTTTTCTATGTGACCCGCAAAAACCCGCGGAATCTCACCGAGAAAATGGTGCAGCGCAAATATGATCCGGTTGTGCGCAAACATGTCGAATTCAAAGAAGCCAAAATCAAATAAGCAGCTTTTGGCTAGCTTTAGCGGTGCAGAACCTTCTGTACCGATTCGATGAATTTCGCGACCGATATCGGCTTTGAGACATAAGCCTCTGCCCCGGCACTCAATATCCGGTCTTCGTCACCCTTGCCGGCATAAGCGGTCACGGCCATGATCGGTATGATCTTGAGCTGACCATCTTTCTTGATCTGCTCGATCAGTTCCAGACCGCTGACATGCGGCAGCTGGATATCCATCACTATAAGATTGGGCACGAAGCTCCGCGCTTTTTCGAGCACTTCCCGACCGTCGCTGACCGGTTCGACGACAAAACCATGAGCCCGCAGCAGATCGCAGAATAGCTTGAGGTTCAATTCATTGTCCTCAACCACCAATACTCTTTTTGCCACTACCGGATTTGCCCTTTCAAACTTGCTGCCGAACCATTAGGCGAAAGCGGCAATGGAAACAAATCCCAATCTCGGGCCGGATAGCGAAATCCCAGATAGCGAAATCATCGCCCTGCAGGCGCTCGGATGGGTGCTGCAGGATCAGGATCGCGCGGAGCGTCTGCTGGCGTTGACCGGTCTGGATCCCCGCGAACTGCGATCAGGCCTCGAAGACCCGACAATGCTGGCATCCCTGCTTGGCTTTCTCGCCAATCACGAACCCGATCTGGTCGCCTGTGCAGAGGCCATCGGCGTTGCCCCTGCGAAATTGGCTGCCGCAGCGCAGCATTTAAACTCTCCCGGAGAATTTTATGAGTAAAAAGCCGCTTCTGATCAGCGACTGCGACGAAGTCTTGCTGCATATGGTGGTGCCCTTCCAGCAATGGCTGGATAGCGACAAGCACATCCATTTCGACCTCGAAAACGGTAGCGATTTTGCAAACGCCCTGCGCCACAAACATGACGGCACCCAGGTTCTCCCCGAACAAATCTGGCCAATGCTGAAAGAATTTTTCGATAATGAAATGCATCGCCAGGGCGCTATCGAAGACGCTGTACAGTCGATCAACAAACTCGGTGAAATTGCCGATGTTGTGATATTGACCAACCTGCTGGACGATCGCCGCGAAGCCCGCGCCGAGCAGTTGAAGGCCGTCGGCATCGATTTCCCCGTCTACACCAATCAGGGCGGCAAGGGCGAGCTATTGGCCACTATTCTCGCCGAATATGAGCCCAGTGTTACGGTCTTTGTCGATGATCTCGGCCATCAGCATGGCAGCGTCGCCAAACATGCGCCCGACGTCTGGCGCCTGCAGATGGTTGGGGAACCGATTATGGCGAAACATATCAAGACCAATCCCGCCGCCCATGCCCGCATTGATCTTTGGAACGAGGCGACGGCCTGGATTTCGGAAAAGTTCGACAATGCCGCACCGGCTCCGGCGATGGACCTGCCATCGCAAGAGCTTGACCCTGCCAACCATGCGTGAGAGTTTCGCTTTATGACCGACAATATTGAGAAAGCCCTGACAGCGAAGGGCATTGAATTGCCGACACCGGCAGCCCCGGTTGCCTCGTATGTTCCCGCCGTCGAAGTGAATGGCATGCTCCATATCAGCGGCCAGGTGTCGATGCAGGACGGCAAGCTGATTACCGGACGGCTTGGTGACAATATGTCACTGGAAGACGGGCAACAGGCCGCCAAAGCCTGTGCGCTGATGATCGCGGCGCAGATCAAGAAGGCGACAGGATCGCTCGACCGGGTCGACCGGATCGTCAAACTCGGCGTTTTCGTCAACAGCACGGCAGACTATATCGACCATCCCAAGGTGGCCAATGGCTGCTCTGACATGATGGAAGTGATTTTTGGTGCTGCGGGACTGCATGCCAGAAGCGCCGTCGGCGTTGCGGCGCTGCCGCTCGGCGTTGCAGTGGAGGTTGACGCCATCATCGCCCTGAAACCCGAGTGATCGGAACGCTGCTCGACAATGCGCTCGCGCCCGCTCCGGCGCCCGGCCGCGTAGCATTTCTGAAAGGACAGCCCTATGCGCATCGCGGGCTGCACGGCAATGGCGTGCTGGAAAACAGCCCCGCTGCCTTCGCGGCCGCGATCAAACTGGGCCACGGAATCGAGTGCGATGTCCAGGCAGCGGAAGATGGCCGCGCCTTTGTCTTTCATGACTATGATCTGGACCGGTTGACGGATCGAACGGGGCCAATAGGAAAATTGCGGTCCGAAGATATTGACCGGATCGAACTGAACAGCGGCCACGGCAAAATTCCGCGTTTAAGGGAAATATTGGCGCAAGTCGCTGGCCAAGTGCCGATTATGATCGAAATCAAGTCGCGTAATCTGAGGGTTGGTCCGCTTTGCCTGTCGGTTCGCCGCGCTCTGGAAGGCTATGGTGGCAAGGCGGCTGTCATGTCCTTCAATCCGCTGGTTAGCGCCTGGTTTCGCAAGAATGCCGACCATATCGTCCGCGGGCTGGTAGTCACGGAAGAGGGCAGCAAGAACTGGCGCGGGCGGATTGCGCGCCACCGCAATCTCTGGACAGCTAGGCCGGATTTTCTGGCCTATGATATCCGCGACCTGCCGTCCCGCTTTGCCGCTGCGCAACGCGCGCGGGGCCTGCCAATTGTCACCTGGACCGTACGCTCTGCCGAACAGGAGGAGATCGCGTCACTATATGCCGACGAACCGGTTTATGAGATGCCGGAGAACTGATAGCATTGACCCTGATGTCCGATTCCTCAGCTGCCCCTAATGAAATTCTTGCGCGCGTTGCCGATGATATCGCCAGCCTGCCGGCGGACCAGTGGGATAGCTGTGCGGGGTCGGCCAATCCGTTTGTCTCCCACGCCTTTCTGTCTGCGATGGAAGAATCGGGTAGCGTTGGCCCGGGTACCGGCTGGAAATCCCTGCCGATCATCATAGAAGATGAGGCGGGTGAAATCGCGGCCTGCCTGCCCAGCTATCTAAAGTCGCACAGTCAGGGCGAGTATATTTTCGACCAGCAATGGGCCCATGCCTATGAACATGCCGGTGGCCAATATTATCCCAAAATCCAGATCGCCGCGCCATTTTCACCGGTGCCTGGCCCACGCCTGCTGTTGCGCGACGAATCCCTCGCTGTACCGCTGTTGCGAGCGGCCGAGCAACTGGCGGAGAATAACGGAATCTCGTCGGTGCACGCGACATTTGTCGATGAGGACCAGCTCGACCATTTTCGCGCAGCGGGCTGGATGATCCGCACCGACAGCCAGTTCCACTGGCGCAACGACGGCTATGAAAACTTCGATGATTTCCTCGCCGCCTTGTCTTCCCGGAAACGCAAGGCGATCCGCCGGGAACGGGCCAAGGCTCGGGAGGAGGTGGACATTGTTCATCTATCGGGAGATGAAATCGAGCCGCATCATTGGGACTATTTCTGGGAATTTTATCAGGATACCGGAATGCGCAAGTGGGGACAGCCCTATCTGACCCGCGAAGCTTTTGATCTGTTGCACCGGAAGATGGGCGACAAGCTGCTGCTGATATTTGCCATGCAGGACGGCGTCCCGGTCGCGGGCGCGCTCAATGTTATCGGCGAAGAAACCCTTTACGGGCGCTATTGGGGCTGCACGCGCAATATCCCGTTTCTGCATTTCGAGATTTGCTATTATCAGGCGATCGATGCCGCCATCGCGCGAGGATTGAAGACGGTCGAGGCCGGAGCACAAGGCAGCCACAAGCTGGCGCGAGGCTATCAGCCGGTGCCGACCTGGTCAGCCCATTATATTGTCGATCCGGGATTCCGCTCGGCGATTGCCGATTATCTCGAACGCGAGCGGCAGGCGGTTGCTGCCGATATCGAATTTCTGGCCGATATGGGGCCGTTCAAAAAAACCGAGTAGTTTAAAAACGGATTAGATTCAGGCCGCTCGGCGCGAAGTTTCCTGCAGCCAGCTGCGCGCTTCCCGCTGTGCTTCGGCAATTTCGCGCGCAGTCATATCTAGCGATATTTCTGCGCGGCACATCTTGCTTTCGTCGTGTCCGGACAATGCTGCCAGATTAAACCATTTATGCGCTTCGATCAGATCTACCTCGACGCCATCTGATCCGGTGGAATAGACCACACCCAGATCAAAATATGCATTACTGCTGCCATGCGATGCCTCGGCGAGGCGGCTTTCGATTAGAAAGGCGGCGCTTTTCATGCTGTTGCCCATATTGTCAGTCCCTGTTCCTGTTGCCGCATTTCTTGGCGACAGGCCGACTTTCAACGCAATGTCCTAAAGAAATGGTTAACGCGAATCGCAGAAACTCGGTTTGGCAGCTTCAAAACCCCAAGAAATCAGCTGTTTTTTCCAGTTTATTTGGTTAACAAAAGAGCGCTGTAACCTTAGGAAACAGGGATGTTGTCGATCAACCGGGTACTGCCGATACGGGCAGCGGCAAAAAGCCGGGCCGGTTTTGCAAAAATATCGAGAACCGCCAGCCTATTGGCATCGCGAAGCTCGAGATAATCGATTTTGTGAAAGCCGGAGCCCAGTATATTTGCTTTGGCGGCCTCCAGTATATCGGCAATATTGCCGCCGGCCGCGATCGCATTGGCCGCTTCCCGCATTGCATCGGGGAGCGCAACGGCATTGGCCCTTTGCTCTTCTGTCAAATAGGCATTGCGCGAGGACAGGGCCAGGCCGTCCCGGTCACGGACCGTCGGCACACCAACTATATCATGGGTGAAATCCAGATCGCGTGCCATCCGGCGGATGACCGCAAGCTGCTGATAGTCTTTTTCACCGAAATAGGCGGCGTCGGGGCGGACCTGGTTGAACAATTTCGCCACCACCGTGGCGACACCGTCAAAATGGCCCGGGCGAGCAGCACCGCACAGCCCGTCGCTGATACCGCTGACGCTGACATTGGTGGCATAGCCATCCGGATAGACCTGATCGGCGGTGGGGGCCCATAGCAATTTGACGCCCGCCGCTTCTAGCAACGCAGCATCGGCGGCTTCCTGACGCGGATAGGCGTCAAGATCCTCTCCCTCGCCAAACTGGGTTGGATTGACGAAGATTGATGCCACCACTGTGTCGCATTGTTCCATCGCCACTTCCACCAGCCGCATATGCCCCGCGTGCAGCGCGCCCATGGTCGGAACCAGGCCGATTTTGGCTCCTGTTTGGCGAAACGCCGCCAAAGCGTCCCGCAGCGGGTCAAGCTGTCGAACAATTTGCATGCATCACTCTTTGCGTTTAGATTTTTCTGTAAAGCTCGTGTAAGCTATGGGACGGTGTATCGTCCTTCGCAAGGGCCAAGAACAGGGATATTGATCAAAACGTGACCAGCAGTGCGTATCATATTGTCTTCGCCAACGAGAAAGGCGGGACCGGCAAGTCGACCACCGCGGTCCATGTCGCGGTTGCCCTAGCCTATCAGGGGCACAAGGTCGGAATCATCGATCTCGATCCGCGCCAGCGGACTTCCTATCGCTATCTGGAAAATCGCGACGCGACGATGAAGCGACTGAACATTGATATTCCGCAGCCATATTATGAAGTGTTCGAAGACGACAACCTTGCCCGGCTCGAGCAGTTGATGGCACAAATGTCCGACAATGTGGATTTCCTGCTGTTCGACACACCGGGTCGGGATGACAAATTCGCCCGCTTTGTCGCTACCAGAGCGAATACATTGGTCACGCCGATCAATGACAGCTTCGTCGATTTCGACCTGATCGGACAAGTTGATCCGGAGACCTACAAGGTCCGGAAACTGAGTTTTTACGCCGAACTGATCTGGGATGCGCGCAAGGCGCGGGCCAAGGCGGACGGCACGACGATCGACTGGGTGTTGTTGCGGAACCGCACCCAATATGTCGAAGCGCATAATATGAAGCGGATAGTCGCCGCTCTGGCCGAACTCTCGCAACGCGTCGGCTTTCGTATCATTCCGGGGCTCAGCGAGCGCGTGATCTATCGCGAGCTTTTCCCTGCTGGGCTGACGATGCTCGACAAGAAGCATCTTGGCCGGCTTGCCACCAGCCATCTGGCGGCGCGTCAGGAACTGCGCGAATTGATCAAGCATCTGGCGCTCCCACAGACCGCAGAACAGATAGCCGACGGCGCCGCTCCCGCCGCGACGAAACCCAAGCTGGTCGCCTGATTGATGATGCCGCTGCTCATCTTTGGCGGCGCGATTCTCGCCTGGCTGATATTGTCAGGCAAGGCGAAGACGATGACCACCAACCAGTGGCTGGCGCTGGTGGTCGCTCTATTGGGCGCGAATTTTCTGCGCGGTGGAAGCTGGATCATGGGCGGGGCGATGCTCGCCGGCGCGGCCTTTCTGAGCGGCTGGCGCATCTTGATACCGGCGCGCAGCGTCGAGGAACCGAAGCGCAAGCCGCGCAATTTCGAACTGGACCGAGCGCGATCCTTATTGGGCGTGAGCGACGATGCCGGCTTTATTGAAATCAATGCCGCCTGGAAGCAAAGGCTGGCGGAACATCATCCCGACAATGGCGGCGACGAGCAGCTCGCGAAAATGATCAACCGGGCGCGCGACCTGTTGCTGGAAGAATTGGAAGCATCTTCGCGCCCGTAGCCCTCCCGTCACATTTTGACAGTAATGCTGGATTTTCAGGAACCTGCGCCTTAGAAACAAAGGCCAGTCCAACCAGCCAAGGCGATGACCATGAACGCTCCGACATCCCACCAGTTCCATTCCACTTCCCTGCGCGAATATGACATTCGCGGCATCATCGGAGAGACTCTGGGAGCGGAGGATGCCTATGCCATTGGCCGGGGTTTCGGGACGCTTATCGCGCGCGACGGGGGCACTGCGGTGGCTACCGGATTTGATGGACGCGAGAGCTCGCCGATGCTGGAAGAGGCGCTTGTCCGGGGTCTCAACGATGCCGGAATCAATGCCATTTCTGTCGGAATGGGCCCCACTCCGATGCTCTATTATGCCGAATCTGTACTAAAAACGGTCCAGGGCGGCATAATGATTACCGGAAGTCACAATCCCGCCAATTATAACGGCTTCAAAATGGTGTTTCAGGGCCGCCCGTTTTTCGGCGCCGACATTTTGGGACTGGGCACGATGGCAGCCAGTGGAGACTGGGACAGCGGAACGGGTACGCTCGAGCGGATCGATATTGAAGATGAATATGTCGAACGGCTGCTGAAGAATTTTACCGGCGGCGCCTACAAGGTCGGCTGGGATTGCGGCAACGGCGCGGCCGGACCGGTGATCGAGAAACTGACCAAGCTGCTCACCGATCGCGGCGCGGGCGAGCACCATCTGCTCTACACCGATGTCGACGGGTCCTTCCCCAATCATCATCCCGACCCGACCGAGGAAAAGAATCTCGCGGATCTGAAGGCACTGGTTGCCGAGAAGGGTCTCGATTTCGGCGTGGCCTTTGACGGCGACGGTGACCGCATCGGCGCGATTGACGGTGAAGGCCGGGTAATCTGGGGTGACCAATTGCTGCAAATCTATGCAGAGGATGTGCTGAAGAGCGAACCCGGCAGCACGATCATCGCCGACGTCAAAGCGTCCCAGGCCTTATATGACCGGATCGCGGAACTGGGCGGCAAACCGCTGATGTGGAAGACCGGCCATAGCCTGATCAAGTCGAAGATGAAGGAAACCGGATCGCCGCTCGCCGGCGAAATGAGCGGCCATGTGTTTTTCAAACATGATTATTACGGTTTCGATGACGCGCCTTATGCCGCGATTCGCCTGATCCAGGCGGCGACCAATATCGGCAAGAGCGTGACCCAGTTGCACAGCGACATGACAGATATGATCAACACGCCGGAAATGCGCTTTCAGGTCGATGAAAGCCGCAAGTTCCCGGTGATCGACGAAGTGTTGGCGCGGCTGTCGGCCAGTGGCGCGGACGTGAATGATATTGATGGCGCTCGGGTGAACACCGAAGATGGCTGGTGGCTATTGCGCGCCAGCAACACGCAGGATGTTCTGGTCGCGCGGGCCGAAGCGAAGTCGGAAGAAGGCCTCGACCGGCTGATGGCGCAGATTGACGAACAGCTGGCATTATCGGGTCTGGAGCGCGGCGAGCAGGCGGGGCATTAGTCCCCGGCTGCCGGTTGGCAGATACGCTCCGGTCGATTGGCATCAAATGAAGGTCGCGCCGTTGGTTCCCGGACCGACCGCAGAGATCACCAATATTGCCGAGCAGAACATGGCGGCGAAACCGGCGGCGATTTCCTGACGTAAAGTGAAGCGGGGCATGATATTTTCCTTCCTACTGGTGGGCGTTATGCGATCAGGGCAGCGGAATTTTGAACAGCCGGGCCGACACTGGCGACAACCAATACCGCTGCGGAGAAAAGAGCGGCAAAAGCGGCGGCTACCTGGTTCTGGATATTTACGTTGGTCATTTTATCGTTCCTTTGTGTCTAAGCTGGTGCTTCGCGGTTGTTGTAGCGAAGATAACAACAGCTTTGCACGGGGCGTGCCAGTTTCACTATTTGATTATATTTCAATGATTTATGTCTTTATCGCTCATGAGTCGTATTTGCGCGATGCCGACTAGTGGGGATTATTCCCAATATTTGGGTTTCGCTGTTCACCTATAAGCGGCGCGGCAGATGGAAGGACCGAACAGGCGGGCGCAAATAGCCCAATCATCGCCTCCCGAATTCAGCCCCCAATCCATTTCTTATCGAAATGCACTATGGTCAGGTCCGATCCATTCGTTCAGGACAGTCTGAAAAAGGGATGGGGATTTGCGGATCATGGACCCGTATATTTATGTGGCGATTGTCAGCGCACTGGCTCTGCTCGCTTATTATTTTACGCTGCTGATGGCAGGACTGGCGCGCGGCCGTTTCCAGATCATACCGCCATCGCATAGCGGCCCGCCGGAATATGAACGCCATGTCCGGGCGCATCAGAACACGTTGGAGCATCTGGTGCTATTCCTGCCCGGTCTCTGGCTCTTCGCTTATGTCGTCAGTCCCTATTGGGCCGCCGCTATCGGATTGATCTGGCCATTCATGCGGGTCGGCTATGCTCTGGGCTATCACAAGGCACCGGAAAAACGGCTGCGATGGCTCTACGCCAGCATGCCGCCCATCTATATTTTCGTACTTGGCACCTTGATCGGTGGCATCGTTCAACTTGTGAGAGGGTGAGACAAAATATGACAGAAATATATGATCTGGTAATTCGCGGCGGCACCATCGTCGACGGCAGCGGCGGTGCTCTTGTCGACGGGGACATCGCGGTCAGCGACGGCAAGATAGCGGCGATCGGACAGGTGTCCGGCAAGGGCCGCGAGGAAATTGATGCCAGCGGCAAGATCGTCACCCCCGGCTTTATCGACGTACACACCCATTATGACGGCCAGTGTATCTGGGCAGAAGAGCTCAGCCCCTCCTCCTCGCACGGCGTGACCACCGCGATCATGGGCAATTGCGGCGTCGGCTTCGCGCCCTGCCGCAAGGAAGATCACGATATGCTGATCAACGTGATGGAAGGCGTCGAGGATATTCCCGGCGTGGTGATGTCCGATGGCCTGCCATGGAATTGGGAGACGTTTCCCGAATATCTCGACGTTGTCGACAAGGGAAAGCGCGATATCGATATCGCTGCCTATCTGCCGCACTCTCCCTTGCGCGTTTATGCCATGGGTGCACGCGGAGCATCTCGCGAACCGGCGAATGACGATGATCTCGCAATGATGCGCAAATTGACACGCGAGGCGATGGAAGCCGGCGCGATCGGTTTCGCCACGTCACGACTGTCGATCCACAAGACCGCCGATGGCGGCAGCATTCCGACATTTGAAGCCGACGTTGCCGAGCTGGAAGCGATCTGCGGCGGCATGGCCGACGCAGGCACCGGAACTTTTCAGGTCGTGCTCGACGCCTTTGTCGGCTGGGACAAGGAATATAAGGTGATCGAACGGGTAATCGAATCATCCGGCCGACCCGCCACTTTTACGCTCGCCTCCGGCAATGACGGACCACCGCGCTGGCGCAAGGTGCTGGATATGATCGACCGCACCCATGCCAATGGCGGCAAAGCGACCGCCCAGATCATGCCGCGTCCGATTGGTCTGATTGCCGGACTGGAACTGACCGTACATCCTTTCATTCTCTGCCCGAGCTGGGGCAAGATTGCCGACCTGTCCGTAGAACAGCAGGTTGCGGCGATGCGCGACCCCGAACTGCGCAAAGCCTTGCTGAGCGAGGAGTTTGAGCCCGGCCATCCGTTCAACGCGCTGGCCCGCGACTGGAACTGGCTGTTCCCGCTCGACAATCCACCCGATTACGCACCGCCGAAGGAAATGAGCATGGCCGGACAGGCCGCAGCCAAAGGCTGCACGCCGCAGGAGATTGCCTATGACCGGTTGCTCGACACCGACGGCAAGGGTCTGTTCCTCGCCGCACTGGGCAATTACGAGAATGGCACACTGGCCAGCGCTCACGAAATGCTGAGCCATCCGCATTGTATTCCCGGTCTGGGTGACGGCGGTGCCCATTATGGCGCGATTTGCGACGCCAGCTACTCGACCTATTTGCTCACCCAATATGTCCGCAATCCGGGAGCGCAAAGCTTTGAACTGGCCGAGGCGGTGCATATGCTGTCGCACAAGGCCGCCAAAGCGGTCGGACTGGACCAGCGCGGCCTGCTGAAGACCGGCGCAAAGGCAGATATCAACGTGATCGATCTCGGTAATCTGCAATTGCATCTGCCGGAGATTGTGCGTGATCTGCCCGCGGGCGGGCAAAGACTGCACCAGCGCGCAACCGGCTATGATGCGACGATCGTGTCGGGAGAGATTATCCGGCGCTTCGACCAGTCAACAGGCGCGCGGCCGGGGCGGTTGATACGAGGCGCGTGACAAAAAGCCCGGGCGGCTGATAATGGGTCGGGATGACAGACGAAATTCCCGAACCCACGCGCTCCGCCTGGGAAGACCTTCCGGAACAGCTGGCCGAGAGGTTGGTTCAGCTCCGCCAGCTGATTCTGGAAACTGCGAGCGACAATCCGGCCATCGGTCCGCTTGAAGAGACGACCAAATGGGGGGAGCCTGCCTTTCTGACGTCGGCCACCGGGTCCGGCACCACGGTCCGGATCAATCGCCACAAGAAATCGCCCGACAAATATGCGCTTTATGTGCATTGCCAGACCGATCTGGTAGAGCGCTACCGGCAGCTTCATGATGACGAACTGACATTTGACGGCAATCGGGCTGTGGTGTTTGACAGCAAAGAGGAACTGCCCGTCGATGCCGTCAAACATTGTATCGCCATGGCCCTGACCTATCATCTGCCGAGGCCTCGCTAATCCATCCATGCTCCATATCGTCCACCATCCCGATTATGTGGCGCCGCGCCCGGCAAGCGGCAGCTTTGTCTTTGATAAATATCAGCTGGTGATGGAGGCCATCCGCGCCCATGCACCGCTGCATCAGGCCCACCAGCCCCCGCTGATGGAGCGCGCGTGGATCGAGGCGGTTCATGACACGGACTATGTCGAGCAAGTGCTGACCGCGAGTGTTCCACGTGAAATAGAACGCCGGATCGGATTTCCGGTATCGGCGGATATTGCCAGCCGAGTGCAATATACATCGGGCGGCACCTGGCTGGCTGCGCAGCTTGCGCTGAAACATGGCTATGCGGCGAACAGCGCCGGTGGCAGCCACCATGCCCTAGCCAACACCGGCGCCGGCTATTGCGTGTTCAACGATCTCGCAATCGCCGCCAACCGGCTCTTGGCGGAAGGCGAAGCGCGCAAGATTCTCATTGTCGATCTCGACGTGCATCAGGGCGACGGTACCGCCATGTTGCTGGCCGGGCGCGAGGAGGTTTTCACCCTGTCGATCCACAGCGAACGCAATTTCCCCACCCGAAAGGCGCGCTCCAGCCGCGATATCGCTCTGCCCGATGCGGTGGAAGATGAGGTCTATCTGGCGATACTGGATGTGACTCTGCAGGAGATTCTCGAGAGCTTTGCACCCGACATGCTGCTCTATCAGGCAGGCGTGGATCCGCATGCCGATGACCGGCTGGGCCGGCTGGGGCTCACCGATGCCGGTCTGGAACAGCGCGACCGCATGGTCATCCGCATGGCCCGCGACCGGGGCATACCGGTGGCGAGCGCTCTCGGTGGCGGTTATGGCCGCGATCATGGCGCGGTAGCCCTGCGCCACGCGCGCTCGATGATCATGATGGCAGACGAAGCGGATCGCTACGCGACTATTCGCTAGCTTTTTCCTGTTCCACCTGACCCTGTTGCATATCGGAGAAAATGCTCCAGATCGCGATGAACAGCGCCGCGACCAACGGGCCGATAACAATACCGTTGATGCCGAACAGTTGCAGACCACCGAGCGTGGAGATCAGCACAACATAGTCGGGCATCCGCGTGTCCCTGCCTACCAGAGTGGGCCGGACAAGATTATCGACCATACTGATCACGAATATGCCGCAGATAACCAGCACGATAGCCTGCCACACGTCTCCGGTAATGAACAGATAAAGCGCGACCGGGGCCCAGACAAAGCCCGTACCAATCGCCGGAATCAGCGAGAATATGCCCATCAACACCGCCCATAACAATGCGCCCCGGATATCGAGTGCCCAGAATACGAGGCCGCCGAGGCTGCCCTGGATGATCGCGATGATCAGGCTGCCCTTGATCGTCGCGCGGATGACCACCAGGAATTTTTCCATGAGAATCCGCCGCTTTTCTTCGCCGAGCGGCACCATCTGTTCGATCCGGTCGCTCAGCGCGCGTCCGTCGCGCAACAGGAAGAAGGTCAGGTAGAGCATGACACCAAGGCCGAGCATGAACTGGAACGCGCCCTGGCCAACGCTGAGCAGCTGCGTCACCAGAAATTCGAGAATGGCGGAAATCGACTGTTCGATCTCTGCCCGGATGCTGGCAAAATCGCCATAGCCATAAGCGGCGAGCTGGTTTTGCAGCCATTGCGGCAGGGAATTTTCAAACGCCGCAAAGACAGCACCGAAATCGATTTCCCCGTCCTGAATCCGCAGATAGATGGTCGCCGCCTCCTGCGCCAGGGCCATGCCGAGCAGGATCGCCGGAACGATGACCAGCAGGAGAATGAGGATCAGCGTGATCGCCGCGACCAGATTGACCCGGCCCGGCAGATAGCCGAGCAGGCGGTCGTAGACTGGCCGGAACAATACCGCGACGACAACACCCCAGACGACAGCGCCGAAAAACGGCTCGATCAGCACCGCGAATGCCAGCGAGACGATCACCAGAAGGGTGATCATGAATCCCCATTCGATGCGGTTGTTCGATGTTGATCGGTTGTCCATCTTCGGCGCTCTTGTTGGGCCAGCTATCGCGGCCGCGTGAAACCTGCTCTGTCCGGCAGATACGGGAATATTCCGGAGCGGGCAAGGATCAGACGTCATTGCCAGTCGTATTATCCGCACTATCTATACTATAGGACGAGCGCGCATGCGCAGGGATAAAGGCAAGACGGAGCAGGATCAGCGCAATGGCCGATGATAAAATTCCGTCGATCCTGAGCGACTGGTTCGCCGAGCGCGGCTGGAGCGTTCGACGGCATCAGCTGGAGATGCTTGCGGCGGCCCGGGCCGGGCGTCACGCGTTGCTGACGGCGCCGACCGGAGCGGGCAAGACACTGGCCGGGTTTTTGCCAACGCTGGTGGAGCTTGTGGAACAGGCGGCCGAAAAACCCGTTCGTGCTGAGCCTGTCCAAGCATCTGGTCTGACGCAAACGGCCCTTCGACAAGCTCAGGGCGAACGGAATAATCTTCACACGCTCTACATATCCCCGCTCAAGGCGCTGGCCGTCGATGTGCAGCGCAATCTGCTGACGCCGATCGAGGAAATGGGTCTGCCGATCACGGTCGAGACGCGCAGCGGTGATACGCCGGCTGGTCGCAAGGCGCGCCAGCGGGTCAAGCCGCCACAGATATTGCTGACCACACCGGAGTCGCTCAACCTGCTGCTCAGCCAGCCGGAAAGCTTCGCCCTGTTCGCCGGACTCAGGCGCGTGGTGATTGACGAGGTGCACGCCTTTGCCACCGGCAAGCGCGGCGATCTGCTCGCTCTGTCGCTGGCGCGGCTGCAGACAATCGCCCCGGCAATGCAGCGGGTCGCCTTGTCCGCCACGGTTGCCGAGCCGGATGATTTCCGCGCCTGGCTCGCGCCTTATGGCGATATTGACACGGTGACCCATGTGCTGGGCGCAGAAGGCGCGCCCGCCGATCTCTCGATCATGTTGCCGGAGACGCCCGAGGGCGATCCGGTGCGCGTGCCGTGGTCGGGTCATGCCGGCACCTATGCGATCCCGCAGGTGATGGAGCAGATACGCAGCAACCGGATGACGCTAATCTTTTGCAACACCCGCTTTCTCGCCGAGTTCACCTTCCAGCAGCTGTGGGACATCAATGAGGGAAATCTCGCGATTGGTATCCACCACGGTAGCCTGTCGCGGGAAGCGCGGCGTAAGGTCGAGAACGCCATGGCGTCGGGCATGATGCGGGCGCTGGTCTGCACCGCATCGCTCGATCTCGGGGTCGACTGGGGTGATATTGACTGTGTGATCCAGATGGGCGCTCCCAAGGGTTCCTCGCGGCTGCTGCAGCGGATCGGCCGGGCCAACCATCGGCTTGATGTGTCGTCGAAGGCGCTGCTGGTGCCCGGCAACCGTTTTGAATATCTCGAGGCGCAGGCGGCGCTCGATGCGGTCAATGAAGGCCGGCGCGACGGCGAACCGTTTCGCGCCGGTGGTCTCGATGTGCTCGCCCAGCATGTGATGAGTTGCGCCTGCGCCGGACCGTTTCAGGAAGATGATCTGCTCGACGAGGTGCAAAGCGCCTTGCCCTATAGCGCGCTGAGCAAGGAGCAGTTTGACCGCGTGCTGAATTTCACCCGCGACGGCGGCTATGCGCTGAAAGCCTATGACAAGTTCAAGCGACTGCGCCGCGATGCCAAGGGCGTCTGGAGCCTGACCCATCCGAAATTCGCCGCGCAGCACCGGCTCAACGCCGGAATAATCGTCGACAGCGCGATGATGAATGTGCGGTTCAAGAACGGCCGCAATCTCGGCAAGGTCGAGGAAGGCTTTGCCGCCATGCTGTCGATCGGCGACACGTTTTTCTTCGCTGGCCTCAGTCTCGAGCTGATCAAGATGGATGCCAGCGATGTCATCGTTCGTGCGGCGAAAAAAGCAGCGATGATCCCGAGCTATGGCGGCGCGAGACTTCCGCTGACCACCCATTTGTCCGACCGGGTACGCGGCTTTCTGACCGACCGCGCGGGATGGGCGCGCTTCCCCGATGATGTCCGCGAATGGCTGGAGATGCAGGGCCATCGTTCGGTGATGCCCGAGCCGGGGCAATTGCTGGTCGAGACCTTTCCGCACAAGAAGCTGCATTATATGGTCTGCTACAGTTTCGAAGGCTGGAACGCGCACCAGTCGCTCGGCATGTTGCTGACCCGACGGATGGAGGATCGCGGGCTCAAGCCGGTCGGCTTTGTCGCCAATGATTATGCGCTCGCCTGTTACAGCGTCGAGCCGGTCACCGATCCCGCGCCCTTGTTCAGCGCCGATATATTGGAAGAGGAGTTTTTCGACTGGGTCGAGGGCTCACACCTGCTCAAGCGCGCCTTTCGCGAGGTCGCGGTGATCAGCGGTCTGGTCGAGCGCCAGCATCCGGGCAAGCGCAAGACCGGCAAGCAGGTCACCTTCTCCACCGACCTGATCTTCGACGTGTTGCGCAAGTACGAGCCCGACCATCTGCTGATGCAGGCGGCCTGGGCCGATGCACGCGCGCGAATGACCGATGTCGGCCGCCTGGGCGACCTGCTCGACCGGGCAGCGGACTCGATAATCCACGTCGATCTGGAGCGGGTCAGCCCGCTGGCGGTGCCGGTGCTGGTGATGATCGGCCGCGAACATGTTGCGCAGGGTGCCACCGATGACGCGCTGCTGATCGAGGCGGAATCGCTGATCAGCGAAGCTATGAAAATCGACTAGAATGCCAGCGCGGCGCCCGGGATTTGGAGAGACGAGCGTTATAGCGTAGGGTCGGCGGATGGCTTGTTTGACAATGCTGCTTCCTGTCTGCGCGTCGCTATTTGCGGCCCAGCCTGCGGCGTCCCTTCCGGTCGAACCGGAAACCGAAGTCCATATCGCCGATACGCTGCCCGAGCAGTTTCTCCAGCCGGATGCCGAACAGATTGCGATTGCACAGGACCGCCGCGAACGGATGACGGTGTCGGTCACCATTGCGGATGATGGTCCCTATGAATTCATTATCGACACAGCCTCGCAGCGGACTATCCTTTCCAGGGAGATCGCTACCGCGCTGGCGCTTGATATCGAGGATGAAGTCACGATTATCGCGCTGGCCGGTACAACCGTTGTACAGACCGTCTATGTGCCCAGCATCACCGTTGGAAGACGCAGCTATGACAGTTTGATCTCACCGACATTCCGTTCCATCAATATCGGCGCGGACGGCGTCCTCGGTCTCGACAGCCTGCAAGGACAGCGGATCCTGTTCGATTTCGTCGGCAAGAATATCTCGGTCGAGGACACGGACGAGAAACTGAAAAGCCGCTCGCGTCGCGAGATTGTGGTGACGGCCAGACGGCGCTCCGGCCAGTTGATCTTTACCAATGCGACAATTGCCGGCGTCAGGACCAGCGTGATCATCGACACCGGCGGCGAGCTTTCGATCGGCAACAAGGCGCTGCAACGACGGCTGCGCCTGAAATCCTCTGCGTTGCAACAAACCATGCTTGTCGACGTAACCGGCCGTTCGATCGAAGCCGATTACGGGATCGCGGAAGAGCTGCTGATCGGCCGCGCCCGCTTCGGGATCATCCCGATTGCCTTTGCCGATATCGCTCCGTTCAAGGCCCTGAAGCTGGACAAGAAACCGGCATTGTTTCTCGGCATGGACGCGCTGCGCAAATTTGACCGGGTGGCGATCGATTTCGCCAACCGGAAAATCTACTTTCTGCTGTCGGAAGATGCCTGAGAATATTTCTGGTCGGGGCTGGACTGTGATTGTGCTATAGCTGTGACAAGTCGGTCAGCAGATACTAAGCTGTCGCTGCCCGGCGCGAACAGATTGGAGAGACGATGTCAGCCCTTTTTACCAGCATGACACCCGCTATTCTGGCCTCGGTGCTGACGATGGCCTATCCCGTTCCCCTCGGCCAGTCGGTGAAGCCCGGCAGCCTGACCAGTCCCGAAGGCGAGATTGTCGATATCGATCAGGATCGCGCCAAACGGATGACCGTTCCGGTCAGTATCGAGGGCAAGGGACCCTTTTCCTTCGTCATCGATACCGGTGCCGAACGGAGCGTGATCTCGCGAAAAATTGCCGACAGTCTTGCGCTCGAAGGGGAAGAACCGGCCGAATTGATGAGCATTGCCGGCACCAGCATGGTCGATATGGTCTATGTGCCCCGCCTGACCATGGGACGGAAAAACTATGATGGCCTGATTTCACCGGTTCTGGCAGCCCAGCACATCGGCGCCGATGGCATATTGGGACTGGACGGTTTGCAGGACCAGCGCATTTTGTTTGATTTTCTCACCAATCAAATCATCATCGAAGACGCTGACGAAACGCGCGGCCGGCTGAAATCACGGGAAATCATCGTCACCGCGAAACGCCGTTCCGGCCAGCTGATTTTCACCGATGCCACGATTGCCGGTATCGAGGTCAATGTGATCGTCGATACCGGAGCGCAGATGTCGATCGGCAATCTGGCCTTGCGGCAACGGTTGCAGAGACGCGCCAGGGAACTGGATGATGCCGATCTGCTGATATCGGTCACCGGCGAAACCCTGGGCGTGGAATTTGGCATGGTTCGCGATTTTCGTATCGGCCGCGCCCGGTTCCCGCGCCTGTCCGTGGCCTTCGCCGATTCGCCACCATTCGAACGCTTCGGCCTGGCCGACAAGCCGACCCTGCTGATGGGGATGGACGTACTGCGGAAATTCGATCAGGTCGCGATCGACTTTCCCAGACGAAGAATCCACTTCCTGACCCCCAGGAACACCCGGAAATTCGTCGACCAGCCGCTAAACAGCAAGATCCATTTCTGACGGGTTGGCGACACCCGGTGGCAGGGTCGAGGTTGGTCACTGTCGGGCTCCCGCTTGCGCTGTGGGATGAGAATTCGTGGCTGCTGCTAATGTTGTTTCTGACAATTCCCACTGCAGACATGCCGAAACGGGCGATCGGCCAACACCATCTGGCCTGATTGGCACCTCCTTGCCCCACCCCCTTGAAATTCAAACCTATTCGGGTACCGTCAAGCCGTAAGGTCGCAGACCCACAAAAGCTGACACAGCGGGTCACAGATTATAGCCATATTCCCGGCGGCGGGATGAAGGAGTTTTGTGCGGTCGAGCGTTGAACATTGGAAAGATTGGCGGCGTGACAGGCGCTATGCCGATTCTCTATGCGTCTCGGTCTTGATGCTGGCCGGCTGTGCGGCACCAACCAGCTATATGGGCATTGATATCAGCAAGCCTGCTCCTGCTTTTACGCTTTCCCCGGAACAGGCTGCCTTTTTCCGAGCACAGAATTTGCTGTATGATAAGGCGCAGGCGGCGGGATGCATTCCGAGCAAGCCAGTGGACAAGGCGGCTGATGCACCGGTTGGCGAAGGGATTGTCGAACCGGATGCGGGCCAGCGAACCGCCTGTCGTACGATTGCCCTGCAGCTTGTCACACTGGAAATGCGCCGCCCTGCCCTGGCCTTAAAGCGCAGCTATGCCGATATGCCGCTCACCGCGCTGGCCAGTAAAGCGCAAGGGGGAAGCAAGCAGGCGCAACTGGAACTGGGCATCCGCTTCGAAGAGGGCCGCGGCGTGGAGCGGGATGTCAGCAAGGCGCGAAAACTCTACGAATCGGCGGCGAGCGATAGCGGCGGGACGATCTGGGTCTATTCGCCACCCGTGGGCAATGGCACCAGCGGGCGGACAATTCCGGTTAATACCGGACCGAAGCGGAGCGGGCTGGCTGAAGCGAAGCGGCGGCTGGAGGGGTTGGAGTGAGTGTGGAAGCAATTTGGCTGCACAATCATGAAATGAAATTTCAGCTCCGAACCCAGTGGCAGATCGTCGATGAGGGCAACGCCTGATAAGGGTTTGCAGATTGAACCGATCGGAGTCGCTAGGATGCTGTCAGCGATCTAGCCAACCGCGTCCATACTGAAAACCGACTCCTCGTCTCCGCTCTGCCATTGCGGATATTTTTGCATGGTGGTGGCAAAAAGCGGCGAGGCGAGATGGTCGCCTAGCCATTTCTGCAGGGCAGGCAACGGTAGTGCGTCGAACCAGTCGCGGTCGTTATTGGCGAACTGGCGGACGAAGGGGAAAATGGCGTGATCCACCAGCGTGGACTTCGTCCCGAGCAGCTGTCCTGACGGTTGAATCAGGGCGTCGAGCTTTTCGAGAAAGGCTAGTCCGGCAGCGCGATGCTCCAGCGGGTCGATATTTTCGTAGCGCGTGGGATATTTGTAACGGTCGAGAGCATATTTGAACGGGCCGTCGGACTCCGCGATCAATTCGGATTCGGCAGCGCTTCCCTGCAACCAGCCGCGCGGGTCGTTGCGTTCCAGCGCCCAGTGCATGACCGCCAAGCTTTCATCGATGACCTGCCCGTCGGGCAGCACCAGCACCGGAACCGTGGCCTTGGGCGAGGCGGCGATCATTTCTGTCGGCTTGTCGCGCAGCACGACCTCGCGCAGGCGGACCGGCGTTGCGCTGACCAGCAGCGCCATTCTTGCGCGCATCGCATAGGGGCAGCGGCGGAAGCTGTAGAGGACCGGCAGGTCGGTCATTCGGTCCCGAGATGCTGCCGCCCCTCGGCAGCGGCTTTCTCGACCTGGCGCTGGCGTTCGCGATAGCGGGCGCGCTGTTCGTCACTGCGCTGGTCGATGCAATGCGGGCAGGCTTCGCCGGGGATATAGTCGGGCGAGGCGCGGTCGGCGGCGTTCAGCGGCATCCGGCAGGCATAGCATTGGCCATAATCGGCTTCGACCAGCCCGTGGCCGACAGCGACGCGCTGGTCAAACAGGAAACAGTCGCCCTGCCAGCGGCTTTCCGCTTCGGGCACATGTTCGAGATATTTCAGGATGCCGCCCTTGAGATGCTGGACATCATCAAAGCCCTGCGCCTTGACATAGGCCGTCGCCTTTTCGCAGCGGATGCCGCCGGTGCAGAACATCGCGATCTTCGGTGCCTTGTCCGAGTCCTGCCGCAGCTTTTCCGAAAAATCATCGAACCAGGCCGGGAAGTCACGGAAGCTCTCGGTATTGGGATTGATCGCGCCGTCAAAGCTGCCGATCGCCACTTCATAGGCGTTGCGCGTATCGATCACGATCGTGTCCGGGTCAGCGATCAGATTGTTCCAGTCCGCAGGGTCGACATAGGCGCCCTTCTCGGTCGCGGCATCGACACCCTCGACGCCCATCGAGACGATCTCCTTCTTCAGCCGGACTTTCATCCGCAGGAACGGGATATCGCTGGCTTCGGAATATTTGACCTCGAGATCGCCTAAACGGGGCAGCAATCGCAGGCCGGCGATCACCGCATCAATATTGTCGGGCTCGCCGGCGATGGTGCCGTTGATGCCTTCGCTGGCCAGCAATATCGTGCCTTTGAGGCCATGCTCTTCGCATAGCGCCAACACTTGCAGGCGCAGCGCAGCGGGATCGTCGACCACGGCAAAATGATAGAGCGCGGCGACTTTTACGGGGGATGGAGATTCGGTCATGGGAGCGCATATAGGGCGGCTGCGCGAGAAATTCCAACCCGGTGGCTTGCATAGCGCTTATGTTCATCGCATAGCAGCTCCATGGTTCCCCTTCTGTTCGCCCATCATCGTTTCGTTATCGTCGCTCCCGCGGCGCTTTACTGGCCAGCGAAAAACGCCCTGCTGGTGGCGGATCTCCATCTGGAAAAGGCGAGCTTTTACGCGCGCCAGGGGCAGATGCTGCCGCCCTATGACAGTCAGGCGACGCTGGCCGAGCTGGGCGCTCTTGTCAGCGAAACCGGCGCGACGCGAGTCTTCTGTCTGGGCGACAATTATCATGACGGCGAGGGCGAGGCGCGGCTGGAACCGGAAGCGGCCAGGCGACTCACGGAGATGACCAGCGCGCTGGAGTGGATCTGGATCACCGGCAATCACGACCGCGATGTTGCCGGCCTCTGGGGTGGCAAGGTGGTCGACGAATGGATCGGCGAGCGGCTGGCGCTGCGGCACGAAGCCACTGCAGGTAGCGAGTTGCCGGAGATATCGGGTCATTATCACCCGAAAATCCGCATAGCCACGCGCGGGCGTCATCTTTCACGCCGCTGTTTTGTCAAAGGTCGCCATCATCTGATCATGCCGGCTTTCGGGGCGCTGACCGGCGGCATGGCGGCGCAGGACCCGGTGATCGAGGCCTGCGTCGGCGGACCGGCAGAGGCGATTATCGGCCTGAAGGAAAAGCCGGTCTGTTTCCCGCTACCGTTCCGCAACACGGCGATAGACAAGGTCGATGATAGCCAGCTTGCATTGCCTCTGGCCACGACGGTGAGCTGACTGCTAACGGCACGATCATGGAAAAGTTCAAATCCTATCGCGACCAGCTGGACGCGCTCGACAAGGCGGGGCGCAAGCGGCGACTCTTGATTCCGGCCGGCAAGGATTTTTCGTCGAATGATTATCTCGGACTCTCCCGCAGTCCCTATCTGAAAGATTGCGCGCAGACTGCGATTGCCAACGGCATGGCGCACGGATCGGGCGGATCACGGCTGCTTGGCGGCAATCATCCCGAACATGAAGCGCTCGAGGCTTTTGCCGCGGACCATTATGGCGCGGAGGCCAGCCTGTTCTTCGGATCGGGATTTGCCGCCAATACGGCCTTGTTCGCAACCCTGCCGCAAACTGGCGATCTCGTCCTCTATGACGAGCTGATCCACGCCAGCGTCCACGACGGCATGAAGCTGGGCCGCGCGGCCTTCACCCCCTTCCCGCACAATGATTGCAATGCACTCGAACAGGCCATTCAGGAGTGGCGCGCATCCGGCGGCACTGGTACCGTCTGGATCGCGGTGGAAAGCCTGTACAGCATGGATGGCGACCGGGCGCCGCTGGCCGATCTTGCAAGAATCGCCAATGCGCATGACGCGATGCTGGTGATTGACGAGGCCCATGCGGTGGGCGTTTTCGGCGAGGGCGGCATCGGTCTATCCGGCGATATCGGTAGACAGGATAATGTCATCATATTGCGCACCTGCGGCAAGGCGCTGGGTGGCGAAGGCGGCATATTGACCATGCCGCAAATCCTGGGTGAATTTTTCATCAACCGCGCCCGCCCGTTCATCTTTTCCACTGCGCCGAGCCCGCTGACCGCGCATATGGCGCAGCATGCGATCGCCCATGTCGCGGAGACCCCTTCCTTACAGGCCGGTCTGGCCGAGCATATCACCCTTGCCCGAAGCTGCTTTGAAGGCCTGTCGCTCGGCGACCATCAGGACAGCCAGATTTTCCCGGTCATTCTCGGCGAGGACCGTTTGGCGGTGAGCGTCGCCAATATGCTCCAGGGCCAGGGATTTGATGTCCGCGCCATTCGCCCGCCGACCGTGCCGGCCGGAACCGCCCGTCTGCGCATTTCACTGACCCTGAACGTGACGCAGGACGATATCCGGAATCTCGCAACCGCATTGCAAGAAGCGCTGGCACTGGCGGATGTGGCATGAGCGGGGCATTTGTCATCACCGGCACCGATACCGACATCGGCAAAAGCGTCTTCGCCGCAGCCCTGACCGCAGCCCTGGACGCCAGCTACTGGAAACCGGTGCAGGCGGGACTCGCGGATGGCACCGATAGCGAGACGGTAGCGCGAATCGGCGGAGTCGATCCTGCCCGGACATTGCCCGAACGCTTCCGGTTGAAAATCCCCGCCTCGCCGCATTTTTCGGCAGCGCAGGAAGGCATCGTCATTGGTCTGGACGATCTCGTCATCCCGCAAGTAGAGGGCCCGCTGATTATCGAGGGCGCG